>Ga0207703_10000019_pt1 | contig 254885 bp, 216 predicted proteins | sample KBSSwiS12_FD_184304 | JGI IMG/M metagenome (GOLD analysis project Ga0207703, IMG submission 184304) | Switchgrass rhizosphere microbial communities from Kellogg Biological Station, Michigan, USA - KBS Switchgrass S1-2 (SPAdes) (version 2) | ecosystem: Host-associated > Plants > Roots >... | reverse complement strand
CGCTCCGCGTCGTGCTCTGGGGGACGATCGCCGCGGGCCTCGGCCTGACGCAGTCGCGCGCCGGGATCCTGGTGGCCGTGCTGGTGACGCTCGTGATGCTCTCGATCGCGCCGTCCCATCCGCGGATCAATCAGCGGCGCTGGAGCTTCGCCGGCGCGGGCGCGGCGATCGTGGCGGCGGCGATCGGCTTCACGATCCTGACCGTCCGCCAGCAGCCGATCATCCGGTTCCTCGGTTCCGATCCACGCGACCCGGCGAGCGATCTCCGGCTCTCGCTGTGGCGGTTGTCGATCGACGCCTGGCGCAACTTCCCGGTCTTCGGCTCCGGCCTCGGCAGCTTCCGCGAGGCGTTCCGCCGCGTGCAGCCGCGCGACTTCAACTTCTACGTCGAATTCGCGCACAGCGATCCGCTGCAACTGCTCGTCACCGGCGGGTTGATCGGCTTCGCCCTCGGCGCGATCGCGATGATCGCGCTGATGATCGCCCTCATCCGCCGCTGGCACGGCGAGCAGCGCCGCGAGGAGAGCGCGATGCTCCTCGGCGCGTTTGCCGCCGTGCTCTCCCTCGCGCTCCACGGACTGGTGGAGTTCAACCTCTCCCTCCCCGCGATTCCGGCCACGCTCGCCTGCGTCGCCGGCTTCGGCTGGGCGGCCGCGCATGGCAATGAAGAGGATGAGGAGCGGCGGCACATCCGGCTGGTTACGTGACACAATTTGCGGCGACGAATCAAGGAGGTCGGTCATGACGTCCCGCCATTTCGCGACGTTTGCCCTCGTGCTCCTCACTGCGACCGCGGTCCTCGCGGCACCCGTCACCATCCCCGCCGGTACGAGCATCCACTTCAAGCTGCAGCACTCGATCAACACCGCGAACGCGAAGCCGGGCCAGAACGTGCCGGGCTCGCTGACGCAGCCGATCGTGATCGGCGGCAGAACGGTGGCTTCGAGCGGCGCTCCGGTGAACGTCCACATCACGACGGCCGAGGCCTCGGGCCGCATCGGCGGATCGGCGAAGCTCGTGTTTCACGTCTCGTCGATCACGCTCGCCGACGGCAGCAGGGTGAGCGTGCGGACACGCAGCTACTCGCGCGAAGGACGCGCGCATGCGAAGCACAACGCGAAGTACATCGCGGGTGCGGCGGTGGTCGGCGCGCTGGCGGGGCAGGCGCTGGGCGGCAATCGCGACGCCACGGCGAAAGGGGCGGCGATCGGCGCCGGGGTCGGCATCGGCGCGGCGGCCGCGACGGGGAAATTCGACTTCACTGTTCCGGCGGGAGAGCGGTTCGCCCTGTCGCTGAAGTCGTCGGTCACCGTGCCCTGAGGCACAGGCAGGATTTTTGCTCCGGGGGTTGCACAGACTGTGTAACTCCACCCATGCCCCATACCGTTCAGTTTTATTCGACTCAAGACGCGCTGTACCGCCTGGCCTCCGACTTCATCGCTGACGGCCTCGTCTCCGGCGACCGGATCGTCGTTGTCGCGACCGAGCCTCACCGGCGCGAATTCGCCGCAAAGTTGCGCGCGAAACGGATCGACTACGAAGCCGACCGGCTCCTGATGCTCGACGCCGAGCAGATGCTCGCCACCTTTATGGCGGGCGACATGCCGGACCAGCAGCGCTTCCGCGAGAACATCGGCGGCGCGCTGCGCAAGCATCGGAACGGCAATGGCGCGGGCCTCCGCATCTACGGCGAGATGGTCGACGTCCTCTGGCGCGACGGGAACACCGAAGCCGCGCTTCGACTCGAGGATTTCTGGAACGAGATCGAGAAGGAGATCCCCTTCTCGCTGCTTTGCGCTTATTCGCTCGACCGCTTCTTCGGAGAGTGCGCGACGGCCGGCTTCGAATCGATCTGCCGCCGTCACGATCAGGTCGTCCCTTCGCTCCGCGACGCGCTCGCGGCGCGGCACCGCAGCGAGACCGAGCTGAAGGACTTCGTCGACAACGCGCCGATCGGACTGCACTGGGTCGGCCCCGATGGACGGATCCTCTGGGCCAACGACGCGGAGCTCTCGCTGCTCGGCTACGCCCGCGCGGCGTACGTCGGCCATCACATCAGCGAGTTCCACGCCGACCGCGACGTGCTCGACGACATCCTCCGCCGCCTCAAACGGAACGAAGAGATCCACGATTACGAGGCGCGCCTGGTGGCGAAGGACGGCTCGATCAAACATGTCGAGATCACCTCGAACGCGCTGTTCGAGGATGGTGAGTTCGTCCACACGCGCTGCTTCACGCGCGACATCAGCGACCGCAAGCGGCTGGAGAACGGAAACGCGTTCCTGCTCCAGGCGACCACCGCGCTGAATCAATCGCTCGATTACGAAACACTTCTGCAGGAGATCTCGCGTCTCGTCGTGCCGCGGCTCGCGGATCGTTGCGAGATCGAGGTCGAGCTCGAAGAGTGCGCGCTCGAAGTGGCGGACCACTCGATGCTGATCCCGATGCGCGCCGGCGACCGCCTTCTCGGCGCGCTCCGGCTCACGAGCGTCGACCGCAAGGCGTACGACGAGATCGACGTCTCGCTGGCGTCCGAGCTCGCGCAGCGCGCGGCGATGGCGCTCGAAAACGCGCGTCTCTATCAGCTGGCGCAGGGGGCGAACCGGACGAAGGACGAATTTCTCGCCACGCTGTCGCACGAGCTGCGCACGCCGCTGACCGCGATCCTCGGCTGGTCGCGCATGATGCTCCTCGGCGGCTTCGACACGGAGACGACGCGCACGGCGCTGGAGACGATCGAGCGCAGCGCGCGCACGCAGGCCGCGCTGATCGACGACCTGCTCGACCTGTCGAAGATCGTCACCGGCAAGCTGACGCTGCAGAACGAGCTGGTCGATCTGACCACCGTCGTCTACAACGCCGTGCAGACGACCCGCCTGGCGGCCGACGCGCGGAACATCACGCTCGACGTGGCCGGCGTCACGGAGCGCGCGGTCGTGATCGGCGACGCCACGCGACTGCAGCAGATCGTCTGGAACCTGCTGTCGAACGCGATCAAGTTTTCAGAGAGCGGCGGCAATGTGTCGCTCCTGCTGGAGCGCGTCCGCGGCGACGCGCGCATCATCGTTCGCGACTCGGGCCGCGGCATCAATCCCGAGTTCCTGCCGCATGTGTTCGAGCCGTTCCGCCAGGCGGACGCGAAGAGCACGCGCCTGTTCAGCGGACTGGGACTCGGCCTGGCGATCGTCAAATATCTGGCCGAGCATCACGGCGGCTCCGTCACGGCGGAGAGCCGCGGAACCGGCCGGGGCGCGACCTTCACGGTGACGCTCCCGCTCGCGACGCAACGTTCGAAGAAGGTCCAGCCGGCGACCAGGGACGAGGTGGTCGATCTGCACGGCGTCTCGATCCTGCTGGTCGACGACGACGACGCGACACGCGACGTCGTCTCCGCGATGCTCCGCCGCTGCGGCGCCGACGTGAGCTCCGCCAGTTGCGTGAACGACGCGTGCGATCTGCTGAACGTGAAGTTGCCGCACATCGTGGTCACCGACATCGCCATGCCGGATCAGGACGGGTTCGCGCTGGTGAACTACCTCCGCACGCGCAACGGCTCGGCGCATCACGTACGGCTGGTGGCATTGACCGCGACGGGACAGCCGCACGCGGAGCAGCATCTGCGCGACGCCGGCTTCCACGCCTACGTCCGAAAGCCGGTCGATCCGCTCGATTTCGCCCGCGTGATCTCCGGTCTCCAGCAGTCGCCCGCTGCGGCGATATAGAATGCCGGGGAATTTCGGATTTCCATCCGACCTTCTTCAGACGTTCTGCGTAGGCCACGTGGAGAGATGGGTGAGTGGCTGAAACCAACGGTTTGCTAAACCGTCGTAGGGCCTAAAGCTCTACCGAGGGTTCGAATCCCTCTCTCTCCGCCATAGTCTTTGCTACGTCGTCGTCGTCCTGACCGACGATCTCCGTCCGCGACGCGAGGAACGTTCCCACCAGCGACGCGTCGAACTGCGTGCCCGCGCCATCGCGCAGCCGCGTGACCGCGTCTCCCGCCGGAACGCAATTCACGTACGGCCAGGGCGACGTCATCGCCACCCAGGCGTCGGCGATGGCGATGATCTTCGCGGCCATCGGAATGCGATCGCTCGGAATGCGGCCGGGATAACCGGTGCCGTCGACGCGCTCGTGATGGCGGAGCACGGCGAGCGCGACCTCCGAACCGAGGATCGGCTCGACCAGCGCGGCACCGACGAGCGGATGCTCGGTCACGGCGCGCTTGTGATCTTCGGACAGCTCCTTCGCCGCGGTCAGCTCGTTGTAGTCGAGCAGACGAAGACCGACGTCGTGCACCAGCGCCGCGATCCGCACCGTCTCCGCGTCATGCTTCTGCAATCCGAGCACGACGGCGAAACGCTGGGCGATGTCGGAAACGAGCTTGCAGTGATCGGCGAGCCCTTCGTAGCGGTTGAAGTCGGGCTCCAGGAGGAGCTGGGCCATGGCCCGGCGCTCCGCCTGCAGTTCGGTGCGGCCGATGATCCCTTCGACGCATTCGCCGAGGTGCTCGGCGAACTCCTCGATCAGGCGGCGCGACGCTTCGTCCGGCGTGATCTCGAACGCGATCGTCAGCACGAGCCGCTCGACCGCGCGCGGGGCGAGCTGCGAGCTGGCGACGGTGCGCAGCTGGTCGTGGTAGATCGTGCCGCACTGACGCGACGGCAGCACGAGCGGCTTCGGCGCGCTCTCGCGCACCGGACGCCTGGCCCATTGCGCGATCTTCAGCTGGATGAGCTTCGACGCTTCGGGCGTCAGCTCGCCGTGCGCGACGATCGCCTGCATGTCGTCGTGCGTCATGCTCGTCAGCACTGCGGCGGCGACGCCGGGAATCGACAGCGCGGCCGGCAGCAGCACGCGCACGCGCTCGAACTCTTCCGCCGTGAGAATGCGGCGGCGGCGATCGATGGCCAGATCGCGCTTCGTCATCCGCTCGTGCGCACGTTTGATGACCTCGAGCGCGCGCGTCGACAACGTCGCCGCGGCCGGCCGTTCACCTTCCGGCTTCCGGGCGATCGGAATGCGCGGGGCGCTCCACGTCCCGCTGTTCTTCGTCCGCTTCGGCATGTCGACGAGCGGCACGCGTCCGACGCCGTAGAGGTTCTTGGTGGCCAGCACCTTCACGATGTCGCGCGCGATCTTCTCCGCGGCCACGACGTCGGAGGCGTCGAAGTTCTTTCGCCCCGCCTTGTCGCGCAGGTCGATGAAGCCGATCATCCGCCGGCCGCGCCCGAAGATCGGCACGGCGATGAGGCGCTCGTTGTTGTGGCGGAAGAGCACTTCGGCCACCAGGTCGTCTTCACCGAGGGCGTTGACCACGATCGGCGAGTGAGCGGCGTTGAGGCGCTGCACGAGCGGATCTTTCGCGTCGATGACGCGGCGATCGGCGGGGTTGAACGCGTAGGACGTGATGAGCTCGTACCGCTCGTTCGCGTAGGAGGCGGCGAGGTAGAGAGCCGCTTTCGTCGCGGCGGCGAGCTCGTATGCGGAGTACAGCGCCCGCTTCAACTCCGGCTCCAGCGGACGTACGTCGTTCAATACGGAAAACTCCTGCTCACGGACGCTCTGGTCGTCGTGCACCATTGTAGATTCCTCGCTTTTTGTCTGGACCCGGCAACCAAGGTACGTCCGATGCGGGGTTTCCGCAACAGATCTACCGAAATTACCCGTTGCATATACAGCGAACAGTCGCCATATTGGTCGCGGGTCCAGACAACTTGCGTAGCGTTGAATACTTCGTGGACGACGATCGTCGTCACCTCGGCCGGATCACGCCGCGCGCCCCTCTCAAAGGACGCGTAGGCCGCACACCGGTTCGCATTCTCGATATCTCCCTGCGCGGCTCGCGCGTCGCACACGAAGAGCCGCTCCCTGTCGGCGAAACCTGCCTGCTCACATTTCTATGGGAGGAGCGGGCGATCGAAGCGTGGTGCGAGATCGTTCGTTCCCGACTGCACGCCTTCGCGCGATCCGGACAGCCTGAATTCCATACCGGACTCAAAATCGTCGAGGCTCCGAACGGCTCGGCCCCGGCGCTCCGCCAGCTGATCTCGTGGCACGTCACGCGCGCCCTCGACGAACAGAAAGCGGACGCGCACGGCGAGCCGATGAGCGATGAGGTGGAGCCGCCGCCGGTCGAGAATGTCTTCGTCCGCTGCGAGCTCCTGCGCGGCATCTGGCGCAAGGTCACGACGTCCGATCCGCAGCAGCCGGCCGTCGGCTTCACTGTTCGCGCCAGCGAGCCGGTGCCGAGCATCGAAAGACTCTGCCGGGTGTACGAGCGGACGGATGTGGACGGCCGCCGGCTGATCCAGCGGATGGCCGCCGTCAGCCTCGGCAGCGATGCCGCCGGCGCGCAACGCCGCTACGTCCCGTAGCGAGCGCCACCGCAACTCCCTTTCCCCCAATAACTTGCTGGCAAGCGGTGCGATTCGGCACATTTCGTGCTCGATTTCGACTCGGCCTGAAGTGACGAAGTTAGCAGTTCACGCAGTACTCAGATGCAGTTCCCAAAGGAGACACCCTATGGCAAACACCAGCAAACGCGGTTTTGCGTCGATGGATACGGCCAAGCAGCGTGAAATTGCGAGCAAAGGCGGGCGCGCGGCGCACGCCAAAGGCACCGCGCACGAGTTCACCTCGGATGAAGCGCGCGTCGCCGGACGCAAAGGCGGCGAGGCGGTCAGTCGCGATCGCCAGCACATGTCGAACATCGGCCGCGAAGGCGGTCACAGCCGCGGCGCACGCGCACGCGCGGCGGCACAGAGCGGCGGATCCCTCGGCCAGAACCGCCCCAGCGAACAGCCGTTCGAGCGCCAGGCGAACACCGAACCTTCGGGGTTCGAGCGTTCCACCGGCTCCGACATCAATCGTCCGATCAACAACAACACCGAGCGCGCTCCGGAGCGCGATCGCGGATCGTTTGCGGCTCAGGATCGGAACGCGTCGCGCAACGAGCGCAGCGACTCGCAGTCGGAGAACAATCCGTACTCGGGACGCGGCAACATCTAGGAGCGACCCCTCATCCGCCTGCGGCACCTTCTCCCCTCTCGACGAGGGGAGAAGGCTTTCAGAACTAACGCTGTTCGCTCGCCGGACGGCCGCTGAGTGAGCTGGGCGCATTCACGTGCGCGCCTTCGTCGACACCGATCGCCAGACGATCGACCATCTCTCCACCGAGCCAGCCGGTGACCAGCGCGATGCAGACGGCAACCGCCGACAATACGATCGCTGCCATCGGCGGCGTCGCCGGATTCCCGCGGCGCAGCAGCCAGCTGCCGATGAACAGCAGCACCACGCCGACGTTCCCGATGCCATGCCACGCGCCGATGGACTTCGCGCGCGTCTGCGACGGAATGGCCAGCCAGTCGATGAGTCCGAATACCGCGGCGATCAATCCGCCGATCACACCGGCGAAGATCATCCAATACGCGACGATGCCGATGTTCTCCGCCTTCGTCACCAGCCAGCCGATGTCGAAGAAGAACGACGTCGCCAGCAATCCGAGGGGGAACACGATGAGCATCTGGTGAATCGGATGCCCTAAGAGTTTCGCTCCTTCTCGCATAAACACCTCCAGCCTTGGAAAAAAAGCAAGAGGGATACCGCCAGCGCGCCGAAGAGCCAGCCTCGCTTCCTGTTGAGCTCGAACTCGATGCTGACTTCGGTTGCCTGCTCGTCGAACACGCCATGAGCGCCGGCATCGCCGGGCAGCGGATGCCAGAGGTTGTCAGGACGGTTCGCGTCCTCCGGCTCGTCGATCATCTGCGCGTCGTACCCGTTGCGCGCGAGATAGTGGTCGCCGTAGCCGGGGAAGAAGTTGTTGCCGACGATCGCCTTCGTCGTCGGCCAGCCGACGTTCACCTCGCGACGGTCGCTGTACGCCGCCCAGACGATCGCCCTGGCCGCGACCTCGGGCTGAAAAATCGGAGGCACCGGCTGCGCCTTGCGGGGCAATTTGCTGCGCACCCAGCGGAACTGCGGCGTGTTGAGCGCCGGCATCTGCACCATCACGACCTTCACGTTGCTGCCGTCGTGAATGAGCTCGCTGCGCAGCGAATCGTGAAATCCCTGCACGGCGTGCTTCGCCGCGCAGTACGCCGACTGCAGCGGAATGCCGCGGTACGCCAGCGCGGAACCGACCTGGACGATCGTGCCGCGATCGCGCGGCTTCATGCGGCGCAGCGCCGCGAGCGTTCCCCAGACGTAGCCGAGGTAGGTGACTTCGGTGACGCGGCGATATTCGTCCGGCTTCATCTGCATGATCGGCGAGAAGACGGAGAGCATGGCGTTGTTGATCCAGATGTCGATCGGTCCGAATCGCTCTTCGACCGCGGCCGCCGCCTGCTCGATCGCGTCGTGATCCGAAACATCGAGCGGCAGCACGAGCGCTTCGCCGCCGAAGGATTCGATCTCCCGCTTCGCCGCCTCGAGCCCGTCACGTCCGCGCGCGATCAGCCCGACGCGCGCGCCGCGGCGCCCGAACATGCGCGCCGTCGCGCGGCCCACACCTGCCGACGCACCGGTGATGACGACGACTTCGCGTTGTTCTTGCATACGCGGGAGATAGCAGATAGCGGATAGCAGATAGCAATGGTTCTGCTTTGCTATCTGCTATCTGCTATCCGCTATCTAACTAGCAATGAACTTGCCGAGCATTCTTCTGTGGGGATTCGGCGCGACGATCGTGCTGACGACGCTGACCGTCGCCGGGCAGTCGCTCGGCCTCACGCGCATCGACATCCCGTTCATCGTCGGCACGATGTTCACGCCGAACCGCGACCGGGCGAAGATCATCGGCGTCGTCGTGCACATCATCAACGGCTGGCTCTTCGCGTTCGTCTACGCGCTCTTCTTCGAGAACATGCACGCGCCGTCGATCTCGCTCGGCGCGATGATCGGCGTCGTGCAGGGGATCTTCGTCGTGACGGTTCTCCTGCCGGCGCTGCCGGGCGTGCATCCGCGGATGGTGTCGGAATCGCGCGGTCCGGAGCCGACGCACCTGCTCGAGCCGCCCGGTTTCCTGGCCGTCAACTACGGCCGCAACACGCCGCTCGTGTTGATCGTCACGCACGGCGTCTACGGCGCGATCCTCGGCGCGTTCTACTTGTTGCGCTGACCGGCCCGGCCGGCTGCGTTGGTTGCCCAAGGCTTCTTCAGGAGATCCGCCTGAAGATCGCTTTCGCAACAGGCCAGGCGCGTTGCGCCGCTCGAAGCCGCTGAACGCGATGACGTCCTCAGACACGCCGTAAGGCGGAGCGACCAACGCTGCCGGCCGTGCCGGCCCGCTGACTGCGCGCCGACATCCGCTCGCTCATGCAGATCGCCGCGTTGAGCAAGCCGATGTGCGTCAGCGCCTGCGGCATGTTGCCGAGGAACGCGCCGCTTTCCGGATCGATCTCCTCCGGCAGCAGGCCGACGTCGTTCCGCCGCGCGAGCAGCTTCTCGAACAATTCGCGCGCCTCCGCCTCGCGGCCGGCGAGCGCGAGCGCCTCGGCGAGCCAGAAGCTGCACGGCAGGAACGCCCCTTCGCCCGGCGGCAGACCGTCGTCCGTGGCACGCGTGTCGTAGCGATAGACGAGATCGTCCTTGCCGAGCTCGCGCCGGATGGCATCGATCGTCGACAGCATGCGCGGATCGTCCGCCTCGAGCAGTCCGACGCGAACGATGTAGAGCAGGCTTGCGTCGAGCTCCGTGTCGTCGAGCATGCCGACGAAGCTCTGCTTCTCCTTGTTGAAGCCGCGCGTCAGCACGACCTCGCGGATCTTTTCCTTTTCCGCGCGCCAGCGATCCGACTTCGTCAGCCGTTCCGCGCAATCGAGCGCCGCCCAGGCCATGACCTTTCCGTGCACGTGCTGCGCGCGCCCCGATCGCTTTTCCCAGATGCCGGCGTCGGGCTCCTGCCAGCGCTTCGCCACCCGGTCGGCGAGACGCCGGACCAGCGTGCTGATGTCGCGATCGAACCGCTTGCCGTGGCTGACGTACTCCTCGATCGCGCCGAGGACTTCCGCATAGACGTCGAGCTGGAACTGATCGTGGGCGGCGTTCCCGACATGCACCGGCTTCGATTGCGCGTAGCCCTCGAAGTGCTTCAGCTCCTGCTCCGGGATCTTCGATTCGCCCGCCACGTCGTAGAGCATCTGCAGCTTCGGATGCGTCAGCCGCGTGGCGTACATCAGCCAGCCGACGAACGCGTCGCTCTCCCGGTGAAAGCCGCAGTCGTACAACGCGCTGGCGGTGAACGCCGCGTCGCGCAGCCAGCAGTAGCGATAGTCCCAGTTGCGAATGCCGCCGGCGATCTCCGGCAGCGACGTGGTCGGCGCCGCGACGATCGCTCCCGACGGCGCGTAGGTCAGCAGCTTGAGCAGCAGCGCGCTGCGCATTACCGCCTGGCGATACTCGCCGTCGTACGCCAGCTGCGACGACCACTCCTTCCAGAAGCGGAGCGTGCGCTCGATCTCCGCCGTCGCCTCGTCGCCGACGGCGGGATAGACCGCCGGTGTCTTGTCGTCGAACGCCAGCGCAAAGTCGGCGCGCTCGCCGCCGCGCAAGGTCATCGTTCCGTTGTCGAGGGTGACGTCGCTGTGCAGATGCAGCACCGTCGCACGATCGACGCAGAAGATCGCGTTCTTCATCGTCTTCAGCACCGGCTCGCGGCGCCCGTAGTCGGGCCGCGGTTCGAAGCGGACGACGATCGGCACTTCGCCTTCCATCACCTCCACGCGCCGCAGCAACTGGCGGAATGGCGTGAGCAGGGCGCGCTTGTCGCTCTCGTGCATCACCGGCATCAGATCGACCAGCGTCGCCACGCCGCTCTCCGTGGTGAAGGTCGTTTCCAGCACGTTCGTGTCGTCGATGTAGCGGCGCGTCGCGCGGAAGGGAATCGACGGCTGGATGGAAAAGCGTCCGCCTTTATCGGCGTCGAGGATCGCGGCGAACAGCGACGGCGAGTCGAATCGCGGCCAGCAGAGCCAGTCGATCGAGCCGTCGCGCGAGATCAGCGCGCACGATCGCGTGTCGCCGATGACCGCGTACTCTTCGATCGGTGTGTAGCGCGGTGTCATCCTGAGCCCCGCAGAGGGCGAAGGACCCGGCGCCCGGCGCACGCCGCCCGAAGTCACGGATCCTTCGCCGTCTGCGTGGCTCAGGATGACACTCGTTTCTTTCTCCGCCATCTCCGCACGACCGCGATGCCTGCCGCGAACAGCGCCGCGCCGGCGACGAAGACGCCGACGTGGCGCATGGTCCGCCCCAGGTCGGGAGCGGACGGCGTCTCGACGTACTCTCGTTCCGGCAGCTCGCCTTCCGGTCCGCCCGGTCCTTCATGCAGAGCCATCTGCAGAACCTGTGCGAGGTGCAGCGCCTTGCGGTCCGTGCTCTGCTCGATCTGCTCCCGGCAGCTGAAGCCGTCGGCGACGATGAGCGTGTCGCGCGACGCCGCGCGCACCGCCGGGAGCAGCACCCGCTCGCCGATGCGCATCGAGATTTCGTAATTGTCGCGATCGAAGCCGAACGCGCCGGCCATGCCGCAGCAGCCGGAGTCGAGCTGCTCGAAATCGAGACCGATCTTCTTCAGCAGCGCCTCTTCCGCCTCGAACTTCATGATCGCCTTGTGATGGCAATGCCCCTGGACGACGGCTTTCCGTTTCAGCTGCGGCAGCTCGATGTTCTCGCGCTGCAGGAACTCGCTGAGCGTGAAGAATCGCTTGCCGATGCCGGCGTGCTCGGGGAAGAGATTCGGCAGCTCGTCGCGGAAGACGGAGACGCAGCTCGGCTCGAGGCCGATGATCGGAACGTCGTCGTCTTTCAGCACATCGATCGCTTCGAGGAGCAGTTTCTTCGCGCCGTCGAGCATCCCCCAGTCGTACAGCGGACGCCCGCAGCAGAGTTGCTTGCGCGGGATCGTGACCTCGTAGCCGCTCGCTTCGAGGAACTCCGCGGCGGCCAGGGCGGTGTCGGGGGAGAAGTGGTTGTTGAAGGTGTCGGGCCAGAGCATCACGCGGCCGGCGCGAACATCGGCCCCCTCATCCGCCTGCGGCACCTTCTCCCCCGAGCGCGGGGGAGAAGGGCGTTGTAGCCACGATTCCCGAAACGTCTTCGCGGCGAACCGCGGCATCTGTCGCTGCGGCGCGATGCGCGCGAGCGTCTTTACGATCGGCAGCGCCATCACGAAATTCGCCAGATCCGGCGCGAGCGACGCGAAGCGCGCCCAGATGTGGATCAGCCCCATCGCGTAGGCCGGCATCGGACGGACGCGCCCTTCGTAGTAGTGCGAAAGGAACTCCGCCTTGTACGTCGCCATGTCGACGTTCACCGGGCAATCGCTCTTGCATCCCTTGCACGAGAGGCAGAGGTCGAGCGCCTCCTTCACCTCTTCGTTGCGCCACGACGCCGGCACTTCCTTCCCCTCGAACATCTCATACAGCAGATGCGCGCGGCCGCGCGTGGAGTGCTCTTCCTCGCGCGTGACCATGAAGCTCGGGCACATCGTGCCGCCGTCCATTCGCCTGCACGCGCCGACGCCGACGCATCGCAGCACGGCCGTAGCCATGCTTCCGTCGTCATCGGGAAACTGGAAGTGCGTCTTCGGCGACCACGGCTTGTAGTCCGCGCCGAGGCGGAGGTTCTCCGTCGGCTCGTAGGGGTCGATGACCTTGCCGGGATTCATCTTCCACTGCGGATCCCAGAGCGCCTTGAACTCGCGGAACGCGCCGATCAGACGTTCGCCGAACATCTTCGGCAGCAGCGCGCCGCGCGACTGGCCGTCGCCATGCTCGCCGGAGAACGATCCGCCGTACGACACGACGAGGTCCGCCGCTTCCTCGATGAACTGCCGGTACTTCGCGATCCCCGCTTCCGACGCGAGATCGAAATTCGTCCGCGTGTGGACGCAGCCCTGACCGAAATGGCCGTAGAGATCGCCGCCGAACTGGAACTTCTCCAGCAGCTTCCGCAGATCGCGCAGGTATCCGCCGAGCTTCTCCGGCGCGACCGCCGCGTCCTCCCACCCTTCCCACGTTCGCGTCTTGCGCGGCGTGTAGGCGGTGGCGCCGAGGCCTGACTCGCGCACCGCCCAGACCAGCTTCTGATCGTGCGGATGATCGAAGAGGTGCATCGACTGCACATCCGGCCGCAGCGCGTCCATCGCCTTGCGCGCGCGCTCGTTCGCTTCGTCGCGCGTCTCGCCGCCGAACTCCACGAAGAGCCAGCCGCCCCCCTCGGGCAGCAACTTGATGCCGCGCGGATTGAGGTTCTTCGCCTTCTCCGCCTCGATCAGCAGATCGTCGAGTCCTTCCAGTCCGATCGGCTCGAGCTCCAGGACGCGCGGCACGTGATCGGCCGCGTCGTACACGCTCGGATATCCGACCACCAGCAGCGAGCGCGCCGGCGGCGAGTAGACCAGCCGGCACTTCGCGCGCAGCACGACCACGCACGTCGACTCGCTCCCCACGAGCGCCTTCGCCACGTTGAAACCATCCTCGGGGAGCAGCGAGTCGAGGTTGTAGCCCGAGACGCGGCGCGGGATCTTCGGATACTTCGAGCGGATGTCGTCTGCGTACGTGTCGCGGATCCGCTTCATCCCGGCGTAGATGTCGCCGCGCCGGTCGCGGGCGTGAATGATGCCCGCCAGCTCTTCCTCGTTCGTCGCGCCGACGCGCATCCGGACGCCGTCGTACGTGAGGATGTCGAGCTCGTCGATGTTGTCGACGGTCTTGCCCGCCATCAGCGCGTGCACCCCGCAGGAGTTGTTGCCGATCATGCCGCCGATCGTGCAGCGGGTGTGCGTGGCGGGATCGGGGCCGAACGTCAGGCCGTGCTTCTCCGCCGCGTCGCGCAGGTCGTCGAGGATGATCCCCGGCTGCACCCAGGCGTACTTTTCATCCGGATTCATCTCCAGGATGGCGTGCATGTACTTCGAGAAGTCGATGACGATGGCGACGTTGCAGCACTGCCCGGCCAGCGACGTTCCGCCGCCGCGCGACAGGATCGGCGCGCCGAACTCGCGCGCCAGCGCGACCGTGGCAATGACGTCGTCCTCGGTGCGCGGCACGACCACGCCGATCGGCACCTGCCGGTAATTCGAGGCGTCGGTCGCGTAGAGCGCGCGGGCGCCATTATCGAAGCGAACCTCGGCCGTCGTCTCGCGGCGCAGCCTCGCCGCCAGCTCCGCGGCGTCGAGCTCGATCGACTGGATGCGATCGCGATAGACGAACGGCGAGTAGACCGCGCGTTCGTCGTGCGGAAACTCGATCGAAGGGAAGCGGTTCCGCTCGTTTTTCTGCATCGGAGGCAAAATATCACTTGACTTCATTTCGATGATTGGCTAAATATCTAACTGTGAGTCTCGTATTCAAAGCCCTCTCCGATCCGACCCGCCGTCACGTGCTCGAACTGCTGCGAACGCGGCCGATGAGCGCCGGCGAGCTGGCGGATCATTTCGACGTTTCCAAGCCGACCATGTCGGCACACTTCGCCGTCTTGCGCGAAGCGGGCCTGATCGCCTCGGAGAAGCAGGGGAAGTCGGTCGTGTACGAATTGCAGATGTCGGTCCTGGAAGAGGCGCTGTTGACCTTCGCCAGGGCCTTCGGCTGGAAATTGCAGGAGACGAAAAAGGCGGCATACCGATGAAGAAAGCACTGATCGCGTTCTCCGCCCTCCTGGCCATCACGGCCGCGGCCGACACCGCGCGGCGTCTCGGCTGGATCGACGGCATCGCCGAAAAGCGCGCCATCGGCCTCGTCATCGGCTCGATGGCGCTGGTGATCGGCAACTACCTGCCGAAGATGCGCCCGTTGCGATCGGCCCCCGCCGAACGCTCCGCCGGATTGATCCTCGTCGCCACCGGCATCGCGTACATCGCGCTCTTCATCCTCGCGCCGCTCGACCTCGCCCGGCGCGCCGCCGCGATCCTCGGCGTCGCGGCGCTGCTCCTGATTGCCGTCCAGTGGCTTCCCTTCGTGCGCACGCTGCGATTCCACGGATCGCAGCTGTCGGTCATGCTTCTGCTCACGTTTCTCTATCTCTTCGTCACCGCGATCGTCGTCTACCTGTTCGGCAAGCAGCCCTGGACGGAGTGGATTCACGGCGCGTTCTGGATGGTGTACGCGTTCATGCTGGCCATGGGGGAGAGACGATGTTTGCGCGACTGATGGGCCTGAAGACGATCTCGCCGCGCGATCTGCACGGCGCGACGAACGTCGTGATTTTCGACGTCAACTCGCGTCAGAGCTGGATGAGCGCGCATGTTCCCGGCGCGGCGCATTTCAACGGCGACGCCGACCTGCCGGCCGACAAGTCCGCGTCCCTCGTTTTCTACTGTTCGAACCCGCTCTGCAGAAAAGCGCCGAACGCGGCGAAGCGCGCGAAAACGCTCGGCTACGACAATGTGCGGGTGATGTCGGCGGGCATCAGCGGCTGGATCAGCGCCGGTCTGCCGACGGAATCAGGACGTCGACCGCCGTCGAGGGGAGCGGACGTCTCGTCCGCTCGGCGCGGGTGACCGCGCGGCTGCCGCCGCGTAGAGCGGACGAGACGTCCGCTCCCCTCTTGTCAGGCCTTCCTTAGCCGCTCGGCGTCCTTCTTTTTCAACTCCACGCCGATGCCCGGACGCGACAGGTCGGGTCGCATGACGCCGTTCGGCGCCTCGAGAAATCCGTCGAACAGCTGCGACTCGATGCGCACGTGATCGAAGAAGTATTCGAGATGCCGCAGCGGCAGCAGGGCGCATCCGAGGTGCGCGTGCAATGACGGCGCGCAATGGGCGGAGAGCGGGATCGAGCGCGCCTCGCAGAGCGCGGAGGTCTTGATGAAGCCGGTGATGCCGGTACAGCGGGTTGCGTCGGCCTGCAGCACGTCGACCGCGCCGGCGGCGAGCATCGCGTCGAAGTACTGCAGTTCGTAGCCGTATTCGCCGGCGGCGATCTCGATCGCCGTCCGCTCGCGGATGAAGCGCAGGCCTTCGAGATCATCCGACGACACCGGCTCTTCGAACCACGTCACGCCGTCTTCCGCGAACGCCTCCGCCTGCCAGAGCGCCTGCTTGCGGTCGTAGGCGCCGTTGGCGTCGACGAACAGGTCGGCGTCCGGTCCGATGGCGTCACGCACGGCGGAGACGCGGTCGCGATCGGCGCGCCAGTCGCGACCGACCTTCATCTTCACGCGCTTCCATCCGGAGAGGCCCTGCTGCAGCTCATCGATCGACCACGACGTGAAGCCGGCGCTGAAATAGACCGGCACCTCCTCGCGCACCTGCCCGAGGAGTGAGACCAGCGGCACGCCGAGCCGCTTGCACTTCAGGTCCCACAGCGCCGCGTCGACGGCGGAGATGGCCATCGCCGCCACTCCGCGCCGCCCGAGGTTGCGCACCTTCGCGATCATCGCGCTCCACGCCCCCTCGGGGGACATCGGATCGAGCTCCAGATCGGCGAAGTGTTTCTGGATGAAGAGCGCCGTCGCCTCGTCCGCGTACGTGTAACCGAACCCTTCGTCGATCTGCACCGTCACCAGCGTCGTCGAGTCCCACTCCGCCGTCCCGTCCGATTCCGGCGCGGCCGTAGGAATGGTGTAGGCGTCGATCTGGGGTCGCATCTGGACAATTAACTTTACGGCGTAAAGTTAATTGTCCAGATGCGACCCCCTACCTTTTCAGCGCGTCGAGCATTTGCTTCATTGATTGCTTGATCATCGCTCCCCGTGCGGGGTCGCGCAGGACGGACCACAGGAACGATTTCGCCTGCTCCGGTGTGATGTGGGGCGGGAGCGGTGGGACTTCGGGATCGGTGATGAACTCCAGCACACACGGCCGCGTCTCCGACAGCGCGGAGTCCCAGGCGTCGGCGATCCGCTCCGGCTTGTCGACGCGGATGCCGCGCAGGCCGAGCATCTCGGCGTACTTCGCGTAGCCGAAGTTCGGGAGCACCTGCGAGGCCTCGAGCTTCGGATCGCCGGCCATCACGCGCTGCTCCCACGTCACCATGTTCAGGTCGTCGTTGTGCAGGATGGCGACGATCAGTCGCGGATCGCTCCACTCGCGCCAGTACTTCTTGATGGTGATCAATTCGTTGATGCCGTTCATCTGCATCGCGCCGTCGCCGACGCAGGCGATGGCCACGCGATCGGGAAAGGCGAACTTCGCGGCGATGACGTACGGCACACCCGGCCCCATGGTGGCGAGATTTCCGGAGAGCGACCCGAGCATGCCGCGCCGGAACTTCAGGTCGCGCGCGTACCAGCTGGCGACCGATCCCGAATCGGCGGAGAGGATGCAGTTGTCAGGCAGCTTCGGCGAGAGCTCCCAGAAAACGCGCTGCGGATTGATCGGATTCGCGTCGCTCATCGCGCGCTCTTCCATCACTTTCCACCAGTCGCGAATCTCCCCTTCCAGCTTCTCGCGCCACGAGCGGTCGGTCTTTCGATGCAGCAGCGGCAGCAGAGCGCGCAAGGTCTCCACGCTGTCGCCGGTGAGATTGACCTCCATCGGATAGCGGATCGAGAGCATGCGGCCGTCGATGTCGACCTGGACGCCGCGCGCCTGTCCCTCCTTCGGCAGGAATTCCGAGTACGGAAATCCGGAGCCGATCATGAGGAAGGTGTCGCATTCGCTCATCATCACCCAGCTTGGTTTCGTGCCGAGGAGGCCGATGGAGCCGGCGACGAACGGGAGGTCGTCGGGGACGGCCGACTTGCCGAGCAGCGCCTTCGAGATGCAGGTCCCGAGGACGTCGGCGAGCTCGATGATCTCGTCGGTGGCGCGCATCGCGCCGGCGCCGACCAGGATGGCCGGCTTCGTTCCGGCGTTGAGCACGTCGGCCGCGCGGCGAAGGTCTTCGTCGCGTGGAATCACGCGCGGCGACGACCAGCCGGTGCCGGAGTGGATCGTCGAGTGCGCGTGCGGCGGCGGCTCCATCTTCTCGTCCTGCAGATCGTGCGGAAAGATGATGCAGGTGACGGTGCGCTCGGAAAGCGCGACGCGAAACGCGCGGTCGACGAGATGCCGCACCTGCGCCGGCGCCATCGCCGTGTTCACGAACTCCGACGCCACGTCCTTGAACAGCGACGGCAGATCGACTTCCTGCTGATACGCGCCGCCGATCGCCAGCCGCGACGACTGTCCGACGATCGCCACGACCGGCTGATGGTCGAGCTTTGCGTCGTACAGGCCGTTCAGCAGATGGATCGCGCCGGGGCCCGACGTGGCGAGGCAGACGCCCACCTCGCCGGTGTACTTCGCGTGCGCGCAGGCCATGAACGCGGCCATCTCTTCGTGGCGGACCTGGATGAAGTCGAGGTCCTCCACCTTCTCGAAGGCGCCCATGATCCCGTTGATCCCGTCGCCGGGATAACCGTAGATGCGCCGTACGCCCCATTCCTTCAGGCGCTCGAGCAGGAATTCCGAGGTGGTCTGGCTCATCGCGGCGGAACGAAAGTGCAAAGAGATTGCCGGGCAGGGGGTGCGGACGTCCTCGTCCGCACAAACGAGCGGACGAGACGTCCGCTCCCCTCTTAGAATTCATCCATGCGCTCCAATCTCCTCGCCCGGATCGGCATGCGCACCGCCGATTTCTGCGAGCGCTGGTTCCCCGACGCGTTCGTCTTCGCGCTAGCCGCGATCGTGCTCGTCTTCATCGGCGGACTGTCGATCGGAGTGGCGCCGTCGACGCTGGCGACCGAGTTCGGCAACGGCTTCTGGTCGCTGGTGAACTTCACGATGCAGATGGCGATCGTGATCGTCGGCGGCTTCGTCGTCGCCTCATCGCCGCCTGTGGCGCGGCTGACGCGCCGGCTGGCCTCGATCCCGAAGACGCCGCGCGGCGCGGTGGCGTTCGTCGCCGCGTTCGCCATGCTGTCGTCGCTGATCTCGTGGGGACTCTCGCTGATCTTCACCGGCCTGCTGGTGCGCGAGGTCGTGCGGCGCGACCTCCGCGTCGACTATCGCGCCATCGGCGCCGCCGCCTATCTCGGGCTCGGCAGCGTCTGGGCCCTCGGGCTCTCGTCATCCGCCGCGCTGCTGCAGGCGACGAAGTCGTCGATCCCCGCGTCGCTGCTGCCGATCACCGGCGTCATTCCGCTGACGCAGACGATCTTCCTCTGGCAGAGCATGGCGATGGCGGCGATTCTGATCGTGATCTCGGTGATCGTCGCCTACTTCTCGGCACCCGACGCGGAGTCGGCGCGCACGGCGAAAGAAATGGGAGTGACGTTCGCCGAAGACGACGTCGTCGAATCGGGCACGGCGACGCCGGGCGAACAATCACCGATCCTCATGATCGTCGTCGCCGGCCTCATGATCTGGTTCCTGGTGATGAACTTCCGCGAGAAGGGTGGGCTCGCGGCGCTCGACCTGAACAACTTCAACTTCACGTTCATCGCCGCCGGCCTGCTGCTGCACTGGCGTCCGCGATCGTTCCTGCGCGCGGTGGCGAAGTCGGTGCCGGCGACGGCGGGAGTGCTGATCCAGTTCCCGTTCTATGGCGGCATCTTCGGGATGATCTCGAAGACCGGCATCGCCGAACATCTCGCGCACGTGTTCGTCGCCATCACCACGAAGTCGACGTTCCCGATCGTCGTCGCGCTCTACTCCGCGATCCTCGGCCTCTTCGTGCCGTCAGGCGGCGGCAAGTGGGTGGTCGAAGCGCCGTACGTGATGGCGGCCGCGAAAACGTGGGGCGAGCACCTCGGCTGGACGGTGCAGATCTACAACGCAGCCGAGGCGCTGCCGAACCTGATCAATCCGTTCTGGATGCTGCCGCTGATGGGCATCCTCAACGTCCGCGCGCGCGACCTCGCCGGATATTCGGTGCTGCAGCTGATGTTCCACGCACCGGTCGTATTGCTGCTCTGCTGGCTATTCGCGCAGATGCTGTAGCTTCCGCTCGATATCCGCGTGCAGCTCCGGATCTTTCTCCTTCTGCGCAAGCTCCTGCAGCTGCTTGACGCCGCCCATGAAGAAGAGCGACTTGACGATCTCGCGCCGCACGTTCAGATCGCCTTCGCCGTCGTAGAGCGACATCAGCGATACCGCCTTGCCGCCGGTGAAGCCGATGTTGCGGACGGCCGTTCCGCGCAGTTCGGGATTCTTCTCCGTCTTCGCGATCTCCAGCAGCTTGTCGAAGTTGCCGCTCATGAACATCGCCTGGATGATCCGTTTGCGGATCTGGATCGCCCCCTCGTTCTTGTAGAGATCGGAGAGCTCGTTGCGCGCGCCCATGGCGCCGAGCTGCGTCACGGCATCGGAGCGGAGCTCGATGTTCGGCTCCGTCTTCGCCAGCGTCAGCAGCTGCATGCGATCGCCGGTGATGAGGTACGCCTTCATCACCGCGCGGCGGACGACGGGGTCCTTCGACGTGGCGTAGACCTCGTTCAGCGCCTTCTTCGTCTCGTCGCCGCCGACGATGGCCAGATAGCGCACCGCGCGCTTCTGCAGCTCGGGACTCTTCGTGTCCTTGGCCGTCTTCGTCACCACCGACAGCGCCTGCGGATAGCCCGACTGGCTGAAGACGAAGAGCACACCGTCTTTCACTTTCGATTCATCAGTGGTGCGGAGGATCTCCTCGCCGACGCGGACGCCCTGATCGGGATCGCTGTCCATCAGGCTGCTGAGGACGATCAGTTTTTCGTCGACGTCGGAAAGACGCCGCACCTCGATGTGCTGTCCCGACGATTGCCGGATCTCGAGCTCGAGCGCCTTGCTGTCTTCGATCCAGCGGCTCTTCGGATAGGAACGCTTCAACTCCTCGAGCGCCGTCAGCGCGTCGCTGCGCAGGCCGCGCTTGTTGTCGGCGTACGCCAGCCAGTAGAGCGCCGCGTCGGCGTGCTCCAGACGCCGGCTGGCCACCGAGCGGAAGAGCGCCGCGGCGCGCTGCCAGTCGTGATCGTCGAGCGCTTCGGTGGCGCGGTCATAGAGCGCTTCCTCGCGGTCGGCGCGGCGCTCCGAGGTCGAGGACGACGAGATGTCGATGGTGATGCTCCCGAACGCGGGCAGCGCAAGGAACAACAGTGCGGCAAGACGGATGCGGGTCATGGTCGGGTTCCTCATAGCGAATTCAGATGTTGCGCGGCGAGGAGGTTTTCGTTGCGTGGTCCCTCGCCCTGCGCACTCATCACGCGCATCTTGAAGAGCAGGTTCTTCGAGTCGATGCGCTTCTGCATGCTGGTCAGTTGTTCGGAAGAGAGCTGCGCGCCGGAGTGCGACAGCTCGACGAGAATCGGCTCGATGTCGGAGAGCAACGCCGCGATGCGCGCGTCGCCGCGCCGCGCCGCCGTCTGCCGGTAGATGCGGTTGGCGTCGACGAGCTCCAGGGCCCGCTTCTGCTCCTCCCCTGCGTCGAATCCTTTCTTCGGATCGGCGTTCGAGACCTCGGCCAGGACGCGCTCGGCCGCGTCGAGGTGGTCGCCGACGACGTAGATCAGCACCTTGTTGGTTTCGGGGTTGCGCGGTTGCGCGGTTGCGGCGGGGCCGTTGGGTTGAGAGGTGCTGGTGAGTGCTATGTGCTGAGTGCTGGGTGCTGGTTGTCTTGCGTGCCACCATTCGCCCGTCACGAACGCGATCGCCAGCACGGCGGCGGCGCTGACCATCCACTGCCACGTGCGGCGGCGACGGCGCTCGAGGCGCCAGCGGAGGCGGTTCCAGACCTGGTCGGAGTACGCCGCTCCGCGCTCGGGGACGGGAACCGCGTCGACGAGCGCGAGCACTTTGCAGAGCGTCTCGTACTGCGCGCGGCATTCGGCGCAGGCGCGCAGGTGCTCGGACGCGTCGGCGTCGCGATAGTGATGGGCAATCAGTTCTTCGTCATTCAGGTGTTGCATGGGGTCGACCTCACGAACGGCTCCAGGGCATCGCGAAGCTTCCGCACGGCGCGGAAGATGGTGTGCTTCGTGGCGTTGACCTGGATACCGAGCGTCCTTCCGATCTCTTCGACCGGCATTCCTTCGAAGTGGCGGAGCACGAATGCGGTCCGCTCGTTGTCACTGAGTCGCTTCATGGCGGCGGCGACGTGCTGCTGCAGTTCGGCGCTGATCGCCAGGCGGTCCGGCTCGGGCGCGTCGGAGCTCGGATCGACGGCGGCGACGTCGCCTCCGTACTGCCTGTCATGACGGCCGCGGGCCCGGAGCAGATCGAGCGAACAGTTGATGGCGATGCGATGCAGCCAGGTGGAGAAGTTCGCCCGCTCCTCGAAGTGGTCGATCTGACGGTAGGCGCGTAGGAAAGTCTCCTGCACCACATCGTCCGCGTCGTGTTCGTTTCCGGTCATACGCCAGGCGACACGGAAGATGGGACGACTGTGCCGCTCGACGAGCAGCCGGAACGCTTCGGCGTCACCGTCCCGCGCTCGGCTGACGGCTGCGACGTCGGTCATCTCCATGTCGGACGGTTAGACTCGGAAAATGCGAGACGGTTAGCTATTAAGCGGTTAAGCGGTTGAGCTGTTGAGCTGTTGAGGCGGCTTGGGCTGAACAGCTCAACAGCTTAATCGCTCAACCGCTCCTGCTAGACTGTTCATCGCACCGAAACCTAACCTTCGCTGCTTCGTAACGTCATTAGACGTACCAGACCATGAGACTCTCGGCGATCGGCTTTCTGCTCGCGGTGGCGGCCTTCCCTATGGTCGCCGCGCCGCCGGTGGCCGGCACGACGACGGCCGCGGTCACGGCGACTCCTCCGCAGCGGTCGATGATCGTCACCTCCCAGGACTTCTCCAACCTGCTCGCCGACGACTGCGAGCACTTCCACACCCGCAACGTGACCTCGTTCCCGGCGACCTCGCGCTCGCAGGAACAGCAGGAGATGCCGCTGCTCGGCATCGACATCCTGAAGATCCACAACATCGAACAGGGCGGTGTCTCGATCAAGGGTTGGGACAAGCCGGTCGCGCGGCTGATCGTCTGCAAGGAAGCGGTCGGCTTCACGCAGCAGCAGGCGCAGCGGACCCTCGGCGCGATCAACATCGCGTTCCGCAACGGCGAGATCAACGCCACCGGCCCCGCCATCGACGAGAGCCAGGCGTGGTGGGTTCATATGATCCTCCGCGTGCCGAAGAGCGCGCGGCTCGACGTCACGTCGTCGAACGGCGGCATCGCCATCCGCAACATGAGCGGGCAGATCACCGCGCGGGCGAAGAACGGCGGCATCTCCATCGCAACGACGTCGGGACGGATCAACGCCACGACCGAGAACGGCCCGATCTCCGTGAAGCTCGACCACGACACGCCGCTCGAGGCGCAGATCGCCGACGCCGGCGAGATCCTCTGCAGCCCGCGCCTCTGCCGCGCGGAGAACTACAGCGCGAATCACAAGCATCTCCGCCTCGGCAGCGCCGCGCCGTCGTTCCGGCTGTCGACGACCAGCGCGCCCATCGTGATCGATCAGGTGAGGTAACCCGCTCCATCCTGCGCGGAGACGCAGGATCTCCGGTTACACCGCGCCACGCACGAACTTCAGCCTCTGCCGGTACAACCGGAGATCCTGCGTCTTCGCGCAGGATAAACTGCAAGGCCTCGCATGCTGCATCACCTGATCGAACTCATCCTCCGTTACGGCGTCCCTCTCGTCTTCGTCAACGTCTTCCTCGAGCAGATCGGCGCGCCGATTCCGGCGGTGCCGACGCTGGTGGTCGCCGGAGCGCTGGCGCGCAACGGACAGATGTCGTCGACGCACGTGCTCGCCGGAGCGCTGGTCGCGTCGATCCTCGCCGACTGGATCTGGTTTCTCCTCGGGCGCCGCTACGGCTATCGGATTCTCCGCACGCTCTGCCGCATCTCGCTCTCGCCCGACTCCTGCGTGAGGGAAACCGAGGCGTACTTCGATCGCTGGGGGATGAAGTCGCTGCTGTTCGCGAAATTCATCCCGGGTTTTTCCACCGTCGCGCCGCCGCTGGCCGGAGCGATGAAGGCGAGCACGCTCGAGTTCCTGGTCTACGACGCGATCGGCGCGTTCGTCTGGGCCGGCACGGCCGTCGCCGGCGGACGCCTGTTCCATAAGGCGATCGGGAAACTGCTCAAGCGCCTCGAGGACCTCGGGTGGTGGTCGGTGGTCTTCGTCGGCTCCGTCATCGCGCTCGTGGTCCTCGTGAAATGGTGGCAGCGGCGCACGTTCTACAGGCAGCTGCGCGTGGCGCGCGTGACCGCCGACGACCTGAAGGCGATGTTCGACCGCGGCGAGTCGCCGATCGTGCTCGACGTCCGGACGCGCGGCTCGCGGCAACGCGACCTGCGCCGGATTCCGAGCGCCATCGTCGCGTCGTCGCCCGAAGAAGTCGCGCAGCAGCTGGAGCAGATCTCGCCGCTCAGTCCGATCATCCTCTACTGCACGTGACCAAACGAAGCCTCAGCCGCCCGTGTGGCGCGCATGCTGATCGATCGGGGATACACCGAGGTGCGGCCGCTGGCCGGCGGCCTCGACGCGTGGGTCGATGCCGGCTATCCGGTCGAGGAGCTGAGTGAATGACATCGACCTACATCCATGGCACCGCGCCCGAGGAGCAGCGGCGGCTCTCGTTGCTCAACGACGTGCTGCTGAATCCCGCGTCGCTGCGCGAGCTCGCTTTGCGCGGCGATGAGCGGATCATCGATTTCGGCTCCGGCCTCGGGCAGTTCTCGCGGGCCATGGCGCGCGCGGTGCCGCGCGGGAAGGTCGTCGGCATCGAGCGCAGCGACGAGCAGCTGGCGCTGGCGAAACGTCTCGCCGATGACGACGGCGAAGCGGCGCTCGTCGAGTTCCGTCAGGGTGATGTGCTCGACGCGGAAGTGGAGTGGGGAACCTACGACGTCGCGCATACGCGCTTCGTCCTGGAGCACGTGCCCGATCCGCTGCGCGTGGTGAAGACGATGGTCCGCGCGGTGAAGCCGGGCGGACGCATCGTCCTGGCGGACGACGATCACGACGTGCTGCGCATGTGGCCCGAGCCGCCCGGCTTCACGGAGTTGTGGCGCGCGTACATGCGGACCTACGACCGCATCGGCAACGATCCGTTCATCGGCCGCCGGCTCGTGCAACTGCTGCACGAGGCCGGCGCGCAACCGGTGCGCAGCACGCTGATCTTCTTCGGCGGCTGCGCCGGCATGGAGCTCTTCCCGACGCTGGCCGCGAACATGGCCGGCGTGGTGCGCGGCGCGCGCGAGTCGATTCTGTCGATGGACCTCTTCGACGAAAACGCGTTCGACGTCGTGATGCGCGAAGTGGATGAGTGGGCGAAGCGTCCCGACGCGGCGATCTGGTTCTCGATGCCGTGGGCGGAGGGGGTGGCCCCCGTGTCATCCTGAGGTGCGTAGACGCCGAAGGATCCTCGCCGGCTCGCGCCGCGCCTGAAGTTGCGGGTCCTTCGCGGTCTATGCGGCTCAGGATGACAGGGAACGAGGGTTGCAGTCTGACTCATCCGTGAGTGCAGCCGCCGAGCCCTTCCTCGCCGAATCGACCATCCGCTTTTACCGCCGGGCTCTGCAGGTCCTGAAGGATGGCGGCGTCCCGGCGCTGGTCGGCGGCGCGTACGCGTTCGCGCGCTACACCGGGATCGAGCGGCACACCAAGGACTTCGACATCTTCATCCGCGCCGACGACTTTGAGAAGGCGGCGCGCGCGTTCCGGACGGCGGGCTACGAGGCCGAGCTCACCTTTCCCCACTGGCTGGGGAAAGCGTTCCACGGCGACGACTTCGTCGATCTGATCTTCAGCGCCGGCAACGGCGTGGCGGTGGTCGACGACCGCTGGTTCGAGTACGCCGTGGCGGAGCGGGTGTTCGACGTCGACGTGAACCTGATTCCGGCCGAGGAGATGATCTGGTCGAAGGGGCTGATCATGGAGCGGGAGCGCTTCGACGGCGCCGACGTCCTGCACGTGATGCGCGCCGTCGGACCCGACCTCGACTGGCGCCGCCTGATCGATCGCTACGCCGTCCACTGGCGCGCTCTCTTCGCGCATGTCGTGCTGTTCGGCTACGTCTATCCATCCGACCGCTCGCGCATCCCGGCCTGGGTCGTCAACGAGCTCAGCGAGCGGCTGGGGCGCGAGACCGCGGCGCCCGATCTCGCGGAAAAGATCTGTTTCGGCACGATCATTTCACGCCAGCAATACCTGAAAGACATCGAGGAGTGGGGATACCGTGACGCGCGCCTGCAGCCTCTGGGGAAGATGTCCGAGGACGAGATCGCTCGCTGGACTGCAGGCATCGCACAGGACGGAAGCCCGACGTGATGAACACGGAACGAACGACAGTACGCATCGCCGCCGCCGCTGACATTCATACGAAGAAAACGTCGCAGGGGGCGTTCCAGACGCTCTTCACACGCGCCACGGAAGAGGCCGACGTGATGCTGCTGTGCGGCGACCTCACCGACTACGGCTCGGTCGACGAGGCGCGCGTGCTGGCGAAAGAGATCACGTCGTCGCTGCGCATCCCGGCCATCGGCGTCCTCGGCAATCACGACTTCGAAACGAACCAGGAGCAGGAGATCGTCAAGATCTTGACGGACGCCGGCGTGACGATGCTCGACGGCGACACGATCGAGCTGCACGGCGTCGGTTTCGCCGGCGTCAAAGGCTTCGGCGGCGGCTTCGGACGCCGCGCCCTCGGCGCCTGGGGCGAGAAGATCATCAAAGACTTCGTGCACGAGGCGATCGAGGAAGCGCTCAAGCTCGAGGCCGCGCTGGCCCGGCTGCGGACGCCGCAGAAGATCGGCGTGCTGCACTACTCGCCGGTCCAGGCCACGGTGGCCGGCGAGCCGCTGGAGATCGTCGCGTTTCTCGGATCGTCGCGACTGGAAGAGCCGCTCGATCGCTATCGCGTCACCGCCGTGTTTCACGGCCACGCGCATCGCGGATCGCTGGAGGGACGGACGAAGGGAAACGCGCCCGTGTACAACGTGGCGATGCCGCTGCTGGCGGCGAATTTCCCCGATCGCCCGCCGTTCCGCGTGATCGAAGTGCCGATCGGTGAGCCGGCGTTCGCGGGATAGAATGCCGCCGTGAAACACGCGGCGTTTCCGCGCGGCATCACTCGCGAAGACCTCATCCAGTGGTATCGCTCAGGGCGTCAGACCTCGAAAGCGGTCTTCTCCATCCCCGTCGATAGCGCGTACTACGACCGTCCGATCGATCTCCGCAATCCGATCGTTTTCTACGAAGGCCATCTGCCGGCGTTCAACGTCAACACGTTGATCAAGCTGGCGCTGAACGGCCACGGCATCAACGAGGACTACGAAATCCTCTTCGCCCGCGGCATCGATCCCGACAGCATCGACGCGGTGAGGAATCCGACCGACGTCTGGCCGAAGCGCCACGAGGTGCAGGCATACGGACGCACCGCCGACGCGATGGTCGAGGACGCGCTGCGCTACGCGGTGATCGAAGACGACGCGGTTCCGCAACTGCGCGGCGGCGAAGCGGCGCTGGCGATCCTGGAGCACGAGCAGATGCACCAGGAGACGCTGCTCTACATGTTTCACAACATGCCGTACGAGCGGAAAGTGAAACGCCCGCCAATCGGTGGTGTAGGACAGGCACCCCCGCCTGTCCCCCCGGTGGCGACAGGCCCGACAGGCGAGGGCGCCTGTCGTACACACATCCCCGCGGGCGTCGCAACGATCGGCGCCGATCGCGACACCTTCGGCTGGGACAACGAATTTCCCGCCCATCGCGTCGACGTCGACGCCTTCGAGATCGATCGGTTCAGCGTCACGAACGGCGAGTACCTCGAGTTCATGAACGCCGAAGGGGTGAAGCCTCCCCACTTCTGGCTCGAGCGGAACGGCGCGTGGTACTGGCGCGGGATGTTTTCGCTGGTTCCGCTGCCTCTCGACTGGCCGGTGTACGTGACGCAGGCGGAGGCGGAAGCGTTCGCGCGGCAGCGCGGCGGGCGTGTGCCGACCGAGGCCGAGTATCACCGCGCGGCGTTCGGCACGCCGTCGGGCGAGGAGCGGCTTTACCCGTGGGGCGATGAGCCGCCCGACGCGACGCGCGGCAACTTCGGTTTCTCCAACTGGGACCCGGTGCCGGTCGGCTCCTATCCCGCCGGCGCGAGCGCGTGGGGTGTGCACGACCTCGCCGGCAACGGCTGGGAGTGGACGTCGACGATCTTCGCCGGCTTCCCCGGCTTCGAGCCGATGCCGTCGTATCCGGTCTACTCCTCCGACTTCTTCGACGGCCAGCATTACGTGATGAAGGGCGCGTCGCCGGCGACGTCACCGCAGCTGATCCGGCGGAGCTTCCGGAACTGGTTCCGGGGAACCTATCCGTACGTCTACGCGAAATTCCGCTGCGCGTATTGACGCGTTGTTTCCATCCCTGCCTGTTGACGTTATTGCGCGTTGACGGCCTTCCTTCTCCTCCCTAAAATCCGCGCTCCCCAACCCCCGATCTACAAACGAAAGGAAAGAAGGAATGAGTTACAACCCCGGGAGAATCCTGCTCTGTTCGATACTACTGAGCCTCGTCGCGGGGCTCGCATACGCCGATTCGGACGCGGCAAAAGTCTTTCACGGCGCGATTTACGCCGAGAGCTACGACCAGGTGATGGTCATCGCGGTCGACTCCGACGCCAACGGCGCGCGCGACGGAATGGCGGACACGGTGTTCGTCGTCGCCACGCCGGAGCCGTTCGTCACGCCGATCTCGTATCGCTGGACGAACGCATCGCTGGTTTTCAAGGCGAGCGGTGTGATGGTCACCTCGCCGGACGATCGCGAGGCGCTGATCGTCACGTTCAAGCGCGACGTCCCCCGCGCGAACTTCGTCGCTCCCGCCGAGTTCCACCTCTCGCGCGTGGCGAACGCCATCGGCCTCGCGCACCACACCTCGCTCCCCGACACCTACCAGATGGACAAGATGCCTTCCGGTCATGGCCGCGGCAACAACCGCCACGCCGGCGAAACGTTCGGCGTCGACGGGTGGGACCGTCAGCCGTTCCAGAACAACTGGGGCGACGGCGGCGCCGCCGGCGGCTGCACCTCGGGCGGTTCCGGCTCGACCTCCTGCTCGGTGAGCGGCTGCGCCGCGACGTCGTACAAGAACGACTGTTCGGTCAGCTGCATCACCGGTTACTACGCCTGCTGCAACTGCGGAAGCTGCATCTGCCTCCGCTACGACGGCCGGCTGTAACTCATCGGTGTCGGCAGGGCCGCGAGGGGCGCGGCCCTTACCAGTTTTGCCGCTTTACGGAATGCCGTCCGGCCGCTAAGATTCGCGGTCGCATGAAACGGATTGCAATCCTTGCGGCGCTCCTGATCGCCGTCACCGCATATGGCGGGAACGACCTCGCCTGGAGCGGCACCGGCGACGTCGCCATTCAGAGCCACGACCGCGTGGTGGTGATCGCGCTCGACACGAACGGCGACGGCTCGCCCGATCGCGCGTTCGTCGCCGGCATGGAGAAGGCGCTGGAGAAAGCGGTCGAGCTCCGCTGGACGCATGCGTCGGTCGAGCTGAGCGAAGGATCCCTCGTCATCACCGACGCCGCCCATCACCGCGCCTTCGTCGCCACGACGAAAGAGTCGCGGACGTTCCCGGATGACTTCGCCGTCACGCGCATCCCGCACGTGATCGGCGTGGCGCATCACTGGGGACTGAAACCTGATTTCAAGCTCGAGAGTTTGAGCCGGAACTGGTCGTGATTCCGGTGCGCGTTTCGCATTGAAACCGCACATGGAAACAAAATCCTACAAGGCGAAACAGTTCAACCTCAGCGGCCTCACCGGCATCTCCGACAAGACGCTGGAGATGCACTTCAAGCTCTACGAAGGCTACGTCACCAACACGAACACGCTGACGCAGCGCATCGCCGACATCCTCTCCGACGGCAAGGTCGACCAGGAGGAGATGCCCGCCTACTCCGAGCTCACCCGCCGCCTCGGCTTCGAATACAACGGCATGGTGTTGCATGAGTACTACTTCGGCAATCTGAGGAGCGGCGCCGGCGGCGATCCCGAGCGGCGATCCGAGTTCATGCAGTCGGTGACGCGCAGCTTCCCGTCGTACGAGATCTGGAAAGCGGATTTCGTCAGCGTCGGCAAGATGCGCGGCGTCGGCTGGGCCATCTGCTACCTCGATCCGGCCAACGGGCTCGTCTCGAATCACTGGATCGAGCTGCACGAGACCGGCAACGTCGCGGGCTTCGTCCCGCTGCTGGTGATGGACGTCTGGGAGCACGCGTTCCTGCTCGACTACAAGCCGGCCGACCGCCCGAAGTACATCGAGGCGTTCATGGCGAACGTCGACTGGTCGGTGGTGGAGAACAGGATCAGCGCGGTTCAGGTGACGGCGACGGCCCGATGATCTCGACCGTTCCCTTGCGCTCGAGCTTTCCCCATCCCGCGCGGATGCCGGAGATCGCGGTCTTGAGCGACTTGAGCAGGACGGCGTACATCAGCTGCCGGTAGAGGAAGCGCTGCCAGAAGAGCCAGACGAGCATCTTCGGATCCTCGCGATCGAGCTTGAAGGCGACCGCCGATCCGATCAGCTCGATGACGAAGAAGAACGCGTACATGAAGGCGACGACGAACAGCTGCGCCGCCGCGACCGGCAGCGGCTGCCAGTCCTGCGAGAGGCCGTGGCGCAGCGCGGCCTCGATGGTCAGGAAGATCGTCCAGAGAATCTGCAGATCGACGAGCGGCGAGAGCGCCTGAAACGCGATCTGGAAGAGCCAGAGCGACGGCAGCATCAGCCGCCCGAACCAGCCGTAGCGCCCGAGGGCGCGGCGATGCTTCCAGAGGCACTGCAACGTGCCGAACGCCCAGCGGAAGCGCTGCTTGAAGAGCGCCGTGTAGGAATCGGGCGCCTCGGTGAATCCGACCGCGTCGGTCTCCGTATCGACGCGCCACCCGATCCGGCGGACGCGCCACGTCAGGTCCATGTCCTCGGCCATCGTGTCGGTCGTGTAGCCGCCGGCCTGCAGGATCGCCTCGCGCCGCCACGCGCCGACCGCACCGGGCACGACCGACACCGAATTGAGCACCGAGTAGGCGCGCCGGTCGAGATTCTGGCTGGTGATGTATTCGATCGCCTGCCAGTACGTCAGCGGGTTGATCCGATTGCCGACCTTCACGTTTCCGGCGACGGTGCCGACGAGCGGATCGGCGAAACGGCGAACGAGCTTGCGGACCGTGTCGGGGGCGAAGATCGTGTCGGCGTCGAGGGCGATGATGATCTCGCCGCGCGCGCCGTCGATTCCGCGATTGAGCGCCGCCGATTTCCCCGCGTTCTCCTGCCGCATCAGCTGCACGCGCGGGTCGTCGCCGTACGCGCGCGTCACCGCGGCCGAGGTGTCGTCCGCCGATCCGTCGTCGACGACGATCACGTCGAGCACGCCGGCGTAATCGTTCGCCAGCACCGCCTGCAGCGTGCGCGCGATGACCATCCCCTCGTTGTACGCCGCGATCACGACCGTCACGGCCGGCGCGTACGACTCGTCGAACGGCGGATGCTTCCGCTCCTTCCGCTTCGCCACCAGCGCCAGCACGGTGATGAAGAGGACGCGAAGCGTGCCGAGGATGATCGCGGTGATGAAGGCGATGGTGAGGAAGACTTCGAAGACGTACATCGCCTCGAACACGATGCGGTCGCTGGCCAGCATCAGCGTGTCGCCGTTCTTGACGCGCGGATTCACGTCGTCGCGCGTGGCGTTCACCAGCGCCGAGACGGTGACGAATTTCTTTCCCCGCTTCTGCAGCGCGTCGACCAGCATCGGGATCAGCTTCACCGTCTCGGCGCGATCGCCGCCGCCGTCGTGCAGCAGGATGCAGCTGCCGTGCTCCGTGTCGATCTGCTCCAGCACGACCGCGAGCATCTCCTTCGCCGTCCGCTTCTGGATGATGCCGTTGTCGTTTCGCTCCTCCAGCTTCCAGTCCTGCGGGTCGAGGAACTCGAGGACGGTGATGTAGTTCATGGAGGAGGCCCGCACGATCGGCTCGACCTCCTCGGCGGCGGTCGGCTCGGCGTCGGCGTTGTACGGCGGGCGGAAGAGCAGCGTGGAGCGATGCAGCAGGCTCTGAAAGACGCGCTGCGTGGCGTTGACCTCGAAGTCCGCGCGGGTCGCCGAGATCGCGCCGATGTTCGGATGCGTGTAGGTGTGATTGCCGATCTCGTGGCCCTCGTTCCAGATGCGGCGCACCAGTCCGGGATAACGATCGGCGTTCTGCCCGATGAGAAAGAACGTCGCCTTGACGTTCAGCTTCTTCAGCTCATCGAGCATCTGGCCGGTGTACGGACTGGCCGGACCGTCGTCGATGGTCAGCGCGATCAGCTCGGGGTTGTAGCCGCTGCGCTCGATGACGTACGACGTCGCGAAACGGTGATAGACCTCGTCGAGAAAGAGGCCGGTCTTCGGATCGACTTCCATGTCGCGCTCGCCGGTCGTCGGCTGCGCGGCCACGCGCGCGATCTCGCCGTCGCCGACGAACTCGACGTCGTACGGGTATTCGATCCGGCGCAGCTTCACGCGGTCCGGTTTGAACGTCAGACGATCGCGGCGGATGAAATTGAAGATCGACGGATCGGTCGAGCCGAGCACCCACACCGCGACGCCGCGCGGGCCGTACGGCTGCGCCACCATCCACTCGTTCGCCGCGGTGATGGCGTCGAGCAACCAGACTTCGTGCTCGACACCGTCGTCGTCGACGTAGAAGAACGTCGGGTTGAGCGCCTCCGGGTCGAAGTCGACGATCTTGTCCGGCGTCTCGCCGGGGTGATAGCGGCTGGCGAGAACGAGCGCGCCCTGGTAGGTGAGCGGATCGGCCCATTCGCGGCCTTCCTGCCAGTCGTACGCGTAGTTCGCCAGCCCGAGGACGAGCTTCTCGCGCGGGATATTGTTCACCGCGCGCAGCAGCACCTGGCGGAACCAGTTCATCGAGGAGATCGGACCGGGATGGCTGGTCGAGCTGTGCTCGTCGTACGCCATGACCACGACGAAGTCGCAGACCCGCGACACCGCGCGCCAGTTCAGTGGCTTCGGCGCCTCGAGATCGGCGGAGACGGTCAGTCCGTGCGGCGCGAACTCGGCCTTCATCCGCTGCAGGAAGGGGATCAGCAGCGGATAGTCGGCCGGCGCGAGGTTCTCGAAGTCGACGTTGAGTCCCTGGAAGTGATTGGTCAGGATCCAGTTCTCGAGCTGCAGGATGATGTGATGCTGCAGCGCCGGATCGTTGAGGAAGATGTGCACGCGCTGCGGATCGAAATCCGATTGCTGCGCGTTGCTGAAGACCGGAACGATGTTGAGATTGTTCTCGCGCGCGACCTTCAACACCTCGGCGTTGTGCACCACCGTCTCCGGATCCCAGTCGCGGAAGTCGAGGCCTTTGCCGTCCTTCTTCAGGTGCACCCAGGCGGGCAGGAGATGCGTCATGTGCGACGCGTTCGCGTGGAGCGAGTGCAACCCCGTCTCCTGCCACGGAGCGTAAAACGCGGCGACGATCGATCCGCCGCTCACCGGCGGCAGCGCCGCCTTCTTCGCCACGATCTTCCGTTCGGTCGCGATCTGATTGAGCAGTTTGTCGCGCGCGTGGATGGCGATGTACTGCTGCATCCGCGACTGGTGGCGCGGCAGACGGACCGCGCGGTGCAGAGTCCGCTTGATCTCCGACGTCAGCCCCGGCATGTCGGGCAGGAACGGCGTCGTGAGAAGGCTGATCAGGAAGAGGCTGAAGACGACGACGGACAGCAGTCCAAGGATCGTACTGATCCTCTTGATCCACCACCATCGCTTGCGCGAAGGGTCGAAAAATACGGCGTTATCCGACACGTGCAGTGCTAAACAGGGGACGCCTCGGGGTCATTCGCGCAACCGAAACCCGGTTTGCACGTAAATGAGGATCATGACCGATTCGCTCATCGAAGTGCGAGCCCTCCGCAAGGAGTACCGCTCGGGAATCGGCAAACCGCCGATCACAGCCCTCGACGGCATCGATTTCACGGTCCGCGAGGGAGAGTTGTTCGGCCTCCTCGGACCGAACGGCGCCGGCAAGACGACCACGGTGAAAATCATCCTGGGACTGACCGCCGCGACCAACGGAACGGCGTTCGTCGGCGGACTGCCGGTCGGGAATCCCGAGAGCCGCCGCCGCACCGGCTACCTCCCCGAGGGCCACAAGATCCCCGGCTACCTGACGGCGCGCCAGGCAATGACGATCTTCGGGCGGATGTCGGGGATGTCGACGAACGACATCAAGCTGCGCATCCCCGAGCTGCTCGACAAAGTGCGCCTGCCGCAATGGATCGACGTCCGGGTGAAGAAGTTCTCCAAGGGCATGACGCAGCGCCTCGGTCTGGCCTGCGCCCTCGTGCACCGGCCGAACGTGCTGCTGCTCGACGAGCCGACCGACGGCGTCGATCCGGTGGGCCGCCGCGAGATCCGCGACCTGCTGCGCGAGGAGGCGAGGAACGGCACCGCGGTGCTGCTCAACTCGCACCTGCTGTCGGAGATCGAGCTGACCTGCGACCGGGTGGCGGTGCTGCGCAACGGAAAAGTGGCGGCCGAGGGGACGATCGACGAGCTCACGCGCCGGACGGCGAAGTACAAGATGGTGGCCGCGCCGGTGGACGAGTCGCTGGTGGCGATGTTCCGGGAGAACGGCGCCGGCGTGGAGCGGGTGAACGGACATCTCGTGCTGTCGGTGAATGACATCGCGCACCTCAACACGCTCGTCGACGGCCTCCGCTCGCGCGGCGGCATGCTCAGCGAGCTCGCGCCGGTGCGCTCGACGCTGGAAGACGTCTTCGTCGATCTGGTGAAGGCCGATGCAGGACAGGAAGGTCACCCACAATGAGAGTCCTCTGGGCCAACATCGAAGACGTGTGGCGGGAAGCGGCCGCGCGATGGACATTAATCGCCTACTTCTTTCTGTCGACGATTTTCATCATCATTTTTGCGTCGGCAATTAACCTCGACATTGTTGATGGTGCTTTAGCCGGGGCAAAGCTCTTCGGCAAGCAGGTTGAAATGCGCGGAAACGAGATGAGCATCGAGAAGCTCGTCCTCGGTTTCGAGTCGGGATTCTCGGCCGTACTCTACTTCCTCTGCACCTTCCTCTCGATCTTCGCCACCGCCCATCTCGTGCCGCGCCTGCAGGAGAAGGGGACGATCGATCTCTACCTCTCCCGCCCCGTGTCGCGGACGAGACTCCTGCTCTCCCGCTACTTCGCCGGACTGCTGCTGGCCGGCTCGAACGTGCTCTACCTCCTCGGCTCGATCTGGCTGATCGTGATGTGGAAGACGCACGTCGTTCACCCCCGCTTCCTGCTGGCCGGCGTGGTGATCTTCTTCGTCATCGCCACGCTGCTGGCCTTCGCGTTTCTCGTCGGCGTCGTCACGTCGTCGACCGCCGTCTCGATCATGGCCAGCTGCGGGATGTTCCTCTTCTCCGGCATGCTCGTCGCGCATGACCGCATGGCCGCCGCCGTCTCCCACGAATGGCAGGCCGCCGTGATCCAGACGCTCTACTGGATCATCCCCAAGACGGCGGAGCTCGGCGCGGCCGTCTTCGCCTTCGTCTCCGCGAATTCGTTCGGGACGAAGATCGACCTTTCCCCCACGCCCTTCCTCACCACGGCCGCGTTCGGCCTCGCCTCACTCACGCTCGCCATCTGGCGCTTTCACAAAAAGGAGTTCTGACAAATGGAAATGAAAATGCGTCATCTGATTGCTGTCGCGCTGTCGCTGGTTGCGCCGATGGCCTTCGCCGCCTCCAACGGCGCGATGTCCCTCATCCCCCGCGACGCCGTCAGCGTCGGCGTGGTCCACGTCTCCGACATGCGCAGCAGTCCGCTCTCCTCGATGCTCTTCCAGCAGACGGACAAGGTGAGCGCGAACGGCGACGCCGAGCGCTTCCTGGCCCAGGCCGGACTGAAGCCGTCGAAGGACGTCGACCTGCTCGTCGTCTCCGTGACGCCGAAGTCGACGCTCGGCACCGAGAGCAAGGTGCTGGTCGCGGCCGAGGGTCGCTTCAGCGTCGAGCGGCTGACGACTGCGCTCACCGAGCGCGGCGCGAAGGAGAAGAAGACGGCCAACGGCTCGTACTACCTCTTCCCCGAAGCGTCGAAGGACGATTCGCATGGCGCGGTGGCCTTCCCCGACGCGCACCTCGCGCTGGCCGGCGATGAAGCGTCGGTCTCGCAGGCGCTCGCCGACCGCGCCGCCGGCGGCACCGCATTCGTCACGGCGGGCGGACTGGCGCGCGAGCTCCGCCGCATCGACACGAACGCCACCGCCTGGGCTCTGGTCGACGTCGCCCGCGCGTCGCGCCTGACCAACGCGCCGCACATCGAGAACCACAATTCGTCGGCGCAGCAGATCAACGCCGCGCTGAATCATGTGTCGACCGTCGCCCTCTGGGCCACCGACACCGGCGACTCGCTCCGCCTCGGCGCGTTCGGCCTGGCCAACGACACCGAGACGCTGCAGCTCCTCGAAGACACGCTGCGCGGCGGCCTCGCCGCCATGCGCCTCGCCGTTCAGGACAAGCAGCCCGACCTCGTTTCCGTGCTTCGTCACTTCGACGTAAAGCGGACGAATGATTCGGTCACCATCGGCGGCACGGTGCCGGCGGATTCGTTGAAGAAGCTCGCGGCGCACAAGTAGGACGGGTCATTCACGGCCGGCGGCGTGGCAGCAGCGGAACGTCGCCGACCGTGAACGCCGGAGCGAGCGTGTAGACCATCCGGTTCGCCCGGAGATCGGTCAGCTCGATCCGCAAATCGACGGCGGTCGCGTTCAGGTCAGGCAGATCGGCGTGACGGCGGTTGTCGCCGTCGAAGAAGACCGGCAGCTCGATCCAGCCGCCCGAACCGATCCGCGACCAGACCTTCGCCGCCATGACGTTCGCCGCTAATCGCACCGTGCCGTGGGCGTGTGGCGCGAGCGTCGTCACCGCGCGGCCGTTGGCGTCGGCGACGTACATCGACGTCAGCCCGGGCGCGGCGGCGTCACCGAGCGCCGAATTGATCGTCGCCACGACCTCCGCGCGCGCCATGCGATCGCCGAGGCTCACGGTCGCTACGCTTTCGATCGTGTACTTCGCCGGCAGGATGTAGAACGCGTTCGTCAGCGGCGTTCCGGTCGCCACGATCGTCCCGCTGCTGTTCTTCACCGTGAAAAAGCCGGTCGAGTCGTAGCGCGTGCGGGACTCGCCGAGCTGGCCGGCGAATCCGAACGGCGGCGACAGCAGCGAGTTGGTGATGGAGACCGGCGTGCGCGGATAGAGCGGGCCGACGCCGAACACCAGCGTCTCGCCGTCCGCCGCGGAGTAGGCGCTGCCGATCTCGATCCGGTCGCCGCGCGCCGCGATCGACGGCACGAGCAGGTCGGGCGCGGTGATGCTGAACGCGGAGGCGAACGAAGGATCGGATGGATTGAGGTAGAAATCGACGGCGGATGCCGTGACCTTCGTCGACACCCCTTTCGTCGCGACGACGGAGCCGATGGTGACCTCGTAATTCGATGGCAGCTTCACCGGCGCGTGCCGCAGCTCGGACGGCGCGTTGGTGAGCTCGACATCGGCCGCGATCCCCTTCAACGGCGCATGGTTGACCTGCGTGAACGTGGCGTGCTCGCGGTCGAACAGCGTCTCGATCGCCAGCACGCTCCAGCGCGAGGAGACGTCGGAGATGGCGATCTTCGCCAGGTTGTACGACGGCAGGTCGAGCGCCTGCAGATACGAACCGGCCGGCATCAGCAGGCGCGTCCGCGGCACGTAGGACGCGGCGGGCGTCGACGGCCGGAAGAGTCGCATGCCGTTCGCGTCGACGCCGTCGAACGTGATCGTGTGCGAGGCGAGCGAGCGATTCGCCGTGAGTGTGACGTCGCCGCGAACGGGACGCGCGTCGAGGACGACGAGCGACTCGGCGGAAGGCGCGGTCGCGCCGAGCGGCACTTCCACGCCGGCGAGAAAGAGGTCGTAGTCGCCCGGCGGCAGCAACGTCTCCGTCGTACCCTCGTCGATGATCACCGCCGACGGCACGCGCGCCGGGCCGATCCAGAACTGGCCGATCAGGTCCATGTCGGTGAGCAGCGTCGCCCGCGATGCTTTCACCAGCGCCCAAGGGAGGTGCGTCTGCGCCGTCGCGGTGTCGAGGGACAGCATTCCGCCGAACGCGTACGAGTCGCTGGTGAGAGGTGCGCTGTTTTCCGCGACGGAGATGCTCACCGTGACCTCATCCGATGCACCCGCCGCGAGCTCGAGCTTCGGCGGAATGATCAACATCGTCACGCCGCTGCGGAGACCGTCGGGCGACACCGTGACGCTCTCGCTCTTCGTGCCGCGATTCGTGACCCGGATCCGCTGCGCTTTCTGAAACGCGCCGGTGGTCAGCGCGTCGAGGCCGAAGCTGACGCTCGCCGGCGATGCGACAATCGTCCCCTCCGCCGAGCGCGCGACGTCGATGCGTCCGGCGCCCTGCGCCATCTGCTCGTATGCGATCGGCTTCGCGTAAAGCATCAGAGCCGACTTCACCTCCGAGGGCGTCCAGTCGGGATGGATGGCGCGGAGCAGCGCGGCCGCGCCGGCCACGTGCGGCGTGGCCATCGAAGTGCCGCTCAATGTCGCGTAACCGCCGTTCAGGTATGTCGAGCGGATCGAGACGCCGGGTGCCACGACGTCCGGCTTGATCGACGTCAGCTTCGACGACGGACCCTTCGAGCTGAACACCGCGAGCGCGTCGGAGTTGTCGACGGCGCCGACCGTGATCGCGTCGCGTGCCGTGCCCGGACTGGCCACGGCGTGAAACGCGCCGCTGTTGCCGGCGGCGACGCAGACCACCATTCCGGCGGCGACCGCGTGGTCGACCGCGAGCGAAACGGCGTCGTCAGGATTGCCGTCGCCGCCGAGGCTGAGGTTCGCCACCGCGGCGTGATCGGAGAGATCGCCGTCGCGATTCGGATCGAGCGCGCGCTCCAGTGCGGCGATGACGTTCGACTCGCTGCCGCGGCCGTGCGAATCGAGGACCTTGTACGCGAAGAGCGTGGCGTCGGGAGCGACGCCGCTGAACGTGTCGAGGTTCGCGGCGACGATGCCGGCGACGTGCGTGCCGTGTCCGGCGTCGTCCTTCGGATCGCCGTCGTCGTTGACGAAGTCCCAGCCGCCGGCGACTTTGTGCCCGCTGCCGAACGCGCCGCCGAGGGCCGGATGCGTGTAATCGATGCCGGTGTCGATGATGGCCACGGTCACGCCGGCGCCGCGCGTGCCGCGGGTGTTCCAGGTCCGCACCGCGCCGACGGCTTCGATGTTCGTCTCCGTCAGCGCCTGCACCGCGGTATCGCGATGCACGCGCTTCACGTACGGCAGCGCGCGGATCTGCGCGAGCGCGCCGCGCGGCACGCGCATCGCGGTTCCGTGGAAGACCTCGAAGTACTCGTGACGGACGAGCGGCTCGATCGCCGTCTTGGTGCGATACACGCGCTGTTCGATGGTGGCGACGTCGCGGCGGAGGCGGGCGAAGTTCGCTTCGAAGATCGCCATCGGTGCGCGCTGCAGCGCGAGCGGTGGATCGTTGAGCTCGACGATCACGTCGATGTCAGAGGTCGTGTCCGCTTGCAGCTCGATCAAACGTAGGGCCGGCTCTCCAGCCGGCCCGGCAACCTGAGAGGTGGCCCCACGTGCCAGAGACAGCACTGCTGCGACGACTACGACGCCCGCGCGGCGCATAAATCAGTGCAAGGATCAGACGAAACGGCGAAGGTGCTCGCGCCACCACGGCCAGTCGTGTCCGAAGACGCCCGGCCAGATCTCCAGGTAGTTCGGGATGCCCTTGGCCCAGAGGAGCTGGCTGAAGTCGTGGTTCTTCTGCACGATGGAGTCGTACTCGCCCGTGGCGATCACCCAGTTCACGCGAGAGAGTTTCCCCACCCACTCCGCGCTCATGTTCGGGATGTACGCGGTGGGGCAGTTGAAGTAGCAGTTCTCGTCCCAGTAGCCGTCGATGGCCGAGTAGATGTCGTAGACGCCGGAGAAAAGGATGGCCCGGCTCACGATGTCGGGATAGCGCGCCGCGAAGTTCGACGCGTGGTACGCGCCGAAGCTCGCGCCGTAGACCGCGAGGTCGCCGCGCTGGGCGCGGTTGAAGATGTACGGCACCAGCTCGTTGCGCAGGTACGAGTCGTACTGCACGTGCCGCGCGGCGCGCACCGCCGGATGGACGTTCTTGTTGTGCCAGCTCTCGTCGTTGACCGTGTCGACCAGCACCAGCTGGATCTCGCCGGCGTCGACCTTGTCGGACACCGAGTCGGCGAGATGAAAATCCTCGTTTTCGAAGTAGCGGCCGGCGGAGGTGGGAAAGAGAATCACCGGCCGGCCGAACTTGCCGAACCAGAGGAACTCCATGTCCCGGCCGAGAGAAGGAGAGAACCAGCGGACGTATTCACGGTACATAAATTCAGTGCGATCGAGCGTCCGATTCTATACGATCCCCCCTTCGGAGAACTCACGGCATGCGCAAGAAAAAGGTCGGCATTTTATTCGGCATGGAAGACACCTTCCCCTGGGCCCTGATCAACGCCATCAACGCGAAAGGGGGCGACCAGGTCGAAGCCGGACCGATGGAGATCTCGTATCTGAAGGACGACGGCGTCTTTCCGTACGACCTCATCCTCGACCGCATCAGCCACGAGGTTCCGTTCTACCGGACCTACCTCAAGTGCGCCGCGGCCTCGGGTGTGCGCATCGTGAACAACCCGATCTGGTGGTCGGCCGACGACAAGTTCTTCGACAACCTCGTGGCCAAGGCGGCGAACGTCGCCGTGCCGCGCACGGTCCTTCTGCCGCACAAGGAGTACCCGCCCAACACGGAGGCGAAGTCGTTCCGCAACATGCGCTTCGTGAACTGGGAAGAGGTCTTCAGCTACCTCGGCTGGCCGATCTTCATGAAGCCGGCGTACGGCGGCGGCTGGAAAGACGTGTACAAGGTCGACAACCCGCAGGAGTTTTTCGCCGCGTACGACCAGAGCCGCGACCTGACGATGATGGCGCAGGAAGCGATCGAGTTCGATTCGTACTACCGCTGCTACGTCCTCGGACGGAGCCGCGTGCGGATCATGATGTACGACCCGAAGCAGCCGCATCACCTCCGCTACGTCGCGAATTACCAGACGCCGCCGGAGCTCGAGGCGCGCATCCATCGCGACGCGATCGCGCTCTGCGAGGCGCTCGGCTACGACATGAACACGGTGGAGTTCGCGGTGCGCGACGGCATTCCGTACGCCATCGACTTCATGAACTGCGCCCCCGACGCCGACCGCGCGTCGGTCGGCGAAACGAACTTCGAGTGGATGGTGTCGAACATGGCCGACGTGCTGATCGAGCTCGTCACCGGCGAACGTAAGCTGGAACTGACAGGCTCGTGGCCGACGGTGATGGACACGTCGAAGTCGCCCGATCAACCAATCGTCTGAGTGCGATATCTTGGTGGGCCGATGCCCCAACGGCAGGTCCACCTCTCCGCTCCCGACATCACGTCTGAAGAACGTCACCTCGTGGACGAGGTGCTGCGCTCCGGCCAGCTCGCGTCCGGGCCGGTGATCGAAGCGTTCGAACGCGAGTTCGCCGGACGCTTCGGCGCGCGTCACGCCGTCGCCATGTCGAGCGGCACTGCCGCGCTGCACGTGGCGATGATCGCCGCCGGCGTGCACGACGGCGACATCGTCATCACGACGCCGTTCTCGTTCGTCGCCTCGGCGAACTCGATTCTCTTCGAGCGCGGCGTGCCGCACTTCGTCGACATCGATCCGCAGACGCTGACCATCGATCCCGAAGCGACCGTGCAGGCGATCGAAACGCTCGCTCCGCAGGGACGCCTGCGTGCCGTGCTGCCGGTCCACGTCTTCGGACGGACGACGGAGATGGACGCCATCATGGCCGCCGCGCGCAGGCACGGCGTTCCGGTCATCGAGGACGCGTGCGAAGCGGTCGGCGCTTCGGCGGACGGAGTGTTCGCCGGCCGCTGGGGCGACGCGGCGACGTTCGGCTTCTATCCGAACAAGCAGATGACGACGGGCGAGGGAGGCGTGCTGCTGACCGATCGCGACGACTGGGCGAAGCTCGCGCGCAGCCTCCGCAACCAGGGACGCTCCGATTGCGGCACGGGACTGGAGCACGCGCGCCTCGGCTACAACTATCGAATTGATTCGATCAGCGCGGCGATCGGCCTCGCGCAGCTCCGCCGTCTCGACGAGCTGCTGCGGAAGCGCGAAGCGGTGGCCATGCGCTACAACGAGCTCCTCGCCGGCGTCGACGGCGTCACGCCGCTCGCGCCGGCGCGGCCGGGGATGCGACTCAGCTGGTTCGTTTACGTGATCCGCGTGGCACCGGAGATCGGCCGCGACGCGCTGCGCGAGTCGCTCGCCGCTCGCGGCATCGACAGCCGGCCGTACTTCCCGCCGATCCACCTGCAGCCGTTCTATCGCGAGCGCTTCGGGTTCCGTCCCGGCATGTTCCCGCACACCGAGGCCGCAGGCGGCTCGCTGCTGGCGCTGCCGTTCCACGGGAATCTGTCGGCGGACGACGTCGACTACGTCTGCGAAGCGGTGGCCGAACAAATCGGGAGCATGGCAGCGCGCGCGTGAACCGCATCGTGATCATCGGCGCCGGCGGTCACGGAGCGATCGTGGCGGACATCCTCGGCGAGCGAGCGGCCGGCTTCGTCGATGACGATCCCTCCCTCCACGGCAGCACGATCCTCGGGTTGCGCGTGCATGCCTCGGTCGATGACGTCGAGCACGACGGCGTGATCGTGGCGATCGGCGACAACGGCGCGCGCCGCGCCATCACCGAACGGCTCGTGAACGCGGGAGAGCGGCTGGCGACGGCGATTCATCCATTCGCGTCGGTCTCGCGATCGGCGACGATCGCCGAAGGGGCGATGATCTCCGCCGGCGCGATCGTGTTGCCGCGCTCGGTCGTCGGACGCGGCGTGCTGTTGAACACGAAGGCTTCGGTCGATCACGACTGCGCGATCGGCGACTTCGTTCATCTCGGACCCGACGCGACGCTCGGCGGGAACGTGCAGATCGGCGAGGAAACGACGGTGGGGCCGGCGACGACGATCGTGTCGAACCTCAGCATCGGCGCGCGCGTGGTGATCGGGGCGGGAGCGGTGGTGGTGCGCGATCTGCCCGATGACGTGACGGCGTGGGGCGTGCCGGCGCGGATTACATCCGATCGCCGTTCTGGATCTGCCAGTCGCTGATGTCGGTCGGCGGGAAGGTGCCGAGAAAGCCATCGGTGATCTCGCACGGGAGCGTGGGGCGTTTTGTGGTGAACCAGAACACCGGGCCATCGCTCACGAGAGGCAGGGCGGTTTCGTTCGAGATCGCGAGCACGCGAGCGGACGAGACGTCCGCTCCCCTCTCCATGATCGCCGCCCATTCGCCGGGCTCGCCGACGCATTCGATCTTCGCGTGCGGACGGTCGATGAATTGCGCGCGCCATTCGTCGGCGGTGTAGCGGAAGGCGGTTGGAAAGAGAGAAGGATCGGGGTCGAGCGACATCATCGATTGCGCCGCGAAGGCGGAGCGACAGTAAAACGTCGGGTGGATCTGCGCGCCGGTCGCTTCGACGCGGCGGCAACTGACGTTGTCCTTGCGCCCGAAGCTGATAGTGATCGCGTTGCGCTCTTTGGCAATCTCGTGTGTCGCTTCGACCAGGCGCGTGAACGCACCCATGCCGCGAGCTTCGGGCAGCGTCCAGGAGCCGGTGATGATGGCCACCTGCCGGCCGTCGTGCAGCGTCCGGTAGTTGATGCCCGAGGCGGCCACGTCATCGAGGAACAGCAGCTCGCCGCCGCGGAAGGCCCAGGCGAACCTCGCCTCGTCGCCCCAATGTCCGAACGCGCGGTTCGCACCGGCGATGTACTCGGCAGGATCGCAATCGGCGGCAAGGACGCGGCGGATTTTCATGACGCCAGCTCGCCCATTGACGTCCACCGCACCTCGTCGCCGAAGCGCTCTTCGATCGTGCTGAAGACGCGGTGAAGGTAGTCGCGATACTCCGGCGTGAGGCCGTCGAGCGCGCGGTACGAGCCCGACTGCGCGAGGAGATGCGCCTTGATCGACAGCAGTCCGCCGCATTCGAGAATGGCCATCGCGCGTTCGATCGGCGACGTCGCCTGGAAGTTTGTCGGGAAGTGCGTCAGGCCCGGCTCGATGCGCTGCGGGCGAACGAGCGACACACCGCGCAGGCCGCTGCCGTTCGCCGTCGCATCGTGCGCGATCGGCGTGTCGAGGTCGCGCGCCGAGGCGACGAACGCGAAGCCGATGTCGTGCATCGCTTCGAGCAATGGCGGCGGCGCTTCCCATCCCGGCGGCGACATTCCGCGCACGAACGGCAGGCGCGCGGCCTCGAAGATGGCCATCGCTTCGGTCAGCGTGGCGCGGCATTCATCGCGATCGCGATTCTCGAACTCGAGCACCGGACGCATCCCGGTCCGCACATGCTGCAATCCATGCAGCGCGACTTCCGCGCCGCTCCATCCGCGCAGGAGCGAACAGAACCCGTCATGCCGGTCGAGTCGGAACGTGCCGCTCGGATGGACGTCGACCGTGAACTGCTCGTCGGACACGAACGGCCGCGTCGGATACGGATCGAGCGTCCGCCAGTCGGGCGTGGTGAAGAGCGTCACGCGCAATTGCGGGTGACGCTCCTGCAGCCATTGCACGTGCGACAGCGCCTCCGCCGCGACCGGCGCGGGATGCACGTCGTCGACGGAGAAGCAGACTGCTGGACGGTTCCGGATCATGCGTGTTGTGCGGCAGCGTACTGGGCCACGACCTCGTGCGGATCGCCGAGTGCGCGGATGCGGCCGTGATCGAGCCAGAGGATGCGGTCGCAGCTCGCCTGCAATCGTCCGACGTCGTGCGACACGACGACGAAGGTCACGCCGCGCGCGCGATGCTCCGCCATCCGGGCCGCGCACTTGACCTGGAACTCCGCGTCGCCGACGCCGAGCGCTTCGTCGATGAGGAGGATGTCGGCGTCGACGCCGGCGGTGACGGCGAAGGCCAGCCGCACGATCATGCCGGCGGAGTACGTCCGCAGCGGCGCGTCGAAGAACTGGCCGATGTCGGCGAACGCGGCGATGGCGTCGATCCGCTCGTGCATGCGCGCGCGGCTCACGCCGAGGAACGCGCCGCGGAGGTAGGCGTTCTCGCGGCCGCTCAGCTCGGGATGGAAACCGCTCAGCAGATCGATGATCGACGAGACGCTGCCGCGAATGCGCAGGCGGCCCGACGTCGGCTGAAGCACGCGCGCCATCACGTTGAGCAGCGTCGTCTTTCCGGCGCCGTTGCGGCCGATGACGCCGAGCATCTCGCCGCGCGCCACCGCAAGCGTCAGCTCATCGAGCGCGACATGCTCGACGAACTTGCGCCGCCTGGCGCGCACGATCGATTCCTTCAGCGTGACGTGCGGATCGAGCGCGATGCGGTAGCGCACGGAGATTTCGTCGAGCCGCATGGCTTCGTCAGGCGCGATAGGCGATGTCATCGGCGGAGCGGGTGAAGAGGAGCCACCCGAGAGCGAGCGTCAGCAGCGCGATGGCCAGCATCAGCGCGAAGGAGCGCGCGTCGGGAATCGTGTTCGTGTAGAGCGGCGCGCGGAACGCCTCGATGTAGAGCGTCATCGGATTGAGCTGCAGCCACGGTTTGAGCGACGGCGGAACGATCGACGCAGGATAGACGACCGGCGCGGTGAACATCAGCGCCGGCAGCAGCATCGCCCACGCCGGCATGACGTCGGCGAAGTAGAGCGCGCCGGTGGCGAGGATGAGCGACGCGCCGAGCACGAAGAGCGCGGTGAGGACGATGGTCAGCGGCAGCGAGAGAAGCGCGACCCCGAGCGGCCGGTGCGCGACGGCCAGAATGATGATGAGCGGCACGAGCGCGAGCGTGAGGTTGATCACGTTCGTCAGCAGCGTGGAGACGGCCAGCGCGGTTTTCGGAAAGCGGACCCGTTTCCAGACGTCGCTCCCCGCCATCTCTTCGCCCGACATCGTGGTGGTCTGGGCGAAGAAGTTCCACAGCAGCAGGCCGGGGAAGACGTACGCCGGATAGCCCGGCGCGCTCGCGGCGAACGCGCGGGTAAAGGCCAGCGAGACGGCGATGAGCATCAGCGTCGGACTGACCATCGTCCAGAGGAAGCCGAACGCCGAGCGCTTGTAGCGGACCTTGATGTTGCGCGAGACGAGCGCGCGGAGCAGCGAGGCATGCGCGCGCAGCTCGCGCAACTCCTCGAGCGCGCGGGGCGGGCGGGCGGCGGAGTCGTACTCGATCACGCGTGCACCAGCCGGCGATAGACGGTCGCCACGTCGTCCGCGGTCCGCGCCGCGGTGAAGCGTTCGAGCATCAGCACGCGCCCCGCGCGGCCGAACGCCGCGGCTTCGTCGCGATTTTCCAGCAGCCGCACGATCGCCTTCGCCAGCGCCTCGGGATCGGACGGCGGCACGAGCAGTCCGGTTTCGCCGTCGCGCACCGACTCCGGCATGCCGCCGACGCGCGTGGCGACGACGGGCCGTCCCATCAGCAGCGCTTCGATCGTCCCGCCGAGGTTTTCGGTGAGCGAGCATTGCACGGCGACGTCGGCGGCGGCGAGGAGCGAGGCGATGTCGTCGACCTGTCCGGCGAAGATCACATGCTCGTCGTGCGCATGCTTCTCGATGAGTTGCCGCCGATAGTTCTCGCCCGCCTCGACCACTCCCTTGCCGGCGAGAACGAAGCGCGCGGCGGGGAAGCGCCGCGCCACGATGCGCGCCGCGGCGAGGAAATCCTCGTGACCTTTCGGTCCCCGTCCGATGGTGTGCGGCGGCGTCTGCGCGCCGTGCGTCGGCGGATAGAAATGCGCGGCCAGCACGATGAGCGGCGCGTCGGCGGCGACACCGAGCGCGCGCCGCGCCGCCGCGGGATCGGCATACGCGGGATCGAACTGCTCCGCGTCCGCGCCGTAGTAGATGCACGCCAGGCGATCGTCGCGCGCTCCGAGCGCTTCGTAGAGATCATGCGTGTAACGGCAACCGGCGATCGTGACGTCATCCATCCACCAGGTGCGCCGGTCGATGACGCGCGTGAGCGGCGCCTCGAGATGGCGCGGCCCGGGCACCCCGGCGACGTGGCGTACGCGAGCGAGCGTCGCCGCGACGCGCGCGACGACGACCGATGCGAAGACGTGCGAATGGACGATGTCGATCCGCTCGCTGCGCAGGATGCGCGCGAGCTTCAGCGCCGCGAGCGGCATCTTCGTCGCGTAAACCGGAAGCCGCGCGCGATCGAGACCGGTGGCGAACGTCAGCGCCACGCGATAGAGCGGAATGCCTGCCGCCACGAGCCGCGCGCCGATGTCGCCGCGCTGCTCGTCGATCACGGCGATGACGTCGTATCCGCGCGCCTTCAGGTCGCGGCAGAGACCGACGAACCAGTCGCAGTTCTCCCACACGCCGGCCACCTGCGCCACGCGAACCCTCTTCTGCGTTCGCAGCACGTGCTGCACCCGGCGCATGATCGGCAGCAGCGTGAATGGCATCGCCAGCGCGCGCACGACGCTCCTGCCGAGTCGATAGTGATCCTCGGCGCGCGCCGTTTCGCGCGCCAGCATCGTCTGCAGCTTCGCCACGGAACGCTGCAGCGTGAAGCGCTCGAGCATCCGCGCGCGGCCGTTCTCGCCGAGGCGCCGGGAGAGCTCGCGATCACGAAGCAGTCGCACCACCGCGTCCGCGAGCGCCTCGGAACCGCCCGCCGGAACGACGAGGCCGGTCTGCTCGTGCAGCACCGTGTCCCCGTAGCCGCGGATGTCGGAGACGACCATCGGCCGTGCCATCAGCAGCGATTCGATCGTGCCGCCGAGGTTGTCGCTGAGCGATGGATGGACGGAGACGTCGAACGCGGCGAGCGTGTCGGCGACGTCGGTGCGCTCGCCGGGGAAGAGGACCGAGCCGGCGACGCCGAGCGATTTCGCCAGCGCGATCAGCGACTGCATGTACGCCATGCCGTCGGCGCCCCAGCCGCGGCCGACGAGCGCGAACTTCGCGTCCGGAAACTGCTCGAGAATGCGCGGCACGGCGTGCAGCAGGACCTCGTGTCCCTTCAGGCCGCGGCCGACGAATCGAGCTCCGTAGACCGCCGGCGACTGCGACGGCGCATAGAAGTACGCCACGATTCCGACGAGCGGCGTGTCGTCGCCGACGCCGAGCTCGCGGCGCACGCGCGCACCGTCTGCGTTCGCCGGATCGAAGCGCGTCTCATCCGGTCCGTAGAAAACGAGATCGCATTGCGACGCCGGAATGCCGAAGCGCGCGAAGAGCTCGAGCGTGTACGAGCACGACGCGATGGTGCGGGTGTCGAACCTCGTCGTGCCCGCCTCCATCGGCCGCAACAGGTCGGACTCGAGCGTCAGCGGACCGGCGTTCGCGCCGAAGCGGATCGGCACGTCGGCGATCCACGCCGCGACGCGCGCGGTGACGACGGAATTGATGATGTGACTGTGGATGACGTCGGGCCGCAGCCGCCGCAGAAGGCGGACCAGCGCGACGATGACGCGCGTCCGCGCGACGTAGCTGCTGCGGCTCAGCATGTCGCACGGCGCGACGTGATACGGGATTCCTTCCGCTTCCAGGGCGCGCGCGACGCTGCCGTCGCGCGACGGGATGATCACCGAGACGTCGTGCCCGAGGCGCCGCTGCTCGCGTGCCATCCCGATCATCCACGGCGCACCATCGACGGCCGCCGTGAGATGGATGACGCGGAGGGGGCGGGGCATGCGGCGATGAGAGCACAGACAGGAGTGTCTGTGCCACACAGACAGGAGTGTCTGTGCTACACGCCGTTCGCGATATCCTTCCTTCATGCCGCAACCCTCTTTCACCCTCGGCATCGAGGAAGAGTTTCAGGTTGTCGATCCGGAGACGCGTGAGCTGAAGTCGCACATCGCGGAGCTCTTTGCCGAGGGCGAGAAGCGGCTCGGCGAAGAGATCAAGCGCGAGATGCACGAGGCGGTGATCGAGGTCGGCACGCCGATCTGCTCCGATATCGCCCATGCCCGGCGCGAAGTCACACGATTGCGGAGCGAGATCATCCGGCTCACGCGGGAGAGCGGCCTCCGTATCGCCGCCGCCGGCTCGCATCCGATCTCGCACTGGGCCAGCGTCCCGATCACGTCGAACGAGCGCTACGACAAGATCGTGTACGAGCTGCAGATGCTGGCGCGGGCGAACCTCATCTTCGGACTGCACGTGCACGTGGCGGTCGAGGACGACGAGACACGCATCGCGGTGATGAACGCCGCGCGCTACTTCCTGCCGCATGTGTTCGCGCTCTCGGTGAACTCGCCGTTCTGGTGCGGACAGGACACCGGCTGGAAGAGCTACCGGGCGAAGGTGTTCGAGCGCTTTCCGCGCACCGGCATTCCCGACTACTTCCGCGACTGGTCCGAATACAGCCAGTACGTCGACATCCTCGTCCGGACGAACTGCATCGACAATCCGAAGAAGATCTGGTGGGATGTGCGGCCGCATCCGTTCTTCCCGACGCTCGAGTACCGCATCTGCGACGTGCCGATGCGCATCGACGAGACGATCTGCTTCGCGGCGCTGTTCCAGGCCATCACCAAGAAGCTCTACAACATCTATTCGAAGAACATGGGGTGGCGGCTCTACCGCCGCTCGCTGCTGAATGAGAACAAACAACGTGCGGCCCGGTTTGGGATCGAAGGGAAGCTGATCGACTTCGGCAAGCGGGAGGAAGTCCCGTTCACGATGCTGCTCGACGAGTTGCTGGAGTTTGTCGACGACGTGGTCGATGAGCTCGGCTCGCGCAAGGAGGTCTACTATGCGCGCGAAATCGTGAAGCACCGCACCGGCGCCGACCGTCAGCTCGGCGTGTGGGAAACGCGCAAAGATCTGCGCGACGTAGTGGACTACATCATCTCGGAAACGGAGCTCGGCACCACCATTGCCTGAACTGATCGTCGAAACGATGCAACGCGACATCCACCAGCCGTACGACTTCTTTGAATACGTTCAGCTCCGGGACGACTCCCTGCCGCCGGAGGAGTCGTCGAAGATCGACGTCGCGATCCTCGACATGAACCACGCGTGGCCGAACGTCGGTCACGACTCGCTCGTGCACGCCGTGCTGGAGTGCGCGGAAGAGATGCGCGACGACCTCGTCTCGCGCGGCCTGAAAGTGCGCGTGATCTCGTTCGACGTCCGGCGGCGGATCGCCATCCCACCTTCGCCGAACGGGCGCTTCCGTTTCTACATCGGCACCGGCGGACCGGGACATCTCGACCCGCGCTTCAACGACGGCGTCAGCGACGTTGCGCAGGGGATTCGCGAAACCGGCGAGTGGGAAGCGCCGCTGTTCCGCCTCTTCGACGACATCCTCAAACATCCGACCGCCGGCCTGCTCGCGGTCTGCCATTCGTTCGGACTCGTCTGCCGCTGGTCGGGCGTCGCGCATCCGCGCCTGCGCGAGCGGAAGAGCGACGGAATGCCGGTGAACTCGCTCTCGCCGGCGGCGAACGATCACCCCTGGTTCGCGGAGTTCGCGCGTCGCCTCGAGGACGGCAGGCATTTCGTCGTCGTCGACAACCGGCTGTTCGACCTGGTGCTCGACGGCGGCGACGTCACGCCGCTGGCGTTCGACGGCGACGACAGCGATGCGATGACGATGGCGGAGTTCGCGCGCCACGACGGCATGCCGCGCATCCTCGGCGTGAATCACCATCCCGAGATCATCGACCGCGATCACGTGCTGCAGGTGATCGAGGAGAAGTGGCGGCACGGCGAGGTCTCGCGCAAGTGGTACGAGGAACGCCTGCACACGCTGGAGAACGAGATGATCGGCGAGAACGTCCGCCGCAGCCGGCTGACGTCGGAGTACACGCTTCTCGGCGTGTTGCGGCATCACCTCGCGGCGCTGGTGACGGCGCGATGAGGGACAGGCTGAGAGCTTGTCCTGCGTCACGTACGACAAGCTCTCAGCTTGTCGCTTTGATTCTTCTGCTTTTTCTCACCGCCTGCGCAACCACCAGCCCTACAAACGATGAAGCCGAGGTCCGCGCGGCGATGGGCAGCTTCATGTCCGCGCTGAACGATCTCGACGCGGAGCGCATCAGCGCGGCTTTCGCCGAGGACGCGACCGCGTTCTTCCCGCTGGCGCAACCGCAGCGCGCGAACGGGCGGGCGGAGATCGACGCGGTGTTCCGCCGCTACGTCGAAGGGGCGAAAGGGCAGAAGACGAACCTCGTGCCGCAGGACATGAAGGTCGAGACGAGCGGCGACCTGGCTCTGGTCACGTTCCAGGTCCCCGGCGGCTCGACCGCGCGCCGCACGTTCGTCCTGCGGCGCATCGGCGGACGCTGGCTCATCGCACACATGCACGCCTCGAACTTCCGAGTGCAATAGACTCGGCGCATGCATCCGCAATATCGCGCTCTGTTCAACGACCAGATCGATGACGCGCGTTATCAGTGGTACCAGCAGGAGCTGGAAGAGCGCCTCGATTGCGACTTCGAGTTCCGCCTCGCGGAAACGCCGCTCTTCCTGACCGAAGACTTCGAGCGGCGCGCGGTCGAGGCGGCGACCGCGATCGTCGAGCAGCTCTCCGATCCGCAACGCATCGAGCAGATGAAAGCGGCGATCCCGGAGCGCTGGAACACGCCGGGCATGGACGCACTGCCGAATTTCTCGCAGGTCGACTTCGCCGTGGTGAACGAGAACGGCACGCTGGTGCCGAAGCTGATCGAGCTGCAGGGCTTCCCGTCGCTGACCAGCTTTCAGGTCGTGCAGCGCGACGTCTGGGTCGACACGCTGAAGCAGATGTCCGACCTCGACCGCGACTGGTCGTGCTGGTTCAACGGCTACGACCGCGATGCGTTCCTGGAGCTCGCGCGGCGCACGATCGCCGGCAATCATGATCCGGCCGAAGTGATCCTCATGGACATCGATCCGCCGCGGCAGAAGACCTATCCCGACTTCGCCGCGACGAAGAAGCTGTTCGGCGTCGACGCCGTCGATCCGACCGACCTCGTGAAGCGCGGCAACCGGCTCTTCCGCGCCGACGGCACGCCGGTCCGCCGGATCTACAACCGCGTGGTGTTCGACGAGCTGCTGAAGAAGGGACTGGAGCTGCCGTTCGACTATCGCGACGAGCTCGACCTCGAGTGGGCGCCGCATCCGAACTGGTACTGGGTCTGGTCGAAGTACTCGCTGCCGTTCCTCGATCATCCGTCCGTGCCGCGCGCCACGTTCGTCTCCGATCTCGACGGCGTGCCGGACGACTTCGAGTCGCGCTACGTGCTCAAGCCGCTCTTCTCTTTTGCCGGCGGCGGCGTGAACGTCGAGCCGACGCGCGCCGACCTCGACGCCATTCCGGAAGCCGACCGCCACGCCTGGTGCATCCAGGAGAAGATCGACTACGAGCCGGCGCTGCAGGCCCCCGACGGCGGCGTGAAGGTGGAGATCCGGATGATGTTCCTCCGGCCCGACGACGAGCCGAAGCCGATCCTCTCGCAAAACCTGGTGCGTCTTTCGCGCGGCAAGATGCTGGGGGTCGACTTCAACAAGGAGTTCACCTGGGTGGGATCTACCGTGGCCCTCTCGTGAGGAGGGGAGCGGACGTCTCGTCCGCTCATGTTGCCGCAACGGATTAGCCGGCGAACGGCGCCGGCCGTGCGGACGAGACGTCCGCACCCCTTTTTGAGAGCGTGGGATCGTCTGTTGCACTCTCCCCCATGTCGTGACCGCCGAGCCGCTCATCCCACCCCGCCCCTCCATCCCGAAGCTCCGCGACGCCGCCGCGGAGTGCCGGGCGTGCGACCTCTGGAAGACCGGCACGCAGACCGTTTTCGGCGAAGGAAAGCAGACCTCGACCGTGATGTTCATCGGCGAGCAACCGGGCGACAAGGAAGATCTCTCCGGACGTCCGTTCGTCGGACCGGCGGGCGCCCTGCTCGACAAGGCACTGACCGAGGCCGGCATCGACCGGACGAAGGTCTACGTCACGAACGTCGTGAAGCACTTCAAATGGGAGCCGCGCGGCAAGCGGCGCATCCACAAGAAGCCGAATTCGGAAGAGATCCAGGCCTGCCGGCCGTGGCTCGACGCCGAGATCCGCGTGGTCAGGCCGCGCGCGATCATCTGCCTCGGGTCGACGGCGGCGCAGGCGGTCATCGGACCGAAGTTCCGCGTCTCGGTGCAGCGCGGGCAGTTCGTAAAGTCGGACCTCGCGGAGCTCGTCACGGCGACAGTCCATCCGTCGTCGATTCTTCGCGCCCCGACCGACGAGGCGAGGCACCGCGAGACGGCCCGCTTCATCGACGATCTGAAGAAAATCCGCGCGGCGATCGAGGCGCGCTGACTCTACAAATTGTGGAGTTCGGCTGCGGTTTTCTCAGGGAATTTTGCATTTCTTGACCTCCCTGATAGCTCCCCTTACACTCGCTTCACCACACGAATGTCCGCTTCAGGTCGACCCTCGCTCGCGCCTCTCCTCGGCGACACCCATCCTGAAAATCAACCTTTTTAAGGAGCAGGCAGAATGGCCATCATTCCCGCAGACAAACTGAAAGCCGCCGAGACGGCACTCACCCAGATCGAGCGTCAGTTCGGCAAGGGCTCGATCATGCGCCTCGGCTCGAAGGAGTTCCTGCCGATCAGCTCGATCTCCACCGGGTCGATCGGCGTCGACGCCGCCCTCGGCGTGGGCGGCGTTCCGCGCGGCCGCATCATCGAGATCTTCGGGCCGGAGTCGTCCGGCAAGACCACGCTCTCGCTGCACATCATCGCCGAGGCCCAGCGCACCGGCGGCCTGGCGGCGTTCATCGACGCCGAGCACGCGCTCGACGCCGAATACGCCAGGAAGCTCGGCGTGGACATCGACAACCTCCTGGTCTCGCAGCCCGACTCGGGCGAGCAGGCGCTGGAGATCGCCGAGGTGCTGGTGCGGAGCAACTCCATCGACGTGATCGTCATCGACTCCGTGGCCGCCCTCGTGCCGCGCGCGGAGCTGGAAGGCGAGATGGGCGATTCTCATGTCGGATTACAGGCGCGTTTAATGTCGCAGGCGCTGCGCAAATTAACAGGCATTGTTTCGAAGTCTAAAACGTGTCTGATTTTCATCAACCAGATCCGTGAAAAAATTGGTGTGATGTTCGGCAACCCCGAGACCACCACCGGCGGCCGGGCCTTGAAGTTCTACTCCTCCATCCGCCTCGACATCCGCCGCACCAACCAGATCAAGGAAGGTGAGGAAGTGGTCGGCTCGCGGGTGAAGGTCAAGGTGGTGAAGAACAAGTGCGCCGCGCCGTTCCGTCAGGCGGAGTTCGACGTAGGTTACGGCGAGGGGATCTCCAAGACCGGTGAGCTCATCGACATCGGGATCGAGAACAAGATCATCGAGAAGTCGGGCTCCTGGTTCTCGTACGGAGACCTCCGCCTCGGCCAGGGCCGCGAGAACGCCAAGGGCTTCATCAAGGACAACGGCGACCTCGCGTCCGAGATCGAAGGCAAGGTCCGCCGGGCGCTCGGCATGGGCGGTCCGGAGCTGGTCGTGATCGAAGGCGGCGACGCCGCCACGATGCCGGCCAAGCCGGAACGCATCGTCCGCAAGTGATGTTCAGGGCGGCGATGCGCCTCGATCAAGCCATCGCCGCCCGCTTTCCCCAGTACTCCCGCCGCAAGGCGCGTGAGCTGATCGCCGGACGCCGCGTCCTCGTCAACGAGCGCCTCGTCTCCATCGCCTCGCGCGAAGTCGAGGACGACGACCGCATCGCAGTGGTCGAAGCGGAGCCGGAGCTGGAGATCATCGGCGAGACCGCCGGCTGGATCGCGGTGAACAAGCCGGCCGGCATGCCGACGCAACCGGCGCGCGATCGCGCAGTCCGGTCGCTCGAGGAACTGCTCCGTCTTCGCTATCGCGAGATCTACCTCGTGCATCGCATCGACACGCCGACCAGCGGCGTGGTGATCTTCGCCCGCACGCGGGCGGCGGCGGCGGAGCTGTCACGCCTCTTCGCGTCAGGAGAGATCCGCAAGCTCTACCTCGCGCGCGTCGACCCGCCGATCGTCAACGAGTTGACCATCGATGCGCCGATCGAAGGCAAAGAGGCGATCACGATCGTTCGGCCGCACGGCGATCTGGTCGAAGTCGAGATCAGGACCGGACGGACGCACCAGATCCGCATTCATCTGAGCGGGATCGGGCATCCCGTTGCCGGCGATCGGCGCTATGGCGGGCTCAGCGCGCCGCGGCTGATGCTGCACGCCTGGAAGTTGTCGCATTCCGACGTTGGCGAGCTCGAGGCACGACCGCCGTTCTGAGGGGAGCGGACGGGGACGTCCGCACTCCTCTCTTGATACGATCCCCCGCGTGATGGACCAACAGATCATTCACGCCACGACCGTCATCTGCGTCCGCCGTGACGCGCAGGTGGCGATGGCCGGCGACGGGCAGGTCACGGTGGGAAACACGGTGATGAAGCACGGCGCGGCGAAAGTGCGGCGGCTGTACCACGACAAGATCATCGCCGGTTTCGCCGGATCGGCGGCCGACGCGTTCGCTCTCTTCTCCCGCTTCGAAGCGAAGCTGGAGGAGTACCGCGGCAACATGGAACGCTCGGTGGTCGAGCTGGCGAAGGACTGGCGGCTCGACAAGTACCTGCGGCAGCTGCAGGCCTTTCTCATCGTCGCCAACACCGAGCGCGCTTACCTGATCTCCGGCACCGGTGATCTCATTCAGCCGGACGACGGCATCCTGGCCATCGGCTCCGGCGGACCGTACGCGCTCGCCGCCGCGCGGGCGCTGATCAAGCACACGTCGCTGCCGGCGGCCGACGTGGCGCGCGAGGCGATGCACATCGCCGCCTCGATCTGCATCTACACGAACGACAACATCACCGTCGAGACACTCTGATGGTCATTCAACTTCCTGGTGACGTCGACATTCATTCGCCCGAGCGCCTCACTCCGAACGAGATCGTGCTCGAGCTCGACAAGTACATCGTCGGCCAGCGCGCGGCCAAGCGCGCCGTGGCCATCGCCCTTCGCAACCGCTGGCGCCGGCAGCAGCTCCCCGCCGACCTGCGCGACGAGATCGCGCCGAAGAACATCATCATGATCGGGCCGACCGGCGTCGGCAAAACCGAGATCGCCCGCCGCCTCGCGCGGCTCACCCGCTCGCCCTTCCTGAAGATCGAAGCGTCGAAGTTCACCGAGGTCGGTTACGTGGGGCGCGACGTCGAATCGATCATCCGCGACCTGACGGAGATCGGCGTGAAGCTCGTGCGCGACGAGAAGAACCAGGTCGTGCGCGACGCCGCGATCCGCAACGCGCGGGAGCGGATCCTCGACATCCTCCTTCCCGACTCCCGCCGCGCCACCGCCCGCCCGGCGTTCGTCGCTTCCGCCACGCCGGGCGAAGAGTCGTCGAGCGAGACGCGGGAGAAACTCGGCCGCTGGCTCGACGAGGGCAAGCTCGACGAGCGGGAGATCGAAGTCGACGTGAAGGAGCAGGGCTTCCCGTCGCTGGAGATCTTCACGCCGCAGGGCGTGGAGGAGATGGGCATCAACATGAAGGAGATGATGCCCGGCCTCTTCGGCGGCCGCTCGAAGCGCAAGAAGATGCGCGTCGGCGACGCCCGCGACGTGATCATCGCCGAGGAGGCGGAGAAGCTCGTCGATCAGCAGAACGTCGCGCGCGAGGCGATCGAGCGCGTGGAGCAGAGCGGCATCGTCTTCCTCGACGAGATCGACAAGATCGCCGGACGGCAGAACGCGTCGCACGGCCCCGACATCTCCCGCGAAGGCGTGCAGCGCGACCTCCTCCCGATCGTGGAGGGGACGACGGTCAACACGAAGTACGGCATGGTGAAGACCGACCATGTCCTCTTCATCGCCGCCGGCGCGTTTCACGTCTCCAAACCGTCCGATCTCATCCCCGAGCTCCAGGGCCGCTTCCCCATCCGCGTCGAGCTCGAGTCGCTCACCGAGGACGACTTCGGCCGCATCCTCCGCGAACCGAAGAACGCGCTGACTATGCAGTACACCGCCCTTCTCGGCACCGAAGGCGTCACCCTCCAATTCGCCGACGACGCCATCGCCGAGATCGCCCGCTACGCGGCGCTGGTGAATGAAAAGACGGAGAACATCGGCGCGCGACGACTGCACACGATTCTCGAGCGGCTGCTCGATGAGTTGTCGTTCGACGCGAGCGAGATGAACGGGCAGTCGGTGACGGTGGATGCGGCGTATGTGCAGCGCGTGCTTGCGGATACGGTGAAGGATGAGGACCTTTCTCGATACGTGCTTTAGAGCTGTTGAGCTGTTTGGCTATCGAGCTGTTCAGCGGTACCATCTCGCTCTCCACTCGAGTGCCCTTTCGCTCTCTTCAGCGAATTCTTATGGGCAAGTCATATCGTGATCTCTTCATCTGGTACGAGTCTGTCGATGTTGCGGCAGCGATCGTCGCGATGACCGACGAGTTTCCAAACCCGAAGCGCTATGCGTTGATCGATCAGATGCAGCGCGCGGCGATCTCCGTACCGAGCAACATAGCGGAGGGAAAGGGTCGGCTGACCGACAAAGAGCTGCGTCATTTCCTCGGCACGGCTCGCGGATCGCTGTTCGAGCTCCACACGCAGCTCGAGATCGCTCGGAAGCTCAACCTGTTGAAGCCCGGCACCTACGAGCATCTACTCGTACGCATGCGGAAGATCGGCAGCGGCATCAACAATCTGCTGAAAAGGCTCAACCGCTCAATCGCTAAACAGCTCAACAGCTCTAAACAACCGTCTTCTTAAACGCCCGCGTACTCACCGCGATCAACACCGCCGAGATCGCCAGCAATGAAATCACCGGCTCCCATAAGTCCGCGAACGTCGCCCCCCGAATCACGATCCCGCGCGCAATTCGTATGAAATGCGTCGCCGGCAACACGTACGAGATGAATCGCAGCGGCAATGGCAGCGAGGAGATCGGGAAGATGTAGCCGGAGAGCAGGACCGACGGCAGCATGATTCCCATCGCCAGTTGCATCGCTTCCATTTGCGATTTGGCGCGTGACGAAATCAACAATCCGAACGACAAAAGCGCGAGCAGGTAGACGGACGACAGGACCAGCAGCAGCACGAGGCTGCCGTGGATGGGGACCTGGAAGCCGAAGCGCATCAGGGTCAGGACGATGATGAGGGTCACGTAGGCGACGCCGAGGTACGGGAGGATCTTGCCGAGAACGACGGCGAGCGGCGAGACGGGGGTGACCATCAGCTGCTCGAGCGTGCCGCGCTCGCGCTCCTTCACGATGGCGAACGCGGAGAGGATCGTTCCGGAGAAGGTCAGCAGAATCGCGATCAAGCCGGGGATGAGCAGGTTGGCGCTGCGCATGTCGGGGTTGAACATCATCACCGGATGCGCCTCGACCGGCGGCTCCGCGCGTTCGCCGAGGATCCGGCGGATGTTGTTCGTCAGCACGACGCCGTTCGCGGCCGACAGCGCCTGCGACGCGACGCTCGAATCGGATCCGTCGATCATCACCAGCACGTCCGCCCGGCGGCCCATGGCCAGGTTGCGCGCGTAGTCGGGCGGGATCTCCACCGCCACCTGCGCGTGGCCGGCGACGACGGCGTGCTGCAGCTCTTCGCGCGAGCGGGCGAACGCCGTCACCTTGAGCAGCGTCGTTGCCGTGAACTGATCGATCAGCTGCCGGCTCTCCTGCGTGCGGCTCTGATCGAACACGATGGTCGGGATGTTCTTCGCGTTCATGTCGATCACGCCGAAGAGGATCAGCTCGAACACCGGCACGAGGATGGAGAAGATCAGCGTGGCGCGATCGCGCGTCATCTGCGTCAGCTCTTTGCGGAACACCGCCGTGAAGCCGTTCATCGCGCCGCCTCGACTTCCTTCCCCCGCGTCTCGGTGAGCTGCACGAAGACATCCTCCAGCGTCGGCGCGATGTCGACGACCGTCACGTCGCTCGTGCCGATCGATTCGAGATCGTGCTCCACTTTCTCGTTCGTCACGTTCGCGTCGATGAGCAGATGGATCGATGTGCCGAAGATCGTGGCCGCGCGCACGTAGGAGAGCTTCTTTGCGGACGTCATGAGCGTCGCCACGCTCTCGCGCGCTTCCGCGGAGACGCGCCGCGTGCCGGCCGGCGTCACCTCTTCGAGCTTCTTGAGCTCCTCCGGATGTCCGCCGACGATGAGGCGAGAGAGATACAGATACGCGACCGTGCCGCAACGCTCCGCCTCGTCCATGTAGTGCGTGGTCACGAACATCGTCACTCCCTCGCCGGCGAGGCCGAACAGCAGGTCCCACAGCTCGCGGCGCGCAACCGGATCGATGCCGGCGGTCGGCTCGTCGAGGAAGAGGACGCGCGGCTGATGCATCAGCGCGGCGGCGAGCGCGAGGCGCTGTTTCCATCCGCCGGACAGCGCGCCGGCCAGGCGATCGCGATACGGAGCGATGTGCGTGAGGTCGATCGCCCACTCCTTTCGCTCTCGGCGCTCGTCGCCGCGCAGGCGATAGATCGAGCTGAAGAAGTCGAGGTTCTCGTCGACGGTCAGATCGCGATAAAGCGAGAAGGCCTGCGAGACGTAGCCGATGTGCTGGCGCACGAGCTCACCCTCGCGCTCGACGTCGTAGCCGTCGACGGTGGCGTGTCCCGACGTCGGCGCGAGCAGGCCGCAGAGGATGCGGATCAGCGTCGACTTGCCGGATCCGTTCGGGCCGAGGAGGCCGAAGATCTCGCCGCGCGGCACGTTGAGGGTCACCCGGTCGAGCGCGCGGAAGGCGCCGAAGTCTTTCGAAACTTCCTGGACGTCGATGCCAACCGTTTCTTCTGCAGGGGTGCTCATTCGGCGCGCCCTTTCACGCCGAGGTCGACGTCGGCGGCCATGCCGGCATGAAGCTTCGGATTTGAATCGACGAGCACCTTCACGCCGAACACCTGTTCCGCGCGTTGCGCGCGCGTCTGCACGTTGCGCGGCGTGTACTCGCCCTGGCCGGCGATCGTGGCGACGTGTCCGGCAAACGTCTCGCTCGGCCAGGTGTCGACGCGGACGCGCACCGGCTGGCCGACGCGCACGAGTCCGAGCATCGTCTCGGGGACGTAGACGCGGACCCAGAGCTGATCCGATTCGAGGATCTCCGCGACCGGCTGATCGGGCGCGACGAGATCGCCCGGCCGCAACCCGAACGACTGCACGACTCCCGCGACGGTCGACCGCACCTCGGTCTCCGCTCGGTTCTTCATCAGCGATTCGACGCGGCGCCGGGCCTGTTCGACCTGCGCGCGCGCCGCGGCGATGTCCTCTGTGCGCGAGCCCTTCTGCAGGACGCGCAGATCTTCGGCGGACGCCTTCGCCTTCGTCGCCGCGTCTTCGTACAGCTGCTTCGCCACGATGCCGTCGCGATAGAGGACTTCCATGCGATGCCGCTCGCGCTCGTCGTTGGCGGCGACCGCCGCGGCCTTGGCGATCTCCTCCGATCGCGGGCCGGCGATCAGCTTCGCCAGCTGGGCGTTCGCCGCGTCGATCGCGGCGCGCTGCTCGGCGATCTGCCGGTCGATCGTCTCGGTCTCCAGCGTGACCAGCAGCTGGCCGGCGACGACCTGCGCTCCTTCATCGGTCAGAACGCGGACGACGCGGCCGCCGACGAGCGACCCCACCTGCACGGTTCGCGCTTCGAGCGAGCCGCTCAGCACCACCGGCTTCGGTTTTCGCGACTCGCGCAGGTACAGCAGCAGGCCGGTCGCCGCGAGCGCGACCACCACGATCGCGATCACGATGCGGACTGACGTTCCTTTTGATGGCACGGCTTCCTCCACTGCGAATGGCGCCGCTGGTCCAGAGGTCGAGCAGCGCGTCGATGTAATCGTCGAGAGACACGGGGGGGTCGATCTTCAGCACGGTGTGCGAAAGGACGTAGCCCTGCAATGAGCCCATGAACAGCAGCGCCGCCGCGCGCGGATCGCCGGTCCGCAGTACGCCCGCCCGGGCGGCGCGGCGAAAGTAGTCAGCGACGATCTTCAGTCCGCGCCGCGGCGGGTTGTCGGCTTCGGGATCGAACGGCAGCACGACGGACGTGCTGCGCGATGACGCGTGCATGGCGACGACGATGCGCGTGGCCAGCACGTCCTGGATGAACGGCACGAATCCTTCGGCGATCCGGCGCAGAACGACGCGCGGATCGGTCCTGGCATCGACGTCCGGCAGCTCGAGGATGCAGGCGGGCGGATCGAGCAGCATGCCGCTCTTCATCGCCAGGCCGAACAGGGCCTGCTTGGAATCGACGTGGCGGAGGATGGCGGCGGGGGTGACGCCGAGCTCGCCGGCGATATCGGCCAGAGTCGTGGCATCGAAGCCCTTCGCCGCGAAGACGCGGCGGGCGGTGTCGATGAGGCGGTCTCGGGTGATGGTCGGGGGGCGGCCCATTTGTAAATGAATGTGTATTTACAAATGAGATTTGTCAAGGGGGAGGGTCAGAAAAAGAAAGGGCCGGCTCTTGCGAGCCGGCCCGGGGGGACAGGCGAGGGCGCCTGTCCTACACAGGTGCGGTTAGAACGTCAGCTTGGCGGCCAGCTGGAGGATGCGCTGGCCGGACGTGGCGGTGGGGAAGCGGAACGCGGTGTTCGGCGTGAGCACCTTCGTCGTGGCGTTGTAGCTGTAGAGCGTGCGGTTCACGTTGCTCACGTTGTTGCGGTTGAGCAAGTTGAACGCTTCGCCGATCAACTGCAGCTTCATGGTGCCGAAGAAGTTGATGTCGCGGGTGATGCGCGGGTCGACCGTGAACTGCGACGGGAGCCGGAACGAGTTGCGCTTGAACCCCGGCGCCAGGTCGTTCGCGGAGTTGCCGTCGTTGTTCAGATCGGTGCTCACCACCGGCGAAAACGGCTGTCCGGACTGATAGCTGGCGATACCGCTCAGCGTCCAGCCCGAAGCGAGGGCGTGGAGGAAGCCGCTGCTGATGTGCTGCGCGTAGCTGTCGAGAGACCAGACGCCGCTGAACACGACGCGGTCGCGAACGTCGACGTCGCCGTGCGTGTAGTCCCGGTCGATGTTGAGCGGATCGCTGATGTATTTCGCGTCGTCGCCCGAGGAGAACGGCACGACCGCGGTGGCGTCCGGCTTGTTGTCCTTGACCGACGAATGGGTCCAGGCGAGACGGGCCTGCCAGTTGTTGGCGAAACGCCGCTGGAAGTCGACCGTCAGGCCGCTGTACTTCGACTTGGCGCTGCTCTCGAACGCGATCACGCGATTGAACTTCGAGAACGGACGGCCGGTGTACCTCGTGAACTGCACGGTGCCGCCGGTGCTGATCGTCGCGTCGACGGTGGTCGGCGTGCTGACGTTGATGTCGCGCGAGCGCGGCAGATCATCGCCCTGAACGCCCTGCCAGGTCAGGCCGATGGAGTAGTCGTTGCCCAGCTGGTGCTCGAAGCCGAGGCTCGACTGCTGCACGCGCGGGTTCTGGAAGTCGGGATCGAAGACGAAGATCGACGGCGTGACGCCGGCGACGCTCGGGATCGAGGAGAGCGTGTTCGGATAGGTGACCGGGATGTTCGACGTGAAGGTGAAGGTCTGCACGTTGATGCCGTTGTTCGACGTCGCCGTGCCGATCATGATCGACGGCGTGCGGCCGTAGAAGACGCCGTAGCCGCCGCGGATGACGGTGGTGGCGTCACCGTGCGGCGTCCAGGCGAAGCCGAGGCGCGGACCGATGTTGTTGTCGTCGACCGGAATGGTGTTGGTGAAGTAGCCGGCGGCCTGCAGCGCCGGATCGGGGTTGAGCACGGACGGCTGCGCGATGTCCTGCTTGTCCCAGCGAAGACCGGCGTTGAGCGTCAGGTCGGGGCGGACGTGCCACTCGTCCTGGATGAAGAGACCGGTCTCTTTCAGATTCGGATGCGTGGTCGGTCCGGTCGTGCCCGGGCCGGCGAAGGCCTGCGTGTAGAGCGCCGGCTTGTTGTTCGCGAAATCGGCCAGGCTGTTGAAGCGGTAGACGCCGAAGAAGTTGCCCGGGAAGTAGTTGAGGATGTCGTCCTTGCTGTAGTCGAAGCCGCCCTTGAAGGTGTGGTTCTGCAGGACGTAGGTGGCGGTGTCGGCGATCTGGTGGCGCTTGATCGTCGTCTCGCGCGGCGAGAAGGAGTTGCGACCGATGACCAGGACGGTGTTGCCGCCCTGCAGCACGGTCGCTTCCGGCGCGTCGCTGTTCGCCTCGCCCGGCTCGCGGTCCTTCAGGTACTGCGCGCGCACTTCGTTGAAGAACGAGCTGCTGCCGACGGTGTCCCACACGGCGGAGAGCGAGTCGGTGAAGACGTTCGAGTTGCCGGAGTGCTGCGACGCGTTGGTGGGGCCGCTGTTCTCGAAGTTGATGCCGTGGAAGCGCTGCCGGTTGAAGCGGAGCGAGAGGTGGTTGTTGGTCAGCAGCTCGTGATCCGACTTGAAGAGGTAGACGTCCTGATTCTGCTGCTGGCTGTAGTCGCCCGCCAGCGCGGTGAGCGTGGCCAGGCCGGCCTGGCTCGCGGCGTCGGTCGGGAACGTGACGCGGCCGTTGCCGAGGATGACCAGGTTCGGGGTGGAGTTGCGCTGGCGGTCCCAGTTGGCGAAGAAGAAGTGCTTGTCGCGAACGATCGGACCGCCGAGGGAGAAGCCGTACTGATCGAAGTGATACGGGCTCTTGGCGCGCGGCGGCGTCTGAATCTGGTTGATGTAGCTGTTCGCGTTGAGGCTCTTGTCGCGATAGTAGTCGAAGACCGAGCCGTGCCACTCGTTGGAGCCCGACTTGGTGACGACGTTGATCACCGCGCCGCCCGCGCGGCCGTACTCGGCCGAGTAGGCGTTGTTGTTGACCTGGAACTCTTTGACCGCGTCCTGCGAGAACTGGTACGGCGCGCGGCCGGAGCCGGTGCGGCCGACGGTCTGGCCGAAGAACGTGTTGTCGTTGTTCGCGCCGTCGACGACGAGCGAGTTCAACGTGCCGCGCTGGCCGGCGAAGCTGATGTCGCCGCCGCGCGTGTCGCGCACGACGCCTGGCGTGGTGAGAACGAAGTCGATGAAGTTGCGGCCGTTGGTCGGCAGGTTCTGGATCGCCTTTTCATTGACCACCGAGCTGACCTGCGACTTCGACGTCTCGATCACCGGCGCCGCGGCGGAGACGGTGAGGACTTCCGACACGCCGACCTTCATGGCGAAGTTGAGCGTGACGTCGGTGCCGACGTTGACTACGATCTTGTCGCGCTTCATCGGCGAGAAGCCGGAGAGCTCGGCGCCGACCGTGTAGCTCGCCGGAGGCAGAAGCGCGATTTGATAATGACCGGCGGCGTTGCTGACGGTCGTGCGCGCCACGCCGGTCGCGGTGTTCGTCGCCGTGACGGTGACGCCCGGAAGCGCGGCGCCGGAATCATCGGACACGACGCCGGAAATCGAGCCGTTCGAGCTCTGCGCGAACAGCGCCGCCGGTACGAGTGCGATGAGGAGCGCGAGAAGGATGTACTTCGCGTGTTTCATGCGGTCTCCTTGCATGGGAACTTCAAATTGAACAGTTTTGGACGGAACGAATGCGGCGAAGAATAGCATGGGGAAATGAGCCATGACGATCTCTACAGTTAACCCCGCCACCGGCAAAACGCTGCGCACGTTCGAGGCCCTGAACGAGCGTGAAATCGAGGCCCGCCTGCAACGCGCCGTCGCCGCCTGGGCGATCAATCGCGCACGCTCGTTCGCCGACCGCGCGACGCGCATGCGCGCCGCCGCCGCCATCCTCGACGAGCGCAAAAACGACCTCGGAAAAATGATCACGACGGAGATGGGAAAGCCGTTGAAAGCGGCGGTCGCCGAGGTGCAGAAGTGCGCGCTCGTCTGCCGCTACTACGCCGACCACGCCGAACAGCATTTAGCCGATGAATACGTGCAGACCGACGCGGCGGATTCGTTCATCCGCTACGAACCGATCGGCCCCGTGCTCGCCGTGATGCCGTGGAACTTCCCGTTCTGGCAGGTGTTTCGTTTCGCCGCGCCGGCATTGATGGCCGGCAACGTCGGCCTGCTGAAGCACGCGTCGAACGTGCCGCAGTCGGCGCTGGCCATCGAGGAGATCTTCCGCGACGCCGGCTTCGACGCCGGCGAGTTTCAGACGCTGCTGATCTCGGCGGAGCAGGTGGCTAAGCTGCTCGACGACGAGCGCGTGAAAGCGGCGACGCTCACCGGCAGCGAGCCGGCGGGAGCGAGCGTGGCCTCGAACGCCGCAAAGCAGATCAAGAAGAGCGTCCTCGAGCTCGGCGGCAGCGATCCGTTCGTGGTGATGCCGAGCGCCGATCTCGATGAAGCGGTGAAGATCGCGGTGAAGGCGCGCATCGTCAACAACGGACAGTCGTGCATCGCGGCGAAGCGCTTCATCGTGCACGAGTCGATCGCGGATCCGTTCGAGCGGCGTTTCAAGGCGGCGATGGAAGCGCTGAAGGTCGGCGATCCGATGGAGGAGTCGACCGACGTCGGGCCGCTGGCGATGCCGCAGATCGTGAACGACATCGATGAGCAGGTGCGGAAGTCGATCGAAGCGGGCGCGCGCCTCGTCACCGGCGGCAAGCGCCTCGGCGGCAACTACTACGCGCCGACGATCCTCGCCGACATCCCGCAGTCGGCCGCCGCGTACGCCGAGGAGATCTTCGGCCCCGTCGCGTCACTGTTCCGCGCGAAGGACACGGCCGACGCGATCCGCCTGGCGAACGCCACGACGTTCGGCCTCGGCGCGAGCGTCTGGACGAACGATCGCGCCGAAGCGGAGCGCTTCATCGACGGCATCGAGTCGGGGCAGGTGTTCGTCAACGCGATGGTGGCGTCCGATCCGCGCATGCCGTTCGGCGGGGTGAAGCACTCCGGGTTTGGCCGTGAGCTCGGCGTCCACGGGATTCGGGAGTTCGTGAACATCAAGACGGTGTGGATCGCGAAAAACTTCGATGACGCTCGAAGTATCGCCACCGAATAGTGGCTAGCATTGCGGCATGAACAACGGTGAGCATCACTACGACACGCACCTGATCTGGGACGGCGACAACACCACCGACTACACGACGTACACGCGCCAGCATCGCCTGCTGATCGACGGCAAGCCGCCGATCACCATGTCGGCCGACGCGGCGTTTCGCGGCGATGCGAGCAGGCACAATCCGGAAGACCTCTTCCTGGCCGCGATCTCGAGCTGTCACATGCTTTCGTATCTCGCCCTCTGCGCGAAGTACGGCATCAACGTGCTCTCGTACGAGGATCGCGCGACCGGCGTCATGCGCGAGGACGGCAAGGGCGGCGGACGCTTCGAGGAAGTGACGCTGCATCCGGTGGTGACGATCGCGAACGGGGAGCAGATCGAGCGCGCGGAGAAGCTGCACGCGCGGGCGCACGAGCTCTGCTTCATCGCGAATTCGTGCAGCGTTCCGATCCATCACGTGGCCGAGGTGCGGGCGTGAAGGACCTGGCCATCGCGCTCGAGAATCGGCCCGGCGCGCTCGCGGAGATGGGCGAAGCGCTCGGACGCGCCGGCGTCAGTATTGAAGGCGGCGGCGTGTTCGGCGACGTCGCGCATTTTCTGTTCGTCGACGGCGCCGCCGCGCGCGCAGCGCTCGAAGCGGCAGGCATTCGCGTGCTCGCCGAGAACGACGTGCTCATGCCGCGGCTGCGTCAGGACGAAGCGGGACAGCTCGGAAAGATCGCGCGGCGGATGGCCGACGCCGGCGTGAACATCGAAGTGCAGTACAGCGATCACGATCACAACCTCGTGCTCGTCGTCGATGACATGAAGCGCGGACGCGAGGTGTCGGACCAATGGATGAAATCGATCTCGCCGGGATCGACGGCCGGGCGGTGATTTTTTCGGGGAGCGCGAACGTGCGCTGCGGGCGTTGCTGACGTAGGACAACCTCTCAGGTTGTCCGGTTGTCCGGGGGACAAGCTGGAACGGGACAAGCTGGAGAGCTTGTCCTACGTTTCCTCGAGCCTGAATGCCAGCGTCTCGCGATCGACCGGTTCGTTGGCCATCACGCGGAACACGCAGCGGCCGTCGCCGTTCTGGAACTTCTCTTCGCGCCAGACGCGGACGCCGAGGACGCGCGTCAGTGCGTCGACCGAAACGCTGCAGAGATTCGGGCGGCGCATGGCGGTGTTGTAGAACGGACAATTGCGCTCGATCAGGCGATATCCGTCCTCGGTCTTCTCCGTCTCCATGTACGGATCGTCCTGCAGGTACCAGTTCTTCAGCGCGTCGAGCCGCTGTTCGAGCGTGAGCTCGCGCAGCATCGGCTCGATCACGTTCGCCTTATCGGCCGCCACACGCGAGAGAACGCGTGTCGCCGCTTCCGGTCCGAGCTCGTCGGCGATCGCGTCGATCATCGCCACATTGAGCGCGTCGTATTGCTTGGGAAAAAGATGATCGCCCGCGGCGGTGAGGTTGTACGCCGTGGCCGGCCTGCCCGTGCGTCCGCCCGACGCGCGATCGACGCGCGCTTCGATCCAGCCGTCGCGCTGCAGCTGCAGCAGCTGCTGGCGCACCGCTTCGCCGGTGAGCTGCAGAATCGCGGCGAGCTGCGCGATCGTGGCGGAGCCTTGCTGCTTCAGCGCGGTGAGAATGGCGCGGCGGCTGTCGGGCAATTGATTGATCGTGAGAATGGGCGGACTCCTCGATCGCGTGAACGCGTTGGACGCTTTTGATTATTCACCGTAATCGTGGACTTGCAAAATGCTGTCAGTAACGACGTTGAGCGTTGACAGCGCGCTCAACCGTGCGCACAATAGATTCATAGCTACAGCAATCGTGATTTCCGGAGGCGAGTGCGGGTGAGGAGCGTGGGCCTAGTTTCGATGCCGTTTGGGCCCCTTTTCTCTCCATCAATAGCACTTTCCCTTCTGAAATCGGCGCTCACCCGCAACGCCATCGACTCACGAATCCACTACTTCACACTGCGCTTCGCCGAGCTCGTCGGCTCCCGTTTTTATCTCGGAGTCGCCGACGGCATCCGGCCGGCGATGACGAAACTGGCCGGCGAGTGGATCTTCAATGCCGCTCTTTTCGATACAACGCCTGAAGATGAAGAGGCGTACATCGAATCGATCCTCCAGCGCCGTCCGCCGGCCACGAACGTCGCGTCACGCCGCATTACGAAAGCACAAGTAGCGCAAATCATCCGCGCCCGGCGCATGACGATCGACTTCGTCAATGCGTGCGCCGACGACGTGCTGCAAGACGAGCCGCGCATCGTCGGATTGACCAGCGTCTTTCAACAGCAGACCGCGTCACTGGCGCTGGCGAAGCGGATCAAGGCGCTGCGGCCGGAGACATTCATCGTCTTCGGCGGCGCGAACGTGGAAGGAATCATGGGCGCGGAGTTCGTGCGCCAGTTCGACTTCATCGACGCCGCGGTCTCGGGCGAGGGCGATCTGATCATCAGTGATCTCGTACGCCGCGTGCTCGACGGAACGCCGCTCGAGGGAATCCCCGGAGTGCGGACGCGAGCGAACGTCGACGCCGAATTCGCCGCGAACCGTTTCTCGAACGCGCCGACGGTCTTCCGGATGGACGACCTTCCGTATCCCGATTACGACGACTATTTCGCGGAATTCCGCCGCCGCCGTTTTCAGCGAAGCTGGGAGCCGCGCATTTTCTTCGAGACCTCGCGCGGCTGCTGGTGGGGCGAAAAGATGCACTGCACGTTCTGCGGCCTCAATGGCGCGACGATGCAGTTCCGCAGCAAAACGGCCGATCGCGCCCTCGACGAGCTGACGTATCTCGTCGATCGCCATCCCGGATGCGACGTCGAAATGACCGACAACATCCTCGATCTGGCCTATTTCAAGGACTTCATTCCGGAGCTGGCGCGCCGCAATATCGACCTCGGGCTCTTCTACGAAACGAAATCGAATCTGCGCAAGGAGCAGATCCGGATGTTGCGCGACGCCGGCATCCGCGGCATTCAGCCCGGTATCGAGAGCCTGGATGACTCCGTACTGAAGCTGATGCGCAAAGGCGTTTCGGCATTACAGAACATCCAGCTGCTCAAATGGTGCAAGGAGCTCGGCGTCACGCCACAGTGGAACGTCCTGGTCGGATTCGCCGGCGAGAAGCCCGAGGCTTACGAACAGATGGCGCGGTTCATGCCGCTGCTGACGCATCTGCAGCCGCCCGGATTCTTCGCCACCATCCGCCTCGATCGCTTCAGTCCGAATTTCTTCGAAGCGGAGACACTCGGCCTCAGGAACATCGAGCCTCTCGACACCTACAAGCACATTTATCGCGGCGTCCCGCGCGAGGCGCTGCGCAACCTCGCCTATCACTTCTCCTTCGAATATCAGAAGCCGCAGGACGTCGCCGCATACGCGCGGCCGCTCGGCGTCGCCGTGCGCGCGTGGCAGAAGGCGGCGGCGGAGAGCGACCTCTTCTCCATCGACACCGGCGATCACCTCCTGATCTGGGACCTGCGTCCGATCGCCAGGCGCGCATTGACGGTGTTGTCGGGAGCCGACCGCCTTCTGTACATCGCATGCGACGCGATCACCGACGCGCGCCGGCTCGCCGATACGCTCTCCGCACAGGGAGCGCCGCGCAATCCCGACGAGATCATCACCATGCTCGCGCCGCTGATCGCGGACGGGCTGATCCTCCAGGACGGCGGCCGTTATCTCGGCCTGGCCGTCCCGCTCGGCGACTATGCGCCGGCGCAGCCGGTCATCCGGCAATTCAACGGCGTCATGAAGACGATCGGCGTCCCCACGGACGACGGCGTGGCCGTGCCGTTGAGCGGAGCGGCTACAAGACAGGCGAGGGCGCCTGTCCCCCCACGTTTCCCCCGGTTCAAACAGCTTTCGATTTCGACTCCCCAATTCAAAGTCGAAGGACCGTACCTGCTCATCCGCTGACAACCTGAAAGGAGAAACACAATGGCTACAAAGAAGGCAGCAAAGAAGGCCGCCAAGAAGGCTCCGGCCAAGGCAGCGAAGAAGGCCCCGGCCAAGAAGGCAGCAGCAACCAAGAAGGCTCCGGCCAAGAAGGCCGCCCCGAAAAAGAAGGCTGCCAAGAAGCCTGCCAAGCGGAAAGCGCCCAAAGCGATCATGACCAACGGCAACGGCTAGCTGTACGGGCGGCCGGGGCACCGCTCCGGCCGCCTCCTCTCCGCTTGCACGCGGCGGAAAGGGCAAACATAATCACCTCGAATCTCCAAATCGGCTCGAGGCGATAGCGTGTCATTCATTCGGACGGGGACCCGGCTTGGGCACTATGAAGTAGTCGCCGCGCTGGGCTCTGGCGGAATGGGTGAGGTTTATCGCGCGAAAGACACGAAGCTAGGCCGCGAAGTGGCGATCAAAGTTCTGCCCCGCCATCTGCAGCAGGACGAAGACGCGATGGCCCGCTTCGAGCGCGAAGCCAAAGTCATCTCCGGCCTCAACCACCCTCACATCCTGACCATCCACGAAGTGGGCAAGGTGCGCATCCGCGGCGACTGGCGCGCCACGCACTACATGGTCACGGAGCTGATCGACGGCGTGACGCTGCGCGATCTGATGGGGAAGGAAACCGACGGCCGGAAGCTGATCGAGTACCTCGCCCAGGTCGCCGACGCGCTGCAGAAAGCGCATACCGCCGGCATCGTGCATCGCGACCTCAAGCCGGAGAACATCATGATCTCCAGCGACGGCTACGCGAAGGTGCTCGACTTCGGCCTGGCGAAGTTCGTCGGCTCGTGGCTGTCGAACAGCAGCGAAGAGGACAAGAGCCCGACGGAGAAGTTTCAGACGCAGCAGGGGATCGTCATCGGCACGCTCGGCTACATGTCGCCGGAACAGGTGCAGGGACGGCCGCTCGACAATCGCTCCGACATTTTTTCCTTCGGCTGCATCCTCTACGAAGTGCTCTCCGGAAAGCGCGCGTTCGAAGCGGAGGGCGTGGTCGACACGCTGCATCACATCCTCCACGCGCCGCCGCCGTCGCTGCCGCCGCAGATCACGCTCGACCTCCGCCGCATCGTCGACAAATGCCTGGCCAAGGAAGCGGAGGGCCGCTTCGACTCGATGCGCACCGTGGCCGCGGCCATTCGTGAAGCGCTCAAGGACTACGACGGGCTGACGCGCCCGCCCCTGAAGAAAGCGCGGGCGAACAGCAGCCGTGGATCGGCGCGCATCAAGTCGCTGGCCGTCCTGCCGTTCGTGAACGCCAGCGCCGATCCGGAAATGGAGTACCTCAGCGACGGCATCACGGAAAGCGTGATCCACTCGCTCTCGCGCGTCGGCAAGCGGCTCCGCGTGATGGCCCGCAACACGGTGTTCACGTACAAGGGAAAGTCGCCGACGCCGCAGCAGCTCGCGGAGGACCTCGGCGTGACGTCGATGGTCACGGGACGCGTGCAGCGCTTCGGCACGACCATCGTCATCGGGATCGAGCTGGTGAACACGCGCGACGGTTCGCAGATGTGGGGCAACCGCTTCCGCACCGAGTTCTCCAACATCTTCGACGTTCAGGAACAGATCGCGTCGGAGATCTCCGATCAACTGCGCCTGCAACTGAGCTCGCAGGAACGGAAGCGCCTCGTGCAGCGGGCCACGAAGAAGAGCGAGGCGTACGAGCTCTACCTCAAGGGCCGCTATCACGCGAACAAGCGGACGATCACGGGCGTGCGCCGCGCGATTCAGGAGTTCGAGAAGGCGATCGAGATCGATCCGTCGTACGCCCTGGCGCGGGCGGGGCTCGCCGATTGCCACATCATCCTCGCCGTGCGCTACCTCGCCCTGCCCCAGGAAGGGTATGCGCGCGCCGACATGGAAGCGCGCCGCGCCGCCGAGCTCGATCCGTCGCTGGCCGAGCCGCACACCACGGTGGGCTACGTCAGCTTCTTCTTCAAATGGGATTGGGCCGAGGCCGACCGCGAGCTGCGCCGCGCCATCGCGCTCGACCCCGGCTACTCCACGGCGCATCACTGGTACTCGATCTTTCTCAACTGCATGGAGCGCCGCGAGGACGCCATCAGGGAAGCGCGTGAATCGATCGCCCTGGAGCCGCTTTCGCTGCTGCTCAACGTCAATTACGCCGAGATCCTCTACTTCGCCGAGCGCTACGAAGAAGCGCTGGAGCACGTTCGCAAGACGCTGGAAGTCGAGACCTACTTCCTCGCCTACCTGCTCCGCGGCCGCGTCTACGCGGTGCAGGGGATGTATGCCGAGGCGCTGTCGGCGATCGAGACCGCCATCTCCATGGAAGGACGTTACCCGGAGCTGGTCGCCAGCCTCGGCTACATCTACGGCATGAGCGGCGACCGGAAGAGGGCCCGCGCGATCCTGGCCGAATTGAACACCATCGCCGAGAACGAGTTCGTCGCGCCGAGCTTCTTCGCCGAGGTCTATCTCGCGCTCGGTGACTACGACAAAGCGCTCGAGCACGCCGAGGAGTTCTTCCGCATCCGCGGCGAGCTTCCCGAAATTCTCGTCGGGCCGCGCTTTGCCTCGCTGCGCCGCGATTATCGGTTCGCGGAGATGCTCAGGCGCGTCGGTTTTCCGGATCGCTCGATCCTCACCTCGCCGGCGTTTGCGCCGACGGCGGCGTTGTAGCGATCTTCACTCGTACCGCAGCGCTTCGATCGGATCGAGCTTCGCGGCGCGCGTGGCGGGATAGACGCCCGACAACCAGCCGACGGACGCCGACACGCCGGTCGCGAGCACGATCGACCAGGCGCTGACGACGGTCGGCCAGCCGGCGAACGCGGCGACGAATCCGGCCAGTGCGATGCCGATGGCGATCCCCATCGCGCCGCCGATGATGCTGATGGCGAACGACTCGATGATGAAGAGATTGCGGATGTCGCGCGCCTTCGCGCCGACGGCGCGGCGAATGCCGATCTCGCGCGTCCGTTCGAGCACCGAGGCCAGCATGATGTTCATGATGCCGATGCCGCCGACCAGGAGCGAGATGCCGGCGATCGAGCCCATGACGATGTCTAAGATGCGCTGCGTCTTGCGGCTCTGTTCGAGCAGCGCCTCGGGAACGACGACCTCGTAATCGTCGGCGCCGCTGTGCAGGCGCTCGAGCAGCGGACGAATGAGCTCCGCCGCGCGCGTCGGCGGAACATCTTCACGCAGCTTGATCGTCAGCTCGTCGATCGGCGCTTCGAGCGGGTCGCGATCGAACTTCCGCGCCGCCGTGGTGAACGGAATCATGATCTGCCGCGCGGTCGACGTCGTCGGCACACTGCCGAGGAGACCGTTCCTGCGCGATGAATCCGACGCGGCGAGCACGCCGACCACTTCGAGCCAGACGTCGTTGACCTTGATCTGTTTGCCGATCGCAGGCGAGAGGCCGAAGAGATCGCGGCGCAACGCGTCGCCGATCACGCACACCTGCCGGTGCTGCTCTTCCTCGTCGCGCTGGAAGAACCGGCCCTCGCTCATGGCGATCGCCGCGACATACGGCTGACGCCACGACACGCCGGTGAGCTTTCCTTTCGCCTTCGCCTCGCGCGACATGATCTTGTAGGTCTCGACGTCGATGCGCGGCACGACGAGATCGACGCCGGCGACCGACTCGGAGATCGCCTCGGCGTCGCGTAGCGAAACGCCGAGCGATTTCTTGCGGAGGTCGGCGAGCTCGGTGGAGCGGACCTTCGCGCCTCGCACGATCACGTTGTGCGCGCCGAGCTTCTCCACCGCGGCCACCGCGCTCTTCGCCGCGCCGCCGCCTATCGACAGCATGGCGATGACGGCGCCGACTCCGAAGACCATGCCAAGCATGGTCAGGGCTGTCCGCATCTTGTGCTTGCCGAGGCTGACCACCGCGCCGGCGAACGCTTCGTTGACGTTCATCGTGGATCCCGCATGGCGATCTCGTCGCCGTCTTTCAAGCCGTTCGTTACGACGATGCGGCCGGCCGTCGACGTCCCGAGCGTCACACGCTGCGCGACGAATCGTCCGGCGCGGCGAACATAAACCACCTGCTCGCCGCCGCTGGCGAACACCGTCTGGCGCGGCACGGCGATGACGTCTTTCTGCGCGGCAAGCGTGATCGTAGCCCGCGCGCGTGCACCGGGCTTGAGCGTGACGCCGGCAGCAGGGGCGAGCTTCACCGTCACGTCGAAGTACTGCACCGGCACTTCGCGGAAACGCGGCTTCGCCACTTTGCTCATCTGCGAGACCGTCCCCGCGACAGGCTTGCCGGGCGCGGATTCGATCGTCACCGTCGCGCCATCGCCGGTCGTGATGCCACCGGCGTCCGCCTCGAGCACGAACACGACCGCTTTCATCCCGCCCGGCTTCGGCATGTCCGCCAGCGGCATCCCCGGCCAGCATGTCGATCCGACCGCGGGGAGATCGCCGCGCCAGTCGCGCTTGAGCACGAGCACGCCGTCGTGCGGCGCGGCTACAACCAGGGCGTTGAGTGCGCTCTGCGCCTGGTCGACGCTGAAGTCGGCCTTGCGCCGCTCGATGCCGATCAGCGCCGCGTCGGCGCCGGCGACGTTGTCCTTGATCGAACGAACGCTCCTGCTGTAATCGCGTTTCTGTCTGGCGAACGTCCGGTCGATGTCCGACTCCACGCGCTGATAGCGCGAGTAGATGTCGGCGTCCTCGAGGTGAACGTCCTGCGCCAGCTGCAGCTCGCGCTCCGCCTGTTGCGCGTCGCGGTCGAGGTTGTGCGCGCCGGCGGAGCGATCGACCTCGTTCTTCGTCGCGCGATTCGTCGCCCTCTGCTGCGCCGTCGTGCCGGCGCGAAGCGCGCTTTCGAAATCGGTCGGATCGAAACGGATCACGACCTCGCCCTTGTGCACGAACGTCTGGTCATCGGCAATCCAGCCGATCTTCATCGGCTGCCGCGCTTCCATCGGCGCACTGAGCGGCGTGGCCTGTTCCGCTTCGACGGTTCCTTCCGCCGTCACGTGCCGCACGACCGTCTGCCTATGCACGACGACGGACGGAATGCTCGCCGTCGACGAGCGCGCGGCGACGACGACGCACGCGATGAGCAGCGCGACCGGCACACCGATGACGAGCGTGCGTTTCATTCGCTCGCCTCCGTCGCCGGCTGCTGCCGCACGACTTCGTCGCCCGGCGTCAATCCGCGCAGCACTTCCGCCACTTCGCTGTTGCGCCGGCCGATCGTGACCGCCTTCGTCTCCATGCCGAATGGCGTGCGGCGGACGACGGTCAACGATTGCCCTTCGATCTGCAGCGCATCGACCGGCACGACGACCGCGCGGGCGATGCGATTCGTCTCGATCGTCCCCTGAAAGCGCATGCCGGGCCGCATCGTCGCGGGATCGGAGCGGTCGATGCCGATCGTGACGGTCAATACCTTGAACGCTTTTTTCGATGCCCGCGTGCGTTGGATCGTCTGTCCGATCCGCGCGACGCGGCCGTGGTACTCATTGTCGGGATGCGCGTCGAGGCGGATCGTGACGCGTTGTCCGACGGATACCTTTCCGGCATCCGATTCATCGACCTCTCCGCGTGCGCGCATCTGGGCAAGATCGGGAATCTCGATGATCCGCTCGCCGATCCACGTCGAATCGCCGACCTTCTTCTTCTCGTTGCGCCAGTTCATGACGTAGACGACGGTTCCGTCGCGCGGAGCGGGAACGGTCAGCTGGGCGATGCTCTGCTCGATGGTCGTGACGGCCGACCGCGCCGACGTGAGCTTCGATTGCAGGAGTTGTAGTTTCTCCACGGTCGACGTCTTCATCGACGTCAGCTTCGCGCGCCGGAGCCTGATCTCTTTCTGCAGCGCGTCACGTTCGATCTCCGTCTGGCGGCGCTCGTTGTGGCCGACGAGCTCCGGCGGCGCATCGAGCTTCAGCTCCGCCTTGCGCATGCGCGCCTCGGCGTCATCGAGTTTGAGCTGCTCGTCTTTCTGATTGAGCTGCAGATCAGCGGTGGTCTTCTCGATCTCCTTCGCCGCCGAATCGGATTCCGCGCGAAACTCTTCGAGCCGTCGACGGAGATCGCTGGCATCGAAACCGAGGACCGGCTGCCCGCGCTTCACGTCCGTTCCCTCGGGCGCGAGCATCGCGATCTTGAAGTCCCACATGTCGGGCAACTGCGGCGGCCCGAGCGTGCTGGAGCTCGCCGATTCGAGCTCGCCTGTGACGTCGACGCCGAGGATCAGATCGTCGCTGCGGACCTTGACCCATTCGCCGGCGTGACTCGCCGCGATCTTCGAGCGCACCGCGCCGATGGTGAGGATCGAGAGAAGTGCGATAACGGCAACGATGATGCGTCGCTTCATTTCTCCTCCTCCACACACGCGCGGCTGCTGCACGGGCCGAGCTTCACTTCGCGTTCGCCGACTTTCGGCTTCGGGCCGGAGAAATCGATGAGCTCACGCGGCACGAGCAGCGCGTTTCGGCGCAACACGCGAGGAATCGACACCTGGACGGAGTAGCCGGGATGCAGCAGCGTGGCGTCGAGTTTGTCGACGCCGATGATCGCCTTGAAGCCACGGCGCAGAGTCTGTCGCGCCATCTCCTGAGCCACGGGCGCGACCGAAATGACCGTGCCTCCGTAGCGGCGCGACGGATAGGCATCCATGATGATCGTGGCGCGATCGCCGGTCCGGATCGCGCCGTCGTCGACATCGAACAGCGTGGCCACGACCTGGATGCTGCTGAGATCGGGGATTCGCGCGAGCACCATGCCGACCCAGGCGCGATCGCCGACCTGCAGTTTGCGCGGCTCGAAGAAGGAATCGTTGATCAGCACAAGGCCGTCGTCGGGAGCGGTCAGCATCAGCGCGTCGATGGAGTGCTGTGCGACTTCCAGCTCGCGCCTCGCCGTCTCGACCGCGAGCTCGAGGTTGCGGAGATCCGCGGACGTGCCTCGCTTTGCTGCTTCGAATGACGTCTTCGCTTTCTCCGCTTCGTTGGTCGCGCGCTCCAGCGCCAGCGAGCGGTCGCGCAGCTCCTTTGCGGAGATCACGCTGGCCGGAACGGCGGCATTGAGCTTCGCCTTCTCGACATCCGCCTGTTTGCGATCGAGATCGGAACGCTTCTCCAGCATGTCGGCGTTGGTGCGGGCACGCGATTCGGCAAGCTCGTGCTCGGCGGTCTGGACCGCCGTCCGCTTCTGATCGAGGGTCGTGCTGACCGGCGTGTTGTCGAGCTCGACCAGGCGATCGCCGCGCTTCACACGCGAGCCGTCATCGATCAGCCAGCGGATGCTTGTCTGCCACGACTCCATGCGCGGCACCGTGATCGCCGTCCCGCGGCTCGCCTGCAACTCCCCCGTCAGCGTGACGACGTCAATCAGATCGCCGCGCGCGATCTTCGTCTGCGCCGCTGTCCGCGCTCCCTGCGCCGGCACGCCGCAACGCACTGCGGTGAGCGCGAGTACCGCCAGAAACACGGAGATCCTGGACATTTCTCAAAGGATTAGACGGCCACGAGTGCCGAAAGTGCCGAGAAAGGAGGGTGGGAGTGGCTCCGGCAGTAGGACTCGAACCTACGACCCACGGATTAACAGTCCGTTGCTCTACCAACTGAGCTATGCCGGAGTACTTGCTCGAAAGGCGCCGCAAAATAGCATTGCGGTCGGGACCCGTCAAGGCAGGCAAGGCGCGTAAACCACGGCCCTGCGGAGTTTATTCACGCTGATCGCCGCAGGGCGCGCACGACCCGTGGCCCAAGTACAATCACGCCCACATGTCGCGCGAGATCGTGATCAACGCTACGAAGCATGAGTCACGCATCGCCGTTCTGGACGAGGGACAGGTCGTCGAACTGTGGGTCGAGCGCACCCGGCACCGCACGATCGTCGGGAACATCTACAAGGGCCGCGTGACCAAAGTCCTGCCCGGCATGCAGTCGGCGTTCGTCGACCTCGGGCTGGAGCGCGACGCCTTCCTCTACGTCTCGGACGTCATCGAAGACCTCGAGGATTACGAGACCGAATCATCGGACGAGCTGCACCTCGATGACGTCCCGCAGCAGCGCCCCGAGGCCTCGATCTCCGACCTGTTGCGCGAAGGGCAGGAGATCGTGGTGCAGGTGTCGAAGGACACCATCGCCGGCAAGGGCGCGCGCATCACGAGCCACATCACGCTGCCCGGCCGCTTCCTGGTCTACATGCCGACGGTCAATCACATCGGCGTCTCGCGGCGCATCGAGAACGAGACCGAGCGGCAGCGTTTGAAGGAAATGCTCGAAGCGATCCGCCCGCCGGCCACGGGCGGCTTCATCGTCCGCACGGCGGGCGAGGAGCGCAACGAGGAAGAGTTCCGCGCCGATCTGAAGTACCTCACCGACGTGTGGGATCAGATCAAGCGGAAGGCGGAGAAGGTCTCGGCGCCGACGGCGATCCATCACGATCTCGACCTCGTCCTGCGCACGATCCGCGACGTCCTCTCGCCGGAGTTCAAGAGCGTGTGGGTCGACTCGGTCGATCAATACCAGCGCATCGTGGAGTTCCTCGATCAGATCCAGCCGAACCTCGTGTCGCGCGTGCGGCTCTTCCGCCGCGAGGAACCGATCTTCGACGAGTTCGGAATCGAGCCGGAGATCGCGAAGGCGCTGAAGTCGAAGGTGTGGCTGAAGTCGGGCGGCTACATCGTGATCAATCAGACCGAGGCGCTGGTGGCCATCGACGTGAACACCGGCAAGTACGTCGGCAAGCGCAATCTCGAGGAGACGGTGTTCCGCACGAACCTCGAGGCGGCGAAGGAGATCGTGCGGCAGATCCGGCTGCGCGACCTCGGCGGCATCATCGTGCTCGACTTCATCGACATGGAGGAGCCGTTGAATCGCGCCCGGCTCTTCGAGGCGCTGGAGAACGAGATCAAGAAGGATCGCTCGAAGACGAAGATCCTGCAGATCTCGGAGTTCGGCCTGATCGAGATGACGCGCAAGCGCGTGCGGCAGTCGCTGGAGCGCTCGCTGACGCAGGCCTGCCCGTACTGCGCGGGCAGCGGACGGATCAAGTCGAATACGACCGTCGCGCTGGAGATCTGGCGCGAGCTGATGAAGCTGCGCGACCTGCACGAAGGACAGGACGTCATCGTGCGGGTGAATCCGGTCGTCTACTCATCGATGCAGCCGACCGATCCGATCTTCGAAGAGACGGAGCGCAACCTCGGGATTCACCTGGTGTTCAAGCCGGACGACTCGCTGCACCACGAGCAGTTCGACGTCATGCGCATTTGAGAAGCACTGCGCGTACGTCCCTCGGCCTCGCAGCGCTGCTCTATTCGGTGCTGCACTTCGCCGTCACCGGCGTTCGGCAACCGCTCGCGAATTTCTACGGCGATTTCCTGGCCAGCTTTCCGACGTGGAGAGTGGCCTGGCTTTGCGGCCGGCTCGATTGGTACTTCGGCAGCCTCGCGCAGCGGTGGGGACCTCCACCGATCTGGCATTACGGACCCCTGCTGCACGCGATCACGCTGCCGCTGTTCGCGTGCTCCTCGCTGCGATCGGCATACGTCGTCTGGCTCTTCGTGAACTATCTCTTTGTCGCGGCCGCGGCGTTCGGCGCGATGTGGGTCATCGACGACGGCAAGCCGACACCGGCGACCGTGCTCCTCGTGATCGTCGTGTTCTGCAATTTCAATCCGCTGTACGAAGCGCTGACGGAACGGACGATCGAGAATTTCGAATTGCTGCTGCTGTTCGTCGCATGGTCGTTTTACCGGCGCGGACGGGACATCGGGTGCGGTGTGGCGATCGGAATCGCGGCGATGATGAAGTTCCTGCCGCTCATCTATCTGCCGTGGCTCGTGTTGAGGCGGCGCGGGCGCGCGCTTGCAGCGGCGATCGCGGTGATCGTTCCGGTCGCGATCATCACGGAGCTCATCCTCGGCTGGCGGAATTCCGGGACCCTCATCCAGTTGGGCGGGGTCACCTTCCTGAATTCGGAGCTGGACCAGAGTCTCTCCGGCATGGTCACGCGACTCATCTCGTGGACACATTGCCCTCTTCCGGCACCGGTCGCCGGCCTCGTCGTGATTCTCATCGCCCTCGGCGTGCTGATGGCGTTCATGCTGGAAGCACGGCGACGCGAAGGGTCGGAGGAGGTCGAATTCGGCCTGCTTGCCGCGGTGATGGTGCTGCTGCCGCCGCACAACCAGGAGTACTACTTCGTCTTTCTGCTCCTGCCGTATGCCCTGCTCTACCGGCGATACCGGACCGGCTGGTCGCCACGTGCCGCGCTGCTCGCGCTGTCGTTCGCGCTCGTAGCGGTGCCGGTCCCGCTCTCGATCGTGCAACGCCTCATCGGCGTCGATGTCTTCAGCCTTTACCTGCGCGCCGGCATCCCGTTCGTCGGGGCCGCGCTTCTGGTGGCGGTGCTGGTCAGCGAAACGGCACGTCCTGTGCAGTTTGAAGGCCCGTGAGCAGCAGCATGGCCCTCGAAGATACTTTCACCAACCTGGCCTCGTTCCTCAACAGCCTGGATACCGAGGGCGAGCAGAAACTCGAGCTATCTCACTCGCTGGTGATCATTTGTCCCGACTGCGGGAAGAACATCGCGTTCCGCGGCCGCTGCCCGAAGTGCGGCGGCAACAGCTGGATCCCGGCAGGGAACGGCGGCGGCGTGTTCGAGCGGATGAAGGCGCAGCGCTGGCGGAAGCTGATGGCGGAGCCGGAAGAAGACGCCGGCGAAGTCATGTGATTACTCCAGCCCTTCGCGCACGTGTTCCTCTTCGAGCAATTTTCTGAATAGCTGCTCGTACTCCGCCGTTCCGGGCGCCGGCGGCTTCTTGATCGTGGCGAGCTTGCGGCGGACGTTCTCTTCGCGCTCCTGCTCGCGACGCAGCTCGTCATCGAGCGCGTGCGCGATCGCCTGACGCACGGCCTCGCGGTCCTTCAGCAGGACGACCGACTGCGCGCGGGTCAGGACCTCGAGGAGGTCTCGCGCAAGCTGGTTGACCCGCTCGCGCGACATTTTCACCATCGCAGTGATTCTACGCGGTTAATGCACCGTGTCATCGTCCGGCGTGGTGCCTTCCGGCTCCTCGGCGTCCGTTTCGCTGACGACCTTCACCGCCGCGACGACCCGATCGTTCTCGTCGAGATTGATCACCCGGACGCCCTGCGTCGAGCGTCCCATCGGGCGCAGCGTGCCGACATCGGTCCGGATGATCATCCCCTGCTCGGTGATGAGCAGGATCTGTTCGTCGCCCACGACATGCGCGATTCCGGCGACTTTGCCGTTCTTTTCGGTGATCTTGATGTTCGTCACGCCCATGCCGCCGCGGCTCTGCAGGCGGTACATCGAGACCGGCGTCCGTTTGCCGAAGCCCTTCTCGGTGACGGTCAGCATCTGGCCGCGCGTGTCGGTGGCGACGACTTCCTCGTCCGACTCGCTCTCCGTCTCCTCGACGACGTCTTCGGTGATGGGGAGCTCATTCGACGCGGGCAGGACGTCCATCTCGACGACGTGATCGCCTTCGCGCAGCGAGATCGCTTTCACGCCGGCGGCGCCGCGACCCATCGGCCGGACGTCGGATTCGTGGAAGCGGATGGCGCGGCCGTCATGCGTGCCGACGAAGATCTCGCTGTCGCCGTCCGAGAGGCGTACGGCGTAGAGATCGTCGCCTTCGTTGATGTCGATGGCGATGATGCCGCTGGTGCGCACGTTCGAGAAGGCGTCGAGCTCGGTCTTTTTGATCTTGCCGGCGCGCGTCGCCATCACGACGTACTTCGCCTCGGTGAAATCCTTCACCGTCAGCAGCGCCCGGACGTTCTCCCCCTGCTCGACCTGCAACAGGTTGACGATCGCCTTGCCGCGCGCGTTCGACGCGACTTCCGGAATCTGATGCACCTTGATCCAGTAGAGCCGGCCCTTGTCGGTGAAGACGAGGACGTACGAGTGCGCACTGGCGACGAAGAGGTGCTCGACGATGTCCTCTTCCTTCGTCTGCATGCCGATGCGGCCCTTGCCGCCGCGGCGCTGCGACCGGTAGAGCGAGAGCGGCGAGCGCTTGATGTAGCCGCCGCGCGACACGGTGATGACCATGTCCTCGTCGGCGATCATGTCTTCGATCGAGATGTCGCTCGCCTCGGCGATGATCTCGGTCCGCCGCGGATCGCCGTACTGCTCCTTGATGGCGGTCAGCTCGTTCGAGATGATCTCGAGGACGAGCTGCTCCGACCCGAGGATCTCGCGCAGCTTCGCGATCTGGGCCAGCACTTCCTGGTACTCCTGGACGATCTTGTCGCGCTCCAGTCCCGTGAGGCGCTGCAGGCGCATGTCGAGAATCGCCTGGGCCTGCACTTCGCTGAATTCGAACTTTGAGACGAGGCCTTCCTTCGCTTCGGGCGGCGTCTTGCTGCCGCGGATCAGCGCGATCACCTCGTCGAGATGATCGAGCGCCTTGACCAGGCCTTCCAGGATGTGGGCGCGCTCTTCCGCCTTGCGCAGGTCGAAGCGCGTGCGGCGGACGACGATCTCTTTCCGGTGCTCGATGAAGTGACGGAGCATCGTCGGGAGATCCATCACTTCCGGCTTGTTGTTGACGATGGCCAGGAAGATGATGCCGAACGTCGTCTGCATCTGGGTCATCGAGTAGAGGTTGTTCAACACGACCTCGGGAATCTCGCCGCGCTTCAGCTCGATGACGACGCGGATGCCCTCGCGATCGGACTCGTCGCGCAGATCGGAGATCCCTTCGATCCGCTTGTCCTTCACCAGCTCCGCGATCTTCTCCTGGAGGCGCGCCTTGTTCGTCATGTACGGGACTTCCGTCACGACGATCTGCTGCTTGTCCTGCTTCTTCGACTCTTCGATGATGGCGCGGGCGCGGACCTGGATGATGCCGCGGCCGGTCTCGTAGGCTTGGCGGATTCCGTCGATGCCGTGAATGAAGCCGGCGGTCGGGAAATCGGGTCCCGGCATGACGGTCATCAGCTCCTTCACCGTCGCCTTCGGATTGGCGATCACCATCAGGCAGGCGTCGATCACCTCGCCGAGGTTGTGCGGCGGGATGTTCGTGGCCATGCCGACGGCGATGCCGGATGAACCGTTGACCAGGAGGTTGGGAAACTTCGCCGGAAGGACCGCAGGCTCGCGCTCCGTGCCGTCGTAGTTCGGGACCCAGTCGACCGTTTCCTTGTCGATGTCGTCCCGCATCAGCTCTTCGGCGAGCCGCATGAGGCGGACCTCGGTGTAACGCATGGCCGCCGGGTTATCGCCGTCGAGCGAGCCGAAGTTGCCCTGTCCGTCCACCAGCATGTAGCGCATGGAGAATTCCTGCGCCATGCGCACGACCGAGTCGTAGATCGCCGAGTCGCCGTGCGGGTGGTACTTGCCCATCACGTCGCCGACGATGCGCGCCGACTTCTTGTACGCGCGGCCGGCGGTGTTCCCCTGCTCGTACATGCCGTAGAGGATGCGGCGGTGGACGGGCTTCAGTCCGTCGCGGACGTCGGGGAGCGCGCGGCCGATGATGACCGACATCGCGTAGTCGAGATACGACTTGCGCATCTCGTCTTCGATGTTGACGGGCAGACGCTGATCGTTGAAATTCTGGTAATCGGAATCAGACATGAATATTCGTGACGATTAAATGTCGAGGTTTTTGACTTCCAATGCGTTGTCCTGGATGAAGACCCGTCGCGGTTCGACCTGGTCGCCCATGAGGATGGTGAACAGCTGCTCGGCGCCGACGGCATCCTCGATCGTCACCTGCAAGAGCCGGCGCGTCTCGGGATTCATCGTCGTGTCCCACAGCTGCTCGGGGTTCATTTCACCGAGGCCTTTGTAGCGCTGGATGGAAAGCCCCTTCTCCGCGCGGCGGTAGATCTCGGAGATCAGATCGTCGATCCGGGCGAAGTTCGTCGTCTCCCCGTCGTGCTCCAGCGCGTACGGCGGCAGGCCGAACGCGGAGAGCTGCTCGTACGCCTTCGCCATCTGGCGGAACTCGTACTGCGACAGGAGCTCGTTGTTGATCGTGACCTTGCGTCCCGTGCCGTTGCCGCCGACCGAGAACTGCACGATCGGCGTCTCGGTCTCTTCGTCGGTCATCGGACGGACGTGCTCGAATCCGTGCGCGGTGAGAGCGCGGGAAAGCGAATCGACTTTATCGGGATCGCCGAGCGCGGTGCGGTCGCTGAAGCCCTCGGCGAAGAGGACGTCGAGCGCCTCACCCGGCATGCCGCGCGACTGCAGCTTGCGGGCGTGCGAGCGGTACTCCTCCATCCGCTGGAGCATCGTCACCAGCGTGTCGCCGGCGATCGCTCCACCTTCCTGCGGAGTGACTTTCACGCTCGCCGCGATGCGGTTCAGGAGGAAGCGCGATTTCTCGACCTCGTCCTTCAGGTAGGTGTCTTTCTTTCCCTGCGACGCCTTGAACAGCGGCGGCTGGGCGATGAAGAGATGGCCGCGGTCGATCACTTCGCGCATGTAGCGGAAGAAGAACGTCAGGATCAGCGTGCGGATGTGCGATCCGTCGACGTCGGCGTCCGTCATGATGATGATCTTGTGGTAGCGGAGCTTGGCGACGTCGAAGTCGCCGGCGCCGATGCCGGTGCCGAGCGCCGTGATCATCAGGCGGATTTCTTCGGACGACAGCATCTTGTCGAGACGCGCTCGCTCGACGTTCAGGATCTTTCCCTTGAGCGGCAGCACGGCCTGGAAGCGGCGGTCGCGTCCCTGCTTGGCGGAACCGCCTGCCGAATCACCCTCGACGAAGTAGATCTCGCAGAAGCGCGGATCGCGCTCCTGGCAGTCGGCGAGCTTGCCGGGGAGCGACGCGGAATCGAGCGCACCTTTGCGGCGCGTGAGGTCGCGAGCCTTGCGGGCCGCTTCACGCGCACGCGCCGCTTCGATCACCTTGTCGACGATCTTGCGGACTTCGCGCGGGTTCTCCTCGAGGAACTCGCCGAGGCGCGCGCCGACCACCTGCTCGACCCACGTCTTCACGTGCGACGAGACGAGCTTGTCCTTCGTCTGCGACGAGAACTTCGGATCGCGTACCTTGACGGAGATGACGGCGGCCAGTCCTTCGCGGATGTCGTCGCCTTCCAACGTCAGCTTCAGCTTCTGCAGGATCCCCGACTCCTCGACGTACTTGTTCATGGTGCGCGTCAGTGCGCCTTTGAAGCCGACGAGGTGCGTGCCGCCGTCGAGGTTCTTGATCGTGTTGGTGAAGCAGAAGATGTTCTCGGAGTAGCCCTCGTTCCACTGCAGCGCGATCTCGATGGCCTCGCCGTCGACTTCGTCGCGGATGAAGATCGGATCGTCGTGCAGCGGCGTCTTGTTCTTGTTCAGGTCCTTCACGAACGAGACGATGCCGCCTTCGTAGCGGAACTCGTGATGCTTCTCCGTGCGGTCGTCGCGAATCTCGATGTTCACGCCGGAGTTGAGGAACGCCAGCTCGCGCAGTCGCTGCGTGAGCGTGTCGTAGTTCATCTCGGTGACCGAGAAGATCGTCGAATCGGATTTGAACGTGACGCGCGTTCCGCGCCGCGTGGTCTTCTCGCCCTTGTCGATCGGGGCGACCGGAATGCCGCGCTCGTAACGCTGACGCCAGACGTTGCCGTCGCGATGAATCTCGAGCTCGAGCCACTCGGAGAGGAAGTTGACGACCGAAACGCCGACGCCGTGCAGACCGCCGGAGACCTTGTACGAGTTGTTGTCGAACTTACCGCCGGCGTGCAACTCCGTCATGATGACTTCGGCGGCGGAGCGGTTCTCTTCCTTGTGCAGGTCGACCGGGATGCCGCGGCCGTTGTCTTCGACGGTGACGGAGTTGTCCTGGTGGATCGTCACCGAAACGCGATCTGCGTAGCCGGCGAGGGCCTCGTCGATCGCGTTGTCGACGACCTCGTAGACCATGTGATGCAGACCGGTGATGTCGTCGGTATCACCGATGTACATGCCCGGACGCTTGCGTACGGCATCGAGTCCCTTGAGGACTTTGATGTCTTCGGCGGTATAGGTTGCGTCAGGGGAATTCAGGCCATTTACGGGGCCATCTTCTGTGTAGTCGTCTGGCATCAGGTGATTGACTTTCGGTCCTCGAACGGTGTGTTTGCCGGCAGATCGCGGCGGGCTGTTACGTCGCTGATGTAAACGCCTGATTTTACTATGAAAATCCCGTCTCAGGCGAAATCTTGCGTGCCTGTAACTCGCCCATTTTCAATCATTAAGCGCCGGTGCGGACCCGCCTCCAGAACGTCGAGGAAACGCTCCTTGGCGGAGGTGGCAAAAACCTGCGTTTGCGGCGGCAGTTTTTGCAGGAGTTCCTGCAGGATGTCAAGGTCGAGCTCGGCGTCGATATCGTCGAGCAGGAAGAGCGGTGACTCATCGGTCCGGCGCCGAAAAAGCTCGATTTTCGCGAACTTCAGGAAGAGCACGATCATCTTCTGCTCTCCCCCGCTCAGGACCTCGGAGACGGCGCGTCCGTCGACCTCGAAATCGAGGACGTCGCGCTGCGGGCCGGTGAGCGACATCCGCGCCCGGATCTCCGCGACGCGCGGCACCTCGGTCGTCGCCGGCCGATACGCGAGCTCGACGTTGCCGACGTGATAGCGATGCACCGCCACGATCTCGCGAAAGGTCTCGGAGAGATGCTGCACGTACGCCGCACGCGCGTTCCAGACCGGCGTCGCGGCAGCGGCGAACTCCTGGTCCCACGGATCGAGCGTCGATGCCGCCGCACTGCCTGACGCGACGTCGTGCAGAAGCGCGTTGCGCTGCTTCAGCGCGCGTCCGTAGCGCGTCAACTGCTCGAGATAGCCCGGGTTGATGCTGGCGATGCCGCGGTCGAGAAAGCGCCGCCGCTCTTCCGGCGCGCCACGGAGGATGTCGAGGCGCGACGACGAGTAGGCGAAGACGGTGAGCGCGTTGAGATACGTCGCCAGCGGCACCTTCTCCGCGTTGATCGTCAGCACGCGCCGCTTAGGTTCGGCCTCGAGTCCGACCGACAGCGTCCGCTCGATGCCATCGCGCTCCACGACGCCGCTGACGAACAGATTCGGCGAGTCGAATCGAAACAGGCTGGCGACGCGCGACGTGCGGAAGGACTTCGTCGTGGCGAGAAAGTAGATTGCCTCGAGCAGGTTCGTCTTCCCCTGGCCGTTGCGGCCGACGACGATGTTCGCGTGTGGATGGAACGCCTGATCCGCGGCGTCGAGGTTGCGGAACGTCTGGGTCGTGAGCCGCGCGAGAATCATCCGGACCCTTCGCCGTCTTTGCGGCTCAGGATGACACTGCCACTAAGCCAGCCGCATCGGCATCACGACGTACAGGTAGTCGTACGGCAGATCTTCCGCCGTCGACGACGGACGTCCGATGCACTGGCTGTTCTCGTCCTTGAGATCGAGCGAGACGCTCGGCGTATCGGTCGCGCTCAGGAAATCCATCACGTACGCGGCGTTGAGACCGACGAAGAACGGCTGGCCGGCGTAGTCGATGGGAACGGTCTCACGCGCGTCGCCGAGCTCCGGGTTCGTCGATGACACGGTCAGCTTGCCGGGGGCGAAATCGAAGCGCACGGCGCGCGTCCGCTCGTTCGCAACGAGCGAAATGCGCTTGATCGTCGACAGCAACCGCTCGCGGTCGACCATCACGTGACGGTCGTTGTCGCGGGAGATGACTTCCATGTAGTTCGGAAAGTTGACGTCGATCATGCGCGCCATCAGGCGGCGATCGGCGGCGTCGAAGAAGAGCTGGTTTTCGGAAACGCCGAAGAGCACCGTCCCGTCTTCGCCCGCTTCGAGCCGCAGAATCTCATCGAGCGCCTTGCGCGGGATGAGGATCGTCAGCTCGCTCCCCTTCTTGCGGCCGTTTCCGGCGGCGGCGTACGGGAAGTTGATGAGCGCCATGCGATGGCCGTCGGTGGCGACCATCTCCATTTTCTGGGGCTGCATTTTCAGCAGCGCGCCGTTGAGCTGGAAGCGGGTCTCTTCGTGCGTGATCGCGAACTTCACTTTCGCGACCATCGTCTTGAGCTCATCGAGCGGGATGGTGTAGCCCTCGGCCACGTTGACCGTCGGCAGAGTCGGGTAGTCCTCGGCCGGAAGTCCGAGGAGGCGGAACTTCGCCGTCCCCGACTCGATCAGCATCTGGTTGTTTTCCTGCAGCGCGATGTGGACCTCGTCGTCCGGAAGACTGCGCACGATGTCGAACAGGCGGCGCGCTTCGAGCGTGACGCCACCGGGCGTGGTGATCTTCGCCGGGCAGGAGGTGAGGATCGTGACGTCGAGATCGGTCGCTGCGACCTGGAGCTTTCCGTCGGCCGCTTTGAGCAGCACGTTCGAAAGAATCGGAATCGTCGAACGCTTCTCGACGACCCCCTGGCAAAGCTGCAACTCTTTCTGAAGATCAGCTTTTGCGACTGTCAGCTCCATGTCTCTTCCTTCAGAACCTAAGCTCTATTTTTCTTTAGTGGTGATAGCAGTAGAACCGTGCGGAAAACAATCGGGCACGCTGCAAAGGTATCGAAAGTATAGCAGTTCTGCACGTCTCGCCACTGCGGGTTTCGCCGCGGAAAAACGCCGGAAAAGTCCAACGTTTTCCGCAGTTTCCGGCCGGCTCCAGGTCGAGGTGTTTTTCATCCGCAGCTTTTCGTGGGTGCTTTCCACAGGCCTACCTGAACTGCTTCGTGAGCATGTCGATCGTGCGTGCGAGCTGCTGATCGTCCTGCAGCAGCTGATCGATCTTTTCGACCGAGTACATGACCGTCGAGTGGTGCTTGTTGTTGAACAGCTTTCCGATCTCCGGGTACGAAAGATCCGTCAGGTGCTTGCACATGTACATCGCCACCTGACGCGGATAGGAGATCGGACGGGAGTTCGATTTCGACTTCAGGTCCGACACCTTGATGCCGTAGTGCGCGGCGACGACTTTGAGGATCTCCGCCGCGGTGATCGGCTTGTTCTCCTTCGACAGCAGATCCTTGAGCGCCTCTTTGACCAGATCGATGTCGATCGAATGTCCGACCATCGAGGCGAAGGCGACGACGCGATTCAGATGTCCTTCCAGCTCGCGGATGTTGGATCGAACGCGCTCGGCGATGAAGATGGCCGCTTCCTGCGGCAGGTCGATCTTCCGCTCTTCCGCTTTCTTGCGGAGGATGGCGACCTTGGTCTCGAGGTCGGGCGGCTGGATGTCGGCGATCAGGCCCCATTCGAATCGCGAGCGAAGGCGCTCCTCGAGTGTGGGGATGTCCTTCGGCGGCGCGTCCGACGTGAACACGATCTGCTTCTGGTTCTCGTACAGCGCGTTGAAGGTATGGAAGAACTCCTCCTGCGTCCGTTCCTTGCCGGCGAGGAACTGGATGTCGTCGAGCAGGAGGGCGTCGACGGTGCGGTAACGCTCGCGGAACGACGCCATCTTGTCGTAGCGGATCGAGGTGATCAGGTCGGTGACGAAGCTGTCGGCCGACATGTAGACGACCTTCTTCCTGGCGTCTTTCTCGCGGATCCGCTGGCCGACGGCCTGGATGAGGTGAGTCTTGCCAAGGCCCGCTCCACCATAGATGAAGAGAGGATTGAACGAGCCGCTGGGGTTTTCGGCGATGGAGAGCGACGCGGCGTACGCGAGCTGGTTCGAGCTGCCGACGACGAAGGTCGAGAAGCTGTAGCGTGGGTTGAATATGGAGGAGGGGAGCTCGTCGCGGGGCGGCTGGACGGCGAGCGCCGGAAGGTCGTCGGTGGCGTTTTCGACCACGAAATGGACCTGGACGCGTTCGGGCGAGAGCTCGTTCAGCAGTTCGCGAACGTGCGAGCCAAAGCGATCGCGTACGGCGTCGACGTGCTTCTGCGTCGGGATGCCGACATCGATCGTGTCGCCGCGGCGTGCGAGAAACCGGGTCGGGGCGAACCACATTTCATAGTCCGTCCGGTCAATGGTTTGCTCGATCCGGGTAAGGAGCTGATTCCAGACATTCATGGGGGGAAGGACCGGAGCTATCTGCTTGAAAATCCACAGGTTTTCCACAGCTGTGGAAAATCTGGCCCGTTTGATGGGCCTGCGAGTCTAGCATGCACGAAGGGCTCTGGCCACACTGGAATAAGGCCGAGTTCAGGGCAGTTTGCCCGCATGCTTTTCGCCCTCTGTTTGACCAGCCTTTGGGCGGTGACTATACTCAGCGCTTTCTTTCACGCTGTCTTTTCAAGGGGTTACTGTAATGAAGCGTACTTTTCAGCCAAACAACCGTCGCCGCAAGCGCACGCACGGCTTCCTCGTCCGGATGCGGACGAAGGACGGACAGGCGGTGCTTTCGCGCCGTCGCCGCAAGGGCCGCAAGCGCCTGGCGGTCTAGTCAGCCACCGTGGCTGACGCCGCGCTCCCCAAAGCGAAGAGGCTGGCGAAACGTCGCGAGTTTCTTCGGGTTTACGAAACGGGCCGAAAGATCTTTTCCCGATATGCGGTCGTCTTCTTCGCCGGAAACGGTCTGCCCCATTCGCGTATCGGCATTACCGCGACGAAGAAGAGCGGAAAAGCGACCGTTCGCAATCGTCTCAAGCGCTGGACGCGCGAGGTCTACCGGCGGCAGCGCGAGCCGCTCGGCCTCGACGCTTACATGCTCGACTTCGTCGTGAATGTGAAGCCCAATGCCGCCAACGCGACCTTCCTCGACTACAGCGAGGACCTCACCAAGGTCCTGCGCCGCGTCGTGACGAGCGCTTCCGCGTGAGCCCATCTCCATGCGCTCGGCCGCTCTCCTGCTCCTCCGCTGCTACAAGCGCTTCATCTCGCCTTTATTGCCGCCGATGTGCCGATTCGAGCCGACCTGCTCGATCTTCATGATGCAGGCGATCGAAAAATACGGATTGATCCGCGGCGGATGGCTCGGCCTGCGCCGGCTTTCCCGCTGTCACCCCTTCAATCCGGGAGGTTGGGACCCCGTTCCCTGACGAATGGAAAAACGAATCTTCATCGCCGTGCTGCTGTCGTTCGCGATCCTCTATCTGTACGGAGTGATCGCGCCGAAGATCTTCCCGAATCTCGCGCCGAAGAAACCGCCGGTCACCGCGACGGCGACGACCGACACGATCACGAGCTCCACCACCACCAGCGCGACGACGTCCGCGCCTCCGACGCCCGCGGCGCAGCCCGCGGCGTCGATCGCCGCGCCGGTCGTGTCGAATGTCAGCGCGACGTCACAGCAGCTGACGCGCGTCGAGACGCATGACTTCATCGCCGTCTTCTCCAATCGCGGCGCGGAGATGGTCTCGTTTCAGCTGAAGCGCTACCGCGCCAGGAGCGGCGGAAACGTCGAGCTGGTGAAGGCGCGTCCCGCCGATCGCACCGATTTCCCCTTCTCCATCGTCGCCGCCAACCGCCAGGTCGCCGACCAGCTGAACGGCGCGCTCTGGGCGGTCAACGAATCGCGCGAAGGCCCGAACACGATCATCGATTATCGCTACGCCGCCAACGGCGTGTCGGCGACGAAGACGTTCCGCGTCGGCCCGGAGTACCTCTTCCACTTCGCGATGGCGCTGAATCCGGCGGCCCCGTATCGCATCCAGATCGGCCCCGGCATTCGTACGCTCGACGCGGAAGAGGGACAGAGCCAGCTGACGATCACCGGCGACGCCGTCGTGCAGCGTGACGACAGTCTCAAGCTGATCAAGCGCGAGAAGGCCGAGACTGTCGCCATCTATCCCGGCGACACGCAGTTCATCGGCGTCGAGGACAACTACTTCCTCTCCGTCCTCAAGCCGGAAAAGGCCAACGGCGCGGTGCTGAATCGCATCGAGGTCGTCGGCACGAAGAACGAAAAGCGCCGCGAGCTCTACGCCGCGGTGAACGCGACCGCGGACGGCGTCGTCACCGGCAGCGCGTTCTTCGGACCGAAAGAGACCGGCGTCGTCGACCGCTACGGCCTGGAGCGCACGCTGCAGTTCGGCACGTTCGGCGTGATCGCCCGCTTCTTCCTCGTCGCGCTGAAGTGGATCAATACCTGGACGCACAACTGGGGCTTCGCCATCGTCGTCCTGACGATCATGATCAAGATCGTCCTCTACCCGCTGCAGCACAAGAGCATCGTCTCGATGCGCAAGATGCAGAAGCTGCAGCCGAAGGTCGAGGCCATCAAGTCGCGCTACAAGAAGGCGAAGTCCGATCCCGAACAACGCCAGAAGATGAACATGGACGTGATGAAGCTGTACCAGACGGAGGGCGTCAACCCGATGGGCGGCTGCCTTCCGATGCTGCTGCAGCTGCCGATCTTCTGGGGCTTCTACGGCCTGCTCTCGCGCGCCATCGAGCTGCGCGGCGCGCCATTCGTGCTCTGGATCCACGACCTGTCGACGAAGGACCCGTACTACATCACGCCGATCCTGATGACCGTCACGATGTTCATCCAGCAGACGCTGACGCCGACGACCGTCGATCCGGCGCAGAAGCGGATGTTCATGATCATGCCGCTGCTCTTCGGCTTCTTCTTCAAGGAGCTGCCGAGCGGCCTCGTGGTCTACTGGCTTGTGCAGAACATCTTGTCCATCATTCAGCAGTTGATCATGAACAAGTGGTGGGCGGATCATCCCGACGAACAGCCTGCGTAACGAGGAGCCAATGCAGCGATTCGAAGGAAAGAGTCTCGAAGAAGCGCTGGACCACGCGACCGAAACGCTCGGCGTCGAGCGCTACAAGCTGCGTCACGCCGTTCTGTTGGAGAAGCGCGGCTTCCTCGGCGGCGTCAAACGCGTCGTGATCGAAGCGGAAGTGAACGAGAACGCCGTCGCTCCGCCGGCGGCGGCACAGGCCGTGGTTCACGAATCGCAGCCGGCCGCACCGGTCGGACCTCCGGCTCGCCGCGAGCGCGCACCGCGTCCTGCGGGTGGGGCGGGTGGCGGGGGCGGGCGTGGCGGTGGACGCCGCGACTCGCGCCAGGGCAACGCACGCGGTCGGGGTGGGCGGGCGGGCGGGCGGCGGCGGGAGCTCGATGACACTCCCGATCCCGACACGCTGCAGCCGGGCGATTTCGAACAATTCGCCGCCGACATTCCGGAGCAGGGACCGGAGTCGGAGACCGCGGCCTCGGTTCGCGCCTGGTGCGAACAAGTACTTTCTCTCGCAAAGCTGAGCCTCGCGGTGCGCACGGAAGAGAATGAGACGCAGGTCAACGTCCGCCTCTACGGGGCGGACGGGCGGCGGATGATCGATCGCCACGGCGAGCTGCTCGATGCGTTGCAGGTGCTGGCGAACAAGTCGCTCGTCGGCCGCAAGATCGAGAAGGACATCGAGCTCGATTGCGAGAACTTCAAGGGCAAGCGCGTCGAAGAGCTCGAAGAGCGTGCGCGTGAAGTCGCTGATCGCGTTCGCAAAGACGGCCGCGAGTTTCTGCTCCCGGCGATGAGTCCGATCGAGCGGCGCATCGTGCATATGGCGCTGCGGGAAGACGCCGAGGTGACGACCGAGTCGCGCGGCGAAGGGTTCTTCAAGCGCGTCGCGATCATCCGGCGGCCGGCGACCGAGTCGTGACCAGCGTCCCGACCGATACGATCGTCGCTCCGGCGACGCCGGTCGGTCGGAGCGCGCTTGCCATCGTCCGCATCGACGGACCTCTTTCTTGCGCCATCCTCGAGCACCTCGGCGGCGCTTTGCCCGACGAGCGGCATGCCGCATTCACGCGCCTCCAGCACGACGGCGAGTTGCTCGATGAATGCGTCGCCATTCGCTACGTCGCGCCGCGATCATTCACCGGCAATGACCTCGTCGAGCTGACGTTGCACGGCAATCCGTTGCTCGTGCAGCGCGTCATCGAGGCGGCGGTCTCACTCGGCGCGCGGATGGCGGAGCCGGGTGAGTTCACCGAGCGCGCGGTGTTGAACGGCAAGCTCGATCTGGTGCAGGCGGAGTCGGTCGCCGATCTGATCAACGCGCGCACGCCGCTGCAGGCGAAGCTGTCGCTGGTCAATCTCGAAGGAGCGCTGAGCCGCACCGCGAGCGCGATCCGCGAGACGCTGCTCCACGTGATCTCGCGACTCGAAGCGGCGCTCGATTTCAGCGAAGAGGGCTACGAGTTCATCACGCGCGACGAGGCATTGCTGCGCATCGATGAGGCGATCGCCGCGAGTCGCCAACTCGGCGACACCTTCCGCCGCGGCCGGGCCACGACGCGCGGACTCGAGGCCGTGATCCTCGGGCGCCCGAACGCCGGCAAGTCGACGTTGCTCAACCGGCTGGTGGGGAGCGAGCGGGCCATCGTGACGCCGATCCCGGGGACGACGCGCGACATCGTGCGCGAGACGATCGAGATCGGCGGCCTGCCGGTGACGCTCGCCGACACGGCGGGTCTGCGCGAATCGCCGGACGTCGTGGAAGGGATCGGCATCGAGCGAGCGCGCGAAGCGGCGCGGCGCGCCGACATCATTCTTTATCTGATCGACGCGACGAGCCCGATCGAGCCGGACGAGCTCGAGACATCGGCCATCGGCGTCCGCGTTTACACGAAGGTCGATCTTGCTGCCGCGCCGGAGGGAGAGCTCGGCGTCAGCGTGCCGAACGACATCGGAATCGCCGAGCTCCTGGCGCGGCTCGACGCGCTGGTGCGCGAAGAGTTCGCCGCGCCGGAGACATCTGCCGTGCTCGTCAACGATCGCCAGCGGATGGCGGTGAGCGAGGCGGAGGCTGCTTTGATTGCGGCGCGCCAGTCGCTGGCCGCGGCGCACGACGAGCAGGTCGTGCTCGTCGATCTCTACCGTGCGTCGAACGCGCTTGCGCTCCTGACCGGCGCGATCACGCGTGATGACGTCTTTATGGAGATATTCACGAAATTCTGCATCGGGAAATGAGTGACACGCGGGCTGAATAGCTCAATCCCTGTCCGTGTTCCACGTGGAACATGACCCGCTTTGATGTGATCGTGATCGGCGGCGGCCACGCGGGGGCGGAGGCCGCGCGCGTTTGTGCCCGCGGCGGCGCCCGCGTGGCGATGATCACGATGCTGCGCGAAGCGATCGGCCGGATGTCCTGCAATCCGGCCATCGGCGGGCTGGCCAAGGGGAACCTGGTCAAGGAAATCGACGCTCTCGGCGGACTCATGGGCGAAGCCACGGACCGGGCCGGCATCCAGTTCAAGGTGCTGAACCGGTCGAAGGGGCCGGCCGTTCAGGGGCCGCGTGCGCAGTGCGATCGCGACCTCTACGCCGGCGCCGTCCGGTCGATCCTCGAAGCGGAGCCGAACCTCACAATTATCGAAGGTTCGGTCAGCGCCGTGTCGAATGGCATGCACGTTACCCTCGCCGATGGGACGACCCTCGAAGCGAAGGCCGTCGTCGTCACCACGGGCACCTTTCTTCACGCGCTCATGCATTCGGGGGAATCGAAGACCCGCGGCGGCCGCTTCGGCGAACCGTCGGCGGAAGGCCTCTCCGATTCGCTACGCGCGTTCGGACTGAAGCTCGGCCGGCTGAAGACCGGGACGCCTCCGCGCGTTGCCCGCGACACGGTCGACTTCTCGAAGCTCGACGAGGCGCCGGGGGATCCGCAGCCCCGTCCGTTCTCGATCCTGACCGACGTCCTGCCGCAGCGCCAGGTGCTCTGCCATCTGACCTACACCGGCGTCTTTGCCCACGAGCTGATCCGCGCCAACCTGCATCGCGCGCCGATGTACTCCGGCCAGATCCAGGCGACCGGCCCGCGCTACTGCCCGTCGATCGAAGACAAGGTCGTCCGCTTCGCCGACAAGGAACGGCACCAGGTGTTCGTCGAGCCGGAAGGCCTCGAGCATCCGTGGCTCTACCTCAACGGCATCTCCACCTCGCTCCCGGCCGACGTCCAGGACGGAGTCGTCCGCTCGCTGCGGGGATTCGAGAACGCCACGATCGCGCGCTATGGCTACGCGGTCGAGTACGACTTCGTGAACCCGGAACAGCTCGAAGCGTCGATGCAGGTGCGCGGCGTCGAGGGTCTTTTCCTTGCCGGCCAGATCAACGGCACTTCGGGATACGAGGAAGCCGCCGCGCAGGGACTGCTCGCCGGAATCAACGCCCTGCAACTCATCCGCGGCGCCGAGCCGCTGGTGCTGCGGCGCGACGAGGCGTATGCCGGAGTCATGATCGATGACTTGGTCACGCTCGGCACCGAGGAGCCGTACCGGATGTTCACCAGCCGGGCGGAGCATCGGCTGCTGCTCGGCTGTGACTCGGTCTACGAACGGCTGACGCCGATCGCCGAACGCCTCGGCATCCTCGACGAGGAGCGCAAACGGCGGGTCGAAGCACGTGTATCCCGCATGCATCGCGCTCGCATGCTCGCGCAGACGACGCTCACGCCGGACCGCGAAACCGTGGCCTGGCTGGCGTCCGCCGGGATCGCATTGACCGAGAAGGCGTCGGTCGCGAAGCTGATGCAGCGGAGCGAATTCGACGTCGAGGCGTTCATCGAGGCGGCCGCCGTCGTCATGCCCGAGGTCAGCGAGGCCTTCGCGACCCTGAGCGAAGAAGAGCGGGAAGGGGTGGTCAGCAATCTCCGCTACGCCGGCTACATCGACCGGCAGCAGCGCGAAGCGGCGAAGCTCGTGGCCGACGAAGAGCTGCGGATTCCTGAGGCGATGACCTATGCGTTGCCCGGGCTGTCGCGGGAGATGACGGAGAAGCTCTCGTTCGTACGGCCGGCTTCGCTTGGACAGGCGAGCCGGATTCCCGGCGTTACGCCTGCCGCCATCGCGATCCTGCGCATGCACCTCCGTCGCGGCGTGGATGCCCGATGAATCCGCTGATTAGCGTTTATCAACGCCTTCTGCTCACCTGGAACGAGAAGATCAACCTCATCGGGCCCGAAGCGCGGGAGCATCTCGACGAGCACGTCGCCGAGGCACTGGCGGCGGCGGAGCTGCTGAAGCCGTCCGGCGACGTGCTCGATTTCGGTTCCGGCGGAGGCCTGCCGGCGATTCCGATGGCCATCGTTTCGCCCGGCGCGACCTTTCATCTGGTCGAAGCGGACCAGAAAAAATGGGCCTTTTTGAAGCATGTCGTGCGCGAATGCGGATTGAACGCACGGGTTTACGGTGATAGATTGACGCGCGCTCTGGCGCGGTTCCCACCTGATTTGAAGTTCTCCCTCGTCATTTCGCGCGCTGTAGGAAATCCGGAGGAGTGGGTGCCGTCGCTCGAGTCGCACCTGGCGGGGAACGCCCGAGTGGCGCTGTTTCAGGGCTCACCGGACGTGCCGGAGATTCGGGGATTCAGCCGTGGGGAAGTCTTCCGGCTGCCGCGCGGCGAAGCGAACTTCCTCGTCACGTTGAACGTTCCACGTGGAACAACAGAATGACGAAGATCGTCTCGCTCGTGAATCAGAAGGGTGGCGTCGGCAAAACGACGACGGCCATCAACCTCGGCGCCTCGCTCGCCGCGTGTGAGCGGAAGGTCCTCGTCGTCGACCTCGACCCCCAGGCCAACGCCACCTCCGGCGTCGGCATCGGCAAGAACGAAGAGAAGTCGATGTACAACGTTCTGACCGAGGGGATGAGGATCCGCGAAGTCATCCGTGAGACCGAGCTCCCTACATTGTTTATTGCTCCCTCGTCGGTCGATCTCGTCGGCGCGGAGCTCGAGCTCAGCGACGCCATCGGACGGGAGTTCCATCTCCGCCGCGCGCTGCAGGAGATCAACGGCGAGTACGACTACGTCCTGCTCGATTCGCCGCCGTCCCTCGGGCTTCTGACCATCAACGGCCTCACCGCGGCGAACTCCGTGCTCGTTCCAATGCAGTGCGAGTATTTCGCGCTCGAAGGGATCTCGCAGCTCGTCAACACCGTCGAGCGGGTGCGCGATCTTCTCAACCCGGGACTCGACATCGAAGGCATCGTCCTGACCATGTACGACGACCGGATGAACCTCTCCAAGCAGGTGGCGGAAGAAGTCCGCACGCACTTCGTGGGGAAGGTCTACGACACGATCATCCCGCGCAACGTGCGACTGGGCGAGGCGCCCTCGTTCGGCAAACCGATTATCCTGTACGACATTCGCTCGCGCGGCAGCGAGGCGTACATCAGCCTCGCGAAGGAATTCATCCAGCGCGCGGAGAACGTCATCTGAGGTGGATGCGGTGAATCAGAAGAAAGTCCTCGGCCGTGGCCTTGGCGCTCTCATCCCGCAGCGCCCGGCCGAAGCTCCCGCTCCGGCCGCCCGGAGCGCGGGTCTCCTGGAAGTCGCGATCGACCAGATCGCGCCGAATCCCTACCAGCCACGCAAGACCTTCAACGAAGCGTCGATCGAGGAGCTCGCGCGCTCCGTCCGCCAGCACGGCATCGTGCAGCCGCTCGTCGTCACGCGCGCCGGCGACCGCTACAAGCTGATCGCCGGCGAGCGCCGCTACCGCGCCGCGCAGAAGGCCGGACTCACCACCGTCCCGGTCGTCGTCAAGGAGATGATGGGCGAAGGCGACGCACTCCAGATCGCCCTCATCGAGAACATCCAGCGCGAGGACCTGAACCCGATCGAAGAAGCGCAGGCCTACCATCAGCTGCACGAGGAATTCGGCCTGACCCAGGAAGAGATCTCGAAACAGGTCGGCAAAGAGCGCTCGACGGTCGCTAACTTCCTTAGATTGTTGAAGTTACCAGACAACGTGAAGAAGCTGCTCGCCTCCGGCCAGCTTTCGATGGGGCATGCCCGCGCTCTCCTGGCTGTGGAGTCGCAGAAAAAGCAGGAGCAGCTCGCCGAGCGCGTCGTGAAGCGCAACCTGAACGTCCGGCAGACCGAGATGCTCGCCTCCGAGAGCTCGCCGAAGACCGTCGAGAAGAAGGAAAAAGAGAAGGACGTCTTCACGCGCGACGCCGAGGAAAAACTGCAAAGGACTTTACGAACCAAAGTAGAAATCGATCGCAAGCGGAGGGGCGGCGTCATTCGCATCCGCTTCGCCAGCGAAGATGATCTGATTCGCCTGTTCGATGATCTGACGGGGAGAAAACGATGAGTACGAAGGGTAAGAGCGGTGAACTGAACGGATTCCTCGACCGGGGCGCCGCGTTCAAGGGAGAGCTGGAGTTCGAGGACACGATGCGCATCGACGGCCGCTTCAACGGCCGCATCACATCGAAGAATGAGCTCATCGTCGGCGAGAGCGCGCAGATCGAGGGAGACATCCACGTCGGCCGCATCGCCATCAGCGGCACCGTCATCGGCAAGATCGTCGCCGACCAGCGCGTCGAGATCCACCGCAACGGAAAGGTCTACAGCGACATCGACACGCCGGCGCTCATCATCGAAGAAGGGGCGATTTTTCAGGGCAACTGCGTGATGGGGGAGAAATCGAAGGGCGGCAACGTCGCGAATTTGAAGGTGTCATCCTGACACCGGGATCCACTCCCGCATGCGCGCCGCGAGGATGATCGCCTCCGGAATCGTGTACTCGTCTTCCGGCCCGAGCTCGTCCTCCCACTGCAGGTCCCAGGCGGCCGACTCTTTCTCCGCCTTCGTCGCCTTCTCGAAGTTCAACTCGCAGACGTCGCCGAGGTAGCGCTTGCCGTTGCGCAGCGGCAGCCCGAACGTCCGGCAGACCAGCGGCCGATGCTCGTAGATCATGCATGAACCGTTGTCGTCGAGATTCGGGCAGGGCGTCGACGCGGTGCGATCGAAGAACTCCTCCTTCTCGATCGGCGAGCACTCGCGCAGGTTCGGATGGCGGCTCGAGGCGACGATGTCGACGGCGCGCCGGATGATCATGTCGCGCCGCGCGGGATGGAGCTTCGACAGGCCGTCGGCGATCACGGAGACGTCGGCGGAGCCGATCTCGAAGAGGCCGTAGCAGCAGAGGGAACAGCCTTTTCCGCACTGCAGGTTCTGAGGCTGCGTCCGCATCACGGAGTCGAAGAACTCATCGGCCCGCGAGAGGATGCGTTTGTAGGTTTCGTCGGCCACGCGGAGTCGTCAACCGGCCTCGTGACACCGTTGTTTCCCTTGTGGTATATACCCGCAGCTTTGGGGCAGCGCGCTCGCCGAGCCCGCCTCACGCCGCCAGAGCCGAATCCTCCTGAACTATGCAAATCAATCTTGCGCCCGATTGGTCTCTGCCCGCGATCATGGTGATGTTCTTTCTGAACTACCTGATCGTGCGGAAGTTTTTCCTCAAGCCGATCAACGACGTGCTCGAAGCACGCGAGACGGAAACGAAGACCGCCGACCGCCTGCACGAGGAAGCGCTTTCCCGCTTCACCGCCGCGACCGCGGAGATCGAAACGCGGCTTCACGCCGCCAGGCGCGACGCCGCGCAGCTGCGCGAGCGTTTTCGCGGCGAGGCCGCGACCCAGCGGCAGTCGATGATCGAAAAGACGAGCGCCGATGCGAAGGGCATCGTCAGCGAAGCCGACCAGCATCTCGACCGCGACGTCCAGGCGGCGCGTGAGACGATCGTGCGCGAATCGGAATCGCTTGCCCGCGAAGCGGCCGAACGGATCCTCGGGAGGGCGGTGTGATGCGCAAGCTGCTCCTCGTCCTCATTCTGATGTTCGCCGCGGCTCCGCTCTTCGCCCAGGAACAGCCGAACGACGTCGCGCACGGCAGCGAAAAAGCGGCGCACGAAGTCGCGCATCCGAACGAAGCCCACGGCGAAGGACACGAAGCGCCGAAGACCTACTTCGGCATCCCCGGCTGGATCCTCAAGCTGGCGAACATGTTCGTGTTCCTCGGCGTGCTCGGATATCTGATCGGCGGTCCGGTCAAGCGCGCGTTCGCCGCGCGCAGCGAGCAGATTCGCCGCGCGGCCGACGAGGCTCGCGCACGCCGCGAGAAAGCCGACCAGCTGGCGACCGACATCCAGTCGCGCCTCGGGCAGATCGAGGACGAGCTGCGCGCCATTCGCGAGCGCGCCGAGGCGGAGGGCGAGCGCCAGAAGCGCGAGCTGATCGCCGCGGCCGAAGCGGAGGCGCAGAAGATTCTCGCCGCCGCACGCAACGAAGTCGACAACAAGCTGAAGCGCGCCCGCCATGAGCTGACCGAGTACGCCGGCGAGCTTGCCAGCGCGCGCGCCGAGTCGCTCCTGCGCGAGAAGATCAACGACAAAGACCGCCACAATCTCTTCGCCGACAGCGTGAAGGAGCTCGAGGGGGTGCGTTCGTGATCCGTCGCTTCGCCCGTCCCTACGCCCGCGCCATCATGGACATCACCGGCTCGCCGGCGGCGGCCAATGATCTGCGCCACGAGCTGGAGCAGTTCGAAGCGCAGCGCCGCAAGTCGGTCGAGCTGCAGGAGCTGTACGCCAATCCCGGGATCGAGAACGACGTCAAGCTGAAGGTCACCGAGCAGATCGCGTCGCGCATCGGGATCTCGGCGCTGGCGGTCAAGGTGCTCGACGTCCTGCTTCGCAATCACCGCATCAACGATCTCGGATCGATCGCCGACGCGCTGGCGCAGTACGTCAACGTCGCGCTGCAGATCGCGGTGGCCGAGGTGCGCACGGCGCACGACATCGACCAGGACGAACAGAACCAGCTCCGGCAGACGCTGGAGAAGAAGCTGGGAAAGAAGGTCGAACTGCGGCTGACGACCGATCCCACGCTCCTCGGCGGATTCGTGGCCCAGGTGGGCAGCGAGATCTGGGACGCCTCCGTCGCCGGCAAGATCAACAAATTCCGCGCTTCTTTAGCGTAAACAATTTTGTGTCGCCAATATCGGAGACCATATGGCTGCTGATTTAAAAGCCGAAGAAATTACAGAGATTATCCGTCAGCAATTGACCGGCATCGGCCGCGGCGTCGACGTGTCCGAGGTCGGCACCGTGACCTCCGTCGGCGACGGCATCGCCCGTGTCTACGGTCTCGATCGCGTCATGGCCGGTGAGCTCGTCGCCTTCCCGCACGACATCGCCGGACTGGCCCTCAACCTCGAGGAAGACAACGTCGGCGTCGTGCTTCTCGGCGAAGCCTCGGCCATCAAGGAAGGCGACCAGGTCAAGCGCACGGGACTCATCATGTCCGTCCCGGTCGGCCCCGCCGTCGTCGGCCGCGTCGTCAATCCGCTCGGCATTCCGGTCGACGGCAAAGGCCCGGTCAACACGACGGAGCGCTACCCGATCGAGCGCCTGGCGCCCGGCGTCGTCGACCGCAAGCCGGTGAAAGAGCCGCTGCAGACCGGCCTCAAGGCCATCGACGCCATGGTCCCCATCGGCCGCGGACAGCGGGAGCTGATCATCGGCGACCGCCAGACCGGCAAGACGGCGGTGGCCATCGACACGATCATCAACCAGAAGGGAAAGAACGTCATCTGCGTGTACGTCGCGGTCGGTCAGAAGAAGTCGACCGTCGCGCAGGTCGTTCGCACGCTCGAGGAGTACGGCGCGATGGACTACACCATCGTCGTCAACGCCTCCGCCTCCGAGCCGGCGCCGCTGCAGTACCTCGCGCCGTACGCCGGCTGCGCCATGGGCGAGTACTTCATGTACAACGGCCAGCACGCGCTCTGCATCTACGACGATCTCTCCAAGCACGCCGCGGCGTATCGCGAGATCTCGCTGCTGCTCCGCCGCCCGCCCGGCCGCGAGGCGTATCCCGGCGACGTCTTCTATCTCCACTCGCGCCTCCTGGAGCGCGCCTCGAAGCTGAGCGATGAGAAGGGCGGCGGGTCGCTGACCGCGCTGCCGATCATCGAGACGCAGGCCGGCGACGTCTCCGCGTACATCCCGACCAACGTCATCTCCATCACCGACGGCCAGATCTTCCTGGAGACGGACCTCTTTCACTCCGGCGTCCGTCCCGCGATCAACGTCGGCATCTCGGTCTCCCGCGTCGGCGGCTCCGCACAGGTGCGCTCGATGCGTTCGGTTTCCGGCACGCTGCGCCTCGACCTCGCGCAGTACCGCGAGCTCGCCGCGTTCGCGCAGTTCGGCTCCGACCTCGACAAGGTCACGCAGGCCCAGCTGAACCGCGGCAAGCGTCTCGTCGAGATCCTCAAGCAGGGGCAGTATCAGCCGATGAGCATCGGACTGCAGACCGCGTCGGTGTACGCGGGCGTCAAGGGCTTCCTCGACAATCTGGAAGTCTCCGCCGTGCGGCCGTTCGAAACGGCGCTGCATCAGTATCTGAACGACGAGAAGCAGGATCTGCTGAAGCGGCTCGAGACGGCGGCGAAGTTCGACGACGCGCTCGAGGGCGACCTTCGCTCCGCCATCAACGAATTCAAGACCGCGTACGTCCGCGACAACGCCAACGTCGTCGTCGGCTAAACGAACATGCCCAGCACAATCGACATCCGGCGCCGGATCCGCAGCGTCAAGAACACGCAGCAGATCACCAAGGCCATGAAGATGGTGGCGGCGGCGAAGCTGCGTCGCGCGCAGGAGCGGATGTTCGCCGCCCGCCCGTACGCGGCCGCGATGCGCCAGGTGCTCTCATCGGTCGCCACGCGCGTCGACGTCACCGCGCATCCGCTGCTGAAAGCGCACGAGACCGAAACCACGGCGCTGATCATTCCGGTGACGGCCGACCGCGGCCTCTGCGGCGCGTTCAACTCGAACGTCATCCGCGCCACGATGAACTTCATCAAAGAGAAAAACTTCCCTTCGGTGGAGCTGCTGCCGATCGGCCGCAAGGCGAACGACTTCTTCAAGCGCCGCACGATTCCGATCCGCCGCCAGGCGCTCCACGTCTTTCAGGCGCTGTCGCTGCAGACGGCGCAGGAGATCGGCAAGGACTTCATCGAAGACTTCATCAGCGGCGAGATCGACGCGGTCTACGTCATCTACAACGAGTTCAAGTCGCTCATCACGCAGCAGGTGCGCATCGTGCGGCTGCTGCCGCTGGAGCGCTCGTGGGACGATCTGCAGAACGTGGTCGATTACCTCTACGAGCCGAGTCCGGCGGCGATCCTCGAAGACATCCTGCCGAAGCACCTCGAATTTCAGCTCTATCGCTTCCTCCTCGAGTCCGCGGCGGCCGAACAGGGCGCGCGCATGACGGCGATGGAAGCGGCAACGAAGAACGCGTCGGACATGATCAGCCACCTGACGCTGACCTACAACCGCATCCGCCAGGCGGCGATCACGAAAGAGATCATCGAGATCGTATCCGGCGCCGCGGCAGCACAGTAAAACGGAGACGACATGGCAGACCAGCAGATCGGCAAAGTCATTCAGATCATCGGCCCCGCGGTCGACATCGAGTTCGCGGAAGGTCAGCTTCCGGCGATTTACAACGCAATCCGCGTCGTCGATGACGGCGAGCTCGGAAAAGTGAAGATCGACGTCGTCGTCGAGGTGGCGAACCACATCGGCGAGAACCAGGTGCGCTGCATCGCCATGAAGCCGACTGACGGTATGGTCCGCGGCATGAAGGCCATCGACCTCGGCGTGCCGATCACCGTTCCGGTGGGACGCCAGACCCTCGGCCGCATCCTGAACGTGCTCGGCGAGCCGGTCGACGAAAAGGGCCCGGTCAACGCCGAGGCTCACTGGTCGATTCATCGTCAGGCTCCGCCGTTCGACGAGCAGTCGACCAACATCGAGATGTTCGAGACCGGCATCAAGGTCATCGACCTGCTCGAGCCGTACACCAAGGGCGGCAAGACCGGTCTGTTCGGCGGCGCCGGCGTCGGCAAGACCGTTCTGATCATGGAGCTGATCAACAACGTCGCCAAGCAGCACGGCGGCTTCTCCGTGTTTGCCGGCGTGGGCGAGCGGACGCGCGAAGGGAACGATCTCTGGCTCGAGTTCGCCGAGACCGGCGTCATCGTGCCGGGCGATCCGTCGAAGTCGAAGGCCGCGCTGATCTACGGCCAGATGACCGAGCCGCCGGGCGCGCGTCTGCGCGTCGGCCTCACCGGCCTGACCGTCGCCGAGTACTTCCGCGATCAGGAAGGGCAGGACGTGCTGCTCTTCATCGACAACATCTTCCGCTTCACCCAGGCGGGATCGGAAGTGTCGGCCCTCCTCGGCCGCATGCCGAGCGCCGTTGGATACCAGCCGAACCTGGCGACCGAAATGGGCGAGCTGCAGGAGCGCATCACGTCGACGAAGAAGGGCTCGATCACGTCGGTGCAGGCGATCTACGTTCCGGCCGACGATCTCACCGATCCCGCGCCGGCCACCGCGTTTGCTCACCTCGACGCGACGACCGTTCTTTCGCGTCAGATCGCGGAGCTCGGCATCTATCCCGCCGTCGATCCGCTCGCTTCGACCTCCAAGATTCTCGATCCGCGCATCCTCGGCGATGAGCACTACAACACCGCCCGCGGCGTGCAGGCCGTTCTGCAGAAGTACAAGGACCTACAGGACATCATCGCGATTCTCGGCATCGACGAGCTGTCGGAAGAAGACCGCATCATCGTCAACCGCGCGCGCAAGATTCAGCGCTTCCTCTCGCAGCCGTTCTTCGTCGCGCAACAGTTCACCGGAATCGAAGGACAGTACGTCAAGATCGCCGACACCATCCGCGGCTTCCGCGAGATCGTGGAAGGCAAGCACGACGACGTTCCGGAGCAGGCGTTCCTGCTGCAGGGAACGATCGAGCAGGTGCTCGAGCGCAGCGAGCGCATGAAGTCCGAGGCGGCATAAGGAAATCCGATGGCGGACGTTCTCCCGACAAAGATCAACCTCACGGTGGTCACGCGCGAGCGGAAGATCATCGACACCGAAGCGGACGAAGTGGTGCTTCCGGCCACGGATGGCGAGATCGGCATCCTGCCGGGGCACACTCCGCTGCTGACGACGCTGCGCATCGGCGAGATGCGTTACCGCAACGCCGGCCGCGTCGAGCGGATGGTGTTGTCGTGGGGTTTCGCGGAGGTCCTTCCCGATCGCGTGATCGTGCTCGCGGAGCGCGGTATTCTGCCGGGCGAGTTCGACGCCGCGGCGGCGGAGCGCGATCGCACGGACGCGGAGAAAGAGCTCGCGTACCTTTCCTCGCACGATCCGGAGTTCGCGGTGGTCGAAGGGAAGCTCGAGGAATCGATCGCACTGATCAACCTCGATCGGTAGCGCTACACACTGCTGAGCATGTCACGCCCCTTGCATTAAGCTGGCGCGGTACCGACTTCGGTTGACCGTACAGCAATGGATCCCTGGCTCGAGAGCTTCGCGCGCGCGAACTTCAGGCGCAGCAGCGACACGGCGCACGATCTGAAGACGCCGTTGAACGTCGCCGTGCTCAATCTCGAGCTGCTGCGGATGCGCGTTCGCAAGCTGGCGAATGCCGCCGAAGACGACAAACTGTTCGAGTACGCGGGCGCCATCGAAACCGAGCTGCGGCGGATGGCGCGCATCTTCGACTGCTTCTTTCTTCTCTCCACGCCGCCGAAGGGCGACGAGCCGCCGGGGCCCGTCGATGTCGCGCCGATCAGCGTCGACGCGGCCGACGGCGCCGGCTTCACGCTCGAGGTCGCTGGCCCGATGATTCTGATCGCGCACGAATCGAGAATCCGTCAGGCGCTGAAGATGTTCTTCGAGGGTGCGGCGAAAATTCTGGCGTTGGACGGACGCGTAGCCAAAGCGGAGCACGACGAGCGGGAGTTTCGGATCACCGCAGCCGGAAATCAGGTCGCGCAGGACTTCGAGCTGACCAGAGTTTTCAAGTTCTATTACACAGATCAGGCCGGCAATCCCGACCTCTCGCTAGCGACCGCCAGACTGATCGCCGAAACATACGACGGCGAGCTGAATGCGTGGCAGGATAGTGATAAGGTCATATTGCGGCTGTCCTTTCCACTGGGAGAACGATGAAACGAGTTTTGATCGTTGATGATGACCGCGCCACCAGCGCGGGGATGGCCGATGTGGTCGAGGAGTGGGGATACGAACCGGAGCTGGCCGACTCGGTGAAAGCCGGCTGGTCGGCGATCTCGAAACTCGTTCCCGACGTCGCGATCGTCGACCTCAAGCTTCCTGACGGCTCGGGCCTCGATCTGCTGCACCGGATCAAGGAACACTACTCCGACGTCTCCGTCATCATCCTCACCGGACACGCCACCGTCGACTCCGCCGTCAAGGCGTTGAAGGTCGGCGCCGAGGACTACGTCACCAAGCCGGTCGATCTTCCGCGGCTGCAGGTCATCCTGAAGTCGATCGAAGACAAGCAGATGATGAAGCAGGAGATCCTCGAGCTTCGTCGTCAGCTGCAGAAGATGGGAGCCCTCGGACATCTGGTCGGCAAGTCGCCGCGGATGCAGAAGCTCTTCGAAGAAATCGAGATGGTGGCGAACACCGACGCCAACGTCTTCATCGTCGGCGAATCGGGATCGGGCAAGGAAGTCGTGGCCAACACGATCCACTCCCTCTCGCGCCGCCGCAACAAGCCGTTCATCGCCTTCAACTGCGGCGCGATCTCGCCGACGCTGATCGAGTCGGAGATCTTCGGTCACGAGAAGGGCGCGTTCACGAACGCCATCAAGCGTCGCGAAGGTTACTTCGAGACGGCCAAGGGCGGCACGGTCTTCCTCGACGAGATCACGGAGATGCCGATCGAGCTGCAGGTCAAGCTCCTGCGCGTGCTGGAGGAAGGAAAGTTCCGGCGCGTCGGCGGCAACGACGAGATCAACATCGACGCGCGCATCATCGCCGCGTCGAATCGCGATCCGCAGAAGGCCATTCAGGACGGCCGGATGCGCGAGGATCTCTACTACCGTCTCAACGTCTTCCCCATCGAGGTGCCGCCGCTGCGCGAGCGCCTCGAGGACATCCCGCTTTTCGCACACTTCTTCCTCCAGAAGCTGAACGAGACCGAGGACAAGAAGGTCGAGAACATCGACAACGACTTCATCGAGGCGTTGCAGGCGTACGAGTGGCAGGGGAACGTGCGCGAGCTGCGCAACGTGATGAACCGCGCGTTCATCATGGCCCGCGGCGACACGCTCACCGTCGAATGCCTCCCCGACAAACTCCTCGGCGCGCGCAAGCGCCGATCACGGAACGCCGTGTCGATACCGCTCGGCCAGCCGATGGAAGAGGTCGAGCGGATCGTCATCGAAGAGACGCTCAACATGACCGACGGCGACCGCCGCAAGACCGCCGAGATCCTCGGCATCTCGTACAAGACGCTGTACAACAAGACGAAGAAGTACAAGGCGGCCGGCGCGGACGACGAGGAGTGACGTGTCCTTCCGCCGCCGCATCGTCCACGGCGCCTCTGAAGATCGGCTGCAGAAGCTGATCGCGGCGCGGATCGAGGCGGCGGCCGATCGCGATGCGATCGATCAGCGCATCTGGGATCTCTTCGGCGAGGAGTGGTGCATCATGTCCACCGATCTCGCCGGCTTCTCCCGCAACGTCGCCGAGTTCGGGATCATCCACTTTCTCCAGACGATCTACGAGTCGGAGAGAATCCTCATCCCGGTCATCGAGAAGCACGACGGCATCCTGCTGAAGGTCGAGGGCGACAGCTTCTTCGTCATCTTCCGCAACGTGCAGAAGGCCATCCGCGCCTCCATCGAGATGCAGCAGACCACCGTCCGCTACAACACCGCGCGCGTGCCGCAGGAGCATGTGCTGCTCTGCGTCGGACTCGGCTTCGGCCGCGTGCTGCGCATCGGCGACGCCGACGTCTTCGGCGCCGAAGTCAACGCCGCGTCGAAGCTCGGCGAGGACATCGCGCGGGCGAGCGAGATCCTGGTGACGAAGGCCGTGCGCGACGCGGCCGCATCGGTCGACGGCATCTCATTCGAGCCGATCGACGAGGTCCCGCCCGGCGCCGAGGCCGCTTTCCGGATCGTCTACCAGGCGTAGCTTTTTGCGCCTCCCGATGGCCTCTGATATGGTCTGACGCCCTCGCGCATAATGCGCGCGCGAGGAATTTTGAGTATCCGCCGCGCAGTTCGGCGTTCCGCTATGGCCAGGAATCTCGTCATCGTCGAGTCTCCCGCGAAAGCGAAGACCATCAACAAATTCATCGGCAAGGATTACGTCGTGAAGGCCTCGGTCGGTCACGTCCGCGATCTTCCGAAGAGTGAGCTCGGCGTCGATGAAGACACCTTCGAACCGAAGTACGAAGTGCTCGAAGGAAAAGAGAAGGTCGTCAGCGAGCTCAAAGCCGCGGCGAAGAAAGCCGAAACGATCTACATCGCCTCCGACCCTGATCGCGAAGGGGAAGCGATCGGCTGGCACGTGATGAGCCTTCTCGGCAACGACGCGAAGAAGGTCCGCCGCGTCCTCTTCCACGAGATCACCAAGAACGCCGTGAAGAAGGCGATGGACAACCCGGGCGAGATCGACATGAACAAGGTGAACGCGCAGCAGGCGCGTCGCGTGCTCGATCGTCTCGTCGGATACAAGATCTCGCCGCTGCTCTGGGACAAGGTCCGCCGCGGCCTCTCCGCCGGACGCGTGCAGTCGGTGGCGCTGAAGATGATCACCGACCGCGAGGATGAGATCAAAGCGTTCATCCCCGAGGAGTACTGGTCGTTCGCCGCGAAGCTCGCCGCGCAGACGCCACCCCCGTTCATCGCCAAGCTGACGAAGATCGAAGGGAAGAAGGCCGAGGTCTCGAACGAGACGCTGGCGCGGCAGATCGAGACGACCGTCAAGAGCGGGAAGTTCGTCGTCGACACCGTGGCGCGCAAAGAGAAGCGCCAGTCGGCCGCCCCGCCGTTCATTACCTCCACGCTGCAGCGCGCCGCGTACAACCGCTACAAGTACCCGGTGAAGCGGACGATGTCGATTGCTCAGAAGTTGTACGAGGGCAAGGAGCTCGGACCGCACGGCCTGGTCGGCCTGATCACCTACATGCGTACCGACTCGGTGCGCATCTCCGACGACGCGCTCACCGAAGTGCGACAGTATATCGGCACGAAATACGGTGCCGATATTCTTCCCGAGAAACCGAACACATATAAAGTCAAAAAAGCTGCACAGGCGCAGGAGGCCCACGAGGCCATCCGCCCCACCTCCACCGAGTTCGAGCCGGAGAGGATCAAGGACTTCCTGACGAAGGAAGAGTTCAATCTCTACAAGATGATCTGGGACCGCTTCGTCGCCTCGCAGATGAAGCCCGCCCTCTTCGACGTCACCGACGTCGACATCCGCAACACGAACTACACCTTCCGCGCTTCGGGTGAAGTGCTGAAGTTCGCCGGCTTCCTCGCCGTCTTCCAGGAGCCGGGCGACGACGACGATGAAGAGAAGCCGGAGAACGACAAGGCGCTCCCGCCGGTCAACGAAGGCGACGTGCTCGAGCTGCTGAACCTCGACACGCGCCAGAACTTCACCCAGCCGCCGCCGCGCTACACCGAAGCGACGCTGGTGAAGGCGCTGGAGGAGAACGGCATCGGCCGCCCCTCGACCTACGGCAGCATCCTCACCACCATCCAGACCCGCGACTACACCTACAAGCACGAGGGGAAGTTCTTCCCCACGCAGCTCGGCGTCCTGATCTCGAAGCTGCTCAAGCAGTCGTTCGGCGACATCATCGACGAGACCTACACGGCGCGCCTCGAAGAGGAGCTCGACGAGGTCGAAGACGGAAAGATCGAGTGGAAAGAGCTCATGCGCGAGTTCTCCTCGAAATTCACCGTCGATCTCGCCCGCGCCCAGAGCGAGATGCAGCAGGTCAAAGGCACCGGCCTGGAGACGGACGAGAAGTGCGAGACGTGCGGCAAGCCGATGGTCATCAAGTTCGGCCGCTTCGGCGAGTTCCTCGCCTGCTCGAACTACCCGGAGTGCAAGACGACGAAGGAAATGGCCAAGGGCGACGCGGCGGAAGTGGCCGAGGGCGAAGAGCAGATCATCTGCGACAAGTGCGGCAAGCCGATGCAGCTCAAGCGCTCGCGCTTCGGCCAGTTCTACGCCTGCACCGGCTACCCCGACTGCAAGAACACGAAGGATCCGCGCCTGATGAAGGCGAACATCCCGACCGAGCCGCAGCCGCCGTGCGAGAACTGCGGCAAGGAGATGGTGCTCAAGAGCGGCCGTTACGGCCCGTTCTACTCCTGCTCCGGATATCCCGACTGCAAGACCATCCGCAAGATCGGCGGCGGCAAAGGCACCCCTCCCAAGCCGACCGGAGTGAAGTGCCCGAGCTGCGGCGAAGGTGAGCTCGTCGAGCGCCGCTCCCGCCGCGGCATCTTCTACTCCTGCTCGCGCTACCCCAAGTGCGAGTTCGCGCTCAACAACCGGCCGTTGAACAAGCCGTGTCCGAAGTGCCAGGCGCCGTACGTCCTGGAGAAGACGACCAAGCGCGACGGCCACATCGAGTACTGCAACAACCCGGAGTGCGATTACAAGGCTCCGATCGACATCAAAGACGCCGCGAACGCCTGAGCGCACAGCCCGGATGCGACGCAGATCACGTCCGGCTGAGGCTGGCAGCGTTACATTTCATACGCGGCCTCAACTGATCCGATTCAATGGTCGTATCAATTGAAGGAAAGATTCGCGTCCCGTGGCCAGCTCAACGGGGTGAGTCAGGCGTCGTGGTTGCACTCGAATTCGTAGTGGACAGAAGGAGTTGTGGAGCGTAACGTATGCGGTCAAGAGCGCAGAATAAGGGTGGAGCAGGAGCGATGACTCCCTACGTTGCACAACCGACGAAGCGGGTTGAAGCCGCCCAGAAATGGATGGTCGCCCACCTCAGGAAGGAAGGCGGTTCCACCGCGAGGGATCTCCTCGATGCCACCCGCCGCCAGGTGCACGTTCGGGACTGGGAAGCCCGCGAGGCGATGTCGCGCGCGATGTCGCGTGGCGATATCCGCCTCCAGCCGGACTGGAAGATCGTTCCGGTCCCGTAATCCTCAATCAAAGATAAACGCGATCAATCGCCGATCCGGGGGCGATCGCCATCAGTCTGTGATAGACGCGTAGCAACTGCTGTTCGGTCATGCCCGCGATCACATCGACTACGACCCGGCGGGTGTGAAGCCGATAGTCCTCGGCGGTCCAGTCGTCGGTCCCACGGAACCTGACGCGCAGCTCCTTCGATGCCGCGTCATCACCACTCAGCCGCTGCAGCAGATCCCGAGCAACCGGCGGGAAGATGATGAAATTGTGATTCCTGACAGCCTTCGAGAGCTCCTCGTGAAGCATGGTTACGGCGCGCTTCTGCCCATGCTGCTGCAAGGCGAGCGACGGATTGTTGATCACGTAGTGCCAGGTGAGCTCTTTGAGGATCGCGACCGCGGCCGCGAGATCCTTGTTGATCTCGACGAAATCCTCCCTCGGATTCGCGGGAACGCGGATCCTGATCGCCCGTACGAAGTTGCCGATGAGCTGCTTCGAGTTGACGCGAAGCGTGGTTCGATCCCGTTCCGTCCCCATGTACGGCGACGTCGGAAAGAGCTCCAGCACTTTGTTGAACGCGTCTGTCAGTTCTTCCGGCGTATACCTCGCCTCAGGCTCGAGCCCCGCTTTCTTGCGGCGTGCGACCGCCGTTTCGAGAAAGTGATCGACTTCGTCCTGGACCGTTGCAAGGCGGTGAAGCGGAATCAGTCCAACGCGGTAGAAATCCTCGATGTCGTGGACGGAGTAGGCGATGTCGTCCGCCCAGTCCATGATCTCTGCCTCTGCTGATTTGCGATTGTCGCCCGGCTGAAGAAAGTCGAAATCGCGCGCAAAGTCGAATTCGCGATCCTCGGTCTCATAGACGCTCCACTTCTTCTCACGCCGGTCGCCGCCCGTCCCACGCTTCCACGGGTACTTGAGGATCGCGTTCAGTGTGGCGCGAGTAAGGTTCAATCCGGGGTAGTCGTGCGCGCGGCAGCCAAGCTTGGTGACGATCCGGAAGGTCTGGGCGTTGCCCTCGAAGGCATCCAGCAGGTGATCGTCTTCCTTTCCGAATGCCGCCCTCCGCAGCGCGTCCTCGCCCGCGTGACCGAACGGCGGGTGCCCAAGATCGTGTGCCAGCGCCGCGCTTTCGACGACGTCCGGATCGATGCCTCCGATCGCAGCGCATTCCTCGGGCTGCTCTTTCACGAGACGCTCGGCGATCCGACGAGCAACCTGCGCGACCTTGATTGAGTGCGTCATCCGATTGTGCAGGAGGTATCCCTCCTCGCTCGGCGGAACGACCTGCGTCACGCCGGCGAGACGAACGAAGGCGGATGCATGCACGATGCGGTCGCGGTCACGCTGAGCAGGAGTGCGGTACTCATCGTCGAGTACCCTTTCCTCGTAAAGGCGCATGTCGCGCCAGTCAGGACCCGATCTGCCTGGCATCTTTCACTAAGTATAGCGTTCCGGAGAATGCTGCTCTGCGCCGCGCCGATCGAGGGCGTAGCTTAAACTCCGCCGATGCATCGCGGACTTCGCACGCTCTTCCTCCTCTTCGCTTTCGCCGCCTCCGCGCTGGCCGACGAGCAGTCGACCGCGCGTCGTCTCGAAGATCTCCGCGACGATCCCCTCCTCCTCCGCCGCTTCCTGGAGGAGATGCCGAAGGGCGGCGATCTGCATGAGCATCTTTCCGGAGCCGTCTACGCCGAGTCGTATCTGAACTGGGCGATGCAGGACGGCCTGTGCGTGGATCGGGCGAAGCTGACGATCGCACCGCCGCCGTGCGACGGGTTGGTGCCCGCGAAGACACTCGTCTCGACCCCGGCGCTCTACTCGCAGATGATCGACGCGCTGTCGATGCGGAACTTCCACGGTCCGGAGAGCGGGCACGATCACTTCTTCGCCGCGTTCGGAAAGTTCGCCGCGGCCACCACGACGCGCCGGCCCGACATGCTGGCCGAGGTCGTGTCGCGCTTCTCGGCCGAGAACGTCGACTACATCGAATCGCTGTTCGGTCCCGACTTCGGCGCCGCGCGGGAGCTCGGTTCACTGCTCAGACCAGGCGCTCCGTTCGCCGAGATGCGCGAGACGCTGCTGAAGAGCGGCAAGGCCGCGGAGGTCGTCGCCAACGCGCGGAAGACGCTCGATGAGATCGACGCGCGTGTCGACAAGCGCAAATCGACGCTCCGTTACCTCTACGAAGTGCACCGCGGCTATCCGCGCGAAGCGTTCTTCGCGGAGCTGGTGGTGGCGTTCGAGACCGCGACCGTCGACCCGCGCGTCGTCGGCCTCAATCCGGTCATGCCGGAAGACGCCTGGGCTGCCATGGTCAACTTCGACGACCAGATGGCGATGTTCGCCTATCTTCGCCCGCTCTATCCGAAAGTGCGACTCTCCGCGCACGCCGGCGAGCTCGCGCCGGGACTCGTGCCGCCCGAGGGACTGCGCAATCACATCCGCGACACGGTGATGATCGCGAAGGCGGAGCGCATCGGACACGGCGTCGACGTCGCGCGCGAAACCGGCATGCCCGAACTGCTTCGAACGATGTCCGCCCGCGGCGTCGCCGTCGAGATCTGCCTCTCCAGCAACGACTACATCCTCGGCGTCTCCCGCCGCAATCACCCGCTGCGACTCTACATGCGCAACAACGTCCCGGTGCTGCTGGCGACGGACGATCCCGGCGTCTCGCGCGGCGATCTGACGACCGAGTTTCAACGCGCCGTCGAAGATCAGACCGTCGGATATGCCGACCTGAAGCGCTTCGCGCGCAACAGCCTTCAGTACTCGTTTCTCGAAGGCGAGAGCCTGTGGACAAACGGGAATTACGAGGCCTACGTCTGCGGGAAGAAGTGCGATGCGTTCATCGCGAAGAATGCGAAAGCGCGCGAACAGTGGAGACTCGAACAACGGCTGCGCGACTTCGAAACGACTTCGTCAGCATTTGTTGCCAGCCCACAATGACGGACCGGTCAGCGGAGGAAGTCGCGTACCGGCGGCGTGATCAGGTCGTAGTCGATGAGGAACGAGTCGTGGCCGTTCGGTGAAGTCATCCGTTCGTGCTGCACGTCGACGCCGAGCGAGCGGAGCGCCGAGGCCACGCGCTCCGACTCCACCTGCGGGAAGAGCCAGTCGGTGTCGAACGAGATGATCAGCGTGCGGCCGCGCCATTTCGAGAACGCCGCCTGCAGCGATCCGAACTGCTCCTCCAGGTCCATCTCATCCATGGCCGCCTGCACCCGGATGTAGGAGTTCGCGTCGTACTGCGCAGCGAACTTCTTTCCCTGGTACTCGAAATACGAATCGATCTCGAACTGCCTCGTGTTGCCGCGGCGGCGGCGGCCGAACTTCGTCTGCAGCGCGTGCGCGGAGAGATAGGTCATGTGGCCGACCATCCGCGCCACCTCCAGGCCGCGCATCGGATCGGGCTTGTCGTAGTAGTCGCCGCCGTGGAAGCGCGTGTCGCTCTCGATGATCTTGCGGCCGATGATGTGCCAGGCGATGCCGAGCACCGGCACCGCGGGACCGGTCGACATGGCGATGATCGCGTCGGCGAAATCGGGATAGAGCGCCGCCCACATCAGCACCTGCATCCCGCCGAGAGAGCCGCCGGCGATCGCGCGCAGATGCGTGATGCCGAGACGCTCCAGCAGCAGCTTCTGCGAGTGCACCATGTCCTCGATCGTCGGCCACGGATAGCGCGACCCATACGGCGTGCCGCTCATCGGATCGATCGACCTCGGCGCCGTCGTGCCGTAGCACGAGCCGGGGATGTTCGCGCAGATCACGAAATGCTTCTCGAGATCGATCCCCTTGCCGTAGCCGACGAGCCCATCCCACCACCCGGGACGCTCGTCCTCGTTTTCGCTGTATTTGCCCGCCGCGTGCGGACTGGCGGAGAGCGCGTGGCAGACGAGGATGGCGTTCGACTTCTCCTCGTTCAGCTCACCGAACGTCTCGTAGGCGATCGAGAACGGCTTGATCGTCTGCCCGTGCGTGAAGCGGAATCCGTCGTCGAGCACGAGCTCTTTCGGCGGGGCCGAGATGAAGGTGTCTGAAACCAAGTGCTGAGTCCTCAGTGCTGGGTCCTGAATGCGCGAGAGTGTAGCTCAGCACCCGGCACTCAGGACTCAGCACTCAGGACTCAGCACCAGCTTCTCTCTTCAGCTGCCCCTCGTAAATCCGCCGCACCTCGTCGATCGTCGAGATCTCGTCGACCGTCTTGTCGTCGCGGATGCGGACGATGCGCGGGAAGCGCATGGCGTAGCCCGACTTGTGCCGCTTCGATTCCTGGATGCGGTCGAATGCAATCTCCAGCACCAGCTTCGGTTCGACGACCAGCACCGGACCGTGACGCGAGATCGTCGTGCGCAGGAAGAATTCGGTCAGCGTGGCGATCTCGGCGTCGGTGAGGCCGGTGTAGGCCTTGCCGATGTTCACCAGCTCGCCGTCGCGCCGCACGGCGAACGTGACGTCGCTCAGGACGGCACGCCGCTTCCCGTGGCCATACTCCGCCGCGGTGACGACGCAGTCGAGCGTCGCCAGCGCCTTCTTGTACTTCAGCCACGACTTGCCGCGGCGTCCCGGCGTGTAGATCGAATCCGGGTCTTTGACCACCAGGCCTTCGTTCGCGCGAGCGCGTGCGGCGTCGAACAGCTCGTCGACGTGAGCGGCGTCGCGGACTTCGCTGGAATCGGAAAGGCGAATGTGCGGCACAGACAGGAGTGTCTGTGCTACATGGCGCCGCTCGCGCAGCGGCGTTTCGAAAAGCGGCTCGCCATCGAGATAGAGCAGGTCGAAGGCGAAGAAGATGACCGGCGCTTCTTGGCGCAGCTTGTCGGTGACTTTGCGGCGCCCGAGGCGTTTCTGGATGATGGCGAACGGCAGGATGCGATCGCGGAAGGCGACGATCTCGCCGTCGAGGATCACTCCCCTGCCGAGCGCGCGCGCCGCTTCTTCGACCTCGGGAAAGCGATGCGTGACGTCGTCGAGCGTGCGCGAATAGATCCGCACCTCGCTGCCGTCCGTGTGGATCTGCGCGCGGATGCCGTCGTACTTGTCGTCCGCGATCGCGCCGGCGCCGAGTGCCGCGACGATCTCCGCGGGATCTTCCTCCGGCTGCGCGAGCATGAAGGCGAACGGATGAAAGAGCGTCATCTTCGCCGATGAAAGAGCGTCGCTCTTCGCCAGCAGCGCGGCGGCGCCGATGTCGCCGGTGAACATGTTCGCGCGCCGGACGTCGGCGAGCGTGCGGCCGAACGCCTTCGCGATCGCTGATTCGACCAGTCCCTCGACGAGGCCGATGCGCAGCTCGCTCTGCAGGATCTTGGCGATGTAGCGCGCGCCCTGCGCGTCGACCTTGCGGAACAGCTCGACGAGCACGTTCTTCTTTTCGATCGAGCCGGCGGTGGCGGCGAGGCGATCGAAAACCTCGCCGAGCTCGGAGAGGGTGATGTCGCCGGTGCCGATGAAAACGTGGGCAATCGTGTCGCCGAGGTCCGCGTACTTCGGCCACGCCGCCCAGAGTTCCTCGGCGGTGCGTCCGCTCGCTTCGATCACCGCGTCGCCGATCGTCGAGTACCCCACGCCGGTGACGCGCTGTTCGCGCCGCGGAAACGGCGAGCCTGAGAAATAGACCACGGCGCGCTCCAGCGAGGCGTCGTCGAGGCGGACCAGATATTCAGCCAGAATCCGCTCTTTTTCGCTCTTTCTGGTCGTACTGGCGATGGCATTGGCCGTCACAGTGAAGTCAGAAAGCATGGGATAGAATCCGCGCCCGGTGTCATCCTGAGCCGCGAAGACAGCGAAGGATCCTTCACCGTCTGACGCGGTTCAGGATGACACGATAAACACTGAGGAAACACCATGAAAACGAAAGTCACAGTGGTCGGTGCCGGCAACGTCGGTGCGACGGTTGCGCAGGGAATCGCCATCAAGGAGCTCGCCGACGTCATCCTCGTCGACATCGTCGAAGGTGTTCCGCAGGGGAAGTCGCTCGACATGAACGAGACCGCCCCGGTCCTCAAGTCGGATTCGATCCTCTGGGGGACGAACACCTACGACCCGACCGAGAACTCGGACATCGTCGTCATCACCGCCGGCCTTCCGCGCAAGCCCGGCATGAGCCGTGACGACCTCTTGTGGAAGAACGAAGAGATCGTCGCCGGCGTGACGCGCGAAGTGGTGAAGCGCTCGCCGAAGACGATCCTGGTGATCGTTTCCAATCCGCTCGACGCCATGTGCGAAGTCGCGCGCCGCGTCTCGGGGTTTCCGCGCGAGCGGGTCATCGGCATGGCCGGCGTCCTCGACTCCGCCCGCATGCGCTACTTCATCGCCGACGAGCTCAACGTCTCGGTCGAGAACACGCACGCGTTCGTCCTCGGCGGACATGGCGACACGATGGTCCCGCTGCCGCGCTACTCGACGGTGGCCGGCATTCCGATCACCGAGCTGATGACCAGCGAACGGATCGAAGCGATCGTCAACCGCACGCGCAACGGCGGCGCGGAGATCGTCAATCTGCTCAAGACCTCGGCGTGGTACGCGCCCGGCGCATCGACTGTCGAAATGGTCGACGCCATCCTGAAGGACAAGCGGAAGATCCTCCCCTGCGCCGCGTTCCTGCAGGGCGAATATGGCCTGAAGGACCTATTCGTCGGTGTCCCGGTCAAGCTCGGCCGCAACGGCATCGAGCAGATCATCGAGATCAAGCTGACCGATGAGGAGAACGCCGCACTGCAGAAGTCGGCAGACGCGGTGAAGGAGCTCGTCGAGAAGTTGAAGACGTCCGCGTAACCGCCGCCGACGCCCACGCGAGTCCTACGGCAGCGTGGGCGTTTCGACGTCCGCCTCTTCGACCGAGCAGATGGCGAGAAGGCATTCCTCCTCTTCATCGGTCTGGTGTCGCTTCTTCATCAGCGCCCAGAAGACCGTGTCATCGGTCTGCCAGACGGTCATGTGAGAGTCGCCGTCGAATGGAAACGCAGTCTTCGATCGGATCCCTGCTCGCGTCGAAAGCTTGAGCAGCGACATGATCGTTTTCTTCGTTACCGGTCGGAATGATGGGCTCATGATGCCTCCTCGGCCGTTCCGCCCCCGCCCTCCCGTTAATGTCTTCCTCCATCGAGGACAGAGAGGTTCGATCGCGTACGAGCCTCCCTGATCTGGTTTTTCTCGAGATCGAACTGCGCTTTTGTCAGCGGTTCATGCTTCAGCACATAAGCGATGTAGTCGGTGATGGCGCGCGTCGCGATCTCATGCGGCGGCGCGTTTTCGCGAGCCTTGCGGAAGGCCGCGAGATCGTCCGCTGTTGGCTCATCGAGACGGACGATGAAGCGAGACTCGTTCTTCTGTTCATTGGCAAGGAACGTCTCGATCGCGTTGCGCACGAGCCAACCTTTGAGCCGGCCGTTGGCTTCGCAATACCGATCGAGCTCGTCGGCGAGCTCCATCGGAACCTCGACCAGTAGCTGCTTTGTGCCCGGTTTCTTCATGGGGTAGAAGCTAAATATAGGTTTTCCTAACTACACGTGCAACGGTCTTTGTGCATTTTTTTGCTCTGTTCCGCTTATTGCTGAGATCGCTGAGTCGAATTAAGTCGGGCTACGATTACGAATTCATATGAAAAAACTCGTCATCGACATCGAGACCGTCGGCATCCCCTGGGAAGAGCTCGACCCCTACGTTCGCGAGTATCTGATCAAGGGACTGTCTGACGGCGATGCCGAGGAGACGCGGCGGGCGGGCGGGCTCTCACCGTTTCGCGGACGGATCGTTGCCATCGGCGTGATCCGGCTCGACGACGGGCGCTCGTGCGCGCTGTACGAAGTTCCGGGTCAGACGGAGCTGCGCACCGAAAAAGTCGGCGCGCGCACCTACATCTCGGGAAGCGAGAAGCAGATCCTCGAGAAGTTCTGGCAGTTCTTCGACGACGACTCGCGTTTCATCAGCTTCAACGGCCGGCAGTTCGACGGGCCGTTCCTGATGATCCGCTCCGCGATTCACGGCGTCATCGCGAAGCGCGACCTGGTCGGCTATCGCTACGGCTTTCACCCGAACTGCGACCTGCGCGAGGCGCTCAATTTCTTCGGCACCACGAACAGCCGCCAGTTCAAGTTCAACCTCGATCTCGCCTGCAAAACGTTCGGCGTCGAGACGTCGAAGAGCGAAGGGGTCGACGGACGGTCGGTCGAGACCTGGTACCGCGCCGGCCGCCATCGCGACATCGCCGACTACTGCCTCGAGGACGTGCGCGCGACGGCGGAGCTCTACGAGAAGATCGTCCCGACGCTGCTGATGTTCAACAAGGACTTCCGCGACTCGGAAGAGCGCGCCGCGCGCCGCCCGCCGGTCGAACAGGCCGAGCTGCCGATCATGCTTCCGCGCTCCGAACAGACATTCATGGACGCGGTCGAACGGAGCTCGATCGAGCTGACCGAGGCGCTGGAGCGCGTCGAGACCGTGCAGGACAAAGTCGTTACGTCGAAGCATCAGGCCATCATCCTCGACAAGCTGGTCCAGGATGAGCAGCCGGAAGAAGAGATTCCGACCGGGATTTGACCGTCATGCGAACCGTTCGACTGATCATCGCTCTGCTCATCCTCACCACGCCGCTCCTCGCGCAGAACCGCTTCATCAATCGCGATCTGAATTTCTCGGTGCTCACGCCGGCGCCCGAATGGCAGTGGGCGCAGGTTCCGCGCACGAGCCTCGGCGGTTGCGAAGGGATCATCGTCGTGAGCAGCCCGCACGGCGAACAGTTCTCCGTCTCCGTGTCGCCGACCGGCAAGTTCCGGCTCGACGAGGCGACGGTGTACGAGCTGCAGTCGACGATCCGCCGCGACGCCGCGGACCTCGGATACAGCATCGCCGACTTCCATCACATCCGCAGCACGTCGCCGATTTTTCCGTCGTACACGTATTCGTACACCCGTGTGGGGAAGGACGGGAAGAAGTCGTACGTCGACGGCTACCTCGCCGCCGTGAACCGCGTCTACACGATTCAGTACGCCTCGGACGCGCGCGGCTCGCTCGACGACTTCAAGCGCTTCGTGGCGTCATTCCAGATCGCCGACAAATTCGAAGCGCAGCGCGGCACCGGCGGTCCGGCGATGTCGCCGTTCGGCGGACTGCCCGGCGCGATGAAGACCGCGCTCGGCCAGCCGATGGCGCCGAACGCGATGGAACCGATCACGCACTGATTCACCACCCCCGCCCCAACACCACGAACGACGCCCAGTAAAACGGATGTTCGTACCTCTTCCGCACGTCGAGCTGCGCGGCGCGCAGCGCGAGCGCGGGGGACATGCCGCGCTGGACGATGTTGCGATGGAAGGCGACCATCATCGCCGTCGTGCTCGTCGACTCCACCTTCCACTCGCTGGCCACCATCGTCGGACAGCCGGCGACGAAGAGCGCCCACGACATGCCGATGATCCCCTCGCCCGGCGCCGGACGCCCGGTCGCGGTCTGGCAGGCGGAGAGGACGACGAGCTGCGCGTTGAGCTGCATCGACATCATCTCGCGCGCCTCGAGCCGGCCGTCGTCGCGCCCTCCGCCGGCGAAGACGAGATGCGACGCCAGCGGCGCGCCGTCGTCGAACACGCCGTGCGTGGCGAAATGGAGGATGCCGTACCGCGGCGCCGATTCCTTGACCGCCTCCTCTCGCGCGCCGATTTCGACATGCGCGCGTGAGCCGTAGATCGCGGCGATCTGTTGGACTTCGCTGCGTGCCTCGGGGATCGATGAGTTCGCGATGGCGAGCAAGTTCGGTGTGGCGACAGGCGCCCTCGCCTGTCCGATCGCCGCGATCGACGGCGCGTAAAAAATCGCCGTGTCATCGGCGACGTAGCGATCGTTCGGATCGATCAGCGCGTGGAACGGCACGCGCCACAGCTCCTGATCGGGAATGACGCAGACGCGCTTCTTTCCGCGCAGAAGCGGCGCCTCCGGCTCGAGCAGGAGGTCCCACAGATGGCGCGCCGTGCGGCGGAACGCGAGATTGCGGCTGGCGAGCTCGCTCGCGAAGCGGTTGCAGATCGCGGCCAGCTCGGCGCGCGGGATCGCTGTCGTGAACAGCCGCACGCCGTCGCGCGTGATGACGAACGCGTAGAGCGCGTCATCGCTGACCGCAAACTCGACGATCGCGTCAGTGCTCTCCGGGAGTGCCGCCGCGAGCTCGCGTGCCCGCAATGGCGGCGGCGTTCCGATCCGGCCCTGCAGCACGTCGACGAGCACGCGCGCCTTGGCCCGTTCCGAATATTCGAGCGCACCGAGCGCGTCGTCCGTCTCCGCCAGCAGGTCGACCATCGCCAGGTACGGATAGACCTTCGCCTCGAACTGCCGTTCGCGCGACTCCGCGCCGCCGGCGAGCTCCGTCCGATGCCGCTCGATCGCCTCGATCGCCTCCAGGAACGCCCGCTGCGCGTTCTCGCGATCGGGCATCGCCCGATACGCCTGCCCGGCGATCGATTGCGCCATGGCGATCGTGTCGGCGTCGGCCGCGCGATCGACTGCGATATGCGCCGCGGCCGCCGCCTCGGCGTAGCGCCTCTGCGCGAGGCGAAGGCGCGCCCGATACGTCATGGCGATGGCCGTCGGCGCGAGGCGGAAGCTGCGATCGAAATCGCGCGCCGCACCGGCGAAATCACGTCGATCGAGCCGCAGATCGCCTTCCCGCAGCAGGATCGTGGCGCGCGTGGCGTCGTCCTTCGCCGCGGCGCGCGCACGCCGCAGATCGCGCAGCGCGCCTGCCGTGTCGCCCAGCGCGCGGCGCGCTTCGGAGATCGAGAGCAACGTGCGCGCGGAGGTCGCGGCGCTCTCCATCGCCAGCGCACGCTTCAGGTGCACGAGCGCCGCGGCCGGATCGTTCTGCTGCGTGTAGACGAGGCCGATGTTGTGCTCCGCGCCGATCTGCCCGTATCGGTCGTGCGCCTTCTTCGCCTCCGCGCCGCTCCGCCGGTAGTACGTGATGGCGCTGCGAAAATCGCCTTCGGCGCGCGCGAGGTTGCCGAGGTTGTTTAGCAGCCGTGCGTCGGACGGATGAATGGCGATCCCGCGCTCATACGCGTCGCGTGCCGCATTCGCGTCGTGCAGGAGGTCGAGCTGAATGCGCCCGAGGTCGTTCCAGGCGCGCGCGATCGTCGCCTTGTCATGCGTCGCCTCGGCGATCGCGAGCGCTTCGGTCGTGTAATCGAGCGCGGCGTCGACGTCGCCGCGAACGCGCGCGACCACGCCGCGCGCGTCCGCCGCGCGCGCGAGGCCGATCAGGTCATCACAGGCGATCGCCGCGACACGAGCCTGCGCGGCGAGTGACGCCGCTTCGTCGAGGCGCGACTCGTTCGTCAGTTCGATGGCGCGTGCGGCGAGTGAGCGCGGATCGGGTTGTGCGAATGCGCTCAGTGCGAGCGCAACGACTGCAACAAGCGCCGCGCATCGGCCGAGCCCTGGTTTTCGCTCGCCAGTTCCTGGAACTCGCGCTCCGCCTCCGCCGTCACGCCCGCCTCCGCGTACGCCACGCCGAGGGCCAGGTGCGAGCGCGGCTGCGACTGCTCGAGCCGCGCGATCGACTTCGCGTTCGTCTCGTCGAGCACCGCGAATCGCGCTTCCGGCGCGGGCGGCGCGGGCGAGGTCGTCTCGCCCGACTTGCGGATCGCCGTCACCTGCCAGACGTACGTTCCGCCGCGCGTCAGAGGCTGCGGCGCGGTCCAGCGCGTCGAATCGAGCACGCCGCTGTCGGCGACCGGACGGAAATGGTCGGAGAAGACTTCCACGCGATAACGTGCACCGGGAACGGCGGTCCATTCGAAGGTAGGCCTGTCGCTGACGATGATGCATCCGATCGGCGCCAGCGGTTCGAACGATGATGTTCCAGTAAACGTCGAGCGCAGCGCCTCGCCCGTTTTCGCCAGCTGGGTCGCCGCCGCCGGAATGGCGAGCGTGCCGCCGCGCAGGGCGTTCGCCACCCGCCGCTCGTCGTCGACCGTCAGTCCGGCGATCCCGGAAAGCTCTCCGTCGCGGGTGAGGCGGACTTCCCGACTGCCATCCCGCAGCGACAACACCGTTGCGGAAGGGCGGAGAAGCGCAACGATGGCAATGATGAGCCCGGCGGCGATCGCGGCGGCGGCGAGCGGCAGCCAGTTGCGCCGGTGCCGGTACTGCGCCGCAAATGTCTGCAGATCACGCACTTCGCGTCCGCACATCGGGCACATGGCGGCGTGGCTGGAGACGATCTCCTGGTCGATCACGTCGCAGCGGCCGTCGACGTACGCCTCGATCAGGTCGTAGTCGAGATGAAGCGGCTCGGCGGCCGAAAGCTCCGCGACGAGCGCCTGAATCAGCGCCTGCCGTTCCTTCTCGTCGGTATTCATGCTCATCTCACAGAGACGTGTGTCTTCGGCCGGAATTACCGTTTCGAGAGGCGCCGGGCCAGCCGTTCCCGGGCGCACTTTCTGAGATTGATGACTTGCTGCCGCGTCGCCCCGAGGCGCGAAGCAATCGTATTGTCGTCGAGCGGCAGATCGTTCCAGATTGAGGCCAACTCCGCGGCGGGGATGCCGACCAGCTCCGCCACCTGTTCGGCCGTCGCCAGGCCCGTGACGGTCAGCAGCGGGATCGCGCTGCCGCCCCCCGCCTCGCGCAGGTTCAGCAGCAGCGCCGCCCGCTGGCGGGGCGGCAGCTCCTCGATCTCCCGCCAGAGGTGCGCCGCCGTCTGTTTCGACGCCAGCTGATCGAATGCCGACGGCGTCAGCTCGTGCAGGTCGGCGTCTTCGATCGGCGTGGTGACCTCGGCGACGGTCGACGAAGCGGCAAAGAGCGCCACGACGTCGTGGAACGGCAGCGGACCGCCGGTGCGGGCGAAGATGCGCGCCAGCGAGTCGCCGATCTGGCGCGGGTCGGCCAGCGAGGGATCGAGCGGACGCGGGTTGGCCGGCCGGTCGCACCACTTGGCCAGGCCGCAGGTCAGCTCGCGCTCGAACTGCCAGAGCGCGAAGCGGGCGTCGTGCGTCAGCAGGTAGCGGATGCGATTCGACAGCAGTGCCCGCTGGGGCTGCTTGCGGCGGAGGAAATCGTCCGCGGCGTGGAAGGTCACGATGGCGACGTAATCGGCGAAGCTGCCGATCGCATCGCTGACGCCGCGCTGCAATTCGTCGAGCTTGCGCACCAGGCGCAGCATCACGCCGCCGCGGATGTCCTCGAGCTCCGGTTCGCGCGGGCCGAGGCGGTGGAAGAGGCTGCGGCGGATGACCGGGTCGGCGATGTCGGTGAGCAGGTGCTCGATGGCCACGGCGCGCTCGTTGTCGTCACGCGCGGCGACGAGCGCTTCGAGCTCCGGGTCCAGTCCTTCGCGCATCGCAGCGCCGATCATCGTGTGCGACGACCGACGCCGCAAGCATTTTGACGGCCGGTCATGAGGCGGCACCGTACAATTCGCCCGTGCAGATTTTCCGGTCGCGGATCTTTACGCCCGTAGCCGATCCGTTTGCCACGGACATCGCGAGCTCGTATCGCACGTTCGACGACGGCTTCCTGGCGATCGAGGACGGACGGATCAGCGGAGTCGGCGACTGGAGCGAGCGTCCGGAAGGCGGCGACGTCGTCGAGCTCGGCCGCCACAAGCTGATCTCCCCCGGCTTCTTCGACACCCACCTGCACGCGCCGCAGCTGGAGATGATCGGCTCGTACGGCGGCGATCTGCTGCAGTGGCTCAATCGCTACACGTTCCCCACCGAGGCGAAGTTCGCCGATCCGAAGCACGCGGAAGTGATCGCGCGCGTCTTCTTCGATGAGCTGCTGCGCAACGGCACGCTCTGCGCGCTGATCTTCTCGACGATTCATTACGAGGCGACGGAGATCTTCTTCGCCGAAGCGGAGCGGCGCGGCTTCCGCGGAATCATCGGCAAGAACATGATGGATCGGAACGCGCCGGAGTTCCTGCTCGAGGATCCGCGCACCTCGTACGAGCAGAGCCGCGAGCTGTTGAAGAAATGGCACAAGCGCGGACTGCTCCGGTACGCGATCACGCCGCGCTTCGCGCCGACGTCGACGCCGGTCCTGCTGCGCTACGCGGGCGACCTCAAGCGCGAGTTTCCCGACGCATACGTCCACACGCACATCTCCGAGAACCGCAACGAAGTGTTGTGGGTCCAGCAGCTCTTCAATGAGGCCGAGTACGCCGATGTGTACGACGACTACGGCCTGCTCGACGAGAAGACGGTGCTCGCGCACGGCGTCTACCTGAGCAACGAAGAGCTCGATCTGCTGAGCCAGCGGCGCTCGCGCATCTCGCACTGCCCGAATTCGAACCTCTTTCTCGGCAGCGGACTCTTCCCGCTGTTCCGCGTGCTCGACGCAGGCGTCGTGGTCGGCCTCGGCAGTGACATCGGCGCCGGCACCACGCCGTCGATGCTCAGCGCGATGGCCGACGCGTACAAAGTGCAGCAGGTGCAGGGCGTCTCGCTGAGCCCGTTCCAGCTCTGGTACCTGGCCACGCTCGGCGGCGCGCGCGCGCTGTCGCTGGAGAGCGAAACGGGAAGCATCGAGGCCGGGAAATCGGCCGATTTCCTCATCCTCGACCTGCACGCCACGCCGCTCATTTCCATGCGCAGCGACCGGGCGTCGTCACTCGAGGACCTGCTGGCCGGGCTGATCTTCATGGGCGACGATCGCGTCGTCAGCGAGGCGTGGATCGCCGGTCGCCGTGTAGCGGCAAGATAGTTACCAGTTGCCGGTTACCAGTTACCGGTAACCGCCGTGGCCACCGGCAACCGGCCACTCTCGTCATACATGGCGTGGTTTACGCACCAAATGCGCAATTGGAGGTCTCAAATGAGACGCGTACTGGTTCTTTGCCTGCTTGCACTCCCCGCCCTCGCCCAGTGGCGAACGGCAACCGATGTCTCGGAAGGAAGCCGCGGCTCGATCGTCGGCACGGTCGTCGACATCGACGAAGGCTCCAGCCGGCTGCAGATCACGGCCGACGACGATCGCTACGGCCGCATTCCGGTGATCACCGATACGTTGTCGACGCAGTACAACGGCTTCGGCGGTGTGATCAACGGTCAGCCCGAGATCTTCATCGGCACGAAGGGGTTCTCGAATCTCCGCCTCGGTGACCGCGTCGAAGTGCGCGGCATCGGCCGCGGCAATCACGCCATCGGCGCGGAATTCGTCACGCTCCTCGGACGCTCCGTGCCGGCCAGTCAGACCGGCGTCGGCGACACGCGTCCTCCGAACACGATCTCGACGCCGACCAACGCGCCGCCGTCGAGCGACGTCACGGTGTATGGCCGCGTCGAAGGAGTGGTGCGCCAGGTGAACGCGGATGAAGGGCGGGTGATGGTCGAAACCGACCGCCGCGAAGTGATCACCATCCGGGCGACGCGCAACACACCGGTCCGCTACCGCGGCCAGACGTACCAGATCAGCAACCTCGAGACCGGCGACCGCGTGCGCATCGAACCGCAGTCGACCTCGACGAGCGGCGGCGAAGTGACGGCGCGCTCGATCGAAGTCCTTTCCAGCGTGCAGGAAGGCGGCACGACGCGCAGCGTGACGCAGGTCAGCGGACGGGTGACGCGCGTCGACCGGACGACCGAGATGGTGCGGGTCGACACCGGCCGCGGTGAGGTGCGCGTCGACCTGACGAATGCGTACGACAGCAGCGGCAGCCGCGTCCGCGCGCGCGACCTGCAGGCCGGCGACCGCGTGCAGATCACCGGCTCGTTCGGAGCGACCGCCGATCTCTTCGCCGCGACGACCGTCCGCTTCCTCGACGCGAACGACAACACGACGCCGAACCCGCTCCCCCCACCCACGATGAGTGTCACGCTGCCGCTGGTAACGATCTGGGGCACCGTGACCGAGTCGCTCAGCAACGGCCCTCTGCTCGTCGTGCGCGAGTCGAAAACCAACGTCCTGTTCCACATCAACGTCGCCGACGACCTCCCGATCAAGATGAAGAGCGGCGCCTACTCGACGGCGGAACGGCTGAAGGATGGAGATGCGGTGGTGGTGAAGGCGTACCGGGACGCGGATGGGAACTACATCGGGCAAACCATCCGGATCCGCTGATCATCGCCCTTCTCCCCCGGCGCGCGGGGGAGAAGGTGCCGCAGGCGGATGAGGGGGCACCCCCGAATTGATGAGTTATTTGAAATAATCAACCTCATTCGTTTGTCGGACCGGGTGCGATGCCCAGACCAGAGCTTCTCCCCGGCATCTCCCATCGTGGCTGTCCGCCGGTCGTGCATTGCGACCCGCGGCCGGCGATCCGGCGCGCGCGGCGGCGTGCGCTGTTCCGCGACGTCCTGCAGCTGCTGCTCGTGGCCGGCGTCGACGCGCTTCTCGTACGCTGGCCTGCGGCGCACGTGCCGATGCTCACGCGTCACGACTCGATCGCACTGGTCGTCGCGGTGAACGTGATCATGATCGGCTACGTCTGGCTGACGCGCGCGTTTCCGAAGTGGTCGGCGCGGCGGATCGCGTCGACGTGGGCTCCCGCGGAACGCGCGCGCTTACGTTCGTGAGCGCACCAGGCGCGCCAGAATCGCCAGCAGGATGAGCGTCGCCAGCGCGAGCGCGGCCCAGAAGATCTTCGCGTCGAGCGCGGACTCTTCAGGCGCGGCGCCGGTCATCGCGCCGAGCGCGAGGTCGCGCGCCGGTTCGCCCAGCACGCGCGGCGCGAGCAGCGCGAGATCGTATTGCGGCGCGGTCGCGCGCGCATTTCCGTACAGCAGCGTGAGCGGACTTCCGGGGTTGTAGAAACGGAGCGCCACGGCGGGCATCTCGAGTGTGGCCGAGGTGATCGGCAGCGGCATGTTGTCCCCTTCATCCACCACCAGCTCGACGTGCTTCGTACCCTGCAGTCCGAAGACGAGCGCCGGCGGCTCGACCTCGGGTTGACTGCTGCTCCACGTCGCGCTGTCGATGACCGAGGCCTCGCGTCCGTGCCGCTCGTCGGCGGCGCGGTTGAGCGTCACGGAGCGCTCGAACACGCGCGTCGAGGTCGTGAAGACGATCCGCGAATCCTCCGGAAGCGTGTCGTACGGGAGCTCGAATGCGTAACTGGAACGCGAGGTGGCGCCGGTCCGCTGCGGGACCTTCAGCACGATCTTCAGCGGCGACGCCGGGTACTCCGCGATGTACGGGACCTGCTGATTCTTCGCGTCGACGATGCGGACGTCGGCGATGCTGCGGCTCCGCGCCAGAACGTCGGCGTCGAGCGAGAGCCGCGCCGCGCCGGCGGGTGCGGCCGGGATGGGGCGCGCATAACGGAAGTCGTTGCGATCGACGGTTGCGCCGCGGAACGACGCCATCGTCGTCGTCTCGGCGCTCGCGTTCGGGGCCGTGCGGCTCGTCCCTTCCCAACGCGCGATTGGCGGCGAGCTCTCCGCGATCGTCGAGCGCGACGCCTCGAGATCGTAACGCGGCGCGTTCAGTCGCGGATCGCCGTAACGCGCCGTGACCGGCGAACCGTCGGCGCTCTCGAACCAGATCCACGGCAGCGGCGCGAGCTTCGCGTCGATGCTGGTGAGCGCGAGCGGCGCATTGTTGCCGTCGTCGACCACGAGCTCGAGATCGACGCCGCTCGGATGCTCGATCTTCACCGCCATGTCGGCCGCCACTCCGCCGAAGCGCTCGGCGCGCTTGAGCGTCGACGTGCCTAGCAGCTGCGGGATGATGCGGCCGCCTTCGAGCGACGGCTGAAAAACGGACGCTTCGCGGAACACTTCGCCATTCGTCACCGCCGCTTCGATCGCGGCGACCGGCAGCTGCGCGCCGGGAAGAGTGATGTGGTACCGGCTCCGTTGCGGCTCGCTGGAGATCCTGCGGAACGCCAGCGGCACGCGCATCGGCTCGGGCGGCGTGTCGGAGTCGTGCAGTCGCGCCGACGCGCCGCCGACGCCCGTCACGACCGCGCTGTTGCGATCGTTCCACGTCACGCGCAGGTAGCGGTAGTTGCCCGGCGTGAACGCGATCTCGATGTTGCGGAGCTTGTCGTCCGGCAGGTCGAAGAGCGTGGCGTCGTCGGCGAGCAGCGTCCAATGCGCACGGTCGCCGCTCCCTTCGAGCCGCGCGCGCTTGAGGAACGGCGTGGCGATGCCTTCGACGCGGATGCGGTCGATGGTGAAGACGCTGTCGAGATCGACCTCCAAGCCGGAGGTGGTCTTCGTTCGTGCGACCGGCAGGACGCGGCCGTCTGTCCAGCGCGGCTCGCGCGACGCCGGAGCGATCAGCAGGTACGGGACTTCATGTCCGCCCGCGTCGAAAAGGCGGAGGTCGCCGAGGTCGGAGCGCGCGTGGGCGAGGAGCTCGACGTCGGGATCGAGGCGATTCGGACCGGCGTGCGCCGGCACGATCGGACGGTTGAGGGTCGCGGCGAGGAGCAGCAGCGGGATCAAGCGGCGCTCGTCTCCGTCTTGCGAATGACGAACTTCTGCAGCAGCAGGCCGACCAGCACGAGCGATCCGGCGAGACCGAGGAGCGAGCCGACGCGATAGAGGCCGCCGAGGTGCGAGAGGTCGAGCAGGAAGCACTTCACGATCGTCACCGAAAGCAGCACGATCGCCGCGACGCGCACCGCGCGCTGATGCAGCATGATGCCGGCGACGAGCATCGCCAGCGCAAACAGCGCCCACCAGAGCGTGTACGACAACACCTGCGGGAGCGGCGCCGACCAGAAGTTGAACGTCAGCGTGCTGCCGGTCGAGTAGTAGTCGGCGATCTCGATGTTCACCAGCAGGAAGAGCAGCACCGTGCCCGCGACGTTGAGCGCGGCGACCGCCCACTTCCTGCCCTGTCCTGCATCACGCGGGAAGAGATAACCGGCGACGTACATCGCGATCGCGCAGACGAGGTAGGTGTAGAGGTACCAGTTGAAGACGCGCAGCGCCGCGCGGGCGTGATACTCGAGCACCGACGGGTTGAAGACCAGCCGCGTGAAGACGGCCGCCAGCAGCGCGCCGCCCCACAGCAGCAGACCGCGATGCGGAATGCGCCGGAACAGCCAGATCAGCGCCGCCCCTTCGAGCGCCCAGCCGATGGTGATCCACTCCTTGTCCAGCTGCAGCGGAATGGCCAGCGTGACGAAACCGAGGACCGTCGCGGCGACAAGGGCGAGCCGCGAGAGCATTCGTTCCACATCGCGCTCGATCTGCAGCACGCGCCACAGCAGCACGAGCATCAGCGCGGCCTGCACGATCGGCAGCGCGCCGATGTACGGCTTGTAGCCGGCGTCGACGAGCGCGTTGTAGGCGAAGCCGAAAAACGAGCAGCTGGCGAAGACGGCGCCGAGATAGGGATGAATCGATTGCTTCGCGCGCTTGCCGAGGATCAGCGGATAGGCGAGGAAGAACGCGTAGATCACGCTGGCGAACGTCAGAAGGTGCTGCCAGGGACTGAGATCCGCGGCGACGGTCGCCAGCGCCGCGGTGATCGCGGCGATCGGAACGACCACATGCCGTTCATCGCTCCACGCCTCGGCGAACAATGCGAAAAGCAGCAGCACGTGCGCGGCGAGCAGCGTCCCGTAGAGATGCGAGCCCGCGGCGACGCAGACGAACTGTCCGACGAACACACCCGCGATGACGCTCGCGCCGAAGCGCCGGTCGATGCGATGCCACACCGTTGCCATCACCACGACGATCACGGCGGCAGCCAGCGCGACGTTCGGCCATGGCGCGACCGACGATTGCATCCCCCAGACGAGCAGCACCGCCTGCGACGCGCCGATCGCCGCGGTCATCAGCTTCGGGCGATGGACATAGAGCGCCGCGATGCCGATGGCCAGATCGAGCAGCGCGAGGATGGCGAAGATCGGCCAGGGCGGAAACGCCAGCGAGCTCTGTGACGCGACGAAGAGCAGGAACAGATGTCCGGCCAGACCGAGGTACGTGCTTCCTTCGAAGGCCGACGCGTTGTCGGAGTGGCGGCTGGCGAGCACGTTGCCGGCGACGATCAGCACGCCGAACACGCCGACGACGAAGAGCGCCGGAATGATCGAGAGCGCGATCGTCGCCGCGCCCCACCAGACGCCGATCACGACCCACGACAGGATGGCCGCGAGGATCGACATCATCGGCGAGCGGATGACCCGCGCTTCCATCATCGAGCCGGCGTTGAGAATCGCCAGCAGCAGCGCCAGTCCCCACAGCGACGCGTCGGCGATGGCGCCGCCGTCGAGGAAGAAGAGCATGGCGATGCTGAGAAGCACGAGGAATGTGAGCGCGCCCTGCGGCTCGAGCTTGCGCCGCAGTCGTCGCGCGATGAGCGGCACGCCGAGGAAGAAGAGCGCAAAGATCCCGTAGATCGCCAGCGCGGGCAGCAACCGCTCGTGCGTGAGGTACTGCGACGACCAGATCCCCTCGGTGGCGATCGCGCAGAACGCCGCGAGGTAGTAGACGATGCCGTTCTCGTAGCGGATCGCGTATGCGGCCGCGGCGGCGAGTAACACGAAGAGGACGGTGAAGAGCAGTCCGGGCGCGCCGTCGTTTGCTCCGACCAGCGTCGGAAAGAGGAAGAGCAACGCCGGCGCGGCGAAGACGGCGTTCGTGCGAAACTTCATGCCGGCGCCGAGGTAGAGCGCGAAGAAGGCGACGACCCAGGCGAGGATCACCGGCCACGCCTCGGGCGTGTACGACACGCCGCGCCAGATCACGAAGACGAGCAGCGTGACGATGCCGCCGAGGAGATGCAGCCACGCCGGCCCGCGCGTGAACGCGATCGCCGCGAGACCGCCGGCGAGCAACAGGAGGAAGCCGAAGAGGATGTTGTAGTGCGAGCCGTACGCCGGCACCGCCGCCGTGAAGACGGCGAACAGCAGCGGCAGCACGGCGCCCGCAATGGCGACGGTGTCGAAGGTGCGCTGCTTGCCGTCGTCCTTTCTTCTGATGATCAGCGACGACGCGGCGGCGATGGCGAAGACGAGGAAGATCCCGGCCGCCAGCGGCAGCTGCGACGCGGTGAGGAACTTCGAAATCCAGCCCCACTGGTAGATCACGGTGAAGACGAGGCTGACGATGCTGAGCGTGGTCCAGCGTCTCCGCCACGCCACCCACGCCAGTCCGATGTTGAGCAGCAGCAGATAGGTGAAGAGTCCGATCGGCCGGTTCTCGCCGGTCGACAACATCGCCGGGGTGGCGAAGCCGCCGATGAGTCCGAGCAGCGCGATGAAGACCGACTCGCGCCGGATCGACAGCCAGACGGCGATCGCCGTCACCAGGATCATCATGGCGAAGGCGAACGTCGCGCTGATGAGCGCCCACCTCACGTACATGGCGAAGAGTGTGGCGTAGAGGATGGCGATGCCGGCGCCGTGCATCGCGTTTGCCGTGACGTTGTAGTCGCGCGCGATGCGCAGCTCGCAGATCCAGATCAGCAGCGCGCCGCTGAGGATGCCGATCGCCGCCTGTACCCGCGACGTCAGCCATTCGTGTTCGACCGAGTACTTCAGGAAGAAAACCGCCGCGAGCACGAGCGCGACGCCCGCAATCCAGGCGAAGAGCTTCACGCCGATGAAGCTTTCCCAATCGAACGCCGCCGCTGGTTGGGCGACGGGGCGCGGGGGCGCGGGTGGTGGGGGCGGAGGCGGAGGCTCCGCGATGATCGGCGGAATCTCGACCACAGGCTCGGGGGTGGGCTGGGGGATGGGGGCGGGTGGTGGCTCCGGTGGGGGGACAGGCGCCTCGCCTGTCGGGGTGGGGACCGGAGCCGGAGCCGGTTCAGCAGCAGGCGGGGGCGCCTGCTCCCCCACTGGAGCCGCTGCCGCGGCCTTCCTCAGCTCCGCGACTCTTTTCCCGAGGTTCTCCAGCGCGATCCGGAGATGCTGCGCTTCGTCGACCGCGCTTTCGGCGGTTGCCTGCGCGCTCTTCGCGATGATGATCGCGATCACGCTGATGACCGTGGCGAACAACCAGCCTACGAATGCCATAGGACCGAAGTGTCCTAAGGATACGCCGAAAACAGAAACGGCCCGCCGAAGCGGGCCGTCACGTACGACAACCTCTCAGGATGTCATTTCGCCTTCGCCGGTGCGAGCAGCTTCTCCCGTCCGACGAGGTAGAGAAGAACGATGAGGATCACGAACGGGATGCACGACAGCAGGTCTGCGTTCCCGCTGGAGACGAACGGATTCGCCTCCGCCAGCTTGTCGAGCTTCGTGTTGAAGTCGGCCATGAACGGAACGCCCGCCATGAACGCGATCAGGATTCCGGCGATCGCGCCGCCGGCGATGTAGCCCGACGCCATCAGCACGCCGGGGCTCTTGTCGCCCTCGGCCACCAGCTGCTCTTCCGTCAGGTTCATCCCCTTGTACTTCTTCCGGACGTACAGGTCGGTCAGGTAGCGGATCATGCCGCCGATGAAGATCGGGCTGGAGCTGGAGAGCGGGAGGTACACACCGACGGCGAACGCGAGGGACGGAATGCCGGACATCTCGAGCGTCAGCGCAATCATCACGCCGAGGAGCACGAGGCCCCACGGCAGCTTGTGATTGAGGATGCCCTTGATGATGTACGACATCAGCGTCGCCTTCGGCGCGTCGAACTTCTTCATCGCCGGCTTGCCGTTCGCCTGGAACTTGTGCGTGCCGTTGATGCCCGGGTCGACGAGGAACTGCGGGGTGCCGGTCGAGTCGACGAGGAACTGCTGCGCCGACGCGCCGCCCGGCGGGGTGTAGTGCCACACCATGTAGTCTTTGCCTTCGTACTGATGATGGGTCGTCAGCGTGGCGGCATCGACGTGCAGGTCGGCCGGCCAGTTCTCGACCTGATTGAGCGGCGCGCCTTCCGCGTCGCTGGTCGGCTCGGAGCTGATGCGCGGCAGAACGACGCCGGCGGCGCTGTTGAGCTTGAGGAGAATCGGTCCGAGGATGATCGCGGAGGCGAGCGCGCCGATCAGGATCGCGATCTGCTGGTTGCGCGGCGTCGCGCCGACGAGGAAGCCGGTCTTCAGGTCCTGCGAGGTCGTGCCGCCGTTCGACGAGGCGATGCAGACGATCGCGCCGATCGACAGCGCCGTGACGTAGTACGCCGAGCCGGTCCAGCCGATGACGAGGAACACGAGGCAGGTGATGAGCAGCGTGGCGACGGTCATGCCGGAGATCGGATTCGATGACGAGCCGATCTCGCCGGTCAGTCGCGAGGAGACAGTGACGAAGAGGAACCCGAGGATCACGATCAGGATCGCCGCCATGATGCGGGCCGTGAATCCGGTGCCGCCGACGTAGAGCGGATTCGCCAGCGCGATGACCGCCACCAGCGCGAAGCTGCCCATGAGCACGAGCTTCATCGAGAGATCGACGTCGGTGCGCGCCATTCCTTCGCGTGCCGCCGCGCCGCCGCGGAAGTCCTTGATGCCTTCACGCATTCCATGCCAGATGGTCGGCAGCGAGCGGAGGAGCGAGACGATGCCGCCCGCGGCCACGGCGCCGGCGCCGATGTAGAGGATGTACGCGTTGCGGATCTGGCCCGGCGACATGTCCTTGATCAGGCGCGTCGTCTCCGGCGCGAGCGGCGTGAGCAGGCCGCTGCCGAAGAACTTGATGGCCGGGATGAGCACGAGGTAGGCGAGCACGCCGCCCGCGCACATGATCGAGGCGATGCGCGGTCCGATGATGTAGCCGACGCCGAGGAGCTCGGGCGAGATCTCGGCCGAGATCGAGCCGGCGGCGAACGGCTGGCCGAAGACCTTCTCCGGCGTGTCCTTCCAGCCGCGGAAGGCGACGTTCAGCGCCTTGTAGATCAGGCCGATGCCGAAGCCGGTGAAGATGGTCTTGGCGCTCGTGGTCTGGCCGCCGAGCTTCTCCATCTCCAACTTCGCGCTGTCCGATGCGGCGGCGATCGACTCTTCCGAGGCGCCCGCCTTCAGCACTTCCGCGCACGCCGTCCCCTCGGGGTACTTGAGCAGGCCGTGCTGCTGGACGATGAGCGCGCGCCGCAGCGGGATCATCATCAGGATGCCGAGCAGTCCGCCGAGAATGGCCACGAGCATCACGCGCGTGATCTCGAGGTCGAACCCGAGGATCAGGATGGCCGGCATCGTCACGCCGACGCCGAAGGCGATCGACTCGCCCGCGGAGCCCGCGGTCTGCACGATGTTGTTCTCCAGGATCGTGGCGTCCTTTCCGCCCATTTTCGAAAGCAGGCGGAAGAACGTGATGGAGATGACGGCCACGGGGATCGAGGCGCTGACGGTGAGACCGACCTTCAGCACGAGGTACAGCGACGACGCGCCGAAGATCATGCCGAGGAGGGTGCCGATGATGATCGGCAGCACCGTGAGCTCACGAAGCTCCCGGCCCGCCGGAATGTAGGGCTCGAATGCCGCAGCTGCAGGATTGTCCGGCGCCGCTCCGACGATGTCGGGGAACTCTTTTTCCGCAATGCTCATGCAGTTCTCCTGAAAGTAGCTGGTGGGAAGGCCATCTTAGCACCCGGATGTGTGCACTATCCGCGCCCTGGAGCCCGAGCGGTCGTTATGCGGAACGAACGGTCGTTTCGATCGCGTGAACTTGCTCGATCAGCGCACGGAGCGCGCCTTCTTCCGGCGGCCACAACGTGAAGGTACCGGCTACTTTTGCCGACATCACGGTCAACGTTTCGGCCAGCTGAGGCATGACGAACTTCGACGCCTGCGACGTGTTGACGAGCACGACAGGCTTCTCCATCAGCTCGCCGCTCCCCACCACCCAGTCGAGCGCGTTCTTCATCACGCCGGGCACTCCATGCGCGTACTCAGGCGACGAGATGACGATCAGATCGGCCGCGCGGAGCTGCTCGCGGTAGTCGAGGACCGATTGCGGCGCGCCGGCGTCATCGACGTCGGAGTTGAAGTGCGGGAGGTCGCCGATCCGCTCGTACAAGGCGATCGACGGATCGAGCTCCGCCATCGCGCGAAGGAGGGACGTGTTTTTCGACGCGGAGCGGAGGCTGCCGGAGATGGCGAGGATCTTCACGCCGTAATTGTCGCCGACGCTTTCAAATACCGCCCGGTGATCGAGCGCTCGTTCGCCGCGATCTCCTCCGGCGTCCCGACCGCCACGACTTCGCCGCCGCCGTCGCCCCCCTCGGGGCCGAGGTCGATGACGTAATCGGCGGACTCGATCAGCTGCAGGTTGTGCTCGATGACGAGCACCGAGTTGCCGCGGTCGATGAGGTCGCGGAAGGTGGAGATGAGCTGCGCGACGTCGGTCGCCGCGAGGCCGGTGGTCGGCTCATCGAAGAGGAAGAGCCGTCCGCCGTTCTCGCCCGCCCTGGCGGCCGACTCGGCGAGAAATGACGCGAGCTTGAGGCGTTGCGCTTCGCCGCCGGAGAGCGAATCGGTCGATTGCCCGAGGCGGAGATAGCCGAGACCGACGGCGCGGAGCGAGGCGAGCTTCTTCAGGACGGCGCGCTTGTCGATGAAGAACTTCGTCGCCTCGTCGACCGTGAGGTTGAGGATCTGGTCGACGTCTTTTCCTTTGTAGCGGACCTTCATCACCTGCTCGCCGAAGCGGCGGCCGTTGCACTTTTCGCAGATCACTTCGACGTCGGCCAGGAACTGCATGTCGATCTTCACCGTGCCGGCGCCTTCGCAGATCTCGCAGCGACCCCCTTCGACGTTGAACGAGAACATGCCGGCGGTCACGCCGTTCAGCTTCGCCGCCGTCGTCTCCGACAGCAGCTTGCGGATGTCGTCCCACGCCTTGACGTACGTGGCGGGATTCGAGCGCGAGGAGCGGCCGATCGGCGATTGATCGACGAACTCCATGTCGTAAATGAGCTCCGTCCCCGCGAGCTCGCTCTTCCCGACGTCGAGGCCGTTCGTGCCGCGGACGTCGCGCTGATAGCGATTGAAGAGGCAGTTGCGGATCAGCGTCGACTTGCCGGAGCCGGAGACGCCGGTGATGGCGACGAGCTTCCCGAGCGGGATCGAAACGTCGACGCCCTTGAGGTTGTGCTCCCGCGCCTCGCGGATGCGTACGACAGGCGCCCCCGCCTGTCCCGCCTGTTCTTCGTCGCGCGGCCGGACAGGCGAGGGCGCCTGTCCTACACGCGGTTTCCCCACGTACTGAATCTCTCCCCCGTACTCCCCCGCCCCCGGTCCGATCTCGATGCTGTAATCGGCGCCGGCGATGATCGTCGGATCGTGCTCCACGACGATTACCGTGTTCCCGGCGTTGCGCAGGCGCTTGAGCACCGCGAGCAGGCGCTCGCTGTCGCGCGCGTGCAGGCCGACCGTCGGCTCGTCGATCACGTACATCGTCTCCGTCAGCGACGACCCGAGCGCCGCGGCGAGGTTGATACGCTGCGCCTCGCCGCCGGAGAGCGTGCGCGTCTGGCGGTCGAGCGTCAGGTACGACAGGCCGACCTCGTCGAGATAGGTCAACCTGTTGACGATCTCGCGGCGGAGGTGTCCGGCGATCGCCTCTTCCTGCTTGTCGAGCGGCAGGTACTCCCAGAACCGGCGCGCGGTTTTCACGTTCATGGCGAAGAGATCGGCGATCGAAAGGTCGCGGAACTTGACGTTGTTCGCGGCGCTCTTCAGCCGCGAGCCGTGGCAGTCGGGGCACGGTTCGTAGCTGCGGTACTTCGCCAGCTTCACGCGCACGTGGATCTTGTACTTCTTCGTCTCCAGCCATTCGAAGAAGCCTTTGATGCCGTACCACTTGCTGCGGCCGTTGTGAAGCAGGTCCCACTCCGCCGGCGTCAGCTCGTTGATCGGGACGTCGAGGCGCAGGCCGTATTTCTTCGACGCCTTGGCGAGGTCTTCGTAGCAGTCCTCGTAACCGGCGGAGTTCCAGGGCGCGATCGGCTGCTCGTCGAGCCGCAGCGCGCGATTCGGGATCACCTTGTCCATGTCGATGCCGATGATCCGGCCGTAGCCCTGGCAGACCGTGCAGGCGCCGAGCGGCGAGTTGAACGAGAAGAGGTGCGGCGTCGGCTCGATGAACTCCGTCCCGCATTTGTTGCAGGCGAAGCGCGAGGTGAAGCGGTGCGAAAGCCACCCCTCCTCGCTTTCCTCGAGGACGTTCACCGTCCCCTTCGAGATCTCGAACGCCTGTTCGATGGCCTCGGTGATCTGCCCGCGCTTTTCCTCGTCGACGCGCAGCCGCGTGATCACGATCTCCAGCGCGGTCCCTTCGGTCTCCACTTCCTTCAGGTCGGCCACCGTGCCGTCGATCCAGGCGCGGAAGTAGCCGGCCTTGATCAACTGCACGAGCACTTCGCTCCGGTTCGCTTCCTCGAAGAAGACCGGCGCGAGGACGACGACCCGCTTGCCGTTCAGCGACGACGCGATCTCGCGCGTGATCGACTCAGGTGATTCCTTGCGGACTTTCGTCTGGCAGTCGGCGCACCACGTCTCGCCGCAGTAGGTCATGAAGAGACGGATGTGATCGGCGAGCTCGGTGGCGGTCGCGACGGTGGAGCGCGCGTTCTTCACCGAGTTCTTCTGTTCGATGGCGATCGCCGGCAGGATGCCTTCGATCTCATCGACGTCGGGCCGGTCGATGCGCTCCAGGAACTGCCGGACGTACGTCGACATCGACTCGACGAAGCGCCGCTGCCCCTCGGCGTAGAGGGTGTTGAAGGCGAGGGACGACTTTCCCGAGCCCGACGGACCGGTGATGACCGTGAGCTGGCGCTGCGGAATCTCCACGGTGACGTTCTTGAGATTGTGGGTCCGCGCGCCGCGGATCGCGATCGCGCGCCGCCAGGTGCCTTGGGAAACAGGAGGCATGTCGAAGTGAGAACGCGTTGCGCGCTCGTCACATGCCCGAGTAGATGACGAAAGGCGCCCAGAACCGCGGCTTCGAGTACGCACCCTTCCCGCGAACCAGCTTCAGCTTCGCGGCGCGGAGCGCGTTCGGGGGATCCTGCCCCGCGCGCATGCCGGCGTACATCGCGTCCATCAGCTCCGGAGTCGCGGCGTCGCTGACGTCCCAGACCGCGGCGATGACCTGCTGTGCGCCGGCGTGCAGGAACGCCCAGGCCAGGCCGACCAGTCCTTCGCCGACATACGTCCGTTTGCCCGCGCCGTAGCAGCTCGAGATCGTGACGAGGCGGGCCGTGATCGGCTGCCGGACGATGTCATGGGCGAATAGCTTGTAGCCGTTCTGATCGCGGGCGAGGATGACGGCGGAGTCGAGCGGCCTGGTCATCGTCGCTTCGCCGTGCGCGACGAAATGGACGACGTCGAACGTTTCGGGTGACGCCCGGCGATACGCGGCCGGCGTCGCCTTCGCGCCGTCGAATACCACCGCGCGGGCGAAGCGCTTCCGCACGCGATCGACTTCGATGCCCGCCCGCTGCAACGCCGGATACGCGGCGTCCGCCTGCGGCGCGTTTCCGATCAGCAGCACGGAATCGTTCCGCTTGTGCGCCTGGATGGCGCGCCCGAGGATCTGCAGCGACGGCGCGCTGCGAAGGACGACGTCTTCGATCCAGTAATGCGGCTTCGGAGCAGGCACGACCAGCGCTTCGAGGTTGAGGACGTTCAAACGCTCGTCGGCGATGACGATCACCGGTCCGCTGCGGATCGCCGACGGCTCGACCAGCATTCGATACAACGCCACGCCGCGCGATTCGCTGCTGCCGAGCGGACCGACGAGATCGCGCACGTACGCGTCGACGGCGGCGCGGATCGTCACGCGCGGCGGCAGCGTGGCCACGCGAATCGGCGCGTCCGGCGTGATGCTCCAGACATACGAATGTTGCGCCCCGAGGTGGTAGTAGAGGATCGACGCGCCGCTCTGGCGGGCGATCGTTCGCGGATCGATGTTCGTTTTGACGGCGAGCCCCTCTTCGAGCGTCTGGCCCTGCACTTCTTCCTTCGTCAGCAGCGCGTCCTCGGCGCGGCCGGCGGCGATGAGGAAGTCGATGTAGTCGTCGATGACGTCGCGCGGCAGGTTGTTGAAGGAGAGCCGCAGTATCTCGTCGGTGATCGATGATCGGGCGTCGCGCATCGTCGACATCGCGCGCCGGAACTGCTGATCGGCTTCGGCATTGCGCTTCTCCGCCGCGTACACGATCGCCAGCTGCGCCTCCGCCAGCCAGCGCGTTTCCGGTTTGTTCGACTCCGCCGCCACGGTTTCGACCGCCTTGCGCGCGGCGGCGTAGTCGCCGGCCGCAGTGGCGATGCGCGCGTCGAGGATGCGCGAGCGGAGAACGGAATCGGCCATGCCGGCCTGCTTCTTCTTGAGCGCCATCGCCGCGGCGTTCAGGCGGCGTGCCTCGTCGTAGCGACCCGTCTCGAGAGCGAGCGTCGCCAGGTTCGCATTGATGAAGCCGAGCTGCTCGTGCTGGATCGGCTCTCCCAGCGCGAGCGCCTGCCGGTAGTACCGCTCCGCGGCCGTGAAGTCGTGGCGCAGATACGCGATGTTGCCGAGTTGAATGAGCCACGGAATGCGGTCGAGGATCGCGCCGGTGTTCGCGCTGATCCGTTCAGCGCGTACGACATGCTCCGCCGCTTCGTCGAAGTCGCCGATCTCCACCAGCGCCCAGCCGAGCTCCCCCTCCAGCTTCTGCTCGATGCCCTCGTAAGGAAGATCATGAGCGCGCTGAATGAGCTTCTCGTTGCCGCGAATGGCCTCGACGTAATGACGCTCGACGATGCGGTTGTGATTGATCCGCTGCGCGATCCGCAGCTCGGTCCGTTGATCGCCGTTCTTCTGCGCGAGTTGCAAGGCCTGCTGCAGGATCGTCTCCGCGTTTTTCCGATCGATCAACGTCTGCAGCAGCATGACCTCGGGGCGAGACGACCGCTGCTGCGAGGTCGCAAGCTCCTGCGCGTCGGCGAAGTAACGCTTGCCCGCAGCCGTATCGCCGGTCAGGAACGCGACCGCCGTCAGGCAAAGCAATCGGCGAACGGCGAGCGCGCTTCGAGCGAGACGTTTCGGCAGTTCGGGCGTGACGGCCTGGCGCGCGTCGGCAAACCTGGCCAGGCCGACAAGAGCCTCACCGCGCCGGACGCGAACCTCCCACGCGGCGTCGTCATCGGAGGATTCGAGCCCGCGGAGTGCTTCGCTTGCTTTTGCCTCCGCCGTGAGCCAGAGGCCGCGATTCGCCGCCGTGCGCACCTCGACCGCGGCGCGCTGGGAAGGCGTCTGGGCCGCTGCCGAAATGCCCAGAAACAGCAGGATCGGCAGCGGCGCAAAGAACCTACGGCCAGGAGTTCGTCCCATTTCCCTCCACCGAGCCGACGCTCATCGAACCGTCGGCCATACTGCGCGTCAGCATCACCGAGTCCTTCGCCAGCGATCTCTCGCCGGAGTCGCTGCCGATGTGCGGCATCGTGCGTTGCGAAAGCTCGAGGCGGAGCAGCGTCAGGCGGCGGTGTCCCGGTTTGATCAGCGCTTCGGCGAGATACGCCTTGCCGAGGCCTCTGACCGTGACGTGAAAGCCACCTTCTTCCTTCTTCGCCTTCGTCGAAAGAGCGGTGCAGCGGATCGTCCGCGGGTTGACGGGGTACGGCGCGGGGCGCGATTTCGTCAACGACTCCGACGCTTCGTCGTCCAGGCCGATCAGCTTGCGGTAATCGGACATCTCTGCGGTGCCGAGCGCGTTGATGAAGTCATCGTACGACGCGTTGTCATCGAACGGCGTCATGTCGACCGGAACGTCGACCTCCTTGCCGTTCACGCGTACGCCGAGAAACTCCGCCTGGAACGTGAACCGGCGGTCGAGGACGTCGCCGTTATCCAGCACTTCGCGGATTGACGTCACCGAAGCCCACATCGATTCGACCTGCAGCTGATGGAAAACGTCGAGGTTGTTGATCATCACGTCGGCGCGCGTCGCGTAGATGTTGCCGCCGTGACCCGAGCCCCAGACGCGCGTTTCGGCGCGGTCGAACGAGATGCCGTCGCCTTCATCGTAGTTGGTGATGAGCGAGGACCCTTCGCCGCCGGTCGGCGCGAGATGCACCGAGGCGAGACTGGGAATGACTTTGCGTTTCGGCGTCGTGAGCACGCCGCCGAGACCGATTGCACTGGCGTTGAAAACGTAGTGACCGACCATGGCTCTCTCCTTCTGCGTTATGGACCCTGAACATTGACCGGGTGACTGGCGATCGGAGTGCGGTTGCCATCCTCGCGGACGCCCTCGATCGACAGAACATAGCTGCCCGCCGGCAACGGACTGAGCAGCATGGGAACGATTTGTCGTGCTTGTTCTTCAGTGACGGTGAGCAACGCGCGCGCGTGACCCGACGCGTCGCGCAGTTCGCAGCGATAACTGGGGTAGGTCTGCTCGGACGGGATGTTGACGAGGAGAACCCACGGCTTTCCGGCGCGTGGATGGTCGGCCGCGGAACCGCGGGCCTGATCGACGTCGTACATTGAAACGACCTGGATCGCCGGCACGGACGTCGCCCGCTGCAGCGCGGGAATCGTGACGAGGGTTTGCACGCTGACGACGACGGCCAGCGCGGCGGCGATCGCCGGGGAGATCCAGGTCACGATTCGTCGCCGCCAGTCGAATCTCCGTTTACCTTCGACGAGCTCACGGCCGTTGTCGAGGAACGCGATGCCGTTGTCGATGGCGTCTGCGCATTCATCGCAGGCGAAGGCGTGTTCTTCGAACTCTCTGCGTTCATCGGGAGTCAGCTCGCCGAGCAGGTATCGCTCCACGGCCATCGAGTCGGTTGTGAGTTTGTGGTCCATTCGTCCTCTCACCGGCTTAGTGACGATCAGTGCGAATTCGTTTCATCGTCGGGCGGAAATTTCTCGGCGAAGCGTTTCAGGGCCCGGTGCAACCGGACGCGGAGGTTGTCCTTCGTGACGCCGTGCTCGCGGCAGAAGTCGTCTCGAGGAATCCCGCGGATGAAAAGGTCTTCCAGGATCTCGGCGTCGCGCGGTTCCAGTTCGTCGAGTACCTGCCGCACCTGGACCTGGGTCTCGCGGACGATGAGACCGACGATGGGGTCATCGTCGTATCCCTGGTCCGCCTCGTCTCCCATCGGCTCGACCCGGTGTCTCCGGTAGTGCTCCAGCACGGAGATGTCGCAGACCCTGAAGACGAAGCCGAACAGCGCGCCTCCGTTGCGGAGCTTGCCGTCGTAGATTTTCTGCAGGACGCGCGTCAACGTGTCCTGGCGCAGGTCCTCCACGTCGGAGAGCGTGCGGACGCGCTTGCGGAGATAGATGAAGAGCCGCGAGTTGAAGAAATCGTAGAAATGCTGTTCTTTTTGCGCGTCGTGCTCTCGCAGACGTTGGACATACTCGTCGTCGAACGCGAAGCGGTCCATGGCGGGAAGGCCTTACTTTAATGCAACTCCACTCTTCAGGAGGGACACAGGAGCGGAATTCCCTGGAAAAATCACGCCTCCACAGTTGGCTGGGGAAGGGTGGGGTAGGCAGTAGCCAACTGTGGAGGCCGTGATCAGCTTGTTGCTGAGTTGCGCTGAGGCGGTCAAGTCTACCGCAAGTGGAATGCCTGGGGGTACAACTTGCGCCTTCTCCGGCCGCCCGAATACAATCCGCGCCTCGCTTTGACGGTGGAATTCACTTTCGGGCGCAAAGGTTAATGTCGCTTGCTCGCACCCATAGCTTAATTGGATAGAGCATCTGACTACGGATCAGAAGGTTCGAGGTTCGAGTCCTCGTGGGTGCACCAACCAGAATTCAACAGCGACGGCGGGCAATGAGCCCGCCGTTGTAATCTTTGAGAAATGAGTCAGGCGCAGTGGCAGTCGGATGCCATGAATGAAGCCTTTGCGCTTGCCGAGGACGCGGCCGCGGCGGGAGAGATCCCGGTCGGGGCCGTGATCGTCGACCGGGACGGGCGGATCATCGGACGCGGGCGGAATCGCCGCGAGTCGGGAGATCCGCTGGGCCACGCCGAGCTTTACGCCATCCGCCAGGCGGCGGAGGCGATCGGCGACTGGCGGCTGGAAGGGACGACGATGTGCGTGACCCTCGAGCCGTGCGCGATGTGCGCCGGCGCGCTGGTGAACGCCCGGGTCGAACGGCTGGTGTATGCCGCAAGCGATCCGAAGGCGGGCTTCTGTGGCTCGCTCGGAAACCTCGTGCAGGACGCGCGTCTCAATCACCGCCTGGTGGTGGAGACGGGATTCATGGAGGAGCGCTCGCGAGAGTTGCTCCAGCAGTTTTTCCGGCGGTTGCGCGAGCGGAACAACACGGAGAGGTGGCAGAGTGGTTGAACGCGGCGGTCTCGAAAACCGTTATACCTTCACGGGTATCGGGGGTTCGAATCCCCCCCTCTCCGCCAGCCGCTACGAGCGGCGGCGTTGGTTGGCCAAGCCTCCTTCGGGAGTTGCGCCTGATGATCGTTACCCGCGAGTGCGTTCTTTGAGCTGGAGAGATGGCCGAGTGGCTTAAGGCGCACGCTTGGAAAGCGTGTGTACGTTAATAGCGTACCGTGGGTTCGAATCCCACTCTCTCCGCCAGACCCGCCGCACACCTCAATCCTTCTCCTCCCACGGCACGACTCGGATCTCGATCACCTTTCCACCGACGAACGTGATCGTCGTGTCTGACCGGTGGACGTAATCGGTCAGGTAGCTCCACTCCTCGATCGATAGTCCGTCGTAGCGCAGGCGCGTGCTGCGGCGCTCGGGAGGTCGCTCCATCACGCGCTCGACTTCGCTCAGCGTCTGGCCGATGCGGATGCGGTCGATGCGCTGCTGGTTCCGCTCCGCGACCCGGAAGGCGTGCAACGGCACGAAGACCGTGCACGCCGAACCGAGCGACAACGCCGCGACGATCAGGATCCGCTTCAGAACCAACCGTCGCCCGCCGGGTTGACGAGTGCGCGGTAGACGCTGGCCACCAGCGACTCACGCAACGCATCCGCCGTCTGTCCGCCGCGAACGACGACGTACGGCATCGCCAGCTCCGTCGGATGGAAGAGCGAGTGATACGACGACCAGTCGCGGCTCTGCCCGACCACCGGAGAGGTCTCGGGATCGAGCACGACGATGGTCAGGACGTCGGGACTGACGTGCTGAATGCGTCCCTCGTCCACCGCCGAGGCGAGCATCCGTTGCACGTCGAGATCGTTCATGTCGCGCGCGGCGTCGCCGATCTGGATGCTCCGCGGCAGCAGATGACGCGCCTCGATCGGCATCCCCCAGGTCTGCACGCCGTAACGCTGCAGCTCCTCGAACGCCGGGTCCGAGCCGATCGACCGGATCGCCTCGTTGACCGCAGTTCTCGCGGCGTCGCTCCAGTGATCGCCGGCGAAGACGACGCGCAGCCGCGGATGCTCCATCACCGGTCCGCCGTGGAACAGGACTTCGCCGAGCGGCGCGCCGCCGCGGTAGACATGGACGCGGCCGCCGTCATCGTCTTCGACCACATCCGCCGGCAACGCGACCGGAGGCGCGGCCACATCAGGCTCGCCCTCTTTCGCGGAGTTGAAGACGATGTTGAGCACGGGATGGACTTCGATTCCGTTCGGCGCGACGCCGGTCTGACCGTGAATGAAGTCCCAGAAACCGATCCCGCGGATGGTGATCGGAAGCGATGTCGATTTCATGGTCGACGTCGCGGTCAGCTTCGCGTCGAACTGGGCGCGCGCATGCGAGATGCCGGTCCCGAACGGGCTGCCGGCGCCGACGCAGTTGATCGACGGGATCTCCACGATCATCGTCCGGCCGGAGCCGTCCTGGATCACCAGGTGATAGTCCGAGTCGGTCTCGCGTTTGTATTTCGTCAGCGTTCCGCTCACCTGGTATTGATTCAGCTCGCGCGGGGCGATGCGGCTGTTCGCCGGCAGCGACGACGGCGCGGTCGACGAGCGCATGTTGTAGATGGTGGTCGAGATGTAGGTGGAAAGGCTGATGGAAGGAGCCTGAGAGTCGGTGCCGGTCTTGATCGACCAGCGCTCCACGCCGCACTGCGCGTAAAGCTCGCTACCGTGGAACAACAGCACCAAGACTGCGAGGATGAGACCGGGACCGGAACGACGCATAGGGGCTTTTCCTCCTGCGGACGTGCGGTGGTCGTAGCGTGGTGTGCGTGTGCGCGTCGATTATAGGTTGCGGCGCATCGTGCGCAGGCCGAATTAACGCGCCGCGCGCCGCCGCACCGTCAGCGGAGAGACGGTGAACGTCACGGTCGTCTCCGACGTCCCGCCGTATTGATCCTGATAGCGGATCGTGTAGCTGTGCGCTCCCGCCGTCAGCGCCGGAGATGACCAGACGATGGTCGCAAGGTCGTAGGCGTGGTTGGGCTGCTGCACGGTCAGTGTGGTCCCATGCTCTTCGATGGAAATCGGACCGACCGCGTTGCCATCGGTCGAGAGCGCGTGCACGACGACTTTCACATGTCCGCCTTCGACGGGATGGTCCGGCCTGAGGGAAACCGCAAGGCGGGGAGCGATACAGATGTTCGTCAGGATCTCGACGCCTTCGAACGAAGCGATCGCGACGTCCGTCCAGCCGTCTGCATCGAGGTCTTCCACGACCACGCCGTTTCGCGGCGTTCCTCCAGTCGTAGCCATCGCATACGGTCGAAAGACGCGGCCACCCTCGTTTCGCAGCACCTGCACATATCCGAGATTTCCGTTGTTGCTCGTGACCACCAGATCGAGCCGGCCATCATGGTCGATATCGGCCGGCGTGACGCTGGTGGCGCCGCCCAACGCCTGGGGGAGTTGAACCTGTTGGTAGGTTTGATCTCCCTGCGCGAAGAAGGACCGCGGCAGTGTGCCGTCGCTGAGAAGAAAGTCGGTGCGGCCATCGCCATCGAGGTCGGCTGAAACGATCCACGACATCGAAAGCTGCGACGTCGTGGTCACGACGCTCTTCGGCCACGCGTCACCATCGCGCGTCAGGATCTCCAGCCCGCTGCTCGACGCGACAGCGATCTGCGCCGGCATGCCGGGTGCCGTATGCACCATCGAGACGATGGCACCGGCCGGTCGATGGTAGATCGTGCTGGCGGTGAAGTGACGGCCGGCCGAAACGGTGATGAGCTGAACGTCATCTCCGCGTACGGCGATGAATCCGGACGGCTGCGATCCGAGCGACACCAGTCCCACGATCGCGTTGGCGTCGACCGTCAACGGCGACGCGTCAAACCCCGAGACCGAGCCGAACGTGAGGAGCGGCGGCTTGGTCACGCCGGGTTCCGTTGACGGCGTGATGGCCAGATCGGCGCGGCCGTCGCCGTCGTAATCAGCGGCGAACGTCCGCCCGCTGTTGTAGCTCACGTCGGTGATCACGAAGCGGTTGCCGTAGCGTGGAAACCCGCCTGTTCCGTCGTCAAAAAGAACCTCCACCGTCTTCGGCCCGTCGACGGACGTCACGATCAGATCGGCGTTGTGGTCGCCATCGACATCGACGCGCTCGAGGGACGATGGAACGAATCCCACCGGATCAACACGGCTTGCATTCGGTTGCGCCGCGGCGAGGCTGCCGCCGTAAATCACGGAGAGGCCCTGGTCGCCGGAGGTGGGAGCGAAATCGGCGCGGCCATCGCCGTCGAGATCGACCCTCACAAGACCATTCGAGCCGGGCAGCTCGTAAAACGTCGCCCCGCGGAAGCTCTTGTCAGATGTTCCACGGATCACGCCGATCGTATGGCCGCTTTTGAACACGAGGTCGCGGTTTCCATCGCCGTCGACGTCGATGGCGACAGGATCGGTCATCGTCAGATTCGTTCCCGGCGGCGCGACCTCGATGCGTTCGGCCGTCAGCCTGCGATTGCTGATACGTCCGATGACGAGCATGCCGTTGTCGATCGCCACGAGCTCCTCGGCGCCGTCGCCATCGAGGTCCACCGGTTGCGCGGACTGCGGAAGATCGACCCGCTCGTCCGTCTGCGTGAAGTGATCGGTGCCGTCGTTCCAGCCGAATCGCTGGACAATTTTGGAGGTCGCGAGGTCGGTCGCGATCCGAAGGACGTCGAATTGACCGTCGCCGTCGAAGTCGCCGGCGGTGACCGCGACCGACTGCACGTTTCCGTCGGTCAGCGCGATCTTCACCGTGTCGCGGAACGTGGCGTCCCCGACGGATTGCGTGAATGCGATCCGCGCGGTGGAAGGGTTGAATCCGATGAAGTCGAGCAGGCCGTCGTGATTGAAGTCGACCAGGCGCCACGACTCATCACTGTTGTTCTGCAGGAGCGTCTGGACGAGCGGCCGGAACGATCCGTTGCCGTTTCCGCGCGCGACTGAGATCCCGCCGCCCTTGCGGTAGACCAGATCGAGATGACCGTCGCGGTCGACGTCGGCCGCCGTGACCAGCGGGCGCTGGAGGTTGCCGAGCGACTCGCGGGCCAGAGGCTCGAATACGTGCTCCCCTCGATTCAGCGCGACGACGCGCTGGTCGGCCGACATCATCACCGCGACGTCGGCGAAACCATCTTCATCGAAGTCACCGTACGCGGCCGAGGTGATCAAAGAACCGGTGATGACAGCCTCGGCGTATCGGAAGCCGCGCCGGCAGGCTTCGTCGGCGTTCGCGGCCGACATGGACAGGAGGATCACAAACAGGGCAAGGGATCGCTTCACGGCCGATTGAAGTCGTCGCGAGATGAAGCTATTCCGCGGTCACGAAACGCCCCGGCGCATCACTGCGCCGGGACGTACGTCGCATCCAATGTGTTTCTGTCGATCACCGATCCGTACGCGGTGACCTTTCCATCTCCGCCGATGACGCGGACGCTGATCCGCGTGTTGTAGACGTTGCCGATGCCGATGTTGCTGAGCACCGGCAACTGCACGAACTCGTACGCGCCGAGCGGGACCTGCACGACCGGCGTGACTTTCGAGTCGGGGAGCACGACGGAGATCTCCGCCGTCGCCGGCAGGCCGTTCACTTCGGCGATGCCGACGTTCGTGCGGTAGCGCGGCGATTCCTCGAGCTGCAGGATCTGCAGCGACCGGTCGCCGGCGCCGACCGACTCCGCCGGCGTGATGGCAGGAATGAACTGCCCCACCGATCCGTGCGAGGTCTGGTCGTACGTGCGCGCGGTGACGACGAGCGGCGCGTTGTTGGCGGTCGTGACGTGCAACACGCCGCCCGTGTTCGTGAGCCCGAACGTGGACTGCAGCACGTTGTCGAGGGCCTTCACTTCGCCCGGATTGAGCGTGATCTGCTGCGAGACGCTGCTCGTCGCGCTCGACGGGACGAAGGTGATCGTCGCGGTCTGCGGCGCGTTGCCTCCGTTGAGCACGCGCAGGTCGCTCCGCCAGTTCGCGCTGTCGCCTTCCACCTCCGCCACGCCCGGTACGACGAAGTGGTTCGCCGTCGTCGCGCCGAGCGGCACGCCGGTGACGAAGAACGGGTCCTGCGACTGGTTGTCGATGACCGACGCGTACGCCGTGACGCGGCCGTCGCCGCCGGTGACCTGCACTTCGACGTGACCATTGTCGAGCGTGATGCTGTTCTGCAGGAGGAACGAGTTGAGCTGCTTCTGCTCGCCCGCTTTCAACGACGCCGGGATGTCGAGCAGCTTCGAGCCCGCGCCGTTGAAGACGCTGACGATGACGTTCGCGGACTTGTTCGCGCCTTCCACCAGCCCGAGGTTCGTGCGGAAGAGATTCGACTGCGCGATCTGCTGGAGCGTGAGGATCGACGCCGGTCCCTGCGCCGCGCGGGCGATGAAGTTCGAGAACGGCGTGGCCGGGATGAACTGGCCGAGCGTCGACGTGCCGATGGCGTTGAACGTGCGGCTGGAGACGATGGTGGCGAGGTTCTTCGTCACCGGCTTGCCGTTGCTGTCGAGCGCCTGGATGGTCAGCGCGCCGTTCGCCGAATCGCCGAGCGGTCCGACGCCGAACCAGTTGCGCACGAAGTCGTCGAGCGCCGTCGTCGCGCCTGCTTCGATGTTGAGGAACGTCTGCTTCATCGTGCTCGAGCCGTTGTTGAACGACAGCTGGTACTTCTGCGCCTGCGCGCCGATGTTGGCCAGGCGGATGTCGCTGCGCCAGGTCGACGCGCCGCTGGCCAGGAAGCCGAGCGACGGAACGACGAGCGCCGTCTGCGACGCGCCGGTGAGCGGCTGCGGCGAGACCGGCGTGACGACGTTGATGGAGACCGGAATCGAAGTCGTCGGCGCCGAACCGTCGGCACGAACCTTCGACGAGACGCCGGCGGTGCCGTAGACGACGATCACCGTTCCGGTCCACGTGCCGTTGTCGAGATGGCTCGGATCGAGCGAGATCGTGACGTTCACGCCTTCCGGTCCGACGATGCCGGTGATCGGCACGATCGTGATCCACGGTTTGTCGGCGGTGACGAAGAACGACGTGGTGATACCGGGGATGCCGGGGATGAACAGCTGGAACGTCACCGGCTTCGTGCTGCCGACCGGAACGTTGACGCTCGGCGACGGCGTGCCGGGGGCCGGAACCGGAACGATGACGACGCCAGTCGTCGGCGAGAACGGGCCGACGGCGTTGCAGCTGGTGATGGCGCGGACGCGGTAGAAGAACGGCGTCGGCGCGGTGACGTTCTTGGAGAACGTCTGCTGCAGTCCGCCGGCGGTCGAGCTGGTGGCGTTGCTGAAGTTTTCGTCGGACGCTTCCTGTACTTCGTACGTCGCGGCGCCGATGACGGCGGTCCACTCGAGCGTGTAGTTCTGCCCGGTGGTCATCTGTCCCGGAATGCCGGCCGACGGCGCTTCAGTCGGCGGTGTGCAGACCGAGAGCACGGCGTGCGCGGAGGGCTGGGCCGGGCAGCCGTTGCCGGCGATGGCGTCGACCGACCAGTTGTACGTGCCGTTCGCCAGGTTCACCGTCGCCGACGTCGAGCCGGTGGTGATCGTCACCGGCGGGCCTCCGCCGTTGATGACGAGCTGGTACTGCGTGGCGTTTTGCACCGCGGTCCAGGAGAACGTGACAGGCGACGTCAGCGTGGCGTGATCGGCCGGCGCGATGAGCTGCGGACCGAAGGCGGGACAGAGCGGCGCCTGCTGCACCGCGAACGTGAACGCGCTGCTGTTGTTCGCCGGGTTCGGATCGCCGGCCGCGCTGCTGACGGACGCGGTGTTCGTGATGTTGCCGCTCTGCGCCGTCACGAAGTACCTGGCCTGGATGTACTTCGTCTGATGCGGAGCGATCGAGGCGATGGCGCAGGGGAACGGAGTCGTGCAGTCGCCGCCGTTCGACACGAACGTCAGGCCGCTCGGCGTCGGATCGGCCACCGTGACGCCGGTCGCCGTGACCGCGCTGTTGTTGTTGATCGCGATCTGGAAGGTGACGAGCGACGACGGCTCCGCGGTCGGGAAGCCGCTCTTCACGATCAGGAGATCGACGCTGCCGCCGGTCGCCTGCGGCGTGACGACGGTCGACGCGTTGTTCGTGCCGTTGCCGTCATTCGTCGAGCTGCTGACCGACGCGGTGTTGGTGATGGAGCCGCCGTAGTTCGCCGGGACGCTGAACGTCGAGGTGATCGTCTTCGTCTGTCCCGAGGTCATCGTGCCGAGCGCACACGGGAACGGGCCGGTGCAGGCGCCGGTGTTGGAGACGAAGCCGAGGCCCGCGGGCGTCGGATCGGTGACGAAGACGTTCGCCGCGCTGAGCGGCCCGTTGTTCGTGACGTTGATCGTGTAGACGACGTTCGAGCCCGGCGTGTACGACGCGGGGCCGCTCTTGGTGATGGAGAGGTCGGCGCTCGCCGTGACCGGCGTGGTCACCGACGCGCTGTCGTTCGCCGAGTTCGTGTCGACCGCGGCGGAGGTCACCGACGCGGTGTTGGTGATCGACGTGCCGGCGTAGTTCGCCGGGACGTTGTACATCGACGTGATCGTCGCCGATTGTCCCGCCGGCAGCGGATTGGCGAGGTTGCACGGATACGGGGTCGTGCAGGCGCCGGTGTTGCCGGCGAACGTGAGGCCGGCGGGCGTCGCGTCGTTGACGACGATCGAGCTCGCGGTCGACGGGCCGAGATTCGTGACGGTGACGGTGTAGGTGACCAGGCCGCCCGGCGAGGCGGAAGGCGGACCGTTCTTCGCGATCGAGAGGTCGGCCTGCTGTGTGACGTTCGTGGTGGCACTCGCGCTGTTGTCGGCGCCGTTCGGATCGTTGATGTCCGAGGAGGCCGAGGCGGTGTTCACGACCGTCGCACCGGTGTAGTTCGCCGGGATCGTGTAGGTCGACAGGATCGTCGCCGTCTGTCCCGCCGCCAGCGTGCCGACGTTGCACGGATAGGCCGTGGCGCAGTTACCGCTGTTCGACTGGAACGCCACGCCGGCGGGGCTCGGGTCGCTGACGATCGTGTTCGTCGCCGGCGACGGGCCGTTGTTCGTGACGGTGATCGTGTAGGTGACGTTCTGTCCCGGAACCGCCGAGGCGGGACCGGTCTTGCTGACCGCGAGGTCGCTCTGCGCGCCGACGTTGGTCGTCACGCTCGAGGTGTTGTTCGAGCTGTTCGGATCGGTCGTCGGCGCCGCCCAGGCGACGCCCGCGGTGTTCGTGACGTTGCCGCTGAAGCTCGGCGACGTGCTGTAGGTCGAAGTGACGACCTTCGCTTGACCCGCGAGAATCGTGTTGAGGAAGCATGGATACGCCGTGGTGCAATCGCCGGAGTTGGAAACGAAGGTGAGGTTCGCGGGCGTGGAATCGAAAACCACCACGCCGTTCACCGTCGAGGGACCGTTGTTCGTGACCGTGACGGTGTAAACCACGTTCTGTCCCGAGACGACGCCGGCCGGGCCGCTCTTCACGACGTCGAGATCGGCGACGCCGTTCACGGTCGTCGTGCTGCTCGCGGTGTTGTTCGCGCTGTTGCCGTCGTACGGCGACGAGACGGTCGCGCTGTTCGTGATGCTGCCGCTGTTGGGCGGCGCGGTCATCGAGATCGTGAGCGTCGGATACGACAGGCTGCTTCCGATGGCGTCGGTCGAGGTGCAGGTGATCGTGCCGCCCGACGGCGCGCCGCAGCTCCAGCCGCTGCCGGAGCCTGACGCGCCGGTCACGCCGGCGGGCAACGTGTCGACGACCGTCGTCGTGCCGGCGGTGGTGTTCGGCCCGTTGTTCTGAATGATGACGGCGTAGCTCAGCGGCGAGGTGGCGCTGACGGTTGACGGTCCGTTCATGAACGCCGCGAGATCCGTCTGCGGCGCCACCGCCGTGAGCTGCAACGCGTTCGGCGTGTAGCTCGCAGCGATCATCGCCGGAAGGACGTAGCTGCTGAAGTCGCCCACGCGCGTGGCGAAGGTGAGGACGTTGAACTGCGTGCCGATGATCGGCGTGTAGTTCAGCGAGGCGACGAACTGGCCGTCGAGCGTCGCCGTGCCGCCGACCGCAAGCACGTCGTACGGCGACGCGCTGTCGAGATCGATCGCCAGCTCGCCGTTCGTGCCCTGCGTGTAATTGCCGGTGATGGTGATCGTCGACGCCGGGCTGCCCGGCGCGACGGTCGCGGCGTCGTTCTGCACGTCGCCCGTGATCGTTCCTACGCCGTTGAGCTCACCGCCGCTGAGGAGCATCGGCGTGCTGACGGTGATGTCGCCCGCCCCGAGCGTTGTCGTGCCGGCGGTCTGCGTGTAGGAGCCGAGGAAGTTCAGCACGCCGATCTTCGCGTTCATCGTGCCGGCGTTGCTGAAGTTCGGGCCGATGTTCGTGGTGCCGGTTCCGGCCGACTTCTGGAACGTGCCGTTGTTCTGGATGTTGCTGCTGCCGATGATGATCAGGCCGTCGCTTCCGGGCTTCTTGTGCGGAGGCGTTTTGGCGTCGCCGACGAAGATGCTCTCGGCGATCGGCTGATCGGTCTGGATGTCGAACAGTCCGTTGTTGGTGATCAGCGCGGCCGAGGTGCTGATCTGGTTCGGTGCGAGGCCGGTGTAGTTCACCGTGCCGTCGTTCCTGAACTCGATGCCGGCGATGAGGGTGTTGCCGCCGGCGTCGTCGATGGTGAAGGTGGCGCCTGATGCGACGTCGAACACGCCGCTGCCGTTCATCGTGCCGCTCGACCATTCGCCGGTGCCATTCAGGGTGAACGTCTGATTCGCGGCGATGCCGAGCGTCCCGCCGTCGAACATCATGTCGTTCGTCTCGCCCGAGGCGAACATGGTGAGCGTGCCGCCGTAGATCTCCGTTTCGTTGATCGAGAAGCAGCAGCCGTTGAAGGTGGTCGAGCCGGAGAACGACGCCGTGCCGTCGCCGTTGACGCTGCCGGTGAGCGAGGTGCTCGCTGCCGCGAATTCCACTTCGGCGCCGGAGTCGATGAAGAAGCCGCCGCTGCTCGTGCCGTCGCCGGAGATCAGCAGCTCGCCCGATGAGACGACGACGGTGGCGCTGTTGGCGAAGGGGGCGGAGATCGTCGACGTACCCGCAGTCCCCACTTTCCACAACAAGCCGTTGGGCGCGACGGAGAACGCGCCGCCGCCGCTGCCCGCGCCGATGGTGCCGTCGTTCTGCAGGACCATCGTTCCGTAGACGCTGAAGGCCGCCCCGTTGTCGAGCGTGAGCGGGTTCGTCGTCGCGCTGAAATTGAGGTAGCCGTAATCGTTGAAGCTGCGGCCGTCGAGCGTCATCCCGCTCACCGAGCCGTCGATGGTGCCGGTGCCGCTGCCGTTGAGCTGCGTGCCGCCGCTGCCGGTGATCGTCCCGCCGCTCCAGTTGAAGGTGTTGGAGGCGAGGAAGCCGGCGCCGGTCAGGGTGCCGGCGGTCATGGTGAACCCGCCGGGCGAGGTGACGCCGCCGATCGATAGCGTCCCGCCGCTGACGCTCAAGGTGCCGGCGCCGGAGACGGTGCCGTTCGTGGTCAATGTGTATGAGCCGGAGGAGGCGTCGATCGTCGCGCCGGAGGCGACGGTGAACGGCGCGTCGCCGGTTCCGTTCTGCAGCGACAGAGTGCCGTTGCTGACGTCGACTCCGGCCGGGCCGGTGATCGTGCCGCCGCCGGTGATCGTGCCGCCGGCGACGACCGGGATGGGGCTGCCGCTGGCCAGTGACAGCGTGGCCGCGGGATCGATGGAAAGCGTTCCGCCGCTCAGCTGCAGCGTGCCGCTGCTCGTGACGGAGCTGGAGGTCTGCAGCGACAGAAGGCCGCCCGACTGCACGTCGACGAAGCCGCCGCCGAGGTCGAAGACCGAGCCGCTTTGCATCGTCAGCGTCCCGCCCGACGCGAGCGTGAGCGCGCCGCCGGACTGGATATGAATGCTCGAGCCGTTGCCGATCGTGCCGGCCCCTGCGAGCGTCAGGGAACCGCCCGACTGGATCTCGATCGAACAGCCGGAGCAGTTCAGGTTCAGGCCGATGATCGGATTCGGAATCGCGGTGTTGATGAAGAGCGTGGTCGGCGAGAAGTTCGTGTCCGACGCGCTGTCGCCGGGCGCGCAGCCGGGAAATCCGCCGCTCGGCTGCCAGACGCCAACGGTGGTGGTCCAGTTGGCAATGGGTGGCGGTGCGCTGGCGGTCACGCTGTACGCGGTCGGGACGCAGACGGCGTAGGCGGTGGCGACGCCGAGAACGGCGACCAGCGCGAGCGTGACGACCGAGGAGACAAAAACGATGGGACGACGTAAGGCAACACCACGAATCGCATTGCGCATGTCGGACTCCGGCGGCTGAAGTGTCGTTAGGCGGAAACGAAGGAATGAGCCTACCACCGAAGAGCGAAATAGGCTCGGTCAGGGAACCGTTACCGAAAGTCCGAACAAAGCCCGCTCGGGTGAGCTCGGGTCCTGTGCAGCAGGCGCGCCGAACCTCGTCAGGTCCGGAAGGAAGCAGCGATAAGGTGCTCAACCTGCGTGACACAGATCGGCCTGGGCTCTTCCGAGCGGGTTTTTTTCGTTAGACTCGCTCCCTCAATGTCCTACCAGGCGCTGGCCCGCAAATACCGTCCGCAGTCCTTCCGCGACATCGTCGGTCAGGAGACCACGGTGCGTACGCTGCAGAACGCCATCGAGTCGCAGCGCATCCATCACGCCTACCTCTTCTCCGGCGTGCGCGGCGTCGGCAAGACGACGAGCGCGCGCATCCTGGCCAAGGCGCTCAACTGCGTGAAAGGTCCGGCGGCCGAGCCGTGCAACGAGTGCACGATCTGCCGCGAGATCACGGAAGGGATCGACCTCGACGTCCGCGAGATCGACGCCGCGACCTACACCGGCGTCGACAACGTGCGCGAGTTGCGCGACGTCACGCAGTACGAGCCGGCGCGTGACCGCTACCGCGTGTTCATCATCGACGAGGCGCACATGCTGTCGATCCAGTCGTGGAACGCGCTTCTCAAGCTGATCGAGGAGCCGCCCGAGCACGTGATCTTCATGTTCGCCACGACGGAGATGAACAAGGTCCCGCAGACGATCATCTCCCGGGTGCAGAAGCTGATCCTGCGCAAGATCACGCTCGATGAGCTGATCGGCCGCCTGCAGCAGATCTGCGCAGCGGAAGGGATCGAGGCCGATCGCGACGCGCTGGAGATCGTCGCCCGCCGCGGCGAAGGGAGCGTGCGCGACGCGCTGTCGCTGCTCGACCAGATCATCGCCTTCGCCGGCCGTTCCATTTCCGTCGCCGACGTGGCCACGGTCCTCGGGCTCTCCGACACGAACTTCTTCGCCCGCGTCGTGACGCTGATCGGCGAAGGCGATCACGGCGCGCTCCTCGAGACGCTCAACGAAACGGCGGAGAGCGGCCGCGATTTCAAGATCCTCTACCGCGACCTGCTGAACTTCGTCCGCAACCTGCTGCTCCTCACCGGCGGCGCCAGGGAGTCGATCCTCGCCGTGTCGCCCGAAGACCTGGCGACCATCCGCGAAGTCGCCGACCGCTTCTCCTACCCCGACCTCCTCCGCATCGCCAACCTCCTCGTGCGCGACGACGAAACGGTGAATCGCGCCGAGCATCAGCGCCTCGCCGTGGAGGTCGCGCTGCTGAAGGCCGCGACGTTCCCGAAATTGAAGGCGGTGGAGGAAGTGCTCGCCGGAGGTGGTTCCGAGGTAGCGAGGTCACGCGGTTCCGCGTCGACGCAACCCCGCAACCGCGCAACCGCGCCACCCGAGGGCCTCGGTTCCCTGATCGAGAAACTGACCAAAGCCCGTCCCCTCATCGCCACCTACGTCGACCACGCCACCTCCGGAAAAAAGGATGGGAACAGGATCGTCTGGACGTTCGAAGATCAGACGTTCGCCGACTACGTCAATGACGCGAAGGCGACCATCGAGCAGCTGGCGACGGAGTTGTACGGCGAGAAGGTGACGGTCGAGACGAAGCTCGAAGGAGCGCAGCAGCAAACGCTGGGGCGCCGCACGGAGGACAAGCCGTCGGCGTTGCGCGAAGATCCGATCGTGAAGGCATTCCAGAAACATCTCGGCGGCGAGATCGTCGAGAGCAGGAGATCGAAATGAACCCCAAGCAGCTGATGAAGCAGGTCCAGCAGATGCAGGAGCAGATGCAGAGGCAGATGGCCGAGCTGCGCGTCGAAGGCTCCGCCGGCGGCGGCATGGTCAAGGCGACGATGAGCGGCTCGAAAGAGCTCCTCGGCGTCACGATCGACAAGGAAGCCGTCGACCCGAACGACGTCGAAATGCTCCAGGACCTCGTGGTCGCCGCCGTGAACGAAGCCTCCCGCAAAGTCGATGAGGCGATGCAGAGCTCGATCGGCGCGATGACCGGGGGAATGAAGATTCCGGGGATGTTCTGACTAGAGCTGTTCAGCGGTTGAGCGGTTGAGCCGTTCAGCTCAAAAGCTCAACGGCTCAAAAGCTCAACAGCCATGACTGCTCCTCCGCTCGCCAATCTCATCAACGAATTGACCAAGCTCCCCGGCATCGGCGGGAAGTCCGCTTCGCGTCTGGCCTACTACATCCTCAAGCGTCCGGCCGGTGAGGCCGAGGCGCTGGCGCAGGCGATCATCGAGGTGAAGGAGAAGATCTTCCGCTGTTCGATCTGCAACAACATGACCGACGTAGAGCCGTGCGCGATCTGCGGCGATCCGCGGCGCGATCCGACCGTCATCTGCGTGGTCGAGGAGGCGTTCAACATCTCGACCATCGAGTCGACCCGCGATTTCAAGGGGGTCTTCCATGTCCTGCTCGGCGCGCTCTCGCCGCTGAAGGGGATCGGTCCGCAGGACATCGACGTCGGCGGCCTGCTCAAGCGGGTCCAGGACGGTACCGTGCGCGAGGTCATCATCGCCACGAACCCGAATGTCGAAGGAGAAGCGACGGCGCTCTACATCGCGCAGCAGCTCCGGCCCTATCCGGCGAAAACGACCCGCCTGGCGTTCGGCCTGCCGGTCGGCGGCGACCTCGAATACGCCGATCAGGTCACGATGTCGAAAGCCCTGGAGGGACGCCGTGAGATCTAACGCTAGGTTCCTAAGTCGTTACTGTGCTATACATTTCCGTCCCGTCCCAACTTTCGGGCACCTGGTGAACAATGGCCGCTCCTGATCTCGTCATGTACGAGGAGGAGTACCTGCAGATCAAGGATATCCTCCACCGTCTGCAGGTAGACTCCAACTCGAAAATCGTCTTCCTGGTCGACAAAAACGGCCAGCAGATCGCCTCCATGGGAGACATGCGGGGCGTCGATGCCACTTCCCTCGCTTCCCTCACCGCCGGCAACGTCGCCGCCACCGACGGCCTGGCGAAACTGATCGGCGAGAAAGAGTTCTCCATCCTCTTTCACGAAGGGGAGCGCGACAACATCCACATCTCCCTCGTGGCGCAAAGGGTCATCCTCGTCGTCATCTTCGATGAAAAGTCGTCCCTCGGTCTCGTACGGCTCAGAGTGAAAAAAGCCTCCGGAGAGCTCGAAAAGACGTTCGAAGTGCTGTTGAAGAAGTCAGAGGCGGAACGGGGCAACCAGGCCAACCGTTTCGACTCGCCGTTCGCTGAGATCACGGACGAGGACATCGACAGCCTGTTCAGCGAATAGCCACATGACGTTCATCAATTACGCGGCGCGCGAGATCAACTGCAAGATCGTGTACTACGGTCCCGGTCTCTGCGGTAAGACCACGAATCTGCAGTGGATCTACGACAAGACCAACCCGCAGGCAAAGGGAAAGCTGATCTCCCTGGCCACGGAAACCGACCGCACGCTTTTCTTCGATTTCCTCCCGCTCGATCTCGGCACGGTGCGCGGCTTCAAGACGCGCTTCCATCTTTACACCGTTCCGGGCCAGGTCTTCTATGACGCCTCCCGCAAGCTGATCCTGAAGGGCGTCGACGGCGTGATCTTCGTCGCCGACTCGCAGGAAGCGCGCATGGAGGCGAACATCGAGTCGCTGCAGAACCTCGAGAAGAACCTCAAAGAGCAGGGCTACGACCTCAAGTCCGTCCCCTACGCGCTGCAGATGAACAAGCGCGACCTTCCCACCGCCCTCCCCGCCGATGAGATGTACCGCCAGCTCAACTTCAAAGGCGAGCCGACGTTCGAAGCGGTGGCCATGAACGGCACCGGCGTGTTCGACACGCTGAAAGCGGTGGCGAAGCTGGTGTTGACGGAGCTGAAAAAGAAGTAAGGTTGCGCAGTCCGCGGTAACCCAGCAACCGCGTAACCGCGCAACCACATGAAGAACGGCCTCAACATCGTCGCCATCGGCGGCGGCACGGGACTCTCGACCCTCCTCCGCGGCCTGAAGACCTTTGTCGGCGGGGCCGGCACGTGGTCGATCTCCAATCTCGGCGCGATCGTCACCGTCACGGACGAAGGGGGCAGCTCGGGCGAGCTGCGGCGCGAGTTCGGCATGCTGCCGCCGGGCGACATCCGCAACTGCATCGTCGCGCTGGCCGAGGAAGAGCAGCTGCTGTCGCAGGTCTTCAACTATCGCTTCGAAGCCGAGGGTCCGCTGAAGGGTCACTCCCTCGGCAACCTGCTGCTGACGGCGATGACCGACATCAGCGGCAGCTTCGACAACGCCATTTTGGCCGCGTCGAACATCCTCGCCATCCGCGGCGCAATCTATCCGTCGACGTTGAGCGACGTCCGCCTGCGCGCGATCCTCGAAGACGGCTCGGAGCTCGTCGGCGAGGTGGCGATCAGCGGCTCGTACCTCGGCGACCGCCGGGCCACGCCCCGCCAGCACGCGCGCATCGTGCACCTGGCGATCGATCCCGCCGACGCGCAGCCGGTCGACGGCGCGATCGAAGCGATCGCCGCCGCCGACATGATCATCATCGGTCCCGGCTCGCTCTACACCTCGGTGCTGCCGAACCTGCTGATCAAGGACCTCGCCGACGCGCTTCGCTCATCGAAGGCGTTGCGCGTCTACATCTGCAACGTGATGACTCAGCCGGGCGAGACCGACGGCTATTCGGCGGAGGAGCATCTCGCCGCGATCGTCGAGCATGCCGGGCTGGTCGTCGACGTGATGATCATGAACGGCCGCCGGCCCTCGGAGCAGATCCTCGCCAGTTACGAGAAAGAAGACGCTTTTCCCGTCGCCTTCGACGTGAACGCCGTGCGCGACCTCGGCGTCACGCCGTTCTTCGGTGACATCATCGCGGAAGGCAACTACGTCCGGCATGACTCTCGCGCTCTTGCCGATACGATCTTCCGGCTCTACGACCGCTACGGCCGGACGCTGGAACGAATGCGGAGAAACGAAGGATGAGTCAGAACGTCGAAGTGATCATCCTCGCGGCCGGACTCGGCACGCGGATGAAGTCGGCCACGATCAAGATCCTCCATCACGCCGCGGGACGGCCGATCATCGATTACGTGCTCGACCTTGCGTCGGAAGTCTGCGAAACCGCGCCGGTGATGGTCGTCGGCCATCAACGCGAGGCGGTGCAGAAAGAGGTCGGCGAACGCGCGCGCTACGCGGTGCAGGAACAACAGCTCGGCACCGGCCACGCCGTGATGCAGGCGATGTCGGTCCTCGGGCGGGAGGGCATCAGCGGCAAGCGCGTGCTGATTCTCTCCGGCGATGTTCCTTTGACGCGCGCCGGCACGCTGCGCAGGTTGATCGAGGAACATGAACGGTCGAGCAACGCTCTGACGCTGCTGACCATGAAGCTCGACGATCCGGCGATGTACGGCCGCGTCGTGCGCGACGGCAGCGGCGCCGTGACGCGCATCGTCGAGGCGAAAGACGCGACGGACGCGGAGAAGACGATCGCCGAGGTGAACGCGGGGATCTACGTGTTCGACGGCGAGCGGCTCTTCGAGAACCTCAGCAGTCTTTCGACGAACAACGCCCAGGGCGAGTACTACCTCACCGATCTCCTCGGCATGCTGCGCGAGGCCGGCCATCGCGTCGGCGCGGTGATCGTCGACGATCCGATCGAAGCGGCGGGCGTGAACTCGCGCGCCGACCTGGCGACGGTCGAAGGCGAGATCCAGCGTCGCGTCGTGGCCAAGCTGATGCGCGACGGCGTCACCTTCCGCAATCCCGGCACCGTGGTCATCGACTCGACGGTCGCCATCGGAGCCGACAGCGTCGTCTATCCGTTCGTCACGCTGGAGGGGACGACGAAGATCGGCGAAGGCTGCGTGATCGAGCCGGGCGTGCACCTCGTCAACGTCACGGTCGGTGATGACGTGCACCTCAAGACCGGCACGGTCGCGGAGGACGCGATCATCGAAGACGAAGCGTCGATCGGCCCGTACGCGCACCTGCGGCCCGGCAGCCACCTCGGGCGCCGCGTGAAGGTCGGCAATTTCGTGGAGACGAAGAAGGCGGTGTTCGGCGAAGGGGCGAAGGCGTCGCATCTCTCGTACATCGGCGACGCCGAGATCGGCGCGAACGTGAACATCGGCGCCGGCACGATCACCTGCAACTACGACGGCGTGCATAAGTACAAGACCATCATCGAGGATGGCGCGTTCATCGGCTCCGACTCGCAGCTCGTCGCGCCGGTGCGCATCGGGAAGGGCGCGTACGTCGGCGCCGGCTCGACGATCACGAAGGATGTGCCGCCTGCGGCGCTGGCGCTGAGCCGCACACCGCAGAAGACGATCGAAGGTTGGGCGGAGCGGAAGAAAAAAGTGTAGGACAGGCGCCCTCGCCTGTCCTCAGCCCCTGATGAGCTCGACCCGCATCTTCCCGAAGTCGACCACCACGCGGAAGTTCTTCAGGAAGTTCTCGCCGATGATGCCGACGGCGTGGGCGCGATCGTCCGACTCGTACATCGGGAGCGTCTTGAACGTGCCGCCCCACTTGTCGATGCCGAGCTCGATGTTCTCGATCTTTTCGCCGCGTTTCTTCGCGCCGCCGAGGCCCTGCAGCAGCGCGCCGTGCATCTTCGGCGCGTAGAACTGCACCGGCAGTGAGGCGAGCTGCGACTGGTTGAGGAACGTCACTTCCGATCCGGTGTCGAGGACGAAGAGGTACCAGCCTTTCCGGTTCACGGTGCCGCGCACCATCGGGCGGAATCCTTCGATGAAGAGATTCTGCGACGCGTCGGGTTGATGGTCGGCGGCGGTGAGGCGCGTGAAGAAGGCGCTCGAGCGCCGGTAATCGAACTCGATGCGGAACTCCTTCAGCAGGTTCGCGCCGAGGAGCAGGTCCATCTCGAACGGCTCATTCGACGCGACGAGGAAGCGCATCTTGTCGCTCGGCATGATCGCCACCGGCACGTTCTCGATCCTGATGCCGCCGATCTCCAGTGTGTCGAGCACGCCGAAGTCGACCTGGATCGGCTCGTCGAGCAGACCGAAGAACGTCCCCTGGAACTTGCCGAGCCGGCGAAGCGGGAGCGATTGCGCGAGCTTCTCCGAGACGATCGACAGCACGGCGCCGGAGTCGACGATGGCGAACGTGTTGCGCTTCTCGTTCATCCGGACGTCGATGCGCGGCACGTCGGGATGGCCGAGCTGCATCGCCACGCGATCGCTCTGCGAGCCGGTGAAGTGATAGATGTCGGTGCTCGCCAGCGCCTGCAGATATTGAAGATGCCATTCCTTGATCGGCAGGCCGTTCTTCTGCGCCAGCTGCGCCCACTCCAGGCTCGACTCGAAGTTGTTGCACATGTACTCGACCTGGGAGAGGTCCCAGGCGACCTGGGAGAAGGTGGTGCGGAACGGATCGAGGTCGATCGCCGCGCGCAGATGCTGGCGCGCCGCGTCGTAGCGTCCCGACGCGAGCTCCGCTTCGCCGAGGGCCATCAGATCGCTGGTGCTCTTGCGCTGGCGCCCTTCCACCGACGACGTCAGCTCGATGGCCCGGAGGTAGTCGTATTTGCGGATCATCGACTGCAGGTCGGAGCCGCGATCGATGCCGGAAGGGAGGATCGTCAGCGGCGCGATCGAGACATCGGAGTAAAGCGCGCACCCGGTTGCGAGCGATGCCATGGCCGCGACTACGAGCAGTCGTTTCACGATGGGACGATTCTACGCGCGTGCCGGAGAGGTGGCGTTCATGCGCTCCGATTTTGGTACACGCCTGTGTTCGGTCGTTCACAGCGGCGTGGTATGGACCAAGATCCCCAGCTCCCGAATCTGATACGCCAGAGCCTGCCGCGACATCTTCAGCAGCGCCGCGGCCTGATTCTGGTTGCCGCCCGCCGCCGCGAGCGACCTCTCGATCAGGTCGCGCCGGAAGCGCGCCACCGACTCCTGGTACGACCCGGCCGGACCGCGTTTCGCGCTCACCTGGCGCAAGCGCTCAGGCAGGTGCTCCACGTCGATCGCCCGCCCCTCGCCCGCCAGCGCATGCGCCGCACGGATCGTGTTCTGCAGCTCGCGCACGTTGCCGGGCCACGAGTACGACGCCAGGATCGCTTCGACGTCGGGCGTGAACGACGACGCGCCGCCGCGATGCTTCTCCCGCTCCGCCGCAAGAAAGTACGACGCCAGCTGCAGGATGTCGTTGCCGCGCTCGCGCAGCGGCGGCAGCGCGACCTCCACGCCGCGGATGCGGTAGTAGAGGTCCTCGCGGAAGCGCCCTTCTTCGACGGCGTTGTCGAGCTTGCGATTCGTGGCGCTGACGATGCGGACGTCGGCCGTGCGATTGACGGTATCGCCGACGCGCCGGAACTCCCCTTCCTGCAGAAAGCGGAGCAGCTTGGCCTGCGCGGTGAGCGGCATCTCTCCGATCTCGTCGAGGAACAACGTGCCGCCGTCGGTCGTCTCGATCAGTCCGGCGCGATCGCGATCGGCGCCGGTGAACGCGCCGCGTACGTGTCCGAACAATTCGCTCTCGATCAGGTTCTCGGGCAATGCGGCGCAGTTGACCGCAGTGAATGTCTTCTGCCGGCGCGACGAGTGACGATGAATCGCGCGCGCCGCGAGCTCCTTGCCGGTCCCCGATTCGCCGAGCACGCAGACCGCGACGTCGCGCTTCGCCACGCGCGTGATCGTCGAATAGACCTCGGCCATCGCCGGAGAATCGCCGACCACGCCTTCGACCGCGGTCGTATGCGTCGTCGCCGGTTCCTCCTGTTCGAGAAGGCGGCGCAGACGGTGGTTCTCGGCGCGGGTCTGAAACAGCGCCGCGATCGCGTCGCGCGACTCCGCCGGCCAGCGCGCGAGACCGTCGATGTACAGCAGCTCGCGATCGCTGCAGACGATCCAGTCGGGCACCGGCGTCGACATGACGCGATCGAGCTCCGTCGCGGCGATCGGCGGCAACGAGCCGATCTCGCTCCAGTGTCCGAGGCGGTTGCGCGTGGCGAAGCGCCAGCGAACCGCGCCGAGGTCGTGCGGTCCGAACGGGAAGTCGCGGGTCGCGGCGGCGCGCAGGACGTGCAGCTCGCTCATCGCCGCGGACGGCATCTCGATCTCGATGCCGAGCTCGCGCGCCAGTCGCTCCGCGGTTTTCCGGTCGCCGCGCGCCAGCGCCGTTCGGAATCGTTCGAGCGGCGTTGCGTCGGATTCGTCGCCGAGGAGGCGTCGATGCCGGCGTGCGAGCTCTACGTTCGGAGTTCGTCCGGTGGAGCGCAGCGGCGTCGATACGCCTTCGATGCGATCGATCTCGTCGAGGATCAGGTGCGCCGCCTCGATCATCTGCGACGAAAGCTCGGCTTCGAGCGCCGCCGAAGCCGCGATCCGCGCGCGCTCGAAACGGCCGCGCGAGAAATCGAGATGCGCGGTGAGGAGGTCGAGCTCGCGCAGTCGCCGCGCGTCGCCGACCCCGGAGTAGAAATGCCGCAGGCGCTCGATGTGATGCGACGCGTGCACCCACTGCCCGTCGTCCGCTGCCAGGAACGCGAGCGTGAAGAGAATGCCGCCCGCCGCGCGATCGCCGTCGGTCTCCTCCACCAGCGCCAGCGCGTCCATCGCCTCGGCGCGCGTCTCGCGCCAGCGGCCGGCGGTGAAGAGAACGAAAACGCGATCGAGACAGACGTCGATGCGATCCGGCACCGTCTTCGCCAGGTCGAGTGAGATGGCGGTCGATTCGAGCGCCGCGCCGGCGTTGCGATGGCGGATCGCGCGGTACGTCGCGTGTCGCGCGAGCCAGTACGGATCCTCGATCCGTCCGGCGAACGACTGTCCCGCTTCGTTCGCCAGGATCGCGCGGTGATACGACAGCCGCGCGCGCTCTTCTTCACCGTGCGGCTCGCATTCTTTCAGCGCGACGTGCGCCTCGTCGTAGCGGCCGGCGACGAACAGCAGCTCGCTGCGCAGAAGCGCGGCGTCGAAGTCGCGATGGTCCATCCGCTCCAGCCGGTCGAGCGCCGCCGCGTAGTCGCCGGTGCGCCGCTCGCACTTCGCGATCAGCCGATCGTTCTTCGTGATCGCCCGCGCTTCCGAATAGCGTCCGCGATCGATCAGCGCCGCGGCCAGCGTGTCGGCGAGCGTCTCCGTCAGCGCGTGCCGCGGAAACTCACGCAGGATGCGCACCGTCTCTTCCGCGCTGCTCCAGCGGAACGACTCCAGCTTCTCCGCCGCCAGCGCGAGGTCTCCCGATCTGACCAGCAGCAGCGGATCGTTCGTGACGTTCGCCGCGACGCGGCAGAGCGCCGCGCGCGACGCTTCCGGCACGAGACCCGAAAGATCGAGCGCGAAGACGAAGGTGTCGTTCTCGATCGACGTCACTCCGTCGATCAGGAGCTCCTCGAGCGAGCCGGTGAAGAGGAACTCGGCGAGGAATCGCGTCGCCACCTCGCACGGAACGCGCTGACCGAGCAGCGCCAGCGCGCCGAGGTACGAGCGGCGCGGCTCCGCGAGCGCGAGTGCCGGAACGTCGTCGGGCGGAAGCTCGCCGCGATCGAGCACCGCCTCGTATGCCGGCGATGCGACCAGGTTCTCGATCCACGACCACGATCGCGTCTCCAGTGCGCGTTGCGCCGCGAGATGCGTCGTGATGACAAAGTGCCTGGACGAGGGGAGCGGACGTCCCCGTCCGCTCAGTGCGGACGAGACGTCCGCACCCCTCATGATCCACGTCGCGCCTTCGACGTTCGACACAATCTCCACGACATGCCGCGATGCCGCGTCGAACGCCTCGAGCGATTCGACGATGAAGAGCAGATGCCGCTCATCGAAGTGCGCGATCACGCGCTCGGCGACCTCGCTCTCGCTCCATTGCTCGAACGCTCCGATGAGCGGCGCCAGCGCGTCGAGCGCGGAGTAACGGCGCAGCGGCGAGCCGCCGCCGAGGACGATCGCGTCGCCCATCGCGCGAATGGCGGTCGTGTCGTCGCACTCGTAACGTCCGCCGCGCGTCGACCAGAGCGACGCGAGCGCTTCCGGTCCCGGCGCGAGGATCGATCCGGCCGCTGCGCTTTGCGTCCAGCGCAGATCGGCCGCGATGTCTTCGCGCAATTTGCGATGCGCCTCGGCGTACACCGATTCGGCGCGCCCCCACGGCTGGCGCAGCACGTCGAGAGGCGGTGCGTCGATGGCGTCGGCGAATTGATGGATCAGCGCCAGCATCGGCGGCGCGGTGGACGGGTCGGGATGCCTCGCCGCCACGCGCACGAGCCGGCAGTCGCTGCCGCGCTTGCGCGCCACGCGCCACTCATCAACGGAGAAATCGCCGTCCGCGATGCTGGCGAACTGCAGGAACGCCTGATGCGCCGCGAATTGCGCGACGAGCGAGAGCCGCTCGCGCGGCCCGAGGCGCCACTCGTTCAGCGGTTCGAGGTCGAGCTCGGAGTTGAAGGGGAGCGTCCGATGCCGAAGCGTCGCGAGCAGGGCGCGATCCCACGCGAACGCGTGCGAGGACACAACGACCACGTTGCGTGCACGACGGGCCATCGCAAATGGGGAGCGGAAAAGTTCCTGTTTCCCTACCCCTAATTTTGGAAGTTAAACCCCGACCCGCCTCACCAGCTCCCTGAACCGCGGCTCGCTCCGGAGCGACTCCAGTGAAGGATCGACCTTCAACCAGACGATCGACTCCGAACGGTCGGTGTAGGCCTGCTCGAGCCAGTTGATCGCCTCGTCCGACCTCCCGAGTCCGGCGTTCACGCGCGCCAGGAAGAGCGGCAGCGTGTAGCTCGGCCGCCGCTTCAGCTCCTCGATCGACGCCAGCGCTTCCTGCGTCTTTCCGGCGCGCGCGTTGACATAACCCCACATCGAGACGAACAGCGGCGTGCGGCCGGCGAGCGACATCCCCTTCTCCATCAGCGACAGCGCGTCGGTCGTGTTTCCTTCGCGCTCGGAGATCTGCGCGAGGAGCATATACGCGTGCGCGAAGCGATCGTCGAGCTCCAGCGCCTTGCGGGCCTGCGCGCGCGCCTCGGCCAGACGTCCGGAGTAGAACAGCACACGCCCGACGTCCCAGCTCGCCGGCGCCGACAGCGGATCGAGTTGCTCGGCCAGCTTCATCTCGGTGAGGGCGCGATTCAACTGCCCGGTCGCCGCGAGGAAGTTGCCGTACAGCCGGTGCCCCTCGGAATCATTCGGATTGAGCGAGATCGCGCGGCGGAACTCGCGCTCGCCGGCGGCGAAGTCCCAGTCGTACCAGACCAGGACGAGCGCGAGCGACGTGTGCGCCTGCGCCAGCGAGTCGTCGAGCGCCAGCGCGCGCTGCGCGGCTTCGCGCACACGCGGCATCGCTTCGCGCGGCGGCAGATAAAGGTTGGAAAGGCCGTAGTAGGCGTCGGCCAGTCCGGCGTACGCGAGCGCGTAGGTCGGATCTTTTTCCAGCGCCTGGTTGAAGAACACGACCGCCTTCCGCACCGACTCCTCGCTGTACTTCCGGCGGTAGTAACGGCCTTTCAGATAAAGCTGGAACGCGTCGCTGCTCGCGGCGCTGCGCTTCTGCAGCAGTTTCTTTTCGTCGCCGGAGAGGCGCGTCCGCAGCTTGTTCGAGATCGTCTGGGCCATTTCGCGCTGCACGGAAAGGACGTCCGACAGCTTCCGGTCGTACTGATCGCCCCAGATCTGCGTTTCCTTGCGGACGTCGGTGAGACTGGCGCGGATCACGAGCACGTCGCCGCGCAGGAAGACGCGTCCGGTGACCACGCCGCGCACGCGGAGCTCGTGTCCCGCCGTGAGTGGATCGACCGATTTTCCCTTGTAATGAAAGGCCCGGCTGCGCGCGACGACCTGCAGTTGCGGCAATTGCGAGAGCGAGTCGGTGATGCTGTCGGCAATGCCGTCGCTGAGGTACTCCGAGCTCGGATCGCCGGACGCGTTGACGAAGGGAAGGACCGCGACGGTGCTGATCGGCGCGTCGGCGTCGAGGAGGCCGCGCGCCAGGACGTACGCCACGATCGCCAGCAGCACCACGCCGGCCACGATCGCCAGCATCGGCATCATGCGGCGGCGGCGCAGGCGGACGATCGACGTGTTGCTCAGCGGCAGCGTCACCTGGTGCGCGAGCACGGGGTCGGAATGACGCGCATCCGAAGAGAAGTCGAGGCTACCTTCCAGCTCGAGCTCGCGGCGCAGCGTACGGAGATCGCCGAGTAGCTCGCGGGCGCTCTGGTAGCGCTTCGCCGGCTCCTTTTCCAGCGTCTTCATCACGATGCGATCGAGGTCGGGCGGGAGGTGCGGCACGAACTTCGACGGCGGATCGGGCAGCGTGTAGGCAACGGCGTGGGCCAGCTCGACGAACGAGTTGGTCACGATCGGCGGACGGCGCGCCAGCATCTCGTACATCACCGCGCCGAGGGAGTAGATGTCGCTGCGGCCGTCGGGAACGGCGCCGTGGGCCTGCTCCGGCGAGAGGTACATCAGCGTCCCCATTACCGCGCCGGTGTTCGTGTCGGAGCCGGGACCGTCGAGCAGTTTCGCCAGCCCGAAGTCGAGCACCTTCACGTAGCCGTCGGGGCGCAGCATGATGTTCTCGGGCTTGATGTCGCGGTGGATGATGCCTGCCTCGTGCGCGGCGGCCAGCGCGTTCGCCACGCCGATCGAGACGTCGAGCACCTCGGCCAGCGAGATCGGACGTTGTTTCGTGACGCGGCTGCGGAGCGTTTCCCCTTCGATGTATTCGGTGGCGATGTAGTGCCGGTCGTCGGCCTGGCCGATCTCGTAGATCGTGATGATGTTCGGATGGTTGAGCGCCGACGCCGCGCGCGCCTCGCGCTGGAAGCGGCGGATCCGCTCCGGGTCGGCGGAGAAACGCTCGGGCAGGACCTTCAGCGCCACCTTGCGGAACAGCTTCGCGTCCTCGGCGAGGTAAACCTCCCCCATCCCGCCCGCACCGAGGAGGCGGTCAATGCGGTAGTGCGAGATTTGCGCGAGATCCATGGAACGCCGGTTTGATGGAGGATAGCCGAAGCACATGTAGCACAGACACTCCTGTCTGTGCAGACCGCACTAGAATGCGCTTCGCTTGAACGACATCGAAATCGCCATCGAAGCCGCGCGCCGCGGCGCCGCGGTTCTTCTCCGCTATTGGGAACGTATCGGCAAGGAAGAAGCGGACCTCAAAGCCCGCAACGACTGGGTCTCCGCCGCCGACCGCGAGAGCGAAGCGGCGATCAACGAATTTCTGCGGCAGGAGCGGCCGGATGACGCGACGCTGGGCGAGGAAACCGGCAGCAGCGGCGCGTCGGCGAACCGCCGCACCTGGATCATCGATCCGCTCGACGGCACGTCGAATTACCTGCAGCACTTTCCGATCTGGTCGGTCTCCATCGCGCTCAAACAGGGCGACGAGATCGTCGCCGGCGTCGTGCACGAGCCGCTGCGCAATCTCTTCTTCACCGCCGAGCGCGGCGCGGGGGCGTTCCGCGACGGCGCGCCGATGCGCGTTTCCGATCAGCGGACGGTCGAAGCGTCGTTTCTCACCACCGGCTTTCCATTTCGCGCGCAGCAGTACGTCGAGATCTACACCAGCATTTTTCGCGACATCATCATGGTGGCGAAGGGCGTGCGGCGGCCGGGATCGGCGGCACTGGACCTCGCGTACACCGCGGCCGGAGTGTTCGACGGATTCTTCGAGATCCATCTCGCGGCGTGGGACGTCGCGGCGGGATCGCTGCTCGTCACCGAGGCGGGCGGCATGATCAGCGACTTCTCGGGCGGCGATCGCTGGCTCTCGCGCGGCAACATCATCGGCGCGTCGCCCGCCGTGCACGCCGAGCTGTTGAGCATCATCAATCGTTACGTCACAGAGGATCAGCTCGATCATCGTGCCCGACAAGCTCTCGCGTGAGTTCTACCTGCAGGACACCGTGACGGTCGCGCGCGCGTTGCTCGGCTGCGTGCTCCGGCGCCGCCTCGGACGCGAGCAGCTCGCCGCGCGCATCGTCGAAGTGGAGGCCTACCTCGGCGCGAACGACGCCGCGAGTCACGCGCGCCGCGGCCTTCGCTCGGAGCGCAATCAGTCGATGTACCTCGAGGGCGGCCACGCGTACGTCTACCTCAGCTACGGCATGCACTGGTGCCTCAACGTCGTCTGCCAGGAAGCCGACGTCGCTGAGGCCGTGCTGCTGCGCGCGGCGGTCCCGCTGAAGGGGATCGAGTCGATGCGCAAGCGGCGTCCGAAGGCAAAGAACGATTACGAGCTGATGAACGGTCCGGGCAAAATCTGTGCGGCGCTCGCGGTGGACAAGTTGTGCGACGGCGAGCCGCTCGACGGCGACCGGCTCTGGATCACGGAGCGCGATATCGACGTGCCCGAAGCCGACATCGCCGTCAGCAAGCGGATCGGCGTCGACAACTCCGGCGACGCGGCGCACTGGCCGCTCCGCTTTTTCCTCCACGGCAACCGCTACGTGTCGGCGTACCGGTATGCCCGCTGATCACTACCGCACTCCCGCCGCCCTCGCGGAAATCACGCAGAAGATCGAGCGCTCGGAGTTCCTCGGCCTCGTCTTTCCGGTGTCGAGCGAGGAGGCGTTCTTCGAGGAGCTGCAGCGGATCGAGAAGAAGTACTTCGACGCGACGCATCACTGCTGGGCCTTTCGACTGTGGGGCGGACGGACGCGAAGCTCGGACGCAGGCGAGCCGTCGGGCACCGCGGGAAAACCGATTCTCTCCGCGATCGAAGGCGCCGACCTGTACGACTGCGGCGTAGTCGTCGTGCGCTGGTACGGCGGCGTGAAGCTCGGCACCGGCGGCCTGTCGCGCGCGTATCGCGAGACCGCGGCGGAGGCGCTCCGCGCGACGCCGCTGCTCGATCGCTACGTCTACGTCCGCTTCCGGCTCGAGGTGCCGTTCGAGATCCTCGGCACGGTCTACCGGTTCGTCGCGCCGCCCGACGTCGTGCTCGTCGCCGAGAACTTCGGCGAGTCGAACACGTTCGACTTCGATGTGCGGGAGTCGACGGCGGAGAAGTTCGGGGCGATGCTGACGGAGAAGAGGATTCGTTGGCAGTTGGCAGTTGGCCGTGGGCAGTAGAACGGCCCGCCAACGGCCAACGGCCAACTGCCAACTACTCCTCGCTCACGGTCGTCTTCGCGATCCGATCGCCCGTGCGCGGCTTTCCGGCGACGACGAGGAAGACTTCGATCAACGTCCACGGAAAGAGCACGACCGGGAGGTTGCGGAGCACCGACCTCCACCATCCGCAGCCCTCTCCTCGCGGTGTGAGCAGGCGCAGTCCGAGCATCTGCTTGCCGAGGGAGCGGCCCTTGAAGCCGTCGCGGATCAGGAGCGCTGTCACCAGGATGGCGAGCGCGACCCACCAGACGATCTGGATCGCCTTGACCGAGCCGCCGACCCACGCCATTCCGTAACTGATGGCCGATGCAGGCAGAATGAGAACGATCGAAATCGTCAGGGCGTCGACCAGGAAGGCGGCGATCCGGAGCAGGGTGGTCTGGGAGGTGTCGATCAGTGCCAAATGAAACCCTCGATTTGGATTTCCGTAGTAACCGCTGCAGGTGACTCGAATGAACAGCCGAAACCGCTACCTTTATTTACTCCCCGCGATGTTGCTCGTGGCCTGCGTGGCCGGCGAGCGGCGAGTGGTGACGATCAATCGCACCTGGAGCTCCGATGGAATCCATCACCTCCTGGTGAACGAGGTCAACGGAAGCGTCAACGTCGAGGCTGGAAATACGAACGAGATCACGCTCGTGGCGCACGTCCGGGCGTATGAGCCGCCGAAGCCGAACGAAGACAACCAGGGGTACTTCCGCACCGAAGTGAACGGCGACACGCTCTCCATCGGACGGAAGTCGCGTCACCGCATCCGTTTCATCGGTTTCCGTTTCGGCGACGACGTCACGGTCGACTACACGCTGCACGTGCCGCCGGCGCTCGAGCTCGAGCTGCGGACCGTGAACGGCCGGATCGCCACGCACGGCATCGACGGCAGCACCGAAGCCCGGAGCGTGAACGGTGAGATCAACCTGGAAAACGCCGGAATCTCGGAAGTGGACGCCCACACCGTGAACGGCCGCGTGATGGCGAAGTTCGTCCGCGACTTCCAGGGCGCGAAGCTGAAGACGGTGAACGGCCGCGTGGTCGCGGTGCTGCCGCCGACGGCGTCGTTCGCATGCGATCTGTCGCAGGTCAACGGAGATTTCGAAGCGTCGTTCCCGCTGAGCATCCACTCGCATCCCGGCAGCCGCCGCGTGTCGGGTGACGTGAACGGCGGACGGCACGAGCTCCGGATCTCGACCGTGAACGGCGACATCCGCCTGGAAAACGGCGTCCCGCCCGTGCCGCCGGTCCCGCCGATGCCGACGATGGAGCATCCGACGCTTCCGGTGGCGCCCGCGCCGCCTGTGCCTCCGGCTCCGACGACGCGGTAAAGCGGTAACCGCGCAACCTATACTCCGGGCGTGCGGCGCTCGATACTGCTGTTCGTCATCATCTCGATCGCCGCCCTCGTCCCTATCACCAGTTACGACCTTTTCTGGCATCTGGCGACGGGGCACTGGATCGCCGATCATCGCGCGCTGCCGGCGAGCGATCCGTTTGCCGTGGCCAGCGATCGCGTCCCGTGGATCAACGGCGAGTGGCTCTTCGACGTCCTCGTCTATCCGCTGCAGCGGGCGATCGGATTCGCCGGACTGACGATCCTTCGCGCGCTGCTCGTCGCCGCGCTGTTTGCGATTCCGGTGTGGCGGCAGGCGGCGTCGCCGGTCGTCGCCGCGATCGCGTTCGCCGGCGCGAATCCATTGCTCGACGTACGGCCGGCATCGGTGGCGGCGGCATGTCTCGTCGCCGCCATCGCCATCGCGCGGCGTTCCTGGATCGCGTTCGCGCTGCTGACGGTGCTCTGGATCAACGTGCATCCATCCGCGTTGCTCGCGCCGGTGATCATGCTGGTGATGACGCGCTCGATCCCGAAGACCTTCGCGTCATTCGCCGCGCTGTTCGTCAATCCGTTCGGCTGGCGCGCGATCGGCGCGCCGATCTCGCTCAACGCGCTCGTCAACAGCGGCGCGTTCGTGAACGCGGAGTGGCAGCGAAGCTCGCCGCTCGTCTTTCCGCTGCTCTACCTCACGATCATCGCGGCCATCGCCTGGTTCGTGATGACGAAAAAGGGCGAGGTCATTCTCTTCGTGATCCTCGCGCTGCTCGCGGTGATGCACGTGCGGCATCAGCCGCTCTACTTCGCCGCGCTGCCGCTGCTTCTTCCGCCGATTCCATGGAAGAAATCGGCGGATCTGATCGCGATCGCCGCCGTGATCTTCGCGTTCCTCCGCGTACCGCACGCCCTCGGACCGGCGAAGCATCGCTGGCCGGCTGCCGCCGTCGCCCGGCTGAAAGCGAGCGGACTGCGCGGCCACATCTACAATCCCGATCAGTTCGGAGGGTTCGTGATCTGGTCGTTCTATCCGGAGCGCCGCGCGCTCACCGACGGCCGCAACGAGCTCTATCGGACGTTCAACGCCGAGTATGCGCGCGCTCGCGTCGACAGCCGGGCGTGGCACGCGCTCCTCCGCAAGTACGAGATCGATCTCGCCGTCGAGGAGTACCGCCGCGAAACGATGACCGTCGTCGACGCCCTCACGAAAAAGCAGCGGCAGCTGCCGGCGTCGCTCGTCTACTGGCCGCGCGCGCAATGGGCGTTGATCGGATACGACGAAGTAGGGATGGTGTTCGCGAGGCGCGCGGCGTTTCCGCCGGAGGTGTTGCAGAAGTGGGAGATCGCCGGCGTGGTGCCGGACGCGATCAATTGACCAATTCGGTGGCGCTCGGACGGAGCAGCTCGGCCTGCGGCCAGCGCTCGGCGAGGAGGCACTCGAAGTGCGGCCGCACGACGCGCTCGTAACGATCGGCGAATGACGGGTGCAATTCGAGGATCGCTTTGCGCGCGCAATCGATGAGGCAACAGGCCTCGCGGTAGGTGACTGTCGAGTCGCTGCTGACCAGATTCATGGTCAGCTCCACGATCATCCGAATGCGGCGGAGTCTCCGTCGCTCGAAGAACGCGGAGCGAACCTCCGTCATGGATTCGGTCTCGAACTTAGGCATCGTGCAGTCAGGCCAGCTAACGCGGGTCTGTGGGGTTCAATTCCTTGCATTGAAGGGTCGCGATAGGCGATCGGATGATGCGCAAATCCTTCAGGAAGCCTTGGGCAACCAACGCTGCCGGCCGTGCCGGCTCACGCGTGTTCGCGGTCGCCTTCGGCCCAGATCTCGTCGGCCACGGCGTCGTCGACGCGCGACCCGTAATAGCGGATCGCGGCCCGCGCCACGGCATGCACCGACGCGAAATTCAGCGCGCCGCCGGAGATCGCGCCGACGATTGGCACCACCTTCATCAGCCGCTCGCGCGCGAATCGCGCTCCGATCTTTTCGGCCACCAGTCCGCCCTCGATCGTCGCGGACTCGAGCATCGTGGCGATCCCCTGCTTGCCGATTCCGACGCCCGACGAATAAGCGAGACACGACAGCGCTTCGGCGAAGCGCTCCCGTCCATGCGGTTCGTGTCCGTAGATCGCGGCGATGCCGACGATGAGGCGGAACTGCTGGAAGACGAGATAGGCGAGGTCGGCGCCGAGCGTGCCGATGGCCAGGAAGCCCGACGGGAGGCCGCTCACCGCGCCTGCGGCCGCGCAGCGGATCGCCGTGCGGCGGGCCAGCGCTTTGGCGTGATCGGCCTCATCGAAGTCGGGCTCACCGGCCCGCATCAACTCGACCTCGCGACGGATCTTGTCGGTGTCGATCTCTTCGAAGAGTGAGCGAAAGACCTCTTCGAGCACCGCGTCGGCGCGTCGCTTCAGATCTTTGGCCGTGACCATGTTCATCAATCGGAGGTCTTGGTGTCGCTCTTCGTTTCGCTCTTCGTCTCCGTCTTCGATTCCGATTTCGATTCGCCCTTCGATTCAGACTTCGATTCGGACTTCGATTCCGACGGCTTCGAGGCGTTGTAGTCGGTCTTGTAGAACCCCGAGCCCTTGAACTGGATGGCCGGGGCGGACATCAGCTTCTTCATGTCGCCACTGCATTTCGGGCAATGCGCGTACGGCGGGTCGCTGTGTTTCTGAATCACCTCGACGCGCTCGCCGCAGACCTGACACTGGTATTCGTACAGAGGCATGCGCTGGTCCTTTGATTACTGTGCTGCGCTGCCGGAGAGTGGCGTCAGCCGGGCCTGCGAGTTCTCTTCCGCTGCGAAAAGCTCGCCATCGCGGAAGTAGACGCCGGCCACGCGTCCGTCGTTCGTCCGGTAGTACCACGACTCGATCACCGAGTCGCGTCTCTCTGTACGAACCCGCCAGCCGGGGATCGGCTTCCCGAGGATCTTCGCCACCTCGTGCTCCGACATTCCCTTCTCCAGCGCGAGAAGCTTCTGGCGGGAGACGGCGAGATGCTCGACCGCGTCGCGCAGTCCCTCCAGCGCGTCGTTCTGCTGCGGGTCGTTCGACAGCACCGCGCGGTAGAAGCGGATGGCGTCCGGGTAGCGTCCGAGAGACGCGAGCTCCCGCGCGAAATCGAGCTGGATGTGGTGGTAGACCTCGCGCGCCCGGTTGTGCGTCGGGTGTCTCTGCACGAACGCGGCGAGCGTGTCGGCGTAGACCTGTTTCTCCCGGGCGGTGGCGCTCGGGGAGACGGCCGCCTTCTTCGAGTGGAGGACGCGCAGCCATTCGCTGTTGTCCGCACCGTCCGAGCCGGCGCCGCAGGCGGCGAGCAGAAGGGCGGCAAGCGTCGAGACCAGGGACCGATTCATCTGGTGACAAAAGTAGCACACCCGCACGCGATGCCGCGCCGCGCTTCCTTGACAGTTCGTAAAACCGGGGTCAATAATCGCTGCGCCCTCGTCTGGGCAGGTTCAAGCTACGGCACCTGGAGGATTTATGGCCGTGAGGGGAGAGGAAGTCGCGACCTCGATCGAGGCGCACGTACGCGAGTCCATCGATCGGATGGTCACGGAGATACGAACCTCGATCGAAGACGTGCGCGAAGTCGTCAACTCACAACTGAAGGCCGCCCTCCAGAGCGTTCAGGCTGACGTCAACTCGATCACGTTCCTGCCGCACATTCAGAAATCGATCGGCGAGCTCGAAGAGTCGCTCAAGCCGGAGCCGGTCGAAGCGCCGACTCTCGTCCCCCAGATCATCGCCGGCGGCGCCGACGCCTCACGCGTGAAGAGCGCCGTGCAGACCGTCGAGCAGGGCAAGTCGCAGGTGGATGTCCTGAACGCCCTCCTGGAGGAATGCCTGCAGTTCGGTTCGCGCGCGGCGCTGCTCATCCTGCGCGGCGAAACGTTCAGCGGCTGGAAGGGTGTCGGCTTCACCGCCGCCGGCGGCAACGACGAGATGGTGAAACGTTTCAACGCGGCGCCGGGACTCATCCCGGAGCTCGACACCGTCCTCCGCGAGGAGCACGTGGTGATCTGGGACGGCGCGAATCTCTCCAGCCGCCTCGGCGTTCCCGCGTCCACGCGCGCGATCCTCGTGCCGATGGTGATCAAGGACAAGGTCGCCGCCGCCGTCTACGTCGACGCGATCGAAGCCGACATCGCGAAGCTCGACGCCCCCTCGGTCGAACTGCTGGTCTTCACCACCGGATTGCTCATCGACACGCTCGCGCTCCGCAAGAAGACGCCGTCGCCCAGCCTGAGCGAGGGTGGAAGCGCATCAGCGCCGGCCCCGAGGCCCGCGCCCGCCGCGCCCCCTCCCGTGGCCGCCGCCCAGCCCCCCGCCCCCGCGCCTCCTCCGCGTCCCGCAGCGCCGCCGCCCGCACCGCCACCGCCTGCGCCCGAGCCGCAGCGCACCGAGACGATGCGTTTCGACGCCGCGCAGATCAAAGAGCTGATGGCCGGCGCCGCCTCACCCGCGCCGAAGTTCAACGTCCCGTCGGCCGAGGAGTTCTCCAGTCCCACTCCGCCGCCCCGTCCGGCACCCACACCCGCACCGCCCCCCGCCGCCCCGCCGGCCGCCCCCGCGATCGGGGGAGGCGACGAGGCGCGGCCGACGACGCAGTACGTTCCTCCGGCCGGCGTCGGCCGCGGCGCCGCGTTCCAGTCGCCGCAAAGCGAAGACGCGAAGAAGCACGACGAAGCGCGCCGCTTCGCACGCCTGCTCGTTTCCGAGATCAAGCTCTACAACGAGTCGAAAGTGGAGCAGGGCCGCAAGAACCGCGACCTCTACGAGAGGCTGAAGGAAGACATCGACCGCAGCCGCCAGATGTACGACGACCGCATCGCCGACGAAGTGCGGAAAACGTCGAACTACTTCTATGACGAGCTCGTGAGGATCCTCGCCGACGGCAACGCGGCGTCATTGGGGCTGTAACGTAGGACAAGCTCTCAGCTTGTCGCGGGGGAGGCAACCTGGAGAGGTTGCCCTACGTTCGGCAACCGGCAACTGTTTCGCAACTGGCAACGTGCGATGCGCAAACGCCGGTTCATCATCTCGATCACGATCGTCGTCGCCCTCGGCTTGATCGCGATCGCCGTCTACTACTTCGTCCTTTTCCCGAAGACACATCGCGAGAAGGCCGTCATGGCGAAGCCGGAGGCGCCGCCCGACCTTGCGAAGCTGCGCGATGTCTACACCGCCGGAGTCGAAGCATTGCAGCGTGGCGACGGCGCCGAAGCGGTCAAGCACTTCTCCTCCTTCCGCTTCGGCTCGCGCGCGGTCGAGCAGTACCGCCTCTACCTTCTCGCGAACGGACATCAGGCCGCCGGTGACCGGAAGGCGGCGCGGGTCGCGCTCGCGCAGCTCTGGCAGATGGGACCGAAGCTCGTGTTCTGGGAAGACGCCGCCTTCAACCTCGGCGGCCTTTATCGCAACGTCGCCGACTGGGACCGCAGCGCTGACATCTACGGAGGCATCGCCGTCCGATCCGAAGCGCCGTCGGTGACCGCCGCCGCGCGCTGGAACGCCATCGAAGACCGCTTCGTCCGCGGCGACGTCGACGCCGTGCTCTACGCCGCGCGCAACATCGGCATCAGGAGTCCGCGCGCCGCGCAGAGCGGCAACGCACTCGACGTCGTCCGCACGCTCTCCGGCCTGCCGAAGGATTCGGCCATCAGGCTCTCGCCCGCGGAGCGGCTCGAGCGCGCCGTGAACCTGCTGCGCGACGGCGATCCGCAGAACGCGTTCGACGAACTGACCGCGCTCGAGCCGGTGGCGCCGTCCGCGCTGCGCGACGCCGTCGCCCTCAATCGCGGACTGGCCCTCTATCAACTGCGCCGCTACGAAGAGGCGAACAAAGTGCTCGAGCCGCTCGCGTCGCACGCGTATCGCGAGGCGATCCCGGCGATCTACCACGCGTCGAAGAGCTATCGCGCGCTCGCCTCATCGATTAACCCGGTCGTCCTCAAGACCGTCATGCAGCGCAAGCAGGTCGGGACGACGAAAGTGCGCCGCGGCAAGGGAAAGAAAGCGCGCACGATCACGAAACCGAAATTCGCGAAAGTAAAGACGCAGGTCAAGCTGATCGACCTGGCGAAGAAAGCGAAGCAGGACGAATACGACCGCCTGTCGACCGAGCGCCTGAAGGACCTGCTGTCGCTGCCGCTGGCGACGCCGGTGCGCGTCGAGGTCCTGACCACGCTGGCCGGGCTCGCCGAGGCGAAGAATCAGGACGACTACGAACAGGATCTCATCCGCCAGCTCGTCAAGCTCGATCGCCTCGCCGACCCCGGCCTGCAGCACTTCTGGGACAAGGCGTGGGGCGCGTACGTGCGCGGCGATCTCACCACCGCGAAGACGCTCTTCAAATTCGTCGCCGACACCTACCAGAGCGTCGGCATCAGGCGGCAGGGGCAGTACTGGTACGCGCGAACGATCGAGCGCGCCGGCCAGAAGGCAGAGGCGACGGCGATCTATCGCGAGCTGGCGTCGGCGCCGTACGACGACCTCTACGCGCTCTTCGCCAAATCGCGCGGCGTGCCGGGCCACCAGGAGACGACGAATCCGCTGACTATCAACCGTCCCGACTGGGGCCAGCTCGCCGAGAAGATGATGCCGCCGGAGCTGCGGCTCGCGTACGAGCTCACGGCGCTCTCCGACATGAAGAACGCGCGGCTGGAGATTCAGAAGAACGTCAACAAGACGAACCAGCCGTACGCCGACGCGCTGATGACCGACCTCTATCACGCCAGCGGCAACACGCAGCTCATGTTCATGACCATCCGCCGCGCGTTTCCGCAGCTCGCCACCGTCGAGCAGGACGCCGTGCCGCCGTACTTCCTGCGCATGTACTACCCGACGAAGTACGAGGAGGAGATTCGCAAGAGCGCGGAGAAGAACGGGATCGATCCGTACCTGATCATGGGGCTCATCCACCAGGAGAGCTACTTCAACCCGCGCGCGAAATCGCGTGTCGGCGCGACCGGCCTGATGCAGCTCATGCCGGCGACCGGAAAGGAGCTCGCGCAGAAGCTCCATTCATCCGGTGATCTCGAGAATCCCGACGTCAACATCAGGCTCGGGACGTATCACTTCCGCCACCTGATCGATCTCTTCGGCGGCAACCCGCAGCTGGCCGTCGCGTCGTACAACGCCGGTCAGGGCAACGTCCTCAGCTGGCGCCGCGGCGCGCCGCGCAAACCGATCGACGAGTTCCTCGAGTCGATGCCCTTCGCCGAAACGCGGACATACGTGAAGAGGGTGACGATCCTTTCGGCGACGTACCGGAGGTTGAGCCAGTAGGTCAGTTGGCCGCTGACAGTTGGCCGTTAACCGTTGGGCGTACCTCGTTCTTCTGCCAACTGCCAACTGCCCCCTGCCAACTGCCCCCTGCCAACTACGTCACGGTATGTACCCTCTGATCGTCCTCACCTTGGCGTCCGGCCGATCCACTTTCACTTCCACCGCCCGATACTTCTGGTCCTTCTTCGTCGCCTCGGCGTTGTAGGTGATCAGGTACTGCGTCCGCAGTTCCTTCTCCAGCTGCACGTACGTGTCGCGCAGGTCCTTCACGTCCTTGATGAAGTACGACACGCCGCCGGTCTCGGCGGCCATCGCCTTCATCTTCGACGTCCCGGAGAAATCGGAGAAGCCGAGTCCGATGCCGATGAAGTAGAGCGGCACGCGCGACGCGCGGACGTACGTCAGCATCTCGTCGTATCCGATGCGCGACGTCGTGTCCTCGCCGTCGGTCAGCACGATCAGCGCCTTCCGTCCCTGCACGCCGCGGAAGCGATAGAGGCCGGTGATGATCGCGTCGTACAGCGACGTGCCGCCGCCCGCCTCGGGGATCGCCTTCACCTGCGACTCGAGCACGTCGAGGTTCGAAACGAACGGCGCGATCTTCGTGGCGTCGAAGGCGAAGGCGGCGATGAACGCCCGGTCCTGGCCTTTGATGATGTCCTTGAAAAACTCCAGCGCGGCGTCCTTCGTCTCCTTCATCCGCTTTTCCATGCTGCCGGAGTGATCGACGAGCACGCCCGCGGAGATCGGCAGGTTGGCCGCGTAGTTGAAGCTCGAGATTTTCTGCGGCTTGCCGTCTTCGAAGACCGAGAAATTCTTCTGCTCCAGGTTGGAGATCGGCGCGCCCGACGCGTCGGCGACCGACACCGGCAGCTCGATCAGGTTGACCTCGATCTCTTCCATGAAGCGGTCGCCGTTGAGGAAGAGCAGATCGGACGCTTCGTAATTCGTCTCGTCGGTGACCGACACGCGAATGAAATCGACGCCCGCCAGTTTGTCGGCCGGCAGGTTCACCGCGTACGGCGGACCGCTCCACTCGAAGATCTTTTTCTGTCCCGCGAAAAGCACCGCCGACTTGATCGCTGTGTTCTTCGGATTGTGGACCGCCATCTTGATGTGCGAGACGTTGTCCGGCGTGACCACGCGCGTGAGCTTCACTTCCAGCGGCGTCTCGCGCTCGTTGACCACGAAGGCGTCGGCGTCGATGTAGTGCCCCTGCGCGTCGTAGCCGATCGCCTTCACCTCTACACGCTTTGGAAGATTTCCCAGATCGAGCTCGGCGTGATACGGCGGCGCGTTGCGCGTCATGATCTTCTTGCCTTCGACCCAGAACTCGACCTTCTTCACCGGCGGCGTCACTTCGACGTCGACGATGAAGAGGTTCGGCGCGATGTCGCGGCGCGGAGTCATGATCTTCACCGTCCCGCTCGCCTCGGGAACGATCCCTTCCGCGATCACCGACTCCGCTCCCTCCTCCAGGTTCGCCGTGTACGGCTTGTTCGTCTTCGCGATGGTGAACGTCTTCGTCGTCTTGCCGAGGATCAGCGGCGCCTGCTCTTCGAACGGGATCATCACGCGCGCTTCGATCTCGACCTCGCCCGGCGGCAGCGTCTGGATCGCCGTCAGCTCGCCGCGCGACGACGTCATCGGGTAGCGGAAGTTCTTCAGCACCGTCCCGCCCTGCGAGATCGAGCCGTTGACCACCAGCGGCACCTGCGGCGGCACGTCGGACGGCACGTTGAACTTGAACGTCGTTCGCGTCACCACGCCGGCCGCGTTGTCGCCGAGCGCTTCGACGGCGATCGTCAAGGACGCTCGGTTGGCGTTGGTGTCCTCAGCGAGTGCGGTGGAAACGAGGAACAACGTGAGCAGCGCTGCGAGCGACGTTCTCATGAGCCGTCATAACGTAGCAGCAATGGACGGCGCGAAGTTCGCGAACGGTGACAATTCGGTAGAATCCGCAGCCCCATGGCCCCGCTGCTCCGGTATCGCGCAGTCCTCTTCGATCTCGATGGCACCCTGGTCGATTCGTATACCGCCCTGGCCGAGGCCGTGAACTACGCGCGGCGGCAGCACGGACTCGATGAGCTGAGCGCGGCCCGCATCCGCGACTTCGTCGGCGATGGATTGGAGCGGCTGCTGCAGCGCGCGTTCAACGTCACGAACGTCCCGCGCGGCGTGCAGGACGCGTTCGAGTCGCGCTATGACGAGGTCTGCTGCGAGGAGTCGAAGGTGCTGGCCGACGTCGAGGTCACGCTCGAAGAGCTGCAGAAGCTCGGCGTGGAGATGGCGGTCTGTACGAACAAGCCGACGTCGTTCTCGAAAAAGATCCTGTCGTTCCTGAACCTCGCGCCGTACTTCCGCGCCATCGTCGGCCCCGACGTCGCCGGCGCGCGCAAGCCCGACGCGCGGCACGTCCTGCGCACGCTGGAGTCGACGGGATGCGAGCCGTCGGAGGCGCTGTTCGTCGGCGACATGCCGATCGACGTTCACGCCGCGCGCGCCAGCGGCATCACCGTCGCCGTCGTTCCAACCGGATCGTCGTCCGAGGAACAGCTCCGCGCGTCGAAACCCGATCACTATCTCGACCGGTTCTCGGATCTGCTGAAGATCGTGGCGATATGAAGTTCCGCTTCGTCTTCTTCGACGTCGACTCCACGCTCGTCACGATCGAAGGCATCGACGTCCTCGCCGGCGGCAATCCCGAGATCGCGAAGCTCACCGACGCCGCGATGAACGGCGAGATCCCGCTCGACCAGGTTTACGCGCGGCGCCTGGAGATGATCCGCCCGCGGCGCGAAGCGGTCGAAGCGCTGGCCCGGCGCTACGTCGAAAACATCGTCGGCGGCGCCGAGGAGACGATCCGCACGCTGCGCGAGAGCGGCGTGCAGGTGCATCTCGTCACCGCCGGCATCGCGCAGGCGATCGCGCCGCTGGCGTCACACCTCGGCGTGCCGCAGCGCGCAGTGCACGCGGTCGCATTGCGGTTTGATGAGCGCGGTGAGTACGAAGACTTCGATCGCCGGTCGTTTCTCACCCGGCCCGGCGGCAAAGAGCTCGTCGTGCGGGACGTCCGCGCACGCACGCATGGAAAGGCTGCGTTCGTCGGCGACGGCGTCAGCGATCTGGAAGCGAAGCCGGCCGTCGATCTCTTCATCGGCTTCGGCGGCGTTTGCGTGCGCGAGCGCGTGAGGGACAATGCAGAGGTCTACCTGACGACGATGCGCGAGCTGCTCGCGTATCTGGTTGAATGATCATGACCTGCAAACACTTCGTTCCCGGCCCGACATGGGTGCGACCCGAGATCCTCCAGGAGCTCGCGCGCCCCGTGATCGGACATCGCAGTCCCGAATTTCGCGACCTCTACGCCGGCATTCTCGCGAACCTCGAACCGCTGTTCGGCACGACCGGCGACGTCTTCGTCGTCACCTCGTCCGGCACCGGCGTGATGCAGGCGGCGCTGGAGAATTGCGTCGCCCGGCGCGTGCTGGTCACGACCTGCGGCGCGTTTTCGGAGCGCTGGTTCGCCATCGCTCAATCGCTCGGCCTGGAGGTCGATCGACTCGACGCCGGCTGGGGAAAGGCGATCGATCCCGAGGCTCTTGGGGATCATCTCGCCTCGCGCCGCGCGCATTACGACGCTGTCACGCTGACGCACAACGAGACGTCGACCGGCGTGACCAACGACATCGCGGCGCTCGCGCAGGTCGTGCGCGACGAGTCACCCGACACGCTCGTCCTGGTCGACGCCGTCTCCTCCCTCGGCGGCATTCCGGTGCGCGTCGACGATTGGGGACTCGACGTCTGTCTCGCCTCGGTGCAGAAGGGCCTGGCCCTGCCGCCCGGCATCACCGTCACCGCGATGTCGCAGGCGGCGCTGGCGCGGGCGAAGAAGCATCCGTATCGCGGCACCTACTTCGATCTCGTGCAGTACAAGGAAAAGGCGGACGAGGGGAGCGTGCCGTCGACGCCGTCGATCTCGCATTTCTACGCACTCGCCGCGCAGCTCGATCACATCGTGCGGCAGGAAGGACTGGACACGCGATACGAGCGGCATCGCCGCATGCGCGACGTGACGCTCGAGCGCACCGCGAAGTACGCGAAGCCGGCGTCCGACACGGCGCACGCCTCGTGCACCGTCACCGCGCTGCAGCCGGTGACGCCGCCTGACGTCATCCGCGCGGCGATGAAGAAGCGCGGCTACACGCTCGGCGGCGGCTACGGCGAGTGGAAAGAAACGACGTTCCGCATCGGCCACATGGGCGACATCACGGTCGAGGATCTGAACGCGATGCTCGATGTGCTCGAGGAGGTCGCGCTTGGGTAGCGATCGTCCTTCTCCCCCGCGCACGGGGGAGAAGGTGCCGCAGGCGGATGAGGGGGCGCTCAGCGCAGGTGGCACGGCCCCTCACCCGCCTTCGGCACCCTCTCCCCGCGATGCGGGGCGAGGGCTATCAATTCCGGGAGCTCGCCGATGAACCTCCGCGTCCTCGTCACCGACACGCTCGCCGAATCGGGTCTCGACATCCTCCGCTCCGCCAGCGACGTCGATCTCGACTACCGCCCCGGCCTCAAAGGCGACGACCTGTTGCGCGCGGTCGCCGAATCCGACGCGCTGATCACGCGCAGCGGCACCGCGGTCACCGAGGAGCTCGTGAATTCCGGTACGCGTCTGCGCGTGATCGGGCGGGCGGGGGTGGGACTCGACAACGTCGACGTCGACGCCTGCACGGCGCGCGGCATCCTCGTGATCAACGCGCCGACGGCGAACATCATGTCGGCCACCGAGCACACGATGGCGATGCTGCTGTCGGTCTGCCGCAACATCCCCGAGGCCCATGCCAGCGTGAAGCGTGGCGAATGGACGCGCTCGAAATTCATGGGGACCGAGCTGGAGAAGAAGACGCTCGGCATCATCGGATTCGGACGGATCGGCACGCGCCTCTCGCGCCGCGCCCGCGGCTTCGACATGCATGTCATCGCCTACGACCCGTACATCGCCGACAGCGTTTTCCAGCAGCATTCCGTCGAGCGCGTGACGCTCGATGAGCTGCTGGCGCGCGCCGACGTCATCACCGTCCACACGCCGCTCACCGACGAGACGCGCGGCATGCTCGGCGAGAACGAGATCGCGAAGATGAAGGAGGGTGTGATCGTCCTCAACATCGCGCGCGGCGGGATTTACGAGGAGCAGGCGCTGGCCGACGCGTTGAATCGCGGCAGGATCGCCGGCGCCGCGGTCGACGTCTATGTCGACGAGCCGCCGGGGAAAGACCACCCGCTGCTCAACGCGAAGAACATCATCCTCTCGCCGCACATCGGCGCGAACACGATCGAAGCGCAGGACCGCGTCGCGGTGGAAACCTCGCGCATGGTCATCGAGGCGCTGCGCGGATCGATCTTCGTCTCAGCGGTGAACCTGCCGTTCGAAGGCGACCCCGACGCCGCGCCGCTCATTGACCTCGCCGAGCGCCTCGGCTCGTTCGCGGCGCAGGTCATCAACGGTCCGGTGAGCCGCGCGCAGATCGAGCTGTGGGGCGTGCCCGATCGCCTGCAGAAAATCCTCTCGATCGCCGCGTTGAAGGGACTGCTCGGCGCGCGCGTGGCGAACGTGAACTTCGTCAACGCCGAACAGATCGCGCAGCAGCGCGGCATCAGCATCGGCACGAGCTCCGATCCGAACCCACGCGACTACGCGAACCTCGTCACGTTCCGCGCCTCATCGCAGCGCGACGAAGTGTGCGTCTCGGGAACGCTCTTCAGCGAACGGAGCCAGCGCGTCGTCTCCGTCAACAACTTCCGCGTGGAGTTCAAGCCGGAAGGGCACCTCGTCTACATCATCAACAAGGATGTGCCGGGCGTGGTCGGCCGCGTCGGCACGATCCTCGGCGAGTTCCTCATCAACATCGCCGAGTACAACCTGGCCCGCACCACCAGCGGCGGCAAGGCCATGGGCATCGTCACCATCGACTCCGCGCTCAGTGCCGACGCGGTGGCCGCGCTGCGTTTGAATCCGGCGATCGAAGAAGTGAAGCTGGTCCACCTGTAGAATCGAAACCGATGCAGTACCGCGAGCTCGGGAAGACGGGGATCAAGGTCAGCGAGGTCGGCTTCGGCGCGTGGGCCATCGGCGGGCCGACCGAGGCGTCGGGCGTGCCGATCGGATGGGGGCGGACGTCGGATGACGAATCGCTCGCCGCGATCCGGCGCGCGCGCGACCTCGGCGTCAATTTCTTCGACACCGCCGACAGCTATGGCTTCGGCCGCAGCGAGTCGCTCCTCGGCATCGTGCTGTCGCGCAAGCGGCAGGATGTGGTCATCGCCACGAAGGTCGGCAATGCCCGCAGCGGTGCAGGCGAGCTGCGGAAAGACTTCACCAAGCAGCACATCTTCGTCGCCGTCGACGGATCGCTGCGGCGGCTGCGCACCGACTACATCGACCTCTATCAGCTGCACAACCCGACCCTTCAGGACCTCCGGCGCGAAGAGATTCAGGAAGCGATGGAGCGCCTGCAGGAAGTCGGCAAGATCCGTTTCTGGGGCGTATCGATCTCCACGCCGGAAGAGGGCATCGAGATCATCACGCACGGCTGGGGATACGCGCTGCAGGTGCTCTACAACGTCCTCAATCAGGCGCCCGCCGAGCACCTCTTTCCGCTGGCGAAGGAGAAAGGCTACGGCATCATCGTCCGCGTTCCGCTCGCGTCAGGCCTGCTCACCGGCAAGTTCCACGCGGACACCGTCTTTCCCGCCGATGACGTCCGCCAGAACTTCCTCACGCCGCGACGCCTGCAGGAAGCGAGCGATCGCGTCGACGAGGTGAAGTCGATCATCGGCGGCGCGGCGCGCAATCTGGCCGAAGGATCGCTGCGATTCGTGCTCGCCCACGACGCCGTGTCGACCACGATCCCCGGCGCGCGCAACGTCCATCAGATCGAGATGAACGTCGCCGCGTCGGAGGGACGGCTGCCTGCCGATGTGGTGGAGAAACTGCGCGCGCGGCTCGGCGAGTACAACTTCTATCAGCGGCACGCGATCAGGATTTAGGGTCCATCCGCCGCCGCATGGCGTATCCCACCGCCTCCGCCCTCGTGTGCAGGCGCAGCTTGTCGAGGATGTTGCGGACGTGGAACTTGACCGTGTTCTCGCTCAGGCCGAGGCGGTTGGCGAGCTTGCGGTTCGACGTCACGCCCTCGACCATCAGCTCCAGCACTTCGCGCTCGCGATCGGTCAGCGCGTCGGCGTCGGGGGCGGCGGCCGGCGCGGCCGCGGGCTTGGCGAACTCCTGCAGCAGCTTGCGCGCGAGCGCCGGAGTGAGCGCCGGCTCGCCGGCGCTGGCGCGGTCGAGCAGGCCGAAGAACTCCTCCGCCTCGAGGTTCTTCAGCAGGTAGCCCTGCGCCCCGGCCTTGATCGCGTCGAAGAGCGTCTCGTTCTGCTCCGACGCCGTGAGCGCGACCACCTTCACGTCCGGCAGTTGCGCCGTGAGCTCGCGCGTCGCCGAGACGCCGTCGAGCTCCGGCATCTGGATGTCCATCAGCACGAGGTCGGGCTTCAGTTGCAGCGCGAGCTCGATCGCCTGCCTGCCGTTGCGCGCTTCGCCGACCACTTCATGTCCGTGCGACTGGAGAAGGCTTCGCAGTCCGTCGCGAAAGAGAGCGTGGTCATCGGCGATGAGAATCCGCACGAGGCCAGTATAGCGACGGCGTCGTCAGCTCACCGGCAGCGGAACTTCGACGCGCACGCGCGTGCCCGATCCCGGCGTGCTCTCGATGACGAAGCGTCCGCCGATCGATTCGGTTCGCTCCCGCATCGTGGCCATGCCGAAGCGCGGGAAAACCGACGGCGTCCGTCCCGTTTGCTGCAGGCCGATGCCGTCGTCGGCGACGGTGAGAAAGAGGATCCCGTCGCGCTGGCGCAGATCGACCTTCGCCGTCGTCGCCTTGGCGTGCTTGCGGATGTTGGTCAGCGATTCCTGGATGATGCGGACGAGCTGCAGTTCCATCCCCGAGGAGAGCTTCAACGTGCTGTCGACGATGAGCTGCGTGGCGATGCCCGTCTGGTCCATCCAGCGATCGGCGTAGTCGCGCAGCACCTCCTCGAACGTCTGCGTCGGACCGGGGAGCGTGCGCAGATCGACGATCGCTTCGCGCACGTCGCCGTACGCCTCGCGCGCCGCGCTCCCGAGCTCGCGCAGCTGTCCCAGGCCGTCGTCCGTCTTGCCCTGCAGGATGTATTCGGTGGCGGCCTGCACTTTCGTGTTCACGTAGCCGAGGACCTGCGCGATGCCGTCGTGCATCTCGTGCGCGATGCGCAGGCGCTCCTGCGCCACCGCGAGGTCGGCGACCTGGCGATGCAGATGCGCGTTGTCGATGGCGATCGCCGCCTGCACCGCGAAGCGCTCCAGCGTTTCTTCGTCGCTCGTCGTGAAGGCGCCGCCGCCCGGCTTCTCGCTCAGGTAGAGGTTGCCCTTGAACGGACCCTTGCAGACGATCGGAACCGCGAGGAGCGATCGCATCACCGGGTGATTCGGCGGAAAACCGTGTGAGCGATGATCCTTGCCGATCTCCGTCAGGCGCAGGCGCTCGCCCTCCCGGAGCACGACGCCGAGGAGACCGTGGCCGACGGGCGGCGGTCCGATCTTCGCGCGCACTTCCGGTGTGACGCCGGAGGTGATGAACGCCTCGATCGAGCCGTCGTCGCGGACGACTGACAGCGCGCCGTAGCGCGCGCCGACGAGAGCGCAGGCCTTGCTCACCACCTTGTTGAGCACCGCGTCGAGAGAGAGCTCGGCGCTGACATCGAGTCCCGCTCCGTGCAGCGCGAGGAGCTCTTCGTTGTGCCGCTCCAGCCGCGACTGCATCCGTCCGATCGCGCGAACCATGAGGAACGAAACGATGATCAGGACCGTGGCGGCGATGGCATCGAGGGCGATGCGGCGGGGAAGGGACATCACACCAAGCAGTGATTGCCGGCTCAGCTCCAGCGCCGTCACCAGCACGATCGGTGCAACCACCGCCACCCAACGAAGATGTTTGACTGTCACCAGCAGCTCTTTGTCGAGAGTGTATGCCGGAACGCCGGGTTCCACGGCCTCCGCCGAAACGACCGATCGTGCTGCGGTTTGCATGGCGATAAGAGACATTGTTCGTTCGGGGTGGATCTCCCGCCATCTCCCATCAGGCAGTCCCCGTTTGCATCGCCGGGTGGGGTGGGCCCACCCCGCGGGGTGGGAAAAACAGGCGAAACGCCGTGTCTCACGCAGAGCCGGACGCGGCTGCCGGCGTACGGCCCCGCACACGGGGTTGTGCGCGCCATCACCCGTTCATGTGCGCGCGGCCACCCCCCGGGGTGGTGCGCAAAGATCGCGAAGACGGCATCTTGTGATCATCGAAAAGGAGCAACTGATGCCGACTCCGTACAACATCAACATCCAGGACCGCTGTACCGACTGCACTCTCGACAAAGGCGCGTTCTGCAAGCTGCCCCACCAGTCGCTCTCGGACCTCGACCACATCAAGTACACGAGCGTCTATCCGAAGGGATCGCTCCTTTTCGTCGAAGGCGAGCAGCCGCGCGGCGTCTTCGTGCTCTGCAGCGGACGGGCGAAGCTGACGATGTCGTCATCGGAAGGCAAGCGGCTGATCGCCAAGATCGCCGAGCCGGGCGAGATCATCGGCGTCAGCGCCTCGATCCTCGGCACACCATACGAAGTCACGGCCGAAACCGTCGAGCCGTCGCAGGTGAACTTCATCCGCCGCGACGACTTCCTCAAGTTCCTCGCCTCGCATTCCGACGCCTGCATGAATGCGGCGCAGCAGCTCAGCTCCGAGCATCATTCCGCCCAGCGCGGCGTCCGCTCCCTCGGGCTCTCGCAGTCGACCACCGAGAAGCTGGCGAAGCTGATCCTCGACTGGACCGAGACCGGTGAAGAGACGGCGAAGGGCATCCGCCTGAAGGTATTGCTCACGCACGAAGAGATCGGTCAGATGATCGGCAGCACGCGCGAGACCGTCACGCGCCTCCTCAGCGACTTCCGCCGCCGCAAGTACATCGACATCAAGGGCTCGACCGTGTTCGTCACGAACGCCGGCGCGTTGCAGGCGTCCGTGACGATCTGACGCAGCCGCTGATTACAGGAAACCGTTGAAGGTGATGGCGATCGTGCCGCCGGTCACGCCGCCGGGACGCTGACTGACGCAGAGACCCTGAGGGTATTTGGTGGACGTGTCGCTGATCTCGGCGCAGTACTGAATGTTCGTCGTCGGATCGGCGATCGGCGCGTATGACGTTCCGCCCGGCGTCGTGCACTTGCCGTTGACCGCGCGCGGAGCCTTCGCCGGCGGCGCGCAGGTGGCCGACGGGTTCGGATAGCCGGCGCTGTTCACGCAGTTCGTCGCCGCCCAGCCGTACACCCCCTGCTTGTTGGCGTTCGTGCCGAAGTTGCCGTTCGCGGCGGTGGTGAACGGCCAGCTCCCGCCGCTCAGCGAAAGAGCGAGTGACGCGTTGATGCCGTTCACGGCGCTGATGTCCGTGGCGTCGGCGTTGGCGCATCCCGTTCCGGACGATCCGTTGATGCCGAAGTTGATCGACGCCTCGGCCAGGTTCGTGGCGTTCGGGAACGTCGTCGATCCGCCGCAGCCGTTGTTCGGATTGCCGTTGTACGACGCGGACGTGAAGAAGAAGTTGAAGGTGACGGCGGGACTGCACGTGCTCGATCCGCAGGTGAACGTCTGCGGCACGTACTTGATCGTCTCCTTCGCGGCCATCTTGTACCAGCCCTTCGTCGTGATGCCGGTCGCCTGCGGCGTGAAGCTGACCGTTTTCCCCGAGACGCTGGAGGTAAAGACGAGACGCTTGTCGGCGATCGACTGAATCTGCTGCCCGAGGTTCGAGCAGTTCGGCGGATTGACCGTCGGTGGCTGCCCGAGGACCAGAGTCGCGTAAACCGAAGACGAGGTGTTGTTCGTTACGGTGATGTTGGTGGGGGTGACCGAAGTCGTGGCGTGTTTCGGTTTCGGCTTTGCCGGCGCGGCCAGCGCGGTCGTGGCGACGAGAATGAGTGAAAGTCCGAGACACAGACCCTTATGCATGTGAAGCCTCCTCGTCTACGGAGTGACGGAGAGGTGTAAGTCCCTACCCGGACGAGCCGGGCTGGCGTCCCCGGCAGGGCTCGAACCTGCGACCCACAGCTTAGAAGGCTGTTGCTCTGTCCAGCTGAGCTACGGGGACGAGAGAGTGAGGAGTGAAATTGGTCGGGGCGAGAGGATTCGAACCTCCGACCCCCTGCTCCCAAAGCAGGTGCGCTACCAGACTGCGCTACACCCCGACGCGGTGCAATCAACAGGGGAGGCGGAAGGCCGATTCCGGCCGCCTACACGGCCTTCGCTCTCTCCTCATCGTCGGCGCGGCGCGCCGGGAGTGCTTCCATCCACTTCGCGCAGACGTCGGGGGCGAGGATGAACTCGAACGTCGTGCCGTGCGAGCGGAGGCGCAGGGCACGGCATCCATGCTCGACGGAACGTCCGGTGGCCAGTTCGTCGTCGTATTCGATCTCGTCGATGGTCCGAAGCTCGAACACGGCCTGGAAATCGGGATTTTCGTAGTAGAAGGTGTCGTCTGTGAGCGCGAGCGCGACCGACATCCGCTCCAATCCTTCGACGTAATCGGCGCGGCTGACCAGCTTCGAAGTCGCGCGCCGCTTGTTCATCAATTCGTCGATCAGGTCCTTCGAGCGCGTCCGCATGAAGAGCACGATGAGGCCGGCGAGAACCACGAGTCCAACGACGGTGATGGTACCAACCGAAGTCATGAAGTACCTCCCTCTGTATGTCGTCGTATTTTCCCAAAATGTACGCCTTTTCAACAAAAAGAGATAGCACGGCTACAATGCCCGCTCGATGGCCGGGGCGAAGCGGAAAGTGCGCAACGAGCACTCGTCGGGCGGCGCCGTCATCGCCCTGCGCGACGGTCATACGCACGTCGCCCTGATCGCCACCCGCAACCGCACGCGGTGGGGTTTGCCCAAGGGCGCGGTCTCCGAGGGGGAGACTTCCGAGCAGGCGGCGCTGCGTGAAGTGCTCGAGGAGACGGGGCTCGAAGCGAAGATCGTCAAGCCGCTCGACACCATCGAGTATTACTTCCGGGTCGGCGACACGCTGATCCGCAAACGCGTCGACTTCTACCTCATGGAGCACACCGGCGGGACGATGACCCCGCAGCTCAGCGAGGTGGACGACGTCGAGTGGGTCGAGCTTTCGCAGGCGATTCAGCGCGCGAGCTTCGACTCCGAGAAGAAGCTGCTGGAGATGGCTTCGATCGCGCTTTCTTCGCAGACGTAGCCGGTTTCGATCGCGTTTTCGCCGCCAGTTTCGAGGCGATCGTCGGCGCCGCGCGCGTCGACGTCCGGTTGCTGATCCACACCTTCTTCGGCGAAACCTCGTCGACCAGTTTGTTCGACACCACCGATCGCGGCGCGAATTCGGTGATGTCGATCCTGTCGTTCGCGAACTCGTCCTTGTGCTTCAGCAGCAGCCACTCGTTTCCCTTGTCGCCGCTGCGACCGCGTCCGCTGATGCGCACCAGCGCCCACTCGCCGAACATCTTCTTGCCATGGAGCCGGAACGTCAGCTTGCCGCCGTTCAGCGCCTTGACCGCGTCGTCGCCCGGCTCGACGAAGTCCCACGTCCCCTCGTCCCAGATGATGACGTTGCCGGCGCCGTAGTTTCCTTCGGGGATCACTCCCTCGAACTTCGCGTATTCGTACGGGTGGTCCTCCGTCATCATCGCCAGCCGCTTCACCGCCGGGTCGTACGACGGCCCTTTCGGCACCGCCCACGACTTGAGCACGCCTTCCATCTCCAGGCGGAAGTCGTAGTGCAGGTGCGATGCGTGATGCTTCTGGATGACGAAGATCGGCTTCCTGCCCTTGACCGGCTTGATCTTTCCCGCCGGCTCCGGCGTCACGCCGAAGTCGCGCATCTTCTGGTACTTGTTGAGGAGGTTGCCGGCCATTCGTTACGACGCCTTCCTCTTCTTCGCACTCGTCCGCGCCCGTGTCGTTCTCGCAGACTTCTTCGCCCCCGCGCGGCGCGGTGCTGCCCGGCGCGGAGCGGCCTTCGACTTCGCGCCCCCACCGAGGCTGCGGCGCAGCGCCTCCATGATGTCGATGACCTCGCCGCCCTTCTCCTCTTCCCGCTCCTCGTTGACGATCGTCTTGCCGTGCGACTTGGCGCGGATGCGGTCGAGCAGGCGCTCGCGGTACTCGTCCTTGAACTGCACCGGATTGAACTTCTTCTCGCTCAATTCGTTGATCAGCATCTCGGCGAGCTTCATCTCCTTCTCCCGCACCTCGCCGCCCCCTTCGCCCTCGATGGCGTCGAAGTCGCGCACTTCGTCAGCGTAGTACATGGTGTGCAGGATGATGCCGTCCTCGTACGGCCGGATCACCACGAGGTGCTCGCGGCCCGAGGCCACCCATTGCGCCAGCGCCACTTTCCCTTCCTTCTTCATCGCCGTCGACAGCAGCTTGTACGTCTTGCCGCCGCCGGGGGCGGGCCCGAGGAAGTACGCCTTCTCGAAGAAGACCGGATCGATCTGATCGAGCATCACGAACTCGACGATCTCGAGCGCGCGGTTGTCATCCGTCTCCAGCGTCTCGATCTCCTCGTCGGTGAACGTCACGTATTTGTTTTTCGAAAGCGCGTAGCCGCGGATCAGCTCATCCGAATCGACGATCTTCTCGTGATGCGGACACCACCACTTGCGGTTCACGCGCGTGCCGCAGCTCTCGTGCAGCAGGTTGAAGTGGATGTCTTCCGATTTCGTCGCCGTGTAGAAGCGGACGGGGATCGAAACCAGTCCGAATGTGATTGTGGCGTTGCGTAAAGGCCTAAGTGCCATGGAGCCCTCCGTGGGACAACCTGAGAGGTCGTCCTACGTCTACACTGCATTGCTCATTCCACGAAAAACGGGCCGGAAGTGCCTTGTTTTCCGTCATTTGGACGCCTACAATCGGGATGGTACGGCCTCGATCTTGCATCGGCCCCGGCTGGTCTCCTGAGGTATGGCCTCTTCCATTCACAAGATGCTGTGGGGCGCCTTCGCGGCGCTGACGATTCTCGTCGTGGCGGGACTCGCCCTCACCCTTCTCGTCCTGCAGACCGAGCGCAAAGAAGAAACGCGCATCGTCGTCGGCTCCGAGCCGCTCATCGACGCCGTCCAGGAGATGGACGGCGCGATCACCACGGCGGTGTCGGCCTCGCGCGGATTCGTCCTCACGCACCAGACGGCGTTCACCCAGGCGTACGACGACGCGGTTCGCGACTTCGAAAAGAACTACGCCTTCGCCAGTCAGGCCGCGACCGACGCTCAGGACATCCGCGACGTCCACGAGTTCAAGAAGCACTTCGACGAGATCCGTCCGTTGATGGACAAACAGGTCGACTCGGTAAACGAGGGGGATCTCGACGTCGCGAGAGTGCTCGAGGTCGCGCGCCTCCGCCGCGGCACCAGCGACTTTGCCGGCATCCTCACCCAGCGGCACCGCATGATGCAGGCGCATCAGGTGACTGCCATGGCCGCGCAGCGGCTGTGGGTGATGCTGCTGATGGTGTTCATCGGCGTGTCCATCATCGCCAGCGCGGCGGTGGCCATCCTGCGCATCGAGCGCTCGATCGTCGGCTCGATCGAAGGACAGGTGCGGCGTACCGAGGCGATGATCGCCGGGATGGCCGACGGCGTGATGCTCGTCGACGCCGAGGGGCGGACCGTCTTCATCAACCCCGCGGGCGAAAAGCTGCTCGGCCGCGCCGAAGTCGGCGTCCCGATCTTCAAGCAGCCCGACGTCTACCACCTGCGCAACGACAACGGCGAGCGGATCAACCCCGACGACCTGCCGGCCGCGCAGGCGCTCGCCACCGGCAAATCGGTGCATGACAAGACGATGCTCATCGAGCGCGACGGCCGCAGCCTGGCCATCTCGATGTCGGCCACGCCGCTGCACGAAGAGCGCCTCACCACCGGTGCGATCGTCACCTTCCGCGACATCACCGAGCGCCGGCGGCTGGAAGAAGAGATGCAGCTGCAGGCCGATCGCGCGCAGACGCTCGCCGACGCCGGCGCCTTCTTCTCGTCGAACATCGATCCGGTCTGGGTGACGCAGGCCATCGCCGAGCGCGTGGCCGAAGTCCTCGGCGACTGGGCCGCGGTGATCATGAAGTCGGCCGACTCGCACGAGCTCCGCGTCGCGTCGATCTATCACCGCGACATGGCCTCGCTCGGCCTCGCCTGGTCGTACATCTACCGCCAGCCGCTGATCGTCGGCGAGGGGATCATCGGCCAGGTCGTCGCCACCGGATTCCCGTCGCTGACCACGAACATCGCCGGCGTGGTGACGGAAGACACCGGCTATCGCGTCGGCACGTCGCAGCACGCGAATCCGATGAAGCTCGCGTCGCTGCTGATCCTCCCGCTGCGCACGCGGCGCGAGATGCTCGGCGCGATCGTCATCGCGGCGAACGATCCCGACCGGGCCATGACGGACGAGAAGCTGCCGCTGGCCGAAGTGCTCGCCGAGCGCGCCGCGCTGGCCATCGAGAACGCGAAGCTCTACACCGAACAGGTCGAGGCGCGGCGCAAGGTGGAAGACCTGTCGCGCCTGAAGGACGAATTTCTCTCCATCGCGTCGCACGAGCTGCGGACGCCGGTCACTTCGATCAAGGGCTACACGCAGCTGGCGAAGACGCTGATCCGGGAGAACGATCTGGCGACCTCGGAGGAGTACCTCGACATCGCCCTCGATCAGATCGACCGCATGTCGCGACTGATTCTCGAGTTGCTCGACGTCTCACGCATCGAGACCGGCCGCCTGCAGATCCGGCGCGAGCCGATCGCCTGGTCCAACTTCGTGCGCGACGTCGTGCATCGCCACCACACCGCGTTCAGCGACCGCCACTTCCGCGTCGACGGCGAAGGCGACGAGCGCGTGGTCAACGGCGATCGCGACCGTCTCGAGCAGGTCCTCGGCAACCTGCTGGAGAACGCGGTGAAGTACTCGCCGGAGGGAAGCGACATCAGCGTCGACGTCGACGATCGTGGTGATCACATCGTCACGGCGGTCAGCGATCGCGGCATGGGCATTCCGGCCGACGAGCTGGGGCAGGTCTTCGAGCGCTTCCACCGCGGCCGCCACGTCTCGTCGACGAACTACGGCGGCCTCGGCCTCGGGCTCTACATCACCAAGCAGATCGTCGAGCGCCACGGCGGGCAGATCTGGGTGGAGAGCCGCGAAGGGCAGGGGACGACGTTCTACTTCTCGCTTCCGGCGACGCCGGTCACCGCTCCGGCACAAGCGACCGCCGGCGCAGCCTCGTAAACTCTTTCTGAATGCTCGCTCTCCTCACGGCGGCCGCTCTCCTCACCGCCAGTCCCGATTTCCGTCTCGACCGCGTTCAGGAGTCGCTGACCGGATTGCATTACCACTATCAGGAGTACGTGAACGGTGTTCCGCTCGTCGACGGCGATGGTACGGCAGAGGAGTACGAACGCGCGGCGCTGCATGTGAACGGCGAGCTGCGCTTGGTGCGCAAAGTGATCGTTGCCGAGAGGGGGGCGGACGTCTCGTCCGCCCTGCATGAGCGGACGAGACGTCCGCTCCCCTCTTTGTTGTACGCCGAGTTCCGCGATCTCGAGACGAACGAGCTTCTGCGCCGCGTCCCCCTCTTCTGGACCGCGAAGGCCCGCGTCTTCGACGTGAATCCGGTCGCGCAGCTGAATGACCCGACGCTGCAGGATCAGAACAATCAGACGGCCGCGGTTCCCGACGCGGCGTACAAAGAGGTCGACGTCGATCCGGCGCTCATCGGCCCGAATGTCGTGATCGCCGATCTCGAGCAGCCGACGAACGGGAACGTCGATCCGGCGCAGCCGCCGCTCTTCGATCGCGGCCAGCTGCAGTTCGAGCAGGTCAACGCGTACTTTCAGATCGATCGCGCGCAGCGCTACCTGCAGTCCCTCGGCTACACCGGCTCGCGGCGGCTCGTCGATTACGTGCTGCCGGTCGATCCGCACGCGGCGAACGGCACGGACAACTCGTACTACATCCCGAGCGCCACACCGGGCCGCGGCGCGCTCTACTTCGGCGACGGCGGAACCGACGACGCCGAGGACTCCGACATCATGCTGCACGAGTTCATGCACGTGGTGCAGGACTGGATCGCCCCCGGCGCGTTCGGCGGCGAGTCGCGCGAGCAGTCGCGCGCCCTCGGCGAGGGCTACGCCGACTACTGGTCGTTCTCCTCGACGTACGACGAGACGCTGAAGAGCGGCCGCGACCCGTTCTGCATCGGCGACTGGGACGCGCGCTGCTGGACCGATGATTCATCGCAGGGCTGCGGCTATCCCGCCGGTTCCGACTGCCTCCGTCGCGTCGACAGCACGAAGACGATGGCCGATTACCTCGACAGCAACCAGAGCGGCACGGAGCACAGGAACGGCGAGATCTGGTCGTCGGCGCTGCGCGAGATCTTCCTGAAGGCGGGCAAACGGATCACCGACACGCTGGTCATCGAGTCGTACTTCGACACGCCGCCGTCGCCGACGTTCCGGGTGATGGCGCAGAAGCTTCTCGACGCCGACCGCCAGCTCAACGGCGGCGCGAACGCGACTGCCATCTGCTCGGCGATGACGCTGCGCGGCGTGCTGACCGTCGCGGATTGCGATCGCGCGCCGCGCGGCGAGGTGACCTACTTTCAGAGTCCTGCCCAGGGCATCGCCATCCCCGACAACGATGTCAGCGGCGTCGTCACGTCGCTGACCGTGAACGACGCGCGCTCGATCAGCCGCGTGTTCGTGCACGTGCGCGCCACGCATCCGGCGCGTGGCAATCTGCGCATCACGCTGACCGGGCCCGACGGCACGAGCGTGCTGCTGAAGCAGGAAACGCTCGACATCACGCCCGATCTCGACGTCACGTACGGCGTCGACGCGCAGCCGTTCGCCTCGCTCGACGTGTTGCGCGGACGCTCTGCGGCGGGGACGTGGCAGCTGCGCGTCGCCGACGTGCTGCCGACCGATCAGGGGACGCTGGTGTCGTGGGAGCTCGGCTTCGAGTTCGTCGGCGACGCGCCGGCGTCGTCGCGTCCGCTCACGTCCGCCGGACGAAAGCACATCGCCGTGGCCGGACACGTGAACGGCGCGAACGGCACGCGCTTCACGAGCGACGTCCGCATCTTCAATCGCGCCAATGCGGCCGCGCACATCACGATCATCTACACGCCGGGCGGCGCGAACGGGAACAGCTCCTTCGCCGCGTTCAACGCCGTGATCGACGCCGGCCATGTCGTGGCGTTCGACGACATCGTCGCGAACGAGCTGCAGAGCGTCGGCGTCGGCCAGCTCGAGATCCAGGGCGACGTCGAGCAGCTCGTCGTCACCTCGCGCACCTACACCACGTCGTCGATCGGCACGTTCGGGCAGTCGGTGCCGGCGCTGCCGACGGGCGCGGCGGCCACGCCGCTGATCATCAATCACGCCGAGGTCGACGACGCGTTCCGCACGAATTACGGATTCGCGGAAGTCGGCGGATCGGGAGGGGCGGTGCACGTGAACGTGCTCGACGCGCGCACCGGCGCGTCCGTCGCCAGCGCCGATCACGCCGTGCTGCCGTTCTCGCACGGGCAGTTCCCGCTCCTCACGCGGGGTGATTTCGTGATCGTGATGAGCGCCTCCGGCGGCGCGCGGATCATCGGCTACGCCAGCGTGATCGACAACCGTTCCGGCGATCCGATCTGCATCCCCGGAGTCCCGCCGCCTTCGAGCGCGCGCACCGCGTTGGCTCCGGCGATCAACGCGCTGGGTGCGAACTTCACGTTCTGGCGGACGGACGTGCGCACGACGTCGCCGGAGACGATCCTTCGCTTCCGCGGCGCCGGACGTGTCGTCGATTCACCGATCCTTCCGGACGTCCTCGGGTTTTTCTTCGGGGTGCACGACACCACCGGCGTCGTCGAGGCGATCCTTCCGGCGGGCGCCGTGGCGACGACACGCACGTGGACCGGCAGCTACGGCCAGTTCGTCCCGTTCCGCGACGTCGATGAGGCGGCCGCGACCGCGGACATCATTCACGTCGACGTTTCGCAGCGCTTCCGGACCAACATCGGCGTTTTCTCGCCCGAAGCCGCGACGGTGACGCTGACGCAGCTCGATGCCGCCGGGATCGTCGTCGCGCGCTACGACTTTTCGATCGCGCCGCTGCAGCTCGTGCAACTCCCGCTCACGACGCCGGTGGTCAACGGACGGGTGCACGTCGAGGCGAGCGCGCCGGTGCTTGCGTATGGCTCATTGGTCGATAACCGGACCGGCGATCCGACCTTCATCTCCGGCCAATAACCGATGTTGTATCCTTCGCCGGCCATGTCCGCCCCTGTCCTCCCGGAGCCTCAGTCGCTCGCCCAGGTTCCGCAGAAGGTCCTCGAGGAGGTCATCCGGCAGCTCCGCTCGACGCGCAACGACATCATTCGCTTCGGCGTCTGGAACATCCGGAACCTCTCCGACGAGGACTTCAACCGCACCGACGACCGCAAGCTCTTCGGCTATTTCCGCCAGGATCTCCTCGAGACGCGCTTCCTCTCCAAGGGCCGGCGCATCGACATCATCCAGCTCTGGAAGTGGTTCGACAACGAGATGTCGGGCGTCGAGCCGATGCTCATCGATCACGAAGAGGTCTTCGTCAACATCCAGGACAAAGACCTGGAGAAAGTGCGCAAGCGCATCGCCGAGATCGAGTCATTCCTCCCCACGCTGCGCGGCGACGACCTCGAGGCGTTCAAGCGGGCGAAGTACAAGCTCCGCCGCACGGTGATGCGCCTGACGTACGACCTGCATCACCTCTTCAAGCGCCTCGAGAAGTACCGCAAGAACCTCTTCATGCAGAGCGGCATGATGCGCCCCGAGCGCGTCACTCTCGAGGCGGTGGCGGAGATTCCGGAGCCGCCGCAGATGGATGAGCATGACGAGGAGTAAGTTGGGGTCGCATCTGGAAAATCAACTTAACGCTCCCCCGCCCGCGCGTTAAGTTGATTTTCCAGATGCGACCCCAACTTAACTACAACCGCACCGTCACCGTCTTCCCCTCCTCCACCGTCACCTGCGTCGATTTCAACACGCTGTTCTTGTCGTCGAGCAGTTGCAGCGTGTAGACGCCGGGGGCGATGTTCTCGAGCGTCGACTGCAGGGGATCGATCTCAACGCGGAAGCTCGGCATGCTGCCGCCGCCGCGGCCGTACGAGACGCCGGCGGCGTCGAGAAGGCGTCCGCGGGTCCCGCTGCTGTTCGTCGACGAAACGACGATCGTGCCGCCCGGCGTGAGGCCGACGGTCTGCGAGCCCGGTGAATTCATGTTGATCGTGGTCTGCGCGTAGCCCTGCGCTCCGAGCGTTATCTTGAACGCGCCCGCCGGCAGCGGAATCTTCACCGGCTCCGTGCTCGAGGCCATCATGCGGATGGAGTCGTCGTACATCTGGCCGGTCGACGACACCGCGTGATACCAGGCGCTGATCGGCCGCTGATCGCGCGCGTCGACCACGAGCAACGTGATCCCGGGCGCCGGCGTCAGCTTCAACTCGATCGCGCCGGCGCCGTTGTCCGACACCGACAGGTCATTCGTTACCGCGGCGTAGCCGCTCTTCTCGGCGCTCGCCGAATAGCTTCCGGCCGGAATCGTGTCGAACGAGAAATTGCCGCCGGCGTCGGTGCCGGTGACGCTGACCGGCGGGCCCGCCATGCTCGGATCCTTCTTGCGGATCGTCACCGTCGCCTCGCTGACCGGCTCGCCCGTCGCACCATCGATCACCCGTCCGCGCAGGACCGAGCCGCGCATGTCGATGTCGAGCGTCCCGGAGCCGCTCACGGTGTAGGTCGTCGAGTACGGACCGCGATTCGGATCGATCACCGTGACGTTGTACTTGCCGTTGTCGAGTCCCGTCATTTCGTAGCGGCCGTTGTTGTCGGTCGACACGCGGCCGCCGCGGCCCGGGCCCGAGAAATTGACCGACGCTCCGGCCACCGGCGCGCCGGCGCGCGTCACGCGCCCGGTGATCTTCGTGTCGTTGGCGAAGTCGATGTCGACGGTGACCGTCGATCCCGCGTCGACCTGCACCGACTTCGGCGGTGCGGTCCGGTTCGACGTCATGATCTGTCCGGCGCGCGCATTCACCCGCACCGTGCCGAGCGGGGCGCCTTCGATGCGGTAGGCGCCGTTCGCGTCGACCGGAGCCGACGCGTTGCCGTTCGGCGAGTTCACCATGACCATCGCGTTCTGCAACTCGGCCTCGGAGAGTCCCGTGATGTGGCCGACGATCGTGCCGCCGCTCTTCAGCGTCAGCCGCACCATTCCCGCGGTCGTGATGTCGACGTCGCGCACGATCGCGTCGGCGTAGCCGTCCTTCGCCGCGTTGAACTCGTAGTGACCCGGCGCGAGCCCTTCGAACGAAAACGATCCGTTGGCGTCGGTCCGCGCGCTCCGTCCGAATCCCGAGTCCGACGCCGACCGCGCGCGCACCTGCGCGTCGGCGACCGGAGTGCCGCCTTCGTTCACGACCACGCCTGCCGTGCGCACGCCCGACGAGAGCTGCGCGTCGACCTGCATGTGGTCGCCGGAGAGCGTCACCGTCTTCGACGTGTTGATGAGGCCCGTGCGGCTGAAGACGAGCGTCTTCTCGCCCGGCTCGACGTTCTCCAGCGTGTACTCGCCGTTCGGATCGGCGACCGTGTACGGATCGTTCATCCCGCCGCCGCGCATCATCCGGCCGCCCGCCATCGGATCGATGCGCACCACCGCGCCGCCCGCGGCCGCGCCGTCCGGACCGGTGACGTGACCGGTCACGCGCACGCCCGTCTCCATCGCCACTTCGATGTTCTCCAGCGCCTTGCCGTTTTCGACCGTGAGGTTCGGCACGCGCTCCTGCACGTAGCCGGGCGCGTTCACCGCGAGCGTCGTCGCGCCGACCGGGACGTTCTCCAGCACGAACGTGCCGTCGTCGCTGGTGAAGCTCTGCATCGACGGAGCCATCATCATCACCATGCCGCCGCCGTTGCGCGACGGCGAGATGCCGGCCTCGAACGCCTTCACCGGCTGGTGCGTGTTCTTGTCGACCACCCGTCCGCTGATGCGGCCGCCCGGCGGCAGATCGACGTTGACGTCGTTGGCCGGCGCGTTCACCGCGCGGTTCATCTGGATGAACTCCTCGCGCTTGCTGAACGCGACCATCAGCTCGCCCGGCGCGAGATCGCCGATGCGGAACGTGCCGTCCGACGCGGTCTGCACCGGCATCATCGAATCGCCGCCGATCGGAATGACGTTCACTCCTTCCACCGGCTTGCCGCCGCGCGTCACCCGTCCGCTGATCTCGACACCCGGCTCGAGCGTGACCTCCAGCGGCTTGCTGCTCGCGCTCACCTGCTGCGCGCGCACCGTCTTGCCGGCGTAGCCTTCGCGCTTGAAGCCGATGTCGTACGTCCCTTCCTTCACCCGGATCGAGAACGTGCCGTCGCCCGACGTGCGGACGACGTCTTCGTCCGTGCCGCGCATGATGTTGTTGATGATCATCCGCCGCACATTGCCCGGACCGCCCGCGCGCGTTTCCGAGGCTGCGACCGCGGCGCCGCTGATCGGCTTGCCCTTGCTGTCGATCACGCGGCCGGTCACCGCGATGCCGCGCGGCAGCGTGATCACCACGCCGCTGCGCCGCTCGCCCGGCGCGACTTTCAACGTCGTCGAGCGCGCGCTCGGCATCCCTTTCTTCGTCGCTTCCAGCTGCAGGTCATTCTCCGTCTCCACGCGGATCAGGAAGCGGCCGTCGGGCGCCGTCACCACCGGACGGCTGCGGTCCATGATGCGCATGCGCGGCATCATCGGTCCCGCGTCGTTGCTCACCTGACGCGGCTCGATGTGCGCGGCGGTGACTCCGCGGCGGTCTTCGTCCATCACCGTTCCGGAAATGCGTCCGAGCGGAGTTCCGTAGAGCGCCTTCTGCACACTCTGGCCCGAGCCGAGGTGCACCGTCACGTTCGACATCGCGTAATTCGGACGGGAGGTGGTGACGTCGTAGTCGCCGCCGTGGATGCCGGTGAATGCGTAGGCTCCCTTCGCATCGCTGATGGCGGTCAGTCCGCCGGCGAGCGTGATCGCGCGCGGCGTGATGAGCCGGATCTCCGCGCCGGCGAGCGGGAGCTGCGTTTTTGCGTCGCGCACGATGCCGGTCAGCGACGCGCCCTTCGCCAGCTTGAGCACCAGCGGAGACTTCAGCTCCTTGGCGTATGCGCGCGACGCGAGGCGGGTGTCGGCGTGCACTTCGAGCTGGTCGAACTTCTTCGGCAGGTGCGCGATGGAGAACGTCCCGTCCTCGGCCGTTTTGCCCACCGTGACTTCATCGACGGACAGCACGGCGTTCGCCACACCGGTCTCGCCATCCTCGGCCACGACTTTTCCGCTCAGCGGCGCGCCGGGGTCGAGCGCGATGTCGGTCTTCTGCGTCGAGAAGCGGCCGACCGGCTGGTTCGCGATCGCGTAGTCGGGATGGCGGATGAAGACGCGCGAGTTCACGCGCGCCGGATCGGGGAGCGAGTAGTGCCCGCTCGCGTCGGTCGTGGAGAAGATCTCGCCGTAGTCGCCGGCCACCAGCACCTGCGCGTTCGCCACAGGCTTGCCGTTCGCCGTGACCGTCGCCTGCTTCATCTGCGCGGCGAGCAGCTGGATCACGCCGGTGTCGTCGTCCGCCGCGGCGCGCTCGTTCTGCGGCGCGAAGCCGGCAGCCTCGAAGCGGAGGTCGACGACCGAATTCTTCGGAGCGTCGATGGAGAAGTTCCCCTTCGAATCGCTCGTCGTCGTCGCCAGCGGCTTGCGCGCCGGATCGGCCGAGGTGAGGCGGGCGCGCCGTGCGTCGAGCGACTCCAGGGCGAAGGCCGAGATCTTGGCGCCGCCCACCGGCTGGCCGTCGAGGTTGATGACCGTGCCGGTGATCGCGGCGAACGCGGGGAGTGAGACAAGGATGAGAACGGCTGAAAACAGTCGTGCGCGCATAAGTCCTCTACGAATCTCAAAAGAGTTCGCTGAATTAGACGGGAGACGTCCGGAACAGTTTGCATCCAATGCGGCGTTGGTCCACGCATGCGCCTGAACAAGCCCGTAAGGCAGGAAATCCTGCACCAGCGGCTCGATCAGCTGGTCGCCACGTTCGACGTCTCGACCATCACCCCCGATCCGCTCGAGCTCGTCCTGCGCTATCGCGACCCGCTCGATCAGGAGATCGCCGGCCTGCTCGCCGCCGCGTTCGCATACGGCCGCGCCGACATCGTCGTGCTCAACATCGGACGCGTGCTCGACGCCATGACGCCGTCACCGTACGCCTACGTCGCGAGCTTCGATCGCAAGGAGGCGATGAAGCGCTTCGCCGGCTTCGCCCATCGCTTCCAGAAAATGCCGGAGCTCGTGGCACTCCTCGAATGCGTCGCCGCGGCCGTGAAAAAACACGGCTCCCTCGGCCAGCTCTTTCGCGATTGCTATGTAGATAAGGATGAAGACATCGGTCCCACGCTGACGCGGTTCGTGGAAGCCCTCGTCACCGCGCAACCGCGCAACCGCGCAACCCGATACCTCCTCACCTCCCCGAACGACGGCTCCGCCTGCAAACGCATGAACCTGTATCTGCGGTGGATGGTCCGCCGCACGTCCCCCGACCTCGGCCTCTGGACGTTCGTCGATCCGGCGAAGCTGGTCATGCCGCTCGACACGCACATCCACCGCATCGCCACGTTCCTCGGCCTCGGCCGCCGCAAGTCCGCCGACTGGAAGGCCGCCCGCGCCATCACCGACCGCCTGGCGAAGTTCGATCCCGCCGATCCCGTGCGCTACGACTTCGCCCTCTGCCGCCTCGGCATCCTCGATCTCTGCAGCCGAAAACGGCGCAAGGAGAACTGCGACGTCTGTCTATTGAGGGACGTCTGCCGATTTCCGGTGACGTAGAGAGGGGAGCGGACGTCTCGTCCGCTCATGCCGGCGCAACGGAAGACGGCGATCGGCGCCGGCCGTGCGGACGAGACGTCCGCACCCCTCGTCCAACGGTTTGGAGTCATCCTTCAATCGTTTGGAGTCGGCCCTTCGTTCAAGGAAGTGAAGCACCCCGTCCAAACGTTTGGATTCAGCGAGTTAGGTGCACATTTATCGCGGCACCTCCGTTGAATACCCCAATCGGCCTCTCGAATGCGCAGATCGCTCCTGTCGGACGTGGTAATCGGGTTGCTGACGCTGGCGATCGTCGCCGGTGCCTTCGCCTCGTTCCAGCGCAAGCGCTCCTCCTTCGAACGGATCGACTTCACTTTCCGCCGCAATAACGGCGTGATCGTGGTGAAAACGGTCGATCCCGGCAGCGGCGCCGCCACGGCGGGACTGCGCCCCGGCGACGCGATCTGGCTGATCGGCGACACGCCGACCACCGAGATCGAAGGTCTGCAGAAGACGCTGCGGCGCATCGGCCAGCAGGTCCCCATGCTCGTGCAGCGCGGCGGCAAGACGCTCACGCTCACCTATCGCGCGCCCGAGCTGAAGATCGACTACCCCTACCTGATCCTCAGCTTCATCGGTTTCCTCTACCTCGCCATCGGACTCTTCACGCTGTTCCGAGGAGCGACCAGAGAATCGGCGCTGTTCTACTTCGTCACGCTGTTGTCGTTCATCGTCTACGTCTACACACCGGCGGGCGACATCGACGTCGTCTACAAACTGCTCGAAGTGGTGGAGGAGATCGCCATGATCCTCCTCCCGCCGCTCACGCTGAACTTCTTCCTGCTCTTCCCGCGGCCGATCGTCCATCACCGCGGGATCCTTGCCGCGCTCTATCTGCCGCCGGCGCTGCTCGCCGCGTGGGACACCGACCTGCTGATCTTCAACAACGTCGTTCCGGTGGCGTCGGCGTCGCACTCCTTCGAGCTGATCTTCCGCTGGGAGCTGGTCCACTTCGCCATCTACTTCACGCTCGCCGTCGTCGCGCTGGCGTACACCTATCGAAAAGCGGCGGCCGTCGGGAAGAAGCAGATCAAGTGGATCTACCTCGGTATGGTCCTCGGTTTTCTCCCGTTCCTCGGCATCTACATCATTCCGTATCTCGTGTCCGGTCCCGTGCGGCCCGTCTACTCGACGCTCTCCATCCTGCCGCTGGCGTTCATCCCGCTCGCCTTCGCCGTCTCCATCCTCAAATACAAGCTGTGGGACGTCGAAGTGGTGATCAAGGAGATCCTCGCCTACTCCGTCGTCTTCGCCTTCGGCATGATCGCGTTCTCCACGGTCAACCTCGTGCTGTCGCACGTGATCGAGGAGCGCTCGGCGATGGAGCGCAACTTTCTCGCCTTCAGTTCCGGCCTGCTCATCGCCGGCGTGCTCATTCCGGTCAAGTCGCGCATCGAGTCGGTCATCGAGATGTTCCTCTACCGCGACAGCTACCGGCACCGCAAAGCGATCACCGACTTCGCCCAGGAGCTGGCGACGTTCAATGACGTGCACGAGCTGATCTCGATGATGCGCGAGCGTCTCCGCGCCGCGCTCGACATCGATCGCATGAACCTCTTCCTGCGCGAAGGGGTCACCTTCGTCATCTATCAGCCCGAGACGTCGCTGCCGTCGCGCGCCACCACCGACGACTTCGGCGCCATCCCGAGCGAAGGGCCGATGATCCTCACCGAGCCGCGGCTGCCCGACGCGTCGGACGTGCCGTGGCGCCTGCTGAAGTCGGGTTATCGCTATCTCTTCCCGCTGCGCAATCGCGGCGAGCTGCAGGGACTCCTCGTCCTCGGCACGAAGCGCGGCGAGGAGCCGTTGTCGCGCGACGATCTCCATCTGCTCGAATCGCTCACCGCCCCGGTGGCGTTGGCGATCGAGAACTCGCGGCTCTACGGACGCCTGCGCCGGCAGCTCGAAGAGATCCGCGCGCTCAAGGAGTACAACGAGAACATCATCGAGTCGTCATCGTCCGCGATCGCCGTCGTGGCCAGCGACGGCACGGTGCTGACGGCCAATCGCGCGTTCTGGGAGCTGGTGGCGGCGGAAGGGGAGGACGAGCCGATGGCCGAGCTCTTCCCGCCGTTCGATGAAGTCCGCCGCGGCGCCGCGCGCACCATCTCCACGCATTTCGTCAATCGCATCGGCGTGGAGAAGGAAGTGACGGTGACGGCCAGTCCGCTGCACGCCGACGACATCAACGGCGCGCGCGTCGTGGTCATCGGCGACATCACCGATCGCGTACGGCTGGAGCGCGAGCTGGAGGACAAGGAGCGCCTGGCGTCGCTCGGCCTTCTCGCCGCCGGCGTGGCTCACGAGGTCAACACGCCGCTCACCGGCATCTCGTCCTACGCGCAGATCCTGCTCAAGGACATTCCTCCCGACGATCCGAAATACCGCGTCCTCAAGAAAATGGAGCAGCAGACGTTCCGCGCGTCGAAGCTCGTCAACAATCTGCTCGACCTTATCGCCAATCGCCCGCGCACGCGCGAGCTCGTGTCGATTCCTGAGCTGATCCACGCCACCGTCGCATTGCACGAAGACGTGATGGCGCCGAAGAAGATCGCCGTGCACGGCGGCGACGTCCCGCCGCTGCAGGTGCACGGGAACTTCAACGATCTGCAGCAGGTTCTGACCAACGTCCTCCTCAATGCGCGCGACGCGGTGGCCGAACACGGCAACATCTGGATCGACGCATGCGAAGAAGGCGAACGAGTGATCATTCGCGTGAAGGACGACGGCAAAGGAATCGCGCCCGAACTGATCGACCGCATCTTCGATCCACTCGTCACCACGCGGCGCGGCCAGGGCGGAACCGGACTGGGACTGGCGATCTCCCGCCGCATCCTCGACGCCTGCGACGGCGACATCTCGGTACAGAGCGCCGTCGGCAAGGGAGCCGAGTTTTCGATTTCTTTGCCCAGGGCCGCGGGCTCGGGTGTCATCCTGAGCCGCGAAGATGATCGAGACCATGCGCATTCTCATCGTTGATGACGAAGAAGTTCTTCGCGACGTGCTGGAGACGGTGCTTCGCCGCGAAGGATTCGACGTGGTTCTCGCCGCCAGCGGCGAGGAAGCGCTGAGCGTCCTCGACGGCCAGGACGAGATCGATCTCGTCATCCTCGACATCATGCTGCCCGGCATCAGCGGCATCGACACGCTCCGCTCCATCCGCGTCTCCAGCCCCGAGCTGCCGGTCATCATCATCACCGCCTTCTCCTCCATCGACGGCGCGATCGAGGCGATGAAGCACGGCGCGTTTCACTACATCCCCAAGCCGTTCAAGAACGAGGAAGTGGTCCTCACCGTCAACAAGGCGCTGGAGCAGCGCCGCCTGTCGAACGAGAACGAGCGGCTGAAGGAAGAGCTGGCGGAGAAGTACGCCTACTCCAACATCATCGGCAAAAGCGAGGTGATGCGCCGGGTCTTCGACCTGATCCGCCTCGCCTCGCCGTCGCGCTCGAACATCCTCATCGCCGGCGAATCGGGCACCGGCAAGGAGCTGGTGGCCAAGGCCATCCATCACGCCTCGCCGCGCGCGCGCAACGCGTTCGTCACCGTCAACTCCGGATCGCTTCCGCCGGAGCTGCTGGAGTCGTCGCTCTTCGGCCACATGAAGGGCGCCTTCACCGGCGCCATCGCCACGAAGCGCGGACTCTTCGAAGTGGCCGACGGCGGCTCGATCTTCCTCGACGAGATCGGCAACATCAATCTCGAGACGCAGGCCAAGCTCCTTCGCGTGATCCAGGAGAAGGAGTTCATGCGTCTCGGATCGGTCGATACGATCCGCGTCGACTGCCGCATCATCGCCGCCACCAACGCCGACCTGAACAAGCTGATGGCCGAGCAGCGGTTCCGCGAGGATCTTTACTACCGCCTCAACGTCATCACCATCCCGCTGCCGCCGCTGCGCCGCCGCCGCGAGGACATTCCGCTGCTGGTCGCGCACTTCCTGCAGAAGTACGCCGACGAGAACAAGCGCAAGGTGCGCGAGGTGACGTCGGACGCCATGCGCATCCTCCTCGACCACTCCTGGCCGGGCAACGTGCGCGAGCTGGAGAACACCATCGAGCGCGCCGTCGTCCTCTGCACCACCGAGCGCATCGGCCCCGACCTGCTGCCCGACTACCTCCGCTACCCCGTCAACACCGACCAGCCGGCGATGACCGTGCCGGCCGAGGGGTTGTCGTTGAAGGACGCGGTGTCGAGGTACGAGCGCGCCATGATCCTGCAGTCACTGGAGCTCGCGAACGGCGTGCAGAAACGCGCCGCCGAGCTGCTGCAGCTCAAGCCTTCGACGCTGAACGAGATGATGAAGCGGCTCGGCATTCACACCAAGTCGAACGCCGTGATCGAGGACGAAGTCACGGTCGCCGAGTGATCCGCCACAGCCCGTGCGCGCTCAGCACCGCCCAACTCCCCTCCAGAAGAATGCGCGCTTTCGGATTGCATCCGCCGCATCTGCGCCGCGGCGAACGCGAACAGGATCAGGATCGCGCCTAGCAGGGAGATGATCTGGTAGATCATTAGCGAATGATGATGCTTCGACGGCTATCGGTCATTTTGTTCATCCTCGTTTTTGCCACCGCCGTGATGGCTCAGACGCCGGCGCCGGAAGAATTTCTCGGCTACAAGCCCGGCGATCACTTCACATCGTGGGATCGCATTCTCGACTACTTCAACGAGCTGGCGAAGAAGTCGGACCTGATCACCGTGCAGACCTTCGGCCACACCTACGAAGGACGGCCGCTGGTGCTGGCCGTCATCACCTCGCCGAAGAACCGCGCGAGGATCGACGAGATCCGCAACGACCTGACGTCGATCGCCGACGGCAGCGCCGACGCGGCGAAAGCGTCGTCCATCGCGAAGAATGATCCCGCCATCGTCTGGCTGGCCTTCGGTGTCCACGGCAACGAGTCGTCGTCGGCGGAAGCGGCGATGCAGGTCGCGTCGACGCTGCTGCGCGATCCCGCCATGCTCGACGATCTCGTCGTCATCATCGATCCGCTGCAGAACCCCGACGGGCGCGAGCGCTACATCCAATGGTTCACCCGCACGCGCGGCGTGGCGCCGAATCCGAACCCCGACGCCTTCGAGCATCAGGAGCCGTGGCCGGGCGGCCGCTTCAATCACTACCTCGTCGACATGAACCGCGACTGGGCCTGGCTCTCGCAGCGCGAGACGCAGGCGCGCGTCGCCGAATATCGCAAGTGGAACCCGCAGGTCTTCGTCGACTTCCACGAGATGGGTTACGAGTCGACCTACTTCTTCCCGCCCGACGCCAAGCCGATCAACGCGAACCTGCCGAAGGAAGTCGAGAAGTGGCTCGACGTCTTCGGCCGCGCGAACGCCGCGGCGTTTTCGGCGAAAGGGTGGCCGTTCTTCGTCGGCGAGCGCTTCGATCTGTTTTATCCCGGCTATGGCGATTCGTGGCCGGCGCTGCACGGCGCGATCGGCATGACGTACGAAGTCGCCGGGCACTCGTATGCCGGCAGCGCGGTGACGCGCGACGACGGCACGGTGCTCACGCTCGCCGATCGCATCGCGCGGCACTACACCACCGGCATGGCCACGCTGAAAACCGCCGCCGCGAATCACGAGGCGCTGATCCGCTACACCTTCGACGCCGTGCAGACGCAGCTCGCCGCGGCGAAGCACACCTACCTCGTGCTCGCCGGCTCGCCGAATTTCGAGCCGATGCTCGACCTGCTGCAGAAGCAGTCGATTCAGGTCGGCGTGCTCACGTCGCCGTTGTCGGTGAAGGCGACGCGCGTCGACGCCGAGGCCGCGGAGACCCGCACGTTCCCCGCCGGCACGGCCATCATCACCACCAAACAGCCCCTCGGCGGACTGGCGCAGACGCTGCTCGAAAAATCGCCGACCTTCTCCAAAGGCTTCCTCGAAGAGCAGCGGACCAAGGCGCAGCAGGATGAGCCGGACGATTTCTACGACCTGACCTCGTGGTCGCTGCCGCTGGCGATGAACGTCGAGACGTTCGTCGTCACCACGCCGGTCGCGGCCGACGTCAAGCCGTATGTGAAGTCCGCTCCGGCGGCGTTTCGGCCGGCGTCGTACGGCTATCTCGTCGATGGACTCGACGCGAATCTCTACCGCCTCGCGGGCGCGCTGCTGCGCAACGCCGTCAACTTCTCCGTCAGCGACGACGAGGTGTCGTTCGGCGACCGGACCTACGCGCGCGGCTCGCTGATCGTGTTGAAAGGGAACAACAAATCCGACCTCGACGCGACGCTGGAGCGCGTGGCGCGCGAGATCGGCGCCGGCATCGTGCCACTGGAGAGCGGATGGACCGGTGGGACGGCGTTCGGTTCGGAGCGCATCCATTTCGTCCGCGATCCGAAGATCGGATTGGTCGGCGGCAACGGCACGGGCGCGACGTCGTACGGCATGCTCTGGCACACGCTCGACGTCGACACGCCGATCCCGCACGCCGATCTCGCCCTCGAGTCGCTGCGCCGGATCGACTTCAGTCACTACCGCGTGCTCGTGTTGCCCGACGGCGATTACGGCCGCCTCGACAAGAACACCACCGCGCGGCTGCAGGCGTGGGTCAAGGCCGGCGGGACGCTCGTCGGGATCAAGGGCGCCAGCGCGTTCCTTCGCGACAAAGACGTGGAGCTGTCGAAGCTCAAGGTGTGGGAAGCGCCGAAGAAGAAGGACAAGGACAAAGAAAAGGACGAGGAGAAAACGGACGAGCGCTACAACGAGTACCGCGTTCCCGGCGCGGCGTTCCGCACTGACATGAGCGCGCGCTCGTACCTGACGTTCGGCGTGCCGCGCGCGCCGATGGTGCTGATCGAGGGAACGGCGGCGTATCAGCCGGTCTCGCACAAGGTCGACAACATCTTGACCATCGATGCGAAGTCGCCGCTCGCGTCGGGCGTCGCCTGGCCGGAGTCGATCGATCGCCTGAAGGGCTCGCCGTATCTCATCTCCGAGCCGTACGGCGACGGACAGGTCATCACCTTCGCCGACGAGCCGAACTTCCGGCTTTTCTGGAGGGGGACTCTGCCGTTGTTTCTGAACGCGGTGCTCTATTCGCCGAGCTTCCCGCGGGATGGCATTTAGCGTGAAACGCAAATGACCGCGCCGCCTGAGCGAGGGGAGCGGACGTCTCGTCCGCTCGGTTCGCGGAGTTGAGCGGACGAGACGTCCGCTCCCCACTTTGAGACGCGCGGCAACTGGTAACCGACAACCGGCAACCAATAGACTTAACCCATGATCCGCCCCCCCGCCGTGGCCGGCACGTTTTACGAAGGCTCGCGCGACCGGCTTCGGCAGCAGGTGGCGTTCTGCTTTCGCGAGTCGCCGGTGCAGGCGGAGAAGGAGCGCTTCATCGGCGCGGTCGTGCCGCATGCGGCGTTTCTGTACAGCGGACACATCGCCGCGTCGTTCTACGCGATCGCGGAATTGCCTAAGCGGCTGATCATCCTCTGCCCGAATCACACGGGCCTCGGGCACTACGCGGCGATCAACCGCGAGGGAGCGTGGCAGACGCCGTTCGGCGAGGCGCGGATCGACACCGAGCTCGCCGACGCGCTGATGAAGAAGACGCCGCTGCTGGCCGACGACGCGCTGGCGCACGCACGCGAGCACTCGCTCGAAGTTCAGCTCCCGTTCCTGCAGCAGCTCCTCGGCAGCGACTTCTCGTTCGTCCCCATCTGTCTCGGCGCGCCGCGCTACGACTTCTGCGAAGAGATCGGCCACGCAATGGCGGACGTGATCGCCGCGCAGGACGAGCCGGTGGGGATGCTCGCCAGCTCCGACCTCAATCATTACGAAGACCAGAAGACGACGCTGGTGAAGGACGCGCTGGCCATCGAGCAGGTGCTGGCGCTGAATCCACGCGAGCTGTGGCGCGTGGTGAACGAGCTCGATGTGTCGATGTGCGGCTTCATCCCGACCACCGCCATGCTGATCGCCGCGCGCGCCCTCGGCGCGTCGAAGGCACGACTGATGAAACACGCCACGAGCGGCGATATCAACCACGACTTCGGTCACGTCGTCGGCTACGCGTCGATCATCATCAGTTAATTGATGCGCATTCTCTTCGCCACATCCGAGGTGTCTCCCGTCGCCAAGACAGGCGGCCTGGGGGATGTGTGCGGATCGCTGCCGAAGGCGCTGCGCGCGCTCGGGCATGACGTCGTCGTCTTCATGCCGTATCACCGCCAGGCGCGGCAGTGGTTCGTGAAGAACGGCGTCGAAGTCGAGCACGTCGCGTCGACGCCGATGACGTGGGCGAACTGGACCGCCGACCTCACCCTGCTGCGGACCACGCTCCCCGCCACCGACATCCCGCTCTACCTCGCGGCGAACGATTTCTTCTTCGATCGCGAGCAGATCTACTCCATCCGTCCCGATGGTCTCGACGACTCCGTCGAGCGCTTCGCCTGGTTCTGCCGCGCCGTGATCCGCGGCTGTGAGCTGATCGAGTTCGCGCCGGAGATCGTTCACGCCCATGACTGGCACACCGCGCTGCTCGCGGCGTATCTCGACTCCGGCCTGCGCCGCAGCGCCGTGTTCCGCGACGCGCGCTCCGTCTACACGATCCACAACCTCAACTACCAGGGCGTCGCCCCGCGCGAGAAATTCGATTTCCTCGGATTGCACAGCCGCTACTGGGCGCCCGATGCGGTCGAGCATTTCGGCGACGTCAACCTGATGAAGGGCGGGATCCTGCTCGCCGACCAGGTGACGACCGTCTCGCCGAATTACAGCCGCGAGACGCGCACGCCGCAGGGCGGCGCGGGACTCGACGGCGTGCTTCGTCACGTCGGCGCGCAATACAGCGGCATCGTCAACGGCATCGACCCCGACGAGTGGAATCCGGCGACTGACGAGCACCTGCCGGCGAACTTCGAACCGGGAAAGCTGCACGGCAAGACCATCTGCAAGCGGATGCTGACGAAAGAGCTCGGGCTGAAGTACAAGCCGAAGACGCCGCTCATCGGGCTCGTCTCGCGCCTCGTCGATCAGAAAGGCTTTCAGCTCATCCTGCCGGTGCTGTCGCAGATCGTGCGCGCCGGCGCGCAGATGATCGTTCTCGGCAGCGGCGATCCGCATTACGAGGAGCTGTTGCAGGAAGCGGCGGCCGCGCATCGCGACACGTTGCGCGTCGTCATCGGCTTCGACAACGCGCTCGCCCATCGCATCTACGCGTCATGCGACCTGCTGCTCATGCCGTCGATGTACGAGCCGTGCGGACTGAATCAGATGTACGCGTCGCATTACGGCACGCTGCCGGTCGTGCGCCTGACCGGCGGTCTCGTCGACACCGTGGTTCCGTTCGACGGCACCAATCGCGCGGAGGCGACCGGCTTCGCATTCGGACCGCCGGCGCCGTCCGATCTCTACCTCGCGACCTGGATCGCGATGCTCAACTTCAAAGACGCGCGTCTCTGGAAGACGCTGCAGGCCAACGGCATGGACATCGACTTCTCGTGGGATCGTTCCGCGAGGCAGTACGAAGAGGTATACCGGCGTGCGCATGAATGACAAATCGACAGCGTACGAAGAGTGCTATCAGGCCATCACCGCGATCTGGAGCGACGAAGGAGGCGCGGCGCTCGACGAGATCGCGCTGATGGCGACGATCAACTCCGTCCTCGCCCATCGCTTCGACGCCTATTTCTGGACCGGCTTCTATCGCGTCTGCGGCGACCGGCTCATCGTCGGTCCGTACATCGGGACGGTCGGCTGCCTGCAGATCGAGTTCGGCCGCGGCGTCTGCGGCACGGCCGCAGCGAAACGCGAGACCGTCATCGTGCCCGACGTGAACCAGTTCCCCGGACACATCGCCTGCGACGCCAATTCGAAGTCGGAGATCGTCGTCCCGGTGTTCGGGCGTGAAGGTGAGTTGATCGCCGTGCTCGACGTCGACAGCGACCGTCTCGCCGCGTTCGATGAGGTGGATCGGGCGGGACTGGAGAAGATCGTCGCCCTATTTCGGTGAGGAGCGCGCTCCTTACCCCAGCAACTCCAGGATCGCGCGCAACTCCTTCTTCACATCCGCGAGATTCATCTTCGGCCCCGCAGAAGCCGCCGGCTCCGCCATCTCCGTCTCCAGCTTCTTCTTCGCTCCCGCGATGGTGAAGCCTTCCGAGTACAGCAGCTGCTTGATGCGCAGGATGATGTCGATCTCACGGCGGGTGTAGAGCCGCTGTCCGCCTCCGCTCTTGTTCGGCGCGAGCGGCGGGAACTCCGTCTCCCAGTAACGAAGGACGTACGGCTGCACATCCGCCATCCGGCAGACCTCGCCGATCTTGTAGAGCTCCTTCTCGGCCGCCACGCGGAAATTATGACAGCTAAAACAGGGCGTTCGGCGTCGGCGCGATCGTCGCCGCGTGCTCGGCGGGATGCACCCGCTCGATCACCATCTCCGGATGCTCGCGGCGGAACGACTCCACCATGAAGCAGCGGCGGCAGACGGGATCGGAAACGGCGAACACATTCGGGACCTCTTCCGGCGGGATGGCCGTCCACTCGATCACACCCGCCTGTGGCGTCACCACCGCTCCGGCCTCATCGATGATGTGCCGGCAGAAGTAGCAGCGCTTTCCCTCGAACCACGTCTCGACGATGTTCTGCAGGGCGCTGTTCTCCGGCGAGCTCTCGATCTGCGAGAGGCACTCCTGCCCGCATCCTTCCTTCTCCGGCCAGCGCGAGCAGACGTTGAGGCGGAGATCGGCCTCGCCGCTCAGCGCGGCCCAGCGCGCGGCGCGTTTCGCGTCGACCTTCACTGCCGCCGGCTGGTAATTCTCGGGGCAGACGATCAGCCTCACGCCGCGGAAGCGGAACCAGTTGCGGAGGTACTCGCCGAAGAAGACGTAGAGCGCGATCGCGGCGACGGACAGAGCGAGAAGAAACCAGAGCGTCGGGATGGGCATGACTGCCTCCATCGCACATGGTCGCGTGCGCGCAGACATCACGCCGTGCGGTAGCGCACCAGCCGACGTGTCGGCGGATCACATTGAACAGTGCGTCTCGTCGCTGCTTCGGTTTGTCGCGCGGCGCATCTTCGCGCCGGTGGTCGCTCTGCCCACTGCGACCAAGGAGAGGCGATGAACAAAGATCCCCATGACAACACGATCGCAGCCCACCTGAAGCGCAGTGGTGTAAACCGGCGCGATTTCCTATCGTTCTGCGGCAAGCTGGCGGTCGCCGCGCCGTTCGGGCTGGCCATCACCAACGGCCTTACGCCCGAGGCCATCGCGGCGGAGATCGGAGCGATCAGACGGCCGTCGGTCATCTGGCTGCACTTCCAGGAGTGCACCGGCTGCACCGAGACGCTGCTCCGGACCTCGGAGCCCGACCTGGCCGACCTCCTCTTCAACGTCATCTCGCTCGACTATCACGAGACCGTGATGGCGGCTTCGGGCCACGACGCCCACGCCGCGCTCGAAGACGCGATGAAAGCGAACGACGGCAAGTTCATCTGCGTGGTCGAAGGCGCCATTCCGACGAAGAACGACGGCAAGTACCTCTTCATCGGCGGAAAGAAAGGCACCGACATCCTCCAGGAAGTCACCAGCCGCGCGGCCGCAGTCGTGTCGATGGGCTCCTGCGCTTCGTGGGGCGGCGTGGCCTCGGCGGGATCGAATCCCACCGGCGCCGTCGGCGCGATCGAGCTGATTAAAGGCAAGCCGGTCGTCAACCTTCCGGGCTGCCCGCCCAACCCGTACACCTTCCTCGCGGTCGCCCTGCAGGTCGCCAAGACCGGCAAGCCGCCCGCGCTCGACGCGCTCAATCGCCCGAAGTTCGCCTACGACCGGCTGATCCACGATCACTGCCCGCGCCGTCCGCACTTCGACGCCGGTCGTTTCGCCAAATCATTCGGCGACGAAGGGCATTCGCAGGGCTGGTGCCTCTACCGCCTCGGCTGCAAGGGCCCGGTCACGCACGCCGCATGCTCCACGCGCAGCTTCAACGAGATCCCCGACTGCTGGCCGATCGGCATCGGTCATCCCTGCTTCGGCTGCACCGAGAAAGGGGTCGGCTTCACGCTGGCGCTGCACGACACCGTCAACATCGACCGCCCGATGCCGCCCGACGCCTACCCGGCGATCTTCCCCGAGCACAAGGGCATCAGCCCGCTGGCCACCGGCGTCGCCGGCGCGGTCGCCGGAGCGCTCCTGGTCGGTGGAGTGATCGGCTCGCGCAAAGCCGGAGACAGCGAGAACACCGAGACGAAGGAGTAGGCGATGAAAACCGATCGTCGCTCACTGCTGAAAGGAATCGCCGCCGCCACCGCGGCGGTGTCGGCCGCGCCCATCACCGCGCTCGCCCGTCCGCGCAAGACCGCCGGTGCCGACGCCGTCGGCATGCTGTACGACGCCACGAAATGCATCGGCTGCAAGACGTGCGTCGTCGCCTGCAAGGAAGAGGCGGGACTTCCGGCCGATACCCGCTCCAATCGCCTCTACGACGCTCCCGATGGACTCAACGAGTACACGAAGAACGTCATCCAACTCTATAAAGGCGACAACGAATACTCGTACGTCAAGAAGCAGTGCATGCACTGCATCGATCCGGCATGCGTCGGCGCGTGCATGCTCGGCGCGCTGAAGAAGGGTGACTACGGAGTCGTCTCCTACGAAGCCGACACCTGCATCGGCTGCCGCTACTGCGAAGTGGCCTGCCCGTTCAACGTCCCGAAATTCGAGTGGTCGAAGTCGACGCCGAAGATCGTCAAGTGCGAGCTCTGCAAAGAGCGCCTGGCGAAGGGACTCGAGCCCGCATGCACGACCGTCTGCCCGGCGAAGGCCATCATCTTCGGCAAGCGCGACCAGCTGCTGAAGGAAGCGCACGACCGCATCGACAGGAACCCGAATCTCTACTTTCCGAAGGTCTACGGCGAAGAGGAGCTCGGCGGCACGCAGGTTCTCTACCTGTCGCATGTCCCGTTCGAAAAACTCGGATTCCGTTTCGATGACAAGCGCGCGGTGCCCGACGTCCAGCAGACGATCCAGCACGGCGTCTACCAGGGCTTCGCCGCACCGATCGCGCTCTACGCCGTCCTCGGCGCCGTGATCTTCCGCAACCGCAAGAAGAGTCCCGACGAGGAATGATGATGTCGCGCTCATTCAAGGCGTTGCTCGCTCTCGCCGCCCTCGGCGTTGCGCTGATTCTTTGGCGCCTCTACGCGGGACTCGGCGTGACGACGGCGATGTCCGACGGATACCCGTGGGGCATCTGGATCGCCTTCGACGTCGTCACCGGCACGGCGCTGGCGTGCGGCGGGTACGCCGTCGCCATCCTCGTGTACATCCTGAACCGCGGCAACTATCACCCCCTCATCCGCCCCGCCATCCTCACCAGCGCCCTCGGCTACTCCATCGCCGGCCTCTCCGTCGTCCTCGACATCGGCCGCTGGTGGAACGTCTGGAAAGTGCCGGTCATGATCCGGAACTGGAACGTGAACTCGGTGCTGCTCGAGGTCGCGCTCTGCATCATGGCCTACACCGTCGTGCTCTGGATCGAGCTGACGCCGGCGATCCTGGAGAAGTGGCCGGACAGCGCGATCTCGCGGCGCGCGCTGCCGATTCTCGACAAGTCGCTGGTCTGGATCGCGGCCCTCGGCATCGTTCTGCCGACGATGCGTCAGTCGTCGCTCGGCAGCCTGATGCTGCTCAGCGGACCGAAGCTGCATCCGCTCTGGAACACGCCGCTGCTGCCGCTCTTCTTCCTCGCCACCTGTCTGGCGATGGGCTACGCGATCGTTGTCTTCGAATCGCGTTCCCACGGGCGGGTCGGAGGATCCGTCCTGCGCACGCTGCAGCAGATCGCCACCTGGAGCGTCTTCATCTTCGTGGTCGCGCGCTTCATCGATCTCGGATTGCGCGGTGAGATCACGCGGATCCTCACGCTCGATCTCTACGGCGTGATGTTCTGGGCCGAGACGGCGCTCTTTCTCGCGCCGCTTTTCCTGAAGGACCTCCGCGGCGCCATCCTGCTGCTCCTCGCCGGAGCGCTCTATCGCTTCGACACGTTCCTCGTCGCTTTTGACCCGGGACCGGGATGGTCTTACTTCCCGTCCGTTCCGGAGATTTTCATCACCATCGGCCTGATTGCCTTCGAGCTCGCCGCGTACGTCCTCATCGTGAAGACGTTCCCGATCTTGGGCGGCACAGCGCACCAGGAGAATTGATATGAGCAAGCGCATCACCATCGACCCGATCACCCGCATCGAAGGTCACCTGCGCGTCGACGTCGAGGTGGACGGGGGCGAAGTCAAAAAGGCCTGGGCCTCTTCCACCATGTGGCGGGGCATCGAATCGATGCTCATCGGCCGCGATCCGCGCGACGCGTGGCTCTTCACGCAGCGTTTCTGCGGCGTCTGCACCACCGTGCACGCCATGGCTTCAGTCCGCTCCGTCGAGGACGCGCTGGAGCTGGAGATCCCGCTCAACGCGCAGTACATCCGCAACATCATCATGACCGCGCACGCGCTGCACGATCATGTCGTCCACTTCTACCAGCTCTCCGCGCTCGACTGGGTCGACGTCGTCTCCGCGCTGAAGGCCGATCCGGCCAAGGCCGCGGTCATCGCCGAAAGCCTCTCCGACTGGCCGGGCAACTCCAAAGAGCAGATGAAGTCGGTGCAGGACAAGGTCAAAGGCCTCGTGGCCAGCGGCCAGCTCGGCATCTTCGCGCACGGCTACTGGGGACATCCGGCCATGAAGCTCCCGCCGGAGATCAACCTGCTCGCCGTCTCGCACTACCTGCAGGCGCTCGAGTATCAGCGCTACGCGAACCAGGTCGTCGCCATCCTCGGCGGCAAGACGCCGCACATCCAGAACGTTGCCGTCGGCGGCGTGGCCAACGCCATCAATCTCGATTCACCCGCGGCGCTGAACCTCGATCGCATCTACAGCATGAAGCCGCTGCTCGACAAGATCACCTCGTTCGTGCAGAAGGTCTACGTCCCCGACGTCTGCGCCATCGCCGGTCTCTACCCTGACTGGTTCGGTTACGGCGGGGGCGTGACGAACTACCTCTCCGTTCCCGACATCCCGCTCGACGGCCGCAACACGAACTTCGTGCTGCCGGGCGGCACGATCATGAACGGCGACATCAGCACGTACAAACCGATCAAGGGCCAGCGCGATCCGTACTGGCGCAAAGGGGTCACCGAGGACAGCACGCACGCGTACTACAAGGACGACGGGCCGCTGCATCCGTTCGAGGGGAAGACCGAGCCGAACTTCACCGACTTCCAGGACGACGGCAAGTACACGTGGGTCAAGTCGCCGCGCTTCGAAGGAAAGCCGATGCAGGTCGGACCGCTGGCGAATGTGCTGTGCGGTTACGCGGCCGGCAATCCGCTCATGAAAAAGTGGGCCGACGCCGCGTTGTCGAACATCTCTGCGATTGCGAAGGTGAAGGCCACGCCTGCCATGCTGCACTCCACCCTCGGCCGTCACGGCGCCCGCGCCATCCGCGCCGCGGTGTTCTCCGAGGTTGCGATGCAGCAATGGCAGCTGCTCACCGACAACATCATCAAAGGCGACACCACCATCTACAACCGTCCCGAGTTCCCGAAGGGGACGATCGAAGGCGTCGGCTTCCACGAGGCGCCGCGCGGCACGCTGTCGCACTGGGTCGTCATCGACGACGGCAAGATCAAGAACTACCAGGCCGTCGTCCCGACCACCTGGAACGCCGGTCCGCGCGACGAGAAGGGGACTGTCGGACCGTACGAGGCCTCGCTCGTCGGCAACCCGGTCGCCCAGGCCGATCACCCGCTCGAAGTGCTCCGCACCATCCACTCCTTCGATCCCTGCATGGCGTGCGCGGTTCACGTGTTCGATCCGGAGCGGAAGCATCTCGCTCGCGTGAAGGTGCTGGGATGAGTCGGCTGGCGATCTTCGGCATCGGCAATGTTCTCGCGCAGGACGACGCCGTCGGTCCGACGGTGATCCACTGGCTGAACAGCCGCTACTCCTTCCCGTCCGACGTCGTGGTCGAAGACCTCGGCACGCCGGCGCTGGAGTTGCCCACGCACCTTGCCGGACATCGTTACGTCATCTTCGTCGACGCCGTCGCATCGTCGTCGGACGAGCCGGGAACGGTGAAGCTGTACGACCGCGAAGATCTGCTCGATCACCCGCCGGGTCTGCGGCTTTCGCCGCACGACCCGGCCCTCACCGAGACACTGCTCATCCTCGACGTCGCCGGCGGCGCGCCGGGCGACGTCAAGATGGTCGGCATCGTCGCCGCCGACACCGAAATGGCTCTCGGCTTGTCGGACGCGGTGCGCAAGGCCGTCCCCCTCGCCGCCGCCGCCGTGCTCGAGCTGGCGGAACGGGTGGGCGTGACGGCGGAGTTGCGGGCCGATGCGAGCGACGCGGCGCCGTGGTGGGAAGCGGCGTAAAAAGCAAAGCTGTTGAGCTGTTGAGCTGTTCAGCTATTGAGCTTTGGTGTTCCGTAACAGCTCAACCGCTTAATAGCTCAACAGCCCCCCACGTGATCCCCATCACAACGAAACGTATCAACCCGCATCTCCCCCGTTCACGCAACCGCCTACCTTGTCGTCACGAGGTCGTGTGATGGCTCTCGAAGGGCGCCACATTCAAATTCGCGGGATCGTTCAGGGCGTTGGGTTCCGCCCGTTCGTCTACCAGCTCGCCCGGCGCAGCGGCGTCGGAGGGCGGGTGCGGAACGACTCGATGGGTGTGGCCATCGACGCCTTCGGCCGTGACGACGCGCTCGACTCGTTCCTTGCGCACATCGAGAGCGACGCTCCTCCCGCCGCTCGTGTGCGCGAGGTCGAGTGGGTGGCGATCCCGTTCGAGTCCATCGACGACTTCGAGATCGCCGCGAGCGCCGAAGCGGACGTGCGCAACGTCTCCATCCCCGCCGATCTCTCCATCTGCGACGACTGCCTCGGCGAGATCTTCGATCCTCTCGATCGCCGCTATCACTACGCGTTCACGAACTGCACGAACTGCGGCCCGCGCTACTCGATCGCCCGCGATATCCCGTACGACCGCCAGCACACCACGATGGCGGGCTTCCGGATGTGCCTCGATTGCCGGCGCGAGTACGAAGATCCGGACGACCGCCGTTTCCACGCCCAGCCGAACGCCTGCCCGGCGTGCGGACCGAAAGTCTTCACCGTCACGCCGACCGGACGGGAGGTCGATACCGCCGATCCGATCGACTTCGCCGCGCGCAGCCTGCGCGCGCAATTCATCGTCGCCGTGAAAGGGCTCGGTGGTTTCCACCTGGCCTGTGACGCCACTTCCGAAATCGCGGTGCAGCGTTTGCGAGAGCGCAAGCACCGCGAAGCAAAACCGCTCGCGGTCATGGTGCGTGACCTGGCCGAAGCCGAGCGGATCTCCCTCCTCAGCGAGCGCGAGCGCCGGCTCCTCACCTCCGTCGAACACCCGATCGTCCTTGTCACCCGCAGGGCCGGCGCTCCGCTCGCACCTTCCGTCTGTGGGGAAAACCCGCTCGTCGGGCTCTTCCTCCCTTACACCCCTCTGCATCACCTGCTGATGGCCGAGGCCGGACGTCCGCTGGTCATGACCTCCGGAAATCTGGCGGATGAGCCGATGGCGTACCGCAACGCCGACGCGCTCGAGCAGCTCTCCGCCGTCGCCGACACCTTCCTGATGCACGACCGCGACATCGAGGCGCGCGTCGACGACTCCGTGGTTCGCGTCATCGACGACGGGCCGGTCGTCCTTCGCCGCGCGCGCGGCTACGTCCCGCGCGGCATCACCGTGCGGCGCGTGTTCAACGAGCCGCTGCTCGCCGTCGGCGCGCATCTGAAAAACGCCATCTGCGTCGGCGCGGGCCGCACCGCGTTTCTCGGTCCGCACATCGGCGACCTCGAGACCGTCGAGACGCTCCGCTCGTTCGAACAATCGGTCGAGCGGATGAAAACCTTCGTCGGCATCGAGCCGCGCATCGTCGCGCACGATCTCCATCCCGATTATTTTTCGACGCGCTACGCGTCGACGATCCCGAACGTAAAACTGGTCGGCGTCCAGCACCACCACGCTCACATTGCCGCCGTCATGGCCGAGCACGGACTCGACGCGCCCGTCATCGGCGTCGCGTACGACGGCACCGGCTACGGTCTCGACGGCACGTCGTGGGGCGGCGAGGTGATGATCGCCGGCTACACGAACTTCCGCCGCGTCGCCACCTTCCGCCCGATCCCGCTCGCGGGCGGTGATCAGGCCATCAAGCAGGTCTGGCGCATCGCGCTCGCCCTGCTCGACGACGCGTTCGACGGCGAGCCTCCGCTCGCGCTCATTCCGCTTTTCCGCGAAACTCCGCGCCGGGTCGAGGCGATCCGGCAGATGATCGCCGGCGGCCTCAACACGCCGCTCGCGCGCGGCATCGGCCGCTACTTCGACGCCATCGGCGCGCTCGTCCTCGACATGCCGACGGCGGCCTACGAAGGCGAAGTGGCGTTCCAGTGGAACGTCATCGCCGATCCGAAAGAAACGGGGCGCTATCCCGCGGTCATCCGCGAAGGACGCGATCCGTGGGAAGTCGACCTGCGGCCGATGGTCCAGGCGGTGGTCGAGGATCTGATCGGCGGACGCAGTGCCGCCACCATCTCCGCGCGCTTCCACAACACGCTCGCCGCGACCACCGTGGAGTTGATCCAGGCCGCCGACGCCGACATGCCGGTCGTTCTGGCCGGCGGCTGCTTCCAGAACGCCCGGCTCACCGAATCGATTACCGCCGCGCTGCGCGATCAGCAGCGCCTCTACATCGGCCGCGAAATCCCGCCCGGCGACGGCGGCATCGCCCTGGGGCAGGCCGTCATCGCCAACGCAGTGGCCCAGGTAACGGAGGAGCTCCCATGTGTCTCGGTGTCCCAGGCAAAGTAGTCGAGATCAACGGCAGCATGGCCACCGTCGACTTCTGGGGCGTGCGCCGCTCGGTCTGCCTCGACATCGTCGATGAGCCGGTCGCGGTCGGCGACTACATCCTCAACCACGTCGGCTTCGCCATCCGCCGCATCCCGCCCGAGTCCATCGGCGAGACGCTGGCCTACTACGAGACGCTGCTCGCGGAGCGCGATGAGAACGATCCGATGGCGGCCGACGTCCTTGGTGAGATCGAGGCGACGACCGCATGAACGAGCTCCAGTTCCGCAACCCCGAGCTCGCGCGCGCACTCGCCCATCAGCTCGAAGTGCTGATGAACGAGATCGGCCGCGAAGTCTCGGTGATGCACGTCTGCGGCAGTCACGAGCAGGCCATTGCCAAGTTCGGACTGCGCTCGCTCTTCCCGAAAAAACTCAACGTGATCATGGGACCGGGCTGCCCGGTCTGCGTCACCGACGTTCCCGAAGTCGATGAAGGCGTGCTGCTCGCGGAGCAGCCGAACGTCGAGATCGCGACCTACGGCGACATGCTGAAAGTGCCCGGCACCGTCCGCTCGCTCGCCGACGCGCAGGCCGCCGGCGCGAAGATCCACATCGTCTACGGTCCGTCGCAGGCGGTGGAGATTGCGAAGAACAGCGATGCCGAGATCGTTTTCTTCGCCACCGGCTTCGAGACCACGGCGGTGGCCACCGCCGCGATTCTGCTCGCCGGACCGCCGGAGAATTTCTCCATCCTCTCCGCGCACAAGTACATCCCGCCGGTGATGGAGATCGTGGCCGAGATGCCGGACACGAAGATCGAAGGCTTCCTCGCCGCCGGTCACGCCGCGGCGATCACCGGCTACGGCGTGTTCGAAGAATTCGTCGAGCGTCACGCGCAGCCGGTCGTCGTCGCAGGCTTCGAGCCGCTCGACATCCTGGCCGGCCTCGTCGAGCTGGTGAAGCTCGTGCGCGACGGCCAGCGCCGAGTCGTCAACACCTTCCCCCGCTGCGTCACGCGCGAGGGCAACCTCGCGGCGCAGGAGCAACTCTGGAAAGTCTTCCGCCCGGTCGGCGGACGGTGGCGCGGCATCGCGCATGTGCCGAACGGCAACCTGCGGCTGCGCGATGAATTCGCGAAGTGGGACGCGCGCAAGCGCTACACGATCGACCTGCGCAGCCTGTGGGATTTCGCGCCGCCGCAACTCGCCAACCAATGCATCTGCGGCGACATCATGGCCGGCATCCGCAATCCCGTCGATTGCCGGCTCTTCAACAAGGAATGCCTCCCCGAAAACCCGGTCGGCGCCTGCATGGTCTCGAACGAAGGGACGTGCAAGATCTGGCACCTCTACGGCGGCATCCCGGACCTCGGTGTAGGACAGGCGCCCTCGCCTGTCGAGGCTGCGGTATGAGCGGACGCATTCTTCTCAAACAGGGCGGCGGCGGCCGCGCGATGCGCCGCCTCATCGAAGACGTCTTCATCCGCGACTTTGCCGCCATGCCGTTCGACGGCGTCGGCCTCGCCGCGATGGACGACGGCGCGTGCATCCCATTCGGCGACGAGTACATCGTCGTCACCACCGACTCGCACGTCATCCATCCGATCTTCTTCCCCGGCGGCGACATCGGCCGCATCTCCATCTGCGGCACGGTCAACGACCTGGCCATGATGGGTGGCACGCGCATCCTCGGGCTGACCTGCGGCGTGATCCTGGAGGAAGGTTTCCCGATCGAAGACCTCGAGAAGATCCAGCGCTCCATGGTCGCCGCATGCAAAGAAGCGGGCGCGGTCGTCATCACCGGCGACACGAAGGTGATGGGCCGCGGCGAAGTCGACGGCATCGTCATCAACACCACCGGCATCGGCCTCACGAAAGTGCCGATCCGCGACAACGGCCTGCGCGCCGGCGACAGAATCATCATCACCGGCACCATCGGCGATCACGGCCTCGCGGTGATGTCGCTCCGTCATTCGCTCGACCTCGAGGGCGACCTCGTCTCCGACGTCGCGCCGCTCAACTCGCTCGTCGCCGCGATCGTCGACGGCGCCCCCGGCGCGATCACGGCGATGAAGGACCCGACGCGCGGCGGCCTCGCCAGCGCGCTGCACGAGATGGCGGCGAAGTCGCACGTCGGCGTCGTGCTCCAGGAGCGCGCCGTGCCGGTCACCGACGCCACGCGCGCCGCCGGCGAAGTCCTCGGCATCGATCCGCTGCACGTGGCGAACGAAGGCAAGGCCGTCCTCGGCGTGCGCGCCGAAGACGCGGAGCGCGTGCTGGCCATCATCCGCAATCACGAGCGCGGCCGCGACGCGGCGATCATCGGCACCGTCACGAACGAACGACCGGGCTCGATCATCCTCGACACCGGATTCGGAAGGAGGCTGCTGGCCGAGCCGGATGGCGAGCCGCTGCCCCGCATATGCTGAACGTCGCCGTCCTCTGCTCGAAACGCGCGCCCGGACTGAAGGCGCTGCTGCAGCGCCGCGAGTTCAACGTCGTCTGCGTCATGACGACCGAAGCGGAGTTTCCCGAATGCGGCGTGCCGGTGATCGCTCACCCGATCAAAGGAGTGCGCCGCCGCGATTACGACGCCGACACCGCCGCGATCCTGGTCACGCTCGGCGTCGACGCCGTCATCTGCCTTGGCTATCTCTACATCCTGACGGAGCCGATGCTCTCCGCATTTCCGGAACGCATCTTCAACATCCATGACGCCGACGTGTCGCAGGGTCGCTACCCCGGCCTGCACGCGACGCGCGACGCCATCGTCGCCGGCGAGCGCTTCACGCGCAGCTCGGTGCACGTCGTCACCGCCGACGTCGACGCCGGACCGGTGGTCGCGGTCAGTCGCGATTACCCGGTCTCGCCGCTCATCCGCGACGCGCTTCGCTGGAACGCCGGCGACATCGTCCGCGCCTACGCCTATGCCCACCGCGAATGGATGATGCGCGACTCGTGGGGCGACCTCGCCGCGCAGGCCCTGGCCTACGCCGCCGCCCCGGAGGAAGCGTTCGCATGAGCCACATCCGCATCGAGCACGACGGCGCGGTCGGCGTGATCACCATCGACCGCAAAGAGCGCTTCAACTCGCTCGACGTCGAGACCGCCCGCGACCTCCGCAAGGCCGGCCTGCAGCTCGCCCGCGACAACGCCGTCCGCTGCGTCATCCTCAAAGGTGTCAACGGCATCTTCTGCAGCGGCGCCGATTTGAAATACATCCGCAACGGCGGCGATCAGAAGGATCTGACCTACCTGCAACCCAGCAACTCAGCAACTCAGCAACCTGGTTTCGGCTCCGTCTTCAAACAAATCCTCGAATACATCCACTCGACCATCTCCGAGATCCGCCGCGCGTCGAAGCCGTTCATCGCCGCCGTCGACGGCGTGGCCGCCGCCGGCGGTCTCGGCCTCGCCATCTGCTGCGATCTCGTCATCGCCAGCGAGCGCTCGACGTTCGAATGGGCGTATTCGAAGACCGGTTTGACCGGCGCGGAGAGCTCGACCTTCTTCCTCCCGCGGCTCGTCGGCCTGCGCCGCGCGCTCGAGCTGCTGCTGCTCAACCCGCGTCTCGGTCCGCATCGCGCGCAGGAGTACGGGCTCGTCACGCGCGTCCTGCCGAACGAGTCGTTCGACGCCGAAGTGCTGGCCATGGCCAGGACCATCGCCGACGGGCCGACCGAGGCGCTGGGGATCGCCAAGCAGTTGATGAATGAGGCGGCGGGAGTCGATCGCCTCGATTTCCACCTCGACCGCGAGCTCGAGCATCTCGCGCGCATCGCCGACGGAGCGACGTTCGCCGAGGGATTGAGCGCGTTTTTCGAAAAACGCCAGCCGGACTTCCACCATGCATGAGTACTCGATCATTCAGTCGCTCGTCGATTCCGTCGACGCCGCGGTGAAGGAGACGCCCGACGCGATCGTCATGCGCGTGCGCATCGAGATCGGCGATCTCTCCGGAGTCGACGTCGACCTCCTCACCACCGCGTTCGAGACCTTCCGCGACGGCACCTGCTGCGCGAACGCCGACCTGCTGATCGAGCGCGTGTCGACGCAGTGGGTCTGCCCGAAGTGCGACCGTCCCATCGCGCACGGCGCGGTCCTGCGCTGCCCTTGCTGCAATGAGCCGGCGCGTCTCGACGCCGGCGACGAAATCCTTCTCCGCCAGATCGAAATGGAGGTTCCCGATGTGTCAGGACTGCGGATGCGGTGATCCGGAAGTCGTTCCCGTCAAGGTGCAGCAGAAGATCCTCGCCCGGAACGACCGCACCGCCGCGCACAACCGCGAGCATTTCCTCGGCGACGGAATCCTCGCCGTCAACCTGATGGGAGGTCCCGGCGCCGGCAAGACCGCGGTGCTCGAAGCGACGGGACGCGCGCTGCCGGATCCGAAGAAAGTCGCGGCCATCGCCGGCGACCTGGCCACGGAGAACGACGCCAATCGCCTGATCGCCGCCGGCATCCGGTCGAAGACGATCACCACGGGACAGGCGTGTCATCTCGACGCGGAGCTCGTGCATCGCTCGCTGCATCACTTCGATCTCGACGGCGTGGAGTTCCTCTTCATCGAGAACGTCGGCAATCTCGTCTGCCCCGCGGTCTACGACCTCGGGCAGGCGCTGAACGTCGTCGCGCTCTCGATCACGGAAGGGGAGGACAAACCGCTGAAGTATCCGACAATGTTCGCCAAGGCCGATCTCGTCTTGCTGACCAAAGCCGATCTGTTGCCGCACCTCCCGTTCGTCGACGTCGACAAGATCACCGACGCGCTGGCGCATGTCATGCCGACGCCGCGCGTGATCTCCGTCTCGTCGCGCACCGGCTTCGGCGTCGAGGCCTGGATCCGCTGGCTGGCCAACGCGCGCACCGCGGCGCTGGAGAAGTTCGAGGTCTACGCGTGACCTGGACGCTCATCGTCACGGCCGCGCTGATCGGATCGATCCACACGCTCGCTCCCGATCACTGGGTGCCTTTCGCCGCGCTGGCCCGCGCGCGCGGCTGGTCGACGGCGCGCACCGCGCGGACCACGTTCCTCTGCGGCTTCGGCCACGTCACCGTCTCCGCCGCCCTCGGCATCGGTGCGCTGATCGTCGGCCTCAACGCGGTGCACGCCATGGGCTCCCGACTCGAGTCGTACGCGACCGTGCTCCTCATCGGCTTCGGCCTCGCCTACATGCTCTGGGGCTTCTGGCGCAGCAGCGTCCACGCCCACGGACCGCGCGGCCCGAACATCACCGAGTGGGGCCTGTTTCTCGTCTTCTGCGCCGACCCCTGCGTGGCCATCATCCCCATGATCATGGCCGCCTCCGCCGGCGGCTGGACCACCGTCGCCCTCGTCACCATCGCTTACGAAATCGCCACCATCACCACCATGATCGTCCTCGCCACCGGCATGCTCGCCGGCGTCAAGCGCATGACCCTGCACTGGGCCGATCATTACGGCGACGCTGTGGCGGGCGGGGTGATCGTGTTCGTGGGGGTGGCGATGTTGGTTTTGGGGTGGTGAGGTTCTAGCCGCAGGCGATTGAGCGTTCGATCTCGCGCCCACGTGAACGACTCTCGACTAGTGGTAACTGAAATTCACGCCGAACAACAGGATGCTTGAGTGCGTCCAGCACTGCAGAAGCGACAGCCTGAACGATTGGCACCACAACGGAGTTGCCAAACTGTTTGTATGCCTGCGTGTCAGACACGACGATCCGAAATGAATCCGGATATCCCATGAGGCGAGCGCATTCGCGAGGAGTTAGCCGCCTGGGATTCTTTCCTCGTTGTGGAACGAGTATTTCCGATCCGTCCTTGTAGTATCTCGCGCTCAATGTGCGTGTAATGCCGTTGAGATCGGCAAGTCCAAATCCGAAACCGTTGCCTGCCGCCTTATGTTTTCTCGAGTAATCCTGCAAATACCGCCAGAGCTTGTCGCTTAATGTGTATTTGGCGTCGACGCGTTTTTCGATGATGTCGCGAAAGACGGGGTGTTGATTCTGTGCAGAAGGAGCCGGCCATTTGAAATCACGTGGTTCTCGGAATCCGACTATGAAAATGCGCTCGCGATGTTGGGGCACGACGTGTTTTGCGTCGAGTATCCGGTAATGAACGTCGTATCCGAGCTCTTGCGTCAACAGCTGAAAGATGACGTTGAACGTTCTTCCCTGGTCGTGATTCCGCAGATTGCGCACATTTTCGAGAATAAACGCTTGTGGCTGATGCGCCCGGAGGAACCGAACGATTTCGAAGAAAAGCGTTCCCTGTACCTGATCGGCGAAACCGTGCGGCCGGCCCAGGCTGTTCTTTTTTGAGACGCCCGAAATCGAAAACGGCTGACAGGGGAACCCGGCGGTGAGGATGTCGTAGGGCGGAACGTCCTTTTCGTGGACGTTTCGGATGTCGCCGGCTGGCTCGTCGCTGAAGTTCGCGAGATAAGTCTGCCGTGCGAATCGGTCCCAGTCTGAAGAGAAAACGCAATCGCCGCCGAGTTGCTGCAGCGCCAGCCGGAAGCCGCCGATACCGGCGAACAGGTCAATGAATCGAAAAGAGTCTCGCGCCAGCCCCACGGCGTCAGAATACCTCGGTCGTCGACGATTGCCGAGGACGATCTTTCGCGGCCTCCAAGCTCCACGACAGGTAGAATTTACAAGTGGTCGATGTCCTCTCACCAGCGCAGCGCCGGACGAACATGCAGCGCATCCGATCGAAGAACACGAAGCCGGAACTTCATGTCCGGCGGCTGGTGCATGCACTCGGCTATCGTTATCGTCTGCACGGTGGCCATCTGCCCGGAAGACCCGACCTCGTCTTCGCTGGACGACGAAAAGTGATCTTCGTTCACGGTTGCTACTGGCACGTGCACTCCTGTCGATTCGGGCGGGTGACACCTGCTACCAACGCCGAGTTCTGGCGTGAGAAGCGCCTGGGCAATCGGCAAAGAGACAAGCGCAACGAGCGCGCGCTGCGAGCACTCGGATGGAGACTTCTCGTGGTGTGGGAATGCGAGCTCGCGCATGAAGCGCTGCCGCGCCGAATCGCCCATTTTCTCGAGGACGATCAATGACAGCCTCGCTCGCCTCGTTATTTTCGTCCGTTGCGACCAAGCAGCTTGCCGCCGTCGACCTTCCCAAAGTCGCCTCTCACCAACACGAGCTGAATGGGTCGAGACGCTTGCGTCAGTTTTTCGGTGAGGAGACAACGAAAGGGGCATTGCGCTGGCATTACTTCAGCGACGACGAGGAACCATCCCGTGAGATTGGCACCTTCACGTTTTACGACTCTCGTTTGAAGAGCTTCGAGCGAACGGGGCGCACCGAATGGCGGATGTATTACCCGGGAGAATTCCTGAGCCGGGCGGCCGTTGGCGACGTGCTGATTCTTGCGCGCTCACATTCGGGCGATGTCTATGGACTTGTCTTCCAAGCCGGCTCGAGCTGGCTGCGTGCAGCAAAGACGCTGTTCGACATCGAAGGCGACCAGAAGTCTTTCAGGATTTCGCCGTCGGAGGATCTCAGCCGCCACACCATTGAATTCGTATCCGCGCGGATCCTCGAAGAGCTGGATCTTGACATCGAGCTTCCAGCGACAACGGATTTCGACGGAGTCGCTGCGATCGAGCTTGATGCCGCGTTGAAAGCAGGCCGGTTGTTTCCAGCGGCCGCGCGGCTTTCTGCTGTGGCGCGATCGCTCGTACTGGTTGACGAATCGAAGGCAGATGCGACCCTCCAGCAGTGGCTCGAAGCCGAGGAGCTCATCTTCCGCGCCGCCGAGCGGCGTCTTGTGGATGAAAAGCTACGTGCCGGGTTCAGGGATGTTGATGATTTCATTGCCTACTCCCTGTCGGTGCACAACAGGCGAAAATCGCGCATGGGACTCGCGCTACAAAACCATCTCAGTCAGCTGTTTGCGGCGAACGGCGTGCGGTACACGGCGCAGATGTACACCGAAAATCGAAAGAAGCCGGACTTCGTCTTTCCGGGAGCAGATGCGTATCGCGACAAAGCATTCGACGCGTCACGCCTCACGATGCTCGCGGTCAAGTCATCGTGCAAAGAGAGATGGACTCAGGTGCTCACGGAGGCAGCTCGGATTCCCGTGAAACACCTCTGCACGCTGGAGCCGGCGATTTCAGAGGCACAGACTGACGAGATGGCACGCCAGCAGGTCGTGCTGGTGATGCCGGCGGCACTTCACGAGACGTTTTCGCCGCGTCAAAAACGTGCCTTGATCACGCTGGCCGACTTCATCGAGATGGTTCGGGCAAGGCAGGACAACTGAGGCCATGCGTTTCATCCTCTTGGGGCATGACCCAGCCAGGGCCGTTCTTGAAGCGGACGACGATCACATCGCCGAGGCTGTCTTTGCTTCATATGACGCTTTCTCGGTGCTTGCCGACAGTGACTCCCGCAAGAGGCTCAAAGACTTCGTGGATTTCGGAGTCTTCTGATGACACCGATCGGCTTTTCGACCGGCGCGTTGGCGAAAGGGGATTTCGACCGCGGTCTGGCGCTCCAGCGAGACGTTGACGCGATCGACGCTGTTGAACTGTCGGCGCTCCGCGATCACGAATTGCTTCCCCTCATCGATGCCGTCCCCGGGCTCGATCTCGCTCGCTTCACGTACATTTCTTTCCACGCTCCGGGCAAACTTCAGGCGCTCGATGAAGAGACCGCGTTCGAGCTGCTGCGCCGCCTGCCCGATCAGTGGCCGATCGTGGCGCATCCGGACATCCTGCGCACGCCATCGCTCTGGCGACAGCTGGGCGAGCGCCTCTGCATCGAGAACATGGATCATCGGAAGAGCAGTGGTCGCACCGTGGATGAGCTTCGGCAGCTGTTCGAATCGTTCCCGGAGGCGACGTTCTGCCTCGATCTCGGGCATGCGCGGCAGATCGATCCAACGATGATCTCCGCGATGCTGATGCTGCGTGAATTCGGGCAGCGTCTTCGCCAACTGCACGTCAGCGACGTTGGGCCGCGTGGTGAGCACCTGCCGCTCGGTGCGACGGCGCGGCACGCATTTTCCCAGCTCGCTGCGTACGTCCCGGATGACTGTCCGCTGATCATCGAGTCGGTCGTTCCGGCCGAACAGATCGAGCGCGAGCTCGACACCGTCAGGTCCGTCTTCGACGTCGTCCACGCATGCACGTAATCCTCTTCGGCGCCACCGGCATGGTGGGACAGGGCGTCCTCCGCGAATGCCTCCTCGATCCGCGCGTGAGTCACGTGCTCTCCGTCGGCCGCAGCAAGACGGGGCAGCGGCACGCGAAGCTGGAAGAGGCCGACATGCGGGATCTCGACGCGCTCGACCTCGCCGCCTACGACGCCTGTTTCTTCTGCCTCGGTGTCTCCTCGGCGGGGATGAGCGAGGAGGACTACCGGCGCGTGACGTATGACCTGACGCTGGACGTGGCGAAAAAGCTCGCGGCGCCGAAGGTGACGTTCATCTACGTCTCGGGCGCGGGGACGGACAGCACGGAACGCGGCGGGACGATGTGGGCGCGGGTGAAGGGGGCGACGGAGAACGCGCTGCTGAAGCTGCCGTTCAAGGCGGCGTACATGTTCCGGCCGGCGCTGATTCAACCGCTGCACGGGATCAAATCGCGGACGACGTCGTATCGCATCTTCTACGCGCTGACGTGGCCGTTGTTTCCGCTGCTGACGCGGCTCTTTCCGAGATACGTCACGACGACGGAGCAGATCGGGCGGGCGATGATCAACGCCGCGGCGAACGGCGCGCCGAAGGCGATCCTCGAATCGGACGACATCAATCGCCTCTAACGGTTTGACGCGTGCTCGTGCAGCAGCATGAACGGCTGATCGTGCGGTTTGTACTCGTCGCCGACGAGGCCCCACTGCTCGGTGCCCTGAATGACGAGCTTCGACTGCGCGTCGAGACGCGGGCCGTTCTTCACGCTCTTGCCGATCACGTAGCGAACATCGCCGTCCGGTCCGATGATGATGGTCGAGCCGCCGTAGAACGGGAAGGTCCTGCCGTCGACCGTCACGATGCGCAGCTGCGTCACTTCGGCGACGAGATCGAACGCGATCTGGCCGTCGGGTCCGATGCGCCGCGATGAGCGGATCGATTCGATGCGCGGCGGCCGGACTTCGCCTTCTTCGTAGTCGTCATCGTCGGGCGCGACCAGGGCGAAGTCGGCCAGCCGCTCGCGAACGCAGATCGCTTTTCCGAGCGCCGTGGCCTGTCGTTCCGTCTCCTCGCGTGACACGACGTGCGCCGGATCGCCGGAGAACTTCAACGACGCGAAGTTCAACTCGTCGATGGTGACGCTGGTGCCGGGCGGCTTCCATTCGATCGCGTCCTCCGACATGTGCTTCACGTTGTCGGGAAAGATCTGGCGCAGGCGGAAGGCGTCGAGCCACGCTTCGCGGTAGGCCAGCGGATCGTCGGGCACGAGGTCGCGGTCGGCGGTGATGACCGCGCGAAGGAACTCGCCGAACGTGATGTCGACCGGCGGGCAGTAATCGACGGCCCGGATGCAGATGACGAGGAACTGCGTGGCCACCTTCGACGCCTCGCCCGCCAGCAGCATGAGCAGATCGTGCGAAAGCTCGCCGCCGCTGCCGGCCAGCCTGATCAGAGGCTCCGTCCGCCGTTTGAATACGCGGGTGAAGGTGTCGAAGACGGCGGCCACCAGCACGGCGCCGAGGTCGTGCGCTTCCTTCACGTCGCCGTACTTCGTCTGCGGGATGCCGTCGCGGAAGTCGATCGCCGTGCGCAGTCCGCCCTGCCGTCCGAGGCCTTCGCCGAACTGCTTCGCGATGCCGCTGAGAATCGTCGGAATGCCGAGATCGCCGCGCGATTCGCGGATCGCGGCGCGGACGATCTCCTCGTATCCGAAGTGGTGGAAGATCGCCACGAGATCGCCGAGCGCCTCATGGAACGCGAGCACGTCGGGATTCGTCGGCACCCTGAAATTGCGACGCAGACCGTCGAGAATCGCGTGTGTCAGCTCGTGCGCGATGACGTCGTGCGAGAGGCTGGTGTAGACCGTGTCGCTCGCCGTCTCCGTGAACTTCATGTCGAAGTAGCCGAACTTCAGCTCGCCCGCGGCCGGGTCGTAGTAGGCGTTCTTTTCCACGAATGCGAACGGGCGGAGCAGCAGCCGATCGCGCGAACGAAAGCCCCAGCTCAGATCGCGGCCGAGCGCGCGGAAGAACGCGTTGTAGACCGAGCTGCAGACGGCATAGACCATCTGCCGGTGAAAGCGGCCGTCTGATGTCGTCGGGTGGACGCCGCGATCGATGAGAAGGCGGGGATCCTCGAGATCGAGTTTCCGCACTTCCTTCTGCGTCGGATCGGCCTCGTCGACTTCGAACAATCGGCCGGCCGGTCCGGGCTGAAGCGGTTCCCACGGCACGTTGACGACCGCAACCTTGCCGTCGAGTTTCGGCTGCGTCGGGTCGAGCGCGTAGATGTGCAGCGGCCGGTAGAGCGGATCACTTTTCTGCCGGCGCTTGCGCTCCGGCGCGTTTTCCGGCGGACGGAGAGCGTCACCGAATTCGAACGCGATCGGCGTCGACGGCGCCGCGCGATGAGCGCGTTTGCGGGGCGTCGCACGCTGCGTCTGCGCCGCGGCGGCGTCGGGAGACGGTGTCGATGGAGGAATCTCAGCCATGTCACTCCTGCCGATCGATATTGTCGGCGAGTTGACGTAATTGTGCCGAAATAGCGTGAGCGCTCCACGCCGGCTGGGGCGTCGTCGTGGTTGGCGTCGCCGCCGGCGTGACGCCGAGGCCGAAGCCGAAGAGCGGCGCGGTGTTGGCGGCAGGCGCGCAGTCGAGCGTCGGATGCTGGCGCCCCTGCGGCGTAAATCCGGAAGTCAACTGATCCTGAAAGCGCTCGTTCGTGATCGCCGTACCGCGGCCCAGCAGCGCCACGGCGTTCTTCGTGAAGTCACCCTGGCCGTCCGACTCCCACGCCAGCTCGTCCGGCTTGCACGCGGAGAAGACGACCTCGCGCATCGACGCCGGACCGCGCGCCCCCGTCCGCGGCGGCGCGATTCCGATCGAGCGGCGGAAAACCTCGTGTTTCTTCACCTGTTCCGGGGTCGGTACGACGAAGCGCGGCTGATCGCCCGATCCGCCGCGCACGTCGGCGCGGCCGATGGCGAAGCGGGTGCCGGTGCCGGAGTAGCAGTTGTCGAGGAAGCAGGTCACGCCGACGCCGGCGGGGATCTGCTTGAAGAGCTCCGCGATGTCGTCGTCGATCAGGAAATGTCCGTCCGCGAAATCGACCGGGCAGATCGCCTGATCGTTGTTCGCCAGCTCGTCGCCGTTGACGTCGGGCACTTCGGTGCCGTGGCCGGAGAACTGGAAGACGACGACGTCGCCCGGCGCGCTGCTCTCGAGCGTCCGGGTGAGCGTGTCGAGGATCGCCTGCCGCGTGGCGAGGGCGTCGATGAGCATCACCGGCGGTTCGAAACCGGCGGCGACGAGCGTCTTCGCCCACAGCTCGGCGTCGGCCACGCAGCCGTGCAGCGGCGCGGTCGGGTAGGCGTTGATGCCGACGCAGATCGCGCGGCGGCGGCCGGTGCCGCGCCAGGCGCGCTCGGTCATCGGCGACGCAGCCGAAGGCGCGCCGGCGGCCGGCGCCTGCACGAACAGCCGCGCCAGCTCCGGCGGCAACTCGCGCGGGGCGAACGCCGATTCCTTCGTGCACTTTCCACCGCCGGCGTTCGAGTACGACGGCGACGCGGCCGTGCCGCGAATCACCTCGGCGATGCTGTTCATCGTCGGGACGTCGTCATCGAAACAGCCGTGCGCCGTCGCGGTCGACTTTGCACTCGGCGAGAAGATGACTTCACCGACCGCTGACGGAGCACTGACGCCGAAGTGTGCCGCGACGAGCGGGTCCTTCGTCAGGAAGCGTTCCAGGCCGAGGAGCGGTTCATCGCGCCTCACCTCGAGGCCGCGGTTGATCAGGTAGAGGAGCGATTTGCGATAGACGCCGGCGCAGTTGTCGTCGCGCTCCGGCTTGTCGCGCATGGTGTAGATCTTCGCTGTTTTGATTGTGCCGCCGAGGAGGCCGTCGAGGCGCTTCTTGTATTCGTCGATGCGGATCGCCGGCGCGAGCATCTGCAGCGAGGCGAACGGCACCGCGGCGGCGTTGATGAAGTGCGAATGAAAGATGACGCCCGCGCTGTGGCCGACGGCATGGAGCTCGACGTTGCCGGCGTGCGCGGTGACCAGCGCCTTGACCTTCCCCGCCACGTACGCCGCGCCGCCGTCGCCGGTCGACGCTTCGGCCGCGCTGAATTTCATGCTGTCCCAGATCGAGACGCCGCCGATCGCGTGGACCAGGTGCTCGATCACGCTGTCGCTGAGATCGGCGAGGCCACGTGCTCCTTCCCGTGAGCGATGGAGCAGATCGCCGAGCGCCGAGCCGATGTCGGTGTGCCAGATGAAGAAGATCGGATAGACCTTGTTCTGCTTCCACCACCAGAGATCGCGCGCCGCCTTGCAGAGCGCCCCCCTTTCCGAGTTCAGGCCGCCGTGCGCGAAGAACATCAGCTTGATCGGCTTCGGAATGGAGTTGTCCTGCAGCTGAGCCTCGATGCGGGCGAAGATCGCGTCGACCGTCCCCTTGTTGCTGATGAAGAGGTCGTCCTCCGAGAACTGGCCGCGGCGGAGGTTCACGACGTGCGGCACGAGCTCCATCAGCTCCGTCAGCGTCGGGCACTCCGCGGCGCGCGCGCCGAAGTGGAGGTCGAGCTCGGCGGCGGTGCGCGCGGCGTACTGGTCGTAGGTCTCCTCTTCCTCCGCCAATTCACCGTTTGTTTCCGCGCGCGCAGCCGCCTCGGTGCCGACCGGCTCAATCAGTCCGCTCGCCGCGTCGCGCAGCACGCCGCGCTCGGTGTCGTTCAGATCGAGAGCCTTCGGCAGCGCGGTGAGCGCTTTCTGCACGTTCGCGAGAAACGTCTTCTTGTCGATCGATGAGCCGGGACACGTCTTCTCGCTCATCTCGTTGTGGAAGCGGACGGCGTCTGTGTCGAGGCCGAACCGCTTCAGCACGATGGCGACGATGCGGTAGGCGTTGTCGGCCTGCGCGCCGTCGAACGGCTCTTCCTTCTTATCGAAGTTGCCGACCATCTCCATCATGAACGGGCCGGCCTTGCTGTTGCCGTTGAAGCCGACGGCGCTGGCCGGTGCCGCGTTCCATGAGCGGCCGGTCCAGATCCAGCCTTCCGGATCGAGCGTGATGTGCTGGGCGATGTCGGAGAAGTGGCGGTTGAGGCGGTGATCGCGATCCATCGCCTCGATGGTGGCCAGTCCCTTGAACTGGCTGCGCCGCGGAATCCACGTGTGATGAACGTGGAACGAGGTCACCTTCCGTTTGAAGTCGAAGAGGCGAATGAGATCGGCGAACTGCGCGACGTCGATGCGGCGAAATGGTTTGGGCACGGACACGTCCCTCCTGGTGACCTGTATGGAGAGAGGGACGGGTTTGGATTTTTCTCAGTCAGCGCCGAAGGAGGGAACGTGCCGGAAGGCGGCCTTCCATCTCTGCGTACAGCCCGACCGCCGCCTCGTAGACCTCGTCGACAGTGATGTCGCGCATACAGCGGTGGTGTCCGAGGGGGCATTCGCGCGCGTAGCAGGGGGCGCAGGAGAGAGGGCGGCGGAGGACGCGGGTGGCGCCGGGGATGACGGTGCGGCCGGGATCGGTCGGACCGAAGATCGACACCGAGGGGACGGCCAGCGCGGCCGCCAGGTGAAGCGGACCGCTGTCGTTCGTGATGACCACAGAGCACTGCGAGATCGCGGCGGCGAGGGTGAGGACGTCGCCGTCATCGCCGACGATCGGAAGGTTGTTGCAGGTGGCGGAGATGGTCTGCGCCTGCACCCGTTCGCCGGGGCTGGTGAGCAGGACGACGTTGCAGCCGTCGGCGCGGAGGCGGTCGGCGACCTCGCAGTAGCCCTCGTCGCCCCAATGCTTCGCCCGGCCGTACAGGCCGCCGGCGTGGATGCCGAAGAGCGGACGATCGAGCTTGATGCCGAGCTGGCGGAGGCGGCGGCGGGCCTTTTCCTTCGTCGCCGTCGGCAGCGTCATCGACGGGATCTCGTCGACCACGCGCGGGGCGTTGATGGCCGAAAGGAGCGGCGTGTAGTCCTCGAGCTGATGGCCGCGCGACGTCTCCGGCGGGACGCGATGGGTGAGCAGCATCGACCGGCAGTCGGTCGCATAGCCCCAGCGCTCGCCGATGCCGGCGGCGAAGGTGACCATCGCGGCGCGGAACGAGTTGGGGAGGATCACGGCGCGGCGGAACCTGCCGCCGCGGCGGAGGGCGTCGATGCGCGAGCGCGTCGAGCCGTTCCAGGGGATCACCTTGCGGAAGATGCCCGACGCCGCGAGGAGCGAGGCGATGTTCTCCGGCGCGGCGACGGCGATGCCTCCCTCGCTGCGGAAGCGGTGGTGCAGGGCGCGGAAGGTCGGCAGCGCGAGGATGTTGTCGCCGACCCAATTGAGACCGATTACGACCGTTTCACTGCTTCCCATTTGTCTCGCTTTCGCCCGTCCCTTTCCAGCGATCGTGCATCCACAACCAGAGCTCGGGCCGGGCGGCGATCCGGCGGGAGATGACGTCGTTGATCCGCTTCGTCAGCGCCGCCGGGTCTCTCTCTTCCTCGCTCAGTTGGTCCACCCGAATCGGCTCTTCAAATTCGAGACGATGTCCGGAACCGTCGGGAATGCAAAAAGCGAACACAATTGTAGAGCCGTGCCTCGCGGCCATCTTCGCCGGGGCGTCGGTGGTCCACGCCGGACGTCCCAGAAACGGCACCAGGATCCCTTCCCGCGGCTGCACCGCCTGATCGGGAAGGAGGACGATGACGGCGTTCTCGGCGAGGCTTTTCAGCAGGAAGCGCGCGGCCTTGCGGCGGTCGACGACCTGCGCGCCGGACTTCTCCCGGATGCGCGCCAGGTCGGCCTCCAGCAGCTCGTTGTCGAGAGGGCGGGTCACGGTGCGGACGTTGTCGACGTGGGCCATCAACGCCAGGTGAGCGATCTCCCAGCCGCCGTAATGGCCGCTGAGGAGGAGCGTGCCCTTGCCGCGGGCCCGCGCGTCGTGGAGGATCTGGGCGTTGATGTACGGGCAGCGCGCCGCGACCTCCTCCAGCGGCAGCGACTGCACGCGCAGGTAGAGCAGCGTCTCCCGGCCGAAGTGGCGCCATGAGTCATCGAGGATTCGACGCAGCTCGTGCTCCTCGCGTTCCGGGAAGGCCGCGCGGAGGTTGCGCATCGCCAGGCGGTCGCGCCCGCGCAGCACCTTCGCCGCCAGCGCCCCCAGCCTCGTGCCCCAGCGCAAAACCGAATCCTCGGACATCGCGCCGACGGCGCGCGTGACGCCGCGATAGGCGAGGTACTCGACCCGCTGGAGGAGGCGCGATTTCTTACGACTCATCGGAGAGTGTCATCCTGAGGCGCGGAGACGCCGAAGGACCCGTAGCTTACATGCGATGGCCGCGAGGCTACGGGTCCTTCGCCCTCTGCGGGCCTCAGGGTGACACGCGGCCAATGAGCTCGAGAATCCGCGCGATCACGTCGTCGCCGATCTCCATCTCGATGCGGAGCGCCATGATGTCATCGGCGGGCCCGATCTTCACCGCGTCTTTTTCGGTGGTCACGATGAGCTCCGCGCCGCGCGCGGCGTTGCGGATGCCGCGGAGGTCGGCGAGGGTGTAGCGGTGATGGTCGGGGAACTCCTGCGTGCCGGTCACCTCCGCGCCGAGGCTGCGCAGCGTGTCGAAAAACTGCGCGTTGTTGGCCAGGCCGGAGAAGGCGAAGACGCGCTTGCCGCGAAACGCGTCGCCGTTCACCGCGCGGATCTTCCGCTCCAGGACGACGTCGGCGTGGCGCAGCGACGACGGCCCTTCACGGTAGAAGCGGGCCGGCGCTTCGATCACCACGTCGCAGTCGCGATGGAGCTGCAGGTGCTGGAAGCCGTCGTCGAGCAGAAAAACGTCGGCTGAATAGCGCAACCCATTCTCATAGCGATTTCGGCCGACGATTACGTCGATATTTTTCGACTTGATTAAAACCGGTTCGTCGCCGAAGCGCTCCGTGTCGAGCGACGTCACCGGCCCCTGCTCCTCGCTCTTCCGTCCGTAGCCGCGGGTGAGCACGGCCACGCGCAGCCCGCGCTTCTGCAGCGCGCGGGCGATGGCGATCGTCGCCGGAGTCTTGCCGCTGCCGCCGACCGCGCGGTTGCCGATCGAGATCACCGGCGCCGGCAGCCGCTTCGCGCGCAGGATGCCGAGGCGGTAGAGCGCGCGGCGGAGGCGATTGATCGCGCGGTAGAGGAGCTCGGCCAGTTTCACGGCAGCAACTCGACGATCCGGCGCGCCGTCCGCTCCGACGCCCCGCGGTTCTGTGTCACGGCGAGGCGCGCCCGCTCACCCCACTCGCTGCGCAGCCGGTCGTCGGCGAACATCCGCCGGGCGAAGGCGAACACCTCTTCCGCCGACTCCACCTGCCGCGCCGCCTCGTGATCGATGAAGACCTGGGCGATCTCGCGGAAGTTCGACATCGATCGGCCGAAGCAGACCGGCACGCCCGCCGCCGCCGGCTCGATCGGATTGTGTCCGCCGGCCGGCACCAGCGAGCCGCCGACGAAGGCCACGGTGGCGAATCGGTAGATCCTGGCCAGCTCGCCGAGTGAATCGAGGAGAAGGACGTTGGCAGCGGCGCGCGGCGGGAACTCGCTGCGCCGCACGTACTCGAGCGACGACGTGGCCAGGATGCTGGCCACGAGCTCGAAGCGCTCCGGCTTGCGCGGGGCGATGATGGCGAACGCGTTCGTCTCCCGGATGAAGCGCTCGAGCTCCGGCATCAGCAGCTCGTCTTCACCCTCGATCGTCGATCCGAGAACGATGACGTTGCGGTTGTCGATGAGCGTGATCAGCTCGGCGGCCGATTCGAGCGGCGCGACGTCGGGCTCGTAATCGAACTTCACGTTTCCCGACGTCTCCACGATCGACTCCGGCGCGCCGATGGCGACGAAGCGCTGGCGGTCGGTCTCCTCGCGCGCCAGCACGCGGTCGTAGTCGCGCAGGACGCGGCCGACCAGCGGACGCAATGCGCGGTAGCGCGGGAACGAGCGATCGGAGATGCGGCCGTTGGCGAGGACCAGGCGGATGCCGCGCGACTTCGAGATGCGCGAGACGTTCGGCCAGATCTCCGTCTCCATCGTGGCGAAGACGCGCGGGCGGTGGTGCGCGAGAAAGCGGCGGACGGCGAAGGCGAAGTCGAACGGGAAGTAGGTCACCGTGGCGTCGGGATAGAGCCGCTTCGCCTGCGCCTGGCCGGTGATGGTCGTGGTGGTGAACGCGATCGACGTTCGCGGACGCTGGCGCATGATCTCCGCCACCACCGGCCGCGCGGCGAGGGTTTCGCCGACAGACACGGCGTGAATCCAGAGGTCATGCGCCGCCGCCTTCGTCGGATAGACGCCCATCCGTTCCGGAAAATTGGAGAGGTACTTTCCGCGCAGAAAGCCGGTCAGAAGGAAGAACGGGGCGGTGATGATGAAGACGAGGTAGAGAAGGACCTCGTAGACGACGAACATGGTTCGCGATGATAGTTGACAGTGGGTAGTTGGCCGTTGGCAGGAGCTACAGCCAACGGCCAACTGTCAACTGCCAACTACTCGTTCCGGCACAACATCTGTATATTTGCGGGACAGACATAACGTGACAGAAAAAGTCATTGCTGCCGGTCTCGTCCTCCCCGATCTGGCGCGCAGCGTCGCCGAAGAGCACCTCGAAGAACTGACGAAATTGATCCAGACCGCGGGCGGCGCAGTGGTTGCCCGGATCCTGGCCAAACGTCCCTCCCCCGATCCCGCGACCTTCATCGGCAGCGGCAAGGCCGAAGAGGTGAAGCGGGTCGCCGAAGAGCACGGCGCCACCTTGATCGTGTTCGACGACGATCTCTCGCCGGCGCAGGTGCGCAACCTGGAGAAGGTCACTGGCGTGAAGGTCATCGACCGGAGCGCGCTGATCCTCGACATCTTCGCCGGCCGCGCGCGCAGCCGCGAGGCGCGCACGCAGGTGGAGCTGGCGCAGCTCGAGTACACGCTGCCGCGTCTCACCAGGGCATGGACCCACCTCGAGCGGCAGGCGGGCGGCATCGGGACGCGCGGCGTCGGCGAGACGCAGCTCGAGCTCGACCGCCGCATCATCCGCACGCGCATCGCCCGGTTGAAGGATGACCTGAAGAACATCGAGCGGACGCGGCACACGCAGCGCAAATCACGCTCCGGTGTGTTCACCGTGGCCCTGGTCGGCTACACGAACGCCGGAAAATCGACGCTCTTCAACCGCCTGACGAGCGGCCGCGCCGTGGCAGTGGACAAACTGTTCGCCACGCTCGACGCCAAGACGCAGCGCATCGCCTACGACATGCCGCGCGAGACGGTGATCGTCGACACGGTCGGCTTCATCCGCAAGCTCCCGCATCATCTCGTCGCCTCATTCCGTTCCACGATGGAAGAAGCGGTGGCCGCCGATCTCGTGCTGCACGTGATCGACGGCTCGCATCCGCAGTTCGAAGACCAGCGCGCCATCGGCAACCAGGTCCTGGCCGACCTCGGCGTGGAGCCCGGCGCGATCCTCGAGGTCTACAACAAGTTCGATCTCGCCGAACAGACGCAGCACTGGTTCCCCGAGCCGCGCCGCGGCAACTCCGTCGCCGCCTCCGCCCTCACCGGCACCGGCATCGAGCGGCTGCTGGAGATGATCCGCGATCGCGAGCTCGCCGGCGGCGAAGTGATGCAGCTGGAGATCCCGCACGGCGAGTCGCGCCTTGCCGCGCGGCTGCACGAAGTGGCCGAGGTCCATGAACAGACACAGAAGGACGACGCGACGCTGTTCATCGCCTGGGTGCCGCGGGAATTCGTCCATCTTTTCGAGCCGTACGCGCGAAAAGTCCGTCGCGTGGCGGTGTGACGACCGACACATTGCGACGTGATTCCGCCGACTTAATCCGTTTCACGCGCCCGTTAACCTTCGACTCGTGCCCGGCCTCGCCCACACTTATGATGTCGACACCGCCGTGAAAATCCGCCCTGTCGAACCGAAAGACCGCGACCGCATTCACGAGATCCTGGTGGGTGTCGCGCGATTCACGGAAGAGGAAGTCAAGTGCGCGGCCGAGCTCGTCGACATCGCCCTCGAGCACCCCGAGCGCGGCGACTACTTCGCCTACGTCCTCGATGATCCCGACAGCGGCCCGAACCGGATGGTGCAGGGCTACGTCTGTTACGGACCGACCCCGCTCACCGACGGCGTCTTCGATCTCTACTGGATCGCCGTCGATCCGAAACAGCAGGGCCAGGGCTTCGGCCAGCTGCTCCTCCGTTTCGTCGAAAACGAGGTGCGCCGCCAGCGCGGACGTATGTTGTTGATCGAGACTTCGTCGAAAGAAACCTACGCGCCGACGCTCCGTTTCTATCAGCGCAGCGGCTACGACGAGATCTCGCGCATCAAGGATTTCTACAGAATCGAAGACGACAAGGTCGTGTTCTGCAAGAAGTTGGCATCCTCATGAGCCCCAACCTGACCCTCTACATCGCGCTCGGTTTCTATGGCGCGGGCACGCTGGTCGCGCTGCTCTCGCTCTTCGCGCGCGAGAAGCGGCTGCAGCACACCGGGCTGGCGCTGATGGTCATCGGATTCCTGACCCACACCGTCTGGATCGGCACGATCTGCACGCTCACCGGTCATCCGCCGATCACGAATCTTCCGGAGACGGCGTCGTTCATCGCCTGGCTCGTCTTCCTGGTCGAGCTCGTGCTGTTCATCGTCTATCGCGTGCACGCGGCGTCGTTCTTCGTCTATCCGCTCGTCCTGATCCTGCTCTCCGTCTCGGCGGTCGTGCACGAGCCGTTCGCGCACTCGCCGAAGCTGCTGTCGCGACTCTTCACCGCGCACCTGCTGCTGACCACCACCGGCGTCGCCGCGCTGCTGATCGGCCTGGCGTTCGGACTCCTCGCCCATCTGCAGGATCGGGCACTGAAATCGAAGACGCGCGGCCGGCTCTGGGACCTGATCCCGAGCCTCACCGTCTGCAAGGACGTCAGCTACCGCGCGCTGGCCATCGGCTTCAGCGTCTACACCCTCGGCCTGGTGACGGGCGTCCTCTGGTCGTACAAGACCACCGCCGGCATCGTCGCCATGCGCACGAAGGAGATCGGCGCGATCGTGGCCTGGATGCTGTTCGCGGTCGTGCTGCAGTCGTACATCAGCGGCACGTACCGCACGCGCCGGACGATGCTCGTCGGCGCCGGCGCGTTCATCGCGATTCTGGTGGCGATGCTGGGGATTCACCATGTTTGAGATAGCAGATAGCAGTAAGCAGATAGCAGTAGAAGCCTTTGCTATCTGCTATCTGCTATCTGCTATCCGGGAGGCGCCATGCCTCTGATGCTCGTCGGCCTCAATCACCGCACCGCTCCCGTCGAAGTGCGCGAGCGCCTTTCGATGGACGAGCGGAAGATGGACGACATCCTTCAATCGCTCATGGCCTGCGGGCCGCTGCACGGCGTGGCGCTGCTCTCCACCTGCAACCGGGTGGAGGCGATTCTTTCCGCGCCGAACGAGGACGTGGTCGAGCAGATCGTCGACTGGATGGCCGATCGCGCCGGCGCCGCGCGCGTGGAGCTGGAGAAACATCTCTACATCCTTCGCTACGGCGACGTGGTCAAACACCTCTTCCGCGTCTGCTCCGGTCTCGACTCGATGATTCTCGGCGAGCCGCAGATCGGCGGCCAGGTGCGCAAGGCGTTTCAACTGGCGCAGGACGGCGGCACGCTCGACGCGCTCCTCACGCAGCTCTACGAACAGACGATGCGCGTCGCCAAGCGCGTGCGCACCGACACCGGCATCGGCGAGCACGCCGTCTCCGTGCCGTACGCCGCGGTCGAGCTGGCGAAGAAGATCTTCGGCGAGCTGGAAGGACTGCAGGTCCTCCTCCTCGGCGCGGGCGAGATCGGCGAGCTGACGGCCGAGCATCTGCACGGCCAGAACGTGAAGCAGGTCTTCGTCGCCAACCGCTCGTACGAGCGCGCGGTGGAGCTGGCCACGCGGTTCGAAGGACTGGCCGTGCAGTTCGGCTCCATCGACGAGCACCTCGCGGCGTGCGACATCGTCATCGCCTCGACCGGCGCGCCGCATTTCGTCGTCGAGCCGCAACAGGTGCGGCGCGCCCTCGCCTCGCGCAAGAACCGCAACCTCTTCCTCATCGACCTCTCCGTCCCGCGCAACATCAATCCCGAGATCGCCGGCATCGAGGGCGCGTATCTCTACAACGTCGACGACCTGCAGCACGTCGCCGACGCCAACCGCGAGCTGCGGCAGAAGAAGGCGCAGCAGGCGGACGAGATCATCGGCAGGGAAGTGGAGTCGTTCCGCAAGCGGCTCGTGGCGCAGGACGCCGTGCCGACGATCCTCGAGCTGCAGGGACGCCTCGAAGAGATCCGCGCCGCGGAGCTGGAGAAGTGCCTGCGCAAGATGGGACCGATGACTCCCGAGCAGCGCGCGGCGGTGGAGATGTTCTCCTCGCAGATGATCAACAAGATCCTCCATTACCCCATCCTGCAGCTCAAGGACGCGTCCGACGAGCCGCAGGAGCGGGAGTCGTTGCGGAAGACGATCCGGAAGATCTTCGGACTCCGCTCATGACGAACGTAAGAATCGGAACGCGCGGCTCCCAGCTCGCGCTGTGGCAGGCCAATCGCGTATCGGACCTCCTCCGCGCGCGCGGCTACGAGCCGGAGATCGTGGTGCTGAAGACGACAGGCGACAAACGCCACGACGTCTCGCTGGCCACGATCGGCGGCAAGGGGCTCTTCATCAAGGAGCTGGAAGAAGCGCTGGAGCGCGGGGCGATCGACATCGCCGTGCACAGCCTGAAAGACGTGCCGTCGATCATCCCCTCGCACTTCGAGCTGGCGGGATTCCTCGAGCGCGCCGATCCACGCGACGCCTGGGTCCATCCATCGCACATGCCGATCGCCGAAATGCCGGCCGGCTCGATCATCGGCACGAGCGCGCCGCGGCGCCGCGCGCAACTGCGCACGCTCTTCCCGCAGCTGAAAGTCGAGGACATCCGCGGCAACGTCGACACGCGCATCAACAAGGCGCGCGACGGGCAGTACGGCGGGATCATCCTCGCCAGCGCCGGACTGACGCGCCTCGGCCGCGCCGCGGAGATCACCAGCTACTTCTCGCCCGACGAGCTCCTCCCCGCCGCCGGTCAGGGAATCATCGCCATCGAGACGCGGGCCGACGATGCGCGCGCGATCGACGTGGCGCAATCGATCAATCACGAGCCGAGCGCCTTGGCCGCGCGCAACGAGCGCGGCGTACTGCAGAAGTTCGGCGAACAACTCGACTGCTACTCGTGCATCGCGGTGCATTGCAGTGTAGGACAGGCGCCCTCGCCTGTCCTCATCCAAGCCTTTTTCTCCGATCCCGACGGATCCAATGCCATCCGCGTGAGCGGCGGCAGCGTGGATGAGGTCTACGAACAGCTCGTCCGTGAAGGGGCAACGCCATGAACACCAGAGGCAAAGTTTTTCTCGTCGGCGCCGGCCCCGGCGATCCGGGACTGCTCACGCTCCGCGCGGCGGAGCTCCTCGCGACGGCCGAAGTGGTGGCCCTCGACGCGCTCGTCTCGAAGGAGATCGCGGCGAAGATCCCGGCGACGACGAAAGTCGTCTACGTCGGCAAGCGCGCCAGCGCGCACGCGTTGCCGCAGGACCAGATCAACCAGCTGCTCGTCGATGAGGCGAAGAAGGGACATCGCGTCGTCCGCCTCAAGGGAGGCGATCCGTTCGTCTTCGGACGCGGCGGAGAAGAGGCGGAGGAGCTGATCGCGGCCGGCGTGCCGGTCGAGATCGTCCCCGGCATCTCGTCGTCGATCGCCGGCCCGGCCTACGCCGGCATCCCGGTCACGCACCGCTCCTACGCCACGTCGCTCACGCTCGTCACCGGACACGAGGCCGATGAATCGACCGGCATCAAATGGTCCGCCCTGGCGCAGCTCGACGGCACCATCGTCTTCATGATGGGCCTCGGCAATCTCTCCGCCATCGTCAACAACCTGACCAGGTACGGTTGCGCTCTCGATCGTCCCGTGGCCGTGATCTCGAAGGCCACCACGCGCGAGCAGCGCAGCGTCACCGGGACCCTGGCCACCATCGAGCGCATCGTTCAGGAGGCCGACCTTCCGACGCCGGCGCTGATCGTGGTGGGCGAAGTCGTGAAGATGCACGACATCATCAACTGGTTCGAAACGAAGCCCCTCTTCGGCAAACGGGTCGTCGTCACGCGGGCGCGCGAGCAGGCCTCGGAGCTGAAGAAGATGCTCGAGGAGTCGGGCGCCCAGGTGTTGCAGTTCCCGACCATCGAGATCGTGCCGCCCGAGGCGCTCGACTCGCTCGATCACGTCATCGACGGCAGATACGACCTCTACGTCTTCACCTCCGTCAACGGCGTGAAGTTCTTCTTCGACCGCCTGCTCGAGCGCGGCTTCGACGCGCGCAAATTTGCGGGGGCGAGGATCGCGGCGGTAGGCGACACCACGGCCGCCGAGCTGCGCGCACGCGGCATCGCGCCGGATCTCATCCCCGACAAGTTCCAGTCGATCGCGCTGCTGCCGATGCTGGCCGCCGATCAGAGCGGGATTCGCACCGCGGTCATTCGCGCGGCCGAGGGGCGGGATGAATTGATCGACGAGCTGCGCAGGCGCGGCGGACAGGTCGACCTCGGCATCGCCTATCGCACGAAGGCCGCCGACTACGACCTCGACGAGCTGCGCGTCATGCTTGATTCGATCGACGCCGTGACGTTCACCAGCGCGTCGACCGTCGAGCACTTCTTCGGAAAGCTGACGTCCGAAGAGCGGAAGAAAGTCGCGGAACGGGCGAAGTTCTTCTCCATCGGGCCGACGACCACGGAGGCCGTCCGGAGGTTCGGGTTCACGCCGGAAGTGGAGTCGGCGAACGCGACCATCGTCGCGTTGCATGATGCGGTCGTGGAGGCATTGGTACACTCGCCCGCGCATGAACGCGCGACCGCTCTCTGACCGGATCACCGCCGCGCTGCTCTGGGCGTCTGCGTTCTGCTTCGCCACCGGCGTCTTCTTTTCGCTGACCCTTTTCTTCCCCTCGCTGCCGCCGACGAAGCCGGTCGCGGTCGGCCTGGTCACCATCCTGCGCTATTCGAAATTGAGGGACTACCTAGGCATCGCCCTCTTCTTCCTCACCGTGCCGCCGCTGACGATCGTCTTCCATCGCTACGGCGCGCGGCTCGTGCCGAAGCGGACACTTCCGGCCATCCTCTTCCTCGCGCCGTACCTGCTGGCGCCGTTCTTTTATCTGACCACCGGCAAGGCGGGCTGGATCCTGGCGCTGCCGATCGTGCTGTCGATCCTCGCGCCGCGCCTGTTGTACGCGTGGGAGAGCAAGCGCTGGCTGCGGGAGATGTTCCGCGAGGAGCTTCATCCGTATCACGCGCTCCTCTTCTGCGAGGCGATCTCGTGGATCCTCTTCCGCTACCTCGTCACCGGCCGGCGCTTCGCGCATATCCCGACGCTCTTCCTGGAAGTCCTCTTCATCGGCGCGCTGCTCGCGCTCTTCTGGGTCGTGGCGTTCTTCATCGTCCGCGTCGCCGGCGTGCGATTCGAGCGGATCGTCACCGCCGCCCTTCCGTTCGTCGTTCTTCCCTTCCTTCCGCTCTTCTGGATTCCGACCACGCAGCCGCGGGTCGCGATCCTGATCGCGCTGCTGATCAGCGCGTTCATCGCCGTGCGCGTGCGGACGCCGCTCTCGCCGCGCGCGACGTGGCGGCTTTGCGCGTTCGTGATTCTTCCGGCGCTGATCTACCTCGTGAGCTACGGCTCGACGGCGCAGGGCACGCAGTGGATCGATCTCTTTCATCGCGGCGAGTCGCTCGGGCCGGCGTCCGACTACCTGCGCGGGAAGGTGCCGTATGTCGACACCTTCCCGCTCCACGGCATGCTCGAAGACGGCGTGCTCGACGCCTGGCTGATGCAGCTCTTCGGGCGCTCGCTCGACGTGTCGATCGCCAGCGGCGTGATCGTCGGCGCTTTTCTCGCCGTCTCGATCTGGTTCCTCGGGCTCGCGGTGTTCGAATCGATCCCGCTGGCCATGCTCTGCGTGGCGATGGGGGCGTGGACGACGGCGGAGAACAACCGGACGTTTTTCCAGGTTGCCGCGGTGGCGTTCTTCTGGTACGCGCTGAAGCGTCGCAGCCGCTGGAGCGCGATTTTCAGCGGCGTCTTCGCGGGGCTGGCGCTGTTTTTCAGTTACGAGATCGGGCTGTACACGATCGTCGGGGCGGTGATCGTTCTGATTCTCATGAGGATCCTCAGAGCGGACGAGACGTCCGCTCCCCTCTTTTTCTTCCTCGGTGTCGCGATCGGGGCGGGGCCGTTCCTCATTTACCTGGCAGTCCGCGGCGCGCTCGGCGCGTTCGCCCTCACCTCATTCATCACCATCCCGCGCATCATCGACGCGGTCTGGTCGCTGCCGTTCCCCGACATCGTCAGCACGTTCCGGCAGAACCTGAACCTGCACACGCTGTCGGACTTCGTCCTTTTCGAGAAGTTCCACCTGATTCTCTCGCCGCTGGTGATCGCCATCGCCGCGGTCTACCTGATCCAGCGCTGGCTGCGCCGGCGCTTCGATGCGTTCGACTCCGCGCTCCTCGTGCTGACCGTCTTCGCCGCGGTCACGCAGCGGACGGCGTTCGGCCGCGCGGAGTTCCGGCATCAGTACTTCGCCGCGTTCCTCGTCGGACCGATGCTGGTGATGCTGGCGATCCTCTTCACGCGCAAGCTGCGCGAGACCTCGCGCGAGGGCGGCGTCGAATTCGTCGGCGCGGTCGTGTTCGTGCTCGTGCCGATCGTCGGCATCCTGCTCTGGATTCCCGACCTCATCAACGTCCGCATCGACGATTTCCTCAACTACCAGCGCCGCGTGCTGAACGTCTTCCGCGACGGGCACGCCGAAGAGGTCAGATTCCGCATCGACGCGGTGAGTTCCGAGATCCGCAGGCTGACGAAGCACAACGAGCCGATCTTCGATTTCTCCAATCAGCCGGCCTTCTACTTCTTCGCCGATCGTCCGAACCCGACGCGCTTCTACCAGGTGCCGATCCTCTCGCCGCGCGAGTTCCAGGCGGAGACGATCCGCGCGCTGGAGCGGTCGAAGCCGAAGGTGATCATCCGCACCTCGCCGGAGCAGCTCGATCGATTCGACGGCGTGCCGAACGACCTGCGCGCGCAGGCGGTGTCGGCGTACGTCGACGACTGCTACCGCTTCTACAAATCGGTGCGCGGCGTCGAGCTATGGACGCGGCTCGAACCGGCGAACCCGCTGCCGGTCGCGCGATACCTCGAGCGCATCCGCCTGCCGAAGCCGGAGGAGCTCGTGGAGTCGTCGCGCGCTCGCGAGGTCTTTCCGCTGGTCGGCAATCATGCAGGGATCGGCGACGCGCGCTGGGTCTCCGACCTGACGATGCATAACCCGTTTCGCGAGCCGATCGCGATGTCGCTCCGCTACGTCGCCGGCGGCGCGCGCATCGACCGCCGCGTGACGCTCGCGCCGCGCCGGACCATGCGCTGGCCCGACGTCGCGCGCACGTTGTTCGGAACGAACGACGCCATCGGCACGCTCTGGATCGAGCACCGCGTCGGCCGCGCTCCGGTGGCCACGGTGAAGACCTACGACGCCGCGCACGATTCGCACGCCTCGGTGGAGCAGGCGCTCACCGCGCGCGATTCGGCGACGGCGGGCGGCGATTCCGCGGAGCTGACCATCATCGGCATTCCCGAGCCGCGCGCGCCGCGCCGCGTGAACGTCGGCATCGTCAACACCGGGACGATTCCGGCCACGTTCCACATCTCGGTCGGCGGCAAGTCGATCGAGCAGGGGGTGGCGGAAGACGAGGTGTGGATCGTCCCCGACATCGAGCACGAGCTCGGCGTCACGCTCGACGACACCATGACCATCCGCATCACGCCGATCGCCGGCACCGGCGTCGCCTTCGCCTCGGTGGTGGAGAGCGGCGGCGACAATCAATTCATCGCCGCGGTTCCGGCGCAGCAGCAATGAACGTGATCGAGCTGCCGGAGTCGTGGCGCGCGCGGGCCGTGCTGGTGACCGGCGAGCCGCCGTCGATCGAGGCGCCGGAGTTCAAGCTGGAGAAGCGCCGCCGCGAGTGGAGGCTCAGCCGCGCCGCGGCCGCGTTGCTGCCGGCCGCGCCGTTCGTTTCGTACTCGCACTCAGCGCCGTACGCGGCGGCGGCGAAGGACGTCGCCGCCGTCGGCGTCGACGTGCAGGTGGTGCGCGCGATCGACGAGCGGACCGCGCATCTCTTTCTGACCGACGAGGAAGCCGAGGCGATGTCGCGGTGCACGATCGCGCACCGGCTCCTTCATTTCTGGTGCGCGAAAGAAGCGGAGTGGAAACGGCACGGCGGCACGACGCTGACGTTGAAGAAGACGCCGATCGTGCTGATCGAGCAGCGTGGCGACGGGTTGCGATTCGATGTCGCGGAGACGGTGGCGATCGATGACGTGATCGCCGCGATCACGCTTTCCACTTTCTGAGCAGCGTCCGCGCGTCGTTCGTCGCCGCCTCCCACTCCACCACGAACTCCGGATCGTTCGGCGCGTTGACCACGTCGCGCAGCATCTGCACCGCCGCCGGTTTCGTGGAGCTGTCGTTGTCGACCATGGCCTCGGCCAGGAAGACCTTCGTGATCTTGTTCGCCGGATCGACCTTCAGCGACTCCTTGAGATACTTCACCGCTTCCTTGTTCGACGCCCAGCCGGTGATGAACGGGACGTGCGGCGTCTGCGAGTGCAGGCGTCCCAGCACGCGGGCCGGACCGCCGGCCTCCATCTTCGGATCGATGAGCATGGCGATGGTCGATTCGCGGCGGATGCGGTCGGCCGCCCCTTCCTTCACCGCGGCGAGCTTGCCGTAGACCAGCGCCCATTCGCCCCAGTTCACGGAGTCCCAGAAGAAAATCTCGCCGGCGCCGGGGATCGAGCGCGTGGCGTCGGCCACTTCCTTCTCCGAGCCTTTCGTCCGCAACCGGGCCAGCGCGTTTTCTCCCGCTTTCTTCGCCTGCGAGTAGACAACCTTCTTCTCGTCGTCGGTCGTGGCGACGTAGGCGCCCTTGAACCGCAGCGCGCGCAGCAGCTTCCAGTGCGCCTCCAGATCGTTCGCGTTCGCGGCGACCGCTTTCTGATACGCGGCGATCGCGGCGTCGACGTGCGGCGCCCTGGCGTGACCGTTCTGCGAGCCGTCGGCGCGCGCGGCCCAGTGTTGATCGCCGTCGGCGACCTGCGCGGCCAGCGGCAGCGCCGCGAGGAGAAGGGCAGCGAAGAGAATTTGTTTCATCCGGTCATTCTAGGTTAGCGTTCCGCGGGAGGTTCAAGAATGCGCCGCACAACCAGGACTTTGCTTGCACTCGCATTTGCTCTGCCGCTCATCGCAGCAACGATCGCCGATGTGAATCTGGACAACACGGTGACGGTCAATGGCCAGCCGCTCGTGCTCAACGGGGGCGGGATCCGGAAGAAATTTTTCATCAAGGTGTACGTCGGCGGTCTCTATCTGCCGGCGAAGAACAACAGCGCCGCCGCGATCCTCGCCTCGGACTCGCCACGGCGCATGGTCATGCACTTCCTCTACAGCGTCTCGAAGGATCAGATGTGCGAAGCGTGGAGCGAAGGGCTGGAAGCGAACATGCCGAACGCGTCCGCGGAAGTGAAGGGCTCGTTCAAGACGCTCTGCACGATGATGGAGGCGATCCCGAAGGGCAACCGTCTCGTCCTCACCTACGTCCCGGGAACCGGCACGACCGTCGAGGTCAACGGCAAGACGAAAGGAACGTTGACCGGCAAGGCGACATCCGATGCGATGCTGGCCACGTGGCTCGGACCGAATCCGGGACCGGGCGAAGATTTCAAGAACGCCGTACTTGGCAAATGATTTGAACTCATCCGTACCGTGAGAAAAATCGCGCTGGCGGTGGCAACGCTCTCCCTCCTCGCCTGTCGTGGCGAGACGCCGCCGCGCGATTACCAGAACAACCCTCCGGCGATGACACACCCGCCTCAGAACAAGGCTCAGACGCCGTCGCAGAATGGGATGCCTGCGGCGGCGCCTGAACCGAATTCCGGCGTCGAAGGCACGGCCGCGCCGCGCGATCCGAAGCTGAAGGACCAGGCGCCGGTGACCGATACGACGGTGACGGTGACGACGACGACGGTGGTCACGACGACATCGAA
>Ga0207703_10000018_pt1 | contig 271377 bp, 255 predicted proteins | sample KBSSwiS12_FD_184304 | JGI IMG/M metagenome (GOLD analysis project Ga0207703, IMG submission 184304) | Switchgrass rhizosphere microbial communities from Kellogg Biological Station, Michigan, USA - KBS Switchgrass S1-2 (SPAdes) (version 2) | ecosystem: Host-associated > Plants > Roots >... | reverse complement strand
GGCTGCCTTCGCGCTCGCTCAGCTCGGCCAGCTCCGCATCGAGCTTTGCGCACTCGCGGTGGGACTCGCGGTAGGCCTCCCGGAGCGCCAGGTGCTCGGCGCCGACAAAGCCGTCGAGAACCTCCATCTGCGCCGAGGAGATCGTCAGCTTGCGGTGCTCGTGCTGGCCATAGAAGGCGAGCAGCCGGCTGCCGAGCAGCTTCAAGTCGGAGGCCGAGGCAGCCCGGCCGGCGAGGAAGGCGGCGGTCCGCCCCGAGGCCGAGACCCGGCGCCCGAGGACGACCTCTTCCGCACCCTCCGGCAGCCGTTCGACGATCTCCGCCATCTCCGGCTCGTCCGTCAGTCCCCGCGGCAGGTCGAAGACGCCCTCGACCCAGGCCTCCTCGGCTCCCGGCCGGACGATCTGCGGCCGCGCCTTGCCTCCCATCAGCAGGTCGAGCGAGTGGGCGAGCACCGTCTTGCCGGCACCGGTCTCGCCGGTGATCGCGTTCAGCCCCTCCCCTAACCGCAGCTCGGCTTTCTCTATGAGCAGCAGGTTCTCAATGCGCAGCTCGCGAAGCACATGCTTCTTCTAGCACCCGGTGCGGCGGGTCAGGCGGCGACAGGCTCCGCGGCTTCGGGCTCTTTTTGAGATTGCACGAAGTCGCGGGGGTGGATCAGGGCAAAGCCGAGCGCGGCGCCGGCGAAAGAGAGGATCGCGCCGATCAGGAGGATCTCGTTGAAGCCACTGACGAAGGCGACCTTGGCCGCATGCACGACCTCCGGGCGCTGAGCGGGAGTGGCGATCCCCGCGGCCGCGCGCGAGCCTCCGGAGGAGACGGCTTCGGCGAGCCCCGGCGGGGCGCCCGGCAGCAAGCTGGAGAGCTTCGAAGCAACCTGGGACTGGAACACCGCGCCGAGCGAGGCGACGCCGGTGGCGATCCCGACCTGGCGAAAGGTGGTGTTGATCCCCGAGCCCATTCCCGCTTTAGCCGGGGGGACGACGGCGATCGCGACCTGGCCGATGCTGGGGTTGGTGAGGCCGATCCCGACGCCGGCAATCAGAAAGCCGGGAGTCAACGCCGAGATACCCGAGCCGGCATCGAGGCCGTGCATCCAGAGCAGGCCGAGGCCGACCGACCCGAGGCCGACTCCGACGAGGAAGCGGATCGGTATCCGCTGGGAGAGCTTGCCGGAGATCGGGGCGACGACGAAGCCGAGCACCGTCAGCGGCAGGAAGTGCAGCCCGGTCTCCAGCGGCGAGAAGTCGAGCACGCCCTGCATGTAGATGGTCAGGTAGAGGAACATCGCGAACATCCCCGCCGAGAGGCCGAAAGCGACGGCGGAGATCCCGTTGAAGGCGGGCTTGCGAAAGAGGCTGAGATCGAGCATCGGGTGGCTGCTGCGCGCCTCGATCGCGAGGAAGGCGAGCAGCAGCGCCGCAGAGCCGGCCAGACAGGCGACGATCGTCATGCTGCTCCAACCTTCGGGGTTGCCGCGAATCAGGCCGAAGATGAGCAGGAAGAGGCCGCCGGAGAAGGTCGCCAGGCCGGGCAGGTCGATCCGCTGCGGGTCTTGCGCGGCGACGTTGGCGAGCCTGAGCTCGGTCAGCGCGATGGCGGCGATGCCGATCGGGATGTTGACGAAGAAGATCCACTCCCAGCCGAGGTGCTCGGTGATCAGGCCACCGACAAGCGGACCGATCGCGACAGCACCGCCGACCGTCGCGCCCCAGATGCCGAACGCGGTCGCCCGGTCTTTACCGTGGAACTCTTGGCCGATCAGGGCCAGCGAGGTGGCGAACATCGCCGCGCCGCCGATTCCCTGCAAGCCACGCGCCAGGTTGAGCAGGGTCGGGTCGCCGGCTATGCCACAGAGGAACGAGGCGAAGGTGAAGAGGCCGAGGCCGAGCGAGAAGACGCGCCGCCGGCCCAGCCGGTCGCCGAGCGATCCCGCCGTGAGCAGAAAGGCGGCGAGCATCAGCGAGTAGGCATCGACCACCCACTGCAAGCTGGAGAGGCTGGCGTTGAGGTCGCGCTGGATGTCGGGCAGGGCGACGTTGACGACCGTGATGTCCAGCAGCAGCATGAACGTCGCGATCGAGCTGAGGACGAGAGTCCACCATTTGCGCTCCATCGCCCACACCCTAGACAACCGTTGAGGTCGCCTTGCTCAGACCGCCAGGTGGCCAAACTTCTCGCGTATGCGCTGGTAGAAGCTCGTCCCCGGCAGCTGGGCGAGCCGCCCGGCGCCGTCGGCAAAGCTCACCTCGAGCGCCGCCCCCGACTCGAGCGTCCCGGCATGTTCGCCATCGATCGCGACGTCGACCGGCTCGCGCCCGCTCGCGTTGCCGACATGCAGGACGTCGCCGGGAGCGACCACCAGGGCGCGCGCGGTCAGCGAGTGCGGGGCGACGTAGGAGACCACGTACCCCGTCACCCCCCAGGCGAGGATCGGGCCCTGGTTGGCGAGGTTGTAGCCGGTCGATCCGACCGGCGTCGCGGCGACGAGGCCGTCGCAGCGGACGTGGCCGACCTCCTCGTCGGCGATCTTGTAGCTCAGCTCGGCGACCCGCTCGTGCGGGCGGCGGATGAAGCTGACGTCGTTGAGGGCCACCCGCGACTCACCGTCCACCTCGATCTCGAGGCCGGGCAGGTCGACGGCCTCTATCTCCCCGGCGAAAGCCCTCTGCATCCCGTCGCCGGCCTCGTCGCGCTCGACCGCGGCAAGGAACCCGACGGTGCCGAAGTTGACCCCGAAAACCGGCACGCCGCTGCGGGCGAAGTGGCGTAGCGCGTAGAGGATCGAGCCATCGCCGCCGAGCACCAGGCAGAGGTCGGCCTGACGGGGAAGCTCCGCGACGGTTTCGATGTGATCGGCGGCGTCGCCGTGCTTGGCGAGCTCCCCGGCGGTCGCGACCAGCCGCCAGCCGGCCTCCCGAGCGGCGGAGATCGCCAGCGTCACCGCGTCGGTGGTCGCCGGCGGGTGCCCGTGGGTGATCAGGGCGGCAACCCGGTCGCTCACGGGTCGACCTCGCGGACGGCGCCCGGGAGGTCGGCGAGCGGCTCCCCTTCGCCCCCGCACCAGACGAACGTCTCGCGGTTGCCCTTCGGCCCGGGCAGGCCCGAGGAGGCCACGCCACGCACCGGCAGCCCGAGCTCGGCTGCGGCGGCGGCCACCGAGAGGATCGCCTCGTGGCGGTCGGCCGCGTCGCGCACGACGCCCTTGTGGACCCGCGCCCGGCCCAGCTCGAACTGGGGCTTGACCATGGCCAGGACCTCGCCGCCGGGCGCCAGGCAGTCGGCGACCGCCGGCAGCACCTTGGTCAGCGAGATGAAGGAGACGTCGACGGTGGCCAGATCCGGCCTGAAGGGCAGGTCTTCGGGGGACAGCGCACGGGCGTTCAGCCGCTCGATCACGGTCACGCGAGGATCCTCGCGCATGCGCAGGTCGATCTGGCCGTAGGCGACGTCCAGGGCAGCCACGCGCGCAGCGCCACGCTGCAGGAGGCAGTCGGTGAAGCCACCGGTCGAGGCCCCCGTATCGAGGCAATCGCGCTCGGCGACGGCGACGCCGAGCGCCTCGATCGCGTTGTCGAGCTTGATCCCGCCGCGGGAGACGAAGCGCGGCCCCTGCTCGAGGCGGAAATCGGCCTCCGGGTCGACCAGCTGGCTGGGTCGGAGCGCTACCGGCCCGTCCTGGCCAACGCGGACCTCACCGGCGCGGACCGCGCCTGCCGCGGCCGAGCGCGACGGAAACAGGCCTCGCTCGGCCAAAACCGCGTCTATTCGTGCTTTGGAGCCGGTCTTCGCCACGCAGGAACGGTACAGCCGCCCATCTGGCAATCCATAAGAAGCCCTTGCCAGATGTTTAGCGACACCTTAGAATTGGGTAGAACAATCGCTTCAGGCGGGCTCAGATGCGTGCCAAAGCCCTCTGTGACTCGCCTCACACACAAATCGCACGTATGTTCGTATCTTGATTCAAGGATTCGCGAGAGAGGATCGATAAAGGGCAAACAAGAACTTCCTGGTTGAGCCTGGCGTCGCTCATATGGCAGTTGACTCCCATCAGCTGCCGCCGCGACACATATAGGGCTCTCCTACCTCCCACGGATCCACATATATAGAGATACATATCTCTCCTCCCTGTAGTACCCCCAGAAACGCCCCGCCTCCCCGGTGGGGCGTTTTCTGTTGGGCGGGGAGCTACAGATTTCGGACCCGGCGGCCGATCTCGTGGTCCTGGGGATAGCCAGCGGACCCCCAGAACCCGCCGGCGGCGTCATCCTCGAAGGCGACCAGGGCGGTTATCCGACGGGCGCCGCACTCGCGCAGGTACTCCTCGCCGGCCCGCGTCAATGCGATCCCGATGCCCTCTCGCCGATGCCCCTCGCGCACGGCGAGCCGGTACATGTTCCCTCGCCAGCCGTCCCAGCCTGCAATCAACGCGCCGACGATCTCGCCCTCGCGCTCGGCGATCAGAAGCGCTGCCGGAGAGTCGGCGATCAGGCGCTCGATGTCCTCGAGGCGGTCTGCCGTGCTTGCGTGCCCGCTTCGCGCCTCAGCCCACAGGGCCAAAACCGCGTTTGCGTCCTGTATCCGGCACAGCCGGACGGTGGTTTCCTCGCGACTCAAGGCCTCAGTATGACAACGCGGTCCCGCTCGCCGGTGCTTGCCGGCAAGCGGGACCGGACAAAACCGGATCAGCCGATTCCGTACCTGCCGTTATTGGATTCCGTATGTGCCGTTGTTCGCCCCTTCGACTTCGGGCGTGCCGGAGGTTTTGAACGTCTGTTCTGATTTTTCGTTTGTGATTTTTCCTTCGAAGAAGAGGGTGGACATTTCTTTGCTGTTCGGTTCAATAGCCACTGTCACGCTCGCGATCGTCTTGTCGAGTTCGGGTTCTTTGCATTCGGCGCCTTTGAAGCTGTGCTTGATGCGCCAATTTGTGACCGTCAGATCCGTTTCGTTGACATCGACCGTCCAAGGCAGGCTTTTTCCTTCGCCGACGTTCAGTTCGCATTTTGTCGTTTTGAAGGTGCCGAAGGTGCCTTCGCATTTTTTGACTTTGAATTCGGTGATGCTCGCGGTGCTCCCACCTGAGGTGGTCATCTTGGCGTGGATTTCACAGTCCATGCCGTTGCCGGGCGTCGTTTCGAGTATTTCAGAGCCGTTCAATGTGAATTCGGTGAGTTTGGTGATTTTGGTGCCGTTTTTGTCTTTCCATTCCGCCGCCAGAGCCAGGACCGGCACGGCGAGCACCACCATCGCGGCGATCACGCCGGCGATCAGCAGCCGTCTATTGCTTTTCATCTCTCCCATTCCTTTTCTAATACCTGGTCGCCTCCCGGCCACTTCGACAGAGGAGGCAGGGTCTTTTAGACAAGCGGGAGATTATAGTCAGATAAATTAGATAGAAGCCCGAAAATCACCGTTCCACACGCGCCAGCCTTCTCCGCACACGTCAGCGTCGTCGGCCGACGAGCCTGAACACAACCGGCGCCGAAGCCGTTTCCGGGGTGCCGCCGGTTGGCATGTAGGTCAGCCCCACCCTCACCCGTAGCTTGTGCTTCCGCCTCAAAGCGGCGCGCGCGGCCGGCGTCGGCCGTAGATGGAGAGTCACCGTCCTGGCGGTGGCCACGGGAACGGTCACGGGCTCGATCGACCCGCCGACCTTCCCCACCCCGCTCGCCTTGCCTCGAACTGCCGACAGCGGCGCTTTGGCCGCCCGCAGCAACCCGGATCCGACGACGCTCACCCGCAGGGTCGCAACGCCGCTTCGCCGGTTCACCCTGGCCTTGCCGAAGCGGAACCCGGCCGGGCCGTGCTTCGACGAGAAGCTGCCCGGCGGCCCGCTGGCGATCGAGACCGCATCGACACCGGCGTTGAAGACTTCCTCGGTCACCGTGTTGGCGATACGCAGGCGTACGGTCTGACCGGCGAAAGCGCTGAGGTTCGCGGTCAATTTTCGCGGTGCCATCGTGGGGCGATCGCCCAGCTTCGTGGCAAACACAGTGCGGAGGATGTCGGCCGGGTTGAGCGATTCAAGCGGCGCGTCCGGCCTTAGTACGTCGATCCTGAACTGCTGGTTTTCCTGGAATTGGCCGTTCGGAAGCTGCAGGGCTTCGTTGGCGATGGAGAGGGTGTCGGGAGTGGGGATCGCGATCGGCTTGTATGAGTTGTAGTACGCGAGCAAGCTCAGCTGGTAGTCGAGCCCCGGCTGCAGGGTCACGTCCTGGTAGAGGATCAGGGTGTCGGGCTCGATCTCGTCGGTGACCGCGGCCCAGGTGCCCTGCGGAGGCGCCTGGACCGGTACGTCACGACCCAGTTCCTGTTCTTTCCGATCGGCACCGATTGGAGTTTCGGTGCCCTTGTACGCAAACCAGTCGCCGAACGGGTTTGCCCGGTAGACACTCCAGCCGCTCAACGTCCCGGACTCGAAGTTGCCGTTGACGACGTTCTCCGCCGCAGCGTTGGACGGTGCGAGCAAGGCCATGAAAACGACGACGAGAAGCGCTGCCCGCCCGATCTCAGACAGAGACCTCATCTCATCCGGAGATCGAGAACTTCTTCTTCGCGGGGCTCAGGTCGACGTGCCCGGACGGGCCGACCGCGCGCACCCAGAACACGTGCTTGCCGGATGCCAAGCCTGCATATCTCGTCGGTGACCGGCAGATATCGAAAGGCTTGTCGTCGAGCCTGCAGAGGAAGGTGGAGCCGGCCTGGCTGGACTCGAAGACGAAACGGGCGCTGTGATGCCGCAACCTTCCTCTCACGATCCTGGTCCGCGGCCGAATTGGCGCTGCGTTCACGAATGCGCCCTGCACTCCGCCCCCGAAGACTCCGCCCGCGCCTCCAGCCAAGCCTTCGGCTTCACTGCCGGTCGTGGCCAGCTCCGAGGTCGCGCCTGCCTTCGTCTGGGTGGCGGCGACGATCGTCCCTGCCGGGATTTCCTCGTCATAGGTGACGGTCCAGCTGTTGTCTTCGTCGGCGACCGCTTCGCCGAGGAACGACTCGAGCTCCCCCGTCGCCGACGACTGCTTGCGGAAGACACGCACCGTGGCGCCTTCTTCCGCGCCGCCGCTCGCGCCGGTTTGAGTAGAGGTCGAGAAGGCGGGCGGTTTGAGCCCCCGGTTAGGTCCAACTTCGGTGGCGGGAGATTTGGCGACCAGGTCGATGAAGAGTCCACCGTTGCCGGTTCCACGGTTGCGAGCGACTTCGTTGTCGGTTTTTTCTTCGTTGGAGACCTCGATCGCGGCGGCGGCGCCGCCGTTGATCACGTTTTCGTCGGCGTCGGTGTCGCCGCCGACAGAGTTTCGAATTGCTTCCGAGAAATTGCCCTGGATCCAGATCCCAGGACCACCGGTCCCAAGGACTTCGTTGCCGACAATCTCATTGAAGTCGTTTTCGACCAGGATCCCGCTGACTGCAGATCCGTCGATCCGGTTGTCCTCGATCACGTTGCCGTAGTAGGCAATTGGGTCGACGGTCTTGATCCCCGTCTGAGCACCCGCGATCCGGTTACCGTGGATCCAGGCTCCCCGGCCTTTCTGGAGGATCGCATTGCCGCCTTCCATCCTGATCTCATTGCCGGCGATCTCGGCTTCGAGCGCCGGGCTTTCAGATTCCCCCGAGTCGACAACGATCCCGTCGTCAGGTGGGCTCAACGCGCCGGTGTCGGTGGCGTCGGTGCCAATCAGGTTGCCGCGGATGGCGAGATCGCCCGCTTCGGGTCCGGCCAGAACGCCGACGCTGCCACCGTTGATCCGATTGGCGTCGCGCGCGGAGGGCCCCCCGATGAGCGTGTGCGGCGCTTGGCCCACATTTATGCCGGCGTCGGCGTTGGGGACCGCCGCGGTGCCGCCCGCGTTGACGCCGATGTAGTTGCCGAACACCGACGTCGACGTCGCGGGACTCTCTCCCGCCTCGCCCTGCAGATCCACTCCATCCGCAGCCGCGCCGGAGATCACGTTGCAGCCGCCATCACACCGCGGGCTCGCGGCGGCGGCATTGACCCTGGTGCCGATTTCGGTGCCGCTCACTTCGCCCCCTCCCGTCGCGACGACCTCGATGTCGTCGCCACCGTTGGGGCTCGGCGTGATCCCGTCCGGCTCGACGCCAAAGAGGTTTCCGTAGACCTTGACTTCGTTCCCCCCGTGGACGTCGAGCCCGTCGGCCGCGTTGCCGGCGAAGACGTTCCCGTCCAGTTCGCCTTCGCCGCCGATGAAACTGCCGTCCGACCCCGATTCGACGAGGACTCCGGTCCCGTTCCCCGGCGATGCACCGCCCAGAGCAACGCCAAACCAGTTGCCCTGAACCATGGTGTTGGGAGATTCCAGCAGGCTGACGGCGGTCTGCGCCCCGGTGATGGCAAGGCCCGCGATTCTGCCGCCCGCGGCTTTCGAGACGACCAGCGCCGGTTTCCCACTTGGGCCGCTGATGCCGACGCAGGGGCCGATGGCGCCGGAGTCGGTTTCGCAGGTCCCGTCGATGAACACGGGGACGGTGATGTCCGGCAGTTGGCTGCCCAGGACGATCGTCGACGAGGGCTGGCCATCGAAGACGCCTCCTTCTCCTTTATCGAATTCGATCGAGGTTGATTCCCCCAGGTTGTCCCCTTCTTCGATCGCGGCGCGCAGGGTGCATACGTCGCCGGGGGTCGTGCGGCAGATTTCGTCGCCAAGCGAGTCGTCGACTTCGTCGCCGGTGCTGTTGACCGTGAACGATTCGGCCCTGGCTGCCGGCACGGCAACCAGGGCGCAAGCAACCGCGGCCACGGCAATGGCCAGAACCCAGTCTCGACGCCTCCCAAGCATCCCGTCGAACAGCACGCAAGGACTCTAACCGCCGCCGAGCCGATGGGCAAGTTTTTTGTTTCAGTTGAGAAGAAGCGACAAATAAACGATAGGATTCCCAATCACCTTCGTTCAATCTCTAGAGTGGTGCCGCAAACTTCAACCGGAGGTCGTCATGGTTGCCCGTCTTTCCGCTCTGCTCATCGCCGCTCTTGCAATCGTGTTGCTGCCGGCCGCCCTGGCCGCCGGCGCGGGCAACTCGACCACGATCGTCGTCAGCCTCAAAAACCCCGCCTTCCACGGGACGCTGAAGTCCAGCAAGGGAGCCTGCGCGACGGGCCGCACGGTCAAGCTCTTTCGCGAGAAGTCTGGGCCGGACACGCTGCTGGGCACGGACAAGAGCAACGCCAAGACCAAGTGGTCGATCCCGATCGGCAAGAAGCTCGTCTCCGGCTCCTACTACGCCAAGGCTCCCGCCAAGGGCAGCTGCAAGCCGGCCAAATCGAAAGTGCTCTCGATCGACTAACGCCGCTAGGCGTTCGGCTGGGGCTCGTCCGAGCCCTCGAACAGCTGCCCTGAGCGGATCCGCTCCGCCATGTCCGCCGATTCGCCGCGGTAGACGCGGCCATCCTCGAACTCGATCGCGGGGTACTTGCGCTGGCCTGAGAGCTGCTCGAGGTCGTTGCGCTTGCCCGGCCGCAGCGGCCCCTTGACCACCTCGTACTCGATGCCCTGCTCGTCGAGCGCCTTCTGGACGCGCCAGCAGGGGTGCGCGTCGATCTTGACCCACATCGTCGAGCAGCGGTGGAGCTTTACGGCCATGGCGCCACCCTAGCCGCACACGAGGAAAACGGCAAGGTTGGGCGGGCGACCTATGCCCTACCCGAGGGCATAGGTCCGCCTGCCCAACGGACCCTGCATATCCAGAGATACGCGCCTCCTCTCCCTGTAGTAACCCCAGAAACGTTCCGCGAAGCGGGGCCGGTTCCGGTGCAACCAAGGAGGCCGCCGGGCAGGCTAGCCGATTGAGCGCTTTGGTGCAAGCGCAGGTAGAAATTTCGTTAATGGATTCGAGCTTCTAGCGCAGCGCCGGCTCGCCGGAGCGCAATGCCGCGAGGACCCGCTCGGCCACCGACTCTCCCGTCAGGCCGACCTCCTCGCGCAGCAGCGCCGGCTTGCCGTGGGTGACGTAGCGGTCGGGCAGGCCGACCCGCATCACCCGCGCCCGATCGCCGGGGCGATCGGCGAAGGAGTCCTCGAGGTGCTCCAGGACCGCCGAGCCGAATCCACCCGGCAGCACGTTCTCCTCGATCGTCACGACCAGGTCGTGGCCGAGCGCGAGCCGCTCCAGCAGCTCGGCGTCGAGCGGCTTGACGAAGCGGGCGTCGGCGACGGTCGGGCGCAGATCGTGGCCGGTGAGGATCTCCGCTGCCTGCAGCGCGACCGAGACTCCGTAGCCATATCCCAGCAACGCCACCCGCTCGCCGCTCGCCAGCAGCTCGCCGCTGCCGATCGGTATCTCTTCAGGCTGGGCGGGCAACTCGACCCCCTCCGCGGCACCGCGCGGGTAACGCAGCGCCGCCGGCCCGTCGTGGGCGATCGCCGTGCGCAGCATGTTGACCAGCATCGCCTCGTCGCGGGGCGCCATCACCACGACGTTGGGCAGCGGCCGGAAGTAGGAGATGTCGAAGACGCCGTGGTGCGTCGGCCCGTCGTCGCCGACCAGGCCGGCCCTGTCCAGGACGAAGGTGACGTCGAGCTCCTGCAGGCAGACGTCGTGGATGATCTGGTCGTAGGCGCGCTGAAGGAAGGTCGAGTAGATCGCGCAGACCGGCTTCGCCCCCTGCAGGGCGAGGCCGGAGGCGAGCAGAACCGCGTTCTGCTCGGCGATGCCGACGTCGTAGTACTGCCCGGGGACCTCGTCGGCGAGCTTCTGCAACCCGGCGCCGCCGGCCATCGCGGCGGTGATCCCGATCACCCGCTCGTCGCGCTCTGCTTCGGCGACGATCGCGTCGGCGAAGACCTGGGTGTACTGCGGCGGGGAGCCGGCAGCCGGGGGCTTCTCGAGCCGCTCGGGGGCGATCGCCGCCGGCGAGTCGGACTCCTTGACCGGCACCGGCTTCGGCGCGGGCGCCCCGTTGACGATGCTCTTCGGCTTGGCGGCATGCCACTGCTCCATCCCCTCCAGGCCACCCTCCTCCGCTGGCGCGAAGCCCTTGCCCTTGACCGTGTGGATGTGGACGACGACCGGTCGTTTTGCCTCGAAGGCTTCGCGCAGGGCTTCGCGCAGGGCGTGCACGTCGTGGCCGTCGATCACGCCCATGTAGGCGAGGTCGAGCTCCTCGAAGAAGAGCCCCGGCGCCCAGTAGGCCTTGATCGCCGACTTGATCTCCGGCCCCAGCCGTTCGATCCGCCCGCCCAGCCCGAGCGGCAGCTTGGTCAGCCGGTCCTCGACGCCCTCGCGGGCGTGGTAGAGGCGCGGGTTGAGCCGTACCCGGTTGAAGTAGCGCGAGAGGGCGCCGACGTTGGGTGAGATCGACATGCCGTTGTCGTTGAGGACGATCACGATCGGCGTCTGCAGGCCTCCGGCGGCGTGTAGAGCCTCGTAAGCGACGCCTCCCGTCAGCGCCCCGTCGCCGATCACCGCAGCGACTTTGCCGTCCTCGCCGATCCCCTTGCGCATCGCCTCCTTGAGGCCGACGGCATAGCCGATCGAGGTCGATGCGTGTCCCGCTCCCATGATGTCGTGCTCGGACTCGAAGATCGAGCAGAACGGAGCCAGCCCCTCGTACTGGCGAATCGTCGGCAGGGCATCGCGGCGGCCGGTGAGGATCTTGTGCGGGTAGGACTGGTGACCGACGTCCCAGAGGACCTTGTCGCGGGGCGAGTCGAGCTGGCTGTGCAGGGCGACGGCCAGCTCGCAAGTGCCGAGGTTGGCGCCGAAGTGGCCGCCGATCTCCCCGATCGTGTCGATGATGTAGGTGCGCATCTCCTGCGCGACCTGCTGCAGCTGCTCGTCGTCGAGCTCGTGCAGGTCGGTGGGAGAATCGATCCCCTCCAGCAGTCTTGGTGGCTTGTCGCTCATTCGTTCCTGGTGAAGATGTAGTCGGCGATCCCTCTCAGATCGCCGGTGTCGCCGCTCGCCTCGGCCAGCGCCGCGGTCGCCTTTGCGTGGGACTCGGCAGCCAGCTCGCGGGCCCGCTCGAGGCCGAAGAGGCTGACGTAGGTGAGTTTTCCATGTCGCTCGTCGCTTCCACGGGGCTTGCCAAGTTGCTCGTCGCTTCCGGTCACGTCGAGGATGTCGTCGACGATCTGGAAGAGGACGCCGAGCTCGCCGGAAAACCGGCGATAGGGAATTGTCTCAGTTTCGGCCACGCCCTCGAGGGTCAGTACGACGCCGACCCCGGCGGCGATCAGCCGGCCGGTCTTCAGCCCATGCAGTGTGCGCAGCGCCTCGGCGTCGCCGGCCTCGCCGATCACGTCCACGTACTGGCCGCCGACCATGCCGTCGACGCCCGTCGCGCCGGCCAGCTCCGCAAGCGCGGCAAGCACTCGCGCGGGCTCTCCCGGCTGCTCGCAGAAGAGGCGGATCGCCTCGGCGAACAGCCCGTCCCCGGCCAGGATCGCCACGTCCTCGCCGTACTTGACGTGCGAGGTCGGCAGGCCGCGGCGCAGCTCGTCGTCGTCCATCGCCGGCAGGTCGTCGTGGATCAGCGAATAGGTGTGGATCAGCTCGAGCGCGGTGGCAACCGGCAGGTAGCGAACCGGATCGACGCCGAGCGCACGCGCCGTGGCCAGGGCGAGAACCGGCCGCACCCGCTTGCCGCCCGCAAGCAGCGAGTAGCGCATCGCCTCCTCGAGCCCCGTCGTGGCGGGTTGGGCGGCAAAGCTGAGGCGCTCGAGCTCGGCGTCGACCAGGGCGCGCAGGTCCTCGGGGTAGCTCACCGCGGGCGTTGTTCGCTCACCGCGAGCCCCCCGACTTGCGGATGCGGCGGTTTGCCTCCTCGACCGCCTCGGTCGAGAGCTCGGCCGCCTCGTGGGCCAGCTCGGCGGCGCGCTCGTCGCTTGCCTCCGATCCTTCCAGCTCCGCGGCGATCGCCTGCAGACGGGCGGAGATCTCGCGCAGGCGCTCGGTCTCGCTCACGTGACCGCGCCCTTCTGGCGCTCGCGCACGATCGCGCCGAGGATCCCGTTGACGAAGCCCGGCGCATCCGCTCCGCAGTACTCCTTGGCGATCTTGACCGCCTCGTCGATCGCCACCTCGTCGGGCACGTCCTCGCTGTGCTCGATCTCATAGAGGGCGACCCGCATCACGTTCAGCTCCAGCGGCGCGATCCGCTTCAGCTCCCAGCCGCGAGCGTGGGCGCCGATCGTCGCGTCGAGCGCCTCGCGGTGGGACTCGACCGCCTCGGCCAGCTCGCGGGTGAACGGCCGGGCCTCGCCCAACAGCTCGCCAAGCGGGCGCCCGGTGACGTCGCGCTGATAGCAGGCAAAGACGGCGTCGCGTCGCTGGTCGGATCTGCGCATCGGCCTATTCTCGCGCTTCGGGCGGCCGGTGGCGCCGTTAGGCCCTAAGCGCGAGAGATGTACTTGCCGCTGTCGGTGTCGACCCGGATCGTCTCGCCCTCGTCGATGAAGAGGGGGACCTGCACGACCACGCCCGACTCGAGCGTCGCCGGCTTGGTGCCGCCGCCCGAGGCCGTGTCGCCCTTCACCCCGGGGTCGGTCTGGGTGACCTTCATCTCGACCGCGGCGGCAACCTGCACGTCGCTCGCGGATTCGTCGACGAAGAGGACGTCGACCTCGTCGTTGGGCAGGACCCACTGCATCGACTCGCCGACGATCTCACTCGGGATCTCGATCTGCTCGTAGTCGTTGCTGTCCATGAAGACAGCCGCCTCACCCGAGTCGTAGAGGTATTGCATCTTGCGCGACTCGGTGTGGACCGGCCTGAACTTCTCCCCCGCCCTGAACGTCTTGTCCTGCACCGAGCCGTCGTCGATCTTGCGCAGCTTGGTGCGAACGAACGCCCCGCCCTTGCCCGGCTTGACGTGCTGGAACTCGAGGATCTTGAAGACGGACCCGTCGATTTCGATGTGGCTGCCGTTCTTGAACTGGTTGGTCGAGATCACGGCCGCGAATCCTAGAGACCCGAGGCCCTTGCCGGGCGGTGGGCGCCAGTCTCTAACCTAGGTGTGCCTGGGAGATGAAGAGAACGCTGGGGACACTCGCTGCGATCGCCATCGCGATGCTCGTCATCGCGCCGTTTGCAGCTGGAGAAGAACAGACGCGGGACAGCTACACGGCGCAGGTCGAGCCGATCTGCCAGGCGAACCGCAGCGCCAACGAAAAGATCATGGCCGGCGCCAAGGAACGGGTCAGGAAGGGAAGGCTCGTGCCGGCCGGTAAGCAGTTCATCCGGCTCTCGGGCTCTGTGGGAGGGATGGTCAAGCAACTGTCGACCGTCCCCGCCCCTACCGCCGACGCACGGCGGATCGAACACTGGCTCGGCTCGATTCAGCTACTCGAGCAGCGACTGCGCGAAGTCGGCAAGTACTACAAGGCCGGCGAAAAGATCAAAGCGACGCACACCGCAATCCTGGCCGAACGCGCCGGGCTCTCGGCCAACAACACCAGCATCGTCTTCCACTTCAACTACTGCCGCTTCAGCCACATCCCCGGCTGACGCCCCCGGCGAGCCGGCCGCACTCAGTCGTCCGCTTCCGCCGCGGTGCTCGTCGTCAGGCTCGAGGCGGCACCGCCGGAGAGCACGCGACGGACAAGTCCCGGCAGAAGGATGCGGGCAACCGCGGCGAGCGCGTAGGGACGCGGCACGTAGCGCTCCGCCTTGCCGCGCAGGCCGGTCTCGACGATCGCCTCGGCGACCTTCTCCGGCTTGGAGACCGTCCAGCGGGTCAGCGCCCGCTCGCGCAGCTCGGTCGCCGGGAACCCCTCGGTCTCGATGAAGCCCGGCAGCACCATGCCGACGTGGACGCCGTGGGGGCGCTCCTCGGCATAGAGGGCGTCGGTCCAGCCGATCAGGGCGAACTTGCTGGCCGAGTAGGAGCCGGTCCGCGCCCGCGCGACCCGGCCGGCGGTGCTGGCGACGTTGACGATCGCGCTCGGCGCCGAGGCGCGCAACGCGGGCAGCAGCGCCTCGGTGAGGCGGGCGACGGCGTCGAAGTTGATCTCCATGTGGCGGCGCACGTTCTCGTAGCCCTCCTCGCCGAAGGAGCCACGCCAGGAGGCGCCGGCGTTGTTGACCAGCAGGTTGAGCCGGCCGGCGTGCCGCTCGGCGACGTGAGCCCGCACCCGCTCCGGGGCATCCGGCGCGGTCAGGTCGACGGCGAGCCGGCTCGCCTCGCAGGGCAGCGCCTCGGCCAGCGACCGCAGCCGCTCCTCGCGGCGAGCGACCAGGATCAGCTCGGCGCCCGGCTCGCGCGCAAGCCGTTTCGCCGCCGCCTCGCCGATGCCGCTGGAGGCGCCCGTCACCAGATAGGTCTTCGTCGTTTCGCTCATGGCGGGGAAAACTATTCCAATTGCCTCGTTGCGTACGTCTGTTCGACTCGACATACTGCTGCCTTCGCAATGGTCGAGATCCCTTCGCTGCTAGACAAACTGCTTCGCGCCGGCGCCCCCTCCGGGCACGAGGGCCCTGCCGCCTCCATATGGCGGGACGAAGCTTCCTTCGCCACGCTCTCGGTCGACGGCCTCGGCTCCTCGATCGCCCGGGTCGGCGAGGAGGCTCCGCTGCTTGCCGTCGTCGGCCACATCGACGAGATCGGCCTGGTGGTCACCCACATCGACGAGAAGGGCTTCCTCTGGTTCGCTCCGATCGGCGGCTGGGACCCGCAGATCCTCGTCGGCCAGCGGGTCGAGGTGCGAGTCCGCGACGGGCTGGTGCCCGGCGTCGTCGGTCGCAAGCCGATCCACCTACTCGACCCCGACCAGCGCAAGAAGGTGGTCGAGTTGAAAGGCCTCCACATCGACGTCGGCGCCGCCGATGGCGACGAGGCGGCGGGACTGATCCGCATCGGCGACCCGGTCGTGATCGCGGCGGAGCCCCTGCGCCTCGCCGGCGACCGCCTGGTCTCACGCGCGATGGACAACCGGATCGGCGCTTACGTCGCGCTGGAGGCGCTGCGCCGCTGCCACGAGCGCGAATCGCTGAGCGGCAGCTTTGCCGCCATCGCCGCCGTCCAAGAGGAGATCGGGCTGTTCGGCGCGCGGACCTCGGCCTTCCAGGTGCGCCCCGACCTCGCCGTCGCGATCGACGTCACCCACGCCACCGACGCCCCCGGCGTCGACGAGAAGGAGATCGGCAGCCATCCACTCGGCTCCGGCCCGGCGATCGGCCGCGGCTCGACCCTCTCGCCGAAGGTCTTCGAGCTGCTCGTCGAGACCGCCGAGGAGGCGGGGATCGAGTACACGGTCAGCGCCAGCGGTCGCGGCACCAGCACCGATGCGGACTCGATCCAGATCTCGCGCTCGGGGATCCCCACGGGCCTGGTCTCGGTGCCGCTGCGCTACATGCACTCGCCGGTCGAGCTCTGCGATCTCGGCGACCTCGAGGCGACCGTCGAGCTGATTGCCGCCTTCGCCGCACGCCTGCGGGCCGGCCTCGACCTCAGCCGCTGAGCCGCACCACCCGGCGCCTCAGTTGGCGCAGACCATGACCCGGTCCCGCCCCGCCGCCTTGGCGGAGTAGAGCGCCTCGTCGGCAAGGCCGACCAGCTGGTCGGTGTCGAGCGGGCCCGGCCGCGCGACGGCGACACCGACGCTGATCGTCATCGCCACTCCCCCGGGGCGGCGCTCGCGCACGGCGAGCCGCAAGCGCTCGCCGACCCCGAAGGCGTCGGCCTTCGTCGCGCCGGGAAGGACGACGAGGATCTCCTCGCCGCCGACCCGGTAAATCGAGTCGCCGGCGCGCAGGACGGAGCGCATCGTGTAGGCGACGTCTTGGAGCACGGCGTCGCCGGCGGCGTGGCCGAGCTGGTCGTTGACCCGCTTGAAATGGTCGAGGTCGCAGAGGAGAAGCGCGTGCGAGGACCCCTTCTTGTCGCCCACCGGCTGGCCGTCCAACTCGGCGAGACGCTGCTCGAGGGCGTTGCGGTTGAAGAGACCGGTGAGCGGGTCGAGGGTCGAGCGGCGGCGGTGGGCGCGGTCGGACTCGACCAGGGCACCGGAGAGGATCACCGTGCTGAGCACCAGGGCAACCGCTGCGATCACCTCCTGGTGGTGCGCCGAGGCGGTCGCCGGGTCGAGGCCGACGGTGCTGCCCAGCAGCAGGGCAAGGATGTAAACGGTTCCGACGGCGATGCCCCGCGTCGAGAAGCGTGCGCCTAGGGTCACGGCCGGCAGCGCGAACCACATCAGCACCGGGCTCGCGGCGCCTCCGGTCACCACCACCGCGTCAGCGAGCAGCAGTGGCAGGATCCCCCAAGCGGTCGCCACCCAGAGCGCCGGGTGCTCGCTGTTGCCCATGAAGCTGTCGGCGACGGCGAAGCCGCCGAGACCGACCAAGAGCGGCACTACCCACCACCAACCGACCTCCGCGCCGGCCGAGGCGAGCGCCAAGCCGAGAATCGCAAAGCAGGCAAAGCGGTAGGGGCGCAGCCTCACCTCCATGTCGAGCAGGCGCTCGCGACGGGCATCGTCGCGCGCCGCGACAAGCGACTCCTTGGTCGGCGCATCGGGTCTCATCCGTGCCGCATCGGCTCTCCGCCGATCGGGCTTAGGGCTGCACCTACTCGACCAGCTGAAGCTCTTTGGGCAATGCGCTCAGGTTGCGGCAGCCGCCGTCGGTGACGACGACGAGATCCTCGATCCGCACGCCCAGCTCACCCGGCAAGTAGACACCGGGCTCGACCGTCACCACTTCGCCCGCCGAGAGCACGTCCTCCGAGCGCGGCGAGACGCGCGGTGCCTCGTGCACCTCGAGCCCCACGCCGTGGCCGAGGCCATGGCCGAAACGCTCGCCGTAGCCCGCCCCTCCGATCACCTCGCGCGCAACCGCGTCGAGCGCCTCGCCGCCGACCCCCGCGGCGACCGTGTCGAGCGCGGCCGCCTGGGCGGCCAGCACCGTCCCGTAGACCTCGCGGGGGCGCTCGCCGGGCTCGCCGACGGCGAAGGTCCGCGTGCCATCCGAGCAGTAGCCGTCGAGCTTCGCCCCCATGTCGAAGACGACCAGGTCTCCATGCTCGATCGAGCGCTCCCCCGGCTCGGCGTGCGGCAACGCCCCGTTCGGGCCGGCGGCGACGATCGCCGGGAAGGAGGGGTCGCCGCCCAGCTCGCGTATCCGCGCTTCGGCGGCACGCGCGACCTCGCGCTCGGGACGGCCGCCGAGACCGCGCTCAAGGCTCCAGGCCCAGACCTCGTCGGCCAACTCCGAGGCAGCCGCGATCGCCGTCAGCTCGGCCTCGTCCTTGACCCGGCGCAGCTTCTCGACCGAACCGCCGGCCGCGATCGCCTCGACGCCCTCCGCGAGCTTTCCCCGCAGCCGCTCGAGCAGGCGAACCGAGACGTGGTCGTCCTCGAAGCCGACGCGGCCGGAGAGGTGCGCGGCGATACCGCCCAGCCAGTCGTCGCTGACCGTGATCGTCTCCCAGCCGTCGACCTCCGCAGCGGCCCGCTCGGTGTAGCGGAAATCGGTCAGGAAGAGGCGCGTCTCGGGACCGCAGACGCAGGCGCCGTTGGTCCCCGTGAAGCCGGTCAGGTAGCGAATGTTGACCAGCTCGGTGACCAGCATCAGGTCGAGCTCGCGCTCGGCCAGCGATGCCGCGAGGCGGTCGCCGCGGCCCTTCATGCGCCGGGGGAGACATCCAGATGGCGCGCCAGGATCGCGAGCGCGTCGCGATAGCCGTCCGGTCCCTTGCCGGAGATCTTCTCCAGCACGAGCCCGTCGAAGACCGACTCGCGGCGCCAGTCCTGGCGCGACTCGACATCGGAGAGGTGGACCTCGACCGCGGGCAGCCCGGTCAGCTCGAGCGCGTCGGCGATCGCGCGGCTGTAGTGGGTCCAGGCGCCGGCGTTGACGACGATCGAGTCGACCATCTCCGGCGCGCGGTGCAGGTATTCGGCGAACTCGCCCTCGGAGTTGGTCTGGAAGAAGAGCGTTTCGAGGCCGAGCTCGCGGGCGGCCGCTTGGATCCGCTGCTCCAATTCGCTCAGCGAAAGCCCGCCGTAGACCTCGGGGTCGCGCTTCTCGAGCACGTCGAAGTTGACCCCGTGCAGAACGGCGACGCGGTTGTGGGCGGAGGTCATCGGTCGTAGAGCTCCTTCACGGCGGCCTCGACCTTAGCCGGATCGAGCACCTCCCCCACCCGCGGCGCCCCGGGCTCGGAGAGGAGCACGAAGCCGACGCCCGCCGAGGTTCGCTTCTTGTCGCGCTGCAGGGCATCGAGAACGGCGCCTTGGTCGATCGCCGGGTCGAGGGTGACCGGCAGGCCGTGGCGCCCGAACAGATTCCCGACCTCGTCGCGCAGCTGCGTCGCCTCGGAGAGCCGCAGCGCGGCGAGCAGGCCCAAGCCGACGGCCTCACCGTGGCGGTAGCGCGAGTAGCCGCTCGCCGCCTCGATCGCGTGACCGACCGTGTGGCCGAGATTGAGCGTGTGCCGCAGGCCCGCGTCGCGCTCGTCGGCAGCGACGACCTCGCACTTGTAGCGGGCGCAGGCGAAGACGATCTCGTCGAGGTCTTCTCCAGCGAGGGCCTCGATGGCGCGTACGCGCTCCCAGAGCGCCCCGCCGGCCAGCAGGCCCGTCTTCACCACCTCGACGAATCCGGCGCCGAGCTCCTCGGCCGGCAGGCTCGCCAGCGTCTCGGTGTCGACGATCACCGCCGCGGGCAGGTGGTAGGCGCCCGCATAGTTCTTTCCCTCGGGCAGGTCGACGCCGGTCTTGCCGCCATAGGCGGAGTCGACCTGAGCCACCAAGGTCGTCGGCACTTGGGCCACGGGGACTCCGCGCTGGTAGGTATGCGCGCAGAACCCCGCCAGGTCTCCAACCACTCCCCCGCCCAACGCGATGACGTGGTCTTCGCGGGTCATCCCGGCCCGCGCCAGCTCGCTGAGGACCCGCTCGGCCTCGGCCATCGTCTTCGCGGTCTCCCCCGGCTCGATCTCGGCCCGTGCCTCCAGCGGCTCGAGGCGATCGGCGTACAGCGCCCCGACCGCGGTGTCGGTTACGCAGAAGCGCCGGCTGTCAAGCGGCCACCAGTCGATACCAAGCAGGCGTCGACCGACGAAGACCGGGTACTCGCCCGAGGCGCTGGCCGCCCAGAGCAGCTTCGTGCCCCCGGGCAGCTCGGCCAGCGCCTGGATCGACGGCAAGGCTCGAGCGACAACTCCCCGGTCCCCCTCCGGGACGATCGCGTCGGCGAGCCCCTCGTACAGCGGCAGGCGCACGTCCAGCAGCTCGGCCACGTCCGCGGCGCTGCGTGCCAACGGCCGGTCGCTGCCGGCGATCCGCGACCAGGCCTCCCCGGCGCCGACCTGCAGCCAGACGACGGTGTGACGCCCGAGCGCCTGGCGGATGCGCTCGGAGAGAACGCTGCCACCGCCGAGCGCGATCGCCCCGCCGTCCGCCCGCTCGAGCAGGGCGCCGACGACCTCCGCCTCGCGCTCTCGAAAGCCCTCCTCGCCGTGGCGCTCGAAGGCCTGGCCGATCGGCATCCCGAGGTCGGCTTCCATCAGGTCGTCGATCTCGGTCGTCTCCAGGCCGGCCTCGCGCGCCGCGGCGAGTGCGGTCGACTTGCCCGCGCCCATGAAGCCGATGAAGACGATCGCGGGCCGGCTCACGCCGTCACCCGCGGAAGTCGATGCGCTTCTTGTAGGCATCGACGGCGGCGTGGACGTCGTCGATGTGATCGCCGCCGAACTTCTCTCGGTAGCAGCCGGCGAGGACCAGGCAAACCATCGCCTCGGCGACCACGGCGGCGGCGGGAACGACGGTCGAGTCGGTGCGCTCGCGCAGCGCCTGCGCCGGCTGCTTGGTCTCGGTGTCGACCGAGCGCAGCGGCTTGGTCAGGGTCGAGATCGGCTTGATCGCCGCCCGCACCGAGAGCGGCTGGCCATTGGTCATGCCACCCTCGAGGCCCCCGGCGTGGTTCGTTTCGCGCTGGTAGCCATGCTCCTCGGACCAGAAGATCTCGTCGTGCGCCTCCGAGCCGGGGCGGCCGGCGACGTCCCAGGCTTCGCCGATCGCGACGCCCTTGACCGACTGGATCGAGGCGACGGCGCCGGCGAGCCGGCCGTCCAGCCGCTCCTCCCAGGAGATGTGAGAGCCGAGGCCGGGAACGAGCCCGAAGGCGCGCACCTCGAAGCTGCCGCCGAGGCTCTCGTTGGCCTTGCGCAGGCGGTTGATCTCGGCGACCATCGCCGCGCTCGCCCCGGGGTCGAGGCAGCGCACCGGGTCTTCGTCGACGCCGGCGAAATCCTCGACGCCAAGATCGGGACGCTCGGGCGCCTTGACCGAGGCGATCTGGGTGACGTGGCTGTGCACGCTCACCCCCAGCGCCGTGAGCAGGCCGCGGGCGAGCGCGCCCGCCGCCACCCGGGCCGCCGTCTCGCGGGCGCTGGCCCGCTCCAGGACGTTGCGGATGTCGCTGTGGCCGTACTTCTGGGCGCCGACCAGGTCGGCGTGGCCGGGCCGCGGCAGGTGGACGGCTTCGGGCTCGAAGCCCTCGACCGGCCAGGGGTTCATCCGCTCCTCCCAGTTGGCGTAGTCGCGGTTGGCGACGAGGAGGGCGATCGGGCTGCCCAGGGTGCGACCGTGGCGGACACCGGAGCGCACCTCGGCCGAGTCCGTCTCGATCTTCATCCGCCCGCCGCGCCCGTGACCGAGCTGGCGTCGCGCCATGTCGCGGTCGAGTGCCCCGCGCTCGAGCTCCAGACCCGCCGGCATGCCCTCGACGATCGCGACCAGGCCGGGACCGTGCGACTCGCCTGCGGTGGTGAACCTGAAACGCGTGCTCATCGCCGCCTAGGCTATCTGCGCGCCGCGGCTCGCATCGCTTCGAGCGACGGCTCACGCCCGGTCCAGATCCGCAGCGAAAGCGCGCCCTGGCGCACGAGGACCTCGATTCCGTCGACCGTGGTCGCTCCCGCTGCCTCGGCCGCCGCCAGCAGGGGACTCGGCCGCTCGCCGTAGACGAGGTCGACGACGATCTGACCGGAGGAGAAGCGGGTCGGGTCGAGCGGCAGCTCGGCGAAGGGGTCCTCGCCGGCCAGGCCGGCCGCGCTGGTGTTGACGATCAGCTCGCTGGCAGCTTGGTCGGGCGTCTCCACCGGAGCCCCTCCGAGCTCGACGCAGAGGTGCTCGGCGCGCAGCGCGGTGCGGTTCCAGACCGCCACCTCGGCGCCCTCGCGGACCAGCGCCCAGACGACGGCCCGGGCGGCGCCCCCGGCTCCCAGCACGAGTACCCGCTTGCCGCCTGGCGGCTCGGGCAGAGCGTCCAGCAATCCCTGCGCGTCGGTGTTGTCGGCGCGGACCTCGCCGGCTTCGAAGCTGAGCGTGTTCGCCGCGCCGATCTCGCGCGCGGTCTCCGACAGCGAGTCGGCCAGCGCGAGCGCCGCCCCCTTGTGGGGGACGGTGACGTTGGCGCCGACGAAGCCCTCGCCGAGCATCTCCCGCACGCCGTGCTCGAACTCGTCCGGCGCCAGGTCAATCGCACCATAGGTCCACTCCCCTGCCAAGCCCAGCTCGGCCAGCGCCGCGTTTTGCATGGCCGGCGAGCGCGAGTGACCAACGGGGTGGCCGAGGACGGCGAGTCGCTTCATTCCCCGCAGGTGTCGGGCGATTCGCCACCCGCTGCTTCGCGCGCTTCGTTGTAGGCGGCCACGTCGGCTTCGAATTCGGCCGCGGTCGACGAAAAGGCGTCTTCCCCGCAGGTGCCCGGCTTGACCACGTAGTAGAGGTAGTCGACCTTTGCCGGGTGGGCCGCCGCTTCGAGCGAGGCGAGGCCGGGGTTCCCGATCGGCCCCGGCGGAAGCCCGGTGTGGAGGCGGGTGTTGTAGGGCGATTCGATCGCGAGTTCGGATTCGGTCAGCGGCTGGTCGTAGTTGCCCGTGGCGAAGCGGATCGTCGCGTCGATGCCCAGCGGCATGCCTTCGTGCAGGCGGTTGTAGATCACCGCCGCGATCAGCGGTCTCTCCTTCTCCAGCTGCGCCTCGCGCTCGACCATCGAGGCGATCGTCACGACGTCGCGCGTGGTCAGGTTCTTGGAGCGCGCGTAGCTCATGTCCACGCCCTTTATCCGGCGCTTGAAGTCCTCCAGCTGCAGCTGGACGAGGTCGGCCGCGGGCGCCCGTTTTTCCAGTTCGAAGGTGTCCGGGAAGAGGAAGCCTTCGTGTCCCCGGCTGGCCTTCATGTAGCTGCCGCTCAGGCCCACTTCCTTCGCGACCTGGGCGGTCTGCTCACGGGTGTAGCCCTCCGGGATCGTCACCGTGACCGTCTTCAGGACCACGGGCGGAGGCGGCGCCGGGTTGTGGAAATGGCGGTAGGCGAGGGCAGCCGCCGCCCCACCGAGCACCAACACCGCGAGGAGGGCGACGAGGCCCACGCGACGGCGGCGCTTCACCGTCACCGCTCGCCGATCTTCGCGCTCCTGGCGGCGGCGCTCCCGCTCGGCGACCGCGGTGTCGTCCCCGAACCAGTCGTCAGCCATCGTCCTCGGAGCCTTCGATCGCCGCCTGTCCGGCGAGGTAGGCCTGCAGCAGGTGGGCAGCGGCCAGGGAGTCGGGCGCCGCCACCGCGCCTTCGCGCTTGCTCGCCTCGGCCATCCGCGTCGTCAGCCGCTCGTCGTAGGTCTCGACCGGGATGTCGAGCAGCGCTTCCAGTTCGGCGCAGAAGGTGCGGGTCAGCGCGGCCTGGGATCCCTCCTCGCCGCTCAGGTGCAAGGGCAGACCGACGACGACACGCTCGACCGCGTGTTCGGTGACGAGCTCGACGACCGAGCGCGCCTCGGAGGGCTCGATCACCGGCAAAGGCGTCGCCAGGGTGCCGCTCGGGTCGGAGATCGCGCAGCCGGTCCGGGCGGTGCCGTAGTCGAGGGCGAGCACGCGCACTAGCCGGCCACCCTCATCCGAGCTCCCGCTCGATTGCCTGCCTCGCGACGTCGAGCGCGTCGTCGAGCTTGGCGGCGTCCTTGCCCCCGGCCTGCGCCATCTCCTCGCGTCCGCCGCCTCCACCGCCGACGAGCGGCGCGGCCTCGCGCACGACCGTCGCCGCAGAGACCCCGCGCCCAACCGCGCCCTTGGAGACGAGGACGACCAAGCCGACCTTGCTCCCCTCGGCGCCGCCGAGGGCGATCGCCGACTCGCCGCCGAGCTTGGACTGCACCCGGTTGGCGAGCTCGAGCAGCTGCTTCTGATCGGCGATCGGCGCCCGGGAGGCAATGACGTCCACCCCGTCAATTGCCATCACCGCGGCGACCAGGCGCTCCGCCTCGTCGCCCAGCAGCTGCATGGCGGCCTGTTTCGCGCCTTCGCCCGCCTCGCGCAGTCGCTCCGCCGCGCGACGCGCGCCGGTCAGCGGGTCCTGGGGGGAGTCGAGCAGCTCGCCGACCTCGCGCAGCTGCTCCTCCCTGGCGCGGAACCAGTCGATCGCCGCGGGACCGGTCACGGCCTCGATCCGCCTCACGTTGGCGGCGCTGGAGCCCTCCGAGACGATCTTGAAGATGCCGACCTCGGCCGTGTTGGCGACGTGGGTGCCTCCGCAGAGCTCGCGCGAGACCTCGTCGACCTCGACGACCCGCACCCACTCGCCGTATTTCTCGCCGAACAGCGCCATCGCGCCGAGCTTTTCGGCCTCGGCGCGGTCCATCTCCAGCCAGCGCACCGGCCGGCTCGCCTTGATCCAGCCGTTGACCCGCTCCTCGATCGCGGCGAGGTCCTCGGCGGCGAGCCCCTGCCCGTGGTTGAAGTCGAAGCGCAGCTTGTCGGGGCGCACGGCCGAGCCCGCCTGACGCACGTGGTCACCGAGTCGCTCGCGCAGCGCCGCATGCAGGAGGTGGGTCGCGGTGTGGTTGCGCATCGTCGCGTGCCGGGCCTCGTGGTCGACCAGCGCCTCGACGGCGACGCCGGAAGCGACCGAGCCGTTGCCGGCCTCGATCTCCAGCGCCTGGTCTTCGCCGAGCCGGTAGACGTCGACCACACGGGCCTCTCCCCCGTCCCAGCGCAGAGTGCCAGTGTCGGCGACCTGACCGCCACCCTCGGCGTAGAAAGGACTCTCCTCGAGCTTGACCAGGGCCCGACGACCGTCCTCGCCGGCGATCGCGGCAAGCCCGGTCGTCGCCCGCAGGGTCTCGTAGCCGACGAAGCGGGTCGGCGGTGCCTCCGCGGCGAAGGCGATCACCCTCTCGTGGCGATCCTCGGAACCGTGCGCGGTGGCGGAACCGACGCGGGCGCGCTGACGCTGCTCCCCCATCAACTCCTCGAAGCCGCCGTCGTCGACCGAGAGGCCCTGCTCGGCGAGCAGCTCCTTGGTCAGGTCGTAGGGGAAGCCGTAGGTGTCGTGCAGCTTGAAGGCATCGGCGGCGTCGATCCAGGAGGTGCTCGATTCGCGGGCCTCGGCGACCAGGCGGTCGAGCAGCTCGCTGCCGCGCTCGAGGGTGCGGCCGAAGCTCTCCTCCTCGTCGCCGACCCAGCGGGCGATCGTCTCCCGCTCGGCCACCAGCTCCGGGTAGGCGCCGCCCATGATCTCGACCGCGCGCTCGGCGAAGCGGCCCAGCCATGGCGCCTCCAGTCCCAGGGTGCGGCCCTGCTGGATCGCCCGGCGCATGATCCGCCGCAGGATGTAGCCGCGGTCCTCGTTGGAGGGGACGACCCCGTCGGCGATCAGGAAGGCGGCGCCACGCGAGTGATCGGCGACGATCCGCATCGCCCTGGTCACCGCGCCGCCCTCGGCGTAGGAGCGCCCCGACAGCTCCTCGGCGAGGTCGATCAGCGGCCGGACCAGATCGGTCTCGAAGACCGACGGGACGTCCTGGAGGATCGCCGCCATCCGGTCGAGACCCATGCCGGTGTCGATGTTGCGCATCGGCAGCTCGGTGAGAGCCCCCTCGACGGAGAGGTCGTAGGTCATGAAGACGTGGTTCCAGAACTCGAGGAAGCGGTCGGTGTCGTCGCCGGGCCGCTCGTCGGCGGCGCCCAAATCCTCGCCTCTGTCGAGGTAGAGCTCCGAGCAGGGGCCGCAGGGGCCGGTCGGGCCCGCCTGCCAGAAGTTGTCCGCGCGGCCGAGCAGGACGATCCGCTCCTCGGGCATGCCGACGCCCTTCCAGATCTCGATCGCCTCCTCGTCCGGTCCGAGGCCGAGCTCCTCGTCGCCGCCGAAGACGGTCGCCCAGATCCGCTCGGGGTCCATCCCGAACCCCTGCGTCGCCAGCTCCCAGCCCCAAGGGATCGACTCCGCCTTGAAGTAGTCCCCAAAGCTCCAGTTGCCGAGCATCTCGAAGAAGGTGAGGTGGCGGGCGGTCTTGCCGACCTCTTCTATGTCCGTCGTGCGGAAGCACTTCTGCACGTCGGCGAGCCGCGGCGCCGGCGGCTTCTCGCGTCCCAGGAAGTAGGGCTTGAAGGGCTGCATCCCCGCGGTCGTGAGCAGCACCGAAGGGTCGTGGACGGAGGGGACCAGCGAAGCCGAAGGCACGATCCGGTGGCCACGCTCCTCGAAGAAGGACAGATAGGTGTCGCGGATCTCTGCGGCTTTCATCGGCAACGAAGCCTAAGTGACACGGAGTGGGGTCAGGCCGTCGCCGCGATGGTGCCGTGGCCGACGATCGCCTCGCCGCAGAGCAGCACCGCCGCCTGCCCCGGTGCCGCGGCGTCGAAGGCCTCGCCGAGCTGGACGTCGAGCTCGCTGTGGCGACCCCTCTCCGCCCCCGCCAGAGAGGCCGGGACCGGCGTGGCTTGGTAGCGCAGCTTGACCGCGTCGACGCTGTCGCCGCCGCGGTGCAGGACGGCGTCGCGGACCCGCACCGTCAGCGCCGCCAGATCCGCTCGGGGGCCAACCGTGACCGTGTTCGCACCGGCATCGGTTGCCAGCACGTAGAGCGGCTCAGGCGCCGAGACGCCGATCCCCCGCCGCTGCCCGACGGTGAAGTTGTGGTGGCCGCGATGGCGGCCGATCGCCCGCCCGGAGCCGTCGAGGACCGCGCCCTCGCGGTCGCCAAGACCGGCGTGGCGGCGCAGGAAACGCCCCTTTCCTTGCCCGGCGAGGAAACAGAGGTCCTGGCTCTCGGGCTTCTTGGCGACGGAGAGGCCGTGGCGGGCGGCGATCTCGCGCACCTCGGGCTTGCTCAGCTCGGTGAGCGGGAAGCGCAGGCGGTCGAGCATCGCCGGAGGAAGGGCGGCGAGCATGTAGCTCTGGTCCTTGTCGCTGTCGGACGCCGCGGCCAGCAGGGGGCCGTCGTCGTCCTCGACGATCCGCGCGTAGTGACCGGTGACCAGGTAGTCCGCGCCGAGTCGCTCGGCGAGGTCGACCATCGCCGCGATCCGCACCTCGCCGTTGCAGACGATGCAGGGGTTCGGGGTGGCGCCGGCGCCGTATCCGTCGAGAAAGGCGCCAACGACGCGGCGGCGGAATTCCTCCTCGAGGTCGAGCGTGAGGTGCGGGATGCCGAGCGAGTGCGCCACGGCCCTGGCGCCGAGCACCGCCTCGGGCGAGCAGCAGGCCTTGGCCCCGTCGGTCTCCGGATCGGCCCAGAGCTTCAACGTGACGGCGAGCACCTCGGCGCCCCGCTCGCGTTCGAGCAGCGCGGCGACGGCGCTGTCGACGCCGCCCGACATGGCGATCAGGACCCGACCGCCGCGCGGCGCGGCAAGCGTCTTCGAGGATGCCGCGGCACTCGCAAGCGCCCGGTGCAGGGCGTCGGCGGCCAGCTGCGCGGCATGACGCTTGGCGGGGGTCAACCCCCCAACCGCCTCGTCGACCTCGTCGATCCCGATTCGCGCCGCCTCGGTCACCGGCTCCCCGTCGACCAGCTCGGCGACGGCTGCGGTAGCCGCCCTCGTCGCCCCGCATCCCTCGGCGTCGAAGCTCACCTGGGCCACCCGCCCGTCCTCGATCAGCAGCGACACCCGGGAAAGATCCCCGCACGCCGCCCCTCCGGCAGCACCGGTGAACCCACCGTCGAGGGACGGCCCAAGCCGCGTCTCGTCGCGCAGGTAGTGATCGAACAGTTCCCGACTCACACAGAGAGGGTAGAGCGCGAGGCGAGTGCCTTGCGGAGGTCGGAGGCGATCGCGTTCTGCTGGGTACGGAGTTGCCGCCAGGTGATGCGCATGACCATCCAGCCATCGACCATGAGCAGCCTGTCGCGCTCGCGGTCACTCTCGAACGCTTCGCGTGTCCCATGCACAGCGCGTCCGTCCAGCTCAACTATCAACCGCTCCTTCCGCCAGAGGCAGTCCGCGCGAAAGAAGCGGCCAGCGACCGCCATGTCCTCGTTGAACCGCGGCCGAGGAAGCCCACGTGAGTCCAGCAAGGACACGAAGATCTCCTCGAAATCGTTCTCAGTCACCCCACCGACCTCGGCGCCTTCGTCGAGTAGCTCACGAAGCAACACGGTCCCCCGTCGCCGCGGATACCGCGCAAGCAAATCCGGAATCGACAGCGGGTCTGTCAATCCCCGTACTTCGGACTCGTTCAACGCACGCTCGACCTGTCGCCGCGAAGCAACAGCCGCCAAATCAAAAATCGTCCGCGGCACAGTCGTAACCGGAATCCCGTCGACCACCGTCCGCTCGTCGTCGGGGAGCGAGGACCAATGGGCGAGGAGGCGGGCACGTTGACGAACGTGGGTCGGGCGCGTCACTTCGATTGCTCGGCTTGACCTGGGCACGACGCCCCACAGCTCTCCCGCCGATCGGTGACTGAGCACCGTGCCTGAACCGCACGCGAGCGTTGCCGCCATCCATCTCGCCCGGACCGAGAGGATCGAGTGCCCTACGGCATAGACACCACGGTGGACCCGATGCAGTGCCGACCTCTCGAGTCGAGCCCCGATTGCACGCCTCCCAATACCGGCAGCGAGCAGTTGACGCCGTGCCACCACCCCGTGCTGCGCTTCCGCCAACTCAGCAAGCATCCGATCCACGTGGCGATCGGCCGCGTCCAGGGGACGAGCTTCACCTTCGGCCCCTGCGAGGGGCACAACGTGAAGCTCATCGGAGGACCGAGGTCGAGTCGAAGCTTGCGTCGCCATTGAGCCCAAGACTGCGCCGCCGCAACGCGCGTGTGGCGCGCGAAATGTGAAATCTCTCCCGGCCACGCCCACTAAAAGAGGCTCCAACCCGCCGTTGCCGCCCCTGGCTTTGATCCCTTGAAGAAAAGGGTGGGCGCCTCCTCCGGATCCCGCAGGACCAAGAGAGATCGGCCCCCGCGCCGTTTGTGTTGGGTCAAACGGTGGGACGGCTCTCGCACGGGCTCGAGCCTCGGCTGAACCGTACCACCGTAAAGGCCGGCCGGCGACTGGAGATCGGTCCAGACAGAAAGCCCCCGGCCCTATTCAGTCCAGGTTGGAGAGCAGGAACTCGGCCTCGCTCCAGTCCTCGCCCCTGACCCGCAGGGCGATGTCGCCGCGGCCGAAGCGATCGATCGGCCAGTCGGCGGTCAGAACGGCCTCGATTCCCGCCTCTTCAAGTGCCTGGTGCCAGGCCCGTGCCGTGCGCACGTCGCCGAAATCGCGCACGACCTCCCAGGAGTCGAAGACCGGATCGTCGACCTGCACGGGCGTCTTCCCCGGGCCAGGCTGGCGGCCTCGACGGGCAAATCGAAAGCGATCGAGGAGGCTCATGGTCATATCTTGACCACTCTCCACCGCTATCGCTTGTGGAAAGAACGAAGAAAGGAGAGGGCGGGCGTGCCTAGCTTCCGCCGGGTCCACGGCGACGTAACTCGATGCCGAGCTCTCTCAATTGCATCTCACCCACCGGGGCCGGGGCGCCGGTAAGCGCGTCGGCGCCCGAGGCGGTCTTCGGGAAGGCGATCACGTCGCGGATCGAGTCGGCGCCAGCGAGGCGCTGCACGATCCGGTCGAGCCCATAGGCGATGCCGCCGTGCGGCGGCGCGCCGTAACGCAGCGCCTCGAGCAGGAAGCCGAAGCGGGCCTCGGCTTCCTCGGCGTCGATCCCGAGCGCGGCGAAGACCTTCTCCTGCACGTCGGCGCGGTGGATGCGGATCGAACCGCCGCCCATCTCCTGGCCGTTCCAGACCAGGTCGTAGGCCAGCGCGCGGGCGCTGCCGGGGTCGCCGGGGTCGAACTCGCCGGCGGGCGCGGTGAACGGGTGGTGCAACGGGTCCCAACGCTCCTCGCCGGGGCTCTGCTCGAGCAGCGGCCAGTCGACGACCCAGACCAGCCGGTGCTCATCGGCGGGGATCAGGTCGAAGCGCTCGGCGAGGTCGACGCGCAGCTGTCCCAGCACAGCGTTGACGACCCGGGGCCGATCGGCGACCAAGAGCAGCAGATCGCCCTCCTCGGCGCCGAGGCGCCGGTTGAGCTCGGTCAGCTCGTCCTCGGAGAGGAACTTGGCGGTCGGCGAGCGCCAGCCGTCCCCCTCGCGGAAGGCCCATACCAGACCTTTGGCTCCCAGCTCCTGCGCGCGCGCGATCAGCCCGTCGAGCTCGGAGCGGGGCAGCTCGCGGCGGCCGGCGTTGAGACCGCGCACGGCGCCGCCGGACTCGATCGCCCCGCGGAAGACCTTGAACTCGGTCTCGGCAAGCGCCTCGGAGAGGTCGACCAGCTCCAGCCCGAAGCGTAGGTCGGGCCGATCGGTGCCGAAGCGACTCATCGCCTCGTCGTAGGGAAGCCGCTCGATCGGCAGCTCGACCGCGGGACCGCCGACGCGCTCGAACACGTGCGCGAGCAGCCGCTCGTTGACCTCGATCACGTCGTCGACGCCGACGAAGGACATCTCGATGTCGAGCTGGGTGAAATCGGGCTGGCGATCGGCGCGCAGATCCTCGTCACGGAAGCAGCGGGCAACCTGGTAATAGCGCTCGAACCCGGCCACCATCAGCATCTGCTTGAACAGCTGCGGCGACTGCGGCAGTGCGTAGAAGGAGCCCTGCTGGAGGCGACTGGGAACGAGGAAGTCGCGGGCGCCCTCCGGAGTCGAGCGGGTCAATACCGGCGTCTCGACATCGAGGAAGCCCTCGCGGTCGAGGAACTCGCGCATCGCCGCGGTCACCCGGTGGCGCAGGACCAGCGCCTCGCGCATCGGCTCGCGACGCAGGTCGAGATAACGGTGGCGCAGGCGGGCGTCCTCGCCGACCTCGCCGGAGAAGCCCTCGATCTGGAAGGGCGGCGTCTCGGCGTCGGCAAGCAGCTCCGCGTCGCCGACAGCCAGCTCGAACTCGCCGGTCGCCAGCTCCGCGTTGATCGTCTCGGGCGAGCGGCGGACGACGGGGCCGGAGGCGCTCAGAACGTCCTCGGCCCGCAGCTTGTGGGCGAGCTCGAACGCCGCGCCCGAGGTGTCCGGGTGGAAGACGAGCTGGACGATGCCGGTGCGATCGCGCAGGTCGATGAAGATCAGGCCGCCGTGGTCGCGGCGGCGGTGAACCCAGCCGGCCACCCGCACGGTGGAATCGACCCGATCGTCCAGCACCTGGCCGCACCAGGTGTCGCGGTACTCGTTGGCACGCAGTGCCGGCGCGTCGCTCACGATGCCTCCTCCGCCTTTGCCGCGAGAGCCTCATCCACGGCAGACGCGAGAGACGTCTCGGCTCGATCGCCGCTCCGCTTGTTCCACTTCTGCAGGGTGCCGTCGGCGTCGAAGGTCAATACGACCAGTGCACCGATTCTGTCCGCGTGCTTGAGCTGACCCTTGAGGCTCCGTCCCGCTAAATCGAGCTCGGCCGACAGGCCGGCGTGCCGCAGCTTCCTCACCATTTCCATCGCGTCCATCTGGCGGTCGTCTTCGGCGTAGGCCACGAAGACGTCGCGGCCGGCCGCGCCTCGACGCTCTCCCATCGCGAGCGCGATGCGCTCGATTCCCGCTGCCCAGCCGACCGCCGGGGTCGGCGGCCCACCCAGCTGCTCGATCAGGCCGTCATAGCGGCCTCCGCCGCCGATCTCGGACTGGGCGCCGAGCTCGTCGCAGACGAAAGAGAAGACGGTCCGCGTGTAGTAGTCGAGACCGCGGACGAGGGCCTCGTCTATGGAGTACTCGACCCCGGAGGCATCCAGGTAGGACCGCACGGCCTTGAAGTGATCCAGATCCTCGCCTTCGAGCCGCTCGACGATCGTTGGCGCCGTCGCCATCACGCCGCGCGTGCCCTCGTCGTCGGAGTCGAAAGCACGCAGGGGGTTGATGTCGATCCGCCCGCGCACGTCCTCCGACAGCTCCGCCTCGTTGGCGTGCAGATGGGCCTTGAGCTCCTCCAGATAGGCGCGTCTCGCGTCCAGCGAGCCGAGACTGCCGAGCCGCAGAGACACCCCCGGGACCTTCAACTCCTTCAACAGCTCGTCCAGCATCGCGATCGCCTCGGCGTCGGCGGCGGGCGAGTCGCTGCCGATCGCCTCGACACCGAGCTGGTGAAACTGACGGTACCGGCCCGCTTGGGGCCGCTCGTGGCGAAAGAACGGGCCGCTGTAGAAGAGCTTCACCGGCTGTGCGAGTTTCTGCATGCCGTGCTCGAGATAGGCGCGGCAGATCGGCGCCGTCCCCTCCGGGCGCAGGGTGATGCTTCTCCCGCCCTTGTCCTCGAAGGTGAACATCTCCTTGCGCACGACATCGGTCGAGCGCCCCACCCCGCGCTCGAAAAGCTCGGTGTCCTCGAAGATCGGCGTGGCTATCCGCTCGTAGCCCGCCCGCGCGAAGATCGCCAGCGCCGCTGCCTCGATCTCGTCCCTGAGCAGGGCGGTCTCGGGCAGGACGTCGAAGGTCCCGCGTGGAGCCTGGTACTTGCTCGCCATGATTGGCGCGACCTTACCTGCGCGGCGTGCGGGTCAGCTCGCCAGCTCGGCGAGGAAGGGATTGCTCGCCCGCTCGGCGCCCAGTGTAGTGACGCCCATATGGCCGGGGTAGACACCGGTTTCCGGCGAATGGGAGTCGAGCAGTCCGCGGATCGAGCGCATCAACGTCGGTCCGTCGCCGCCGGGCAGGTCGACCCGGCCGACCGATCCCTTGAAGAGCACGTCGCCGGAGAACATCGCCTCCTCGTCGCGGATCGAGTAGGTGACGTGGCCCGGGCTGTGGCCCGGGGTGAAGATGACGTCGATGGTCAGGCCGGCCAGCTCAAGCGTCTCTCCGCCTGTCACCGTCTCGTCGGCCTCGTAGTTCTCATAGGGGCCGATGCCGGGCATCGGCACGTAGGCCATGATGTCGGCGAGCAGCGGTCGCTCGATCTCCGGGCAGTACACCGGAGCGCCGGTGACGGTCGCCACCGGCGAGACCGCGCCGATGTGGTCGAAGTGACAGTGGGTGATCAGGATCGCATCGACCTTGGTGCCCATCTGCTCGACTGTGGCGAGGATGCGGTCCGGCTCGTCACCGGGGTCGACGATAAGCCCGCTGCCAGAGCCTTCGCGCCGCACCACGAAGCAGTTCTCGGCGATCGGCCCCACGGTGAGCATCTGAACGTCGAGGCTCACTCCTTGCTCCCGGCGCGGATCCGGGCCCGCTCACGGCGCCGCCACAGCATCGAGTCGATGTAGTAGCCGGCCGGGATGTAGAAGACGAGCATGAAGGCGCCAAGGGCGAAGGCGGCACCCGGCGGGCGTTTGAAGATCAGCATCAGCAGCGCCGTGAAGATGACCGCGGCAACCACGCCGCGCATGACCGAGCTGCGCCAGGTCGGCGGCGCATCGGTCTTCTGTTGGGTCTTGCGGCCGGAGCGGGCGCGCGCTTTGGCCTCCTCGCGACTGCGTGGGCGACCGGCGCGGCGGTTCGGATCGACCCGACCGCCCTGCGTGCCCCGGTGCTTGCGGCGGCGCTTCTTCCTCGTCTGGGCCATATCCGGAATCTAGACGAATGGCGGCGCTGGGCCACTCAGGACAGCGCTGCGAGCCGCCGCTCGATCGTCCGCAGCTCCGGGTCGAAGTCCCGAATCGGCACGTCAGCCGGATAGTCGACAAGGGCAGCGGTCGGGATCAGACCAACGAGCTCAGCCTCGACCGGCCGGGCGCCCAACGGTGCGGCGAGCGAGCGAATCCTCTCCACGACCGCTCCCAGGGGCGTCGCGACCGGATCGTGGATATTGGTCGAGACCTGCACACGCCCGCTCGAAAGCAGCAGGCCAACCGCTCGCACGCCGACCAGGCCGCCCCCCGACTCGCGCAGGCCGGCGGCGACAGAGCGCCCCAGATCGAGGTCGCCGCTGTCCAGCTCGACGTTGAAGGCGCCAAGGGGTCGACGGGACGTGACCAAGGTCGCACCGGCGGTTCGGTGCGGTTGCGCCGGGCCACGGTCGGGGCGCAACTCGCCCGAGTCCATTCGCAGCCATAGCTCGGTCAGCCCACCGTTGCGAAAGTAGGCGCGCTCGACTCGCTCCGGCCCGCTTGCCAACTCTCCGTAGAGAAAGACGGGAACGCCCAAATCGGCAACCTGGCCGGCGACGTCGACCGCCGTCGCTCGTGCCCGCGCGCGGTCGCCGGGTTCGATCCAGACGACCGGGGAGACGTCGAGCGCACCGATCGCCGGGTGAACGCCCTCATACTCGGTCATGTCAATCGAGCGGATCGCCTCGACGGCACCTCCGACCAGCGCCGCAATCAGCGCCTCTGCCTCGCCCGCCAGGGTGAAGACCGTACGGTTGTGGTCGGGGTCGGTGTGGCGATCGAGCAGAGCCACACCTGCGGAGAAGGCGCGCTCCAGATCATCGATCCGACCGGCGTCGCGACCCTCGGAGACGTTGGGAACGGCAAGCAGCGGTGGCGCCACCGCCTAGCGCCTTGCCTCACGACGTCTGACCGGAAATGACGGCCCCAGATCGTCCCCATGCGGCGTCCTCAGTCGCCCAAATAGCGTTGCTATTCGGGCTCCCTGCGTCCTTGCCTGGGGACGCCTGGGCCTCGTCATTGCCTGGCCAACGTCACGAGGCAAGGCGCTAGACGACCAGCTCTCCGGCGTGCACGATCGTGGCGCCGTCGACCTCGACGGTCGGCTGCATCACCACGCAATCGAGGTGAACCGGCACCTGGACCGTGCCGCCGATCGCCGCCGAGGCACCGAAGGCGACGTGGGCGGTGCCGAGGATCTTCTCGTCCTCGAGGATGTTGCCGGTGAGGATCGCGCTTTCGTTGGTGCCGATGCCGAGCTCGGCGACGTTGGTGCCTTCGGCGCTGTGTTCGGTCAGCAGCTCCATCAATCGCGCGCCCTCAGCCCCACTCGCGTCGGTCAGGTGGCCACCGCTCACGGTCAGCTCGACCGGCTCGGCGAGCCTGCCGATGGCAGCGATCGAGCCGTCGACGATCAGCGTCCCCTCGCCGGTCCCCTCGAGCGGCGCGATGAAGGCCTCCCCACAGGGGATGTTGCCAAACGCACCGCGCATGTTCAGCGCCCCCGCGTCGACTATCGCCGTGCGGTCCTCCAGGCCAAGGCGCAGATCGGAGCCGTTCGTGCAGGTGATCCTCGCCTCCGCGCCGGCACCGAGCGCGCGGCCGACCGAGGCGCCCCGTTTGCGCAGAAGCTTCAGGTCGGCGCCCATCACCCGGGCGAGCATCTCCCCGGTAACGCCGGGCATCGAAGCGACGCGCACGCCGGCTTCGGTGGCGGCGCGGCGTGCTTCGGTGTGGGAGATCGACTGGATCGTCGGAGCGACGACGATGTCGACGGCGAGCATCGCGGCGGCAACCGCCCGCGGCGGCTCGGCGGCATGCGATTCCCGCTCGGAGATGACCGCCAGGGTCGCCTCGCCGCCCTCGCCCTGCGCGTTGATCCGCAGCAGCGCGCCAAGCTCTTCGGTGATCGGGTTGCAGATCACCAGCATCTCTTCAGAGGGATTCAGATCCAGGCAATCCCGGATCAGCGTATTGACTGCCCTATCAAGAGCGCTGCCCATCACAGGCACAAGGCTATCCGCAAGGGCGGCGCGCGGCACCGCCCACGCACGAAGCCTCGCTACCATCCGCCGCCCCGCCGGAGTAGCTCAGCTGGTTAGAGCAGCGGAATCATAATCCGCGTGTCGGGGGTTCGAGTCCCTCCTCCGGCATCGCATCCCAGTGCCGTTTCCCTCGCTTTGTGGCTCGGATATGTCCCCGGCCGGTGGACCGACGGTGGACCCAGCGCTCTCGATCGCTTCGGCAAGGAAAGCGGAAAAACGGGCGGCCTCGGCGATACGCGGCCTGTAATGGACGTAGCGCATCGTCGTGGTGATGTTGGAGTGCCCCATCATCGCTTGCACGTCGGGAAGCGTGACTTCGGGGATGCGGACGGCAATCGTCCCGAAGGTATGGCGCAGATCGTGGAAGCGCATGTAGGGGTTGTCTTCGGAATCACGCGGGAACCCCGCCGCCTCCAGCATCGCGTACCAGCGACGGCGCATTGCCGAGTCGTCCATCGGGCCGCCCGCTTCGCCGATGAAGACGCGGTCCCCGTCGTCGGTGAAGTGCTCACGGCGGCTGAGGCGGTCGAGCGCTGCGGCCGCCTGATCGACCAGCGGCACGCTCCGAACGCGGTCGCTCTTGGGCATATCGTCCACCCCTTCGACGTAGCCGCTGCGTACGTAGATCAGGGAGTCTCGCCAGCGGATATCTCGCCATCGCAGTCCGCGTAGTTCTGAGAGTCGCAGCCCGCAGAACGCAGCGACGATGATGATTACCTCGTCTTGCAGACTCGTCGCCTTTGAAGCGACCGACAGGACCTCGCTCGGTTCTAGAACGGTGATGTCGCCTGCCTTGCGTACGGGAAGGTTCTCAACGTCTGCCGGGTGGTTCGGAGTGCCGTGTTTCTTGCGCGCGCGTTTGTAGACGCGTCGAGCGGTCCCGACGTTGTGATTAACGGTGTCCGCGCTTACGTTGGCTTCGATCCGTTCCTCTTGCCACGTTTCCCAACGGTCGGCGTCGATTGATTCTGCTGGCGTGTCCTCGCCAAAGGCAGGGATAAGCACCCGCTCGATTTCATTCCGATAGCCGCTCAAGGTCGAGGTCCGCACCTTGCGAATGGTCTTCGCGTAGTGCAGGTACTCCCGGCAGATTTGACCGAAGGTGACGACGCTGACGGGCGTGGCGGGCTCGGGAGGGCGCGCAACGGGAGGCGTCGGCTGCGGCGAGGGCTCGACTTCTCCCAGAACCTCTGCCGCGACCTCAGCGATGACGGCGGGCAACTTCGCCTCGGCCTGCCCTCGGGTAAGGAAGCCCTCTGGCGGGCGACTACGCTTCGTCCAAGCCTTGCCGATTCGGCGGCTGCGAGGGTACTCTTTGCCCTCGTCGTCATAGACGCGAATCTTGGCGCGCCAAACATCGCCGTCCCGTTTGGAAGAGAAGGATTCAAGCCGGCCCGTGGGCGGCTTCCGCGTCAGCGTCTCAAGCATCGTCGTCCCGCCCATCTAGCGCCGCCTTGACCTTCTCCGGGTCAAAGCGCGAGTACCGGCCGAACTTCACTACAGGCAGCCACCCCTCGCGAGCCCCGCGGTGTACCTGCGATATCGGCACGTCATATTCGCTGGCGATTGCCTCTGCCGGGACATATTTCGACTCGCCGCGTGCGACGAATCCTCGACCGCTCACAGCAGCTCCCGACCAGCGACCTGCGCAATCGAAACGTACGCGAGGCTGCCTTGCAACGCCCCCACAGGCAGTAGCTTTAGGGAAGGACATGGGAGAACAGACCTCCTGTGTCTTAGGCGGCCCGTCGCGCTCCAACGCGGCGGGTTTGCCGTGTCGGGATTGCGCTTTACAGAGCGCAGAATCCCCTTATGTGCTGCCCCAAAGAATATCCCGCGGTGCGCGAGATCGCAATCATTCCGATCCACCTCGCCGCTGCTCTTCCCCCTCGCCAGCGAAGGCACCTCCCTGCAGTCGCCTTCGAGCAGGCGCACCTTTGGCGAAGGCCCCGAACCCTTGCGTCCACGGCCTCCCCGCGGCTTCCCCGGTTTCCTCCTTCGGCTGCCCATCTAGGCGCCCTCTTCCTCGGGGTAGGGCATGAGCCAGTCAACCGGCGCCTCGGGGTCGCGGACATCGGTGAAAATCGGCGCGAACGGGCCGCGCTCACTCAGATCCTCTGCCAAGCAAAGGCGGATCGAGAGGCCGGCCACCCCGGTGACGCCGGGGTCGGCTTGCAGGATCGCGACAGTCGTATCCCGCCTTCGTTCCAGTGCCGCGCGAGTGCCGCCGGCGAGCACGCATAGGACCGGCGGAAAAGACGGGTACTGCGACTCCCAAAGCAGCTCGCCGTGCTCGCCCTCTGCCCGCAGAAAGCGGGCATAGCGTCCCAGCTCGGCCGCCAGTCGATCGACCGAGAGGGTGGCGCGGTCCACCTCCAAGAAACGCTGCTCGACCACGACGGAGGACTCGGTCAGCCGCAGGTAGGTGAGTACGGCATCGGCGAACAATGTCCCCACCCGCCGCCTCGGGCCCAAGCGGTGGGGCACCTCGTGTCGCCAGCCCAGCGGCCCGAAGTCGTCCCCACGCTCCCTCGCCGCCGCCATGAAGCAGATCGCGGCGTCGTTGACCGCAAGCGTGTGCGCCTGCAAGGGTCCCGAGGCCGCCTCTCCGTCAAAGAGCCTCGGCATCCGCTCGAGCGCTCCGGCCGACAAAGCCACCCCTGCCCCGCGCTCGGTGACGTACCAAAGCCGCCGGGGCGTGCCGGCGGCCCCGAGCATGGGGACGAAAGCGAGGAGGCCGGCGCCCGCCAAGCGGGCCAGCACCAGTTGCGCCCAGCGCAAGCTGGACCCGCCGAAATGGATCGCTCGGATTTGCGGCGTCGAGAGGACGCGGTGCTGAGCGACCGAAGCGAGGACCTCTGCCGTCGCGAGCGGAAGGGCAGGCTCGGGAGCAATGCTCATGAGCCCTTTCTCCTCACAGCGCGCGCGGGTCGCTTCTGCCCCCCGCGAGGAGCCTCTCCGGACTTCTCGCTGTGGCCCTGAAGCGCGAGAAGGATGCGCTCATCGAGTGTGTCGAGGTGGTCGCCGGCCTCGCTCGCCAGGGAGGCCGACGCGGGCTTGCCCCCACGCCGCGGACGAGCCGGCGACTCTCCAAGGATGTCCTCGACCCGCACGCCGCCCAAGGCGAACGGATCGCTGAGGCTGCCTTTGGAGGTGACCTGGGCGATGAAGCGGAAGCGCTCCAGCCTCGTTATCGCGGCCGGGCTCGGCTGCCCGCCCCACTCTTTGCCCAGCAGGGCGGCGGCGTGGGAGTTGAGGCCGCTCACCAGCGAGTGAGAGCGATTCGTCAGCAAGGCATTCAACGTGGTTGCGCTCAGGCGCTCGGGGTTCTGATTGAGGAAGGTGGCGCGGACCCCGAACTTCGGACACTGCTCGACCAGCCCCGCAAGGCTGTCGGAGGCACCGCCGTCATAGCTCTGGGCCTCGTCGAAGAACGGCCAAAAGAGCCGGCGCTCGGCCGGAGGTGTGTCCGCCCGACTGCGACCGGCGTGCAGCAGCCCGAAGGCGATCAGATTTGCCACCGCTCGCTCGCGCGTCCCGCCGGTGCCCGGGCAGACCAAGACGATCAGGCGCTCGTCCATCGCCCGCCGCGGTTCGAATGTGCAGCGGCTCTGACCGAGGAAGGTGGCGATCGGCGTCGAGGCGCGGAGTCGATCGACCATGTTCGTGATCGGCGTGATCGCCTCGGCGGCGAGAAGCGGGAAGCGATCGATCCAAAAGCGCTGCGAGGAGCGGGGCAGGATCGGCAGCACCGCGCGGCGCCACTCGGGATCGCTGAGGATCGTGGGGATCTGGAAGATCGTCGGAGCGATCTCGGCGGGCACCACGGCGGCAACGGATGCCAGAGCCGAGGCGGCCTGAGTCGTGAGGTTGATCGCCCGAGTCGAGCGCTCACCCCACTCCAGAGTGGCAGCGAATGCATCGACAATCGCCTCAACCCGGCCCTCGACGTTTCGGTCCTGGGCGCCCTGAAGATCAAAGAGATTCCAGCCCGGGAGGGCGGCCGGCGAGCTGCCGGGGCCGAGGTCGATCCGCACCACCCGCTCGGCGACCCCGGGCTCTTCCAAGTAGGGATCGATCCTGCCGAGAGCGTCACCGTGAGGGTCGAGGAAGAGTCCGCCGTGCCCCGACCTGACCAAGTGGACGAACTGAGCGATTGCGGTCTCGCTCTTGCCAAAGCGCGAGCGCCCGGCGATGTAGGTGCTGAAGGTGTCGGCCACCCGTACGGCGACGACCCGCTCGCCCGTCTCCACGCGCACTCGGCCGAGCGGGATCAGGTCGGCCCTTCCCGCTTCAAAGGTCGGAAGGTCCGGCGGAGGTGAGAGCAGGGCTCCCGAGCGAAGGACGTTCCGGGCGCCGCAATGGACGGTCGGCGGCTTCAGGAAGCCGGCCAGCTCGCGAGCCGTCAGGATCGTCTTGCGGGCGGGTCGGAACAGGCCGGTGTCGAAGCGCCGGTCGAAGCCGCGACGTCTCAGAGGGAAGTCGGAGCCGATGAAGGCGAGGCCGGGGATCAGCAGGCCCGATGCCCGCAGCCGATTGCGATCGGCCAGCGGTCGGAAGGCGGCGAGCAGGCTCGACATCGCCGGCTTCGCCCCTCCGCGCGTCGGCGCTTCGCAGCGCAGGAGGATCTGCGCCTCGAACAGCTCGCCCGAGTCCCGCAGCTTCGCATCGACCGCCTGCACCGCGCCGCGGCGCTCGACTTGCTCCTCGGCGTCGGGGCGACCACGGCGGCGCTCATCGCCGTTCAAGAGCGCGGCCCAATCGCGGCGCTCTCCGTGAATGCGGCGGGCCTCGCGTCGCAGCCGGCGACGCAGGCGCCTCGCGCGGTGGCCGCTCGTCGGCAGCAGGTCGACGCAGACGCTCGCCGCCTCGCCCTCGGAGCGAAGTCGGCCGATCGCCGCCGCGAAAGGCTGAAGTGGATCGGGTTTCAGCGCGAGTCGTGCCAGCGGCTCGACGCTCGGCCGGTCGAGCACCAGCTCGGTGCGCAGCAGGACTCGCTCGCCCGGCTTCACTTGCCCAGCACCTCGGCGGCGGGACGCTCCTCGATCCCCTTGAAGGTGCGCAGCGCCGTGCGCAGCGCCTCGATCGAGCGCTCGGGCACTTCCAGCAGGTAGATCAGGTTGCCCTCGGCATCGCCGGTGAGCTGTATGCGAACGGCGCCGGCGCGGCGGTCGATCCAGCCGGTGACCCTGCGCTCGGTGTCGGCGAGCTGGGCGGCGAAGCGGAGCACGGTCTCGGGCTCGGCGTCGAACTCGTCGGCAGGTACCACCGCGACGACTTGCCGCGAGCGTAGCGTGCGGCGGGTGGCAAAGAGGCGATGCGTAGCCAGCGCGGAGGCGAGAGCGAGCGCACCGAGCGTGAGGGGTGCCACGGACTCGGCAGCTCCGAGGAGGTGATCGACACGAATGTTCGACAGGAACCTCCAGAGGGCAAGCAGGACCGCGAGAGCGAAGATCGCGAGCATCGGCCGTGGATCGGAGCGATTCGAGTTCGAGATCAAGGCCCGGCCTCGCTGCGACGGGAAGATGTCGGCAAAATCGAGGCGCCGCAATCCGAAATGCGATGCGGGATTGTGCGATTCCTGCGGAAATCGATCATGAACAGCCGGTCGAAGCGCCAGGCGAAGGGCCGGTCGAACACCGACGCGAAGCCGCAACGACTCCCTCCCCGCGGTTCAGCCACGGCGGGTTCCGCCTCGTTCGAGACTGGGACGCATCGCCTCGCGCAACACCAGGCGCGCGAGCGGCGGGCAAACCGCGTTGCCGATCTGGCGGAAGCGCTGCAGCCGCGAGCCGTGCCAGGGATAGTCGTGGCGGAAGCCCTGCAGAACGCCGGCCTGTTCGACCGTGACCCGCACGGCTTCCCGCGAACATGGGTGGACGGAGCACCGCTGCGCAGCCGGCTTCCGGGGCCGAGAGCAGCTCAGGGGGCGCCGAGCGCAGTCTTTGGACCCCTTCTGCCGGTGCTCCCCGCAGCGGCGGCAATCCTCCGAGCAGCCGTTCGAGTGCCGCCCCGTCGAGCGACCGGCGCCGGTCGCTCCCCGCGATCCCGGTTCGATCTTCCACGCGCACGAGCTGCTGATCAGAGTGAAAGCAGGACGATCCAGCGAGCGGGGAGCGCCGCCGGGGTGGCGGCCGGAGCTGGTGTGGTTACTTCGCAGCGTCGCCGGCTCCTCTCCCCAGCCGAGCGCCTCGGCCATGCTCACCCACTGCGGTAGATGAAGCTCCTCTTCAGGGGTTCGGTGACGACGCGGATGGAAGGAACGATGAGAGGGCTCGGGCAGATTCACCTCTCCGTCGAGGGAGGCGATCAGAAAGGCGCGCTTTCGGACCTGCGGCACTCCGTAGCGCTCCGCGGAGAGGACGCCTGTCGCTCTGCTGTAGCCGTGGTCGGAGAGCAGCTCGGCGAAGATCGACCACAGCTCGGCGACGGGCGGCACTTGCTCCATCGCCACCCACCTCGGTCGCAGCGCAAGGACGAATCGAAGCGGCTCGACGGTGAGCAGGGAGCGATCGTCCTCACAGGCCCGCAGCCGGGCTGCGCGGGTGTCGCGACCGGCGGCGAGGTCGTGCGCGCAGGCGATCACATGCCGCTTGTCAAGTCTCCCGAGCCTGTGACCGGCGACCGAATACGCCTGACAGGGAGGCGATGCGATCAGACCCCAAAGGGGGGCAAACTCCCACGGGTCAAGAGCGGCAACGTCATCGATGAGGCGCTCATGCCCGGCCGCAACGGCGGTGGCCGATGCGGTGGTATCCAGCTCGATTCCGAGCGCCCGCCGGCCAAGGGTGCGAAGCGCCTCCTCCCAACCGCCGGCACCTGCAAAGAGATCGAGGATCTGCGGTTCAGCCATCGCTGCCTCTCTCGGCCTTGAAGATCGGCAGGTAGGCCCGCCCGACGTCGTCGTAGCGCCGGAGGAACCGACGCCAGCCTTTGCGCGCCGCGCGAACGGTGGCCGCGCTGACTCGCAGCACGGCCCGGCCCCCTCGCGCCCCGATCAGCAAAACGGTCAACGCCGCAGTTCGGTAGGGGACCTGCTGAAGGACTCGGCGAGATCGCAGAGCCCTGGCGGCGCGCCCGGCGGCGGGACTCCCCCTTTCGTCTTGAGGGTCCTGTCGGCGGACGTGCTTCTCTCGCTTCGCCCGGTACACGTCGCCCGCGACCGGCGGCGGGGGCAAGTGGCCGAGCGGCCGGCCCGCACCGACCGGCGCACTCTCGCGCGAGGCGCGCGTACGCTCCGATCCCCCGGCGCCGAGGACGAAGAGGATCGCGAAGCCGAGCAAGATCGCGGCGGCGAGGGCGAGCATCGCCCTGCCGGCGCGCGGGTCGAGCGGGCTGTCGAGGAAGGCGAGGAAGCGGTCAAGCACGGCCGCCGACCTCGCCTTCTCCGGACGCCGGGCTCGGCGGCTCGGCGTAGCCGAAGATCGGGGACGGCTCGCCGAAACGGACGGCCCGGGCAGGCGGGAACGGGCCGACGCGGGCGACCCGATCGCCGTAGTTGCCGTCGATCGTCGTGATCTCCCCGTCGGGGAAGACACGCTCGACCACGGCGATGTGATCGCTTGCCGCGGGACCGGAGCCGAAGAGAACCGCGTCACCTGGAGCCGGTGTCGCCGAGGGCGGCAGGACGCGCCCGCCGTGTGCCCTCGCCCATTCATAGATCGAGCCCGAGTAGGCGTAGGACGCGGTGGCGCCGCCGAGCGGTACCCCGGCCCGCTCCCAGACCCAGGCGACAAAGAGCGAGCACCATTCGACGCAGGGGCCGTAGGGGTTGCAGTTGGACCCGGGCGGGCTCTCGGTGCGGCCGAGCTGGCTCTCGGCGATCCGCACGATTTCGTTGCCGGGTGCGCCGCCGCCGGGGGCGCCGCAAACCGAACCCTGTTCTTCGGCGCTCCCCGGCGACACCACTTCGGGCTCCGAGAGTCGCGGCGACCCCTCTCCGCGGAAGCCGTAGGAGACCGCCCTCGCCATCACTTCGTCGGCGTAGGCGGCCACCCCGTCCCCGCAAGCGCCGTAGTAGTTGCAGGCGGCCTGTCGATAGCCCGCATAGGAGCCGCCGGCCGGCGGCGCGTGCATGACGACGCGCATGATCCGGGCGGCGGCAAAGATCGCGTCGGCGGGATCGTTGACATCTGCCTTGCCGTCGCCGTCTGCGTCGATGCCGAAGCGCTCCCAAAGCGTCGGCCCCGACCCCGGGCTGCAGGGCGATTCGCGCACGGCGGCGATCTGCATCGGCCCCGCGCAGCCCGAGCCGTTGTCTCCCGCACAATCGCCCGAGCCGCACTCCTGGGTGCCGATCGAGGCGACGAAGGTCCAGGCGATGTCAAAGCGCACACCGGCCGCGCGGTAGAGCTTCAGTCGCGAAGGCGAAATCTCCTGGGCGGCGACCCTGGTTGTCGGCTGAGCCGGCGCGACGGCGCCGCCGAGGCAGCCGAGTTCGCTGCCGAGAACCGCCATCACCGTCGCGAGCACCGAGACCGCCACCGCCGAGCAAGCCGCGAGACCGATGATCGCGCCGAGCGAGCGTGCGCTTCGCCGGGGGCTCATCGTCCGCGTCCTTTTCGCCGCCCGCGGCGGGGGCGAGAGGAATCACGCGGCGACCCGGGGGCGCCTTTGTCGACGGGCTTTTTCGGGGCCTTCCCGCCGCGCTCGCGATCGGCGCGCAGCTCGGCGCCGAGGCTGCCCTCCTCACCGGCCTCGCGCTCCGGGGGTCGCGCAGGGTCGGGGCTGCTCTGCGGCGATTGCTTTCGGCCCTGCCGGGGATCGTCCCCCGATGCCTTCTCCGGACGCTCTCGGCGCGGCTCGGCGGTCGGGGCGGCCTGCTCTGATCGAGCGCTTCGCTTCACCCCTTTTGCCGCGGTCCGCCCGGTGCCCGCCTCGCTCGGGCCGGGCGAGGCGATCGGAGGAATGCCCCCGCCGACCGGGCGGCTGTAGGAGGTGCCGAAGCGTGGGGCCGGACCCGCGGGGCCGCTCGGCCGCTCAGCTCTGCCGCTCAGCGACCCGAGACGCTTGACTACACGGCCGGGCGCTCCGGCCGCCGAGCGAGCGGTGCGAGCGGCCCCGTGCAGCGAGCGGCCGGCGGTGCGGGCGCCGTAGTAGAGGCCGAGGACGCGCAGAGCGCCGTCGCGACCCGGCGCGCCGGGCCCGGTCGCGATCCCGATCAGGCTCTCGCTGAGCGCCCCTCGCTGCAAGAAGACGGCCCAGAAAAAGAGGGCCTGCAGGCCGAAGGACATCAGCCAGCCGAGTCCGGCGGTGGCACTCGCAAGAGCGCCGTTTACCGCCAGCAGGATCGCCAGCACCAACGAGTAGGCGGCCTTTTTCAGCAGGTAGCCGGCGAGCTTCTCGAGCCAGCCTTTGAAGAAAGCGTGACCGCGGCCGGGAATCGCCGCCGCGACCAGCGCCACCGGCGCGAAGGCCAGCAGCAAGAGCAGGAGAACCTGGGCGAGGATCACCCCGACCGAAAGCGAGCCGAGCAAGCAGAAGGCGCCCAGCTCGCCGACGAAGACGACGATCGCGATCAGCAGCCGCTGGTACTGGCCGCCCTCCTCCATCGCGTCGGTCGCGGGCTTGTCGGCGACGCCTAGCTTGTAGGCGTGGCGTTCGGGGTCGGCTTCGGGCAGCTTGGAGGAGTCGCCGTGGTCGAGGGCGTCGTACTCGGCGTCTCGCTCGTCGGTGCCGATGCCGAATCGCAGGAAGTGAGAGCCGTACTTCTCGGCGTTGTTGACGCAGACCTTGCCGTCCGCCGTAACCTCGCTCCCGGCCCCGAGACGGCGGGCGAGTTCGGCGTCGCGGTCGGGGTTCGAGGAAAGCGGGCGCACCGCGACCGATTCGGGGTCGGTGTCCCCCGAGCCGCTGTTCTCCAGGGCGCAGTGTTCGAGCCCGCCGAACTCGAGGACCGCCCAGGGCTTGAAGACGAGCAGATCGAAAAGCTGCTGTGCGTCGCCGTCGCGGGCCTGCGCCCCGCCGGATGCGCTGCCGCTGCCGGAGACCGAGAGGAAGGCCACAGACATCCGGTTCGTCCACTGCGAAGCGGCGCCGATCGTCTGTCCGGGCGCGGCGACGAAGAAAAGCGCGAGGACGACGTAGACCAGCGAGAGCCCGAGCGCCCCCGCGGTCTCGGCGTAGCGGCGCTGCACCAGCGCCTTCCACATCGCCCAGATCCCGGCGACCGCGACGGCGAGGACGAGCCAAGGCCCGCCGAAGACGTTCGAATAGATCGCGTGGATCGCCCGCGAGACCGGGGCGAGCGCTCCCGCTCCGCCCGTGGCCTGCGATCCGTTGACCAAGTCGAGGCTGAAGGCGAAGGCGAACAGCGAGATCAGCGCGTTTGCCAAGAAGCTCGTCAGCGCCCACAGCACGCTCGCCAGGAAGTAGGCGATCATCGGCGCCACTCCCGAGGCGTCGAGGCCGCCGGTCAACGAAGCCGAGACGAAGTCGAAGTGCTGGTCGAGCATGTAGCGGCTGAGCGGGAAGCGACCGAAGAGGCCGTTTGAGCCCAGCGGCGAGGCCGGGCCGACGTTGCCCCAGACATCGCTCGCCGCGCCCGCGAGCGGGTGGGAGAGCAGCACAAGCGCTGTGGTGAGCCCAAGCGTCGCCGCAACAAGGCGCAGCAGGCCGGGCCTCATGCCGCCGCCTTCGGCGTGTTGTCGAGCGCCGCCAAAAGCCCGGGAAAGACGAGGTCGATCTGCACCACGCCAACCCGGCCGTCGAGGTCGCGCATCAGGCAGAGCCCCTGACGGGCTTCGAGCAAGAGCGCTCGCAGTGCGGCCTCCTTCGGATCGAGGCCGATCATCGCCAGCGCGCGTTCGGCCTCGGGGATCGAGTCTTGGCCGAAGAGGAAATAGACCCCGACCAGCTCGGAGAGGTCCCCGAGGTCGGCGAGCCGCTGGGTTGCCAGCAGGATCGTCGTGTTCATCGCGCGGCCGAGCCGCACCAGGCGGTTCAGCAGCGTCCGGCCCTGAGTTGAGGCCAGAAGAAACCACGCCTCGTCCAGCAGCACGATCTTGTGTCGTGTTCGGTTGCCGCTGACGAGGCGCAGAGCTTGTGCCGCGACCAGGGAGAGCGTCGCCACGGAGACGCGCTCGGCGCGGGTGTAGGTCTCGCGGGAGGCACCGGGGTCGGGCAGCGAGAGCCCCGGCGTGCGAATCGTGATCACCGACAGCTCGCCCGCCATCAGGCGGCCTCCAGCGCGGCGAACCCCAGTCGTGCGAGACCGAAGTCCGAGAGAACCTCGAGGGCCTCGCCGACCTCGCGCGCTGCCTCGACCTCCGAGGCACGCAGACGCGCGACGACTCCCATGAGGCTGCGCTCGCCCGCCCGAACCGCGTCGCGAACAGCGCGGTCGATCGCGTTCTCCCAGGAGGGCGGCGGGTCGCGCAAAAGCTCCAAGAGGTAGGAGGCCGCCAGCTCCTCGCGCAGCTCGGGCAGGCCGACCAAGAGCGGGTCGAGCTTGCCGCGGTGGCGCTCGTCCCCCGACAGCTCGACCACCTCGACTCGGCCCCCAAGCTCGGGGACGCCCTCAAGGTTGTGGTCGGGCTTGGGGTCGAAGTCGACCACGAGCGAGCCTCGGCGCTCGGCGCCGTAGGCGATCGTCTGCGCGGCCAGGGTCTTGCCCGAGCCGAGCGTGCCGGCGAGCAGCACCGCCGAGGGCCGGGCGGTGCGCGGCGCCTCGGTCGGGTCATAGCGCACCGGGCGCGAGGAGCCTCCCGGGGTGTGCCCTATATAAGGACCCCGGGGGGAGCCGAGGGCGGCGCTTGCGGTCGGGACCGTCGCGCCGAGCTGCTCGACGGTCATCTGCTGGCGGTAGTCGCCGAGCGACCCGGCGTCGGTGCGCGGCAAGTGGTCGAAGAAAAGCCGGTGCTGCAGGCCGCGCGGGCGGTGCAGGCGAACCTCGCCGAAGCGCTCGCGCAGAGCCTCGACCCGGCGCTCCAGCTCGGTGCGATCGGCCGCGCCGAGCGCGATCCCCAGACAGGCGCGCAGCATCGGCGGATGCGCGGAGGACTGAAGGACGGCCTCGAACTCGCGCGCCAGCTCGCGGTCCTCTTCTGCCTGCCAGCCGGGTCCGGCCTGGGCGCCTTCGGCCTGCTCGCGCCAGGCGTGCTCGGTGTCGAGGATGCGCTTTCGGACCTGACCGAGCGCCTCGCGGTTGCCGACCCAGCGGGCGTGAAGGACGGCATCGACGGGGAAGCCCGCGTCTTCGAGCGGGCTGAACAGCAGCTCAGCGTTGCCGGGAAACTCGGCCTCCTCGGCGAGCGACCCGGCGCAGAGGAACGCTTGAAAGGAGCGGCCCTCTTCGGCCTCGACGAGGAGCGAGGGCGGCTCGCCGGGGTCCTCGGTCATCGGCGCGTTCGCGCAACGCCAGAGGTCGTGGCCGAGCGGCTCACAGCTCCCCTCGCCCTCGCCGCCCTCCAAGAGGAGGGCGTCGGGCTGCCATGCGGGGTCGAGCTCGGGCTCGGCGATCCCCCGGCAGCTCGCGCGGCGAAGCAGCCACTGCAGCTCCGCGGTCCCGGCGCGTCGCAAACCGAGGAGTCCCGAGAGGCGCTCAAAGCAGCGCTGCTCGGCCGCGGCCAACTCGCCGAGTTCGGCCCCCGAGAGCGGTCGCGGCCCTCCCACCCCGACTATCTCCTCGACCCGGCGCCGCGCCCGATCAAGCGAGCGAAGCTGCCCTTTCGGCGAATCGCCGAGGGAGACCGCCACGTAGACCTCGGGCAGGCTCGAGCCGAGTTCGGCGAGGCGAGCCTCGTGGCCGCGCAGGTAATCCGACCAGGCATCGGGGTCGGCGTGGCGCGGATCGGCCGTCCCGGCCATCTCGGGCACGTAGCGCTCCGCGGGCCAGGCGCGCTGGACCCGCCAGATCGAGAAGTCGGCGCCCACCACGTGGCCGAAGCGCTCCAGGCGCCGCGCCAGCCCCCACTTCTCGGGTGCGGGCAGGAAAGGGAAGGAGACCGTCTCGGCCCTGTAGAGGGCGGCGGCCTGGCCGCCGGGGCCGACCAGGACGTTGCCTCGCGCGTAGCGCAGCGGGACGCGGATCACGACCGGGCCTTCCGATCCGCGCCGCCTGAACGAGCCACCCACAGCTCTCCCCCGCCGCGCATCGCGATCCCCGCCGGTGGCAACGGCCGCCCAAGCGAGCGACGCCGCGGCGACAGACGCAGCGCCAGCCAGGAGAGGGCGAAGCGATCGGCGCGACGGCCGTCCGGAGTCGCCTGACCGGCGAGGGTCCCGACCGCCGCGGGGAGAACGATCAGGCGCAAGGGCCAGTCGAGCAATCCCAGCGCGAGACCGAGGGCCCACGCTCCCGCGAAAGCGCCGGCGCCGGCCACCGCGGCGACGGTCCGTCCACCGAGCAGACCCCCGCACGCGGCGGCGGCGAGCGCGAGGAACAGATCGACCGCCGGCGAGCCCGAGCCCAGGGCCACCGCCGCGGTGAGCGTGGCGGCGGTCCAGGCAAGCCAGCGCAGCGGGATGCCGCCGGGGACCGGCAAGGCGTGGCCCTCGACTTGATAGATCCTCCGCTCCGGGCGGAAGATGCGCTGGTAGGAGCGGATCGGCTCGGCTCCGGTGCTCACGGGAGAACCTGGCTTCCGATCGCCCGAGCGGCGTTTGCCACCTGATCGGGGCTGAAGACCAGCCAGCCGACCAGGATCGCCGCGACGAAGAACATCGCCAGATCGGTGAAGCGGCGGTTCAGCAGGAAGACCAGGCCGACGACGGCGACGATCCCGCCGTAGACCTCGCCCGCGTATTTGCGCAACAGCGAGCCGAGGTTGTGGCCGACATCGTTGCCGGCGGCAAGAGCCGCAGCCGGGGCCAACAGGAAGACCAGCACCACGTTTGCGACGAGCAAGGCAATCCGTAGCCGCCGCTTCATGACAACGCTCCCTCGACGCCCTCGACGTACCAGCGGTTTCGCCGGATCACCCTCAGCCGGTAGGCGACTCGGTAGACCGCACCGCTCAGGGGATCGCGGAGCCGGCACGCGACGAGCACCGCCCGCCGCGGGCCTTCGCCTTCGCCGAGCTGTCTCGCGGCTCCCGGGGCTCCGAGCAGCTCAAGCGACCCTCCGAGTGGGACCACAGAGGCTCCGGGAGCCAGCAGATAGGAGAGGTCGCGCGGCGAGCGTGCGGCGAGGTAGGCCGGGATGAACTTCTCGACCAACGCCCCGATCGCCGCCCCCTCGGGACCGGCGAGCGGCCGGGGCCGCACAGGAACGGCCCCGGCCGTGCTCGGCGCCGCGACGATCCAGGGCGCACCCGGTACCGCCGGCTCCCCCGCCCGTGAGCGGGAGATCGGGACGGCGAGGTAGAGGGTGCGCGCGTCGCGGAGTTCGCAGGCGACGGTGAGAACCTCCTCCTCGTCGCCAAGCCTTTGAGCAGAGGCCACCTCGGCCTGGGCGACTTCCGCCCCGCCGAATGCGGGCGGGCGGCCCGAGCCGACATGCGCCCCAACGGCCAGGAAGGGGGAAAGCGCCCTCGGCGAGGGATCGTCCAGATACGTGCGGGCAAAGCGCACCGCGAGGGCGGAACTCGCCTGGTCGGCGCCGGCGGCGACAGGGGCGTTCGGAGCGCCCGCGACGGGCGGGGAGAGAATCGCGCCCACCCCCCGCACGAACACCACGCCCACGGCAATCCAGATCGCCGTGCGGCCCGTCGCCCTCAGCACCGCCTTGGCGCTGGAGTCTGCCTGCCTTGCTTTGTTACCTGCCTCTCGACTCACCTTGCATGCGCCTCCCCGGTCAAACGTGACTGTTCGGCAGCCGCGCTTTGACGTGTGTTTTTGCGTGTGAGTCAGGAGTACCGCGGCGAAGGTGAAAGATCTACAAACGCGCAAATGCGCATTTGCGCGTTTGCGAATGCACGTTCACCGTGTGCTATGTGCGTGCCTGAACCGAGCCCGCGATCTGCTCGATCACCCACCAAGCGCTCCAGTCATCGACCGCATACAGAGTCGTCCTCCCCTCGCTGCGACGGGTGAGGATCCCCTCCCGCCAGAGGAGAGCCAGGTGGTGGGAAGCGTTTTGGTGGGGCAGGCCGGCGTAGTCGCCCAGCTCCTGGACGGCGGCCTCGCCGTCGCTCAGCCCCTCAAGCAGCACGATCCGGTTGGGCTCGGCTATCGCGCGCAAGCGCTGCGCCGTGAGTTCGACCAGCTCTGCGCCGAGCGGCTCGCGCAGGGACATGGCTACAGACCGAACTCCGGGGAGGAGTGCGAGCCGTCGCGGGGGTTCGCCCTGCTCGGCCCTTCCGTGCCCGACGAGGCGGGCTCGCCGGAACCAAGGGCCGGTTCGGAGGAGCCGGGGCTCGTCGACGGTGCTTCGCTCGGCGCCGGCGACGGCGTATCGACGGCGGCGGGTTCGGGTGGAGCGGGCGCCGGGCGCCGGTTCGGATCTGGGACGGGCTCGGGCCGAGTCGGCTCGTGCCTGCCTCGCTTGTCCGAGCGTCCGCACCGCACATGCTCCTCGGCTCCGGCCCGCGGGGCGCCGGTCGTCCCCGCGGGGGCTCTGTGCGCCCGATCGGGCCGCGGGGGCTGCGCGATGTCCGGGCGCTCCGTGGCAGACCTCGGTTGCGAATCGCCCCCCGAAACCGCCGGAAGTAGTACGCGCGCAAGCGCCGCGATCAGAACGGGTAGAGCCGCGCCCACGAGCAGGCGAGCGCGCGGCGAAGCCTTTCTCTTTCGTCGCGACCCTCGGACTTCGCGATGCGCGTGTTCGGAGTCGGCCTCGGCGAGCGCGCCGTGCTCGACGGGCGCGTTTTCCTGCGGAGGGGGCGCCCCTTCCACACGGTCCAACAACTCCTCCCAGGGAGTCCCGTCCGCTCCCTCGGGTCTCTCGCCCGCCGGTGAGGTGAACTCGTCCCCCGCCATTGCACATCTCCATTCGTTCCGGGCGCCTGTTTCACTCAGGTGCCTTCTGCGCATCCACTAAGACGCGAGAACGGTGTCGTGCCACCCCCGGTTAAATGTCACTGCGATCCGACACGACTCCAACACGTAGGCGCCACGTGACACTTTTAGTGTTAGGCACCTTTAGCGAGACACCTTTGAGTCAACAGATGTTTGACCATTGGAATCCGCGCATTTCGGTTCCCGGCGTTGTTAGGGCTGATGTTCAGAGATCGGATCAATCCAGTTTCTGACTCCGAGAGGTGGCGCGATCAGTGCTCATCTCTTAGGGAAGGTCGGGGCCGGCGGTAACGGTCCTCGAAACATCCCGAACCGAACATAAGTAAGCAAGGAGATGCGGTATGTCCTCTCGACCCAAGAGGCCGGTCAACCCGGTCGCAGTAGCCCTATGCCTGATGTTGCTCGCGGTCGGTCTCGGCTGCGTCGTCGCGGCGAACGCGCACGCCGCCTACTACAAGACGCTGTACTGCGCCGCCGCTGACGGGTCGGGCAACCCGACCCTCGGCGCCCGGCCGGGCTTCTTCAGCTTCACCGACGATTGCGGCACCGCCTACTCGGATCCGCCGGGCAACGGCGGCTTTCTGAGATTGGAGGAGAACACGAACGGCATCGCGGGCTACACCGACGAGGGGAGCTACTCCTGGTCGGCTCCGGCAGGAACTTCGATCGCCGCCGTAAGCGCCTACACCCGCGTGCCCGGCTACTTCAATTCCGGCTGGCGGTCGCGCTTTTGGGGAGAAGGCTTCGACGGCTCCGAAAATAACATCCTCATGCAGGGCTCGGGGGTGACCAACGAAGGCATCTACGCACCGGCGACCTCGAACTTCGTCTACCACGCCTGGCCCTTCGGCGGCTTCGGCGACTACAAGCGCCTGGTCTTCGCGATGACCTGTTACCGCAACCCGGGGGGCTGCTCGCGCGAAGGCTGGAACGCCGCGGACGCCAACGCGATCGCGATCACGCTGAACGACAAGTCAGACGCCAGGGTCAACTGGGAAGGGACCTCCCACGTCCTCGCCGGAGACTGGGTGCGCGGCTACAACCCGATCTCCTGGCGCGAATCCGATCAGGGCTCGGGCCTTCGCTTCTCGCGCCTGGGGGTCGACGGCGCCGTACTTGGCGACGGCACGATCGACTACCAGGCAAACGGCGGCTGTCGCACCGGGTATTCAGATGCAAACGGCGAGTTCGCCCGCGACTTCACGCCTTGTACGCCGGGTCCCTACCTGCGCTACTACGGCTTGGAAACCAAGAGCTTCTCCGATGGTCAACATCAGATTTCGATCTGCGTCCAGGACTTCGCGCAGTACCAGCACATCGGCGGCTCGGCTTCTGAAACCTGTGACACGCGGACGATCCACACCGACAACACGGCCCCCGGCAAGCCCGCGAGCCTCGAAGTCACCAGCGCCAACCCGCAGCGCTACCTCGATCACTTCGGCGCCAAGTTCTCGCTGCCCCCGGATCCCGGCAGCCCGATCGCGAAGGTCCACTACGACGTGGTCGATTCGACCGGCAAGGTCGTCATGCCGGAGAAAGTCCTCTCCGAGATCAACCCGACCGTCATTCCGGACATCGAAGGGCCGCCGAAGCCGGCCGCCTGGACCCTGCGGGTTTGGCTGGAGGACTCGGTCGGCCTGATCGGCCCGGCGGCCGAAGCGCCGATCCCTCACGACACGACGCCTCCGGCGGCGCCCCAGAATCTCTCGGTCACCCCGTCGGATATCTCTCGAGGGGCGGACGGGTTCGACGTGCGCTGGCGAAACGTCCTCGACGCGGGCTCCCCCGTCGATGCCGTCCACTACCGGGAGCTGAACGCAGCCGGCGCGCCGGTCGTCTCCGAACAGACGATCGGCGGCGGGAACGTCGAGGCGATCCCCGACCTCGACACGCCGCTTCAACGCGGCGGGTATGAACTGGAGGTCTGGTTGTCCGATGCCGAGGGCAACGTCGGGGTACCGAGCACCGTGCCCCTTGCCTGGGAATGCCAGCGCTCGGAGGTCTCGGGCGGCAACGCTCTGACCGCCGGCCTCGGTGAAAAGGAAGCGCCTGAGGAAATCGTCTCGCAAGGCAGCGGCTCGACCCTGCGCGGCAAGCTCACGAGCTCGAGCGGAGCCATCGCCGACGCGCCGGTGTGCGTGCTCAGCCGCGTCCTCACCGATCGCTCGCGCGAATTCCTCGGCGTGGCGATGACCGGAGCCGACGGCGGCTGGCAGCTCGCCGTTCCGGCCGGGCCTTCGCGCGAACTGATCGCCGTCCATCGCTCCGGCTCGCGCGAAGTGTCGAGTCGGGCGACGCTGCAGACGATCGTTCACCCGACCTTCGACGTCTACCGAAAGGTCGTCTACAACAAGCACTCGGCGCGGTTCAGCGGCTCGATCCCCGGCCCGCACAACAACCAAGTCGTTGTCGTGCTGCAGGTCAAACGCGGCAACGGCTGGCTTGCCTTCCATCGCTCTCGGACCGACGAAGACGGCAGGTTCACCCTCCCCTACCGCTTCACCAGGACCGACGTTCCGACCAAGTATCCGATGCGGGCCCAGGTGCGAGCTCAAGGCGGATACCCCTACCTGCAGGGCAACTCGGATTTGTTGACCCTGATCGTCTTGCCGCGGGCACCGCGTCGGGGGCGCTGTGAGCGGGCGGCGACGGATCGTCTCCCTAGCGCTCGCCGGCGCCGACCGACCTCCTGCAGCGCCGCCAAGCGCCCGCCGACGCGGTCGCGGAGGTGAGATGGCAGCCGTCCCGCAGGGGGGTTCCGGCGCCTCCCACAGGAAGCTGAGCGTCAGGGAGGCGAGCTTCTACGCCGCCGTCTACAGCTCGGCGAGGAAGGGCAGCCTCGTCGAGCTGCGACGCAAGGGCTGCAGCGAGGAAGAAGCAGAAGAAATCTTTACAGCCGCCTTTGAGAAAGTCATGAGGGCGGTCGACCCGATCGCGCGGGAATTCTCAGAGGCGCAGATGGTCGGCTACGTCAAACGCGCCTGTTGGTTTCGCCTGATCGCAGAGCGGCGGCGTCGCGGTCTGCGCACCGAGGTCGAGCTCAGCGTGATCCGCTCGTTGAGCGACTCGAGCTCGCCCGACCCCCAGAAGGTCGCAGAGGAGCGCGAGACGGCGGCGATCGGCCAAGAGGCTCTGCAGATGCTCTCCGAGCGCGACCGGCTGATCTTCTGCCAGCGCCACCAGATGAACCTCAGCCCGGTGGAGATCCTGCAGAACACACCAGGGCTCAGCATGCGCACCTACCGCAAGATCATCCAACGAGCCAATGCCCGGGTGCTGGGTGCCTTCGCACAGATTCAAGACGGCGAGCGCTGCGAGGAGCTGCAGGCAAGCCTCCTACGTCGCTACGTCACCGAGGAGAGCCCGGCGGCGGAGCGCCGTGCGGTCGAAGCGCATCTCGCCCACTGTCGAGCTTGCCGACAAGCCAAGGCTCAGATGCGTGGCTACCTGCTCGATGTCGCGGGCCTGCTCTTGGTTTCTTCGCCGGCGGGGAGCCATACCGCCGCACCGGGCGAAGAGGCCGGCCGCGCCCTACAGCTCGGCTCCCACGCCACTCAGGTAGTCATTGAAGCCGGCCGTGGCGCACGCGAGCGAATTCGCGAAGCACTCCTGCGGGTTGTCGGGGGACTGACAGGCCCCGGAGGAGACACGAGTGCCGTGCAAGCGCTGGGCGCCTCTTCGGCCAAGATCGCCTCGGCCTGCGCCGGGGTGGCGGCCAGCGTTTGCATCGCTGCAGGCGCCGTGCCGGGCGTCGGAGGAATCGGTCTCCTGGATCACCAAAGCCATGCCAAAGAACCGGCGGCGAGGAGCGCCCTTCATCTAACTCCACCGTCAGAGCAGCGCGCTTACATCGACATCCTGCCCAAGCCCCATTTGGCGGCTCCAAGTGGCGGCGGCAAGGAACCAAATCCCTCAACCCATGAGCGAGCCCGGAGAGCAGCGCCGCAGGCCACGGAACCCTCGACCGCGCAGCTCGCGGCGCCGGTGTCCAACTCGCCTGCTGATGCGCGGGTATCGGGAAGGCAGACCGGCACCGAGGTGGGGGTCCAGTCGGGGGGACAGCCCTTGCCGGCGAGGCCGGCGCCAGCCCCTCCGAGTTCTCCGGATAGTTCAAGCTCGGGCAGAACGGTCACTCAAGGCGGCCAGAACTCCTCCCGATATGGAGGCGGGTCCGGGTCTGAGTTCGGCATGTGATTCGCGATGCACGCAATAGCGAATCGACTTTGGTCTAGTCGGCGCGGCACCTGGAAGCGTCACCGAATCAGGACGAAGCGCTGAGCCGCGGTGTCGCCATTTATTTTGACCACAAAGCGGACCCTTCCCGCGCCCAAGCGCGTCTTGATCGTGCGGCTGGCCAATCGTAGTTCGGCCGGGGGAGTCACGAGTAACGCGCTCCGTAGCGGCAGCGTCCGCGATACCTGAGCCTGATGCCCATTTTTACTCGCCACCAAGACGGTGCGACAACCACCTTGACAGTCGACCAAGGCGTGGCCCTGCGCGTCTATCAGCGCATTACCCGGCGGGGGCGGACCGCATTCCCCCGGGTACGGCTGACTTGGCGTAGCGATCTGACCAAGCATGGCGACGGCCGTATTGCGCGTCTGCTTCCAGACTTCGCCTCCAAATGGAGAAGTCACGGCAAAGGCAGGACGGATCGGAAGAGTTGCCCCAACTCGGCGATCAGCGACACGAAGATAGGAACCAGCAAATTTTTCGTCCAGCGAAAATGAGGCATCTGCGCTGCAGCTCCGAACATAGTGGGGGTCGGTGAGCGTGGTGCATTCCTGCCCGCCGGCGGTCACACACGCCGATAGCTGTAATTCGGAAAATTCGCCCATCCAGCCTCCAACCCACCGGCCCGGGATCGGGCTGACGAACTCGTTGGCGCGAATTACGCCGTCAGCGGTTGGCTTCCCTACTGGCGTCAACCGGCCGCGCCATTCGGGACTCAGCCCGGTGGTTCCTTGGCTTTTGACCAGAAAGACCGTTCCAGGCGGGGCGCCTCTCGTCTCGATTTCTCGGCCCCTCCCAAACGGCTTACAGCTCGAACGATCCGGAGTACAAGCCTCCCAGACCCAGGGTGCCGCTCCGTTATTCGCCAACAAACGCCCACTGCCGTTGGTCGAAATGAGCGCCTGGGTCCGCAGATCATCCGCTGAACCGGCCGACGCGACGACCAGTCCGGCAACCCAAACCGAAACCGCGATCAAGAGGAGAGCCCCCACCTTCATCATTGAATAATACGACGAATTGCTTGGAGCTTGCAAACCACACCGCAAGCCCCAAGCGTCGCCACTGCGCAAAAACTGGTTGGCGCAGCTTCGCCCTCACTCATGCGAAGGATTAGTTTGACCAACGAGTGATTTCAGCGCTTTGAGCTCGGCTTCCGACGAACAGGAGCCCGCTCGGCGTTAACGCCAGCGGCCCCGGTTCTTGCATCTGGCCCGGTCCCCTACCGGGGGTTCCGAAGGACCCCCCAAAATGCCCACATTCATACTGGATAACCGCACCGCCGCTTCTGTTTGCGATGAGGAAATTTCCTCCCGAATCAATTGCGAGTCCCCAGGGGCCAGCCACCGAAGGGCTCGTGTTTTCCGGGGGGTAGCACACAAACGAAATCCCCGATGAGGTTACCTTCATCAGCGACGCAGAGCCTTCACTCAGGATATAGACGGTTCCATCGGGTGCCGTAGCCATTCCCACCGTGTTGTGGGCGTATTTCCACCGTTTGGCGAAGTATTTTCCTTCGGCATTCGGAGTCCGGTTGTATTCCATGATCGCTTCATTCCCCCAATCGGCAACGAATAGCTTGCCGTTCCCACCTATGGTCATCCAGTACGGCCGTTTTGGCCGTTCGGCTCCCTCGTTCGCCCCGATTTCAGCGATGAACGTGCCGCTAGGACTGAACTCCTGGATTCGCTGATTGCCTTCCTCACCTACCCAGACATTTCCTCCTGGATCGACCGCGACCGACCGGGGGGTTTTAAATTGACCGGGACCAGTGCCTTTGGAGCCCCACTGTAGGAGAAATTCCCCACTCGGAGCGAACTTCTCCACACGATTGTTGTTCGTGTCGACGACGTAGGCATCACCGGAGGAATCGACAGCTATGCCGACGTTTGGGCCGAATTTCCCCGGGCCGCCTCCATTTCCCCCAAAGCGAGAGAGATAGGTCCAGCCCGAGGTGGTGGTGAAGCTTTCAGTCGCCCCGACGGAAAAGCCGTCTTCGTTGCTGAGAATGATGCGGTAATAGTATCTCGTAGATGGAAGTAGCCCCGTGAGCTGTTGGCTCACTTCCACCGGTCCAAGCGATGAACCTGCGCTAACCAACGGGGTCTCTTTGCCGAAAGAAGTTGATTCTCTTTCGTATTCAACAAAGTAACTGGTCTGGAGTCCGTTCGGCCGAACCGATGCGTTGATCGTGGCCTGTTTCGCAGTGATTTCAGTAAGCGGTAGATAGCCAGCGAGTTCCGGGTTAGAACGCGTTTTGAACGACCCTTGCGCTCCGTAGCCACTACCGCTTCCGTTGGTGGTTTTTATCCGATATTGATAGGTGGTATGTGGTTCCAGTCCGCTCAAGGGTACATTTTCGACAGCGGTGAAGCCTTGGCCCGCGCCAGCATAAAGCGGAGTGGTGCTGTTCGCATAGCCGCCAATCCCATATTCCACCACATATGTAGTTGGCATTCCGTGTGGATTGATCTGACCTGAGATCGCCGCACTACGGTTGAGGATGCTGCTTGCACTACCCGTGATTGCTTCCGGGGCTCCGGGGCCGACTATGTTCGTGCCCAGCTCCGCGTTCGCGGCCATGATGTCGCTGAAGAAAACGGTGGCATTATTAAAGGCGGTGTGCCCTCCAGACACAAGGCCCAAAGCCACATTGTTTGCGATGACAGGGCCGCCGCTGTCGCCGCCTCCAAGCGCAAGGCCGCTGCCCGTCACTTCGTACATGCTGTTCAGTTTTGCGCCGCCGGAGTATTCAACCGTCACATTGACTTCTTTGACGATTCCGCAACTGGCCCCAGTGTTCATTCCGATGTGGCAGAGCGTTTGGCCTTTGTAGCTGCTCGCTTCGCCGGTAATTGGATATTCCTGCGTTGACCCCCAATAAGCAGCGATGGTCGGCCAAGGAGCCGTGTCCGCCCAAGATCCCGTTGCGTCGATCTTCGCCCAATCTTTTCCGTCATAGTGCCATTGCGCCATCGTCCCTACTACATGTTCTTCTTGATTGGCGGTGTTGGTAAACCATCTCCAGATCGGAGTTCCACCAGCCTGCGCTCCCTGGAAAGCACAATGCCCGGCCGTGAGGATGTATTTCTTCCCATCGTTTCCATTCGCCCTAAAGCCAACCGAGCAAATCTCGGCTAGTGATTCGCCATTTGGCCCAGAGAACGGGCCACCATAGATCACCTCACCACTGCGGACAGGAAGATCACACTTTCGTTCCGCTTCGTTGCAGGCGGCCGGCTTCACTTCGAAATCCTGATCGGGCATTCTGCGTACTTCCACCTTGACTGCACTCGTGCTCGCGATCTTTTCGATCCCCGCAAGACTTTGAGAATCGATGCTCTCCGGCACCCGGACGATGACAGCATTAACGGCTGGGTCTAGAGCGGTTTGTACCAAGTGCGCTTCAAAGTAGCTGCTGAGCTGTTCGGTCAAGGTGAGTTGGGCGGATTCCAATTCCGCCTCGCTCCACTGAACCTCTTCGGTTCGGAAACGTCCGCCCAGCGAAGCGGTCGAAAACTCGTGCGCAACCGATTGGGTTGCTGCTCTGGCGACGGCTTGGGGTCCCCCCGCCGTAGCCACCGGCACGACAAATTCGCCGGCATCGGCGTCAAACCAGACCCCGCCATAGTCCGGTCCAAGTTCTTGCTCGAGCTGTTCAACAATGTTGACCTTGGTAGCACGGCGCTCAACGGCCAAGCTCGTTTCAGCCTGAGCAGATGAGACACCAAGGGCCGCGCGAGTCGCCTGGATTTCCTCGCCGGTAGCTGGCCCTGGGGTGGGAAGGTTGGGCAAAGATTCTGGAGAGAAAAGGGATTCGCCTGCGGGGCCCGCACTAGCGGATGCCGCCGAACAACAAACCGTTACCGCCATTATCGCCGTGATGGCGGCGAGAGCTACTGCAAAGAGCTTCAACCCCTGCACGAACTACCTCCCTGGTCGGTCCTCGGCCTCCTCCCAGGGCAAGGAATTTCAAGCAAGAGAACTGACTTATCTCTTGGTATTCGGTACCGGTGCAACACTGCATCGGTATGTCTTAGGGGACACCCTAGTCACCGATGTCAGCCAAAGTCAAGAGGCAATTAGGTGCATTTATGTATTACACGTTAATTTCTATGCAAATGCACTCTTCAGTGTGGAGACAACACTCATCATTTTGGAGAGCTAGCCCCCAAAATCACACTCAGCGCGAGTGCTTTGTCCCGAATCGTCATGTGGACAGGTGCCCAGCGTTTTTTTCTTATAGATGACCGTCGAGGGACCAGTCGCGCCATCGCTCGGACCAGATCCATACCGGCTTTGCTAGCCCAGCAAAAGCGACACGGCACGTAGAGTTGCGGGAGTTGGCTCAATCCGCTCACCGCGACCAACCTGGAGCAAGCCCGACTTCTCCAAGGCATGGACCGCAGAGGTGATGGCGTCGATCTCCCGGCGGTCCTTCGGGTCCCCGGCGATCCTCAACAAAAGCTCATCCATTGTCAGGCACGTGGGATACACGTGGATGGCCATAGTCAAAACGGCCTGTTCGACCGGTTCAGAACTGTATTTGGGGGGAGTCGAAGACTCAGCGCTGACCGTTACGCCGATCACTGGAACTCAAACCTGCCGCGCCGAGTCCTGGCGGGCTTCCAGTCGATTCCTTTGAGCAGCTCTTCAGGCGGAACGGAGAGCGCGCATGCCAATTTGATCAATGTGTCGATACGAGGCACTCTCGCCCCACGCTCAAGTAAACCGACCTCGGTTCGATTAACCGAGGCGTCCCGGGCAAGATCCTCCTGCGTGATACCTGCGCGTGTCCGGCAGGCAAGCAGATTCCTGCCGAAATGAGCCGCAATCGGGTTTGGCTTAGCGTCCATCACGCGGCCTTCGCCAGAAGCTGCCGCAAGGCACCATTCGCAAATGTTGCGCCCGGCCGCTCATGGGAGGTGAAGCGACCGGGCACACCCTTGCGGCTCGCGAGTCCCATCACGCGCTCTGCGCCAATTGAGCTTACGAGCCAAGATTGCACTTCCCGGCCCTACGGAGGCCGATAGGGCGAACAGCACGTCAGTCGCCATCGGGCACACCCCGGCCTTTCAGGCAATAGGGAGCGTAGAAAGACGCGTACTCCGATGTGCCCTCACCGGGGCTGCTCGGATCAGGCTCAACCACATTGAGCGCATCCAAGGTTTGCAGATGGCGGACTGCCTCCCACATTGTGATCTTGCCGTCGAGCACGTCGACCAGTGCAATCGCCGAAAGCGGCTGTGGTTGCCACCAGAACGCTTCGATAATCGGAATACGAAGCGGGTGCAGAGCCTTTTCGGGAATCTCTGCCCAAAACTTCTCGTGCTCCCCCTCCATATCTGGCCCGCCGAATCTCTCGCCTGTCATAGGCAGGAGCACTTTCCAAGGAGCTTTTGGCTGGTGGCCGATACGCCTACCGAGAGGCAAATGCGAACAAACTTGCTTTTTTGATCTTGAGTGATAGGTCAAGCATTAGTCATTCAGCATCGACTTCCTATACGTAATTCTCGAACCGAATTCTGCTTGCGCTCAGCGTTTGCCATGCGCGCCGTATCTCATGAGCACCGAGCAAACCCGGACGGGGCGGAGCGCCGGTGCTCCACCCCGTCTTCCGAGCCCGCGTTCTAGCCCTGCTTGTGGATTGCGATAGCCGGCAACGCCGTAGGGCCACATACCTGGATTATCACGACTCATCACCCCCTTTTCCTAGAAGCGACGGCAATTTGATGCCGTCAGAGAAGGGACGATAGTCAAATACTAAGAAAAGTTTCCGGTAAAAATCTAAGGACGTGCAGGCAAGTTGCAACCAAGCTCCTAAAGACCGCGCGAGCGAGGTAGAATTATGAGCAAATTCCTATCGGACTATCAGGGAGTTCCCAATGTCTGCGTTCGGCGATGCGATCAAACAGAGGGCGCTGCGGGTTCGGCCAACTCCAGCGATCGAAAAGCACATTTCCAAGGCTTTCGGCCACTACCTCCGTATCCAGATCCTTTGGATTCTCAACGAACGCGTCGCTAGTCCGAGCGAACTGGCAATCGCGCTGAACGAACCGCTGAACCGGATCAGTGGTCACATCAGGGTCTTGAGGGAAGCGGGCTGCATCGAACTCGCGGACCAGGTGATTCGCGGCCATGTGGTCCAGAACTTCTATCGGGCCACGGCGCGCATATTTTTTGACGACACGGAGTGGAGAGCTATCCCTCCAACTCTCAAAGAGGGTCTGAGAATCACGCTGCTTCAGAATTTGATTGACGATGCCATCGCGGCATTGGAGGACGAGACGTATGACTCTCTTGACGGCTCACATATGAGTTGGAGTCCGATGCTCATCGACGAGCACGCTCGGCTTGAAATCAACAGGCTTTTGGACCAAACCCTGAAAAGGCTTCTCGCTATCCAAAAACAGGCCGTAAAGCGCCTCGACGCCAGTGGCCAGGAGGGAATTTCCTACAGCATCTCAATCTTGGGATACCCGTCGATAGGTGGCATCAAAAAGGTCAACCCGGCCAAGAGCAACAAGAAAAAGCCTTCTGCCAAAAAAGCCAAAGCAGCTTCCTCTGAGAAACGGCGGAAAGGCTCGAGACAGAGTAAAGATCGCGACAAAGGGGCGAGGGGCGCGAAAGACTGAGGGGCCACCTAGACTCGCTAGGCGAGCGACATCGCAGTCATGGACCATCCTAGGGGGGTTTTTGCCGCTGCGGCCCCACAGCTCGACGGCACCAGGGTGGCAGTGGCGCGGAGAGTCGCCAACGAACTCGAGCGTTTCGAATCGGCGGCACGCCTGAGAGATCACGATCGTCCACGGCGCTGCTTACGCTTCCGGCGGGGTGACGATGGACCCGGCGGTGGACCGAACGGGGGAGTTCCGTCAAAACGGAGAGCATCCGGCAGAACGGGCAGTGGCCGGGAAACCGCAGCACTGCTCGACTGGCCCGAATCATAATCCGCGTGTCGGGGGTTCGAGTCCCTCCTCCGGCATCGCTGCAGCAAGCGGAATGTGCCCCGTCCCGAGGTCAGAAGAGGCCCGACCTGGCAAGGAAAGTGGCAAGGCCTGCGACTCGAACCTCGTCCCCAGTGCCCTTGCGCGCCTCAGTCGCCGTGATGAATGCCCGCGAGGCGATGCGAGCGGCGAGCTTGGGGAAGCTCGGGAAGGCGGTCGGCGAAATAGCCGAGGGCGGCGCCGGTCGCAACGGCAACCAAGCCGAATGCCGCAACCGCGATGCCTGCGCTCGCATCGAGGCCGTTCAGCAGAAGTACGAGTCCAGCCACCGCTACGGCAGGGATTGCGAATAGCGCGACGCGAATTGCCATAGCCGGAGTGTAGATCACGCTGCGGAATCGACTACGAGGGCGAGGGTCCCGAGGCCGAAGCCAAGGAAGAACCCGAAGGCGGTAGCACGCTCGATCACTCGCTCGGTGCGACGAGCAAGAACGGCAGAGTAGCGGGCCGCGCCACCGATCAGGCCGGTTGAGCCGATCAGCAGGGCGACCGCACCCGAGAGCGCGTCGGTGAAGATGCCAGCGAAGAACAAGGCAATCAAAGTCCGCCAAGGCTACGCAAAGCAGCAGACAACAACCCTCGCGCCATCACACGCGGAGCGGTCGACGCTAGCCGGGCAGAGCGGCGCCGGTGCCGGCTTGGCGGAACTGGGCGAGGGTTTCCTCCATCGCCTCTACCTCGGGGGCGACCATCGAGGGCCAGGGCTTGTCCGGATGCTCGTCGAGGGTCTTGTAGCCGTTGCCGCTGATCACGGCGACGACGGTGTCGTCGGGGCCGAATTTGCCCTCGTTGGCGAGCTTGATCGTCGCGGCGATCGTGGTGCCGCCGGCGGGCTCGGTGAGGATGCCCTCGGTGGCGCCGAGCAGGTCGAGCGCCTCGAAGATCTCGGGGTCGGAGGCGGCCGCGGCAGATCCGCCTCGCGACAGCACCGCGTCGACGACAAGCGGGCCGTCGCCGGGAGCGCCGATCGCGATCGAGTGAGCCGCCGTGTTGGGTCGCTGCGGCTCGATCTCGCCGCCGCCGTTGAGTATGGCGGCCGCGATCGGGTTGCATCCCTCGGCTTGGGCGATGTGGATCTTGGTCGCCGCCGTCTCCGCCATGCCGACCTTCTCCATCTCCCCCAGCCCCTTGTGGACACGCGAAGAGAGGGTGCCGCCGGCGGCCGGGATCACGAAGTGGTCGGGCGAGGCCCAGTCGAGCTGCTCGACGACCTCGAAGGCCATCGTCTTCGCTCCCTCGGCGTAGAACGGACGCAGCGTGATGTTGGTGAACTGGATGCCGGTGGCGAGAGCGAGCTCACGGCAGGCGCGGTTGGCTTCGTCGTAGTTGCCGTCGAGCTGGATCACCGCCGCGCCCAGAGCCCGGCAGGCGCGTGCCTTGCCGCGCTCCATGTTGCTCGGGTAGAAGACGTAGGCGGCGACGCCGGCCTTGGCCGCGAGCGACGCGACGGCAGTGCCGACGTTGCCGGTCGAGACGCAGCCGAGCTCCTTCCCGCCCAGCTCGAGCAGGCGGGCGACCGCCATCGAGACGACGCGGTCCTTGTAAGAGAGGCTGGGGCGCTGCGTGCTGTCGTCCTTGATGTAGAGCTTGCGCAGGCCGAGCTCGGCGCCGAGGCGGTCGGCGTGGATCAGCGGCGTGCGGCCGCTGTAGCGGCCGACCCGGTCCTTTGCCCTCGCGTCGACGATCGGCAGCAGCTCCTCGAAGCGCCAGATGTTGAGCTCGCGCTCGGCGATCGGCAGCTCGGCGACACGGCTGGTCGCAAGCTCGTAGTCGTAGTCGATGTCGAGGGTCTGGCCGCAGCCGAGACACCTGAAGGTTGTATCGAGCAGAGGGAGCCGAAGTTCACAGTCGTGGCAGACCAGCTCCGTCGCGCAGGAGCGGGTGCGCTGGTCGGCCGAGAGGCTCATCGCCCCTCAACGCCCCCGGCTAGCGACGGCAGGCCGCCCGCCTTCGCAAATCTCCGCCTGCGCTTTCCATGCTGGCGCCTGATCATGAGCGGTTCTGTATAGCAGGTACGGGCATTACGATCAATTATTACTGGCCATAGAGGCGGAAACGACATCCCCTCCTGCCGGAAATCCTACAGACGCGTCCCGCCCGAGCGCGATCAGCAGCTCCTCGGCGATGTGGGGCGCGAACGGCGAGAGAGCCCTCGCCAGCAGGGCCAGTGCCTCGAGCAGGGCCGCGTAGTCCTCACGGCCCAGTTGACCGCGCCGCTTGACGATCCGCTTCTCGTAGTCCTTGATCCGCTCCAGCAGCCGCGTCACGTTGCGCACCGCCTTGTGCATCTGCAGCTCCTCGAGGTCGGCGGTGATTCGCTCGACGCCGTTGTCGCACCATTTCCCCAACCGCTCGCGGATGAAGGCGGTGTCGGCTGCCGCCTCGGCGTCCTCGGCTGCCTCCCCCGCCGCGGCGATGCTCTCGTGCGTGTAGTCCCAGAGGCCGCGCAGGAAACGCGAGGCGAAGCGCAGCGCACCGTCGGTCCAGTTGAGCGCCTTGGCCGGGCCCGCGGCGTAAAGGACGGCGAGCCGCACCGTGTCAGCGCCGTGCTCGGCGACCAGCTCGTCGGGATCGACGACGTTGCCGAGGTGCTTGCTCATCTTGCGCCCGTCGGCGATCACCATCTCGTGGAAGAGGCAGCCGGCGAAGGGCTCGCCGGCCTCGAGAAAGGAGAAGGGGCCGATGTCGCGCAAGGCCTTGGTCACGACCCGCTGATCGAAGACGAAACCGCCGCTGTCGTTGCCGGCGACGAGTCGCTCGGAAGGCAGCCAGTGCTGCAGGTCGGGGTGGGTGAACATCTTCTCGTCGCGATCGTCCGGCGGCACCGCCGCGGGCACCCACAGCCAGAGGGCGTCGAAGTGGCAGTCGAGCGTGTCGGTCTCACGCGTGGCCTCACCACTGCAGGTCGGACACGTCGTCTGCAGGAAGTCCGGTCGCTCGGCAAGCGGATTCCCTTCGCCGGTCGGCTCGACGTCGCGTGGCAACACCACCGGCAGGTCCTCGATCGGGACCGGGACCACCCCGCACTTCTCGCAGTGCAGCACCGGAATCGGCGTGCCCCAGTAGCGCTGGCGGGAGATCGAGAAGTCGTATGCGCGGTAGCGGGTCGCCTCCCGCAACTCCAGGCCCGCTGCCGAGCCGCCGCCGAAAGGCTCTGCGGCCGTTCGAGGCATCCGCGCCGCGATCGCCTCGTCGGCCTCGTCGGCGCCGGGGATGCCGAGCGCCGCCGTGGGGCCGTAGCGAGCATCGACGATCGGCGATACGAAGAGCGGCAGGCTGCCGCCGCCGGGGACCTCGACCGATGCCCCGGTGTCGATCACGGGAACCGCGGAGGCGTCGCGGGCGCTGCGCTCCCAGCCGCCCGAGCGCAGCTCGTCCAGCTTCTCGGCGACCGCGCGGTCGGCGACCCAGCGCTCGAGCGCCGGATGGCGGGGCGAGAGCAGCACGAAGCGCGCCTCCTCGACGGCGCTTTTATGTGGGGTGAAGACCTCCAGGCCATCGCCGTCGGGGCTCCCGACGCCCAACTCGACCCCGTCGCTGCGACCGAGGATGTAGCGCTGGGTTTTCAGCGAGAGCTCGTCCCAGTCGGCGAGCTGCTCGAGGTTGCGATCGTTCTCCTCCAAGTAAGGGGACAGGCGCAGGAACCAGGTCGGGCGGCGAATCAACCGCACCGGGTTGTGGCAGCGCCAGCAGCGCCCGTCCTCGACCTGCAGCGCGGCGAGCGTCGTCTGACAGGTGTCGCACCAGTCGACGGTGGCGTTGTCGCGGTAGACCAGACCGGCCTCGAAGAGGGTCAGGAAGAGCCACTGGGACCAGCGGTACTGGGCCTCGTCTGAGCTGTAGAAGGCGCGGTCGTAGTCGAAGGAGAAGCCAAGCCGCTTCATCTGTCCCAGCATCCGCTCGCCGCAGCGCTCGACCCACTCCGCAGGCCGGGTGCCGCGCTCTATCGCCGCCATCTCGGCCGGCAGGCCGAATGCGTCGAAGCCGAAGCCGAAGAGTACGGCGTCGCCGCGGGCGCGACGAAAGCGCGCGTAGGCATCCCCGATCGAGTAGTCCCGAACGTGGCCCATGTGCAGATTGCCCGAGGTGAACGGGCTCGACGGCTTGATGTAGACGGCGTCCTGCCCGGCGGCCGGAACGGGGGTGACGAAGGCGCCCCGCTCGGCCCACTCGGCCTGCCGGCTGGACTCGGTCTCGCCTGCGTCGTAGATCGGTTTGTCGCGGCTCATCGCCATCGCAGTTTGCCACGGACGTTGACCCCGGGCCCAAGGGGTCCTATGCTGGAAAAGAAATGATCAAGTACCTTGAAGTATTCGAGTGACATACGAAAGCGCGACAGAAGTGTCAAATAAGTGGAAAATGTGGCTGTTTGGGGGTATTTAGGCGCTTCGCCGTCCGGGCGCGGGCCTAGCTTGAATTGGGAAGAGAAACAGGCGACCCCGGCGGTGCTTGCGACACCCCGGGGCCTGGCCGAGACCTTAAGAGGAGGTCCCAACATGAGAGAGGGTACGAGAACGGCCCTGCTGGAAAAAGGGCGGTTCGACGAAGAGACTGTTAAGCGGGTGATCGTCGCCATCGAGGAGGCGCCGCCCGAAGACCGGGTCAGAGCTGGGCTGGAGGCGTTGATCGACTTGGCCGAGGCCGATCCCGCCGCAGCCCGGTCTGCCTTGCACGAGCTCCGAGTGGATCACCATCGCTTGGGCCAGATCGAGGCCTGGCTCGGCGGAGACCCCGATCGGACGACATTCGGGCTGGGCGCAGCGATCCAACTAGCCGACACCGAGCTGGCCTCCCCCACCCCCGACTTGGAGCGCCTCGAACCGGATCTACTGCGCTGGCTCGAAGGGGACTGGTAATGAGGGGCGTATAAACCAAGCAGTTCGGGGGATGCAGGGAGGGCGACGAGGGGAGCGCACATAAGTGCGTGACCTGAGGAGCCAGACCGAAGACCCCGAAATGCGCCGGTTTAGGCGCCCCTCAGGCAAACGTCCAGAGCTTGTTGCCCAAGAAATTGAACGGCATCGCGACCGCGACCGCGATCGCCTGCGCGGCGAGGTCGCCCATCGACCCGCTCGAGACCAGGACTTCGAGCACCACGAGGTTGATCAGCAAGGCCGCGACGCTGACGGCGAAGAAGCGCGCCGCCTGGAACCCGGGGTGGCCATGACCCGCGTCGAAGGTCCAGTGCCGATTCCAGAAGAAGTTGTTGGCGAGGGCAACGCAAAAGGCACCGATCGAAGCAAGCAGATGGTGCAGGTCGAGGGGGCCGGCGAGCACGGCGAAGACCGCCAGGTTGATCAGGTAGCCGGAGCCACCGACGACGCCGAATTTGAGCAGCTGCAGCCAGCTCGCCGGGCGGCGGGCGGCGGCGCGGATGCGATACGCGAATTCGTACGTGCCGCTCATCGACCGCTCCACGGGGCTCCATCGGGCCCGTCGGCGACGACGGCATTGCTGCCGAAGCCGGTCCGCGCATCGCGCAGCACATGGAAGGGAACCTGTTGGATTCGAGGGGACACGTAACGGATGAGCGTAAGGCGCTCCAGCCTACGACGTTCGACCGGACGGAAGGCCGGTGGCAGCCCTGGCGGCTTTCCGGCAACCACGGGCTTGCTGACCACGTCGATCTCGCGAACCGGGAGCACGCCCCGGTAGGCACGGCGAGAGGGGCCGTTGAGATAGAACCGTATCGGGTCGGCGGCGAGTTTCCAGGTTACGATCGCGCGCGGCCGCTGCGGCGGCCCCAGTTGCTCGGCGAGGTCGCGGAAGTCGGGGCGCTGCAGGTTGGGGGTGTGGGTGACGTAGACGTCGTAGGCGAGCCAGTAGACGCAAAGGACGACGGCGCAGGCCAAGCCCAGACGACGCGCCCCGTCCGCCGCAAATCCCAGCGCCACGACGGTCGCGAGGGGGACGAGGGCCGGCAACAAATTGCGCTCGACTATGTAGTCCTTGCCGGCGAGCGCCACGGCAGACGCGAGCAGCACGACGCCGAGGCCGACGACCAAGCCCAACAGCGCCCCGCGCCTCTCACGAGGCGAGCCACGCAGGGCGACGAGCAGCAGCGCCACGCCGACCAAGACCACCGGGATCAGCGCGTAACGCTCGCGCGGGGGCTCGGCGATCACGTGGCCGGTCTCCCCCGCGAGGAAGCTGACCCCGGTCTCGAAGAGCCGCAGGGACAGCGCGCTGTGGTCGATCCAGCCGATGTGGGTCGGGTTGACCTGGGCCGAGATCAACGGCAGCAGGGCCAGGCCGACCGCGACGACGGCGCCCACGGCAGGAAGGACCAACCGCCACATGGGCCTCATCGCGACCAGCAGCCAAACGGCCTCGATCGCCACCGCGAAGACGGCGAAGTAGTGGCTGCACAGCGCGAGTGCCGACGCCAGCGCCCAGAGCGCCAGGTCCCGTCCCAGCCAGCTGTGCAGGGCCCGGACGAAGAACAGCAGCGCCAGCGCTCCGAAGAAGACCAGCACGGCGTAGGAGCGGGCCTCCTGCGAGTACCAGATCAGCATCGGGTTGACGGCGACGATCGCCGCTGCGACCAGCCCCGCTCGATTGCTAGCCAGCTCACGCCCGATCAGGTAGGCGACCGGGATCGTCGCCGCACCGAAGAGCGCCGACAACGAGCGCAGCCCGATCTCCCCCGTGCCAAACGCCTTCGCCCAGGCCCAGGCGAGCACGTAGTAGAGGGGCGGGTTGGACTCGCTCCCCTTGACCTGACGCAGCATGTGCTCGAATTCGCCGGGGATGACGCGCGCGGCGGTGATCACCTCGTCGTGGTGGTAGCTCTGCACGCCGAGGCTGGCGAAGCGGACGGCGATGCCCAGCCCAGTCAGGCCGGCAAGCGCCCAGAGGACGGTCGAGTGGGTTCGGTCGCTCGTCAAGGGGCGCAGCGGTTCGGTGGCATCGGCCGCTCGGTCCCGAAGGACGGCGGCAGCGCCGCGGGCGAAGCGCCCCAAGTGCGGACCGGCCTGGCGCCGAGGCGGTAGGTGAGCGTCGCACCGCGCGCCAGCGCGCAGAACGTGGTCCAGGGCCGCTCGTAGGAGTTGCCGTTGAAGCGCAGCGACTGAATGTAGGGGGCGCGGGACAGGGCCAGAGGGACGAAGCGGGGCTTTCCGTGCGATTTCCCGTGGCGGCTCGAGCGTCGCAGCGCAGAGGCGAGGATCCGCAGCTTGCGGCCGCCCGTCAGGCGCACGGTCGCCCGCCCGAAGAGCGGGCTTCCGATTGCCAGCACGTCGGTGCCGGGGACCTCCGGATAGAGGCCGAGCGCCCCGAGCACGTACCAGGACGAAAGCGTGCCGAGGTCGTCGTTGCCCGGATAGCCGTCGGGCGCGGTGTCGTAGAGCCGCAGCGCCCGCCGCACGATGGCCTGGGTCTTGTAGGGCTCCCCCGCCCAGTCATACAACCAGGGGACGTTGAGATTGGGCTCGTTGCCGAGCAGCGCATGATCGGCGTGCGTGGCGCCGGGACCGCCGTTCAGGGTCCGCAGGAAGCGGTCGAGCCTGGTCACGGCAGCGGCCCGGCCGCCGATTGCCGCGAAGAGGCCGGCGGGATCCTGTGGCACCAGCCAGGTGTACTGCGCGGAGTCGCCCTCCGCGAAGCCGGCGCCGTGCAGGTTGTCGTAGTGCGGGGCGAAGGTCCCATCTTCGAAGCGGGGCTCGATCTGAGCGCTGACCGGGTTGAGCAGATTGCGCCAGTTTCCTGAACGCAACATGAAGGAGCGATACGTAGCCCGGTCGCCGAGCGAGCGGGCCGCGAACTGGGCGATCGAGAAGTCGTCGATCGCGTACTCGAGGGTGGTGGCCGCAGAGGCCCAGACGGCTTCCGGATCGCCGAACAGCGAGTTCGCGTTGCGCCGCCTGGTGTCGAGATCGAAAGGCACGTAGCCCAGCGCCTTGTACTGAGCGAGGCCCTGTCTCTGAACGTAGCTTCCGTCGGCGCTGCGGCAGTCTTCGTTGGCGCCCTTCAGCATCGCTTCCAGCGCGGCGCCGGCATCGAAGCGCCCGGCACCGAAGGCAGCCGCCGAGGCAATGATCGGGTCGGCCGGATCGCCCACCATGGTCATGCTCTGCCCGTTGGCGTAGGACCAGCGCGGCAGGCAACCGCTCTCCCTGGCATCGGCCAGCATCGAGGCAACGATGTCGCCCGCGCGGCGCGGCATCAACATCGCCAACAGCGGGATCTGCGTGCGGTAGATGTCCCAGCCGGAGAAATCCGCGTACTGGATGCGCCCCTCGGCGCGGTGCACGGCGCCGTCCATGCCGATGTAGCGACCGTCGGCGTCGCTGAAGGTGCGGGGGGCGAGGAGCGCGTGGTAGAGCGCCGTGTAGAAAGTTTCGACGTCGCCCGTCCCGCCACCGCCGATCTCGATCGAAGACAGAGCGTGGTCCCATTCGTCCTCGGCCTTGGCCTTGACGGTGCCAAACGAGGCACTCCGGTTCTCGGCGACAAGATTGGCGCGCGCGCCGGCGACGCTGACGAAAGAGACTCCGACACGGACGGCGACGGTGCGGTTGCGACGGGTGTCGAAGCTGGCGTACGCGCCTGCCTGGGCCGTGTTGGCCGCGACGGTCGAGGGTTCTCTCTGGTCGATGGCGACGGTGGACCCAGGAGCCAGCTTCTGGCGCGTCCAGGTGCCATAGGCGCCGAAGGGACGGCTGAAGGTGGCCGCAAAGTAGACCCGGTAGCGAGGCCGCTGGGCACAGAAATAGCCGCTCGATGCGGAGCCGGAGATTTCTTGCCGGGCGGGATCGATCCGCACTTCGGCGAGGTCGTCGGCTTTGGCGCTGCCCCCGGCGTCGATCAGGACGCTTGCGTGGGGCGAGCGGGGGAATGAGAACCGAGCCATCCCGGTGCGGGTGGTGGCGGTCAACGCAGTGTCGATCGCGCCGCCGCCGACCGGATTGAGGCGAACCGAGTAGAAGCCCGGCCGGGCGTACTCCTGAGCGTGGGAGAAGCCGGGCTGGAAGCGTCCGGTCAGGCCACCGCCCGCCGCTGCCGGCGAGGCGCGAATCGGCTCGGTCGTCGGCAGAAATGGGAAATCTCCGTAAAGGGCACATCCGGCGCCGCTGAGGTGGGTGAGGCTGAAGCCGCGGATGTGGCGGTCGCGGTAGTCGTAGCCACCGGAATGAAGGTCGGCAGGAACGGTGTCGGGGCCCCACTGGACCATCCCAAAGGGGACCGTGGCGCCGGGGAAGTTGTGGCCGCCGCCAAAGGCGTCGCCGCCCGGCTCGGTGCCGGCGAAGACGCTGACCTCGTCGCTCGGCCCAGCAGCCGACACGACCGCGGGGGCCAGGACGAGGGCGAGCAGCGCCCCCAGCGTGATGACAGCGGCACGCAGCATCCCGACAACTTAGGGGGCCGGACTGTTGCGCCCGCCGTGGCAGGCTGCTCGGCACGTAACCTTCCGACCCCGATGCGGGCCGCTATCGCCATCCTTGCCGTCATCGCGGTTGCCGCCGCGGCCAGCGCCGTGGTCGCTCTGGCGGGTGGAAACGCCGACGACAACAGCGTGCGTCCGCCGCTCCCCGGCGAACCGAGCGTCGCGATCGTCTCCCCGCGCAACGGCGCCAGGCAGACCAACCGTGCGGTCGTCGTCAAGGCCAGGGTCCGGAACTTCACCTTGGCGCCGCAGCACTTCGGCGGCGAACCCCAGCTTGGCGAGGGGAACATCCGCTTCGCGCTCAACCGCGTGCCCGACTGCGTCGACCCGGTCAAGCTCCAACGCGCCGAGGAAAGCCCTCTGGGGCGCGGCCGGCTGGTCGGGGCCTCGTTCGACTTCCCCCGCTACTCGGGCCCCAACGGGGTCCTCGCCGAGCGGATCGGCGCCAGCGGCAGCTACTCGCCGGCGACCCGTCCAGAGATCTACTACCACGACCTGCGGGCCGGCTTCTACCGCCTGGTGGTCACCCTCGCCCTCAACAACGGCGCCACGACGCCCTACCACGCCGTCACCAACTTCCAGATCCTGCCCCGCCCCGGCCACGGGCCGAAGTGCGCCGCCGGCAAGGTCTCCAGCGCCAAGGCCGCCGCTTTCGACTGACGCCAGGGCCTTTACTTCACTTTGTATAGTGGCTTGATGCGGACCTATCGCCGTCTGATGGGCTTTCTGCGGCCTTATCGTCGCCAGCTTTGGGGTTCGCTCGCCTTTGCCTGGCTGGCGATGGGGATGACCGTGCTGATCCCGTGGCTGATCGGCCGCGCGATCAACGCGATCGAGAACCACGACAAGCCGGACCTGCTGCCGCTGGCGATCGCGATCGTCGTCGCCGGCATCCTGCGCCTGGGGCTGACGATGGTGCGGCGGGTGGTCGCCGGCAAGGTCTCTCTCGCGGTCGAGTTCGACCTGCGGCAGCTGTTCTACGCGCATCTGCAGCGGCTCGAGCTGGGCTTCTTCGACAGCCAGCAGACCGGGCAGCTGATGTCGCGGGCGACGGTCGACCTTCAGTCGATCCGCTTCTTCCTCGGCTACGGCCTGATCTTCATCACCCAGAACCTGCTCACGATCGCGCTGGCAAGCGCCGTGATGTTCGTTCTCGAGCCCTGGCTGGCATTGGTCGCCCTCGCTCCCGCCCCCTTTGTCATCTACGCCGCCTCCCGCTACAACCGCGTCTCCCGCCCGGCCGTGCAGGAGGTGCAGCAACGCATCGCCGAGCTGACCGCCGAAGCCGAGGAGAACATCTCCGGGATCCGCATCGTCAAGGCCTTCGCCCGCGAGGAGCATCAGCTCTACCGCTTCCGCCGCGCCGTCTCCCGCGTCTTCGACCAGAGCATCTACTCGACCCGCCTGCAGGCCTTCTACTCCCCCCTGCTCGGCTTCTTGCCACAGCTGGGCATCGCCCTCGTGCTGCTGATCGGCGGCCGTCAGGTGATCGCCGGCAACCTCAGCCTCGGCGACTTCACCGCCTTCTACACCTACGTCGCGATGCTGGCCGGGCCGATGCGGATGCTGGGCATGACGCTGGGGATGGCACAGCGCGCGATCGCCTCCGGCAACCGCCTCTTCGAGATCCTCGACCGCGAGCCGCAGATCGAGAGCCCGGCGGACGCACCGTCGCTTCCGGTGGGTGGCGGGCGGGTGGAGATGCGCGGCGTGACCCTGCGCTACGACGGCGCCGCGCCCGCCCTGACCGACATCGACCTGACGATCGAGGCGGGCCGCACCGTGGCGCTCGTCGGCCCCTCGGGCTCGGGCAAGACGAGCCTGGTGGCGCTGATCGCGCGCCTCTACGACCCGAGCGAGGGCTCGGTGGCGATCGACGGCGCCGACGTGCGCTCGATCGACCTGGCCTCGCTGCGCTCGCAGGTCGCCTTCGTCGGCGACGACAGCTTCCTCTTCACCGCGAGCATCGCCGAAAACATCGCCTACGCGCGGTCGCAAGCGAGCCGAGAGGAGGTCGAAGCGGCGGCGCGGCGCGCCCAGGCCGACGAGTTCATCCGCGACCTGCCGAACGGCTACGACACCCTCGTCGGCGAGCGCGGGATGACCCTCTCCGGCGGACAGCGGCAGCGCGTGGCGATCGCCCGCGCACTGCTCGCCGACCCGCGCATCCTGATCCTCGACGACGCCACCTCTTCCGTCGACGCGACTACCGAGACGGCGATCAAGACCGGCCTCGGCGAAGCGATGGCCGGGCGCACCACCTTCGTCATCGCCCACCGCCTCTCGACCGTCTCGCTCGCCGACGAGGTGATCGTCATGGACGCCGGCCGCATCGTCGATCGCGGCACCCACGAGGAGCTGCTCGAGGGCTGTGGCTTCTACCGCGAGATCGCCGAGCACGGGCTAGCCGACTCGGTCTTCCTGCAGCGCGACCTGGAGCGGCGCGAGGAGGTGGCGAGACTGTGAGGAGGCTTTGGCTGATCGTCCGCGGCGAGGACCAGCGTGGCCGCAAGCTGCGCTGGATGGCCGGCCTGCTGCGCCCCTACCGCGACCGGGTGGCACTGACCGTGATCGCGATCCTGGCCGCCACCGGCGCCGGCCTCGCCCCTCCGTACCTGGCGGGACAGGCGATCGACGCGGGAATCGTCACCGGCGACACCGACGCGTTGACGCTGATCGTCATCGCCTTCCTCGCCGTCGCGGGGGTCTCCGCCATCGCCACCTACGCCCAGACCTACCTGGTCGGTTGGGTCGGCACCCGGGCCCTCCAGGACCTGCGCGAGCACGTCTTCGCCCACCTCCAATCGATGTCGATCGGCTTCTTCACGCGGCGCAGCCCCGGAGTGCTGATCAGCCGCATGACCAACGACATCGAGGCCCTCAATCAGCTCCTCACCAGCGGCGTGACGACCCTCTTCTCCAGCGTCCTCACCCTGTTCGGGGTGGTCGTGATCATGTTCCTGCTCGACGTCAAGCTGGCCCTGGTCACCTTCCTCACGTTCCCCCTGGTCGCCCTTGCCAGCGTCGTCTTCCGGGTCGCCTCGCACGGCGCCTACCGGGAAACGCGCGAGAAGATCGCCGCGGTCACCGCCTACCTGCAGGAGACGCTGAGCGGCGTGCGGGTCGTGCGCAGCTTCGGACAGGAGGCCCGCCACGGCGCGGCGATGACCGAGCTGAACGAGGCGAACCGCGAGGCGAACATGCGGACCGTCTTCCTCAATGCCTCCTACTTCCCGGCGATCGAACTGCTGACCGCCGCCGGCACCGCGGCGATCATCCTCTACGGCGGCACCCAGGCGATCGACGACGCGATCCAGATCGGCACGATCGTCGCCTTCATCGGCTACCTGCAGGTCTTCTTCTCGCCGATCCAAGAACTCTCACAGCTCTACACGACCTACCAGCAGGGCATGGCCGCGCTCGACAAGATCTTCGAGCTACTCGACACCGAGCCCGACATGATCGACGCGCCGGGCGCCATCGATCCCGGCACCCTGCGCGGTGAGATCGAGATGGAGGGAGTGTCGTTCGCCTACGACGACGACGCTCTCGAACGGGAGAAGCGTGGAGAGCGCGTCGAGTGGGCGCTTCAGGAAGTGGATCTGCACGTGCCCCCAGGGCAGACCCTGGCCCTGGTCGGGACGACCGGAGCCGGCAAGTCGACCTTCGCCAAGCTCGTGGCGCGCTTCTACGACCCGCAGCGGGGGCGCGTGCTGGTCGACGCCCACGACCTGCGCGGGGTCCAGCAGCATGCGCTGCGGCGCCAGCTCGGGATCGTCCCGCAGGAGGGGTTCCTCTTCTCCGGCAGCGTGCGCGAGAACATCGCCTTCGGCCGACCGGAGGCAAGCCTGGAGGAGGTCGAAGCCGCGGCGGCGGCCGTCGGCGCGGCCGAGTTCGTCGCGGCGCTGCCCGAAGGCATCGAGACGGAAGTCGGCGAGCGCGGCGTCCAGCTCTCGGCGGGCCAGCGCCAGCTCGTCGCCTTTGCCCGCGCGCTGCTCGCCGAACCCCGCATCCTGATCCTCGACGAGGCGACCTCGAACGTCGACGTGCGCACCGAGAAAACGATCGAGCGGGGCCTGGAGCGCCTGCTGGCCGGTCGCACGGCGATCGTCATCGCCCATCGCCTCTCGACCATCCGCCGCGCCGGCAAGATCGTCGTGCTCGAACACGGGCAGATAGCCGAGAGCGGCACCCACGAGGAGCTGATCGAGGCCGGCGGCCCCTACGCGCGCCTCTACGGCAACTGGGAAGAGAGCTCGGCTGCCTGAGCGGTCCAGCTAGCCCGGGCCGATGCCGCCGGAGCTCCCGCCACCGGAGCTGCCACCGCCGCCTTCGGTGCCGCCGCCCACTCCGGCACCCCCACCGGCGCTTTCTTCTTCGACCGGCGGCGCTTCTTCAGGCGCCGCTTCGGCTTCTTCGGGCGCGACTTCTTCGCTTTCGACTTCGCCCGTTTCGGGTTCGGCCCCGCCGGTTGCAGATTCCGCGCCCGAGCCCGACGGCGTGGGCGCGGTTGGGGCTTCGGCGCATTTTTCGAAGCCGAAGGCTTCAGCTTCGGACTCGAATTCCGAGAGCGCCGAGGAGACTTCGGCGGAGGCGGTCGAGAGCGCTTCGCCTTCTTCGCGTTCGTAGGCGAGCTTGACGTTGCCCTCGGCTTGCGAAAGCGCTTCGGCGGAGGAGATGAATCCGGAATATCCCGAGCTTTCGTCGCTGGGGGGCCCGAGCGCCTTCAGCCGTTCGACCATCCCGGAATAGAGACTGGCGACCTGCGCCACCTCGCCGCCGGCTTCGGAACTGGTCGAGCCGGCCGAGCCGACAGCGGCGTTCACCTCGGCGCAGATCGCATCGCCCTGGACGATCAGCTCTTCCTTCGTCAGCGCCGTCGTCGCTTCGGTCGTTTCGACCGGCGTCGTGGTCGAGTCGCCACCGCCGCCACCGCCGCAACCGGCGATTGCGAGAGCGGCGAGAGGCAGGATCGCTAGAAGGCTCCTTCGGGTCCCCATCGCCGCGAAGGTAGCAGAGCGACTAGACGAGCTTTGCAGGAACTTTCGCGGACTGCGCCCCAGGGACTCGAACCCCGAAATCCAGCTCCAGAGGCTGGCGTGTTGCCAATTACACCAGGGCGCAACGAACTGCCTTGAGGATATCCGGCGGCGTGCACGAGGTGCCCGCACGCCCCTCGTCAGGAGATTTCGCCCAGATCGCTGTCGGAGTCGGCGATCTGCTCGCGAGCGGCGGAGACGTCGACGCCGTCGGCGAGCATGCGGCGCGCCTCGGCCAGGTCTTCGGAGCGGCCGACGCTGAGCGCCCCGGCCACCTTGCCGTCCTTCAGGTACCAGACGGAGAACTCGCCCCCCTCGCGGTCGCCCCGCCAGACCTCCTCGTCCCACTCGGCCGCCGGCCCGACGTACTCGAGGCTCGCCCAGTCGGCGAGGTCGCTGAAGAAGTAGGGGACGACGTCGTAGTCGCGATCCTCGCCGAGCATGTTCCCGGCGGCGTGCATGCCCTGCTGCATCGCCACGTCCCAGTGCTCGACCCGGATCCGCCGGCCGTGGACGACGCTGGCGTAGGAGCAGCAGTCGCCCGCCGCGTAGATCCCCTCGGCCGAGGTCATCAGCTTCGAGTCGCAGACGATGCCGTCGTCGACCTCGAGCCCGGCTCGCTGGGCGAGCATCGCGTCGGGGCGAACGCCGGCGCCGACCACGACCGCGTCGCACTCGATCGCCTGGCCGCTCTTGGTCAGCACCGCCTTGACCCGCCCGTCGCCCTCGAAGGCCTCGAGCTCCTCACCGGCGTGGACGGTGACTCCGTGGTCTTCGATCGTCCGCTGGAACCAGCGCCCGGCGTCCTTGCCGAAGACCCGGGAAAGCGCCACGTCCTCCATCATCACGATCGTGCACTTGACGCCCTTCGCGGTCAGCGAGGCGGCGACCTCGGTGCCGATGTAGCTGCCGCCGATCAGGACCACGTGCTCGGCCGCCTCGGCGTCGGCGCGGATCGCGTCGGAGTTGCCGAAGGCGCGCAGGTAGTGGATGCCCTCGTTCTCGGCGCCCTCGACCCGCAGGATGTTGACCATCGCCCCGGTGGCGAGCAGCGCCTTGTCGAAGGCGACCTCCTCCCCGCCCTGCAGCTTCGCCGTGCGCGCCGCCGGGTCGAGCGACATCGCGTTGACGCCGGTCAGCAGCTCGACCCCGTTCTCCTCGTACCAACCGGGCGGGTTGACGTAGGCGTCCTCGCGGCTCGCCTCGCCACGCATGTACTCCTTGCTGAGCGGCGGTCGTTCGTAGGGCGGCTCGGGCTCGCGCCCGGCGAGCAGGATCGAGCCCTCGGCCCCGCGCTTGCGCAACTCGGCCGCGCAGTGCGCCGAGCCCATGCCGCCGCCGATCAGGAGGAAATCGACCTCGCGATCGGCCATCGATCAACCGGTCCCGTTGCCGCCGGAAGCCGGGCCGAAGAGCTCCTTTAGGTCGTCCTCGCGACCGGGATCGAGCACGGCCAGCACCTCGTCGCCGACCTCCAGCACGGTGTCGGCGTTGGGCACGAAGCCCTTGCCTTCGCGCAACACCGAGATCAACAGGCTGCCTTCGGGCATCGAGAGATCGCCAACACGCCGTCCGGTTACCCGCGAATCCTTGCCGAGCAACATCTCGATGATCTCCAGCTGCTCCTCCTGCAGGTCGAGCAGGTGGACGAGACCGTACTCGGGCACCTCGTGCTCGAGCAGGCGCAGGATCAGGTCGGTGGCGGAAACCGAGGGCTTGACGCCGAGCAGATCGAAGTGGGGCCGGTTGCGCGGGTTGTTGACCCGGGCGATGATCTGCTTGACCTCGTACTTCTCTTTGGCTACCTGGCAGATCAGCATGTTGTCCTCGTCGTCGCCGGTGACCGCGATCACCATGTCGGCCCGCTGGATCCCGGCCCGCTCCAGGACCCATAGCTCCGAAGCGTCGCCGTAGGTGACGTTGTGCTCGAGCTCCTGCTCGACGGTCAGGTAGCGACGGCGATTGCTCTCGATCACCGTCACCTCGTGGTTCTTTTCGAGCAGCTCGCGGGCCAGGTTCCAACCGACCTTCCCCGCTCCGACGACGATGATGTACATCTCAGACGACCTCGCGCGGAGCGCCCTCGCGGACGGCGCTCTCCAACATGTCGATCGCGACCCGCGTCGGGCAGATCGTGTTCAGGCCCTGCTGGCGGTACCACTCGGCGCGCAGCGGGTCGAGGATCCGCGCGATCACCGTCGGCACCTCGTAGCGCCGCTGGGCGATCTGGGCGATGACGATGTTGGTGTTGTCGCCGTTGGTCGCGGCGATGAAGGCATCCGCGGTCTCGATGCCGGCGGCCACCAGGGCGTCGGTCTCGAGGCCGGTGCCGACCGTGAAGCGACCGCCGAGATCCTCCCAGCCCTTGTCGAGCCCGACCTCGAGCCGCGTGTGAGACTCGGGGTCCTCGTCGAGGCAGGAGACTTCGTGCCCCTCGCTCAGCATGCTCCTCGCGACAGATGAGCCGACTCTTCCGCAACCGACGATCAGGATGAACACGCTGCGGATACTAGATGGAGGGGACCTGCTCCGGAGGAGCAGTCAGGAGGACCTGGCATGGCGCCTTCTTCAGCACGTACTCCGTGGCCGCCCCGATCTCGGCAGGCCTGGCGGCGCCGATTCCCCCCAGCGTGGCTCCGCCGCGGATCTTGCTCGGCGGCTCGGCCCCGACCACGATCGCTTCGACGCCCCCGCGCCGCGCCGCCTCGACGATCCCGGCGCCGACCTTGCGCGCTCTCGTCACCGACGCGCTCACCCTCACGTCCTCGTACTCTTCGGCGATTTCGCGGGCCCGATCGATCGCTTGCAGGGCCTCGTTCTCCTGCTCCTGCGGCAGCTCCGCGTCCAGTGGCAGGGTGAGCGGCACCTCGAGCACGTAGACGATCGCGAGGTGGGTCTCGTCGATTTCGGCGTCTCCCTCCTGCTCCGCCGCGGCGAGGCGGCCGGCGGTGGCGACGATGTCGTCGTCGAGCTCGGTCCCGAATACCGGCACGAGGATGTTGCCGTATTCGACGTCGGGCGCCTGCTTGGTCAATGCCCTCTCGGTGACCGAGACGCGCCGGGTCAGGGACGTCCCCTCGAAGACCTTGCGGTAGACGACGTAGAAGAGCAGGCCGAACAGCATCCAACCGCCACCGACCCAGCGCGCCCGATCGTGGAAGGCCAACACGCTGAGGAAGGCGAGGAAGCTGAGCAGAGCGGCCAAAATGGTCGGCACGGGGAGCTGCGCGCCGCGCCAGGAGACGTTCCAGGGCACCCGGAAGGGACGGGATCGATCGGGTTCGGTGACCCGCAGCCGCAGGATCGAGAGGTGGGCGATCGTGATCGCCAACATCGCCCCGAAGGCGTAGAGCCCGGCCAGCAGCTTCACGTCGGTCGGTGCGACCAGGCCGATCGCGATCAGGCCGGAGAGCCCGATCGCCACATGCGGCGTCGCGTAGCGGCTGTTGAGCTTGCCCAGCCAGCTGGGGATCTGGCGGTTGATCGCAAGCGTGTAGATGTGGCGGGAGACGCCGAGCATCGCGGTCGTCGCGGCCCAGAACAGGACCGGCGCGGCGACCAGGGCCACCGCCCAGCGCATCGTGTCCGCAACCCAGGCCGGGTGGTAGGCGGAGACCACCCCCAGCACCGGCGCCTCGACGAACTCGCCTCCGAGCGCGGTCTCGGGGCCGTGCGGCCCGGCGACGACCGGCACCGCCATCAGCGCGATCGCCGCCATCCCGGCATAGACGAGCGGCACCGCGACCGCCCCCACCGAGACGATTCGCTTCAGGTCGCGCGGCCTGACGTCGATGTCGGGCGCCAGGTCGGAGGCCGCCTCGATCCCGGCGTAGGCGAGCATCGCGACCACCGACGCGTAGATGATGTCCTTGAGGCTCGGGCTGGTGAAGAGGTGGATCTGGTCGGTGAGGCGGTCGGGGTGCAGGACCGCGAGCACGCCCACGCCGACAACCGCGAGCTGCAGGACGATGTCCGCCAGAGCCAGCGCGCTGAGCGTGCGTGCCCGGCCGCGGCCGGTGATGTTGAGGATGTTGAGCGTGCAGGCGGCGACGATCACCAGCGCGGCGACGCCGATCTCCCAGCCCGGCTCGGAGAGATTGTGGGAGATCGGCTCCAGGTAGTGCGGGACCGAGATCGCCGCCAAGGCGGCGACGATCAGGTAGTCGATCAGGATCGCCCAGCCGGCGATGAAGGCGATCAGCTCGTTGAAGGCGTGGCGGGCAAAGCTCGACGAACCGCCCCGCTCGCGGATCATCGCGCCGCCCTCGACGTAGCTGAGCGTGGTCAGCACGAACAGCAGCCCCGCGGCGAGGAAGATCAGCGGCGTCAGGCCGAGGCCGCGATCGGCGACTACGCCGAGCGAGAAGTAGATCGAGAAGCCTACGACTGAGTAGACGGCGGCGAAGAGGCCTGGGACGCCGAGGCCGCGGTTGAGCAGGGGTTCCAGGCGGGGGCGTTGCTCGGACTGCTCTGGTTGTTGCTCATGGGGGCCCTCGGCCGCGGGTCCTGTCGGAGGGGAAGGGGGGGTTAGCGGACTCACCCGTCCGAACCCCCCCTCCCCCTCCGCCACCCGCGGAAGGTGCCCGACAACCAGAGGCGCGCTACGCCTACGGCCAGGAAAGCCAAGCCGAGGAGGGTTCCAAGGGACAGGGGGCCTCCTCCGTGGGAGAGGGTGCTTATGAGGATCAGTAACCCGAGAGCTACGAAGATCAGGGAGAAGGCGCGGATCGAGCCGCTGTAGATCCGCTCGGGCGAAGACATCGCGGCGATTCTAGGCGAGGGCCGGAACGGCCTCGGGGCTCTGCACGCTCCTGTCGGAGACGACGATGACCCGGCAGGGCCGCTCGCTGAGCACGGTCTGCAGGGTCTTGTCGTAGAGCGGCGCGCCGTTGCGGTAGCGCAGGCCGACGACGATCGCGGCAGCGCTGATCAGGTTCGCCTCGTCGGAGATCGAGTAGCCTGCCTGCGCCGGGCGCACCCGCTCGACGTGACCCGTGATCCGCTGCCCGCCGATCAGCTTCGCCTGCTCGACCTTGCTCTGCGCCTCGGCTTCCTGATTGCGCAGATCGGCGTCGAGCGGGAGGTCGGTCGGCACCGTGAGCATCGAGTGGATGTGAACGCCGCGACGGCGCTTGGAGGCGAGCTTGATCGCCGTCGCGACCATCTCCTCGGAGAAAGGCTCGCCGTCCTCGAAGGCGACCAGGATGCTGCGGTACTCGATCTCCTCGACGCCGAGCGGCTCCGGCATGACCACTTTGACGGTCTCGGTCAGCGGCAGTTTCTGGTTGCGGCGGTAGAGGACGTAGACGACGATCCCGAACGCCATCCAGCCCGCTCCCACCGCCAGCGTGCGCGGGTTCAGCGCCATCACCACGATCCAGGCGGCAAAGGTGCCGAGGCCGCCAAGCACCGCGGTCAAAGGGACCTCGAAGCCGAAGGCGCGGAAGTTGAGCGGCGGCTTCCAGGGACGCTCCTCGCCCGCGTGCCTGCGTCGCAGCTGGATCACCGAGACGTGGGCAATCGTGAACGAGAGCATCGCGCCGAACGAGTACAGCGTCGCGAGGAATTCGGCCTGACCCGGGATCAGCGTGATCATCGCCAGCCCGGCGAAGACGAGGATCGCGATGTAGGGCGTGCGGTAGCGGGGATGGACTTGGCGCAGCCCCTCGGGCAGTTGGCGGTGCTGGCCCATCGAGTAGGTCAGGCGGGAGACGCCGATCAGGCCGGCGTTGGTGGCGATCAGCAGGATCACCGCGGCGAGGATCCCCACGTAGAAGCGCAGCGCTTCGGTCAAGCCGCTGCCGAGGCCGAGGTTCTCGACGATGCCGAGGATCGGGTCGCTGGCGAACTCCGAGCCGAGCGCGGTCGTGTAGTGGCCGGCGGCGTCCTGCACGACCGGCATCGCCGAGAGCGCGACGATCGGGATCAGCAAGTAGAGGCCGAGCACCGCGGCGACCGTGAAGCCGACGCTGCGCGGGATCGTCCGCGCCGCGTCCTTGGCCTCCTCGGCCATGTTTGAGATCGTCTCGATGCCGGTGTAGGCGATCATCGCAACCGCGATGCCGAGGGCGAAGTCGCTCCAGGAGGGGGCGACGCCGAGGTGGACGTTGTCGACCAGCACCTGCGGGCTGAGCACCAGGAAGATGCCGATCCCGACGAGGATCACCTGGGTGCCGAGGTCGGCGATCGCGAGGATCAGGTTGAGTTTCGCCGACTCCTGCGAGCCGCGGATGTTGAGCAGCGCCAACGCCCCGATCAGCACGGCGCCGCCGATGATGTCTCCCGGGGCGTGGCCGAGCGGCTCCCAGAAGACCGCCAGGTAGTGGGGCACGAAATAGGCCGAGATCGCGACCGTGATCGTGTAGTTGAGCATCTGCCCCCAGGCGGCGACGAAGCTGACCAGCTCGTTGAAGGCGTGGCGGGCGAAGCTCGAGGAGCCCCCCGCCTCCGGGTACATCACCGTCGCCTCGGCGTAGGTCGCCGCGGTCGCGGCGAAGATCAGGCCGGAGATGACGAAGGCGACCGGGGTGAGGCCGAGGGCGAAGGCGGCGGTGACGCCGAGCGCGTAGTAGATCGAGGAGCCGACGTTGCCGTAGGCGGCCGAGAACAGCGCGCCGACGCCGTGCACACGGCTCAGCGATTCGTCTCTGGGGATTCGCTGGGCCATCGATCAGGTGGAGGGACGGGTCACTCAGACCGAATATACGGACGCCGCCGGTGCCTTCTGGACGTGGGCACGGGTCAGCTCGGCGGGCGAGGCGCAACCGCAGAGGGCGAGCGTCAACTCCAGCTCCTCACGCAATAGCTGGAGCACGCGACGGGCACCTGCCTCACCGCCCACCGCAAGGCCCCATAGGGCCGGGCGGCCGACCAGCACGGCGTCAGCTCCGAGCGCCAGGGCGATCGCGACGTCGACGCCACGACGGATGCCGCCGTCGACCAAGACCGGGACCCGCCCGGCGACCGCGTCGACAGCCTCGGGCAAAACGTCGGCGGTGGCGAGGCAGCGGTCGAGCTGGCGGGCGCCGTGGTTGGAGACGACGATCCCGGCGGCGCCATGCTCGACTGCCAGCCCCGCGTCCTCCCCGGTCTGCACTCCCTTGACCAGCAACGGCACACGGCAATCCGATGCCATGGATTCGAGGTCGGACCAACTCAGCGCCGGTTCCATCAATTCGAAGGTCTCCTCGATCGTGATCGCGCGGTCGGAGCCGAGCGCCGCTTCCGCACTCGGCACGCCCAGCTCCTCGGGGATCGCGAAGCCCGTGCGCCGATCGCGCTCCCGGTTGCCGCCACGCGGTGCGTCGACCGTGACCACGACCGCCTCGTACCCGCACTCGCACGCCTCGTCGATCAACGCCCGGGTGATGCCGCGGTCCTTGAAGCAGTAGAGCTGGAACCAGCGCCTGCCGCCCGGCGCCGCTTCCGCAACCGGCCGCGGCGCCCGCGTCGCCAGCGAGGAGAGACACATCACCGTCCCCTCTGCAGCCGCCGCCCGAGCCATCGCCTCCTCCCCATCCGGATCGACAAAGCCTTGGTAGGCAACCGGCGCCACAAGTACCGGCATCGAAACGCCCTCGCCCAACAACTCCACCCGAGCAGACCACTCCCCAAGCCCAGCAAGAACCCGAGGCCGCAACCGCCAGCCCGACCAAGCAGCGACGTTCTCCCGCAGCGTCAGCTCGTCCCCGGCCCCGCCGAAGAAGTAGCCGGCGACGCCGGCATCCAGCTTCTCAGCCGCTACCTGCTCGAAGTCGGCGACATTGATCAACCCGTCGATCACGGCGAGCATTATCGGCCTTGCCTGGGGCAGGAGCAGGGTGCCCCTCCCGCTTGCTGGGTTTTCCGCCAGAAGCGCCCGCGGGGGATCCGCAAATGCCAGTGGCACGGAAAACAGGATGCCGCTACGCAGGAGGGGCACCCTCCTCCTGCCGCCGAGCCCATTCAAGCTGTGTAACTACTTGGACATCTACGCAGGCTTTTGTCTGCGCTATCCTCGCTGGCGCAAGCGGCTCGTCATCGGATGGCTTGATCCGCTCGACTGGTCGATTGACCCACGCATACGGTGGCAAATCGACCAGTCAGCGCCGCGCTACACGCGCGGACGGCTTACTTGGTCTAACAGGCGTCTTCTGAGCGCCCGTAACGATCCCGGAGGCGCACTACGTCCTCGAGATGCGGGGTCGAAACCTCCAACACCACCGAGTCCTCCAAGGCCTCTATTGAATGAACTGTGCCGGGCTCGTTCCGCCATGCCTGCCCCGGCTCGACCTCCTGCTCGTCCAGCTCTTCGGCGCACGCGCCTCGGGTCAATCGCAAGCGGCCCGAGAGCAGATAAGAAGTCTCGTCCTTTTCGCGGTGGAACTGAAGGGAGAGCGCGTGACCGGCGTTGACGACGAGGAGCTTGCCTGCGTAATCGTCCGTGTGAGCCCACCAGATCTCATGCCCCCAGGGCTTCTCGACCCGCTGCGGCTTCCTCTCGACCACCGCGCGGACAATATAGGCAGCAAGACCAGCTGCCTTGGCTTTGGCTGCTTCATCTCCGAGGTCGCCCCCCAAGCTCCAAGAGTGCCGATAACTCGACCATAGGTCCGAAGACGTTGGCGCCTTCGCGCTCCAAGAGCTCCCCATTGCCCTTCCCGGGACGGCTGCAGTTCGCGCCGAAATCCATCGCGGACGGCGGCATCGAGCCCCCTCTCCCGTCCCGACGGAAGAGGACGGCCCAAGCGCTCGGTCAGGATTCGCAGCGTCGCCGGCATGCCCGGGCCGAGGAAGTCACGCACGCAGTCCTCATAGCTCATCTCCAGGCCAAGCTCGGAGATCCGCTCCGCCTGGATGCGCAGCGAGATCCGACCGCTGTCGACGAGCACTCCATCGCAATCGAAGATCACGATCTCGGCCAAATTCCCCCCGCTACGTCAGTGTCGTGAGTGAGCTTTTACTTTGCTCGGGAAGGTGAAATGAGCAATCGCCGGCGACGGGTCCGCATTCCCCGCCGGATCGACGGCGAAGACCTCGAGCGTGTGGCTGCCCGGCGCGAGGTGGCGGAAGCGCTTCGAAGAACGACATTTGGCGAAGCGCTGCTTGTCCAGCTTGCAGCGAAAGGTCGAGCCGGGCTCGTTCGAGCTGAAGTGGAAGACGAGCTGTGGTGGCTGACTCCGCAGAACCTGCCTGCGAATGGTCGTATTCGGCGGCGCCTTGTCGGGGGACGGGCCAGACTGGACCGCGGCGCCCGACTTGGAGCGCGGCGCCGAAATGCTCATCGAGGCGTGAATGCCGAAGCTCGTCATCGCCGGCAGCCCGGTGCCCGTGTCGAGCTTGCCGTCAACGGCTATTCGGTACGTCGTTCCAGCCGTCGCGGCGAAGTTGACGAAACAAGGGGCGGGCCTGCTTTCGAGTGGAACCGAGGTGAGATCGTTCACGGCGTTACCCGTGTAGAGACCAAGCAGAACGTTGAACGAAACACACGCCCCCACCTCGGCGTGTCCCGATCTCGGTGCGGTCCAGCGATACCAGACCGACGCGCCCCCTGGATCGCCTGCGTGGTCGGGCTCCCCGGCCTCCTTGGTGGCATTCCAGGTGAAGCCATCCGACCAAGCCGAATAGGAGAATTCTTCTTCTATCGCCAAGCTCGCCGAGGTTTCAATCGGAATCGCATGCGCGAAGTCGTCGTTGGGCGGTGAGGGCGTTGCAGCCACCTTCAGCTCGAAGGAACCTTCGGTAACCGGGGGAGATCCTTCGGGGAGGTAAAAGCCATTCCCATCGACCATGATCGAGTAGGTCGTACCGAGCACAGGACGGAAAGTCACACCGCTTGCATCAGGACAGAAGCGACCGTCGCTGTTTGAATCCCGCCCCACTTCAGTGAGCGCACCGAGACTCGAGCCCCTGAAGACCGTCAAGCTGGTCGGAAACTCGCTGTCGCAGGTGTCTACCGTGACAACTTCATCGCTGGGCGCCGTCCAGTTGAACCACACGGAGTGACCCGCGGCAAAGACGTCGTAGGGCTCCCCCGACGCTTCTTTGCCAGCTCCCACATTCGAGCCAGGCGCAAGGATCGGCAGCGCAGGACCCACCACCTGAGCGTCTTCGAACCTGTCATTCGCCGGAGGTTCTGCAAAAGCCACCGAAGCACACAACAAGCTCACAAGCGCGAACGCAGCTGCGCTCCCCACAAGCTTGCGAACCAAGCCGAACGCCCACGTGGGAGGGGCGGTGTGTCCCTCCCGCACAGCGGCGTCCTCTTTTCCGCCCCACCTGCTCACGCGGACAGCCTAAAGCGCTGCTGGCGGAAAACCCAGCAAGCGGGAGGGACACACCGCCCCTCCCGCTTGCCGCGCTTAGAAGTGAACGATCGGGATGATCAGGATGGCGACGATGTTGGCCACCTTGATCATCGGGTTGATCGCCGGGCCCGCCGTGTCCTTGTAGGGATCGCCGACCGTGTCGCCGGTCACCGAGGCTTCGTGGGCCGGAGACCCTTTGCCGCCGTGGGCGCCGTCCTCGATCAGCTTCTTGGCGTTGTCCCAGGCGCCGCCACCGGCGGTCATCGAGATCGCCGCGAAGAGACCGACGACGATGACGCCGATCAGCAACCCGCCGAGGGCGTCGACGCTGAGGATGCCGACGACAACGGGAACGAGGATCGGGATCAGCGCGGGCAGGATCATCTCTTTCTGCGCCGCCAGGGTGACGATGCTGACCGTTTTCCCGTAGTCCGGTTTTTCGGTGCCCTCCATGATCCCCGGGTGCTCGCGGAACTGCTCGCGAACCTGTTCGACCACCTCGCCACCGGCACGGCCGACAGCCTCGATCGCGAACGCCGCGAACAGGTAGACCATCATGCCGCCGATGATCAGCCCGATCAGCACGTCGGGGCTGCTCAGGTTGAAGAGGCCGTTGAGATCGAACCCGGCCGGCGCCTCGCCGGCGAGTTCGCTCTTGAAGGCCGCGAACAGGACCAGCGCCGCGAGCGCGGCAGAGCCGATCGCGTAACCCTTGGTGACCGCCTTGGTCGTGTTGCCGACCGCGTCGAGCGGGTCGGTCACGGCGCGGACCTCCTCGGGCAGGTCCGCCATCTCGGCGATGCCACCTGCGTTGTCGGTGATCGGCCCGAAGGCGTCGAGGGCGACGATCAAGCCGCAGAGCGAGAGCTGCGCCATCACGGCGATGCCGATGCCGTAGATGCCGGCGAGCTCGTTGGCGGCGAGGATCGCCAGCGCCAGAACCAGCGCCGGAGCCGCCGTCGACTGGAAGCCCTGAGCCAGCCCCTGGATGATGTTGGTCGCGTGGCCCGTCTCCGACGCCTTGGCGATCGACTTGACAGGACGAAAGCGGGTCGAGGTATAAAATTCGGTGATGACAAAAAGCAGCGCCGTGACCGCGACGCCAATCACCGCGCAGAGCCAGAGGTCGGTGACGGTGACCGTCTTCGCCGCGGTGCTGAGGCCATACTTCACCGGGTCGCTCATCAACCAGTCGGTGACCGGGTAGAAGGCGGCGATCGAGAGGATCCCGGCGGCGATCACCCCGGTGTACAGCGCCCCCTCGACCCGGTCCGTTTTGGTCCGCACCAAAAGGGCACCGATGATCGAGGCGATGATCGCGACGGCGCCGATGACCAGCGGGAAGACTGCCACCTCGCGGGCGTAGTCTCCGCCGGCGCCGGTGAAGGTGAGGACGCCGAGCAGCATCACCGCAACCGAGGTGACCGCGTAGGTCTCGAACAGGTCGGCGGCCATGCCGGCGCAATCGCCGACGTTATCGCCGACGTTGTCGGCGATCACGGCCGGGTTGCGCGGGTCGTCCTCGGGAATCCCCGCCTCGACCTTGCCGACCAGGTCGGCGCCGACGTCGGCCGCCTTGGTGAAGATTCCGCCGCCGAGCCGGGCGAAGACGGAGATCAACGAACCGCCGAAGCCGAGGCCGACGAGCGCATCGACGGCCTCCTTGTCGCTCGAGCCGGTGAGGACGAGCAGGCCGAAGTAGCCGGCGACGCCGAAGAGGGCGAGGCCGACGACGAGCAATCCGGTGACCGAGCCGCCTTTGAAGGCGACGTCGAGGGCCGGCGGCACGCCGCCGCGGGCCGCCTCGGCGACACGCGAGTTGGCGCGCACCGAGAGGTTCATCCCGATGAAGCCGGTCGCACCCGAGAGGACGCCGCCGATCACGAAACCGATCGCGGTCTTGTAGTCCTGCAGGAGCCAGAGCACGATCGCAATCGGCACCGCGACGGCGGCGATGATCGTGTACTGGCGGTTGAGGTAGGCCTTGGCCCCCTCCTGCACCGCCCCTGAGATTTCCTGCATCCGCTCGTTGCCTGGCGACTTCTTCAGCAGGCGTTGCGTGACGATCAATCCGTAGAGCACTGCCGCCCCTGCGCAGACAAGCGCAACGACGACTCCGTATTCGGTCAAGAAGCTGGTCAAGTTCGGTTCCTCCGGCTGGGTTTAAGCGGCGCGGGAGTCTATAAGGGGGCGCGGATAGGTGCGGTGCGTCTCCTCCACCGCGTCCCGATAGATGTCCTCGATGGCGACGCCGGCGTCGAGGGCTTGACGCGATCGCTGGGCGCCGTTGCGCCCCGGCAACCGCGGCTCGATCCCCAGCGCCGAACGCGCCGGCTCGGTCCATTCGAGCAGCGCCTCCAGAACTGCCCGCGCCTCGATCTCCTCGCCGCGGCGGAAATCGATCAGCTTGCCGCTCATCCCGTGCCGGATCGCCCGCCAGATGTTCTCCTCGATCTCGCGGTCGCGCAGCGGCGCGCCGGCGCCGTCGTAGCCGTGCTCGTCGTAGTCGAGCGCCGTCTGGGCGATGCAGGCGGCGACCAGGCCGGCCAGGGCGAACGACTCCTCGCCCCGCGTCTGCGCATCGCAGATCCGCACCTCGACCGTGCCGAACAGGTGGTGGGGACGGACGCTCCACCAGAGCTGGGTCGACTCGACCGCGCTGCCGGTCCGCTGCAGCATGCCGACGAACTCGGCATAGCCGTCCCAATCGAGAAAGGGACTCGGGACGCCGCAGCGCGGGAACGTGCGGGTGAAGATCTCGGTCCGCACCGTGTGCAGGCCGGTGTCGCGGCGGTCGAGGAAAGGCGAGTTGGCCGAGGCCGCCAGCAGCAGCGGCAGCAGCTCGCGCATCCAGTCGCAGACGGCAATCGCGCGATCGGCGCCGCGCACGCCCATGTGGACGTGCATGCTCCAGGTGTTGTTGCGTTGGGCAACCCAGCCCAGTTCGCGACGCAGGCGGTTGTAGTGGGGGGTGTCGATGATCCGCTGGTCGAGGTAGTTCGCCCAGGGGTGAGTGCCCATCGCCCCCAGCGCCAGCCCCATCTCGTCGGCCGTCGCGAATAGTCGTGTGCGGCGCTCGCGCTGGGCCGACATCGCCTCGTCGAAGGTCTCCGCGCGGCCGGAGCGGATCTCGATCTCCGAGGCGATCAGCTCCCCCGCCGCCGAGTCGGCCAGCAGGTCGTCCTTCTGGCAGGCGGCATAGAGCTCGTCGAAGCGGTGCTCGAGCTCGAGCGTGGCCGGATCGAGGATCGCGAACTCCTCCTCGAGGCCGATCGTGAAGTCGGTGGAGGACTCGAATCTCTCCCGAGCCAGGTCGAGGTCCAGGGACAAGGGAGCTCTCAGGTCAGGTAGAAGTAGAGCGCGTAGAGAAGGTCGACAGCGGGGCTGGAGGTATGCACCGTCACCTCCGGCGGAACCTGCAGCAGCTGCTCGGAGTAGTTGAAGATGATCTTCACCCCGGCCTCGACCAGGCGGTCGGCGACGGCCTGCGCGGCGGCGGCGGGAACGGCGAGGACGCCGACGACGATCTCCTGCTCGGAGACGACCGCCTCCAGATCGCCGAAATCGCGGATCTGCAGGCTGCCGACCTGGCTGCCGACGACCTCCGGGTCGATGTCGAACATGGCGACGACCTCGAAGCCGTGGTCGGCGAAGATGTCGGAGCTGGCGATCGCCTGGCCGAGGTTGCCGGCGCCGAAGAGGGCGATGTTGTGCTGGCCTGAGGTGCGCAGGATCTTGCGGATCTCCGCGACCAGCGAGTCGACGTTGTAGCCGACCCCGCGCTTGCCGAACTTGCCGAAGCCCGAGAGGTCGCGGCGGATCTGGGTCGGATTGATGTGGGTGTAGTCCGACAGTTCCTGCGAGGAGATCGTCTCCCGCCCCATCTTGCGGGCCTGGGTCAGCACCTGCAGGTAGCGGGAGAGGCGCGCGGCGACACCGAGCGAGAGGCGCTCGCCATCGCCGATCAGCCCACCGGGCACCTCGACCTCCTCCACGGCCTGCTCAATCATCGGCCCCCACAGTATCGAGCCGCGCCCGAACGGAGGTTTGGTCCAAGCTCAGCTCGGAGACGACCTCGCCGTTCAGCTCGAGCACGGGAATCCGCTCGAGCATCGCACGCAACAGCGTCTCGTCGCTCTCGATGTCGATCTCGCGCAGCTCGAAGCGGTAGCCCTCCCTGTGCAGAGCGACCAGCTCCTCCAGCGCCTGCTCGCAGAGATGGCAGCCGGGTCGCGAGTAGAGGACGAGCTCCGCGCTCATCGAACGGCAAGCGGCGGTCGGTTGCTGGGGAAGGCGTCGTAGGAGAGGTAGTCGGGATAGGGGAGCGCCGTGGCGAAACGCGCCGCCGAACCGATCATCGCCGCGTTGTCGGTGCAGAGCTTCAGCGGGACGAGCTTCAACCGCACGCCCTGCTCCTCGCAGAGCCCCGATACCGCCTCGCGCAGCGGACCATTGGCGGCGACTCCGCCGCCGAGCGCCACCGCGTCCCACTCGCCCCGCTTCAGCGCCCGCTTCAGTTTCGCCGTCAGCTGCCCGACCGCGGCTGCCTGGAAGCTCGCGGCGAGGTCGGCGCGGCGCTCCTCGGCCCCCTCAGGCCCGAGGTCACGACAGAGATAGACCATCGCCGTCTTCAGCCCGCTGAAGCTGAAGTCGAGGCCGGGATCGCGGGCCATCGCGACCGGCAGCTCGAACCCTTCCGGATCCCCCTCCTCGGCCAGCCGCTGCAATGCCGGACCGCCGGGGAAGCCGAGGCCGAGGAGGCGGGCAACCTTGTCGAAGGCCTCGCCGGCGGCGTCGTCGAGCGTCTGTCCGAGCACCTCGTGGCCGGCGTGGTCGCGGACCCCCGCCAGCAACGTGTGGCCACCGCTCGCGACGAGGCAGAGGAAAGGGGGCTCGAGCGGCTCGGGGGCGAGGAAGTTGGCGGCGACGTGCCCCTGCAGATGGTCGACCGGGATCAGCGGCAGCCGGCGCGGCGCGGCGATCGCCTTGGCCGTGCTGAGGCCGACCAGCAGCGCCCCGATCAGACCCGGCCCGGCCGTCACTGCCACCGCCTCGATCTCGTCGAGCGAGACGCCCGCCTCGCTCAGCGCCGCGTCGACTATCGGCACCGCCAGCTCCAAATGGTGGCGTGAGGCGACCTCGGGCACGATCCCCCCGAAGGCGGCGTGGGCCTCGTCCTGCGAGGAGATCAGGTTGGAGCGGATCTGCGCGCCGTCGACGACGGCGGCGCAGGTGTCATCGCAGGACGTCTCGATGGCGAGGATCAAGGCCGCTCAGTCCAGCCACATGATCAGGGCGTCCTCGCCGTTGTCCTGGTAATAGCGAGGACGCACCCCGGCCGAGCGGAAGCCGAGCTTCTCGTACATCGCGATCGCGTCGCGGTTGGAGACCCGCACCTCGAGCGTGAACGGGAGTTCGTCGCCTGCCTCCGCGAGCAGCCGGGAGATCAGGCGGCTGGCGACCCCCTGCCGGCGCCGCTCCGGCGCCACGGCGACGTTCATCACGTGCCAGACGCGGTCGTAGCGCGAACAGACGAGGTAGCCGATCAGCTCGTCGCCGGCCGTCGCAGCGAGGCAGATCCCCGACGGCTTGGAGAGCTCGAGCACGAACATCGCCAGCGACCAGGGCGCCGGGAAGGAGCGGCGCTCGACCGCGATCACCGCCGGCAGGTCGCTGTAGGCAAGCCGCCGCACCGGCGGTTCGCCGCTCAACTCACTCGGCTGCTTGGACAGAGTCTCGCTCACGCCACCGTTGTGCATCGGGGGGCCTCAGGTAGATCGGGGCAATCGAGCCGGAGTCGTCCTCGCCCGTTCCGGTCGCCGCGAGAGCGCAGATGTGCCGCGCGGCGACGCGGTGAACGGGGTCGGCGTCATCCGGGATCTCGACCGCCCGACTCGTCAATTGCTGCCTGAATCGTACAGCGCCCGACCCCCCGCACAGGGCCGCTTCCGGCAGCGCGGGGATCCGTGTGGCAAGCTCCTCCGGGCTGCCGAGCCAGGGCCCCCACAGTTGCTCGCCTGCCGCCGAGTAGACCGCCGCCGCGACCTCGCCGCGTCGCGCGTCGAGGACGGCGAGGCAGCGGCGCTCGCCGGCCGACTCGCCGAGCCCCCGTGCCAGCGCGTCCAGGGTGCCGACGCCGCTCAACGGCAGCCCCCGACTGAGGCCCAGAGCACGCGCCGTCGCGATGCCCACACGCAAGCCGGTGAATGAGCCAGGCCCGACCCCGACCGCGATCCGGCCGACAGCCTCCCAGCCCCCGGCGGCCTCCGCCGCCCGCTCGACCTCGGCCAGCAGCGCCGTGGTGTGCTGCGGGCCGCCCTTCTCGGAGAGCCCGAGCAGCGCCTCGTGCAGAACCTCGCCGTCGCGAGTCGCGGCGACGGCGGTATCGGCGGTCGCGGTGTCGAAGCCGACGACGACCACGGCTTGCCCGCGGCTACTTCCCGTGCTTGGACTTGCCGCCGGCCGCTTCAACGACGAAGCTGAAAAGGCCCACCCGCTTGCCCTTCACGAACCAGGAGACCTTGTGTTCACCCGGGATGTTGGAGGTGATCTTGTTTACGTAGAGCGTCCCCTTTTCGGCTTTCTGTTTGGGGGCGCAGAGGTTTTTCTTGGTCGGGAACTTGACGCAAACCGTGTAGAAGACGTCGCCCTTGTTGCTGCGGAAGAAGGCGCCCTTGTCGCGTCCCGCCTGGCAGCGGTGCGCCGGCTTCGCTTTCTGCGACAGGCCACAGGCGACGTAGTGCTTGAACGCAGCGCTTTTCTTGGCAGCCGATACGGGAGCGGCGCTCGCCAGCAGCGCGATTCCCACTGCCATCGCCGTCAGCGTCTTCGGTCCCTTCATCAAGCGCCTCTCCTCGTTCGATTTACGTACCCGGGCGATGCTACAGGGCAGCATCCCCCTCCGAAACACGCTTATTCCGGGACCGATGCGCTGCCGATCTCGATGCGTCGCCGATCGCCTTCGGCGTGGTCGAGGCGAATCGCCAGGACACGGCGCCCCACCAGCTGCGGCGCGGCCACGGCGGGCCACTCGAGGAAGGCGACCGAGTCGGCGTCGAGGTAGTCGTCGAGCAGTGCCGGGTCCTCGTCCTCGAGCCCGCCGAGGCGGTAGAGGTCGAGATGGGAGATCGGCAGACGGCCCGAGTAGCGCCGGCCGATCGTGAAGGTTGGTGAGGTGACCGGGCCCTCGACCCCGAGCGCCCGGCAGGCGCCGCGGATCAGCGTCGTCTTGCCCGCCCCCAGCTCACCGCTGACGACGACGACGTCGCCGCGCCCCAAGCGAGCGGCGAGCTTCGCCCCGACCGCTTCGGTCTCGGCCGCGGACTCGGACACAAGACGCCGTCTCCTCTGCTTCCGATCGCTCGCACTCATGACCACCGGCGATCTTGCTCGCTCACTCCCGCGTCCGGGGACGGCTCTGCCACGGCGATCATGCTCAACCGAACATGTCGAGCTGGTCGGCGGGATCCTCGGGCGGGGCCGCTGCCGGCTCCTCCACGATCTCCTCCTCCAACTCCTCGGCCGTCACTGGGGGCGGGCCCGAGAGCAGTTGCGGCAGCAGCTCCAAGTCGGCCCGCAGCGTTTCCTTGACCGCCGGCGTGCGCAGCGCCGCCGCCGGGTGGAAGAGCGGCAGCAGGAAGACGGTGCGGCCGCCCAGCTCGTGTACCTGCGGCGTCCCCCGCACCCTGGTGATCCCGGTTGGGTTGCCGCTCAGCAGCTTGGTCGCGAAGTTGCCCAGGGTGCAGACGACGCGCGGCTCGATCAGCCGCACCTGCTCGAACAGATAGGGACGACAGGCCTCGATCTCCAGCGGCTGGGGGTCGCGATTGCCGGGTGGCCGGCTCTTCAGCACGTTGGCGATGAAGACCCCCTCCCTTGCCATCCCTATGCCTTCGAGAAGCTCATTCAACAGTTGCCCGGCGCGACCGACGAAGGGCAGGCCCTGACGATCCTCTTCGGCACCGGGGGCCTCGCCGACGAACATCACCTCGGCGTCAGCATCCCCCGCGCCGAACACGGACTTGGTCCGCGTCTCGTGCAAGGGGCACTTGGTGCACACCTGCACTTCCTTGTACAGGTCAACCAGCTTCTCCCGCCGCTCCTCGGCCGTCATCCGGAGCATGCTAGCTGCGACTGGGTCTATCCCGGTAGGGCTGGAACGTCTTGTACTTTTTGGCAACTAGGTAGGCACAGCACGTACATTTCCGCGCCCCTTCCGGCCTAAGGTTTTCGGCGTCAACTGAAAAGCGGCCGGGGCGCAGCGCTAACTGCCCCCGGCCTGGCACCGAAAGGCAGGACCTCTCGATGCAGGAACAGGCTAATGGGGCGCGCCCAGCGCGCTCAAATCACGCGCAAGATCTGAAGGACCAGGGCGTTGTTCTCACGCACGTTCTGGCGCTCCACCCAACGCACCTGATCGTCCCGGATCTCGTCCGCGAGCTGGCCAACGGCTCTGAGGACTTCGCAGGCAGCGACAACGCCGAGCGTGCGATCCGCGATCTCACGGGCGTCCGCTTGCTTGATTGCGCTGGCGGGCTTGTCGCGCCGACGCGAGCGGCCCTACGCTTCATCGAGATTCTGGAGGCGTGACGTGGATTTCGCGGATCGCTTCGGTCAGAACCTGCGTCGCTGCCGCCGAGTCGCCGACCTCTCGCAGGGAACAACTCGGCATACGGGCGGGCCTGCACCGAACGGAGATCGGGCTACTGGAGCGCGGCGCGCGAGTCCCACGGATCGACACGCTCTTGAAGCTCGCCGCCGCTCTCGACATCGCCGTGTCCGACCTCCTAGAGGGGATCTCGTGGGAGCCAGGAGAGGCGCAACCGGGCCGTTTCAAGCTTGCTTCCTGACCGGGGCGGAGTGGGTGCCGCTCCCGCTGCCAAGTCTCAGCGGGAGCGGCAAAACGGTCTGCGATTGGCGTGTCGGAGACTATTCCGAGGATCGGATGACCGATTACGTCCGACCGGTTGGGAATTCTTCGTGATGATCCGCACCGCTCGCGATTGGCATCAAGGGTGAGCGGATCGTCCAAGTCAATCCCAAGTCAAGGAGCCCAACATGGCTGCTTTCCAGATAGTCGCCGTTCGTACCGACTCGTCCGCTGACGGATCGCATGAGCACATCTCCAAGGTAAAGACCAGCGGTGGCAGCGAATGGAGTCGCGCGACCGTAGTCAAGGACATCCGCGAAGGAGGCGACAGCTACTACACCGAAGTCGACGGCTCCAAGGCAGATGTGATCGTCGTGGAATGCCCCAACTGCGACTTCGGCGACTACATCAAGACCACGGCCGACAGCACGACCGCCGACAATCTCTTGAGCCTGCCGACGTTCTAATCACGCACGGCCACAATCTCGTGGCAACGTCGTGGAATCGGATGCGGCCTTCGCTCTGGCAGGGGCATGTCGCCTCGCGGGTGAGCGCCGTATCCGAGGACCACGGCTATTGCGTCTGAAATGAACGGCACCAGCCGCTCGGCCTCATCAGTCGTCAAGTCCACTCCGAGCCGTCGATCCAAGGTCAAGGTGATCCGGTCTTCCTCTTGCGGATGAGCCTCAAGGAACGGAACACGCCAGCCATTCACGACAACGTCGTGGTGCTTGAACGGCCCAGGGAAGTTGACGCCGAAGCCCTCCTCAGGAGGAGCGCAATCGTCGGGCATATGGCAACCATTCTGTAGAAGATCCATTACGTGTGTCTGGTATCATTGGGAAGAAGATGGCAGCCAGAAACCGCAACTCAGTAGCCCCCTCGCCGTCGAGCGAATCCCAGATGACCTACTCGCGGTTCATGGAGCTGTTCCCGGACAACGACGCCTGCTTGGAGTACCTGAAGGAGCGCTTCTTTGCGGAGGGCACCGAATGCCCGAAATGCGGCAAAGCGAGCAAATTCCATCGGATCAAGGGCAGGTCTGCCTATAGCTGCCAGTTCTGCGGGCACCACGTCTACCCGACCGCCGGCACCATCTTTCACAAGAGCACCGTCAGCTTGCAGCTCTGGTTCTATGCGATTTACCTTATGAGCAGCACGAGGTGCGGGATCAGCGCCAAGCAGCTAGAGCGCGAAATCGGCGTCACCTACAAGACGGCTCACCGGATGTTCAAACAGATCCGCACGCTGCTCTCTGACGAGGATGAGCGGCCTCTGAGCGGCAAGGTCGAGATTGACGAGACCTTCTATGGCGGCAAGCCGCGTGCGGCTGAGAAACGGAACAAAAAGGGCCATCTGCGCCGCAAATACCGACCGAGCGTTGTCGGCATGGTCGAGCGCGGGGGCGAGATCCGCGCGCGCGTTGCCGGGGACGCCACGCACTCAACTCTTGACGGGCTGGTCAAGTCCTTCGTCCTGCCCGAGTCGATGATCTTCACCGACGAGTGGCACGCTTACAAGAAAATCGGCGAGAGCTACCGGAGCCACAGTCGCATCCGGCACCGCTCGAAAATCTACGTCGAAGGCGACAACTACACCAACACGATTGAGGGCTTCTTTGGGCTGTTCAAGAACGGCGTTCGCGGCGTCTACCACGCGATCAGCGCTGAGTATCTACAGAACTACGTAGACGAGTACGCCTTCAGATACAACCGGCGAAACTCGGATCAGCCGATGTTTTGGGCGATCCTCAATCGCGTCCAGAAGACGGTAGCCCCAGCTTCTTCCTAGCCTGGTCCGAGGTCGCCTTCTCTAGGTCGCGCAAGAAGTCCGACTCCTTCTGTTCCCGGTCTTGCTTGCTCCTCACATCGGACTGTGGTAGCTCGGGAGCTTGTTTCTCGGGGCGCTTGCGGGCCGGACTCATATGGGGTTACTCCGAGTCCTTCCAGGCCCGTTCCAGTTCTGACTGCGAGCGAGGTTCGCGCAAGGGCGAAATGAAAAAGCCAGTTCCGGGGGAGCCGACTTCAACGTGCCGGCCCTGGCCGTCTTTGCCTGCATCGCCCGCAGTCGACTCTGGTATCAGCTCGCCTAGCGGGACGCTGGTTTCCATTTTTAAGTTGTCCAGCATGTCAACCCTTCCGTTTCCCTTTCCTTACGGCTTTTTTAGCGGGTTTGGGCGCCGATTGCGAATCTCCCTGCATAGGGCCGAAATGGATCAGCCTTGCTCCACCCTCCTCCTGGCGAACGGCTACGCGCACGGCGTCTGCGAACTCATAATCCGCAAGCGGATGGACCGGCAAGCCCAGCGATTTGGCCTCGCTGGCCGAGATGACATAGCCGTGGGTGGGGAAGGTCTCTACCAATGCTTTGGCAATACCCTCTGGATCGGGACTCCCCACCTCTCTAAGAAGGTGCTCGGCGTACTTCGCGGTGACTTTCAGCGTCTGCTTAGCGCTATGGACGACCTTTGGATCTAGCTGGCAGACAAGTGGCTCAGAAAAGCGAGCCGAGAAGGTCAACATCGCCTCAATCGTCTGAGCGCGACTTAGCCCGGTGATTGCAAGGAGATCGGCGCCACCATCTATCGCCATCTGAACGGCATCGCGTGCGACCTCATCTGCCGCACGAGCAATACTGAGCGCAGAGATCGATCCAGAAATACTGCCCTCATCGACCATCTGCCCGTCCAGCGGGCCCAGGTCGGCTCCTGGCGCAAGATAGATCTCATCAGCGGATATCGCCAATAGCGTGGCGGCACTCTTTGCAAAATCAGGGACGACGACCCGGATTCGCGATGCTGACGCACGCAGCATCAGGGCCAACTTGTAAGCCGAGTGCGCATCGCCGCCTGGTGAGTCCAGCCATATGTCGATCTCTACCTGGTCCGCCGGGGCGGTGACCTGGTCCTCGATTGCCCGACGAATTGGTGCAATCGATCCCCTGGTGATTTCCCCGTCTGCTGCGAGCCAGAGCAGGAGAAAACGCTCTGCTGCCATACTTGAAGCGTACCTAAAGTTGCAGACATCTGGCTGTCCGGCGAGGGGTACGTGCTCTGACTACCTAGTTGCCTACTTTTTCGGTGTCGGGCCCGGGCGTCAGCCCACCGGCAACCCACCGAAAAAGTTAAGTGGAAGCCCTACCGGGATAGGCCCCTCACGGAAGCGGCTCCCAATCCCATGACGCCGTGGAGCCGAGCCCGTCCTTCTGCTCCAGGTAGCGCTGGAACTCGGCCAGCTCCTCCGGCTCGACCCCGTAGACGTGCTCGGGCTCGGGGAAGCGGTGGCTGCGCACCTCCTCGGCGTAGCGGCTGACGCCGTCGACCATCGCGGCGTGAATCTCGGCGTAGCGCTTGACGAATTTGGGCGAGCGCCCGGTCGTGATCCCGAGCAGGTCGTGGTAGACGAGCACCTGGCCGGCCGTGGCGCGGCCCGCGCCGATCCCGATCGCCGGGATCTCGAGGCGCTGGGCGATCGCCTCGGCGATCGCCGCCGGGACCGCCTCGAAGACGACCGCGAAGCAGCCGACCGACTGCAGGGCAAGGGCGTCCTCGAGCAGCTGGATCGCCCCCTGGGCCGTCTTGCCCTGGGTCTTGTAGCCGCCCAGCGCGGTCGCGGTCTGCGGCGTCAGGCCGACGTGACCCATGACCGGGATGCCGGCCCGGACGATCACCCGGGCGCGCTCGACCGACGTCCCCCCCGCCTCCAGCTTGACCACCTGGCAGCCGGTCTCCTTGACCAGCCGCTGGGCGCTCCGCACGGCCAGCTCGTTGCTCGCCTCGTAGCTGCCCATCGGCATGTCGCCGACCATCAGCGGCGTCTTGACGCCGCGGCGGACGGCTTTGCCGAGCATCACCATCTCGTCCATCGAGACCGCCTCGGTGCCGGGATAGCCGAGCACGACCATCGCCGCCGTGTCGCCGACGAGGACGAGGTCGACGCCGGCCTCCTCGGCGACCCGCGCCGAGGGGTAGTCGTAGGCGGTGACCATCACGATCGGTTCGCCCGCCTGCTTCATCTCGGCCAAGCGGGGCAGGGTGACCGGTTGGCGGCTCATCAGATGACCTCCTGGGCGAGCAGCACCTCCGGGTGGCTGTCGACGGCGACGGTGGCGTTGTCGTCGTCGACGTGGACGACGACCGGCGAGTAGGCCTCGAGGTCGCTCTCGTCGTAGGCGCCGAAGGAGGCGACGATGATCTTGTGACCGGGTCGGGTCAGGTGGGCGGCGGCGCCGTTGACCTGGAACGTGCCGGAGCCGGGCTCGCCGTCGATGACGTAGGTAACGAAGCGGGCACCGTTGTCGATGTCCCAGACGTGGACCTGCTCGTTGGTGATCAGGTCGGCGCTTGCCATCAACTCGGTGTCGACCGTGATGCTGCCGATGTAATCGACGTCGCAGTCGGTCACCGTCGCTCGGTGGATCTTGGACTTGAGCATCTGCCTCTGCATTGAGTCTCCCCTTGGGTTCAGGCCTTCATGGCCGGATCAAGACGTTGTCGATGAGGCGGGCGCCGCCGAACCGCGCGGCGACCGCCACCAGCACCGGACGGCCATCCAGCTCGGCCACCGGCTCCAAATTCTCTGCGTCGCGGGCCTCGAGGTACTCCGGCTCGACCCCCGCTGCCTCCAGCTCGCGCCGGCCGGCGGCGAGTGCCGCGGCGAGCGAATCGGTGCGGGCGAGGCGCTCGACCTCGCGCAGCGCCCGCGAGAGCGCCGTCGCCCGCTCGCGCTCCTCGAGTCCGAGGTAGGCGTTGCGGGAGCTCATCGCCAGACCGTCGGCCTCACGCACGATCGGCAGAACCTCGATCCGCACCGAAAAGTCGAGGTCGCGCACCATGCGCCTGATCGCGACGGCCTGCTGAGCGTCCTTCTGGCCGAAGTAGGCGACGTCGGGCCCAACGGTGTTGAAGAGCTTGGCGACGACGGTGGTGACGCCGCGGAAATGCCCGGGGCCACGACGGGCCGGCTCGCCGTCGAGGACCTCGGTGAGCGCTCCCTCCACCTCGACGCTGGTGGAGAAGCCGTCCGGGTAGACCTCCTCGACGGGCGGCGCGTAGACCAGGTCGACGCCGGCTTCGCCGGCCAGCTCGGCGTCGCGCGCCTCGTCGCGCGGGTAGCGGTCGAGGTCCTCGCCGGGGCCGAACTGGGTCGGGTTGACGAAGAGGCTCATCACGACCACGTCGCACTCGGAGCGGGCCGCGCGCAGCAGCGAGAGATGGCCCTCGTGCAGGTAGCCCATCGTCGGCACCAGGCCGATTGAGTTGCCCTCCGCCCGTGCAGAAGCGAGCAGCGCCCGCAGCTCGTCCTTGCGGCGGACGAACTTCACGCCTGCTGGTGCGTGCAACGGCTCAGTCAATGCGAGGTTCATGGGTAGGTCCATGCCCTTGACGGGTCACGGCCAGCTTCCGAGTATAGGCACTCAGGAACGGAATTCTATGGGCCTGATCACACGGGCCGGGGCGCCCGCCGCGATCGACCCCGCGGGCAGGTCAGTCGTGACCACGGAGTTTGCGCCGATCACGCAACGGTCGCCGATCGTGACGCCGCTGGTCACGGCAACGTTGACGCCGAGCCAGCAGTTGGCGCCGATCCTGACCGGGCCCTTGCTGGTGAAGCCCTGCCAGGTGATCGGCGTCTCGGGATCGTCGAAGCGGTGCTCGGCGTCGCCGACGAAGCAGCCGTTGGCGAACATCGTGTGGTCGCCGATCTCGATCAGCTCGTAGGCGGCGAGCATCGTGTTGCGATTGAGGAAGCAGCCGGCGCCGATCTCGATCCGGGCCTCGGGGGCGAGGGTCAGCCAGCATCCCGGCTCAAGCAGCGTTCCCTCGCCGATCCGCAGGCGTCCCTCGTCGAGCGCCTCCAGCAGCTCGCCCTCGACCGGCCGGCGAACGAAGAAGCCCCCGCGGGCGGCGTGGCGGGCGAGACGCCAGCGACGCAGCGGGCGCCGGTTGCGCTCGTACCAGCGCCGCTTCGCCCACCAGTGTCGCCAGCCCCGCTGCTCACTCACGGGCGTAGCTTCCCAGACGCAACGCGGGCATAGACTGGGCGAGATGAGCGACCTGCGCGGCGGCATAGACCTTGGCGGCACCAAGATCCAGACGGTGATCGTCGACAGCGCCGGGAAGGTGCGCGGCGAAGCGCGGCAGCCGACGCCGACCGCGGGCGGCCCGGCAGGGGTGGCGAGCGCGATGGAGGACGCGCTGCGCGAAGCCGCCGCCGCCGCGAGTGTCAAGCCCGCGGACCTGAGCGGCGTCGGCGTCGGCTCGCCGGGCGACGCGAACGAGAAGACCGGGGTTGTATCGACCGCCCGCAACCTGCCGGACTGGGAGGGCAGCTTCCCGCTCGGCGAGACCCTTTCGAAAGCGCTCGGAACCGGGGTCCGGGTCGGCAACGACGTCCAGGTGGCAACCGAGGCGGAGTTCCATCTCGGCGCCGGGCGCAAGTTCCAGAGCCTGATCGGGGTCTTCTGGGGCACCGGAGTCGGTGGTGGGCTCGTTCTCGACGGCAAGCCCTGGCTCGGTCGCGGCGCGGCCGGTGAGATCGGCCACATGGTCGTCAAGCGCGGCGGCGCCAAGTGCCCCTGCGGGCGCAAGGGCTGCATGGAGGCGTATGCGGGCCGAGCGGCGATGGAAGTCGAGGCGCGCCGCGAGCAGGAAGAGGGCCACAAGACCGATCTCTTCAAGCTGATGGAGAAGCACGGTAAACCGCGCCTGACCAGCGGCATCTGGGAGCGCGCGATCGACCATGGCGACCACCTGGCGACGAAACTGATCGACCGCGCGATCGAGGCGCTCGGAACCGGCATCGCCTCGGCCGTGAACCTGCTCGACCCCGAAGCGGTGATAATCGGCGGCGGCCTCGGCATCCGCTTCGGCGAGCGCTACATGGAGCCACTAAAAAAAGAGATGGACGTGCACCTCTTCGTCAACGAGCGCCCCCCGGCGGTACGCGTCGCCTCGCTCGGAGACCTCGGCGGCGCGATCGGCGCCTCGCTGCTGGTCGACCGCTGAGAGCCGTCAGGCGGGCTGGCCGACCGGCAGCCCATTTTCTTGGGCAGCGTGGCCAAGGCGATCGTCATAAGTGAAAAAGACGCCGACCTCGTTCCCGAGGGATATGGCAGTTGCCAGATGCAGAGCGTCGAGGCTCCGCAGGCCAGCCGGTTCCAGTTCGGCAGCGACATCTAGTACCCCGTCGTCGATGGGCACCAGCGCGAGACCCTCCATCCATTCCCTGGCGGCGCGCTCGTAACTGGCGCCATAGCGTGCGCAGGCGCGGAGTGACTCGACCCCCAAGAGACTGCTCGAAACAAACCCTTCCCACTCGACCAACTCGCGAAGCAGGGCATCCTTCTCCGCCTCGCGAAGCGGCAGCTTCACGTACGCCGAGGTATCCAGATATGCGATCCGGCTGGCTATAGCCGCTCTTCTCGCATTTCGTCGAGGATCTGACTGCTCGGCGGTCCCACGGCGGGCGGCAACTCGGACGCCTTCGCCAAGGCGACCAGATCGACCCTCGGCATCGTCGCGCCTCGCTCGGCGACCAGCCGGGCTATCGGCGAGCTCACCGGTCCGGACGGCACGAGCCGAGCCACCTCACGCCCCCGCTCGGTGACCCGGAAGCTATCACCCTCCTTCACCTCTCTCAGGTAGAAAGACAGGTTCTGTCTTAGCTGTCGCACACCGACCGAGTCCATGTGCGTCACCGTAGCACATCTAATTCCGGATATAAATCTTTTGTCTACACACGTCCCGCGGCCTGGCGCTGCTGACGAGCGATCGCATCGACGAGCACGGCGAGCAATAGAACGCCGCCGGTGACCATGAACTTGACCGCCGAGGAGAGTGCGAGCAGGTCCATGCCATTCGAGATCGAGCCGATGACCAGGGCGCCGAGCAGAGCGGTCCAGACCGAGCCGCGGCCGCCGAAGAGGCTGGTCCCGGCGATCACCGGGCCGGCGATCGCGAGCAGCAGCAGTTCGCTGCCGCCCGAGCCCTGGTTCACCGCCAGCAGGCGCGACGCCGCCATGATGCCGCCGATCGCCGCCATCGAGCCGGAGATCGCGAAGACCGCCACCCGCACGCCGTTGACCCGGATCCCCGCTCGCCTGGCCGCCTCGGCGTTGCCTCCGACGGCGTAGACGTGGCGACCGAAGCGGGTGCGCTTGACGACGTACTCCATGCCGACGACGAAGGCGAGCAGGATCAGGACCGCGAGGGGCACGCCGCGGTCGGAGTTGAGGATCGCCACGGCGACGATCGCGATCGCGGCGACGAACACCACCCGCAGCACGAGCGCCGGCACGTTCTCGCCGGCGAGCCCAGCCGCCACCCGGCGCCGGTGGCCGAGCAGGACCACCGCTGCGTACGTGGCGATCACAACCGCGCAGAAGATCCAGCCAACCGCGTCGGAGTAGAAGGTGTTCGCAAGGCCGGTGATTTTGGGGTCGGTGAGGTTGATCGACCCGGTCGATCCGAGCACCTGCAATAGAGCCCCCTGCCAGGCCAGTAAGCCCGCGAGGGTGACGACGAAGGAGGGAATGACGAAACGGCTGAAGAGGGAGCCCTGCAGCAAGCCGATCGCGGTGCCGACCAGGATGGCCGCGACGATCGCCAGGTAGGGGTTCCAGCCGTGCTTCACGTTGAGGACCGCCATCACCCCGGCGGCGAGGCCGCTGACCGCCCCCACCGAGAGGTCGATCTCGCCGAGCAGAAGGACGTAGACGATGCCGACCGAGATCAGGCCGATCGCCGTGATCTGCAGCATCAGGTTGGTCAGGTTCTCGGCGGAGAGAAAGCGGTTGTTCTGGGATTGAAAGATGATCCAGATCAGGGCCAGGCCGAGGACGACGCGGGCCGATGCCAGGTCGCCCTGGACCAGGCGCCGCAGATTGGCGCTCACTTCTCCTCCTCCTTCGAGTTCTCGCCGAGACCGGTGATCGCCGAGACGACGTGCTCCTCGGTCGTCTGTTCGGCTTTGAAGTCGCCCGCGGTCCGGCCGAGGCGCAGGACGACTATGCGGTCCGCGATCTCGAAGACGTTGGCGAGGTTGTGGCTGATCACGACGACCCCGAGGCCGCGCTCCCGCAGGCGCCCGATCAGCTCGAGCACCTGTTTGGTCTGGGGCACGCCGAGCGCCGCCGTCGGCTCGTCCAGCAGCACGACCCGCGGCTCCCCCAGCAGGGAACGGGCGACCGCGACCTGCTGGCGCTGACCGCCCGAGAGCGTCCCGACCTCGGTGCGCATGCTGGGGATCGTCACCGCGAGGCTGGACAGCAGCTCCCCCGCCCTGTGCTCCATCTTCGCCTCGTCGAGCTGCCGCGAGATCTCCCCGGTGCCCGGCGATATCTCCTCCTGTCCCAAGAAGACGTTGGCGACGACATCGAGGTTGTCGCAGAGGGCGAGGTCCTGATAGACGGTTGCTATCCCGAGTTTGGTCGCGTCCTGGGGCCGCGTGACCTTGATCTCGCGACCGTCGAAGCGAATCTGCCCGTCGTCGGCCGAGTGGATGCCGGCGATCGTCTTCACCAGCGTCGACTTGCCGGCGCCGTTGTCGCCGACGAGACCGACCACCTCACCGGCGTTGACGGCGAAGTCGACCCGGTCCAGAGCCTGGACCGGGCCGAATCGCTTGCTTACTCCATCCAGCTCGAGGAGCGGAGCGGCCGAGCTCATCTCAGCCGCTGATCCCCGCTTCTTCGCAACCCTTCTTGAATGCGCTGGTGCATAGTTCGGAGGCGGTCACGAACCCGTCGGCGACGACGGTGCTCTTGATGTTGTCTTTCGTCACCGCGACCGGTTTCAGCACGACCGACGGGACCTTCACTTTCCCGTTGTTGATTTCTTCGGTGATGTGTTCCTGCGGCACTTCTTCACCTTCGGCCAGGGCGATCGCAATTTCAGCGCTGATCGTCGCCTCCGGTTCGATTTCCTTGTAGACCGTCATGTACTGCTGCCCGACGAGGATCCGCTGCAGGCCGGCGACCGTCGCGTCCTGGCCGGTGACCGGCTTTTCGGCGGGGTTGATGCCGGCGCCCTTCATCGCGGCGATTGCGCCGCCGCCGGTGTCGTCGTTGGCGGCGTAGATGCCGGCGAATCCGTTGTTGCCGAGCGCGGTGATCGCCTGCTGAGCCTCGCGCTGGGCGTTTTCGGCGGACCAGCCCGGCGTGTCGTATTCCTTGGCGATCTTCACTCCGGCGGCGTCGAACCCGTTATGGGCGCCTTCCTTGAAGCCCGCCGCGTTTGGGTCGGCCGGGTCGCCGTTGATCATGATGATCGGGCCACTCAGGCTGCCGTCTTCTTTCAGTTTTTTCGCCAGCGTTTCAGCCTGCAGTTCGCCGACTTCGACGTTTGCGTAGGAGACGTAGGCGTCGACTTCACCGTTTTCGATCAGCCGGTCGTAGCTGACCACCGGCACGTTCTGGGCCTGGGCCTTTTCGGCGATCGCAGCGGCCGATTTGGAGTCCATCGGATCGACGACCAGGACATTGGCCCCTTGGGTCAACGCCGCTTCGGCCTGGCTCTGCTGTTTTTCCGCATCTCCGCCCGCGTTGCTGTAGAGGACTTCGCAGTCGGGACATTCTTCTTCGACTGCCTTTTCGAAGTCCGGCCTGTCGTCGGACTCGTAGCGGGGCGTTTCGTTTTCGGGAAGCAGCAAGGCTATCTTGGCACCGCCGCCGCCACTGCTGCCACCGCAGCCCGCCGCGATGGCGACAAGGGCCAGCAACACACCAATTGCGACCGGGAGTCGCTTCAAAGCTGATCGGGACATGAACTCCTCCTTTTTCAGCCCTGCCTTTACCCGTTTGCCGCGAATTCACTCCTAACGTAGCGCCCCGAGGTCGCGAGCGCCACAGATTTCGACTCAACCGTCGAATCCAGCCGCTTTTCAGGCGGCCACGGGCTCGCGCCGTTTCCGCGTGGTGCGTTTCGGTTTCGCCGGCTCGACCAGCTCGGCGAGGAAGCGACCGGTGTGCGAAGCCTCCACCGCGGCGACCTCCTCCGGGGTGCCGGTGGCGATCACCTCTCCCCCCTCTTCGCCACCGTCGGGACCGAGGTCGACGAGGTGGTCGGCGGTCTTGATCACGTCGAGGTTGTGCTCGATCACGACCACGGTGTTGCCGGCGTCGACGAGGCGACCGAGCACGTCGAGCAGGCGCTGCACGTCGGCGAAATGCAGGCCGGTGGTCGGCTCGTCGAGGATGTAGAGGGTGTCGCCGGTGGCGACTTTGGAGAGCTCGGTCGCCAGCTTCACCCGCTGCGCCTCGCCGCCGGAGAGCGTCGTCGCCGCTTGGCCGAGGCGGATGTAGTCGAGGCCGACGTCGTGCAGGGTGCGCAGGCGGCGGGCGATCTTCGGCACGTTCTCGAAGAAGACGACCGCCTCCTCGACCGACATCTCGAGCACGTCGGCGATGCTCTTGCCCTTGAAGCGGACCTCGAGCGTCTCACGGTTGTAGCGCTTGCCGTGACACTGCTCGCAGGGCACGTAGACGTCGGGCAGGAAGTGCATCTCGATCTTGATCTGGCCGTCGCCGCGGCAGACCTCGCAGCGCCCTCCTTTGACGTTGAAGCTGAAGCGGCCGGGCTTGTAGCCACGGGCGCGCGCCTCCTGCGTCTGGGTGAAGAGCTGGCGGATGTGGTCGAAGACGCCGGTGTAGGTCGCTGGGTTGGAGCGCGGCGTGCGGCCGATCGGCGACTGGTCGATGTTGATGATCTTGTCGATTTGGCTGAGCCCGTCGACGCCGTCGTGGGCGCCGGGGCGAAGTTTCGCCTGGTGCAGGCGGTTGGCCACCGAGTGATGCAGGGTCTCGTTGACCAGGGTCGACTTGCCCGAGCCGGAGACGCCGGTGACGCAGCAGAAGACGCCGAGCGGAATCGCCACGTCGATCCCCTTCAGGTTGTGTTCGCGGGCGCCGCGCACCAGCAGAGCGCCGCGCGGCCGGCGGCGCTCCGTGGGGACCTCGATCTCTTTCTTGCCGGAGAGGTACTGCCCGGTCAGCGAAGCCGGGTCCTTGGCGACTTCATCCGGGGTGCCGGCGGAGATCACGTAACCGCCGTGTTCGCCGGCGCCCGGACCGAGGTCGACCAGGTGATCGGCAGCGCGCATCGTGCCCTCGTCGTGCTCGACCACGATCACCGTGTTGCCGAGGTCGCGCAGCCGGTCGAGCGTCCCGATCAGCTTCTCGTTGTCGCGCTGGTGCAGCCCGATCGAGGGCTCGTCGAGCACGTACATCACCCCGACCAGGCTGGAGCCGATCTGCGTCGCCAGGCGGATCCGCTGCGCCTCGCCGCCGGAGAGCGAGCGCGCCGAGCGAGCCAGCGAGAGGTAGCCGATGCCGACGTTCTCGAGGAAGGCGAGCCGTTCGGAGATCTCGCGCACGATCAACCGCGCGATCGCCCGCTCGGTCTCGGTCAGCTCGAGCCCCTGGATCCACTCGCTCGCCGCCCGCGCCGAGAGTGAGGTGTACTCGGCGATGCTGATGCCGCTTACGGTGACGGCGAGGCTCTCCGGGCGCAGCCGCGCCCCCTCGCAGTCCGGGCAGGGCTGCTCGGCCATGTAGCTCTCGATCCGCTCCCGGTTGCTCTCCGAGTCGGTCTCTTCGTAGCGCCGCTCGAGGTTGTTGACGATCCCCTCGAAACGGACCTTGTAGGAGCGGCGGCGGCCGAAGCGGTTTGTGTAGGTGACCTGGTGGCGCTCGGAGCCGGTGCCGTAGAGGAAGATCTCTTTCTCGGCTTTCTTCAGCTTCGACCAGGGCTTGTCGAGGGAGACGCCGTTCTCTTCGGCGACGGCTGCGATCAGCCGCTTCCAGTAAGCGGTGATGCCACGGTTCCAGGGCTGTAGCGCGCCCTCACCCAGCGAAAGCGTCGGGTCTGGGACGACCAGCTCGGGATCGATGACGCGCTGGAAGCCGAGCCCGTGGCAGCGCTCGCAGGCACCGTGCGGCGAGTTGAAGGAGAAGATCCGCGGCTCCAGCTCGGGGATCGAGGTGCCGCAATTGAGACAGGCGAACTGCTCGCTGAAGAGCAGGGTCTCGGCCTCGGCATCGACCATCTCGACTTCGACCAATCCTGCGGCGAGGCCCGCGGCGGCCTCGACCGACTCGGAGAGGCGCCGGCGCAGGTCGGTCTTCATGACCAGCCGGTCGACGACCACCGAGACGTCGTGTTTGTACTTCTTGTCGAGGATGATCTCCTCGTCGAGGCGGAGCAGCTCGCCGTTGACCTTGACCCGCGAGTAGCCCTCCAGCCGCATCTGGTCGAGCAATTTCCCGTACTCGCCTTTGCGCCCCCGCACGACTGGCGCCATGACCATGAATTTCGTCCCCTCGGCGAGGGTCATCAGGCGGTCGACGATCTGCTCCTGCGTCTGGCCGGTGATCTCCTCGCCGCAGGTTGGGCAGTGCGGAACGCCGATCCGCGCCCAGAGCAGGCGCAGGTAGTCGTAGATCTCGGTCACCGTGCCGACGGTCGAGCGCGGGTTGCGCGAGGTCGTCTTCTGGTCGATCGAGATCGCCGGCGAGAGCCCCTCGATCGAGTCGACGTCGGGCTTCTCCATCAGGCCGAGGAACTGGCGCGCGTAGGCGGAGAGCGACTCGACGTAGCGTCGCTGCCCCTCGGCGTAGATCGTGTCGAAGGCGAGGCTCGACTTGCCCGAGCCCGAAAGCCCGGTGATCACGATCAGCGCGTCGCGGGGCAACTCGACGTCGATGTCCTTCAGGTTGTGCTCACGCGCACCCGAGATGACGATTCGCTCAGAGGCAGCCACTCAGCCGAGTCTACCCAGACGAACAGATGTTCCCCTCGGGCGCCCTAACGGCCGATCGACTGCTGGTACAGCGTGAAGCCGATTCCCGAGCAGACGGCGGCGATGATCCAGAAGCGCAGCATGATCTTCGTCTCCGACCAGGCCATCATCTCGAAGTGGTGGTGCAGCGGCGCCATCAGCAGGACGCGGCGGCGGAAGGTCTTGAAGGAGAAGACCTGGATCGCGACCGAGAGGGCCTCGATCACGAAGATGCCGCCGATGATGATCAAGAGCACCTCGGTCTGGGTCATCACGGCCAGGGCGCCGATCGCGCCGCCGAGGCCGAGCGAGCCGGTGTCGCCCATGAATATCGAGGCCGGGAAGGCGTTGAACCAGAGGAAGCCGACGCAGGCGCCGACCAGGCAGGCGGAGAGCAGCGCCAGGTTCTGCTGCTCGTTGGTGACGAAGCAGATCGCCGTGTAGGCGAGCAGGACGATCGCGCAGGATCCGGCGGCGAGGCCGTCGAGGCCGTCGGTGAGGTTGACCCCGTTGGAGGTGCCGGCGATGACGAGGAAGACGAGGACGAAGTAGAGGACCGGACCTAGGTCGAGGCTGGCGTCGCCGATGCGGAAGAAGAGGGTCGGCTCGAGGCCGACCTCGTGGCGCGCGACCCACCAAAGGCCCAGCGCGAGGAGCAGCTGGCCGACCAGCTTCCATCGCGCGGAGAGGCCCAGCGAACGGCGTTTGACGATCTTGATGAAGTCGTCGGCGAAACCGAGCGCGGCGCAGCCGATGGCGACGCCGAAGACGCCGAGGCTCTGCGCGTCCCGGTCGGAGAGGACCAGGTAGGGCACGCAGATCGCGGCAAAGACGATAAGGCCGCCCATCGTCGGCGTGCCGGCCTTAGCATGGTGCTCCTGCGGCCCGTCCTCGCGGATGTGCTGGCCGAACTCCTTGACCCGCAGGTACTCGATGAACTTGGGCCCGAGGAAGATGCAGATCAACATCGCCGCCATGCCGGCGATCAATACTTCACCCATCAGAGCAGCTCCGTCAGGGTCTCGGCCACAGCCTCGAGGCCGGCCGAGCGCGAGCCCTTGACCAAGATCGTGTCGCCGGGCTCGAGCTGGGCGGCAAGCAATTCCGCGGCCTCGGCGGGGTCGCCGACGAGCTCGTCGGGGTCGTAGGCGCGGGCGGGCTCGCCGATCCCGATCAGCAGGTCGACACCCTCGGCACGCGCGTGGGCGCCCACTTCGCGGTGGTAGGCGGGTGCGCCGGGGCCCAGCTCGGCCATCTCGCCGAGCACGGCGATGCGCCGCCTCCCCTCGATGGAGGCGAGGTGATCGAGCGCCGCGCGCATCGACACCGGGTTGGCGTTGTAGCAGTCGTTCACGAGAACAATCCCGTCACCGAGCTTGAGGCGCTCGCCCCGGAAGCGGGAGAAGCCTATGTTCGCAGCGCGATCGGCCATCTTCTCGAGCGATGCTCCGAGCGCGACCCCGGCGCCAATCGCGGCAAGCGCGTTGACCAGGTTGTGACGCTCGTCGAAGGGGAAGTGGAAGCGCGCCTGCCCGGCGGGCGTGGCGATCAGAGCTTCGGTGACGCCGTCTGCCACCCGTTGCTCGACGACGTCGATGTCCCCACCGGCGCCAAAGCGCAGCAGGCTCGGGGCGCTATCGAGGTGGGCCTCGAGCTCGCCCGCCTCGGCCGGGACGACGGCGGTTCCATCGACGGGCAGCGCGGCGAGGATCTCGGCCTTCGCCGCCGCTACCGCCTCGATCGACCCGAGAAGCTCGACGTGGACCGGACCGACGTTGGTGATCACGCCGATTCGCGGCTCGGCGATCGCCGCCAGCTCGGCGATCTGACCGGACCCACGCATCGCCATCTCCAGCACCAGCAGCTCGGTGTCCGCGGGCGCTTCGAGCAGGGTCAGCGGCAGGCCGATCTCGGTGTTGAGGTTCTCGCGGTTGGCGTGGACGCGACCGGGCAGCAGCGCCCGGGCGATGTCCTTGACCGAGGTCTTGCCGACCGAGCCGGTGACGCCGACCACCGGGGCACCCAGCTCACGCCGCCAGGCCCTTGCCAGCGACTGCAGTGCCGCGAGTGGATCGTCCACTGCGAAGACCCAGCGCTTGCGGTCGAGGTTTGAGTCGCTGTCCGAACCGAAACTCGACCGCGAGGTGGCAGAGCTGACGACGGCACCCCACGCACCAGCCTCCACTGCCGCCGCGGCGAACTCGCTGCCGTCTACCCGCTCACCGCGCAAGCCGAAGAAGAGATCCCCTGCGCCAGCCTCGCTGGAGTCGACGATCCCGCGCTGCGGAAAGCCCGCCTCGCCGCGAGCGACGATCTCCGCTCCCATCGCGTCGGCGATCTGCTCTGGATTCAGGTTCACAGCCGGCGCAGCTCCTCACGGGCCACGTCGCGGTCGTCGAAGGGCAGCTTGCGGCCGTTCTCGAACTCCTGCCCCTGCTCGTGGCCCTTGCCGGCAATTACCACCGTGTCGCCAGGCTCGGCGCGGGAAAAAGCCAGGGCGATCGCGGCGCGCCTGTCGACCTCCTCCTCCACCCCACCGCGATCGTCGACGCCGGCGAGGATCTCGGCGACGATCTCCTCAGGGTCCTCGGATCGAGGGTTGTCGGAGGTGACGATCGCCAGGTCCGACAGCTCGGCACCGGCACGCCCCATCTGCGGCCGCTTGCCCCGGTCGCGGTCGCCGCCGGCGCCGAAGACCGAGATCACCCGCCCCTCACCCAGCCCTCGCGCCGCCCGCAAGACGTTCTCCAGCGAGTCGGGCGTGTGCGCGTAGTCGACGAGGACCGAAAACGGCTGGCCCTCGTCGATCGGCTCGAAGCGACCGGGTGGGGCAGCCGCTTGAACCAGCCCGGCCGCAGCGATCTCCGGCTCGACGCCCAGCGCCGTGGCCGCGGCGAACGCCGCCAGTGCATTGGAGACGTTGAAATCCCCAGGCAAGAGCGTCTGCACCGCGACCTCCCCCACACTGAACTCCGCACCGAGGGGGGTGATGCCGACATCACTTGCCACGAGGTCGGCATCGCCCCCCTCGGCCGAAAACGTCACGCACTCGAATTCCTCCGCGAGGCGGCGCCCGTACGAGTCGTCGACGTTGACGATCGCGACCTTCGGCCCCATCTCGAACAGCAGCCGCTTCGAGCGAAAATAGTCCTCCATGTCGGCATGGAAGTCGAGGTGGTCCTGGGTGAGATTGGTGAAGAGGGCGACGTCGAAATGGATCGCGTCGGCCCGGTGCAGGGCAAGGGCATGCGAAGAGACCTCCATCGCACAGGCCCGATCGCCCCCGTCGAGCATGCGCCGAAAGGTCCCCTGCAGATCGATCGCCTCAGGCGTCGTCCGCTCGACCTCCTCCTCTTCCCCGCCCACGACCTGCTTGACGGTCCCCAGCAGACCACACCGCACCCCCGCCGACTCCAGGATCTCCCGCAGCAGAAAGGCCGTAGTCGTCTTCCCATTCGTCCCAGTGATCCCAACCACCTTCAGCTCCAAGGTCGGATCCCCATAGAAGCGAGCAGCAAGCGGCGCCATAGCCGCCCGCGCATCCGGAACGATCAATTGGGAGACCTCCAGCTCGACAAGCTGGCGCTCTCCCACCAAAGCGGTGGCTCCAGCCTCTACGGCCGCCGCCGCGAAGTCATGGCCATCGGCCTCCCCGCCGGGAACGCAGAAGAAGAGACCGCCGGGCCCCACCTTGCGACTGTCATAAGCCAGCTCCACAACCTCAACGGACCCGTCGCCAACAACCCGGGCCGACCCAGCTACGCCAGCGAGCTCATCCAATCTCACGCAGGCGATTCTAGGTCCAGGGTCGGGTGTCCCTCCAGCGCAGCGGCGTCCCGTTTTTCGCCCCAGGAGCGCCCGCGGATAGCAATCGGCACCTCAGGCGAAAAACCCAGCAAGCAGGAGGGACACCCGACCCTGGACCCCCTATTCCTGAGGGACCCCAAGATAAGGAAGAGCGAACGCCGCGATCTTGCCGAACGCCGGCGCCGCCACCGACCCGCCGTAGATTTCCCCCTGCGGCTGATCGACGACCACCGCGACCAGCAGGCGCGGGTCCGCCGCGGGCGCGAAGCCGATGAAGGAGGCGATGAACTTGGTTTTCGAATAGGTGCCGTTTTCGGCGACCTGAGCGGTTCCGGTCTTGCCGGCCAGGGCGTAGCCGGGCACGCTGACCTCGGACGCGGTGCCGCCCGGCGCGAGCACGCCCTCGAGCATCGTCCGGACCTGTTCAGCGACGACCGGCGAGATCACCCGGTGGCCCTTCGGCTCTTCGACCGGTTCGTCGCCGATCTTCTCGACCAGCTGCGGCGGCCGCAGCATGCCGCCGTTGGCGATCGCGGCGTAGCCGGCGATCATCTGCACCGGCGTCACCGAGAGGCCCTGTCCCATCGGCAGGTTCCCGATCGTCGAGCCGGAGTATTCGTCGAGCTTCGGGACGAGCCCGATTTCCTCGCCGGGGAACTGGATGCCGGTCTGCCGACCGAAGCCGAAGCGATCGATCCACTTGCTGAAGCGGGTGGCGCCCAGCTCCTCGCCGATCTCGACCGCGCCGATGTTCGACGATTTGGCAAGGATTTCAGCGACGCTCAGGGTCTCGGTGCCGTGTTCCTCGGCGTCTTCGATCGTGCGGTCGGCAACCTGCAGCGAAGGCGGGATCGTGAAGGTGCTGGCCGGCGTGACCACGCCTTCTTCCAGCGCAGCCGAGACGGTGAACGCCTTGAAGGTCGAGCCGGGCTCGTAGTTGAAGCCGGTGGCGCGGTTGATCAGGTCGTCGGGGTTGGCGTTTTCGAGGTCGCTCGGGTCGACCGGAGGCCAGTTGGCCATCGCCAGGACCTGTGAGTTGCGCGGGTTCATCACGATCGCCGTGGCGCCTTTCGGCGCGTAGGCTTCTCCGACTTCGGCCAAGGCATGCTCGGTCTCCTTCTGGATCGCGGGATCGAGCGTCAGCTGCAGGTTTTCGCCGTCGCTGGCTTCCTTGATCGTTTCCAGCCGGATCGGTTCCCCCAGCGCATCGTTGACTATCCGTCGTTCGCCGTCGGTGCCGTGCAGGACCGATTCCTCGCCCATCTCGAGGCCGGTCAGGCCCTGGTTTTCCTCGCCGACAGCGCCAAGCGTCTGCGCCGCCAAATCGCCCTGTGGGTAGGTGCGGCGGCTGTCGGGCAGCTCGCCGATCCCCGGCAGTTCGAGCCTGGCGATCCGCGCGGCTTTGGGGATTTCCACCTTGCGTGCGACGTAGGCGAAGCCCGATTCTTCGCTCAGGCTCTTCAGCACTTCATCCTTTTCGAGCCCGAGGATCGAAGCCAGTTTTTCCGCGGTCTGCCGCGGCTTTTTGACCTGATAGGGGGTCGCGTAGATCGTTTTCGCGTCTTCGGAGACCGCGAGCGGGTTGCCAAAGCGGTCGAGCAGGCTGCCGCGCAGGCCGGGGACGGTTACGACGTCGGTCTGCTGATAAGCCGCCTCGGAGGCGAGCTTGGACCCCTGTACGCCCTGCAGCCAGAAAGCGCGCCCGGCGATCGCCAGAAAGCAGAGCAGGAAGCCGGCGAAGAGGAGACCGATCCGGCGCTCGATCGTGCGCATCCGACCTCAGTAAGCCGTTCCGGCGGCGGCCAGGCGCTGTGCCGCGGTCTCGACGTCGTGCGGGCTCGCCTCTATCGAGCCGACCTGTTCGACGGCAGCCGCGCTCAGGCCGAGCGCGGCTGCGTCGTGGGCGATCCGCCCGGCGCCGGAAAGCTGCGCGTCACGACTGCGAGCGACCGAGTTGTCTTCTTCCAGGGCTTGGATGTTTTGGGAGATATGGCCGGAGCTGGCCGCAAAGCTGAGCGTGATCACGTTGAGCGCGACGATCCCGACCAAGAGCACGCCCAAGACCCCGATCCATGCACGGCCGCGGGTCATCCGCACCACCAGGCCGGAGTCGGGAAGGTTGCGGACGGCGGTCGCGGTACCGACCGCGATCGGGATCAGCTGCCCCCCCGGGCGGCGAACCGGTGCCTTGCGGCGTGCGGGCGCGGGCTTGCGGGCGGGGGCGGTGCGACTCGACGCTATGACGAGCGGCCGTTTGCGGCGTGGAGCGCCAACCGGAGCGGCGGCGGTCTTGCGGGCCGTCGCGGCGGCAGCCATCAGGCGGCGCTCCCGGAGCTCTGCGCGTCGGCGATCTTGACCGCGGCGCGAAGGTGGGCCGATTTCGAGCGCGGATTGGTCGCCACCTCGGCGGCTTCCGGCGCGATCGCCCGGCGGGTGAGCAGCTCGGCTTCTGGCTCGCGCCCACAGGCGCAGACCGGAAGCTCGGGTGGACAGACGCAGCCTCGGGCTCGATCCGCCAGGAAGCGCTTGACGGGGCGATCCTCGAGCGAGTGGAAGGAGATCGCCGCCAGGCGCCCGCCGATCGGCAGCATCGACCAGGCGGTCGGCAAGGCGTCCTCGAGCGAGTCGAGCTCCCCGTTGACGGCGATGCGAATGGCCTGGAAAGTCTTCTTTGCCGGGTGGCCACCACCGAAGCGCGCCGAGGCCGGCATCCCGGCCTTGACCGCGTCGACCAGCTCGGCGGTGGTCCGCAGCGGGCGGCGGCGACCGATCTCACGCGCGATCCCGCCGGCGTAGCGCTCCTCGCCGAAGCGCCTCAGCGCCTGGGCGATGCGCGACTCGGGCCACTCGTTGACGAGATCGGCGGCGTTGAACTCCTGCCGCGTGTCCATCCGCATGTCGAGCGGCGCGTCGTAGGAATAGGAGAACCCCCGCTCCCTGGCGTCGACCTGCATCGAGGACATTCCGAGGTCCATGAACACCATGTCTGGGCGGATGCCTTCGCCGCGCAGGGTGCGAAGACCTGCCGAGTAGTCGCCGCTGAGGAATCGGGTTCGACAGGAGACCTCGGCGGCGAAGCGCTCGAAACGGGCCTGCGCGGCGGGATCGCGGTCGATTCCGACGAACGTCCCCTCGGTTCCGATCGCCGCGGCGATCCGACGCGCGTGGCCGCCGCCGCCGAAGGTGCAGTCGATGGCGGTCTGCCCCGGCTGAGGTGCCAGCAGGGCGGTCAGCTCGGGGGCAAGGACTGGTTCGTGCTCGGTCGGCATGTAGACAAGGGTTGCGCTGTGGGGTCCGGTGTAGCGATGGGCTCGGTCGGACAGAGGGGCGTGGGCTTGCATGTCAGGCGGCCGCTCCACTCGAGGCGAGGCCCTCGGCGATCTCGGGAGCGGAGGCGTCGAGCTCCTCCTCCTGCTTGGCCCAGGCCTCGGCGTTCCAGATCTCCAGGTACTCGCCGGCGCCGATCACGACGCAGGGGCCGGCGAGGCCGGCGTGCTCGATCAACGGTTTGGGCACGCGGATGCGACCGGCCGAATCGAGCGTCTCGTCGAATGAGCCGCCGTGGAAGCGGCGACGCAAGCTGCGTGCGTCCTTGCCGAAGGGGCTGTGCGGCGAGAGGAAGCGATCCGACAGCTGCTCGAACTCCCCGGTCGTGTGCACCCAGACGCAGGGGTCGAAGCCTTTGGACAGAACGATCCCGTCTGAGAGAGCCGCCCGGAAGCGAGAGGGAACCGTGAGGCGATCCTTGGAATCGAGACTGTGCTCGTAGAGACCCCGAAATGCCATCCCCGTGGTCCTTTCTGCGGGCGGAAGAAAGAGTTAGGACCGGAGTGATGAGGTGGGAGGAGCCTCACCACCCCGGTCCTGGGCTTCAACTCGAGCGCCACAGTACCCCACTTTCTCCCACTTTGCAACACGACCCCAAACAGACGTCCCAATCGCAACCTCGGTTGCAGCGGTTAGGCTCGCCGCGCCGATGAGTACGACCGAGGAGAAAGCCGCCCAACCCGAAGCCGGCGCGACCGCGCCCGACGACGCCAACGACCTGCGCGGCTACTACTTCCGCCAGCTGCTCGGCAGGACGAGCGTCCGGCTGGCGATCGGCGCGGCGGCAATTGTCGGCTTCACCGTCGGAATGCCGCTCGGCGGCCCGCTGATCGGCGCCGCGGGCTTCGCGGGCTTGGCCCTCGTCGCCGTGCTGGTCGTCTTCGGCATCGCCGATTCGCGAGCCGAGGATGCCTTCTTCGCGGACTACTGCAGCTGGCGAGGGATGTTCCTCTACGACAAGGAACGACTGCCGGAAGCAACGCCACTCCTCTGCAAAGGGGACGACCGCTATGCCGAGCGGGCGCTGAAAGGACCGCTCGGAGAGGGTGTCGAGGGCACCCTCGCCCTGTTCGCATATGAGGAGAGACGTGCCAGTGCCCAGGGCGGCACCGAGACCGACTACTACCGCTACACCCTGGGATTGACCCAGGTGCCCGAGTGCATCGGCTTCGTGCCCGAGCTCTACTGCCGGCGCAAGTTCGGACCGCAGGCGCTGGAGAAGCTGGAGGACACCTTCCGTCGCTCCTACCAACGGGTCGAGCTGGAGAGCGAGGCGCTGAGCAAGCGCTACGAGATCTTCGTCGCCAAGGCGCAGGATGCGATCTGGCTGCGCCGGCTCTTCTCCCCCACCTTCATCGTCTGGCTGGCCGACACCGCTCCGGAGAAGTTCGCCTTCGAGTTGGTCGACGGCACCCTCTGTTGTTACGTCAACGACTACCGCAAGAACGCGAAGGAACTGGATGCGGTCCGCTCAGCCACCGCCGCGGTCGCCATGCGCTTACGCGACGAGGCGACCGAGTAGGTCAGAACCCGCTGAGCAGGACGTCGGCGTTGGCGATCAGGGCCGCGGCAATCATCAGCAGGACCGAGGGGACGAGGATCAGGGCGACGACGAGCTGGATCTTGGGGGCGGCGCGGGCGGCGCGCTCCTCGACGGCGCGGCGCTGGTCACGTCGCAACGAGGCGGCCTGACGGCGCAGTTGCCCCGCCAGCGGCGAACCGAGCCGGCGTGAGCGCTCGATCGAAGCGCAGAGAGAGGCGACCTCGGCACCGGGGACACGCCGGCGAAGCCCGGCGAGGGCCTCGCCCAACGGCCAGCCGCAACCAAGCTCGGCCACGACGATCCGCAGCTCGTCGGCAAGCGGGCCACTGCCGGCGCGGGCGATCTCGGCAAAGCCGGCGGCCGGGCTGCGACCCGCCGCCGAGCCGATCGCAAGCAGATCGAGCGCATCGGGTAGCGAAGCGATGAGGCGACGATGGCGGCGGCGTGCCCCGCGCTCCAACAATGCGTCGGGGACAAGAAAGCCGGCGGCAGGCAATCCGAGCGCGACCAGCAGCGAGATACGACCCGGCGCCTCGGGAGCGGCTGGCAGCGCCGCGATCCCGCCCGCTACAGCGCAGGCCAGTTTCGGTGCGAGCGGCGCGCGCGACCTCACTCGACCACCCGGGCGAAGCGCCTGATCGCGACGAAGCCGACCAGCTGCAACGCGGCGGCCAGCGCCAGCAGCACCGCCGATGCAGGAGCGCCAAGCACCTTGGCCAGAAAGCCCGGCTGGATCAGCTCGGCGAAGAGCGCGCCGCCGCTCGGCATCGCGACGACGAGCAGCCCGGTGAAGCGTGCCTGCGCGGTTGCCGAGCGGGCGTCGTCGGCGGCGCGGTCGCGCTCGGCGGCGCCGTCGGCAAAGCGACGCAGGAGGCCGGCGAGGTCGCCTCCGGCGCGCTGCTGGCTGAGCAGCGCCATCGCGAAGGCATCGACCCTCGCCGAGCGCATCCGCCGGCGCCATCCCTCGATCGCCGTCGCCGTCGCCGCGCCCAGCTCGAGCTCCGCGCCCAACCTGGCCAGCTCGACCGTGGCCGGACCATCGACCGAGGACGCCGCGGCGGGCAGCGAGGCGCGCAGGGAACGGCCGGCCGCAAGCGAGTCCGCGATCGCGATCGCGACGTCGGGCAGGGCGCACTCGAGGGCACGCCGGTAGCGGCGGCGGCGACTCGATACCGCCAAGCCCGCCAGCCCGGGGCCGGCAACCGCCAACGGCACCGCGACCATAGCCCCGGCCAGGAACCAGCCGGCCAACAGCGCCGCTCCGGCGCCCACCGCGGCGAGCCGCCGCCGCTCCAAGGTAGACGGCATGTATCCCTCCTCGCCCGCCCTGCGCAGCGGCTCCAGCGCAAGCCGCAGCCACTGCGCGACGGCCGGGGTGGCAAGCACGGCTTCGCGAGCCGCAAGCGCCGCCAAGCCCCCTGCGGCAGCACCGGCAATCGGCACCAGCGGGGCCGGGGCGCCGCTCATCCGCCCGCCGTCACAGCAGCGATCTCGGTGACCCGGCGGGAACCGTCCTCGAACCTCTCGATGTGGACGACGAGATCGATGCCGCGACGGACCTGCGCGGCGATCGCCTCGTGCGGCAACCCCAGCCCCGCCATCAGGGCCAGGGTCTCCAGGCGGGCGAGCGCATCGGACGGCGAGTTGGCGTGCACGGTCGAGAGCGCGCCGCGGTGGCCGGTGTTGAGGGCGGTGAGCAGGTCCAAGGCCTCGGCGCCGCGCACCTCGCCGATCACGATCCGGTCGGGCCGCATCCGCAACGCGTTGCGCAGCAGGTCGCGAATCGTCACTTCTCCCCTTCCCTCGATGCCTGCCGGTCGGCTCTCCAGTCGCACGACGTGGCGTCGCTGCAGGCGCAGCTCGGCCGCGTCCTCGATCGTCACCAGGCGCTCCTCGGACGAGACGAAGGCCGAGAGCGCGCCCAGCAGAGTCGTCTTGCCGGACCCGGTGCCGCCGCTGACGAGGACGCTGCGCCGTTCGCCGACGGCCCGCTCGAGCAGCTCGACCTGGGGCTCGGTGAGGGTTCCGAGCTCGACCAGCTCGCGCGCTCCGGGCCGGCTGGCGCCGAAGCGGCGGATCGAGAGTGCCGGCCCGTCGATGGCCAGCGGCGGGATCACCGCGTTGACGCGCGAGCCATCGGCGAGTCGGGCGTCCACCATCGGACTCAGCTCGTCGATGCGGCGGCCGAGCGGCGCGAGGATGCGCTCGATCGCGTTGCGCAACTCCTCTTCGTCGGCGAAGCAGGCATCGGTTGCCTCGATTCGCCCACCGCGCTCCACGTACACCTGTCCCGGCCCGTTCACCATCACCTCCTCGACGCCGGGATCGGCCAACAGGTCCTCCAGCGGTCCGAGCCCGACCGTGTCGCGCAGCACGCGCGCCACGAGCGCCTTCCGATCCGCGGAGCCGAGCAGCGCCGCTTCTCGCTGCACGAGGCCGGACACCTCGGCGGCCAACTCCTCCGAAGGCTGAGCACCGGCCGCGGCGGCTTCGCGCCGAGCCTCGATCAAGCGACCGCGCAAAGAGCCGGCGAGATCCTCCAGATGCCGCTGCCGCCCCTCCACGTGGAGTCAGTCCCCCGGCAGGAGGGTCATCTTGCGGGCGAAGCTCTCGGCGGCAATCAGCCGTAGCGCCTGGCTTTTGGTCAGGCCCAGGGTCGCCGCGGCCGTCGTCCCGGGCCCCGGGCCTTCGGAACCCGGCCGCAACGCCAGCAGGGGAACGCGAGCCGCGGCGACGTAGGTTCGACCCGGCCCGGCCGCGGCCGGTTCGCTCGTCACCACGACGTCGACCCGCGAGCCGGGAGAGGGCGGTCCGACCGCGAGCAGCGCATCGGCGCCGCTGACGGCGATCTCGACCGGCCGCCGCCCGTCCGTGAGACTTGGGCCCTCGCGCCTCGCCTTACGGGCGGCGCGGAGCTGCGTGCCGAGCAGATAGGAACCGGCGGGAAGCGGCGCACGGGCGGTCAGACCCAGCGCTTCCTCCGGCGCAACCAGCGCTCCGGGCGGGACGAACCGGACCGGTACCCGCCGCACGGTGAGGTCCGAACCGATCTCCTCCGACCCGATCCGCTGCCCGGCCGCGATCCTCGCGCCGAGCACGACCACCGACCGCAGCGGACCGAAGCCACGGACGGCTCTCGCCCCGTAGCCGTCGGCGATCGCCGCAGCCGCGGCGGCGGCGAGGAGCGCGAGCAGCAGGAAGGCGAGCGCGCGCTTGCGCCGCCTCATGCCACGAGGGAGCCACGGTCGCCTGCAAGCGGAAGCTCGAGCAGAGCGAGCGACCCGGCTTCGGAGCGGCGCAGTGCGAAGCGCCCCCGATGTGCCGCCGCCACTTGGCGAACGACGGCAAGGCCGTGACCGTTGCGCCGGCGCCCGGAGAGACGGGCGATCACGTCGGCGGGCGTGTCGCGCCGAGCATCGGAGCGCGCGGCGCGACCCGAATCGGCGATGACGATCCGCACCCGGCCCTTGTGCGGCCTGACATCGATGGAGATCTCCGGCCCTCCGTGCTCGATCGCGTTGACGATCAGGTTGTCGAGAGCCTGGGCCAGCTCGACCCGGTCGCCGATCACGACCGCGCGCCCGGCGCGCCAGCGCAAACCCAGCGAACCGCCGGCGAGGCAGACCCGGGCCCGCCAGCGCCGCGCCGCCGCTTCGAGCAGCGGCCGCACCTCCACCGCCTCGGACGGGCGCTGGAGCGAACCGCCGCCGTTCACCTCGCGGTCGAGTCGCTCCAGCGCCGCGGCGGCAAGGCGCACCGAGCTCTCGATCGCCGGCGGCGAGCCGGCGGGCCCGGCGGCGCCCGCGAGAGCGATCGCCTGCAACGGGCGACGCAACTCGTGCAATGCCTCGTTGAGAGCGCCGCGGCGGCGACCGTTGCGCAGCACCTGAGCGGCAGCCACCGTGGCCATCGTGGCGGCGAGCGGCCAGCCGACGACGATCTCAGCAGGCGCGATCATCCGTCGAGGAGGCGATATCCGACGCCCCAGCAGTTGACCACGAAGCGCGCTCTCTCGGGATCCAGTTTGCGGCGCAAACGACTTGCGTGCGAATCGAGCGTGCGGGTCTTGGTCGGCGCCCGGTAGCCCCAGACCTCACCCAGCAGCTCACGCTTGGAAAAGACCCGGTGCGGATCCGTGGCGAGCACCCTCAGGAGCGAGAACTCTTTCTTGGACAGCCGCACCTCGCGCCCGCCGACCCAGGCGCGGCGTCGGTCTGGGTCGACGACGACGTCGCCGACCCGCATCGGACCGCTGCTGCGCTGGTCCACCCGCCGCAGCACCGCCGCGATCCGCGCCCGCAGCTCCGAGTAGACATAGGGCTTGACCACGTAGTCGTCGGCTCCGAACTCGAGACCCCGCACGCGGTCTTGCTCGGTACCGCGCCCGCTGAGGACGATCACCGGCAGACGGGGGTCGAAGCGCGAGACGATGCCGTCCGCTTCGCGGATCTCCTGCAGCACGTCGAGCCCCGAGGCATCGGGCAGGGTCAGGTCGAGCAGCATCAGGTCCGGCTGCTTGTAGCGGCAGAGCCGCAGCGCGTCGGAAGCGCTCGGCGCGGGCAACACGCCAAAGCAATCGGCGACCAGGTTGTCGCAGAGCAGCTCGAGCGTCGGGGCGTCGTCCTCGCAGACGACGACGCTGGCGATTTCTCGTCTCTTGGGAAGCATGCACCCCCTAAGGGCGCCGAGACGAAAACTCTCCCCCTTTCACGGGCACAGAGGGGACGCAAAGCTCGGAGCTAGCGGGCAGCTCGAGCACGGCGCCGGCCCGCCGGTCCCGGGCAAGGCGGCGCGGCGGCACCTCTCGCTTCACCGAACAGATCCGGCCGTCGCGGTCGAGGAAGACGAGATCGAGCGCGAAGCGCATGCCGAAGGTGTGAACACTGCAGCAACTCGGGATCAACAGCCCGGCGCCCGCCTCGGCGAGGTCGAGATGGGAGAGGCCGAGCAGGCGCACGCATCGGGTCGAAGCGAGGGGAAAGTCGCGGGCGAGGACAGAGGCCGTGGGGAGATCTCGGAAGCGTCGGGCCGTCACAGCCGCCCAAGTGCGCAGCCGCCGTTTCTCTCCCCTCGTCGAAGCGTCGCGACGCGCAAAACCTCGTTCAGCGGTCGCCCCCACGAGACACGGGACTACGATGACAGGCATGATCCAGCACCTGCCGTTGCTGGGCTGGCGACGGCGGAATGGGCTTCAACTCAATGAACAAGAAGACGACCCGCAGAGGGAACTACGAGTCTGGCTCCGACTACGTGCTCGAGTACGGCGAGCTCCGCTTTGCCTTCAACGAGGAGGACTTCGGCCAGCGCGTCGAGCAGGCCGCGGTCAAACTCGGCTTCGTCCAGCAGGGACTGAGCGGCGAGGAGCTCGACGATCTGCTCGACCTCGCCGTCAACGGCGAGATCTCCGAGCCCAACTCGGAGCTGGGCGAGCACATCAACGTCAACTGGGAGGACCTCGTTGGCCCCTCCAACCGCAGCCTCGTCCACTGGCTGCGTCGCCTAGTCTTCCGCGGCGCCTGGCTCGACCAGCGGGTCAAGGAGGGTGAGCTCGACGTCGTCTTCGACGACGCCACGCAGACCTTCGGCTACGTCCAGCCCGACCGCAGCAACGAGCTGATCGAGCTCTCCAAAGAGCCGTCCTGGCGTCGCATCGCCTACCGCCGCTGAGGCCGTCTGACCAAGCAGATCAAGGACGCAGGCCGTGTGGCGTGCTCCGCACGCGAACGGCCGAGGACGCCGAGATGCGCCGGTCAGACGACCTCAGCCAGTTTTCTCTACTGCCGCAACGACCGTGAGCGAGCCGGATCCAGCTGCGCCGAGGCCAGCGTCGAAGAGCTCGCGAGCCTCGTCGGCACCGGCGAAGGTCTCGGCGAAACGGCTCAGGGAATCGATCAGGACGATCACGTCCTCGCCGCCGCCGGCCCGGGCGCGAGCCTGAGCGAGGGCGTCCTCGGCGTGTTTCGCCTTGCCGGCGGAGACGATCTCGGCTTTGGGCGCCTCGCGCTTCCAGTCGGCGAGCTCCTCCGGTGTCGGGTCGATGAGCAGGGCGATCGGGTCGGGGCCCTCGGAGGCGCCGGACAGCTCCGCGGCCACCTCACGCAGCATCGCCGTGCAGGCGGCGCGGCTCTCGGCGTAGACGATCGCCTGGCGGCCGGAGCCGGCGGGCAGAAGCAGGTCGTGAACACGGACGCCCTTGGGGCGACGGCCCCAACGTCGGCGGCGCCGTTTTCGTTTGGGACGCTCCGAGGAGGACGCCTCGTCGGCGGGTGGCGCAGCCGCGACAGGCTCGCGTGGCGGAGTCGGCTGCTGCCGCTCGCTTTTCTGGCCTTCGCGCGGTTTGCGCTCCTGACGGTCACCGCGCGGCTCGCGGTCGCCACGCCCCTCGCGGGGTTTGCGGCTGCGATTGCGCTGCCGGCCCTGACCCGAGCTCGCGCCGGAGCGCTCGCGGTTGGGTTTCGGCGCCCCGCCGCCATTTCCGCCGGCGAGCTTGTCGATCAACTCGGCGCGGGGCAGCATCCGGTAGCGCTCGACGCCGGCGTCGGCGGCGAGCTCGTGCAGCTCGGCAATGTGCTTGGACTCGAGTTCGGCTTTCGTCATCGTGGTTGCAGGCTATTCAACCCGCCGCCGATTCGTCCTGAGGCGCGATCGGGCGGCTGCCCGGAGGGACAGTCGCCCGATCGCGCTCAACCGCGCGGGCCCGGCGATGCTATTCGTCCGCAATCCACATTTTGCCGGGTTTCACGCCTTCGTATTCAGCGAGGTAAAAGGCGACCGCCGGGCAGGCCCCCGCCGAACCGGCGCCTTTTTCCAGTTTCTGATTCACCGTGGGGAGCCAGGTCATGCCGCCCACGATGCTCACTTCGAGGATGTTTTTGCCGTAGAAGCAGACGACGGTTTTGCCCAGGCAACTGAGTTCGACCCGCGGCTGGCCGCCGCCGCCTTTTTCGACGATGCTCCAGAGGCCGTTGGTCCCGGCGGTAAATTCGATTGATCCCTGGTAGGGCCTGCCCAACGAAGTGACGGTGCAATTGTTGAGGCCGCCGGTGGCGGGGCAGTTAGCGCCGCCCATCCAGCCGAACGTCGCACCGGTAACTTCAGAGAGCACCGGCGTGCCCGTGCCGCCGCCTTCGTTCGTCGTTTTCGCGTTTATCACCGATTCGTTGCAGGCGACTTCGAAGGCCAGTTCGAAGACACCTGATTCATTGAATTTTCCGGCCCTGAATACGGCGAATTTCCCGCCTACCAGTTTTGCTTCAAGCGCCTCTCCGGTTTTGTAGAATTTCCCGGCTTTGCATTTGGCGCTATTTTCTTCGCACAATCGCGCCGCCGAGGCGGGTGCCGCTGGGGCAAGCATCGCCGCCATGACCACGCACAAGGCGAGGCAAAGAGCCTTCGAATACCTCATCGCTCTCCTTTCCGGGCGTCTTCCGACGCCGGATCAATGCCGCCCGACCGGAGCCACGCAGGCCGAGCGGCGCCCGTCACCGCAATGCCCTTTCTAGCAGGCGTTGATCTACTAATCAATTATTTTGATGCGCTGCTGTTGACCTCGACAGCAGCGGCAGACCAGGCCTCGGCCTCGCGCTTGACCTGCCGTCGTGACCAGCCGAGCTCATCGCCGAGCACGACGGCTACCGAGCGGGCGACGTCGCGGCCGCGCAGTTGTGGCGCCGCCAGGAGCCCGAGCCGGGTACGGCGCAGGAGCACGTCGGCGACGCTGCGCGCCTGCTCGAGCCTCGCCGCGATCGCCACCTCGGCAAGCAGGTCGGGGCGGCCGGGGACGATCGGCGCGGCCAGCTTCGGGTCCTCGCGAGCGAGGCGCAGCACGGCCCGCGCCGCATGTCCATAGCGGAACTCGAGCTGGGCGACGGTCGCCTCCCCCACCCCCTCCGGCACCTCGAGATCCGCCGGCCGCGCCTCCATGCCGAGCGGGATCTCCGCCGTGTGGCAAGGCGCCTCGCGACCCTCGCGCTCGACCAGGCGGTCGACCGTCTGCTTCGCCATCCGCCTCCAGGTGGTGAGCTTGCCACCGGTGATCGTCAGCATCCCCGACGAGGTCTCATACAGCTCGGCTTTGCGCGAGATGTCGACCGACTTCTTCGGGTCGCCGGTGGAGAGCAACGGCCGCACGCCGGCGTAGGCGCCGACCAGATCGGTGTCGCTCAGGGAAATGCCGAAGAAGGCATTGACCGCATCGAGCAGGTACTCGACGTCGGCCTCGCCCGGTCGTGGGTAATCGATGTCGCCCTCGTAGTCGTTGTCGGTGGTGCCGATCAGCGTCCTGCCGTACCAGGGAAGGGCGAAGATGTGGCGGCCTTCCCCGGCGGGGACGATGCAGGCCGCGCTGCCGGTGGAGAGATCGTCGCGGTCGACCAAGACGTGGGTGCCGCGGCTGGGCGAGATCCGCGGCACGTCCTCCTCGTCGGCCACCTCGGCGCCGATCCGGTCGGCCCAGACCCCGGTCGCGTTGACGACGCTGCCGGCCTCGACCTCGAAGCGCTCGCCCGACTCGGCCTCGACCGCAGCGACGCCGACCGCGCGACCGTCTCGAGTCAGCACCTCGGTCACCTCGGTGCCGTTCAGCATCACCGCGCCGAAGCGCTCGGCCTCGCCGAGGATCGTCAGCACCAGCCGCACGTCGTCGGTCTGGCAGTCGTAGAAGAGGTAGGCGCCGCCCGGGTCGCGCGACTCCAGCGAGGGCACCATCTCGAGGAGCTCGTCGCGGCCGATCGTGCGATGGCGATCGGGCGACCAGTAGAACTCCGCGTCCTCGTCCTTGGAGGAGCGCATCTCGCGACGGCTGCGGCCGACCCGCGTGGTCGCCATCACGTCGTACATGTTGAGCCCCATGCCGAGTTTGCGGTCGCGCCGCTCCTCGCCGAAGGAGGGGACGAGGAACGGCGTCGGGTAGACGAGGTGCGGCGCCAGCTGCACCATAAGCTGGCGCTCCAGCAGCGCCTCGCGGACCAGGCCGAGGTCGAAGTTCTGCAGGTAGCGGAGACCGCCGTGGACCATCTTCGAAGAGCGACTGGACGTGCCGACGGCGTAGTCGCCGCGCTCCAGCAGCGCCACCGAGTAGCCGCGCGAGGCCGCGTCGAGGGCGACCCCGGCGCCGGTGATGCCGCCGCCGATCACGACCACCTCGAAGCTCCGGCCGGCGATCTCCTCCAAGGCTGCGGCGCGGGTCAGCATCAGTCTAGATAGGTGGTCGTCTGCGCCACCGGCGGGCGCTCCGGCGCCTCTTTGTCCTGCCGCAGCCGGCCGAGGTGCAGGAGGCCGACGAAGCGCTCGCCGTCGGGCAGGCCGACGGCGGCGCGGCCCTCGGGCGAGCGCAGCAGGCCGGGAGTACGCCAGTAGCCGGCGAGGCCGCGGGCGTGAGCGGCGAGCAGGACGATGTAGGAGGCGACCGCGGCCGTGTGCAGATCCTCCTCGTCCTGGACCGGATCGCCCGAGAGCACGCAGGAGACGACGATCAGCGTAGGAGCACGGTCGAGCTTTGCGGCGCCCTCAGCCCCGGCCGCCCCCTTCAACCGCTCAAGCGCCCGCGTCCCGACGACGCGAAAGCGCCAGGGGGCGGTCAGGTTGTGATTCGGCGCCCAGCGCGCCAGCTCGAGCAGCTCCTCGATCTGCTCGCGCGTGAGCGCCTCCGGCCCAAAGGCCTTGTGGGTGCGGCGAGTGCGAATCGCGGTCTCGACATCCATCTCGCGAGCGTATAGCCCGTCGGCTACCAGCTGAAACGGCGGCCCAGCAAGAGCACGCTGCCCAGCGCCACGCCGGCGGTGGCCAGGCCGACGCCGAGTGGCGCCCAGGGCTCGGGGCCGGGGGTGTCGCTTGCTTCGAAGCGGGGCGCGGCGGGCTCGGCGGTAGCCGATTCGACTTCGTCGCCCTCGGGGATGACCGCTTGGGGAACCGCCGGAATGCCGCCGCCTCCACCCGCAGGCGACTTGGCCGAGGGACTGCCGCCGGGGGCAGTCGCCGGCGCGGCGCTGCCGGTGCCGGCGTGGTTGAGCGATTCGGCCAATTCCTCGCTCGAGCCAGCGGACGGAGGCGTTACGGGGGTCGCCGAGCCCAGGTCGCTGCTGGGCGGCGGGGCGGGCGCAGCGCGCGGGACCGGGGGCACCGGGAAAGAAGCTCCGGCCGTTGCGGCCAGGACCTGGCCGGTGACCCAGACGGGCGTCTGGTCGCTCGACGCGGAGTAGCGGTAGTGGCCATCGGCGTCCTGGCGGGCGGCGAGGTATTCGAGCGGGCTCTTGCCCTGCTCCCGCACCGAGGCGGGATCGGTGCCCACCGCCACCATCCCCTGCACGGCCCAGGCGGTCGACTGGGCGTTGACCGCGCCGGAGGTTCCGAGCGGAAAGCCGCCGCTGGGGCGCTGGGCGTTGCGCAGGTAACCGAGGCCGTGCTTGGCGACGTTGCTGTCGGGCATCGCCTGCATCGCGGCGCCGGTGCCATCGGCGGTGCTCGGCGAGCCGGGCACGTCGCCCCAACCGCCATCGCCATTCTGGACCTTGGCAAGCCAGGAGATCGACTGGTCGATGCCGCCCCCGCCCGCGGCACGCAGCGCGATCACCGCGAAGGCCGTCGACCCTGGCCAACCTTCGTAGGAGCCGTTGTTGCGGCGCTGTCCGGCCAGCGCCGAGACCAGGTCGCGACCGCCGAAATCGTGCGGGTCGACGCCGGCGCCCTCGAGGGCGAGGATCGTGCGGGCGTAGTCGCCGGGGCTGCTCAGCTCGTCGACGTGGCTGCGCAGGTAGCCGACCGCGTTGTGGCCCTCGCTGGATATGTCGAGCGGGTTGCGCCCGGATGCCTCGAGGCCCAGCATCGCCCAGGCGGTCATGTCGGTCGCCGAGGCGTGGCCGGGCGAAGCCCCCCAGCCGCCATCGGCGTTCTGCGCCGCGGCCAGCCAGTCGGCGGCGCGACTCGTCTCGGAGGCCTGCGCGCGGGCCGGAAGCACGCTGGCCAACGCAAGCGCCAGCAGCAGCACCGAGACCACCGCCGGGGCGTGCCACTCGAAGCGCTCGCGGAAGCGGACCAGCATCCGGATCATCGCCGGCCCGGCGATCAGGGCGAGGGCCGCGTTGCCGATCGCGTGGGCGGCGTCGAAGGGCACGGCGCGGGCCTCCAGGGCGAGGAAATGCTTGACCGAGAGGTCCCCTCCGTAAGTCGCCATCAAAGAGAAGTTCAGCAGAGCCCCGTACGCGACGCCGGCAAAGGCGCAGACGGCGGCCAGGGTGAGACGCCCCGCACGCGGCCGCACGACCGCCAGGCCGGCGCCCAGGATCCCGCACATCCCCCACCCCGCCATCTGCCACGGGGTCCAGGGGCCCTGCCCGAACCAGAAGTTGGAGACCAGCGCGGACAGGCCGCCGACCGCGAAACCCGGCGCCGGGCCGAGCGCGAAGCCGGCGAAGATGACGATGTCGGTGGTCGGCTTGACGTTCGGCAGCGCGGCGAAGGCGACCCTGCCGGCGATCGCGAGCGCCGCGAGGGCGGCCACCAGGGCGACGACCTGCGAGGTCGGCCGCGAGCGCTCGTACCAGGCGAAGCCGGCGAGCAGAGCGGCGCCGAGGATCAGGAAACTGGCCAGCTCCCAGCTCATCGCGGCTGCTCCCGTTCGAGCGCGGCGGCGCCCTGCTCCGGGGCGATCACGCCGGGGAGGTCGAGGATGCGCGCGACCTCGGTGGCGAAGTACCAGCCGCCGGAGAGGATCTCGGCGGCGCTGCCGTCGGCGATCGCGACCCCGTCGCCCATCAGCACGACTCGTTCCGCAAAAGCTGAGGCGAACTCGACGTCATGGGTGGCGACTACAACGCCCGCGCCGCTACCGGCCAATCCCTCGATCAGCTCAACCAGGTCCTGCCGGCGAGCCCGATCCATGCCCCGCGTCGGCTCGTCCAGTGCGATGAGGCCCGGCAACTCGTCCCCATCCATGCGCCCGGCCAGCGCAATCGCGAGGGCCAACCGCTGCCGCTCGCCGCCGGAAAGATCGCGGGGGTCCGAATCGATCTTGTGCTCCAACCCGACAATCCGCAAGGCCGCCAAGCCTTCGTCGCCCGGCAGCTCGTCACCGACCCGCTCGCGCACCAGATAGTCGCTTGGGTTCTGGGTCAGCAGAGCCATCTCACCTGAAACCTCGGTCTTCCCCCGCACCGGCTCGACGAGACCCGCCAGCGTTCGCAACAGCGTGCTCTTGCCTGCGCCGTTGCGACCCATCAGGGCTACGCGCTCGCCGCGGTCGATCTTCAGATCCACCCCCCGCAGCACATCCCGCCTCGAATCCCCCTCGCCCAGCTCGACCCAAAGGTTCTGTACCTCGGCGGCAATAGTGCCGGGAGAGGGACGGGGGTCCTGGGCGGGCGCGGCGTCCTGTTTTTCGCACTGCCCGCTTGGCGAGAGACGACCGCTCAAAGGCGAAAAACCCAGCGCGCGCCCGGGACCCCCGTCCCTCTCCCCCTTACCAGCTCGCTCCTCGCGATCGCCAAGGATGGTTCGGGCGTCTCTGACTCCTACGGGGAGGGGTTCGATTCCCGCAAGCGAGAAGAGACGTGCGGCGGGGGTCTCCAGGGCGGTGTCGGCTTGCTGGGCCCAGGCGAGGAAGTCTCTCGGACGGCCATCGAAGGAGATTGAGCCCGAGGCCATCGCGATGACTCGGTCGGCGGCGGCTAGACAGCGCTCCAAGCGATGCTCGGCCAAGAGGATCGTTACCCCCCACTCCTCGTTCAGGCGGCGGAGAAGCCAGATGAGCTCGTCGCCCGCCACGGGGTCGAGTTGGGACGTGGGCTCGTCGAGGAGAACGAGCTTGGGGCGAGTTACGAGAGCTGCCGCAAGGGCGACTCGTTGGAGCTCTCCGCCCGAGAGGGTGTCTACGGTGCGGTTCAGGAGGTGCGGGATCGCGAGGGCAAGCGCTACCTCCTCCACAGCGCGAGCTCGTGACGCTTGTGGATCGCCCCGCATCTCCAGTGGAAGCTCGATCTCCGCGGCTACGGTGGTCGAGACGATCTGGGTCTCGGGGTCCTGGGCCACGTAGCCGACTGCGGCCGCCAGCTCTCCCGGACCGGCGGCGATCGCGTCGATGCCGGCTACGTGGACGCTGCCCTCGATCTCACCGCCGTGGAAGTGCGGCACCAGGCCGCAGGCCGCGCGCAACAGGGTCGTCTTACCGCAGGCGGAGCGTCCCGCCAGGAGGGCGAATTCCCCTGGTGCCAGCGTCAGCGAGACGTCGCGCAGCGCGTATCCGACATTCACCCCCTTCTGGTGTGGTGAATGTCGGATGCGCGCTGCGGCGGGATAGAGATACGAAAGGCGCTCGATCGCAAGTGCCGGTGCTGCGCGTGGCGGGGCGGAGAGCTCAGGCATGGCGCCTCCTCGGGGCCAGGCCGGAGAGGACGATCAGCGCCGAGAGGGCGACGGTTCCCGGGCCGAGGCCGATTGCGATCGTCGGGTAAGCATGGAACTCGTCTGCGCCCAAAAACAGACCGGCGATCGCGGCGCCCAGCACAATCGCCCCAACGCAATAAAAACATCTGTCATATCGAGTTTTGAAACGCATCCTGCCGCGCCCTGGACCAAGCGAGGGTAGGACGCAGGGAGGGCGGTGAGGGGAGCGCACTTGTTTGTGCGGGACCCGATCCAACCGACTGAGGACACCCCCTCGCGCAGTGTCCAGGCGCGTCAGGGCGTAGCCGCGTAGCTCCAGGGTCGCTGCCACGTCCACGGCTCGGTCGAGAGAGCCCGCCATCAGGCGGCGGAGCAGCGTGGCGCGGCCGATCGGCGCCGCTGCCGGTCCGCGCAGGCGGGCGGCGTCGCGCAGGCGGGCGGCGTCGGCGACTGCCACCGGGACGAGACGGGAGATCAGCGCCGCGGTCAGCGCCGAGCGTCCGGCAATTGGACGCAGCCCACGCAGCACGCGATCCGGGTCGACGCAAGCCGAGTAAACGGCGAAGGCGATCATCGCCACCCCCGCCCGCAGGCCCAGGATCGCGCCTTCGACCATCGCCTCGGCGGTGATGTCGACGCGGCCCAGTAGCGGTGCCTCGCCGAGCCGCAACAGCACGGTCTCACCGCGGTCGACGACGAGGACGTTGACGACGACGATCAGCAGGGCCAGGGTCAAACCCATCCGCAGGGCGATGCGCACGGCGCTGCCGGCCCCGGCGCTGTAGCCGGCCAGCGCCGCGGCGACCCCCACCGCCGCCAGCACCAGTGGGTTGGAGTAGAGGAAGGCGGTGGCGACGAAGGCGCCGAGATATACGACGGCGGCGCCCGGCGAGGCTGCCTGCAGCGGCCCCGGTCGCGGCGTGTAGGCGAACGGCGATCTCATGACGGTCTTACCGGCAGCGGCGTCTCCGGGCCGCCTTCGGTTGCCACCGCGTAACGGTCGCGCAGATGGGCGACGTCCAGGAGGCCGGCGGCGGCCAGCACGCCTGCCGCAGTCGCGCCACTGACGATCCAGACCGGCGGCGCTTCGAAGCGGCGGGTGGCGGCGACGAGGCCCGCGTCGGGGCCGAAGTCGCGTGCCGGATCGCCGGCTTCGTCGAGCCCATGCAGCCGGTAACCGCCGGCTTCCCGGGTGAAGTCGGCGAAGACCCCGCTCACCTGCGGGCCCTGCTCCAACTGCGCCGCGGCCGGGTCTTCACGCAACCGCGCCCAAGGGCCGACGAGAACCCGGATCGCGTCGTCGGAAGGCTCCGCCGCCAGAACGACGCCGGCCGCGGCGAGCTTGCTACGGGCCGCCGCGCAGGCGGCGCCGGCCGCGCGGCATTCGAGCGCCACCGGATGCGACTTCCCTTCGTAGCCGTCGAGGAGCGGCTGCGGCCAGGAGCCGACCACGGCCGGGACCCGCTCGGCGGCTGACCAGTTGCGGTAGTCCCACCAGATCGCCTCGCCGCCGTGCAGGGCGAAATCGGCCGCGCCGACCGGGGCCTCGACCCCGTCGACGTAAAAGAACCAGTCGAAGGAATGGCCGAAGCGCTCATCCGCTTCGAGCCCGTCGATCGCCTGCACGAAGCCGCCGCTGTAGCGGGTCGAGATCTTCGCTTCGCGGTCGAGCACCCGCATCACCGTGTCCGATTCCGAGGCCTCGTCGCTCGTCGGCGGCTGCACCTGCTCCGCGCCGTAATCCCGGGTCACCGTCAGCGAGACCTCGCCGACCCCCGAGCCCGGGCCGAAACCGCAGCCGGCGGCCGCGAGCGCCGCTGAAAGCAGCGCAATCGCAGCCGCCGTGCCACGGCTCATGCTCATGGAACCGGGCAGGCCCCGTTCGCATCGCACATCACAACCGTGCCGGCGTTCGAGGGGATGTCCTTGCCGCGAGTGGCAGTGAGCGTCGCGCCTTCGCTCAGGGTCACCGTCGCGTGCCCGCTGGCGTCGGTAGGCCCCGATGCGCCGGTGACCGTCGCCCCGGCGGCCGGCTTCCTCTTGCCCTTGTCGTCGTAGGAGAAGACGCTGACCTGAAAGGGCTCGCCGGGATGGGCGCTGAACGGCGCGACCAGCGAGAGCTCGTTCGGGTAGGGGTACGGCTCCAGGGCCCAGAGCACTTCGTCCCCGGGCTTCAGCTTCACCGCGTCGCCGCCCAGTTCGGGGTTCTTGTGGTTGACCTTCAGGTACCAGGAGAGCTTTGAGGTCGCCTTGAAGCCGCCGACCCCGCAGATCCCCAGGCCGAAGTCGAAGGCATCGGTGAGCAGTAGCGGCTTCAGCGCGCTGGTCGACTTCGCCGCTTGGCCGAGCAGGCCGAGCGCGGTGGCACCCTTGATCGTCGCCGCCTTGCCGCTGCCCGCGGTGCCCTTGCCGAAGCAGGTCGCCTTGCGGCTGGTCGGCACCGAGACGGTGCCGGTTCTGAGCGTCGTTTCGGCGATGGTCTTGCCGCCGCCGACCACGCGCAGCTCGGCCGGGACCTTTGCCACGGCGAGCGCGGCGGTCGAAAGCACCAGGGTGAAAGCCAGCGCGCACACGGCGGCCAGCCGGAACGGAATGAGTCTTGGCATTTAAGCCACCCTTTCCTCGAGGGTCGTCATGGCTGGCCGGGGACAGGTCTCCTGGCTTCCGGGAATCGGTCCGCCGCACCTTCCCGGGGGCTCTGTGTCGCCTCCAGTGGCCGGCGCGCAACGCACGCCCGCGGCACCCTTCTCCCGGTCACAGTGGCGGGACCGCGCCGGTTTCGCACCGGACTTCCCTTGACCACCGACCGAATGTACGCGGGCGAGTCTATCCCGCGTCGGGACCGCCGCGAGGCCTAAGGGTGCTTCTCGGTGTCCTTGGGCGACTCGAAGGCAGCGAGCGCGACGGTCATCGGGATCGGCTTCTCACCGGACTCCGCCATGCGAAGGTTCGCCTCCTTCTGCTCCTCGAAGAGCCAGTGGAAGATCGCGTCGACGCGCTCGAGCACGTTTTTCCAGCCCTGCTCGTCGAGAAGAAGCGGCATCCAACTGAAGTGGCGATCCTCGCGGGCATCGATCGTGCCGGCCTCCATTGCCTTCCTCACCCGCTCGCTCAGTTCTTCGAAGATCCCCCCACTGATCATTTCCTTCATCGACTGCGGCAAGGGAGACCAGATCTCGTTGTAGAAAACGGCAGCCCGGGTGGCCCGGTAGAAGTGCTCTACCGCCCCCCGGCGCTTGCCGCCAGTCTCTGTCCTGGTCTGGAAGAGCCAGCCGAATTCGGCAAGTAGATCGAATGCGCGTGAGACCCTCGAGATCGAGCCCCCGCCAAACTCTTCATGGAAGCTTTTCGGGCTCATCTCCCGCATGTTCAGCTCCGCCACGATCTTGATCCGCAGCTCGTCGGCCATGAGTTTCGCCACGCGAAGCGTGTAGGGCACATCGAGTTGAATTCTCGTCCCGTCCTGGTTCGTCATTCAATTCCTCCAATGCTCTCCGCTTGGCCGAATGGTCCCACGGAGTCTATGCGGTCTTGTAGCGGAACTGTCTGAGTCCCCGAATAGTTCGCGCCGCTTCCTACAAACGCTCTGGTTTTTCTGAGCATTCTCACTCGGGAAAGGGGTGATCGGATGAAGCTCGTAGCAAGCGGAAGCGCCCTGCCAGTTCTTTCCATTTCGAAGAACGGCTAGCGACACGGTCGTCTGGCCCCGTACCGCCGGCACCCGCCGTGCGGTCCGGGGCCCCACACCCCCACCCGGGCAACCGCCGGGGGACTGCCAGACGAAGGGATTCCATGTCGATTGGTCGCAACATTCGATGTGAAAACGACACTAAATATTCCTACACTGCCGCCGAAATTCCTTAACGCCCCGTTCGTTTGGGCCGATCCGGATTGAGAGAGGATGCGCGAGATGAGAGAGGAACGGGGAAATCGGGGCAAGAACAGGCGCGTCCGGAAGAAGGGCAGGCCCGGCCAACGGATGCGCAAGGCCGAACAACCCCGACCCCGCAGGCGGCCGACTCGCCAGCGCAGCCGCGCCATCCTGATCAAGGCCATGGCGCACCCTCTGCGATGCCGCCTGCTGCGCGAGATCAACGAGGAGGGCGCTCCGCTAAGCCCCGCCCAGCTGGCAAAGACGCTTGATTTGCCGCTGGCCGTGGTCACCTACCACGCCACCGTCCTGCAGCGATGCGGCGCGGTCGAAGTGGCCGCCGAGAAGGACGGGTAGTCGAGCGCTCCTGAACGTTCGTCCGTCTTGCTTGGACCGGTGCGATGTCCCGGCTTAGGCTCGCCCCGGATCTGGAAACCGGGACGTTTACGGAGGGGATATGAAGCAGGGGATCTGGCGGCACTCGCCGGCGTTGGCGATCGCGGTCATCGCGCTGTTCGTGGCGCTCGGCGGCAGCGTCTACGCGGCGAAGATGGCAAAGCTCGACGGCAGGGCGATCAGGGCCAAGTCGATCCCCGGCAACCGGGTGAAGCCGCACTCGATCGCCGCCAACCGGCTGATGCCGGGCGTCATCGGCGGCGGTGGCGCGAGCGGTCCGCTGACGGGCGCCGACATCAACGAGCTGACCCTGGGCCAGGTGCCGAGCGCGACCCACGCCGACTCCGCCGACACGGCGCAGAGCGCCGTCGACGCACAGACGGCGCTCAACGCGGTCAACGCCGTCGACGCAAAGACGGTCAACGGGCACAGCGTCGGCTGCCTGCCCGGCACGGAGCCGTTCGCCGGCGCCTGCTGGGAGAGCTCGGCGAGCAGCGCCGTCGACGCGCCCACCGCGGCCCGCAAATGCGCTGCCCGCGGCGGTGAGCTGCCCGCGGCGCTGCAGCTCGCCGCCTTCGCCGAAGAGCCCGGCGTCAACCTCGATTCGGGCGATGAGTGGTCCGGGGACATTCCCGTCGTCTCTGGTCCAAATGTCTACGCGACGGTGACAGTCTCTGCGACTTCAGTGATCGATATGGACATCTCGAATCTCACCCACGCCTACCGCTGCGTGATCCCGCTTTTGACCTAGCTCTATCCTCCTTCCGATGCGAATGGGCCCGCACAGCGCCAGGTCTCGCGCTGCCGGCGCGCTCGCGACGCTTTGCGTCCTGCTCGCGGCGCTCGCCGCCCCGGCGGGCGCCGGGGCCGAGGCCCGCCTCCACCCCGCCGCCGCGACGAGCCCCGGCGAAGCGGCGCGGACCGCCGGCTACTGGACCGCTGCGCGGATGCGCGCGACGCCGCCGCTCGACGCGCAGCCCGGCGCCGGCCTCACCGCCCTCGCCAGCTTCGCCCACGTCCCCGAACCGACGGTCGCCCCCAACGCCGTCAACGGCCGGCTCTTCGTCCGCCAGGGGAACAGGGGCGGCTTCTGCTCGGCGACGGCGATCGACAGCGCCAGCCGCAAACTCGTGCTGACCGCCGGGCACTGCGTCAACTCCGGGCCGCAACCGCCCAACGGCCACAGCGTCTGGTCGGACCTGCTCGAGTTCGTCCCCGCCTACAGCGGCGGCACCGCGCCCTTCGGCGCCTTCATCGCCCACCGCGACTCGGTCTTCGCGCCGAAGCAGTGGGTCAAGTTCGGCAACCCCAACTTCGACATGGGGGCGATCCTGGTCACGCCCAACGCCGAAGGCGTCAACGTCGCCGACGCGGTCGGCGGTGGCGCCACGATCGTCACCGACCTCAGCCGCAAACAGAACTTCCAGACCTTCGGCTATCCCGGCAGCTCGCGCTGGATGCAGAGCTGCGAATCCCCCTACGTCGGCGACGACGTCATCACCTACCGGATCCCCGGCCCGCCGACGATCGCGATCGGCTGCCACTGGCTGCCCGGCGCCAGCGGCGGCGGCTGGCTGATCGAAGGCGGCACGGCGATCGACGGCTTGACCAGCTACGGCAAACCGGGCGACCGCCAGCACACCTTCGGCCCCTACTTCAGCAAGCGCAACGTCGGCCGGCTCACCGCCGGCCTCTAGGGCTTAGGTTCCCAGCAGATCTCGGTAGAAGCGGTAGTCGCGCCGGTCGGGGCGAAGGTTGGCGGCAAGCGCCAGGTGGTGACGAGCGCGCTCCGTTTCTCCGGTCTTGGCAAGGGCCCGGCCGAGACAGAAGTGGGCGAAGTCGTTGACCTGGTGGGTGTCGACCACGGCCTCGAACTCGGCCACGGCGGCGGCAAAGCGCCCGCAGCGGAAGTAGGCGCGGCCCAGCGCCTCGCGCACCGAGGACTTCTCGGGGGCGCGGCGGGCGGCCATCTCCAGCGGCCCGGTCGCTTGCTCGAAATCGGCCTCCTCGAGCAGCTCGATCCCACGCCGGTAGAGCGTGAAGGTGGAATCGCCCTCGAGCGAGGTGGACATAACGCAAAGTGTAGGCATCCGCACAGCGCGCCAAGCCGCGTTTACGGTCGCGCGGCGACGCCGCATGCAGTTTCGACCGGGCTCAGCCGACCGCGTCGGCCCAGTCGCGCAGACGCCCCGAGAACTGCGGAGTCCCCGGACCGACCTCGACGATCTCGTCCGCGGGGATGTCGGCGCGGCGCGCGGCGGCGCGGATCGCCTCGGGCGAGGGAGCCTCATACAGGCAGTAAGAGCGACGGCGGTCGGCGCTGAGAAAGGAGAAGAGCCAGCGCACGCTCTCGTCGCCGTTGATCTCCTCGATCAGCTGGACGTCGCCATCCTGGAGATCGAGCTGATCGGCGAAGCTGCGCTCGATCATGTAAAGCGCCATGCGCTGATCGTAGCGAGGTTTTGAACCAATGAGAGACCGGAGCGGGTTTCAGGCGAGCCCGTGCCGGTGCGCGTAAGAGGCCGCCTCGGTGCGGTTGGCGCACCCGGTCTTGCGCAGGATGCTGCGGATGTGGTTGGCGGCGGTGTGCCCGCTGATCGTCAGCGCCTCGCCGATCTCGCGGTTGCTGAGGCCCTGCGCGACCAGCTCGATGATCTGCGCCTCGCGCGGCGAGAGCCCGTCCGGAAGCCCACCACCCGCCGGCACGACCCCCAGCGAGCGGATCTTGCCGAGCAGCCCGGCCATGCCGATCTGCTCCGCGAGCGCATCGGCCTCGCCGAGCAGCGCCTCCGCCCGCTCGCGTCCATCGTCGCCCTGTCCGAGCAGGGTGCGCGCGTACTCGTAAGCGGTGTGGGCCACCCAGGTCGACGCCTCCATGCGCCGGTTCAGCTCCAGGGCGGCTTCGAAGTGGCGCTCGGCGCCCTCGCCGTCCCCCAGGGTCGCGGCGAGCATGCCCAGATAGCGGTCGGCGGCTCCGTAGCAGGCGACCAGGTGGCCGATCATCACGTTGCCGCCGGAAAGCGGCGCCAGCTCGGGGTAGAGGATCGCGGCCATCTCCTCGTCGCCGAGCGCCGCGCTGGCGTCGGTCAGGTAGGCGAGGGTGGCGAGCCAGAGCGAGTCGCGAAAGCCGTCGATGCCGGCCGCCGCGAGGCGCGCGAGCTCCCGCCTCGCCTCGTCCTCCATCCCGAGCTCGGCGAGCACGGCGACGAGCCCGGGTTGCCACGGGCCGATGCGCTCGGGCTCGCCGGCGAGCAACCTGACCGCCGGTGCCAGCTCGGCCAGGCGGCCCTGCTCGCGGCGGATGCTGAACATCTGGATCCCGTAGGTGCCGGAGGCGTCCCGACCGCTCATCAGCCGACCCCACTCTTCGGAGCGCTGCGCCTTCGCCTCGGCTTCCGCCAAACGGCCGTCGCCGAGGGCGATCGCCGAGCTGTAGTGCGCGGCGATGTGATGCATGAAGGGCTGCGCCGTCCGCTCGGCCATCTCCTCCAGGACGGCGACCTCGGCACGTGCCGGCTCGAGGTCGCCGAGAGCGACGAAGGTCGGCACCCGCCAGGCCATCGCCTCGGTGCGAAGCTCTTCGTCGCGCAGCTCCTCGGCCAGATCCCTCGCCTCGGTCAGCATCGCCAGGATCTCCTCGAGCGGGCTGGTCCCGCGCGACCAGTACGAGCCGATCAGCACCCTGGCCAGCCCGGGGCGATCGCCGCGACGACGCGCCAGCGCGACCGCATTGCCGCGGACGATCGCCCCGCGCTCGCGCTCGCCCTGAAAATCGAGGGCGCGGGCAAGGCCGGTGAGCAAGCCGACGCGCAGCTCGTCATCGCCCTCGCCCAGGGCGCCGATGCCCTCCTCGAGCAGCTCGATCGAGTCCTGGATCCCGATCCCCGGGCGCCAGCAGGCATCCGCGTAGCCGATCGCGGCGCGGGCGAGCAGCTCGGCGCTGCCCTGCTCGCGGGCGATCGCTGCGGCCGAGGCGAACGCCTCCAGAGCCTCCGTCGCCTTGCCCGCCCGGTGACAGACAGTGCCAAGCTCGAGGAAGATCTCAGCCCGAACGGCCGGGGCGTCCACGCCGACGTCGATCGCCGTGCGCAGGCCGGCGGCGGCCTCGTCGAAAGCCAGCGCGGCAGCCGCGGCGCGGGCCGCGCGAAGGTTGTGCTCGATCGCGCGCTCACCGCCGCCGAAGGGAACGCCCGCCGCGAAGTGGTAGGCAAGGTCGGCGAGCGCGCGACCGGAATCCCCGCCGGCGGCTTCGAGAGCCTCGCCGACGCGGAGGTGCAGCTCCGCTCGCCGCGCCCGCGAGAGCCCGTCGTACAGCGCCCGCCGCACCAGCTCGTGGGTGAAGCGGCAGGAGAGGCGCGGCGAGGGGAGCTCCTCGATCATCCCGCTCGCCACCGCCTCCTCGAGAGCGGTGAGCAGCTCCGGCTCGGCAAGGCCGGTGGCGGTGCGGATCACGTTCAGTTCGAACTCGGCGCCGACCGTCGCCGCCAGCTCGAGCAGCTCGATCGTCTCAGGGGCAAGGCGGGAGAGTCGCTGCCCGGTCACCTCGCGGACGCTTTCCGGGCTCGCCAGCCGGTCGAGCGGCTCGGTGGCCCGGATCGCTCCGGAGGAAACCTCCACCGCCCCGGTCTCGACCAGGGAGCGCCACAGCTCGCAGACGAGGAAGGCGTTGCCCGCGGTGAGAGCCTGGATCGTCGCTGCCAGCTCACCCAGACCGGCCCCCGGATCGCAACCCGAGGTCCGCTGGGCGAACTCTTCGATCTCGGCCTGCGAGAGGCCGCCCAGCCGCAGTCGCTCGACCTCCTCCGAGCGCCGTAGATCGGCCAGCGTCGCCGCCAGCTCCGGCGGCACGTCGGCCCCGGTGTCGCGAAAGGTGGCCAGCAGGAGCAGGCGGGCGTCGCCCGCGCCCTGGGAGAGGTGGCGCAGCAGGAGCAGGGTCGAGGCGTCCGCCCAGTGCACGTCCTCGAGCACGAGCAGTAGGGGACGCCCGCGACCGACGCCGGCGAGAAGCTCGGCGACGGCGGTGTGGAGCCGCAGGCGCTCGGTGTCCGGATCGGCCTCGAGCGGCGTCGGGAGCCCACCGACCTTGACGGCCAGATCGGGCAGCAACCGCGTCAGCTCACCGCCTCGGCCGAGCGCGTCGCGTAACTCCTCGGCGTCGATCGCGCGGGTCAACCGATCGAGCGCGGCGACGAAGGGGCCGTACGCCGTGCGCACGACCGCGTCGGCGGCCCCGTAGAGGACCAGCGCCCCGTCCCCGGCGGCGGAGGCGGCAAACTCGCGCACCAGTCGGCTCTTACCCGAACCGGGCTCGCCCGCGAGCAGCGCCACGCGACGCCCCTCGCCCTCGGCACGGGGCATCAGCGCCCGCAGTCGGGCCAGCTCGCCGTCGCGACCGACGAAAGGGAGAGTCGAGGCGAGGCGCAGCGAGCCAGGAAGTTCGTGCATTCCGTCGCCCACAGGCACACCATAGTCAGGTCTGACTAGTCCGCCCGGGAAGCGGCTGCTGCCGGCGACCCCGAATTGGGTCAGTTCCGGTCATGACAGGGGGGATTCTCCTCCCTAGCCTCGGTCGCAACGGAAAATCGACGAGTGCAAGGAGAAGGAACGTGAACACCACCAGCGCAATGGATGTCCCGGGCTTCGAGGGAGAGCTGATCGGCCCCGCCGACGCCGCCTACGAGGAGGCCCGCCAGGTCTACAACGCGATGATCGACAGGCATCCCGCGCTGCTGGCGCGCTGCGCCGGCAGCGACGACGTCGCCAGGGTCGTCGACTTCGCCCGCGAGAACGACGTCCTGTTGGCGGTGCGCGGCGGCGGCCACAACGGCGCCGGCCTCGGCACCTGCGACGGCGGCGTGGTCATCGACCTCGCCGGCCTGAAGCAGATCGAGGTCGACCCCGGCGCCCGCACGGTGCGGGTCGGCGGCGGCTGCACCTGGGGCGAAGTCGATGCCGCGACCAACGAGCACGGCCTGGCGACCCCGAGCGGGATCATCTCGACCACCGGCGTCGGCGGCCTCACGCTCGGCGGCGGCATGGGCCACCTGAGCCGCAAGTGCGGCCTGACGATCGACAACCTGCTCGAGGCCGAGGTCGTGCTGGCGAGCGGCGAGCGGGTGCGCGCCGCCGAGGACGAGAACGCCGACCTCTTCTGGGCGATCCGCGGCGGCGGCGGCAACTTCGGCGTCGTCACCTCCTTCCTCTTCCGGCTGCACGAGGTGGGCACCGTCTTTGGCGGGCCGACTTTCTGGGACATCGACCAGAGCGCCGAGGTGCTTTCCGCCTACCGCGAGCTGATCCTGGCCGCGCCGCGGGAGCTGAACGGCTTCTTCGCCTACACCTCCGTGCCGCCGGCGCCGCCCTTCCCCGGGGAGCTGCACGGGCGCAAGGTCTGCGGCGTCGTCTGGTGTTACGTGGGTGGCGAGGAGGAGGGCGCGGCGGCGATGGCGCCGCTGCTGGACGCGGTCCCCGAGCCACTCATGCACGGCGTCCAGTTGATGCCGTTTCCGGCGCTGCAGACCGCCTTCGACGCGCTCTACCCGAAGGGCGACCAGTGGTACTGGCGGGCCGACTTCGTCAACGAGATCCCCGACGAGGCGGTCGCCGCCCACGCCCGCTTCGGGCCGGAGATGCCTTCGGGGCAGTCGACCATGCACCTCTACCCGATCGACGGCGCCGCGCACGACCCCGGCAACTCCGACACCGCCTGGGCCTACCGCGACGCGAACTGGGGCTCGGTCTTCGCCGGAGTCGATCCGGACCCGGCCAATGCCGCCGCGATCCGCGACTGGTCCGTCGACTATTTCGAAGCGCTGCACCCGTACTCGGCCGGCGGCGCCTACGTCAACATGATGATGGACGAGGGCCAGGAGCGGGTGAAGGCCAGCTACGGCGACAACTACGAGCGGCTGGCCCGGATCAAGGCGGAGTACGACCCGGGCAACCTCTTCCGCGTCAACCAGAACATCGAGCCGGGCGCCTAGAGGATGGGGTAGCCGGGAGGGTGGGTGCGCCTCCGCGGGAATTGGCACCCCAGCGCTGCGCGCTGGGGTGGATCTGGTGCGCGGCTTCGCCGCGCAGGAACCAGATTGCATATCGCCGCTTCGCGACATTCCCGCGGAGGCGCACCCACCCTCCCGTCAAGCGCCACCTGAGCTTCGAGAGCTGCTTAGCCCCAGGGCTCATCAGCTCTCAGAACCCTGAGCTCGCCGCGTAGCCTGAGCGTGCCGATGACCACCTGGCGAGCAAGGCCGGCCGTCCTGCGGGCGAATGTCGCGAAGCGGCGGAAATGCAATCCGATGCTGCGCGGCCGCAGGCCGCGCTCTTCATTCACCCCACGCGCTTTGCGCGTGGGGTGTCAATTCGACTGCAGGACGGCCGGCCTTGCTCGCCCGGGCGTCAGCCGATCAGCCGGCTCGCACCGCGGCGATCGTTTCTCGCAGCGTCTCGCGAGCGTCGTGGTGCGGCATCCAGTGCAGCTTGCGGCGCGCCCGCGAGGTGTCCATCAGGACCGGTCGGCGCACGGTCTCGATCCAGGCCGCCTCGGCCGGCAGGAAAGGCAGGAAGGGCGCGACCGCCTCGGCGGCGACGCCGACCGCGAGCTGCGGCGCCGGCACCGAGTGCCAGCCGAGCTCCTCGGCGAGGTCGGAGACGGTCAGCTCGCCCGGGCCGGCGAGGTTGTAGGTGCCCGGCTCGCCGTGGCCGATCACCGCGGCGCAGAGCGCAGCGGCGACGTCGTCGTGATGGACGAGCTGGAAGGGCACGCCGGGATCGGGCAGCACCGGGCGCAGCGAGGGCGCCTTGCCGAGCGCCCAGCGAACCGGCCCCGGCAGCCTTTGCCCGACGCTCAGCAGCGGCACCAGCTCGAGCAGCAGGGGCGCCTTCGGCCCGGCGACGATGCAGGGGCGGAAGACGTAGGCGTCGGTTGCCGTGCCCTCCAGGGCCGCGCTCAGCTCCGCCTCGACCTCGGCCTTGTCGGCGGAGTAGGGATGGCGGGCGGTGCCGCGCACCGGCTCGTCCTCGGTCAGCAGCGAGGGCAGGCTGCGGTGGAAGCCGTAGGCCGCGACCGACGAGGTGTAGACGAGGCGCTTGACGCCGGCCGCGGCAGCGGACTCGAAGACGTTGCGCGAGCCGGTCAGGTTGATCTCGCGGCTCTCGCCGCGACCGGCGACGATGACGAAGGCGAGGTGGACGACGACGTCGGCCTCGGCGACCAGTCCCTCGACCGCCTCGCGGTCGAGGATGTCGCCGCGCCGGTATTCGGTCTTCTCCCAGCCCTGCGCACCGAGGTCGAAGGGCCGCCGCGCCATGCCGATCACCCGCTCCACCTCGGGAGCACGCTCCAGGGCGGAGATGAACGACTTGCCGATCTCGCCGGTGGGGCCGGTGACTGCAACGGTCAGCATGCGATCAATTCTCCCGAAACTGCGGCATGAAACGCATCGGGCGCATGCAGATGTCTACTTTGGCATGCAAAGTTGCCATGATTAAGCAAAGATGTCTGATCGAGCAGTTCCATCTACTGCATTCAGTACAAAGAGGAGAACTCGTGCCAACCCAAGAGATGAGAGCACTCTGGCATCCGACCAGAGCGCGGATCCTCGAGCTGCTCAAGTCGAGGCCCGCGGCAAGGTCCTATTTGGTTGAGGCCGCCGGCGCCCCCTATGCCGAGGTCGCCTACCACTGCCGCGCCCTCTGCCGCTCGGGTTGCATCCAGTACGTCGAGGGATCGAGCCCGGACTCCCCCGATCCTCGCTACGAAGTCGTCTAGCTCCGCGACCGCAGCAGTCCCTCCGCCCGCCTGAACGGGCGATGAGCACGATCCGCCCTGCCGGGTGGACACGACTTGCGTTCCGTTGTTACACTCCAAAATTATTGAATAGTTACCTAACTGTTCGATAAACAAATACGCACCAGTACCTCAATCGGTTAGAGGATCGGGTTTGTAAGCCGAGGATCCGGGTTCGAGCCCCGGCTGGTGCATCGGCAGGGTTGCCGGGACTATGGACATCAATCTCTTCGACTACTTCGACGGAGCGGGAGGCGGGGACGACGCCCAGTCTCACTGGGCCCTGCGAGCTCCCTACCGGCCGCACCAGCGCTTCGACCTGATGCTGGTGCCACTCTCGCCGGACTGGCAGGAGGATCGCGCCGCGCGCGGCGATCTGGAGAGGATCGAGGGGCTGGACTGGGTCGAGGCGGTCCAATCCGACGCCGGCCAGGTCTGGCTGCGCCTCGACGACGGCTGGGTCGATCGGCGGGGATCCGCTCTGGAGCAGGGCGAGGAGGCGGTGGCCGGCTGCGGCGACGTCGCCGCCGGACGGCGCTTCGCGCTCAACTTCTGGGACGCCAACTCGACCAAGGCGCTGCACATCGGCCATCTGCGCAATCTGGCCCTCGGCAACGCGCTCGGCAACGCTCTCGGCGAAGCGGGCGGCGAGATCGAGCGTCGTAGCATCATCTGCGACGTCGGCCGCAGCATGGGCGAGGCGATGGCGGGGGTCGTGCGCAGCGGCAAGTACCCGCAGGGGTCGGCGGAGAACGGCGTCAAGTCGGACCACTTCGTCGGCTACTGCTACGCCGACTACGTCAAGAACGGCACGGGCGGCGGCGCCCTGGGCCTTGCCCAGGACCACCCCGCCGACTCGCTCACGCGCGAGGTCGACGTGATGGACGACAGCGCCGACGAGCTGCTGCAGCGGGTGCTGAACGGCGATCAGACGGCGCTCGAACTGTGGTCGCAGACGCGGGCCTGGGTGATCTCCGGCCAGCGCAAGACGCTGGCCCGGCTCGGCATCCACTTCGACCGCGTCTTCTTCGAGTCCGACTTCCTGCCCGAGGTGAGCGAACTGACCGAACTGGGCCTTCAGGAGGGAACGCTGGAGAAACGGGTCGACGGCACCGTCATCTACATGACCGATCGCGAGGAGCTGGAGGAAATGCCGCTGGTGCGCTCCGACGGTGTGCCGACCCAGCACATGCGCGCACTCGCCTACTGGTTGGCCGACACCGGCCTCGACGGCACGACCTCGGTCCAGGTCTGCGGCCAGGAGTGGTACGCCCACGTGACATGCCGCCGGCAGCTGATGGCCGAGCTGGTCCACACCGACAGCGGCAACGGCTTCCACCCCTACCACGACATCTTCCACGGCATGGTCGCGCGCGAACGCGAAAAGATCGCCTCGAGCAAGAAGGACGCGCTGCTGATCGACCACCTGGTCGAGTGGATCGACGAGCAGATCGAGGCCGACGCGGGGCGGGACGCCGTCAGGCGCGGCCACCCATCGCCCGACAAGGTCGCCTCACAGGTCGCGCTCGGCTACTTCCTCCTGCACACGGCGACCAAGCGGGTCGACTTCGAGCCCGAGAAGCTGCTCGCCGAGGACAAGGCGCTGGGCTGGGACCTGGTCCGGGCGCGCTCGCGCAACGGCAACGGCGCGACGCCCGCCGACGCGCCGGAGCTCGACCCCGACTACCGCTTCGCGGTCGTCCAGGCGGAGACCTACGGGCGCCTGCTCGGCCGTGTCACGGAGACCCTCCAGGTCGCACCGCTGGCCCGCTACGCCTCGCACCTCGCGCGCTGGCAGCTGGAAGAGAAGCGGCCGCCGCACGTGCAGCGCGTCGTCAACTCGACCCTCGACCGGGCCGCGCGCGGCCTCGGGCTGGAGGCACCGGCATGAGGACCCTGCTCGTCGACAACCACGACTCCTACACCTACAACGTCTTCCACCTGCTGGCCGGGGTCAGCGGCGAGGAGCCGATCGTCGTCGACAACGACGCGGTCTCCTGGCGGGCGCTCTCGCGCTGGGACTTCGACGCGATCGTCCTCTCCCCCGGTCCCGGCAACCCGCAGCGCTGGCACGACTTCTGCGTCTGCAACGACATCCTCCGCTACAGCGAGATCCCGGTGCTTGGCATCTGCCTCGGCCACCAGGGCCTCGGCCAGATGCTCGCCGGCAAGGTCTCGAGCGCGCCGGAGGCGATGCACGGGCGACTCAGCCGCATCCATCACTCCGAGGACGGGCTCTTCGCCGGCATCCCGCAGGACTTCCCGGTCGTCCGCTACCACTCCCTGGCTATCACCGATATGGGCCCGGACGGCGCCGTCTCCGCCTGGGCCGACGACGGCGTCGTGATGGGGATCGAACACCGCCGCCGGCCGATGTGGGGTGTCCAGTTCCACCCCGAGTCGATCGCCACCGAGCACGGCGCCAGGCTGGTCGAGAACTTCTACGACCTCGCCCGCCGGCAGCGCTCGCCGCGCTGGCGCGGCGCCAAGCGGCCCCTGCAGCCGGCCTCGCGCAGCACGGCACGGCGCGTCCGCAGCGCCGGCAAGAGCGAGCTGCGACTGCGCACCATCCCCGGCGAACCGGCGACCGAGGCGCTCTTCGAACGCCTCTTCGGCGACACCGAGCACGCCTTCTGGCTCGACAGCGCCGATGCGCCGACGCGGCTCGCCCAGCGCTCCTTTCTCGGCACCAGCGCCGGCCCCGGCCGCTGCGTGCTCGAGTACGACGTCGAGTCCGGAACGGCGCTCCGGCACGGCGCCGACGGCACGACGAGCGAACGTGCCTCGATCTTCGACTTGCTCGACCGCGGGCTCGCAGGGCACGCGATCGAGCCACCCCCCGCCGACCTGCCGCCCGGACTGATGGGCGGCTTCGTCGGCTATCTCGGCTACGAGCTGAAGGCGGACTGCGGCTCGCCAAACGTGCACCGGTCAGACATGCCCGATGCAGTGATGATGCTCGCCAACCGCCTCGTCGCCGTTGACCACGTGCGTAGACGGACGCATGTTGTCGCGCTCTGCCATGGCGACGAGGCGGAAGCCGAGATCTGGCTCGACCAGGCGGAGGAGGCGGTGCGCGAGATCATCGCCGACCCGCCCGAGCCGGCGACGCCGCTCGCCCTCGTCGAGGGGCCCGACGACTCCCACGTCAGCTTCCGCTGCGGTCGCGGGCGCGAGCAGTACCTGGCCGACATCGAACGCAGCCAGGCCGAACTGGCCGCCGGCGAGTCCTACGAGGTCTGCCTCACCGACCAGATCTCGACCGACGCAAGCCCCGACCCCTTCGACCTCTACCGGCTGCTGCGGCGGCGCAACTCGGCCCCCTTCGCCGCTTACCTGAAGCTCGGCGAGATGGCGGTGGTCAGCTCCTCGCCCGAGCGCTTCCTCTCGGTCGATCGCGATCGCCAGGTCGAGGCGCGCCCGATCAAGGGCACGACGTCGCGCTCCGCCGACCCCGAGCGCGACGAGGCGCTGCGCGCCGAGCTGACCGAAGACGAGAAGACCTACGCCGAGCACCTGATGATCGTCGACCTGCTGCGCAACGACCTCGGCCGCGTCTGCGAGGTCGGCAGCGTCGGCGTTCCCGAGCTGATGATCGTCGAGGACTACGCGACGGTGCACCAGCTGATCTCCACGGTCAGCGGCGTGCTCGACCCGAACCGCAGCGCCGCGGAGTGCGCCCGGGCCTGCTTCCCGGGCGGTTCGATGACCGGCGCGCCCAAGGAGCGCACGATGGAGATCATCGACGACCTCGAGGACGAGGCGCGCGGCGTCTACTCGGGGGCGATCGGCTGGTTCGGGGTCGACGGCGCGATGGACCTCAGCATCGTCATCCGCACGATCGTCATGCGGCCCGGTCGGACGACGATCGGGGCCGGGGGCGCGATCGTCATGCAGTCCGACCCCGAGGACGAGTTCGACGAGATCCTGCTCAAGGCGAGAGCGCCGATGGCGACGATCGCCGAGGCGGTCACCGGCAGCGCGTCGCCGGAGGCCTGGTCGGTGGAGCTGGAGCCGCAGGCGGAGGCCGCCGGAGTCCGATGAGCGTGCGGGCGGCGACGGTCGACGATGCGCCGGCCGTGGCGAGCGCGGTCGAAGCGCTGCTGATCGAGCTCGGCGGCGAGCGACCCTCGGCCACGGCGCTCGAGGAGGGGGCACGCCGCCTCGCCGAGGATCCGAGCGCGGGAGCGCTGCTCGTCGCCGAGGACGAGGGCAGGGTCGTCGGCATCCTCGCCGCGAGCTGGCAGTACGCGATCCACGTGCCCGGGCGGTACGGCACGATCCAGGACCTCTGGGTCCATCCCGAGTGGCGCAGCAGGGCGCTCGGTCGTGAGCTGGTCCTCGCCCTGGTCCGGAGCGCGGCCGACGCCGGCGTGCCGCGGCTCGAGGTCGGCCTGCCGCAGGAGAGCTTCGCCGGGCTCGGCGCCACCGAACGCTTCTACCGCGAGAACGACTTCACTCCCCTCGGCCCGAGGATGCGGCGGCTGCTCTCATGAGCGAGGAGCTGCTGATGATCGAGCAGCGCGGCGGCCATCGCAACGGCGCCCCCTGGATCCTCGAAGGCGGTCGCAAGCTGCCCGGCATGGACGACCGGCGGAGGATGACCGAGGTGCGCAACGGGTTGGTCTGCCACGCCCGCGTGCGGCCCGTCGATGCCGACGCGGCGACGGCGGAGGTCGAGCAGACGCTGGCCGAGCTGCACGACGACGACTACCTGGAAACGCTGCGGGAGATCCGCTCCGAGGAGCCGGTGGTGATGCCGGAGCTGGCGGCACCGGGGCTGCCGCCCGACATCCCGGTATGCGCCGGCCTCGTCGCCGCCGCCCACGAGGGCGTGCGAACGGCGATCACCGCAGCGGCCCGCCTGGTCGGCGGGGCGCGCTTCTCCTACGCGCTCTGCCGCCCGCCCGGCCACCACGCCGGCCCCGACTGGTTCGCCGGCTACTGCTACCTCAACTCGGCCGCGGCGGCGGCGCTGACCCTGCGCGAGGGCGGCCTCGGGCCGGTCGGCATCCTCGACCTGGACCTGCACTACCCGAACGGCACCGCGGCGATCGTCGACAAGATGGACGGCGCCAGGCTGCACTCGCTGCACGCCTGGCCGGTGACCAACGTCGCCGCGCAGACGGTGACCCCGAGCAGCGAACGCGAACGGGTCGTCGAGTTCACCGGCAGCCCCAACGCCGCGACCTATTTGGACGCGGTCGCCCGTTCGATCGACTCCCTGGCGGAGACCTCCGCGGCCCTGGTCGTCTCGCTCGGCTACGACACGGTCGAGGGCGACCCGCACGGGGGCTGGGGGTTCTCGCCGACGATCTTCGCCCAGATCGGCCGCCTGCTGGCCGCCTCGGGGCTGCCGGTCTGCATCGTCCAGGAGGGCGGCTACGCCCTGCACGCCCTCGCCGCCTGCAGCTACGCCTTCGCGGCCGGGTTGCTCGACGAGCCGGTCGAGGAGGTCTTGGCGGCATGAGCCAGAACGGGCTGGAGCCGCACCGCCGTCGCCTCGACGGGCTCGACGACGAGATCGCCCGCCTGCTCGGCGAGCGCTTCGAGGTCTGCCGGGACATTGCCCGCTACAAGCTCGCCCACGACATCCCGATGATGCAACCCGACCGGGTCGTCGCCGTGCGCGAGCGCTACTTGGCGCGGGGCGCAGAGGCAGAGCTGCCCGCCGAGTTCACGGTCGACCTCTTCGAGCTGCTGATCGCCGCCACCTGCAAGGAGGAGGACGAGCTGATGGCGGCACTCGAGACTTCCTCAGAGGGCGGGGACGCATGAAGGGAGATGGGAGAGACATCCGCAGGACCGGGGGCGGCGCGGGGCTGCCCCCGGGTCCGCGGATGCCCAGCGCCCTGCAGGCGGTCGGCTGGGCGCGGCGGCCCTACCCGTTCATGAAGCGCTGCCAAGGGCGCTACGGGGACACCTTCACCCTGCGCATCCTGCACTCGGGCAAGTGGGTCTTCCTCTGCGATCCCGAGGACGTCAAACGGGTCTTCACCGCCCCGGCGGGCAGCCTCGGCGTCGCCCTCGCCAACCCATTGCTACTGCCGGTGCTGGGCCCACGTTCGGTGATGCTGCTGGAGGAACCGGGGCACATGACCCGGCGGCGGCTGATGTTGCCGCCCTTCCACGGCAAGCGGATGGGAGCCGACGCCGAGATGATGGCCGAGGTGACGCGCAGCCGGGTGCGGAGTTGGCCGGCCGGCGAGCCGTTCGAGCTCTGGCCGCACATGCAGGCGATCACCCAGGAGGTGATCACGCGTTCGGTCTTCGGTCCCGACCCGGAGGAAAGGCTGGGGAGCTTGCGGACCTTGCTGCACCGGCTGACCCAGGCACTCAACGACCCGAGGCGCCTCAGCATGGCGGCGGCCCTGGGCCCCCGGTGGCTTGCCCGTAGCGCCAGCTTCCGCGCCGCGATGGCGCCGGTCGAAGCGGCCCTGCTGGAGGAGGTCGACAGGCGGCGGCGAGCGGGCGAGAGCAGCCCCCAGGACATCGTCTCGATCCTGATCGAGGCGCGCTACGAGGACGGTTCGCCGCTGAGCGACGAGGAGATGCGCGACGAACTGATGACGCTGCTCACCGACGGGCCGACCTCCTCCTCGCTGGCCTGGGTGTTCGAGCGGCTGCTGCGCCACCCGGAGAAGCTGGAGAGGCTGCAGGCGGAGGTCGTCGCCGGCGAGGAGACCGCCTACATGGACGCCGTGGTGCAGGAGACGCTGCGGCTCTGCCCGCCGGTGCCGGTCGTGGTCCGCCGCCTGCTGGAGCCGATGGAGCTCGGCGGCTACGAGCTGCCCGCCGGGACCGTCGTCGCCCCCTGCGTCTACCTGATCCACCGCAACGAGGAGATCTACCCCAACCCACGTCACTTCCTGCCCGAGCGCTTCCTCGGAAAGCCGCCCGGCACCTACACCTGGATCCCCTTCGGCGGCGGCACGCGGCGCTGCCTTGCCGCCAGCTATGCCGAACTGGAGATGAAGCGCGTCCTGCGCACGGTGCTGAGCGAGGTCGAGCTGCGCCCCGCGGACTCCGACTCCGAGCGGGCGCGGAGGAGCGCGATCTCCTTCAGCCCCGACAAGCGCGGTCGCGTCATCGCCGAGCCGCGCACGCCCGTGCCCGTCCCCGTCCCGAGCCCGGCAGAGCCATGGCAGCCGAGTCCGATCTACTCGTAGTCGGCGCCGGCGCCAAGGCCGCCGGCATCGCGACCAAGGTCCACGCCTTCAACTCGCTCGGCCTCGGGCCGGTCTCGCTGAAGATCGTCGAGGGGACCGAGGTCGCCGCTTCCTGGAAGGGGCGCAACGGAATGACCTCGGGCGAGGAGCCGCTGGCGGTGACGCCGATCAAGGATGTCGGCTTCCCCTACCAGAGCTTCCGCGAGTTCGGCGAGGCGGGCGAGGCGATCGACGAGCAGGCGATGCGGTTCTCCTGGCAGCGCTACATGGTCGCGAGGCGCCGCTACGCGCGCTGGATCGACGCCGGCTCACCGCAGGTGCGCCACCGCGACTACGGCGAGTACCTGACCTGGGTGCTCTCGCGAGCGACCGAGGGCGTCAGCCACGTCGAGGGTCGGGTGACGCGGGTCTCGCTGGAGGAGGGCGAGCGCTGGGCGGTCGAGGTCGAGGAGGCGGACGGGGACTCGCGGCACACCGCGGCGGCGCTGGTCCTGACCGGGCCCGGCGTCCACCGGGCGTTCCCGCACGAGCCCGACATCGCCTCGCGGGTTTTCCACTGCGACAGCAGGCGCGAGGAGTTCGCGCAGCTGCCGGAGGAGAGCGCCTGCGACGTCGCGATCGTCGGCGGCGGCGAGAGCGCGCTGAGCTGCATGATGTTCCTGCGCGGCTTTCGCCCCCGCTCCCATTTCACCGTCTACACGCCGATGCTGCCGATGAGCCGCGGCGAGAGCTTCCTCGAGAACCGCGTCTTCTCCAACCCCGACGAGGTCGGCTGGAGCGCCCTCGACCAGACGACGCGGCGCGACTTCGTCAAGCACTCCGACCGCGGCGTCTTCGACCCGCCGAGCCTGGCGGCGATCGCCTACGACGACCGCTGCCGCTTCGTCACCGGCCGCATCACCGACGTCGCCGTCGCGCGCGGTGGCGCCGGCGTGCGCCTCCGTCACGAGTCGCACGAGGGCGTCGCCGGGCCCGAGCACGACTACGTGGTGAACTGCACGGGGTTCGATTTGCTCGCCCAGCTCAGCGACCTCTTCACGCCCGATACCCGAGCCGAGATCGAGAGCCGGGTGGGGCAGCTCTGGGGGACCCCGGCGGGGACCGAGGTGCCGATCGGCCGCCACCTGGAACTGCGCGGGATGCGGCCGCGGCTGCAGATCCCCGGGCTGGCCGGGCTGAGCCAGGGACCGGGCTTCGCCAACCTCGGCGCCCTGGGCCTGTTGGCCAACCGGACGCTGCAGCCGCTGCTCGAGGAGCGGAAGCCGTCGTCTGTAACCCCTTATATTTCTATAAATACTTGACAGAATTTTATCCATCCAATAGGGTCGCGAGATGATGGTTGGAACCGGCGGGTGGGGGTACGGCGGGGGCGTGGCGGCTCTGGTCGCCATGCTCGTGGCGGCGGTCTTGGTGGCCGGCTGCGGCGGCAGCTCTTCGGGCGGAGAAGTGAGCTACAACGGCACGGGCTACCCCAACGGCGACCCCGCCAACACGCGCGACGCCGGCGGGTCGATCAAATCATCGACGGTGAACGAACTCGAAGTCGCCTGGAGCAACCCGATCGAAGCCGAAAGCGCCTTCGGCAGCTACGCCTCCTCGCCGATCCTCAGCAAAGGCGTCCTCTACTCGCAGGACCTCGCCTCCAACGTGCAGGCGATCGAAGCGAGCAGCGGCGACGTGCTCTGGACGAAAAAATACGAACTGCCGGACCACGGGCCCAACGGCGTCGTCGTCCAGGGCGGGATGGTCTACGGGGCGACCCCGACCTCCGCCTTCGCACTCGACCAGGAAACCGGCAAGCAGGTCTGGTCGGTGCCGTTGATCCGCAACGAACACGAGGGCATCGACATGGCCCCCGGCTACCACGACGGCATCGTCTATGTCTCGACGGCGCCGGTCAACGTCGGCGAATTCTACGGCGCCGGGGCCGTTGGGATCCTCTGGGCGCTCGACGCAAAAACCGGTAAGAAACTGTGGCACTTCGACACCGTGCCAAAGAGCCTCTGGGGAAAGCCCGGCGTCAACTCGGGCGGCGGCCTCTGGTACACGCCGGCCTTCGACAAGAAGGGCTCGATGTACTTCGGCGTCGGCAATCCGGCGCCGTTCCCCGGCACCGAAACGGAACCGTGGGGTTCGAGCAGGCCCGGCCCAAACCTCTACAGCGACTCCCTGGTCAAACTGGACGCGAAGACGGGCAAGCTGGAGTGGTACTACCAACAGACCCCCCACGCGCTCGCCGATTGGGACTTCCAGAACCCCCCGATCCTGGTCGATGCCGGCGGCAAGGAACTGGTCTTGGGCGCGGGCAAGTCGGGTTGGGTCGTCGCCCTCGACGCCAAGACCGGCAAGCCGGTGTGGAAGCGCGCCGTCGGCAAACACAACGGCCACGACGACGATGGCCTGCTGGCGATGCGCGGCGAAACCTCGAAGCTGAAGACGCCGGAGACGATCTACCCGGGCTCGCTGGGTGGAGTGATCGCGCCGATGGCCACCGACGGCAAGAGCGTCTTCGTGCCGGTCGACAACGCCCCGCTGGAAATCACCTCCCAGACCGAAAAGGGCGAACCTGGACCGCTGACCGGCGAACTCGTCGCTCTCGACGTGAAGACCGGGGCCCTGAAGTGGAAGCACGAATTCCCCAACGCGGCGGCCTTCGGCTTCACCACGGTTGCCAACGACCTGGTCTTCTCAACCACCTCCGACGGCAACGTGCAGGCCTTCGACACGAGCAGCGGCCAGGTCGTATGGCAGGAAACCCTCCCCTCCGGCACCAACGCCGGGGTGATGATCGCGGGCGACATGATGATCGCGCCGGCAGGCCTCGCCGCCGCCGAAGGTCAGACGCCGCAGCTCGTCGCCTTCAAGCTCGGCGGCTAGCGCGCGTACGGGGCCCGGAGCGATCCGGGCCCCGAGCTCAGCGCCCTATTTGACCGTCAGCCCATCGAATTCACCATTTTTGTTTGTACCGGTCATTGTGGTCGATCCCGTGTAGTTGGCGGTGCCATTTAGCGCGCCACAGAGAAGACTGCCCGTTCGTTTGTAGGTGATTCCTTTGACCCTCGGCGTCACTGTGACATCGACAGCTTCTGTCATGTTGTTCAGTTCGACCGTTTCCAGGCCTTTCTGTGGAGGCGTTTCCAAGACGCAGAGCGATTTGCCGGCTTTATGTTCCGTTTCGTTGACATAGACGAAGAATTCGATCCCAGCCGTGCCTTCGCACACGATGTCCACTTTCGCCTGAAAGATGTCCATGCTGAGTTTCGTTTCCAGATGGAGTTCGAATGCGCAACCGTTGGTTTTGATTGTCACCGGCAGGACGGATTCGCCCAATTTTATGGTGCATTCGGAATAGCCACGACCGATCACGACTGTGCTCGATTCTTTTTCCAGCGTTCCACTCAAGGTCGTTTTTTTGCAGACGACTTCTTTGCCTTCGAAGTTGAAGATCGTCGGTTCGCCTTCCACTCCGGTGCCGTCCAGCGTTGCCGGATATTCTTTCGCGGTGAGCACCACCGCCTGAGCTCCGGTGGCGCCAAGCGCGCCAAGTGCAAGGACAGCAACCAGACCGACTGCGAAACCTCGAAATCTGCTCATCGCGTTCTCCTTCGGTTCGGATACCCCGCCCGTGGGTAATCTTGCCCAAGCTTTCTTAACTAATCAAGCCCCCAAATGTCGGGGCCGGTAGCCGAGCCGACGGCCGTCCTCTAGGGTTCTTTACGTGGCCGTAGCGCCCTCGCAATCCGAGACCGGCTCGATCGCCCGCTCGTACTTCGAAGCGGTAGCCGCTCGCGACCTGGACGCGATGACCGAGTTCTACGAGGTCGGCGGAACGGGCGAGATCCACGGCTTGGTCGAGCTGACCGCACCGCGCAGCTACCGGGTGTGGTTCGCCAACCTCTTTGCGGCCTTCCCCGACTTTCGCTTCGAGATCCTCGACGTCGTCGCCGAGGGCGACTTGGCGGCGGTGCGCTGGCACGCGAGCGGAACTTTCGACGGCGATGCCAGGTTCGAAGGGGTGGACCCGACCGGCGCCAGGGTCGACCTGACCGGCTGCGACGTGCTGAGGATCCGCAACGGCAAGATCCACCGCAACGACGCTTACATGAACGGCGCCCAGATGGCGCAGCAGCTCGGAGCCCTGCCACCGACCGGCTCGCTTCCAGAGCGAGCGATGCTCGCCGCGCTCAACCTGAAAACGCGGCTGGCGCGAGCGCTGGGGCGCTGATTCCGCCTCTCCCCCCGGCACCCGTCGGCCCGCCGAGCGGACTTGGCTAGCCTTTAGGAGATGCTCTTCGGCCAGGAACACGTCGATCGCTACCGGGCCACTGATGGTGGGGAAGGGCACGAGTGGCGGGGGACTCAAACTTTGCTGTTGACGACGACCGGGCGCAAATCCGGTGAGTCTCGCACCACTCCCCTGATCTACGCCCCTTACGGCGACGCCTACACGATCGTCGCCTCCAAAGGCGGCTCCGACGCGCCGCCCGCCTGGTACCTGAACCTCACCGAGAATCCCGACGTCGAGGTCCAGGTTCTGGGCGATCGCTTCAAGGCACGTGCGCGCACGGCAGGCGCGGAGGAGAAGCCCGGGATCTGGCAGACGATGGTCTCCGAGTGGCCCGACTACGACGCCTACCAAGAGAGGACCGAGCGCGAGATCCCGGTCGTGGTGCTGGAGCGCGTAGCGAAATAGCGCTACGCAGCGCCGTCAGCTTTCAGCGCCGGCCACGGCGCGTTGCAGCTGGACCTTGCTCATCTTCGAGCGGCCTTCGACGCCAAGCTTCTTGGCGTCGTTGTAGAGCTGTCCTCTCCGCCAATTGGCGGTTGGTCATCTCACCCAAGCGGGAACCGGGCCTAGCACCGATAAAAGCCGCCGGGACCCGGGCTGGCGATCGCGCCGTCAGCTACCCCGGGCCTGCGAGCCCAAAACCACTCGGCGTCGGCATCGTCCGCACCGCCGCGAAACCAGCCCACCCGCTTGTCTCTTCCTGCCGTAGGACGGAAGATGCCGCATGATCGCCCCCTTGCTCGGGGGCTCGACCGAACCGGACAGCCATGCAGAGAAGCGGGTCCATAGATTCAGAAAGGCAACTTCACCGCTCCAGCCGGCTACAACGCTGGGTGCCCGGAGCCAAGCTCATCCAGCAGTACCCCGGCCAATCCGCTCGACCCGATCTGGTCGCGGGAGTCGTGCTGGCCGCGATCCTGGTCCCCCAGGGCATGGCCTACGCAGAGCTCGCCGGCCTGCCGGCGGTCACCGGTCTCTACACGACGATCGCCTGCCTGGTCGGCTACGCCCTCTTCGGGCCTTCGCGGGTCCTGGTGCTCGGGCCCGATTCCTCGATCTCGCCCCTGATCCTCGCCTCGATCACGCCCCTGCTGGTCGTGGGAGATCCGGGGTCGGCGATCGCCCTGGCGGGCATGCTCGCGATCTTCGTCGGCCTGATCGAGATCGGCCTCGGCCTCGGCAAGCTCGGGTTCGTCGCCGACCTGCTCTCAAAAGAGGTGCAGGTCGGCTACATGAACGGCCTCGGGATCACGATCATCGTCGGGCAGCTTCCAAAGCTGTTTGGGTTCTCGACCGACGCCGACTCGTTCCTCAGCGAGGTCAAGGCATTCGTGGACGGCCTCGGACAGACGCACTCCACCACGCTCGTGCTCGGGCTCGCGGTCCTCGGCATCTTGCTCGTGCTCCCGCTTGTCACCAAACGCCTCCCGGCGATCCTCGTGGGAGTCGTGGCGGCCACCGTCGTCTCTGCGGCCTTCGGCCTGGCGGGCCACGGAGTCGCTACGGTCGGGTCCCTGCCTCAGGGAGTGCCAACCCCCGGACTGCCCTGGACGAGTGCGGGCGACGTCCCGGCTCTGCTGCTGGCGGCGCTCGGCATCACCCTGGTGTCGCTGACTGACACGATCGCGACCGCGACCAGCTTCGCGGCCCGGCGCGGCGAGGAGGTCAAGCCCGATCAGGAGATGATCGGCGTCGGGGCCGCGAACGTGGCGGCCGGCTTCTTTCAGGGGTTCGCGGTCTCGACGAGCGGCTCGAGGACCGCGGTCGCCGAGCAGTCGGGGGCAAAGACCCAGCTGGCCGGCCTGGTCGGCGCCGGGCTCGTCGCGGCCCTCCTTCTCTTCCTGAATTCACTGCTCGCCGATCTACCCCAGGCGGCACTTGCGGCGGTAGTGATCGCAGCAGCGATATCGCTGATGAACCTGCCCCTGCTGCGCCGCTACTACGAGATGCGCAGAAGCGCGCTCGGCGTGTCCCTGGTAGCCACCGCCGGGGTGGTGCTCCTCGGTGTCCTGCAGGGAATCGTGGTTGCGGTCCTGCTGGCGATCATCCTCTTCTTCCGCCGCAACTGGTGGCCGCACGGCGCGGTTCTGGGACGCCCCGAGAGCTTGGAGGGGTGGCACGACGTCACCGCCTACCCAGAGGCCGGCGAAGTTCCGGGGGTTGTCGTCTACCGCTGGGAGGCGCCGCTGTTCTTCGCCAACTCGGGGAGGTTCCGCGACGAGATCAGGCGCCTCGCCCACGAACGCAAGCCTGATTGGATCGTCCTGCAGTGCGAGGCGATCACTGACGTCGACGTGACCGCGGCGGAGATGCTCGAGCAGCTCGACCGTGAGCTGAACGCATCCGGGATACACCTCGCCTTCGTCGAGCTGCGCGATCGCCTCAAAGAGCTGACTCTGCGCTACGGGCTGATGGATACGCTCGACAAAGATCACTTCTATCCCTCGATTGAGGCTGCCATTGCTGCGATCCGACTGGAAGACGGCGCCGGGAGTGGCAGCCGCCGGCTCGAGTCCGGTTAGCTCCATCCGCTTGGTTGCTTGACCTTGCTCGCAGCCCCAGGCCGTTGGGCCGTCCGCTATTTCCAACCTCGCGGCGCCCCGGCCAGGTATTCCGTGTAGCCGCGCAGATGGCGAAAAACGTGCCGCTCCTGCCACCTATGCAGCGCCGATCGCGTCCGGCCAGCCCCCCACCGCGCGAACGTCGTCCATCCAGTACGCAGAGAAGGCGCCCTGGGCGACCAGGGTGCTGCCATCCGGGCTCGCCCATCAACCTGCTGACCAGATACCTCAGAGCTTCAGGATGTAGAAGGGTGTCGGCATCGACGGAGACCACGATCGGAGTCTCGACGCTCTCCAACGCTCTGTTGAGCACCCGCCACTTTTCAGGGCACCCATCGCGAGAACGAAGGCCACCACGTGCTGCCCGTTGCCTGCGAACCGACAGGAGCAGGCCCTGGGGTCACAGGCGCTCAGGCAAGCAACTTTGACTTTGCTCGGTCGAACTCCTCAGCCGACAGCGCGCCGCTTTCCTTGAGCTCATTCAGCTTGTGCAGTTCGTCCGCGGGAGAGCCGGACTGCGCCTGCTCTCGAACGTAGCTGTCGAACTCCTTCTTGGCATCGACCTGGGCCTTGATCGTGCGGTCGCGCATCCCGTTGCCGCGAACGATCAGGTAAAGCAGCACGCCAAGGAACGGCAGGAAGACCAAGAAGAACACCCAAACGGCCTTCGCCACTCCCGACAGCTCGTGGTCGCGGAAGAGGTCTCCGATGATCGAGATGAGAATCCAGATCCAGGCGAAGAGCAGGAAGAACTCGAAGATGAAGAGCAGCCCTTCGCCGAAGCTGATGTCTGCAAGCAGCATTGTCACGCCTCCTCAGACCAGTTGACCATCAGCTGGTAGATGATCACGACGTCGAGGATGATCATCAGGAAGGCCCACAGCGGCGCTGCCGAGAACCAGACGATCTGCAGGATGGCGTTTATCGCCAAGAGAGAAATTCCCAGGACGCGAGCCGCTGCATTGCCGACGATCAGGCCGATGCCCGTAAGCCCGACGAGAGCACCGAGGATCAGCTGGACCCAGCCCCAGGTCGTGAGGTCGAAGATGAGTGCGCCGTGACCGCCGACCACGACCACTTCGTTGTTGAGGATTGCCGCCAGCCCCCAGAGCGCATCCAGGCTGCCGAGGATCACCATCATCACTCCTGCGAACGCGATCCAGGTGGAACGCTGGCCCCCAGCCGGTGGCCTTGAGCTTTGACTGGCCTCCATTGAATGCTCCTTCCTCAAGATGGTGTGGTTCCGTTCTCGTCCGGACCGGCGACTCGACAGCTGCTCGCCAAGATCACTCTAGTCGCCCCTCGGTGCACAAGCAAAGAATTTCTTATCCGAAATCCAAGCGCCTGATCCTTGAGCATGTAACCGTGGCAGCTCGGGTCACCTACATCGGCCACGCGACCGTCCTGGTCGAGATCGACGGCGTCCGCCTGCTCACCGATCCGGTGCTGCGGCGCCGGGTCGGACCGCTGTGGCGCCATGCGGCGCTTCCCGACCCGCGACTGGCAGAAGGCGTCGACGCGGTGCTGATCTCCCACCTGCACCACGACCACGCCGACGTTCCCTCGCTGCGCCGGCTGAGCAGAACGGTGCCGGTGCTCGCCGCACCGGGATCGAGGGACTTCCTCGCGCGGCTCGGCTTCGGCGACGTCCGCGAGCTCGCCCCGGGCGACTCCAGCAACGTCGGCGGCGTCCGCGTAACTGCTACCGAGGCGAACCACCCTTCCGGCGGGCGACGCTTCGAGCGAGCCTCGCGGGCGATCGGCTTCGAACTCGCCGGGCAGCGGCGCATCTACTTCGCCGGCGACACCGACCTCTTCGACGGCATGGAGGCGATCGGCGGGGACAAACTCGACCTCGCTCTGCTGCCGATCTGGGGCTGGGGCACGAACATCGGCGCCGGGCACCTCGACCCCGAGCGGGCGGCGCGAGCGGCGGCCCTACTCTCGGCGAACCTGGTGGTGCCGATCCACTGGGGAACGCTCTACCCGCTCGGGCTCGCGCGGTTGCGCCCCGGGCCGCTACGCGCGCCCCCGCGCCGGCTCGCTACCTGGATGCGCGAGCTGGCGCCTCACTCGGAGCTGCGGGTGCTGGTGCCGGGAGAGGCGACCTCACTCGCGTAGCCGTCGTGGCCGAGGCCGGCGAGCCAGCCTCGGAACACCCGGTGGACCCGCTCGGCGCCGATCACGTCCTCCTCGGGCCAAGCGAGCTCGGCCGGGTGCAGCACGAAGGGGTGCGCCTGGGTCCCGCCCATGCCGCCGTGCGAGCCGACCAGCTCCTCGAAGGCGGCGACCTCGCCGAACTGCGGCCAGTAAGTGCTGTTGACCATCAGGTCGGCGCAGTGTGGGAAGCCGTCGGTGCGCCGCAGGTGGTCGGCGGCGTGTGGGCCGAACGGCTCCAGCGGGTCCTCGCCCTCGACGCGATCTTCGTCAAGGAAGTAGGTGCCACCCGCGCCGACCGCGATCGCGCCGGAGCGTTCCGAGCGGATCAGGACGAACCCGATCCCGGGGTGGTCGCGGAGCGCCGGGACCAGCAGTGGGTAGATCGCCTCGATCCGCTCCAGAGGCATCCGCCCGGGCTCGCGCGGAAAGCTGATCAGGCCGAGGCAGCCCGAGGCCATCACCGAGAGCTCCGGTACCTCTCCCCCGTGCGCCCGGTCCACCTCCTCGCGGACCTCGGCGTCGAGCGTCACCACGCCGTCGTCGCGACGGCCGCGGGTCGCCGTACGAACCGTGCGCGCTGCGATCGTGTCGTCGCGGGCGACCTCGGTCAGGCCGGCGCTGAGATAGGCGAGCGCGTCGTCCTCGCCCTCCTCGACCGCGATCGTGCTCTCCGGGTCGCAGGCCGAGCGCACCAGGTCCTCGAGCGTTTCCCCGTAGCGGTCGCGAAAGGTTTCCCCCTGCGACTGGCCATGGTCGGAGAGGACAACCAGCCGGTAAGGGCGCGGGGCGTCGGCGCAGGCGAGGGCGACCCTGGCGATCTGGCGATCGAGGTCGCGCAGTACGGCGAGGGCATCGTCGCGTTCGATCCCGGAGTGGTGGGCGACCTCGTCGTAGGCGAGGAAGGTCGTGTAGACGAGCGGCCGGCCGGCGAGGGCGTCGCCGACGACGCTGGCCACCTGGAGGTCGCGCTGGACGACGGTAGCCCAGGCGCGAACGGCGGCGTAGGAGCGTGGGCGGGCGATCCGCGGACGGACGTCGTCGCGGAGCTGCCGGCGCACCGCCCGGCGCTCGCGGAAGACGTCGACGAGCGCCAGCACGAGCGTGCGCGCGACCGCGTAGGGACGAGCGAAGTAGGCCGCGTAGTCGACGCCGATCGGCCGGCGGCGGTGCAGCACCGTGCTCATCGTCAGCATCGAGTGCGGCGCGTCGCCGGAGAGGATGTTGGCGCGGCTGGCGCCGCCAGCATGCAGCAGCCCGCGTCCGTCCGAGTGTCGCCGCTCCAGCTCTTCGGCGTCGCGCGGGTGGTTGGTCACGATCGCCGCGCCGCGGTCCTTCTCCCACCAGCGAAAGGCCGGCATGTCCCCGTTGGAGCCGTGCAGCAGACCGGCCTGGCAGGCGCCGGTCTGCGAGGACCAGTCGGTCTCCCACCTGCTCAGCATGTGGGAGCCGCTGCGCAGCCAGGCGGCGAGGTTGGGTGCGTCGCCGGCGGCCAGCGCCCGGTGCAGGACGTCGTGGGCGAGCCCGTCTATCTCCAAGAAGAGGACGCCCGGCACCTCGCTCTTCACGTGCTGCCCCCGCCGCCGCATCTGCCGGCGGACGACGTTGCGGTACCAGGAGTCGTCTTCGTCGATCGCCAGCAGCGAGTAGAAGCCCGCGGTGAGCGCCGTCATCGCCACCGTGACGACGATCCCCTCGATCACCCCGTCGAGGTGGGCGCCAGGCAGGAGGTTGACGGCGAAGGTGACGAGAACGCCGTTGAGGAGCAGGGCCGCGCCGCCCAGGGTGAGGACCGTAAGGGGCAGCGCGATTCGAGCCAGGACCGGCCAGATCAGAGCGTTGAGCAGGCCGATCGCCGCCGCCGCGCCAAGCGCGGCGGCGGCACCGTCGAGGACGAAACCGGAGAGAAGCGCGGAGAGGAGCAGCAGGGAGAGGGCGTCCAACAGCAGGACCAGCAGGGCTCGCCAGACGATTCGAATGTTCACCGTCGCGCGCTGCGGTCCAGCAGGTGGCCGGCCAGCTCAGCCGCGCTGACCCCGATGAACGCACCCGCGACCACGTCCCCCGGATAGTGGACGCCGGTATGGACCCTGGAGTATCCGACCAGCGTCGCCAGAGCACGCAGCGGCACCGAGAGCACCGGCTGCGCGGCGGCGGCGCCGGTGGCGAAGGCAAAGGCGGAGGCGGCATGGCCGGAGGGGAAGGAGCTCGAGCGCGGCATTGGGACGTGGCGGCTCGCGAGCTCCTCGGCCTCTCTCCTCGTGGGGCGCCGCCGGGCGGTCAGCGGCTTGGCGACGAAGTTGGCGAAGCAGGAGGCAATACTGAGCGAGACGAGGCCTTTCCGAGCCGCGAGTCGACCGCTGGGCCCGCCAAGGAGGGCCAACGCGGCCGCGGCAGCGAACCAGAGCTTGCTGTGGTCGGCGGCGCGGGAGAGACCGCGCATGGCGACGTCCAGCGCCGGGGTATCGCCGGCGGCGATCGCTCCATAGACAGCGGTATCGATCGCCTTCGCCTCGCTGAGCCACTCGCTCATGGGGACGATGATCTCGTGCGTTTCGGCGTCCCCCGTACGGCGATCCCAGCCAGCGCGAGAGCAGTCGCCCAAGCGCCCTCGGGCATCGCCGCGGATGGAGAGGCTCCGGGATGTGCGGCGGCGATCCGCACCCCCAGCGCCGCCGGCAGGATTCTGAAGCGCAGCGGCGCGTCCAGAGTTACGGCCTCGCCGTCGATGCCCGCGGCGATCGGGCCGTCTGCGTCGACCTCGAACGCTGGCGCCGACCACTCTCGCCAGGGACGCTGGAAGAGGCGCCGGCCCGCGATCGGGGCGGAAGCAATGGTTATCCCCAGCAGCTCGTCGTCGATCCTCGGCCGGGTGCCCGAGCCGACCGCACGCCCGAGGCGGTAGCGGTTGTTGGAGACGAGGATCGCCGCACCAGAGGAGTGCTGCTGCCCTTTGGGGCCAGTCCAGCGCAGGTCCAGCCCCTTCCCGCCAGGCCCCAGCACCTCGGGCAGCGTGTCCAGGATGGTCCGCAGCTTCGCCTCCCGATACCCCTCGCGCTGGACGGCCTCGGCATAGAGGCCGATCGAGACGTTGTTGACGAATACGCGGCCGTTGACCTCGGCAAGATCGACCTGCCTTTCGCGACCGCCGACGAAGGCATCCAGCGCGCCGACGACATCGTCGCGGTCGACCCCGAGGTCGAGCGCGAAGTGGTTGCGGGTCCCGGCCGGAATACAGGCGTAGGGCAGACCCTGCTCGGCGGCAACCATCGCAACGACGGCCTGGGAGCCGTCGCCGCCGGCCATCGCCAGCGCGTCGGCTCCATCGGCCACCGCGCCGCGCACGAGCTGCTCGAGGTCGGTGCCGAGCTTCAACTCGATCGGCTCGATGCCACGGGCTCGCGCCTCGTCGGCCAGGTGGAACTTCTCGGCCTTTCCTCCACCCGACTTGGGGTTGTAGAAGAGCACGGGGCGGCGAGGGTCCGGTGCCGGGTGGAGCGGAAGGTGGATCTTGAAGGCCGATCGCGTCGCAAGAAGCATCAGCCCCAGGCCCACCACGATCACGAGAGCCTGCGCGACGTGATCGCCGTCAGCGATCAATACGGCCACGATTCCCGCCACTGCCAGGGCCGCGATTCCCGATCCCAAAAGCCTCGCGCCCCCGGTGCGGGTCAAGCCATACCAAGCTGCCGTGAGCGCAAGTGCGAGGCCGACGAGGACGATCAGTCCCCTGGGAAACTGCGAGAGGACGATGTCGATGCTGAGGATTGCGAGCACTGCGGCGCTCGCGAGCGCCGCGAGCGCGGCCAGCCGATGCGTGTCGCCCTGCTCAGTCGACATTGAAATGCCCCTCATCCTTGTGCGATGAATCGCCGTTGACAACAAGACAACGACGCTAAGGCGATGCTCGGTCCAGCCTATCCGTGGTAACCCAAAGCAACAAGGAGGCGTGCTGCTGAAACGGCGGTTCGGCGACTCTCCGTTAAGGCCATACCGCTACGGGGATTCGAACCCCGGTTTCCGGACTGAGAATAGGAAGTTGCCGAACTAGGACATCGGATACTAGCCAGTCGGAAATGAGTCCCTCAAGCACGCGGTCCACCGTTAGGGTCGCGACTCCAGACTCAGAGCGCGACGCGTGCATCGAGTTTATCGTCACTTTGCTGGTAGCGTGCGCGTCCTTCAGCGCGCATCAACTGGGCGGCGGTAGCCGGAATAGCAGCCAGCGGGGACATGCAAAGGTGAACCAAGAGAGCCTTGGGGGCGCGCGTGAGAATCTCGCCGCCCTCTTCGTCATAGTCCTGAGCGGACTCGCATTGTTCGGCTGCGGCGGCAGCGGGGGCCAAAGCAGTGCACCCACGTCTAGCGACGCCGCGAAGGAAACGGCCGACGGCTGGCGATCTATCCCTGCCTCAGGTGCCGGCTCGGGTGAATTCTCAAGCGTTGCCTGCCTCGACGCTGAAGACTGCTGGGCGACGGCGAACATCGAAGAGGGAGGATCAAACGGCGGCCAGATCTTCCACTTCGACGGTGGGGCATGGGAACGGGTTGCGACCCCGGGCAAGGCCCTGACCCTCTACGGCATTGCCTGCCCGACGAAGACGAGTTGCTGGGCTGTGGGCGCCGCCGCTTCTGACCAGGAAACGATCTCGACGCTGATCGAGCATTTCGACGGCAAGACCTGGACCGTCGAAGAATCGCCGAACGTAGCCGGGTTCCCCGAAAGCGGGCTGAGCGGCATCGCGTGTCCGAGCGCGACCGAGTGCTGGGCGGCGGGCGATGGTGAGGATTTCAGTCAGGAACCGACGGCCGGCGAACTGCTGCTGCTGCACTACAACGAAGGCGCCTGGTCGACGGTCTCGGCACCTTCGCCCCAAGAAGAGGAGCAGACCGGCGACGGCGCACTCTTGGCCTGCGGCTCGGTGAGCCAGTGCGTTCTGCTGACCAACTTCGGCTCAGAAGAAGGCCGCAACAATGAACAGGCGGGAGACGTCTTCGACGGCAACAGCTGGCAGCCGCTGAGCGTTCCCCCCGGCATCCTCTTCCAGGCGGCCACCTGCCCCGCTGAAGACGACTGCATTGGGATCGGCGGCCCTCGCTTCGATGGACCGATGTCCGCTTACCGCTTCGATGGGAAAGGGTGGAGCCAGCCGGAACCGCTTCCGGCCAAGGCCGGCGCTGAGCCAGTCTCGTGGTACGCCGTGACCTGCCTCGGGCGGAGCGAGTGCTGGGCGGCCGGCGGACAGCCGATCGCGGGCGCCACTTTTCCTGCCGTAGTCGCCCACTTTCAAAGAGGGGCGTGGGAACTTCCCCCGCAGCCCGAAGAACCCGGGGAGCTCACGGGAATCTCTTGTTCCTCGGCAGCGTCCTGCATGGCGGTGGGCGGTGCCTCTCTATCCCAAACCGACGCCAGTGCCATGCCGCTGGCGCTGGCGCTTGGACTGTCCCCCTGACTTGAAAGAGAGAACGGAGATGGGCACCTGATGAGTGCGATTACCGCCGCCCGACTGGCAGTTGCTGCGCTGGACTGATCGATGCATTCCGTCATTCGAGCGCGGCATGGGACTATGCGGATAGAGAACGCTCCTTCTGGGTTGTCTTCATGTTCTTCCTCGGTCCGATCTGCGTGGTTCCATCTCTGATCTTCGTCCGCCCCCGCAACTGCCTGCGGGGGTAGCGGGAAGACGTATGACATCTCACCGATCTTCCCCCTGACCGAAGGTAAGTGCGCGAAATACAAGGACGACTGCGAAAAGGCCGTAGCTGACTTGAAAACGGCGATGCAGAAGCAGCGGCGTCAACGATGCAATCGAGTTCAGTTGCACTGAATCGAATCAGAACCTGCGAGGATTTGCCCGTCGCCCTCGCGGTCAGCCCTGACAAGGGATCAGGGCACTGCAACTCGGCGTACGACGCTTCGGGCGATGATGCAGCTGGGGCCCGAGGCGATGGCCTGGAGCGTGACCGTATCCCAGAGTAGGGCGGGACGTTGGCGTAGATCGTCGCTGCCGAGTGGCGAACGGGCGAGCTACCGATCATCCTCGATCCTCCATCGGCGCACACCCGGAGTCCTACGCGAAGCCGGATCGTCTATCGGGTAACTTCATCCGGCGCGCACTGCTCGTAACCTCCGACCGCAGCAATCCATTCAAGTGTAGGGTGCAGGATTCCGATGCCTGACCCCATCGCAAGCATCTTCCACCTCACGGACATGCACCTGTTCGTCGACGAGTCGGGAGAGCGCCGGGATGGTGCGCTTCCCTCAGCCCGACTGTTGACGAAGATCGCGAGGAGAACGCCGGTCCCGAGTGCACAAGCACTCTTCTCCGGTGCGATGTGGCACAACGAAGAGCCGCTGCTTGCGCTTTGGGAGATCCTGCCGGAGCTGATAAAGGGCAGCTCAGGAGATGGCGAGGCACCGGTCATCGTGGTCCAGGGCGGTGACGTCGAGGCGTTGGGCAGCGCGGCCCGACCGGAGCATGGGGGGTACTCGGCATTCCCTTCCTGGTCGTTTCTGCACAACCATCTCCACCCGGTCTCGGGCCAATGGCCTTGGTGGGACATCTACGGCAACCACGACACGTGGCCAGGCACTTACCCAATGATGAGGTGGCGACACCGCGCAATCAACCGAGCTCGTATCGCCTCGATTCCCGGACTCGAGGGGCCCTGGCCGAACACCCTTGAGGTCTGGGGTTCACCGACGAACATACCGGTGGTCCTCACGCGACTCAACACGGTGTCGCGCACCCTTCTCACGGAGACCCTGGCATCGGGACGGGTCAGCGACCATCCCCCGGGTGGCAAATCGACGGAAGAGGCTCTGGACGATCTCGCGGACATGCTCGAGCCCTGGCTGGACCGGGAGGCTGTTCGGATCGTGTCCATGCACCATCCCCCGCACGTTGCAGGCGCAAGCGGTCGGCGGTTCACGGCGGGCTGGCTCGAGGGTCGCGAGGAGCTGGCGGAGCGGCTGAGCGATTTGGGCGTTCAGCTCGTGCTGGCCGGTCATACGCACAAGCTCAACCCAGCGCGCGATTCCACCTATACCGCAGAAGGCACGCAGGCTCCCCTTGTATGGCCCACGTCGCAGCTAGTCGCGGAGAGCCCGACGCAGGACTCGGTGGATGAACTTCGGAGCACGGGGCAGTATTCCGGCCTTCAGCCCCGCTCGTTTTCCCGCTATCAGCTGCTGGTGGAAGCAGGAACCCTCGAGGTCGAGCGAACCGTCTTCAACTATTCCGACGCGCGCGGAGACTTTGCGCCGGAAGTCTCGACGCGCGTCTTCAGCGGACTACCGCTCGTATAGCAGCAAAAGTCCGCTGACGACGGGGGCGCTGGAATCGCCCAGCCTGATCTCGCCATCGTCAAGCATCGTGAAAATGTCGTCTATGCGCTCGCGCTCGCCAGTCAAATCAAACCTCTCCTCAACGTCCTCGCTCGCGAGCAATATCCGGTTTCCCTTTTTCAGTGCAATCTCCGGAGCCGAGGGAGCGCCGGCCGCCTCGACCAAGGCGAGTGGGCGGACCCCGCTGACAGCAACTTCCGCCTCGTCTCGCACCTCCACGACGACGGGCAGGTTGCGGAGCCAGAGCGCCCTGCCCCGCTGTCCAATGGAAGAGCCCAGCAGTTGCTCTGCAACGATCCTCAGAGCCATGTGCTCATCTTCGCCTGGCAGCCCACTTTTGCTCCGCGGTTTCACGCCGCCCTCGTCCAGCACGGCCTCTGCCCAATCATTTGGCGACCAACTCTCGGCGGGACACCGCTCAGCGAGCGTCCACAGCAGCCCGAGGACCGCCCAGCGGGCGGTCGAGCGCCAGGCGACGCGCTGTGCGAAAGCCTCGTCGTCAGCGTTGTCCAATGGCCCATCGACCGCGAATCCCGAGAGTCCGACGAGCTCGGCGACGCGGCTCAGGACATCGAGCTGGCCCGAGCCTCCCTCCAGCAGGTCTTGGAAGCTCTCGCTGAGCACAGGCGCGACCTCGTCATACATGACGTGCAGAATCCGATCTGAGCCTCGCTCGAATGACTCAACGAAGCGAGGCGACAACCTAATGCTGGTGGAGTCAACGCGGACGGATTCCACAACGGTCATTGGCGAGGACTCAACAGTGCTCATTTGGGGTTTCCTCCTTTGGCATCGGAATCACGCTACACAGATAACGCCACGAGCGACCGAAACGTGACATCACGGCGGCAAACCGGGCGACTTAGCGACCAACAGCGCAAGCGCTACGCAGAGCTTCTTCGAGTGTCCGATTCCGATGCGCTCCATGATCTCCTCGTCCGCCACGGACCCGGAATCCTCGATCGCGACCTGCCGTATCTTGTCGTTGCGGCTCGCAATCAGAAGCGAAGCACGCTCAGGCGCGGAGCGGCCAGGTTCGAGACCCCGTCGCCGGACGTTCACATCGATGAGCAGCGCTCGCTATGGGACCCGCTTGCCCGCGTCATGGCCGATGAGGCGCTGGGTCAGCTCCTCTCTGCACTGGCCAGCCTAGATCCCCGTGACGTGCTGGTCTTGTGGAGCAACGCCGCTGGCCAAAGTGATGCCGAGATTGCCTCTCAATGGGACAGCCTTCGGTTCGATCCTCCCAATCCATCCATAGAGTCGATTCGAAAGCGAAGGCAACGAGCGCGCGCTCGGCTGCAAGAACGCATCGATCGAGACTTCCAGCCGTGAGATTGCTGCCCGGTTTCGGCCTCGCGCGGCTAGAAGCTTCATCTCAATGGCGGCAACAGCGGCAACAGAATCCACAGCGATGCGGCAACGCGGCGGCAACAGCAAGGGCGTCCTCTCGGGTCGCGCGAGCGCTGCCTATTCTGCATCCCGTTGCCGAAAACAAGGTTCATGGCCTTGTCACGGACGAGATTGGCTTGCCAGAGCCATACCGCTACGGGGATTCGAATCCGGTTTCCGGGCTGAGAATTGGAAGTTGCCGAACTAGGGACATCGGCAGCCCTCGGGTCGTCGACAAGCTCAGCAGTTCGGCCGCCTCCCAGTACAACCGGGTCATCTCATGAGAGGGTGTGCGGCGTCTTGTTATTTCATCGTTCGCCCCACCTCCAGGAGGAATCCATGAAGAAGGCCCTGCGCAGCAAGCTGACCTACGCCAACGTCATGTCGACGATCGCCGTCTTCTTCCTCGTCGCCGGCGGCACCGCACTCGCGGCCAGCGCGTTGAGCGGCAAGCAGAAGAAGCAGGTGGGGAAGATCGCGACGAAGGTCTTCAACGCCAGGATCAGCGGAGCGACTGTCAGCCATGCCGGCAGCGCCGACACCGCCGCCAAAGCGAACGAAGCGACTAAAGCGAACACGGCTGCGAAAGCGACCGAAGCCACGAGAGCGGACTCCGCGACGAAAGCGGCCGACGCCGAAAAACTGGGCGGGCGAACTCCGGCGGAATACCAGCGCAAGCTCAAGGCAGGCTGCGCGCCGCCCACCTCGATCGCCGGGCTCAGCAACGAAGGCGACGTCACCTGCACGTCGCCGGTCCAGGCGATCAGGATGACCCCCGCGGCCGTAGAAGACATTGCTCAGAACCTCGGCAACCAACTGCAGTTCCAAACCGTCTGTCACGATGGGGGCAGCGTCTCCGTGCACTTCCAGAACCTGAGCTCCAATCCGGCGACCCTCAACTGGTTCTACGGCGACAACGCTGCGGCACACGCGAGCGGTTCCAACATCGCCGGCGGCGACGAACAGGAATTCAGTTTCCTTGGCAACCGGATCGAGGGCCAGTTCGTCTACTCGACCCCCTCGAGCGTGATGACGATCAACCTCCATGCCTTCGACGGCACGACGTTCTGCGAGGTGCGCGGCACGGTGGAGACCGCCAACGGCTAGCTCGTTGCTCAACGCCCCTCGGCGCCTTCATGAGACATTCCTTGACGCTGGCCTGGTCGAGCGCACTTTGCTCTGAGCAAGACCTTTCGTTGTGGGCACGATGGAAGCCGAAGAGAGGCTGCCCCTATCCACGAGTGCAGCTGCGGCCAGAGTCGGTCATCACCCATGGGCAGCGGGACTTGAACCGGACTTCCCTGCCCTCCTCACGCGGAGGGTACGGCGCACACCCGAACGCTCTCGCTTTGCGCGAAAAAGCAACACTGAGCGACAAGATCGTCGCACGGGGCGGGAAGGCTTCTCGAGGTCCCTGGCCCGAGGAGCGCGGTGCCGACATCACGGCGGTTCTGGATGCCGCGGGCTCCGAGCGGGCCGTGCTCTCGCGGATATGCAGGCCACGCGCACCCTTCCGGCGCCGCCCCGCGCGAGTAGCGTCGCGACCTCCGAGCCGGTGGTCCCCGGCCCGACGACGAGAACGTCGCGGCCGCGGTAGGGCTCGGGGTTTCGGTAGGCACTGGAATGGATGAGCCCGCCGCTGAAGCTGTCGCGAGCAGGCCAGTCGGGCAGCTCGGGGTCGTGGTCAAAGCCCGTCGCGATAGCTACGAAGCGCGCCCGCAGACCCTCGCCGTCGGTCTCCAGCCGCCACTCCTCCTCGGCGGGCTCCACTCGCCGCACCTGCGTGCCGCCGCACCTGCGTGCCGAAACGAACGTCGATGCGATGATGGGCCGCACAGTCCTCGAGGTAGCCGATCCACGCGTCCCTGGTCGGGTACTCGCCGTAGCGGCAACGGCTGGCGCTATAGCCGGGCTGCGTCGACATCCAGCCCGGCGTGTTGAGCCGTAGGTCGTCGTAGCGTGTCCGCCAGCTGGCGCCGACCCGGTCGGTCCGCTCCAGCACAACCACCTCGGCGCCTGCTGCCCTAAGCGCGGCAGCCGACGCGAGCCCAGCCGTTCCGGCACCGCACACGATTGCCTCCGTCATAGCGCGAGGAGTGGTTTTGGCCCTCACACCCCGCCTCACGACGGCGGGATGTTCTGGTTCAGGTGGAACAGGTTGGTCGGGTCGTAGCGGTCCTTCAGCGTCCGCAGCCGGTCGAACTTCTCCGCCCCGTAGGCGGCCCGCACACGATCCTCCCCCTCGGCGGAGAGGAAGTTGATGTAGGCGCCGCCGGTCAGCGAAGGCTCGATGTCGGCGTACAGCCGGTGGGCCCAGTCGATGTGGGTGTCGAGTGGCCCCGGTTCGTGCGTCAACGCGATGATGTTGAGCACGTAGGGAGCCTGACGCTCGCCGTACGCGGACTCCTCTGCGTCGACGCGGCTGATCGCGCCCCCGAAGTCGTGGACGTGGATCTCCGATGCCGGCGAGGTCGCGTCCTGGTGGTAGCGAACCAGGGTCTCGATCGCGTGGTCGTCCAGACCCCCCATATAGCCGGCTTTCATGTAGGCGTTGGTACCACGCGGGTAGAGGTCGTCGAGCAGACTCTGCATCTGGACGTAGGGCATCGGGCCGACCAGGTCGGCGACCGGGTCGCCCAGATCGCGCAGCGGCTGCATCGCCTTCATCCCCTCGTCGGGGTCGCCGGCGTAGCAGCCGACCAGGGCGACCAGCTTCTTGCCGTGCCACTCCTCGGGCAGGAACGGCGCGGGCGGCGCGGTCAGCAGGCCAGCGAACGTCGTCAGCTCGTCGGGGAGGTCGCCCGTGAAGTCGCGGTAGAAGCGCAGGATCTCCTCCGCCCGTTCGCCGGGGTAGAAGACCGGGCCGGCGGCCACGGTCGGGCCGACCGGGTGCAGGTCGAACTCGAAGGAGGTGACGACGCCGAAGTTGCCCCCTCCCCCGCGCAGGCCCCAGAGGAGGTCGGCGTTCTCGGTCGCGCTCGCGGTGAGGATCTGGCCGTCGGCGGTGACCACCTCGGCCGAGCGCAGGTTGTCGCAGGCGAGGCCGTACTTGCGCATCAGCCAGCCGATCCCTCCGCCCAGGGTGAAGCCGGCGACGCCAGTGGTCGAGACCAGTCCGCCGGTGGTGGCCAGGCCGTGCTCCTGGGTGGCGGCGTCGAGCTCCCCCCAGATGACACCCCCTTCGGCGCGGACGGTGGCGGCGTCCACGTCGATCTCGATGCCCTTCATCGGGGAGAGGTCGATGACGATGCCGTCGTCGCAGGTCGAGAAACCGGGGATGCTGTGGCTGCCGCCGCGCACGGCGACGTCGAGCCCCTCGCTGCGGGCGAAGCCGACCGCATGGCGCACGTCGGCGGCGTCGGCGCAGCGGGCGATCACCGCCGGGCGGGCGTCGTGGACGCCGTTCCAGATCGCCCGCGCCTCGTCGTAGGCGCCATCGCCAGGCTTGACCATCTCGCCGTGCAGCCCGTCCTCGAACTCCTTCAGCGTTGCCGCTCCAAGCACTCCTTGCGTGGCCATGACCGCTCCTTCTCGTGGGGATTCGCGTCTCTCCTGACGACGCACAGCGAGGCTAGGGGCCGCCTCTTAGCACCCACTTTGCAGCGCCTTAGCCTCCAGCTTCCGGCAGTATGCGATGCCGGCGTCGCCGCCGAGCAGCTCGAAGTGCCGGCTCGCCCGGTCCAGCCAGCGGCGCCCCATCGCCGCCTCGCCGTCCTCCGCGCAGATCGCCGCCAGCACAGCCAGCGCCCACCCCTCCTGGTGGGTCGTCCCGATCCCTCCTAAGACCGCGGCGGCGACCTCGAGGTGAGCCCGGGCATCGGCGCGATCGCCGGCGCACAGCGCCACGGTCGCCAGGCTCAGCTCGGCGGCGCCGAGGCCGATCAGGTCGTCGTTCTCGGCAAACCAGGTCCGGCTCTGTCCAGCCGAGATGCGGGCGCCGGCCCCGTCGCCGGAGCGGGCCAGCAGCATCGCCAGGCAGCCGAGGGTGATCCCGGCGCCGCGGCGGTCACCGATCTCCTGCCGCAGGGCGAGGCTGCGCTCGAGCAGCGAGCGGCCTCGTTCGAAGTCGCCGCCGGAGCGGGCCAGGTTGCCGAAGGCGTTGAGCGCGAAGGCCTCGCCCTGGTGGTCGCCGAGCTGCTCGAAGCGGGCGAGGCTCTCCTCGATCAGCTCCTCCGCGTGGGCGAAATCGGCCTCGGCGCGATCCACCGCGGCGAGGTTGACGAGGATGTGGGCGGCGGCCGCGGCGCCGCCCACGCGGCGGGCGACGACCGTGGTGTCCTCATGCGCGAGGAGCGGGTAGCCGGTCTCGGGCTCGACCGAGATCATCCCGTAGCTGAGCGGCCAGAGCGCCGGGCGCGGCTCGGTGGCCAGAGCGCCGGCGTGCTCCAACGCGGCTTCCAGCTGCTCCCGTGCGGGGCCGTATTCGCGCCGGAACCAGGCGGCGATGCCGCGCGTGTGCGCCGCCCACATCGGCGGCCGGGCGGCTGGCAGGTCCTCAGCGACCAGCGCCTCGTGTTCGCGCACGAGCAGCTCGACGTCCTGCGCGGGACTGACGATCACCCGGTAGGCCGCCGAGACCTCGACCGCGTCGAACATCCCGGCCCAATCCTCGAACTCGCGGAAGATCGCCACGCTCTCGGCCGCGAACTCGTCGATCCGCCCGTGGTCGCCGCGACGCAGCCCGATCACGCAGGCGGCGAGCAGGGCGTGGGCGCGCACCGCCGTCGACTCGGGTGCCGCGGCCAGGGCGGCGGTAAGCCAGCGGTACCCCTCGGCGAGGTAGCCGCGCATCAGCCAGAAACGCCAGAGGGCGACAGCAAGGCGCAGCGCCGTCTCAGGATCGGCGACCAGCGCCGAGGCCAGGGCGGCGCGGAGGTTGTCGCGCTCCCGATCGAGGCCCCGCAGCGTGATCCTGGCCGGCAGCTCGCCGGCCGGCGTCGGACCGCTCTCGGCCAGCGCGAGGTACCAGTCGCGATGGCGCCGCTCTAGGGCGGACCGTTCCCCAGCCTCCTCGAGACGCTCGACCGCGTACTGGCGCACGGTCTCCAACAGCCGGTAGCGACGGTCGCCGGATCCCCCTTCGACCTGGACCAGCGACTTGTCGATCAGCCTGCCCAGCAGGGCGGCGACCTCGCTGCGCCGCAACGGGTCCTCGGCACAGACGTCCTCCGCCGCCTCCAGCCCAAAGGCGCCGGCGAACACTGCGAGCCGGCGCAGCAGCACCTGCTCGGAGGCGTCGAGCAGGTCGAAGCTCCAGGCGAGCGTCGCCCGCAGCGTCTGCTGTCGGGTCATCGCCGTGCGGGCCCCGGCCGAGAGCAGGTCGAGCGAGTCGTCGAGGCGCTCGACGATCTGAGCCGGAGTGAGAACGGCCGCCTGCGCCGCCGCCAGCTCGATCGCCAGCGGCATCCCGTCGAGACGGTGGCAAAGGGAGGCGACGGCGTCCGCGTTGTCGTCGCCGAGCTCGAATCCGGGGGCGGCCTGCGCGGCCCGGGCGGCGAACAGCCGCACCGACTCCGCCGCCGGGGACTCCGCCGCCGGCGCGCCGGCGACCAGCTTGGGGAGTGAGAGCGAGGGCACACGCCAGGTCACCTCGCCGGGAACGCGGAGCGGCTCGCGACTGGTCGCCAGCACAGTCAGGTGCGGGCAGCGGCTGAGCAGGGCCTCGGCGAGGTGGGCGATCGGCCCGACCAGGTGCTCGCAGTTGTCGAGCAGGAGCAGCTGCCGGCGGTCGCCGATGTGAGCGGCGAGGGCGACCTCCGGCGCCCGGTCGGAGGCGAGCCGGGTGTCCAGCGCCTGGGCGACCGCCGGGCCGACCAGCTCGGGCTCGCCGAGCGCGGCCAGCTCGACCGGCCAGACCCCGTCGGAGAAATCCTCCGCCTGCTGCCCCGCAACCTGCAGCGCCAGCCTGGTCTTGCCGCAGCCGCCGGCCCCGGTCAGGGTGAGGAGCCTCGCGTCGCGCAGCAGCGCCGCGGCCTCGGCCAGCTCGCGCTCGCGGCCGACGAAGCTGGTCAGCTGTGACGGCAGCTTGGGCCCGCGGCCGGCCGCCGCTTCAGGCTCGTCGCGCTCCTCCAACTCCGCCAGCTCAGCCTCCAGGGCGAGGCGGAGCTCTTCGAGCGAGTCGCGCCGCTCCCGGCTCCAGTCCTCGTAGCGGTCCGCCGGCAGCAGCTCGGCGTCGAAGTCCTCGAGCGCCGAGCGGTAGGCGCCAGGCTCGCCCTGCTCGCGCGCCGCGGCCGCGAGCTCTTCGAAGGCGACCGCGTCGATCCGGACCGGGTCCTCGGGGCTGAGCAGGATCAGTTCTTCGCGCAGCTCCAGGTAGCGGCCGCCGTCCAGCCCGATCGAGTCAAGCGCACGTCGGGCCGCGAAGATCGCCTGATGGAGGTTGTTGCGGGCGGAGTCGGGGGCCCGCCCCGCCCACAGCAGCTCGGCCGCCTGGTCGACGTGGAGGCGGTGCTCGGGAGCGAGGGCGAGCAGCTTGACCAGCGTCTTCGCCTTGCGCAGCCGCCAGGCGTCGTCGGCGATGACGTTGTCGCCGACGCTGATGGAGAACGCGCCGAGGAGACCGATGCACAACACCTCATCGCCCATCGATGTGCCTTTGCCGAGGGCCGGAGGCTGCGCCATGTCGAACCCGGCCGAAGCCGCTTCCGTATTCTCCGCGAGCTCCTTCCAAATCAGCCTCGAAGCCTGGACCGGGCCCGGGACTCCCTTCAACTCGTACTCGCTCGCGGCTTCGAGCGTGACGCCGTCACGCGAGGCGACCAGTGACTCCACGACTCCTTGAACCAACACCTCGCCGGTGCCTGCCGCGGAGCAGAGCCGGCTCGCGATCACCACCGTCATCCCGTGCAGGTCGTCCCCGTCGGCAATCGGCTCACCGGCTGCGACCCCCACGCGAGCGGCGATTCCGATCTTGCCCTGTGCGCCGTCGAGCCGCTCGACCGCTGCTTGAATTCCGGCCGCGGCCCTCAACGCTCCGAGGGCGCTTTCGAAGGTCGCCATCGTGCCGTCGCCGAGGGTCTTCACCACGCGCCCACCGCCACCCTTGACCTCGCGGGCGACATCTTCGACGTGAGCGCGGCGCACCCGCTCCATGCGATCGTCTCCCAACCTCGCAAGCAGGGCGGTCGAGTCCACCAAGTCGCTGAAAACGACGATCGCCACCCCGTCCATGCGCACCATCTTCTCGCATTCACTAAAGAGCCTCGAAACCCGAGGCTACGATCAAGCTCGCTCAGGATCTCGCTCAGAAGAAAATGCGACGCCGAGGCCCTAGGCGTAGGCCGCTGACGCGGGCGATGCCGGCAGTGGCGCGATGGGTCGACGGCGGAGAGGGAGGGGCGAAGCTCGAACCTGAGCGTACGTGGCACCGAATCGAGAAGCTCGATGCTCAACGCTTTGGGAAGCGGATTCCCGGCGCGTCTCAATGCTCTCGGTATGCGCTGCAGTACTAAGGCCCTCGAAGATAGATGGCTCAGGTCAATATGAAACTGGTTCTTAAGCGGACTCGCTCACAGAGGTCACGTCGACACCCGTCTGCTGCTGGTAGGTGACCCAATCCACATATGAGTCCTTGCGTGCGACGAGGCCATCGCTGACGGTGAATACGTCGGTTCCGTCGCATGCGAAGGATTTGCCGTCGCGGGTGCCGGTCATCACGTACTCGGCGACGAAGTGATCGTCTCCCAGATATACGCGTACCGGCTCGAAGCCGAGGTTTGGCGAGTCGGCGAAGAGGTCAGCGGCTGCGGCCCGGATCGCCTCGCGGCCGACCCAGGCTCCATCACGTCGTGCAGATGAAACACGGCATCCTCGGTATGCAGGGCAACGATCGCGTCTGGATCGTGGCTCGCCCATGCCTGGTTATAGGTAAAGGCGAGCTCGGGAATGCTGTCACTCATAGGCCCACGCCTTTCAAGTTGAACCTTTTTTCGGGATCAACCGATGCTAATCCGGCGAACGGCTGAGGGTCAACAGCATCGCGTCTAGCGATACGCCTAGCGCCACTCACTCGGCCGCCCTCGCCGCGATTCGCAAGGAGCGCCCCCCAGTTACTGCCGTTATTTAGCCTGCCACCCGATGCGGTTCCGCTACCGCCAGAAGCTACGATGGCCTTTGTGTCGGCAACATCGGCAGCAGAAAACGCAGCGATGTGGCATCAAATCGGCAACGGCAAGAGCTTCTTCTCAGCTCGCCCGAACGCTGCCGATTCTGCGTCCTGCATGTTTCCTGCTCCCGAAAGCGCTCCCGACAATCAAGGACAATGGCACTTTCACGGAAGCACTTGGCTTGCCAGAGCCATACCGCTACGGGGATTCGAACCCCGGTTTCCGGACTGAGAATCCGGCGTCCTAGTCCCCTAGACGATAGCGGCGCGGAAGCGACATTCTAGCGGGAGGGCGGGCTGTCCCGGTGTGAGGCTCGGCACTCGGTTCCGCGCTCCAGGCGTTAGATTTCCTGGTCCCGCGGCTGTGGCGGAATCTGGTAGACGCGCGAGCTTCAGGTGCTCGTGGGGGCAACCCCGTGGAGGTTCGAGTCCTCTCAGCCGCATTGCAGGGCGCTTTACCTGGTGCGCAGGGGCGTCGCCAGGCCGGACGGGCTCGTCGGGCGCACGCGCCGGGCGGTCGCGCTGATCTCCTCGACGAAGTCGGGCCAGAGCTTGGGCGGCAGGTCGTGGCCCATGCCCTCGAAGATGCGCAGGTGGGAGTCGCGGATCGCGCGAGCGGTGGCGCGGCCGGCGAGGGGGCGGATCAGCGGGTCGCTGCTGCCGTGGATGACCGTCGCCGGCAGGCGCAGCCTTTCGAGCGCCGCGGTGCGGTCGCCTGAAGCGGTGATCGCGTGCAGTTGGCGGGCGATGCCGGCGCGGTCGTGCGAGCGGTCATAGGAAGCGGCGGCCAGCTCGCGGAAGCGCGCCTCGTCCATCGGGAAGGCGGGCGAGCCGATCGTGCGGAAGGTCTTCACGGTGCGCTCGATCGCCGCCTCGCGCCCGGCGCCGGGACGGGCGAAGAGCGTCCCAAACGCCTTCCAGGTGGGCATTCCCAGCCAACGGTTGCCGGTCGAGGACATCATCGAGACCAGCGAGCGCACCCGTTCGGGTCGGCGAATCGCCACCGTCTGGGCGATCATGCCGCCCATCGAGGCGCCGACCAGGTTCGCCGACTCGATCTCCAGGTGGTCCATCAGCCCGGTCGTGTCCCCGGCCATGTCACGCAACAGGTAGGGCGCGGTGCGGCGGCGGCCGAGCAGCATGTCGGTGCGCTTGGGCACGCCCGCCGACTCGATCTTGGTCGAGTGACCGACGTCGCGGTTGTCGAAGCGGACGACGCGGAAACCACGTTCGGCCAGCATCGCGCAGAGCTCCTCGTCCCAGGCAAGCATCTGGGTCGCCAGGCCCATGATCAGCAACAGCGGCTCGCCGTCGGGGTCGCCGATCTCCTGATAGGCGACCTCGATCCCGTTGACGGGAGCCAGTCGCTCCTCGCTGAGGCCGTTCATCCGGGCAGCTTAGCCCTGACAGCTAAGTTTGCCCTCAATGCGAACCGCGATCGTCTCCGACCTTCACCTCGGCAGCGCCTTCGGCGAGGACCTGCTGCGCGACGCCGGGATCCGCCGCGTCCTGCTCGACGAGCTCGCCTCGGCGGAGCGGGCGGTCCTGCTCGGCGACGTGCTGGAGCTGCGCGAGACGCCGCTCGCCGCGGCGCTGGAGAGCGCCCGGCCGTTCCTCGAAGAGCTGGGCGAGGCGATGAGCGGCCGCCCCGTCGTGCTGGTCCCCGGCAACCATGACCACCGGCTCGCGGAGCCGTTGCTGGAGCAGCACGCGCTCGCCGGCAAGCCCCTTTCGCTCGAACAGCGCGCCGAGCCCAGCGGCGAGGCCTGGTCGCGGATCGCCGGCTGGCTGGGTGACGCCGAGCTGCAGATCGCCTACCCGGGGATCTGGCTTCGCGACGACGTCTACGCCACCCACGGCCACTACATGGACTGCCACATGACGCTTCCCCGGCTCGAGTGCATCGCCGCCGCGGTGTCGATGCGAGTGTTTGGACCGCTGCCCGGGCCTCGCGCCCAGCCCGCCGACTACGAGCGCGTGCTGCGGCCCGTCTACGGCCTCACCTTCGGCGTCGCCCAGGGCGGCGTGGCACGGAGCTCCAGCCGCCCGTCCGAGCGCGCTTGGCGGGCGATGACGGCCCGCAACGGCAACGGCGGCCGCGCCCGTCGCGCCGCAACCCGCGCCGCCCTCGGCGCAGCCGTGCCGGCCACGATCTGGGGGGTCAACCGGCTTCTCCGTGCCGACTTCGAGGTCTCGCTCACCTCCGGCGCGATCTCCCACAGCGGAATCGCCGCGGCGACCGAGCTCGCCCGCCGGCTCGACCTCGACGCCGGGCACGTGATTACCGGCCACACCCACCGCGGCGGCCCCGAAGAGGGCGACGCCGAGTGGCCGCTCCCAGGCGGCGGGCGGCTGCACAACACCGGCAGCTGGGTCTTCGCCTCGGCCTTCCACCGCCCCGGCACGCCCCCCGGTCCCTACTGGCCCGGCACCGTCACCTGGCTCGAGGACGAAGGACCGCCCCGCCGCACCCGCCTGCTGCTGGAGCGCCCTCGCGACGAGCTGCGCATCACCGTCTCGCAGCTCGCTGCGAACGTCGGCTGAGCCGACGGGCTAAAGCCAATCGGCGACGATGCGGCCGATCTCCTCGCCCGCATCCTCCTGCAGGAAGTGACCGGCGTTCTCGATCACCCGCGGGGCCGGGAGGTTGAGCCGCGAGGAGACCTGTTCGCCCACCGAGAGCGGCAGGGCAGGGTCGGAATCCGCCCAGAGGACCAGCGCCGGGCGCTCGTCCTCCCGCAGCGCGTCGGCCACCCGCCTGCCCTCGGCCGCGCCGGGGGCATCGGGCTCGGTCGGCAGGATCAGCGGGAAGGCGCGGGTCCCGGCCTTCGACTCGGGAGTCGGGAAGGGAGCCTCGTAAGCGGCGATCACATCGTCGCCGGGGTCGTTCTTGCAACCGGCCTTGACCAGGAAGCCCGCCGGCACATCCGGGTTGCGGCGGACGTAGTCGCGGAATTTGAGCCAGGTCTCGCTCATCTTCTGGTGGCCGGTGAAGGGGCCGGTGTCCATGATCACCAGGCGCGAGAAGCGGTCGGGGTGCTCGACCGCGAGCCGCAACCCGATCGGCCCGCCCCAGTCGTGGACGACGGCGGTGGCGTCGCGCACGTCGAGCTCCTCGAGCAGCGCCGACATCAGCTCGACGTGACGGTCGTAGGTGTACCAGTCGAGATCGGTGGGCTTGTCGGAGCGGCCGAAGCCGGCGTAGTCGGGGGCGATGCAGCGGTAGCCCGCATCGCGCACCGGCGGGATCACCTTGCGCCAAAGGAACGACCAGGTCGGCTCGCCGTGGAAGAAGACGACCGGTCTCCCCTCCCCCTCGTCGAGATAGGCGAGGCGCAACCCGTCCACCTCGTGGTAGCTCGATTCGAAGGGAAAGCCCGGCAGCCCCTGCAGGCTCTCCTCCGGCGTTCTCACCGCCTCGACGCTCACGCCGCGATCATGGCAGTTGCCGCAGGAAAGCGCCTATTTCGGGCCCGAAGTAGGGCGAGAAGAGCTGGGTCGGTCGGCCCTGGTAGCTGTAGCTGGTCACGCCACTGACGAATTCGCCGTCGAAGAGCCAGGCGCCGCCGCTGGAACCGGCGGCCATGTCGCAGGAGGCCGGCATCGTCGGCGGGCCGGAGAAGCGATCGGTGAGCGAGTCGAGCCCGAGGCCGTGGGCGCGGCAGCTGCGCAGTTCTTCTCCCCCGGCGCGCGCTGCCGGGTAGCCAAAGATCTGAAAGGCGGCGCGCCGAGATTTCCCGGTGGCGTAGCCGCGGGCGCCGACGACGTCGGTGAGCTCGCCGAGCTGGTTCGGCTTGACCCGCAGGGCCGCGACGTCGAAGTCGGGGTTTTCCCGATGGCGCCATTGCGGCATCACGTATATGGACTCAGCGTCGAAGGTCCCAAAGGGACGGTTGCCGTGGTCATAGGCGGGAATGAAGGTGAGCTGCTTTCCCTCGACCCCCTTTTCGATCACGCAGTGCCCCGCCGTGAGGACGATCGAGTGACTTGGCGTGTTCAGCGCCGTTCCCGAGCAGGAATAGGGACCGGTGACGGGGTCGATCCCGAAGATCCTGCCGTTGGTGCGCGCGCCGTCTTCGGCGGCGTTGAGGACGCGGGCGCTGCTCGCCCCGGCGCGGGGCCCATTTCTGTAGGCCGGTGCCGGTAGTCGTCCAGGGGCGCGCAAGGGCTGTGCAAGGCCGGCGGGCGAGGCGCTCAGCTCATGCACCGCCGGCGGCGCGGCCTGCGCGGCGGCGGGCAGCAATGCAGCCAAGGCCGTCAAAGCGGCAAGTACCCCTCGCGCCTGCGATCTCATCGCTCCGTTCATCGGCACAAGGGTCCCATGGGGGTGACTTTTGCAAGCGAGATTGGCCATGCGGGCATTTGTTGCAGGAAACACTAGATGCGGGCAGAAGCTGCTCTTGGCATTTTCTGTCTCTCCTCTTCACCGAAAGGGTTACTCATGAACGAAGACAGCCTGATCAGCGGCTGGTGGGTCTTTGCCGGCGTGCTCCTGCTCATCGCCGGGATCCTCAACATCGTCTACGGAATCGCCGCGATCGGCGACTCGAAGTTCTTCACCGAAAACGCGACCTTCATCCTCAGCGGGCTCCACACCTGGGGATGGGTCAGCCTGATCATCGGCGTGCTCGAGCTGATCGCCGCGTTCTCGCTCTTCTCGGGCGGCGAATACGGCCGCTGGGTCGGGATCTTCGTCGGCTCGCTCAATGCGATCGCCGCGCTGCTCTCGATCCCCGCCTACCCCTTCTGGTCGCTGGCGATCTTCGCCCTCTCGATCATCATCGTCTACAAGCTGGCCGAGGGCCCGGAAGGAAACCCCGTTCCCAGGGGCTGAGAAGCAAGGATCAGCCGCGCAGCGGCGATCCAGAGACCTGTTGTGGACGAAGGCCCCGGGAACCCGGGGCCTTCGTCGTCTCGGCGCCAAGCGGCACCTGCGCGTCGAGGGTCGACCACGGCGCCACGGCCGGCTCGCGGCTCTCGTAGAGGACGTCGACGCCGGCCATGCGGTCCTGCCAGCCGCGACGCCGTTCGTCGAAGAGGACGCCCAAGAAGCCGAGGCCAAACGGGATCGCGGCGAGGAAGAGCCCAACCAGCCGGCGCAGCGACTTTCGCGGCGGCAGGCCGCGACCGTCGGTGCCAAGCCTGATCCCGAAGAAGCGCATGCCCGGGGTCTGCCCGGCGAGCGACCAGAAGACGACCAGGTACAGCGAGCCCAGGGCGATCCAGGTGACGCTGCCGACCGCGAGGGCAAAGCCGGAGACGCCGTTGCCGCTGCCGGAGAAGAAGGACCCGATCAGGGCCGCGATCGCGGCCAGGCCCGAAAAGGCGAGGTTGACGATCAGCAGGTCGAGACCGAAGGCCAGGCCCCGGGTGAGCGCGCCGGCGCGCTCGGTCGGCTCGGTGCGGCGCTTGCGGAAGACGACGCGCCGCGCGATGCGCTCGATCACGCCGTCCAAGCGCCGGGTCACATCGCCGATCGTGTGGCCGATGTCCTCGATGAAGCCGACGCTCTGGGCGCTGATCGCGGCGCGCAGCTCCGGCGCCTCGGCGATCCGCTCGACCAGGCGCTGGGCCTCGTCGCTGGCGAGCAGCCGCCTCCAGACCTCGTCGACCATCTCGCTGTCGAGCGCGTCGATCAGGGCCTGCTTGACCGTGTCGCTCTCCAGCGCGCCGCGGGCGGCTTCCTCGACCAGCGGCCCCTGCAGCACTCGCACCAGCGCGCGCTCCACGGCCTCGCTCTCGACCGCGGCGACCATCGCCTCCTCGGCGGCGACCTCGACCGCCCGGTCGATTCCCGCCGCTTTGCCGACCGAGCGCGCCCCACGCACACCGGCACCGAGCAGCCGCACCGAAAGCGGCAGCGGAGCCTGGGAATCGGGACCGTCGGCCATTGCGGGCGAGTATAGGTCGCCGCGGTAGAGGTTTCACCCACTATCCGGATCGAACCTCGACCGCGCGGCTAGGTGTCGAGCGCGTCGAGCAGGCGGTCGATCAGCTCGGCCTGCGCCGGCAGGATCTTGCGGCGCGCCTCGTCCAGGTCGAACCATGCGGCGCGATCGACCTCGGGGAACTCCTGCCGGCTGCCGGAGCGCGGCGGCCACTCGAGCTCGAAGCTGTTGCTCGCCAGCGCCGCCGGGTCGAACTCGGCCTCGGCGGCCCAAGCGTGGACGAGCTTGCCGCTCTTCTGGCGAATCGAGCCCAGCTCGATCAGATCGCTCGGGTCGAGGTCGGGCGCGCCCGGGCCCAGCTCCTCCCCCATCTCGCGCAACGCGCAGCGCCGCAGCTCCTCCCCTGGATCCGGTTCGCCCTTCGGGATCGTCCAGGCGCCGAGGTCCTTCTTCGCCCAGAACGGCCCACCGGGGTGGACGAGGAGCAGCGCGAGCGCGGCGCGGTCGCGGAAGAGGAGCACACCGGCGCTTTCCTTCGCCGCCACCTGGCTAAGCGACCGCGCGCAGCCGGCGCTTGGCCTGCTGGGCGATCACGGCGGCCCATTCGGAATCGTCGATCCGCACGGGTGCCGTCGTCGCGAGGAAATCGGCGAGCGTGGCGGCGAGCCCCTCTGGGTCTTCGAGGAGGGGGAAGTGGGCGGCGCGGGGCAGCGTCTCGAACCGGCAGTACGGGATCGCCTCATGCGCGGCGCGTCCGTGCTCGATCGGGATCGTCCGGTCGCGCTCCCCCCAGACGATCAGGGTCGCCATGTCGCCGAGCAGGTAGAGCCGGTCGGTGGCGCTGACGTGCTGGCCATGGACGTCGATGACAGAGCGCAGGGTCTGCAGGAACGCCCGCCGCGAGCCCGGCTCCTGGAGCGGCCGCAACGCCCGGGCGACCGCCTCGAGGTAGACGCCCTTCGAGTTGCCGCGGGTGCGCAGCCTCCCCCCCGCGGCGTCGATCGCGTCAACCAGTCGCCGCTGGGTGGCGAGACGGAGCAACGGTGAGGCGCCGGGCAGCGCCGCCCCGCGCAGCAGCGGGCTCACCTCCCGCCCGAGCCCGCCGCTGGAGATCAGCACGAGCCGCTCGGTGCGCTGGGGGAATTGGTAGAAGAACTGCATCGCTACGCCGCCGCCGAGCGAGTGGCCGACGATCGTCGCCCGTTCCATCCCGATCGTCGTCAGCAGGTCGCGGATGCTCGCCGCGTGGGCGCCGAGCGAGTAGTCCCCCCGTGGCGTCGCCGAGTCGCCGTGGCCGATCAGATCCGGCGCGACCACCCGGTAAGAGCCGGCGAGCCTCTCGGCGACCGCCTGCCAGTGGCGCGAGGAGTTGACCATGCCATGGATCAGGACCACGGTGGGCCCGCTGCCGGCAACCCGGTAGACCACGCGGTGACCGTGCAGGTCGACCTCGTGGGCCTCGAAGCTCGTCGCCGCGTCCACGCGGAGACCTTAGCGCCGCGCGGGGTCCTTCTTCGTAGAGTCCCGGCGATCGTGAGCGCAAACCGCATCGAGCCGCGATGAGCGGGGGTGAGATCCTCGCCATCGCTCTCGCCGGCCTGGCGGCCGGTGCGGTCAACGCGGCCGTCGGCAGTGGGACCCTGATCACCTTCCCGGTGCTCCTCGCTTTCGGCTACGCGCCGGTGACCGCGAACGTCTCCAACACGATCGGACTCGTCCCCGGCGCGCTCTCGGGGGCGTGGGGCTACCGGCGCGAGCTCGCGGGGCAGCGCGCGCGGGCGATCCGCTTCGGCATCGCCTCGCTGCTCGGCGGGACGACCGGGGCGGTGCTCCTCCTGACCCTGCCCTCCTCGGCCTTCAAGGCCATCGTCCCGGCCTTCATCGCGGTCGCGCTCGTCCTCGTCATCCTGCAGCCGCGGATCAATCGCCTGCTTGCCTCGGGTGCGGTCGGCTCATGGCACGAGCGCGGAATCCTCCCCCCGCTCGCCATCTACGCGACCGGAATCTACGGCGGCTACTTCGGCGCCGCGCAGGGAATCATGCTGCTCGCATTTCTCGGCGTCGCCCTGCCGCAGAGCCTGCAGCGGACCAACGGCCTCAAGAACGTCCTCGTCGGCTTGGTCAACGGCGTCGCCGGCCTGATCTTCGTCTTCGCCGCGCACGTCGCCTGGGCGCCCGTCGCGATCATCGCCGTCTCCTCGGTCCTCGGCGGTCAGCTCGGCGCCCACTACGGCCGCCGCCTCTCCCCAAACGCGCTGCGCGCCCTGATCGTCGTCGTCGGGACGACCGCGATCGTCCGCCTGCTCGCGTGAGGAGCGGGAGGCTGGCCCCGCCGCATCCGACCGCCGGGCGTGAGAGGGTCGGCGGGACCGACGCAGCCTCACACTCTCGTCCGCTCCCGAAAGGAGCCCCCCAGCCGTGAAACACCAGATCCGCCTCGTCGCAGCACTCGCCCTCGCAGGCCTTGTCGTCCTCGCCGCCGGCTGCGGCGGCTCCAGCTCCGACGACAGCGGTTCCGGCACCTTCAGAGTGGGACTCGAGGCGCCGCTCTCCGGCGAACAGTCGACCCTCGGCAAGGGCATGCTGATGGGCGCGGAACTGGCGGCGACGAAGCTCAACGCGGCTGACGGGATCCTCGGCAAGCAGGTCGAAGTCGTCCCGATCGACGACGCGGCCGACCCGGCAACCGGCGTGAAGGCGGCGAAGTCGGCCATCGCCGAAGGGCTCGACGGGATCGTCGGCCCCTACAACTCCGGTGTAGGTGTCGAAACCCTGCCGCTCTACATAAAAGCCGGCCTGGTGCCGATCCGCCTCACCTCCGATCAATCGACCAACGGGCTCGGCTTCACCCTGCAGCCGATGACCTACCAGATCGCACCGATTGCCTCGCAAGCGCTGACCGAGTGGCAAGGAGCCAAGTCCGTGGCGATCGCCTACGACCCGACGCAGAACTACACCGTCTCGGTCTCCAAAGCGCTGAAATCCTCGCTGGAAAAGGAAGGCGTCACCGTGACCGCTTACGAGAAGGTCCAGCCCGGCAAGAAGTCCTACACCGACGTGGTCGACAAGCTCGCCGCAACCGAACCCGACGTCATCTACGCCGCCGTCTACTTCCCCGAGGGCGGGCTGATCGCCAAGGAGATGCAAGAAGGGCATGTGAAGGCGCAGTGCGTTGCCGACTACGCCTCATACGACACCGGCTTCGTCGAAACCGCCGGCGTCGCGGCCGCGCAGGCCTGCCCGGTGGTCGGCGTGCCGGCGCCGCAGGACTTCTCCGGCGCCGCCGCCAGGGTTGGCGAGTACGAAGAAGAATTCGGCAGCGAACCCGGCACCTGGAGCCCCTACACCTACGACTCGCTCAACTTCCTCGCCGACGGCGCGGAAAAGGCCGGTGGCACCGAATCGGGCAAGCTCACCAAGGCGCTCGACGCGGTCAAGGGCTGGGAGGGCTGGACCGGCTCGGTCACGATCGACCCAAGCAACGGCAACCGCCGGCCGGCCACCGTGGTGATCGTCGACACCGACAAGAGCGGGCAGCTCCACGTCGACGAGGACTGGGCCAAGGCGGTCGGCGCTCCCTACTAGACAGGGCCCGGCTCGACCGATCGAACTGCGAGCCGCTCAGGGCAGCTCGCAGTTGACGAAGAGGTCGTCGCCGGGGCCGCCGTCGCAGGAGTCTGCGGCGCCGAATCCGAAGGCGGGCGCGGCGTTGTCGCCATCGAGCTTGTCTACGTCGGGGCCGCCCTCGAGCTCGTCGTCGCCGGAGCCGCCGAGCATGTTGTCGCAGCCGGCGCCACCGTCCAGCCGGTCATGGCCGTTCCCGCCAACGACGTGATCGCTCCCGTTGGCACCCCGGATCGAGTCGTCGCCGGGGCCTCCCCAGAGGTTGTCGTCGCCGCCCCCGCCGTCGATCCGGTCGTCTCCGGGACCGCCGATGACATGGTCGTCGCCGCCCCCGCCGTAGATCTTGTCCGCGCCGCCGAACCCGTAGATGAGGTCCGGGCCGTTCGTGCCGACGATCTTGTCCGGGCCGGGAGTTCCTTCGATCGTGTTCGTCGGCACTTCTCGAGAAGCGCCTGGCAGGTAGGTGGTGCATGAAGAAGACGAGGAGATCCCGTGATGGCGGTCGTCGTCGAGACCGTCGCAGCCGTGTCCGTCGCCGTGCTCGTCGTGGTGCACGTAGACCCGCGGCGCGTAGCGGTGGGAGGAGTGCGAGTGCCCGCGCCGATCGCACGAGCCATGCGCACCGGCAGACTGCGCCGACGCACCCAGCAGGAGCAGTGCAGCGGGACAAACCGCGAGGAGGACGGGGATCGCCCCACCTGAAAGTGAAAGCCTTCTCATATCTCCCTTTGACCGCGGGCGCGCTCTCGCGACCCGGTTGAAGCCTGCCCAGAGGGCATGCATACCTCCTGCCGGCCGCCCTGTCGACCGTTCGGGGTCTGAATTTCGGCCAGACCTCGAGACCGACGCGCGGACTACTACGCGGCGGCGCTTGACTCGCGCGGGAGGAGTTGGACGATCGGGATCTCGCGGTTCGCCATCGCCGCCTCGCGACGATACGCCGCGTAAGGGGCGAAGACCTTGTCGGCGAGCGCCCAGAGCCTGCGGCGCTCGGCCTCGTCCTCGATCGCCGTGGCCCGCATCGGCAGGCCGGCGAAGAAGACATCGGGGTTGGCGCGGAGGTTGTGGAACCAGGCGGGGTGCTTCGGGTAGCCGAGCTTCGAGGCGACGATCGTCACCTTCTCGCCGTCATGGAAGTAGACGACCGCGTTGCGCCGCCGAGCGCCGCTCTTCGCGCCGCGCGTCTCCAACACGGCGGTGCGGACGAAGAGGCCCGATCCAAGGCGCCCGCCGGTCCAGCGCAGGACGTACGGATCGACCTTCCAGAGGACGTTGACCGAGAGGAACCTGCCCAGGCGGGTGTTGGCGAGAGCGGCATAGGCGCGACTGAGCGGTCCGCGCGGGCGGTTGGGGTCGACGTACTTGACGACGCTAGGCCTCAGACCCGAGAGAGAGCGCGACGGACGCGCTGGAACCGGCCGGACCTGAAGAGATCGGGTTCGACCGGGCCGAGCAGCAGCCGCGCGCCGGCATAGACGAGGACCAGGAGACCCACGATCAGGATCGGCAGCGGCAGAGAGCCGGAGCTCGAAGCCACCCGACCGGGCGTGCTCGCGACCAGCGAGGCCGCCCGGGACACAGAGCTGGTGCCGGCCTGGGGGGATTCCGACGAAGCCACCGGCGTTGCGGCACCGACACCGGAATGGGCCTCCTTGACCGGTGCGGTGGCATCGACAGCCGGGGGCGACGCTTCCACCGGGGCGACCTTGCTCACCGCCTGAGGCCCGCTCGCGGGCGCTTCGGAGGTCGAGGGGGTCGATGGTGCCGGTTCGGAATAGCCACTCGAGCTACCGCTGTATGAAGATCCTTCGCTGGTCGACCCGGCCTGCTCGCCGGTCGACCCGGCGGGCTTCGGGCCGGCGGCGCTGCCCAGCGAGCTGCCACGCCGAGTTGACGCGGCCCCTTGGCTGGATTCTTCCCCGCCTTCTCCCTGAGGGACCCAACCCGTCGAGCCCGGCGCGGTGGCCGTCGGCGCGCCTTCGGAGGGCGCCGGGGGGGCGGATTCCGTCGAGCCGCTCGAAGATTCGGTGCCGGTTTCTCCCACCGTCGAGCCGCCGCCGGATTCTTCGCCTGCCGCCAACGCGCCTGCCGGAACCACAGCGACCAGAGCCGTCATCGCGAGAACGATGAAAAGCTCGAGAAAACGACGGCGGCGCAACTTCTTCATCTGGCGGCTCGTTAGGTAGTAGGTCGAATAGGTGGACGGATATTCTAATTCAATGTTGTCAAAAAGCTGCCTAAAAATGTCGCTAGGAGCGAAAAAGGCTTGAGGATGCGGATTTCTCAGCGGGGCGCGCTCGGAGGATTGGCCGGCGCGGTGGCCGCGACGGCCCTCGGGCTCTTGATCGCGATCGCCGCCCCTGCCGACCCACCGCGCCTTACCGTCACGGCAACCGACGCGGTCGTCGGGCAGGCGATTCAGGCGACCGCGGAACTCTCCGAAAGCCCGAACGCCTCCGGAGAAATCTCCTTCGAAGTCTTCGGCCCCGGCGACGAAACGTGCTCTGGGCCTGAGCTGACCCCGGCCCCAGCTTCGGCCTCGGTAACCGGCGAAGGCCAGTACCTTTCCGGAGAGATCACCCCGCCCACCGCGGGCACCTATTACTGGAGCGCCCACTATTCGGGCGACTCCGAAAACCCCCCCGCCGACTCCACCTGCCTCGCGATCTCGTCGGTGGAAAAAGCAAGTCCCGCAATGACGGGCAGCTCGAGCAGCGGCGTAGTCGGCTCCGCGATCAGCGACGAAGCGACCGTGACCGGAGGCTTTTCCCCCACCGGAGAAGTGACTTTCTCGGTCTACGGCCCGACCGACACCAGTTGCTCGACGCCATTGAAAACGGCCGCCGTCCCGCTCCAGGGCGGTCACGCCACGTCGGCGGATTTCCTCGCCCAGCAGGCTGGCAAATTCCGCTGGACCGTCGAATACGAAGGCGATGCGAACAACGAAGCGGCTGTCCTGAGCTGCGGGGCGCCCAACCAGGCTTCGACCGTGAGCAAGGCCTCTCCGACTCTCTCAGGGACGGCGACCTCCGCAGCCAAAGTCGGCTTGACGATCACCGACAACGTGACTCTCGCCGAAGGCTTTGCGGCGGGCGGCCAGCTCCTCTTCCGCGCCTACGGGCCGGGGGATCCGACCTGTGGCACGCCAGCCAAGTACGAAGCGACGGTGCCAGTCAGCGGCAACGACGCCTACTCCCCGCCGGGCTTCGCGCCGGGGGCGGGGCTGTATCGATGGACCGTCGAATACAGCGGTGACGCGAACAACGAAGCGGCTGTCCTGGGCTGTGGGGCGCCCAACCAGGCTTCGACCGTGAGCAAGGCCACACCGACCCTCTCGGGGACAGCAACGCCCGCGGTCAAAGTCGGCCTGCCGATTACCGACAGCGTGACCCTTGCCGGTGGCTCTGGGCCCGGTGGCCAAATCCTCTTCCGCGCTTACGGACCGGGTGATACGACCTGCGCCACGCCGGCCAAGTACGAAGCGACGGTGCCGGTCAGCGGCAACGGCACCTACTCCCCGGCGGGCTTTACGCCGGGGGCGGCGGGGTCGTATCGCTGGACCGTCGTATACGAAGGCGACACGGACAACGAAGCGGCCGCCTTGACCTGTGGAGCCGCCAACCAGGGCTCCACCGTCAACAAGGCCGCCCCGACCCTCACGGGGACGGCGACCTCTCCCGTCAAAGCCGGCCTCACGATCACCGACAGCGTGATCGTCGCCGGTGGCTTTTCCGCCGGCGGTCAGCTCGTCTTCCACGCCTACGGGCCGGGGGATCAGAGCTGCGCCGGCGCTGCCGCCTATGAAGCGACGGTTCAAGTCAGCGGCAACGGCACCTACTCCCCGGCGGGCTTTACGCCGGGGGCGGCGGGGTCGTATCGCTGGACCGTCGAATACGAAGGCGATGCGAACAACGAAACGGTCGGCTTGGGCTGCGGGGCACCCAACCAGACTTCGACCGTGAGCAAGTCCGCACCGACCCTCACCGGGACGGCGACCTCCGCGGTCAAACCCGGCCTTTCGATCGCCGACAGCGTGACCGTCGCCGGGTTCTCCCCCACGGGAGAAGTGACTTTCTCGGTCTACGGCCCGGCGGACACCGGCTGTTCGACGCCGTTGGAAACCGACACCGTCCCGCTCCAAGGCGGCCACGCCACGTCGGCGGATTTCCTCGCCCAGCAGGCCGGCGAATTCCGCTGGACGGTCGCATACGCGGGCGACGCGAACAACGAAGCGGCCGCCTTGAACTGTGGCGCTGCCAACCAGGCTTCGACCGTCGACAAAGCCTCTCCGACCCTCTCGGGAACGGCGACCTCCGCCGCCAAAGCCGGCCTGCCGATCACCGACAGCGTGACCCTCTCCGGGGGCTTCGGGCCCGATGGCGAACTCCTCTTCCGCGCCTATGGGCCGGGGGACACGACCTGCTCCACGCCGGCCAAGTACGAAGCGGCGGTGCCCGTCAGCGACAACGGCACCTACTCCCCGGCGGGCTTCGCGCCGGGGGCGGGGCTGTATCGATGGACCGTCGAATACGCGGGCGACGCGAACAACGAAACGGTCGGCTTGGGCTGCGGGGCAACCGACCAAGGCTCGGCGGTCGGCACGATTTCCGTGACCGTCGCGGTCAGCGCCAGCGGCGGCACGGTCGGGGACCCGGTCAGCGCCAAGGCAACGATCCAGGAAGGGGCGATTCCGACCGGGCAGATCACGTTCAAGGCCTTCTCCCCCGCCGACACGACCTGCTCCGGGACCGCAGCCTTCAGCTCGACCGTCGGCGTCTCGGGGAACGGTCAGTATCGCTCGAAGACCTTCGCGCCCTCCCGGGTCGGCGCATTCCGCTGGACCGTCGCCTACTCGGGCGACGTAAACCACGTTCCGATGACGACCGACTGCGGAAAAGCGACGTCGAGCGTCACCCAGGCAGGACCCTCGATCGCCGGCGCGGTCAAGCAGCGGGCTACGGTCGGCACCTCGTTCCAAGATACGGCGACGCTGCAGGGCGGCTACTCGCCCGGCGGCACGATCACGTTTCGGATCTACGGCCCGGTCGCGGCAGGCTGCGCCAAGCCGGCGTTCGTCGACACCGTCGCGGTCGCCGGAAACGGAACGGTCAGCTCGGATCCTTTCGTCGCGCAGCGCCCGGGTCGCTACAGCTTCGTGGCCGGCTATTCGGGTGACTCCGCAAACAAAGCGGCGACCGAGCCGTGCGACTCGGCCGGCCAGGTGGTCGAAGTGCAGAAGCGAGCGCTGACAGTGAAACCGCGTGCCCGTCTGAAGGAAGGCAGGCGGATCTCGATTCGCGCGCACCTTTCGGGTGGCACCTCGCCTTCCGGCACGATCACCTTTCGCCTCTACGGTCCGGGCGACAAGCGCTGCAGGCGCAAGCCCGCGTTCAGCGGCGGCATCGCGGTCAAATCGAATGGCACCTATTCGCTGGCCCAGTACCTCGCGCCCAAATCGGGCATCTACCGCCTCAGCGTCGGCTACTCCGGCGACCAGCGCAACCGGCGATACAAGGGCAGCTGCAGCGGCGCACAGTCGATCCGGGTCGACTGAGCCCGGGTCAGACCCGGTCGTGCAAGTGGATCTGCTCGGCCGCGAAGAGCTCGTGGATGAGCTTGATGGCGGTAGAGCCCTCGCCGACCGCGGAGGCGACTCGGTTCATCGACCCCTGACGGATGTCCCCCGCGGCAAAGACGCCGGGCATGCTGGTCTCGAGCGAGAACGGACCACGATCCTCGAGGGGCCAGTCCGCGTCGTTCTCCAGGTCCGTTCCGGTGCGAATGAACCCACCGTCCCCTCGCGCAAGCTCCGCCGGCAGCCAGTCGGTGTTTGGCCGCGCGCCGATCATCAGGAAGAGCTCATCGGCTGCGACCTCCTCCGTCACCCCGTCGGCACGGGAGCGGAGAACCAGGCGCTCCAGCCAGCCGTCCCCACCTCCACCCCCACCGACGACCTCGGTCTCGAGGCGAACGTCGATGTTGGGAGCACTTTCGACCTGCCTCACCAGGTAGTGCGACATCCCCTGGTCGAGTGACTCGGCCCGCACGACGAGCGTCACCCGGCGGGCGAATTCGGCCAGGTGCAGCGCCGCCTGGCCGGCGGAGTTCGCGCCGCCGACGACGTACACCTCCTCATCGACCGTCGTCGGCGCCTCGGAGGCGGGCCCGCTGTAGAAGACCCCTGCGCCGACCAAAGCCTCGATCTCGGGAACGCCGAGCCGGCGCCAGGTGGCGCCCGTGGCGAGAATTACCGCGCGAGCGCTGACCTCGCCGCCGTCGGAGAGCGCGATGTGAAGACGGTCGCCCTCGCGTCGGATCCCGATCGCGTCGTGCATGAAGGCGAACTTGGCGCCGAAGACCCAGGCTTGCTCGTAGGCGCTCTCCGCCAGCCGACGACCGCTGACCCCGCGCGGAAAGCCCAGGTAGTTGCGGATCAGCGAGCTCGAGGTCGCCTGTCCGCCGATGCCGCCATCGTCGACGACCAGCGTCCGCAAGCCCTCCGAGGCGCCATAGACCGCCGCCGAGAGGCCGGCCGGCCCGCCGCCGACTATGACGACGTCGTACTCGCGCCGATCGGGGTCGATGGTGGCGCCCGCGGCACTCGCAAGCTCCAGCTTGGTCGGGTTCGCGAGAACGGTGCCGTTTGGGAAGACGACGAGCGGAAGCGGCTCTCCATTGCCCGATTCCGCCACCAGCGCGCGGCCCTTGGGCGAGTCGGCGAGAAGGAACGCGTGCGGCACCGCGCAGCGGCCGAGGACCTCTTTCAGCTCGTGGGCCCTACCGGTCCACGACTCGCTGACGATGTGAACGGTGTGCGGTGAGACCCGTCGCGCGTGGGCCCACTCGAGCAGAAAGGTCGAGACCGACTGATGGAAGAGCTCGTCGGGCGATTGCGATGGCCTGATCACGTAGTACTCGATCTGCCGCCGCGCCATCGCCTGGAAGATCTCCTCGGCGGTCCTGCCGTCACCCCAGCTGCCCCACTCGATCAACAGCCCGCGCTGAGCGTGCGCGTGGAGATCCCGCACCTTGCCCAGCAGCTCACTCCCGGGCATCTCGCCGAGTCGATGGGCAGCGAGGACGAGCGCGACGTCTTCGTCCGCGTCCGCCAATGCCTCGAGCTCGGCCATCGAGTCCTGCACCGAAGACGCGCAGACGACGCGGTAGCTCTGCGCGTAGCGGTCGACCAGCTCGCGTTCGACGTCGCGCAGGAAGCGCTCGTCTTCGTCGACGGCGAAAAGGACGGGCGTGGACACCCGAAGAAAATTACCGTCCGGCGGCCGACGACGCTGTTACTTCGGCAGCTCTTCGCCGCCGCGCTCGCGCACCATGTAGAGCGCGTACCAGTCCGGCCAGTTCGGATCCTCCTCGCCGACTCGCTCCTCGTGCTCGCCGTGTGCCGCCGCGGCCCGTCTCAGGGCCTCCGCCAAGTCCTCCACCGACTCATAGGCAGTCGCCATCGAACCTCTCCCTTCACCGACCCGGAAGCCGGGTCTTGATCTCCTGGAGCAGCCAGCCGTTGCCGTCCGGATCGCTGAAGGCGACGAACGAGCCGTAGTCGGCATGCTCCGGCGCCGGCCCGCTGACGCGCCCGTCAGAACCGGCATGGTGGAATATCCCCGTCACGTCGTGGAACGTCTCGCTGACGTCGACACCGCGCGCGACGAGGTCGGCGCGGGCCGCGTCGATGTCGTAGACCGAGAGCTGCAGTCCCTCGGATGAGCCCGGCGGAGCTGACGTGACCCCCTCGCCAAAGATAATCGAGCAGGCCGACCCCGGAGGCGTCAGCTGCACCACCCTGTAGCCGTCATCGACAGTCAAGTCGGCATCGAGACGCCAACCCAGCCCCTCGTAGAAGCGCTTCGCCCGGTCGACGTCCGAAACCGGCAGGACCACTACCTCGAGCTTCATTTCGCCGGCGCTGACCGGTGGGGTGCCTGCCGCGCCTTCACCATTCGTTTCTGCGCTATTCATCTCGGCCCCCTCAGCCTCCCGCTCATCTGAGCGGAAGTCAAGAGGCTGCGGGCGCTACACAGCGCTCCTTATCCCCCGTCCAGGGGCGGCCCGAACCCCAGCCCGACGCAGCTCAACGAACGTCCGCATTATCTCGATGTTCACGGCGACAGCCGTCTTGCTCCTGAGAACCGAGGAAAGCATCGCAACGCCTTGCTCAGTGAATACATAGGGGCGTAGCGGCGGTCGCCACGGCCAACGTTTGAGGTCGCAATCTGCGACCTCAAAGCTGCCGCCTCACTTGTCGAGCTGGAACATGAAGTCCTCAGGGAAGCGTTCCGAGTTTCGCTTCACCTGCTCGATCAAGCGCTTCGTCTCAATCGCTCAGCCATACGCCGAAGATGACCGATGTGCCGGACGTTGTTGTCTACATCGGGGAGACAGGATTTGAACCTGCGACCGCTCGGCCCCCAGCCGAGTGCGCTACCAGACTGCGCCACTCCCCGTGGCTGCTCCGCATTCTGACGGATTCGGGCAAACTACCTAGGCGACGCGGATCCCATGTGATGGCGACTCGCGCACGCGGTGGTAGCTCAACGGTAGAGCCTCGCCCTTCCAAGGCGATGATGCGGGTTCAATTCCCGTCCGCCGCTTCCAGTCCGGATCTCACGTTTCTTGGCATAGGCTCGTTGTAGTGGCAGTGGAGAGGCAAGATCTCAGCTTTCGGCTCGGTGGCGATGCCTGCGCGGCCTGGCTCTATCCGGCGGCGGGCGACCCGACGGTTGCGCCGATCGTCGTCATGGCCCATGGCCTGTCGGGGACTCGGCGGGATCGGCTCGGGCCCTTTGCCGAGCGCTTCGCGGACGCGGGCATCGCCGCCCTCCTCTTCGACCATCGCGGCTTCGGCGACAGCGGCGGGGAGCCGGACCTCTTCCATCCAGCCCGCCAGCTCGAGGACTGGCGCGCCGCGATCGCCTTCGCCCGCTCGCTGCCGAGCGTCGACCCCGATCGCGTCGCCACCTTCGGCTCCTCGATGGGCGGCGGCAACGCGCTCGCCGCCGCCGCGGATGACCCGCGAATCGCCGCGGCGATCAGCCAGGTCCCCTTCCTCGACATGTGGCGCCAGGCCCATCGCTCCTCGCCCCTGGTCACCGCTCAAGCGGTTCTGGCGGCGGTATTGGGACGTCATTTGCCGGCTGTCGGACAGCCGGACGAGGCGGCGTTCATCAACGCACCTGGGGGTGAGGAGGGCTGGCGCCACGTCCTCGCGATCGGCGAGGACTCGCGCTGGCGCAACCGGGCCTCGGCCCGCTGGCTGCTCGGCCGCCCCTACCGCCCGGCCCGCCATGCGGCAAAGCTCCACTGCCCGTGGCTCGCCTGCATCGGCGAGGCCGACCGGGTCGCCAAGCCGGGGCCGGCGATTGCCGCGGCACGGCGGGCGCCGCAGGGCGAGCTCCGCACCTACCCCGGCGTCGACCACTTCGACGTCTATGACGGCTCCGAGTATGAGGCGGTCGTCGCCGACGAGATCGACTTCCTGCGCCGGCACCTCCTCTAGACCGTTGCCGACAGGGTCGAGGCGATCAGCGAGCGAGTCCGCGCCGGGTCGACGACGTCGTCGAGCTCGAAGAGCATCGCCGCATTGATCGCCTTCGCGTTGTCCTCGGCGGCAGCGGTCAGGTCGCGGACGCGCTGCTCGCGCTCCCCTTCGTCCTCGATCGCCTCCAGCTCCTTGCGCAGCGCCAGTCTCACTGCGCCCTCGAGCCCCATCGGCCCGAGGTGGGCTGCCGGCCAAGCGACGGTCAGCAGTGGCTCGTGCAGGCTGCCGCCAGCCATCGCCTGGGCGCCGAGGCCATAGCCACGGCGCAGGATCACGGCGATCAGCGGCACCCGCAGCGCGGCGCCGGCGACCAGCAGCCGCGACGCATGGCGGACCAGCCCGGTCGCCTCCGCGTCGGGGCCGACCATGAAGCCCGGCGTGTCGATCAGCGAGACGACCGGCAGCCCAAACGAGTCGCAGAGCTGCAGGAAGCGGGCTGCCTTGTCGGAGGCCTCGCTGGTGATCGCCCCGGCCGCGTGCATCGAGTCGTTGGCGATGAAACCGAGTGGGCGGCCCTCGATCCGCCCCAGCGCCGTGACCATCTCGGGCGCGAAGCGCTCGCGCAGAAAAGTCACCGAATCGGCGTCGGCTAGCGTCTCGATGACCGGCCCGACCGAGTAGGCGCGACGCTCGCGCTCTGGGACGATCTCGCCCAGCGCGGCCTGATCGGGTTCGGGGCCGGGTGGAGTCGGCCCCTGGAAGTAGGCGAGCAGGCGCTTCGCCGCGGCGACGGCCGCCTCCTCGTCCGCGACGGCCAGGTCGACGACCCCGTTGCGCGCCTGCATCTCCAGCGGGCCGACCTCGTCCGGGTCGACCTTGCCCAGCCCGCCGCCCTCGATCATCGCCGGGCCGCCCATCCCGAGCGAGACGTTCTCGGTGGCGACGATCAGGTCGGAGCAGCCGGCGAGCACCGCGTTGCCGGCGAAGCAGCGGCCGGCGACGACAGCGATCCGCGGCACCAGGCCCGACAGCCGCGCCCAGAGGGCGAAGGCGCGGGTGTCGAGGGCGGAGACGACCGGGTAGTCGGTGTCCCCGGGCCGCCCGCCACCGCCCTCGGCAAAGAGCACGGTCGGCAGGCGCATCCGCTCGATCAACTCGAAGAGGCGGTCCTTCTTGCGGTGGCCCAGCGCCCCCTGCGTGCCGGCGAGGACCGTGTAGTCGTAGGAGAGCACGGCGCAGGCGGCGCGCTCGCCAAAAAGCTCGTCGTTGATCCGCGCCGTGCCACCGATCAGGCCGTCGGCCGGCGTGCGCTCGATCAGATCCTCGAGCTCACGACGCCCGCGCTGCGCCGCGATCGCGAAGCGGCCGTACTCGACCAGGGAGCCCGGGTCGACCAGGTCGTCGATGTTCTCCCGCGCGGTCCGGCCGCCGGCCTCATGCCGCCGCCGCACCGCCTCCGGCCGCGCCACGTCGCGGGTCAGCGTCTCCCGCCGCAGCAGCTCGGCGAGATCGTCCCGCTCCCCTCCGCCGCTTCGCTCTTCCTCCGGCACGCGGCGGATGTTCCCAGAGCGCAGAGCTCGACATGCACTGCCCCTAGACTCAAGCCGTGCCGAGCCACCACGACGGATTTGCCGCCGAGGACAAGCCGCCAGAGGCCACACCCGCGCCCGAAGCCGTCGACGCGACTCGCCGAACCCGACTCGCCAGCGAGCGCACCGAGCTCGCCTGGTGGCGAACCGGCCTCACCGCCCTGGCGGTTGCACTGGCAGTGGGGCGCGTCGTTCCCGGCCTGAACCACGGATCGACCCGCTGGCCCTACGAGCTGGTGGGAGTCTTCTTTGCCCTCTATGGGGTCGCGGTAATCGCCTATGGCACCAATCGGCGCAGTGTGGTGGAGCGCGCCCTCGCAGAGGGTCGCTATCCCGACCCACCGCGATTCGCCCATGCCGCCCTGGCGGGCGCGGGCGTATCGCTGGGACTGCTCACGGTCGTCCTGATCCTCTTCAGTTGAGCACTTCATATGCAGGCGCTCGCCGTATGAGACCGTCGGCATTTTGAAGCTACTTCCTCCACCTGGATCACCAGCCTCAACGGCGAGGACAACGCCGCCCACCCCGAGCGGCGGCAACAACCTGCCTTGGGCACATAGCTGGGCATAACGCCGCACCTCCTCCAGCCACATGGCCGTCTCCCCATCGTTGAGTGGTGCTTCCACAGTGCCTTTGAAGTCGACGCGAAACTGCTCTCCAATCCTTCGCAATCGTTCAAGGGCCCAAAGTCCGGCCTCGCGCGCTTGCAGTCGACCTAGGCGCGGCTGTCATTTGCTCGGCAAGTAGGTCCCAGTCATACGAACCAAGACCTGAGTCGCGAGCCCGGGTTCGGATCCCGGCTTACGTTCGCTCACTGAGGAATCTATTAAGGCGTTCTCGGGCATGCTCCCACTCGCCTGGCAATACGTAGGTATAGCGCTCGAGGGTGATCTGAGCGCCCGGCGCCTTCGGATGCCGGGAGGTTCTCCAGATGTGGCCGAACGGTGGAGAGACACGAGTAAAGCCACCCCGGCGAGGTCGCCTCCCCCGCGAGATGCCCATTTTGGGATGGTGATTTTGGGCACGGCGCTAGATCGCGCGTCGTTCAGCTTAGGAGAGCAGGGTCCGAGTGGAGCGTTCGAGAATTGCTCGGGGCCAGAGCCAGAGCTAGTTACCCAAGATGCATGCGTAGCGGTCGGGCCCTGCTACGTCGCCCCCAGCCGTAAGCGCATCAGAACTAGAGGAGGCCGCGAGATGTATTTGTTTCGCGGCGCGGGCTGCGTCCGTCGGAAGCCGAGCCTCTCCGGCGGTCGAGAACCAGATGAAGTCGGCTTGTGCAACGACATTGCCAGTGCCAAGGATCAGCTCTTGACGATCGAGCGCGTACAGCGCCTTCGGGTCCGATCTAAACAGCGAGGTTCGGCGACTCGCCCTTAGCCGCACATATCTCAATGCGGCTGGGCGCTGGAAAGCGGCCAAGAAGAACTCGCTGCGCTTTGAAAAGTACGCGCACTCATCCAAGCTCCGAATACCGTCGACGACAAACCTTTGGTCGTCGGCAGAGTTGATCACGCTCCAGGCTCGCTCAGCAAGAACTGCCGCTCCCATGCGCTCGCGAAGCTCGCTCGCCGCCCGCCATCTCTCGACTGTCGCTTGCGGATCCGCCGAGTTCTCCGGGACCTCGGTCAACAGCGAGCCGAGGCCGACGCAGCGGTACGCAAAACGCGAGACAAGCTCCGACGCAACCAGGGTCTTTCCTGACCCTGGCATACCCGTGAGGCCAACGACTAACGACGGCATGAGCCTCTCGGGGAGAGTAAATGCGCTACTCCAGCGCGGGAGCAACCGGTATTGCAAGGAAGCCCCGAATTGCTGACCAAAGTTCCGTTGATGTCTTTCAGCGCCCTCATTGCGTTTAGGATCATGCGCGCCAATGACCTCACCTTGCAGATACCGGAGCTAACGTTGCCGTACGGAGCTACCAAGTTCGCGGGAATCATAGCCGGGGGCGTAGGCTCACGAATCGCTGCGCTGACCGGCGGGCGCTCAAAGGCAATGCTCGATGTCCGCGGTCGCCCACTTGTTGACTATGTGATCACGGACTTGGCCGACGCAGGAATTGAGCATCTTTGCGTGGTGCTGCGTCCTGAGGATGAAGAGCTCGTCGACTTCCTTGAAAGGGAGACCCGCTTTTCCTCAGTCGAGGCGATACCGTGTGTGCCGACTGGGGGAACACTGAGCAGCGTGCTCGCACTGACCGAGCACTTCGGAGACGAGAATCATCTGATCAGCACCTGCGACGTGGTTGTCGCGAGGGGCACAGTAGGGCGTCTTCTGCGGGCCGCCGAGACCGACAGCGTCAAGGGTATGTTGGCGGTTGTGCTCACTTGCGACCACGTGGAGGATGAGAACCCGGTCTGGGTTGACGTCGACGAGCACAGCGTTGTTGCAGATTTCGGCAAGGAGATCGCGCCAGCCGCTCACGCGTATGGGCACATCCGGTGGGTTAGCCGTAACTTCCTCGGTGCTCTGAGCGAAGTTGACCTCTCCAACACCACACGCGATACGGAGATGATGCGACGAGTCGTGACAGCACACCCTGGTCGAGTCCGAGCGATGGACGCCGGGTACGTGCTGGATGTCGATGACGAGCAGGACCTGTTGAAGGCCCAGCGGTTCCTCGACGATTTGCCGTCAGCGTGAGTCCCGGAATCCAGAGTAACGCGGGCTCGCCTGTGACTAGTGAGATGCGGTCCCGGAGCGCTGGCGAGTTCCTCAGCGGGGTGCTCGTTCTCGGCGGCCCTGTCGAGGGAATCGTCGATCACGGCCAGGGTGATGACGGTAAGGCATCTATCCTCATCGGCAAGGCACTGACGCTGGGTGTAGCCCTCAGCGCGGTCGAGGCCGGCTCGCGCGCGATTATCACCGAGGGCGGCTCATTCGCCTGTCATGGCGCAAACCTTCTGCGGTGCGCAGACAGAGAGATCACCTGGATCACCGGGGTCGAGGATGCCCTCGCTCAGATCCCTCCAGGCGCCTCCGTGCGGATCTCCGGCAACGGCGTCTCAATAGGTGAGCGCCCGGGCGTACCGACCACGGTCTCGTTGAGGCGGCGACTGACTCCGACCAGATCGCGCGAAGTCGTGCGATGGAATCCTGGCGACGGCACGCTGACCCGTAACTACTGGCCGCACCGTACCTACGACATGCTTGCAGCCAGCGTCATGATTCCTGGACTCCAGCAAGACTGTGCGCGGTTGACCGGCAAGCGCCCGACCATTTCCCATCAGGCCGACGGCTCGCTCTGGTTCTCCGAGAACGCGCCGAGCGTGAGTTGGCTGACCAACCTCATCGGCGATCCGAGTGCAGCTGGTGAGCTGATCGATAATCAGCTGCGTGAGTACCGGCAGATCCTGCGCGAGGTGGCAACGCTTGACGCATCAAGGCCGAGTGATCGCGACGGACTCCGTGCAATGGCTGCACTTCTAGGCCGTTACTTCTCTCAGTTCCTCCTGCTGCACGATACCTACGAGTACGTGCTTGCCGACACCGCCGCAGCCTTGGCGCAGGAGATGGATGAAGAAACAGCAGCTTCGTTCATGGACTCGGTGATGACATGCGGCGTGCTTCGATGGCAGCTCGACCTACGGCTGGTGCTGCCGATCGAAAAGGATCTCTTTCAGCTGCGCAATCCGGTTCCCCTACCGACCCTCGGCCCGATCGATGACGCGCAGACGCACGCGAGCGATGCGGTGACCACGCTGGCTACGAGCCTCGGACCGGCGGTGGATACAACACTCCAAACCACCGTGGAGCACGCGGCCCGGGTCGTCGTTGCCAAGGAGTGGAAGTTCCTGCTCAACAAGATTCTCTTCTCTCGAGTCGGGACGTTCGCTGCCCGAGCCGCAGATGGAGACGCCAGCCGGCTGTCCGCGTGGAGATCGCACTCCATGGAGGAAATGGCGGATCTGCTGTGATCATTTCTGCGAGGTCGCTGGAGGAGCTCAACCGCCCCGGGGCCAAGGGCCTCGGGTTGCGCCTGGCATCCCGGCTTGGGATCGACATTCCACCGACATGGGGAGTTGACGCCGAGCACTTTGACTCCCTACTGGCGGAGCTCGGCAGACTGAATGCCGATAGCGCCGCTCACCCCGAGGCGGCTTCCACGCTCCTTGACGAGCACCCCGTGCGGGTCATGGATCAGCCGTGCGTTGAGGGACCGGTGATCATGCGCGCATCCAGCGAGGAGCCGCTCGATCGCGCCGCCGGCCTCTCGGGATGTCTGCTCTCGACCGTCGTTTCAAGCGCCGAGGTCGCCCCGGGAATCGAGGCCGTCTGGCTCTCGGCACTTGCCCCAGAGGTCCAGCGGCAGATGCGGGTGACGGGATCGCCTCTCGGCGGCGTCGCGGTACTGATCCAGCCCTGGCTGTCACCGCGCATCTCGGGCGTTGCCCACACCGACGGCGGGGCGATCTCGCTCGCGATCACGGCCGGCCACCTGGATCCGCTCGTCGGTGGGGAGACGAATGGTGGCACCGTGCGCGTACGCCTCGCCGGTCCCCACTCTGGCCTTGTGGAGGGCCCACCCGACACCGTCCAATTGCTGCGTCAATCCACTTCCGGAACCCGACTCAGCACACTGGTCGAAGCGTGCATTACCTTGCGCGAACACTTCGACGGCGAGATAGAGATCGAGTGGCTGATCGATGACAGAAGTTTCCGGCTTCTCCAGGTTCAGCCCCTTCCGATGGCGAGTTCGGGGGCTCCCGGATGAGACGCCTCGGAGTGCTCTTCGTCGGGCTGGGAGGCGCTACCGCTTCCACCGCTGCCGCCGGGGCGATCGCGATGGCCGCGGGGGCTGCTGAGGTGGAGTTTGGCGCGACGAGCGACGCTGCCTTCGAGAACCTCGACCTCCTCAGCCCCACTGAGATGCAGTTTGGGGGATGGGATTTCGCTGGCGGCACCTTGCTGGACGCGGTCCGAAGGCAAGACCTCGTTGGCCGAGAGTTGGTTGACGAAGTCGAAGATCGATTAGCGGCGGTGCCGATCTTGCCGGGCTTCCACACTGCTCTCGACATCCCGCTCGAGGAGGCACACCATGATGTTCATGAGGCACGGAGCGTGCGCGCCATCGTCGAGGGCGTGCAGCGGGACATCGTGGGCTTCCGAGATGACAATGAGTTGGAGGAGATCGTGGTCGTCTATGCGGCTAGCCCGCCGCGCTCCTTCCAACCATCGGACAACCCCGATCCTGACTTCGCAGATGACCGCGAAAACGAGAGTCTGCCGGCCTCAGTTCTCTACGCAGGCGGAGCGGCGCTCGCCGGAGCCCACTTCATTGACTTCACCCCATCGGAGACTCTTGAGCTGCAGGCTCTCCATGCGCTCGCCGCTGAACACGGCATACAACTCGCCGGCCGCGACGGCAGCACCGGTCAGACGATGCTCAAGATGACCTTGGGTGAGCTGCTCCGAAACCGTCGCCTGCGGGTCCGCTCTTGGTACAGCACCAATCTGATCGGCAATCACGACGGCTACGTACTGAGTCTGCCGGGCCACGACACTGTCAAGCTTCGCGATAAGACGGATGGGCTCAGTGAGGTACTCGGCTATGGCGACTTCGAGCATCTCGTGCGCATCGAGTACCTACGCCGTTATGGCGATGACAAGCACGCCTGGGATTCGATCGAGTGCGACGGTTGGCTCGGCTCTCGGCTACAGATCTCGATCGACTGGCGTGGCCAGGACTCATTCTTGGCGGCCCCTCTGGTCCTTGACCTGTGCCGACTCGTTGAGTATGGCTCTCGCTTCGACCTATCCGGGATTCAGCCGCAGCTCGGGTGGTTCTTTAAGCGCCCCCTTGGCTCCGATGTCCTCAGCCCAAGCGTCACCTTCGAGAGAATGGTCCACTTCTACCGCGGTCTCGCAGAGCGTCCCTCCGAATGACCGCCCAGTCATATTTCTCCGCAGCGGCCGTCGCCATTGCGACCACCGTGGCGATCGCCGGTGCGGCTCTGCTGGCCACGAACGTCGCTCGAGATGCGCCCAGCGCTCGGTTCGCCATACCCGAGCCAGCCCTGTCGATAGGGCTTCTGTTCGTGTACGGACCGCTGGTCTATGCCCTTGGCGGCGTGGTTGGCTTGGTAGCCGACTGGAACGCTGCTCTACTCGCCGCCCTCTTCATTTTCGGGATCGGCGCGAGCCTGCATGTGGGCTGGCTCGCAGGCCGCCGCCGAAGAGATTCTCGGGCCTCGGAAGTTGCCTCGTCCGCCACCCCGAGCCGAGGCGACACGTCGATCTTGCACTCGTCTGCCGACTCCGACGAGTTGCGGAGCGTCCTCAGGCAAGCTCTTCGCCATAGCCCGCAGATCAGGGTGTTGGCCACCAACGCCGCCTCCGTTTTGGACGGCGATGGAGCGATCGGCAGTGAGATTCGCGGCGCTCTGCAGCAGAAGTCCGAGCTGGCGATCATCACGGCTGCGGGCACCCCCCTATCCATCCTCCCCCATAACCATGTTGACGTACATACGGTCGACGCCGCCGTACTTGCACCATTTACGTTCGTAATGGTCGTGAACAACTGGGTCTTTGCTCAACTTGACCCGGAGGAAGCCATCTACATAGGACATGGCGATGCGCTGGATCCCCTCTTGGTTGCCGCTCGGAACCTAGCGACCGTCGCTTTTTCAGCAGGTCCCAAGCTCGCCCGACTGAGGACATGCTCGACGCCACAAGGATACAAGGACCTAATCATCGCCGCCGAGTCCGGTGCACGCCGAATCAGTCGCCTTCCGAAGAGAATTTCGGTGGTCTTCAAGAGCGAAGAGACCGTTCGCCAGATAGCCGAACTGCGGTTCGGGCCCGGTAGCGAGAGCACCAAACATTACGTTAACGAGCACCGTGAGCGCCGCGCGCAGTTCTTCCAGGGCCTGGCAACCGGGATGCATTGTCGAGAGGTCTACAGCATCCAAGAGCTCACGGCCTACGTGAGGAGCCGCGAGCATAGTTCGGTAACGCTGCCCAAAAATGTCTTGAAGGCTACGCTGGAGCGCTGGAGCGACACGATCCTCACGTGTCCCAACTACATAGTGGCTCTGACCGAAGATCCCCTGCCCTTCAAGTATGCGCTGATTGACGATCGGATAGCAATACTGCATGAGGCTCTTGGCGTCACATCGCGCCATCGCTTGAACGCCATCTGTATTGAGGGAGAGCCAGTCGAGCGCTACATTCGTGAAGACTTCGAACTCATTTGGGACGCCGTGCCTGATCAGCGACGGCAGCCAGATCATGTTGCGAAGTTCATCAATGATGAACTCATTTCACTCCTACAGGAGGACCCTGCGGACAACGATCGTGAGGTAGGCGATGGGACTTGAGCACTGGACTCGCTTTGACCCTGAGGATTTGCTGGTCGAGGCTCTTGAGCATTGGCTGGTAGTTGTACGAAGGAAGCAGATCACCCTCGGTGCCTGCGTGTTGCTCCTACGTCGACCCGAGGAGAGCCTCAGCGGCCTGACCGCCGCCGAGGCGGCTGAGCTGCCGGCAGCGGCGGGCGCCTTTGAGGGCCGAGCGCTGGCTGCTTTTCAACCCGACAAATTCAACTACGTGGCAGCGATGATGAAAGACCCCTATGTGCACTTCCACGCGTTTCCTCGCTACTCGACCGATCAGCGGCGCTACGAAGTGGATTGGCATGATGAGGCTTGGCCGAGGGCAATCAGCTTGGGTGACCTAGAGACACCAGAGGAGATCCTCTTCAAGGTGCGCTCAGACTTGCGGTCCGCCTCACTGTAGCCGCAATGGCGAGGTTTGAGCCAGGGTCTGCAAGGCATCCAGGCACCGCCGCTCAGGGGAATGAAAGGGTCAACCGATCGCCCAATTGACGTCCTGCGCGACCCCCTTTACCCGACGTCCAAACCGCGCGCTCAACAACTCGACATTCCCTGATAAAGCCAAATTTCTAGCTCCAACAGCCAGTTTGAGAGCGGGGCAGCCAGGACTCGAACCTGGAATCGCCGGTTTTGGAGACCGGTGCCTTAGCCAGTTGGGCCACTGCCCCGAGGGGATCGATTCTATGCGGGCGGAGGGACTCGAACCCCCAAGCTCTTGCGAGCACCGGCACCTAAAGCCGGCGCGTATACCAAATTCCGCCACGCCCGCGCGAACGCTTTTAAGCGCTTAACGAGCGGCCAATGCCGCTGCGTCGCCCATAGATTCTATGATCGTCGGCGTGGCGGTAGGAGAGGTAACGCCGGGCTACGAGCTCTGGCACCCGAATCGGGAGAAGGCCGACGTGATCACGACCAAGTTCGTGGTCGCATTTCTGATGCTCGCGACGGCCGTAATTGCGGCCCTGGTGACGATCGGCGGCTTCTCGCTGCTCAGCGGCGGTGCCGCCATGGGCGTCGTCTGCATGATCTACGCGCTGCTCTACGCCTTCTTCTCCTACCTCGTCGGCCGTCGCTGGAGCCGGGGCATCCTCCCGGTCGCCGCCTCGCTCTCGACGATCCTGGCGATCTTCTGCGCGGTCGGCGCGAACAGCTGGTTCGCCCGCGACAAGGCCGGGTTCGAAGACGCGCTGATCCCGGTGTCGCTGATCGGCCTGCTTGTGATCATCCTGATGCTGCTCCAGATCATCCTGGTCGTCGCCTGCTTCTACGGCTTCAGCCAGGACTGGCACGTCGAGGAGGAGCGCCCGATCGGCTCCGGCGAGGACTACGGCGCCGGCGCCCGGCCGAACCCCGACGCTCCGCAGCCCGCGTAGGTCCTGGCGGCGCCGGACCAAGCGGGGCAAGGACGCAGGGAGGCCGAATAGCAGCGCTATTCGGCCGACTGAGGACGCCGCACCGCGCAGCGTGCGGCGTCGCCAGCGATACCGGAGGTGGGACTCGAACCCACAAGCCCGTAAGGGCAATCGATTTTGAGCCGATCGCGTATACCAATTCCGCCACTCCGGCGCGGGCCAAACGATAGACCGCCCTCCCCGGGCTCGCACTAGACTCGCGCCGGTGAAGGTGCACCACCTCAACTGCGGCTCGCTCTGCCCTCACGGCAGGCGCCTGTTCAACGGCGAGGGCGGCCTGCGCGAAAAGGCTCACGTCGTCTGCCACTGCCTGGCGATCGAGACCGGCGACGGGCTGGTTCTGGTCGATACCGGCTTCGGCATCGAGGACGCGCGCAACCCACGCCAGCTCGGCGCGATCTTCGGCCTGATGAACGCCGAACCCAAGGCGGAGACCACGGCGCTGAAACAACTCGAGGCACTCGGTTTCGGTGCCGGCGACGTGCGGCAGATCGTCGTCACCCATCTCGACCCCGACCACTCCGGCGGGCTGCCCGACTTCCCCCAAGCCGAGGTGCACGTCCTCTCGACCGAGCTCGATGCGGCGCTGCAGCCGAGCTTCAAGGACAAGCTGCGCTACCCCGAGGCCCACTGGAAGCACGGCCCACGCTGGGTCAGGCACGACAACGACGGCGACGACTGGTTCGGCTTCGAGAGCGTCCGCATCCTGCCCGGCCTCGACGCCGAGGTGCTGCTGATCCCGCTCTTCGGCCACTCGCGCGGCCACACCGGGGTGGCGCTGCGCACAGGCGAGAGATGGCTGCTGCACTGCGGCGACGCCTACTTCAATCACGGCGAGATCGAGACGCCGGCGAGCTGCCCGCCGGGGCTGCGCTTCTTCCAGATCCTCAACGCCGACGACGGCAAGGCCCGCAAGCGCAACCGCGACCGGCTGCAGGAGCTGGCCGCGCGCCACGGCGAAGAGATCACCCTCCTCTGCTCCCACGACCCATACGAGCTGGCGCGCGAGCAGGCAAAGGCCGGCGCCGCGACGCCGACCGGGTGACCACCGGGGCGCCGGAAAAGCTCTGGGAGCCGCCGGCCGAGCTGGTCGAGCGGGCGCGGCTGACCGAGTACATGCGCTGGCTGGCGGCCGAGCGCGGGCTCGAGCTCCGCGACTACGACGCGCTCTGGCAATGGTCGGTCGAGGACGTCGAGGGCTTCTGGGCCTCGATCTGGGATTTCTTCGAGGTACAGGCCGACGGCGGCTACGACCGCGTGCTCGGCAAGCGCGAGATGCCGGGGGCCGAGTGGTTCGCAGGGGCCCGCCTCAACTACGCCGAGCACGTCTTCGCAGGCAAGGAGGACGGTGAGCCGGCGATCCTGCACGCCTCGGAGCTGCGCGAGCTCGGACGGCTGAGTTGGGGCGAGCTGCGCACCCAGGTCGCGGCGGTGGCCGCCGGCCTGCGCGGGCTCGGGGTCGAGCGTGGCGACCGCGTCGTCGCCTACGTCCCCAACGTCCCCGAGGCGATCGTCGCCTTCCTCGCCACCGCCTCGATCGGCGCCGTCTGGTCGAGCTGCTCGCCCGACTTCGGCCCGGCCAGCGTGATCGACCGCTTCGCCCAGATCGAGCCCAAGGTGCTCTTCGCCGTCGACGGCTACCGCTACGGCGGCAAGAACTTCGACCGCCGCGACACGATCGCCGAGCTGCAGGCGGCGATGCCGAGCCTGGTGCGGACCGTCGTCCTCCCCTACCTCGATCCGGACCCGGACCTCTCCTCGCTGGGCGACGCGACACGCTGGGACGATCTGCTCGTCGCAGGCGAGGGCGCCGAGCTCGGCTTCGAGCGCGTTCCCTTCGAGCACCCGCTCTGGGTCCTCTACTCCTCCGGCACCACCGGCCTGCCGAAGGCGATCGTCCAGGGCCAGGGCGGCATCCTGCTCGAGCACCTCAAGAAGCTCCATCTCCACGTCGACGCCCATCCCGGCGACCGCCTCTTCTGGTTCACGACGACCGGCTGGATGATGTGGAACTTCCTCGTGTCCGGCTTGCTGACCCGTGCCGCAATCGTTCTTTACGACGGCAGCCCCGGCCACCCCGACATGAGCGTGCTCTGGGACCTGGCGGACCGCGCCGGGGTGACGATGTTCGGCACCAGCGCCTCCTACATCGCCGCCTGCATGAAGGACGGCGTCGAGCCGGCGGCGGGCCGCGACCTCAGCGAGCTGAAGGCGGTCGGCTCGACCGGCTCCCCCCTCTCCCCCGAGGGCTTCGACTGGATCTACGAGCAGCTCGGCGAGGACACCTGGCTCTTCTCGACCAGCGGCGGCACCGACCTCTGCACGGCCTTCGTCGGCGGCACGCCGCTGCTGCCGGTCTACCGCGGCGAGCTGCAGGCAAGGGCGCTGGGCGCCGCCGTCGAGGCCTGGGACGAGGACGGCAACTCGGTGATCGACGAGGTCGGCGAGTTGGTCGTCACCGAGCCGATGCCCTCGATGCCGGTCTACTTCTGGGGCGACCCCGACGGCAGCCGCTACCGGGCCAGCTACTTCGAGCAGTACCCGGGCATCTGGCGCCACGGCGACTGGATCGAAATCACCTCGCGCGGCACCGCCGTCATCTACGGCCGCTCCGACTCGACCATCAACCGCTCCGGCATCCGCATGGGGACGAGCGAGATCTACCGCGCCGTGCTCGGCATCGACTCGATCGTCGACGCGCTCGTCGTCGACATCCCCCGTCCCGGGACCGAGGGCTGGATGCCGCTCTTCGTCGTCCTCCGCGAGGGCGTCGAGCTGGACGACGACCTGCGCCGCGAGATCGCCCGGCGCGTGCGCGAGCACTGCTCGCCCCGCCACGTGCCCGACGAGGTCTTCCCGATCGCCGAGGTGCCGCGCACGCTCAGCGGCAAGGTGCTCGAGGTGCCGGTCAAACGGATCCTGATGGGCACGCCGCCCGAGAAGGCGGCCAGCCGCGACTCGCTGGCAAACCCGGCCGCGCTCGACTGGTTCGTCGAGCTGGCCGGCAGCCTCGACTAAGCCGGCGTAACCGGGTTGCGGCGCTCGGCGAAGGAGCGATCCTTGCTCGCCGCCATCGCGAAGCGGCGCACGATCTCGGCGCGTAGGTCCTCGGGCTGGACCACCGCGTCGACGACCATCTCCGAGGCGAGGTGGAGGATGTCGATGTCGGCCGCGTACTCCTCGCGTTTGCGGGCGACGAACTCGGCCCGCTCCGCCTCGTCCTCGATCGCCTGGATCTGGTTGTAGAAGACGGCGTTGATCGCTGCCTCCGGTCCCATCACCGCGATCGAGGCGCTGGGCAGGGCGATGCAGCAGTCGGGCTCGAAGGCCGGACCGGCCATCGCGTAGAGGCCGGCGCCGTAGGCCTTGCGGACGACGACGCTGAGCTTGGGCACGGTCGCCTCGGAGACGGCGCTGATCATCTTGGCGCCGTGGCGGATGATCCCCTGGCGCTCGACCGCGGTGCCGATCATGAAGCCGGGCACGTCGGCAAGGAAGAGCAGCGGCACGTTGAAGGCGTTGCAGGTCTGGATGAAGCGCGCCGCCTTGTCGGCCGAGTCGACGAAGAGCACGCCGCCTTTCTGGCGCGGCTGGTTGGCGACGACGCCGACGACGCGGCCGTCGAGCCGCCCGTAGCCGACGATCAGCTCTTTGGCCCAGCGCTTGTGGACTTCGAGGAAGGAGTCGGCGTCGAGCAGGACGTCGAGCACCTCGCGCATGTCGAAGGGCTGGTTCTCGTCGGCGGGGACGATCTCGGCGATCGGCGCCTCGGAGGCCGGCGCGACCGGCTCAGCCGACGGCGGCTCCTCGCGCCAGTTGCCCGGCATGTAGGCGAGGTAGCGCTTGGCGAGGTCGATCGCCTCCTCGTCGCTCTTGACCAGGAAGTGGCCGCAGCCGGAGACGCCGGTGTGCATCTTCGCCCCGCCCATCTCCTCCAGCGTCACCTTCTCGCCGATCACCATCTCGGCCATCCGCGGCGACCCCAGGTACATCGAGGCGTTGCCCTCGCGCATGATCACCACGTCGCAGAAGGCGGGGATGTAGGCGCCGCCGGCGGCGCTCGGCCCGAACAGCAGGCAGACCTGCGGCACCTGGCCGGAGAGACGCACCTCGTTGTGGAAGATGCGACCGGCGCCACGGCGACCGGGGAACATCTGCACCTGATCGGTGATCCGCGCCCCGGCCGAGTCGACCAGGTAGACCATCGGCAGTTGCAGCGAGAGCGCCCGTTCCTGGATGCGGAGGATCTTCTCCACCGTCTTCGGCCCCCAGGAGCCCGCCTTCACGGTCGGGTCGTTGGCCATCAGCGCCACGCGGCGGCCGTCGATCGTGGCCAGGCCGGTGACGACGCCGTCGGCGCCAAGCCCCTCCTCGTTCCAGTTGGCCAGCAGAGCCTCCTCGGCGAAGGAGCCTGCGTCGACCAGGCGCTCGACCCTCTCGCGCACCGGCAGCTTGCCCTGCTCGGCGGTCTTCTCGTGGTGGCGCTGCGGCCCGCCGGCGAGCGCTGCCTCCAGTGCCTTGGCGAACTCAGTCATGGCGGGGAGCCTATTCGGACGGGGCGCGATGCCAGTCGACGGGGCCGGCGACGAGCACGTGCGCTCCGAGCGTGCGGCCCAGCGTCTCCTGTGCCACGCGCGAGGCCTCGATCAGCCGCGGCAGGTCGATCCCGGTCTCGATCCCCATCTCGTGCAGCATCGAGACGACGTCCTCGCTCGAGACGTTGCCGGTCGCGCCCGGGGGGACGGGGCAGCCGCCGAGCTCACCGAAGCTCGACTCGAAGGAGTCGACGCCCTGCTCCAGCGCGGCCAGCACGTTGGCGAGGCCCTGACCGCGCGTGTTGTGGAAGTGCGCGGTCAGCTCGACCCCGTCGAGCCGCTCCCGCGCCGCGGCGAAGAACCCGCCGACCTGCACCGGGTTGGCCATCCCGGTCGTGTCGCCGAAGCCGATCTCCTCGCAGCCCGCGGCGGCGAGCCGCTCTGCGATCGCGAAGACTCGCTCCGGCGGCACCTCGCCCTCGTAGGGACAGCCGAAGGAGGTCGAGATCACCCCCTCGCAGCGCAGCCCGGCCTCCCGCGCGCCCGCCAGCGTCCGCTCCAGGCCGGCGAGCGACTCCTCGACCGAGCGGTTGACGTTCTTGCGGTTGTGGGTCTCCGAGGCAGAGACGAAGACGTTGATCTCGTCGAAGCGCTCGCGCAGGCCAAGCGCCCGCTCCAGCCCGCGCTCGTTGGGGATCAGGACAGAGAAGGAGACGCCGTCACGGCGCTGAACCGCCCCCAGCACCTCCTCCGCGTCGGAGAGCTGCGGGATCACGTCGGGGCGCACGAACGAGGTCACCTCGAGCCGCTTCAGCCCCGAGGCCGAGAGCATGTCGATCAGCCGCACCTTGTCCGCGGTGGGGATCGTCTCCGGCTCGTTCTGGAACCCATCGCGAGGCCCGACCTCACGGATGCGCACCTTGCTCGGAAGTCCCGTCACGCCCCAAGCTTAGGCGGCGAGACGCCTCAGGCGGTTGACGACCGCAAGCAGCGTAAAGCGCACGTAGCCCGCCTCGAATCGAATCTGTGCATGGGTGAAGCGAAGCGGTGTGAAGCCCGCGGCGAGATGCGCTTGATCGCGCAGGCGGTCCTTCGCCTGTTGGCCCGCGGTGCGGTGGTAACGCAGGCCATCGGTCTCGACGACGAGCTTCAGATCGGGCCAGACGAAATCGACCCTGAAGCCGTTGAGGCGCTGCTGGGTGAGCGGCGTCGGCAGACCGGCTTCGAACACCAAGCGTAGGAACCGCCTCTCCAGCTCCGAATCGGTGAGGCGGAAGGCGCGCTCGCTCAACAGCTCCCGCAGTCGTCCGACTCCCCGCTTGCCGGGATGCAGAATGAGAGCGTCGAGCAAAGCCTCGGGGTCGATCAGGTCGAGCCGGTCGGCCTCGTTGACCGCACGCTCGAGAGCCCCTCGGTCGAGATGCGGCGCAATATCGATGAACGTGCGAACCAGCGAGGTCACCGGGATGCCGCTCCGGACCACGACTTCGGTGCTCCGCAGATTGGGACGCCGATGCACGAGCACCCTGCCATGCCGCCGCGGGGTGGAGACCGGAATCGACACCTCGATCACGCCCCTGCGTTCCCTCTCGACCCCCCAAAGGGCAGCGGCGCTTCCGTAGCTGAGCACTGCCCCTGAGCCACAACCAAGAACCGCTGCCATCCATCGCCCATGGCGGCCGAGCTCCGCCCGGCCGACTGCATAGACGCCGCGCCCAACCCGATGCAGTCGCCCCCTCTCGATCCTGTGCTGCACCGCCTGGGCGCTCAGCCCCAGGGCAAGGAGCTGCCGCCGCGCGACCACCCCATGCTGCGCAGTCGCCAGACCCCAGACCTCTCGCCCCAACTTCTGTTGCGTTGATGACCCCATAGGGTCATAAAGGCGACAGAAGCTCGAACTCTCCCCCTGGCTTAGGTAGTTGGGGGGCCCGCTTGGCCCACCATGCGGCGCTCGTGGGTGCCTACGCCGATCGTGCGGTCGCCTTCGGTGACTTCGACGTCGAAGCGGAGCTTTCGGCCTTCTACGACCTCGCGAAGCGTCGCGCGCGTCCGACAGACGGCGCCCTCCGCGGCAGCCGCGACGTGCTTGATGCAAACCTCGAAGCCGACGGTCGCCTGACCCTCCGGCAGGTGCTCGTAGGCGAGCATCGAGGCGCTGCCCTCCATCATCCCGATCATCCCCGGCGTCGAGAGAACGCCGGTGCCGATCGTGCCGCCGACATCGGTGACCAGAGGGGGCGCGACCGTGAACTCGTCGCTGCGCTCGATCCCGGGCGCGAGGCCCGTCTCGGCCTCCGCCATCAGACCATTCCGAGGCCGCCACTGACGCCCAGGGTCTCACCCGTGACGTAGGTGGCGTCGTCCGAAGCCAGGAAAGCGACTGCGGCGGCCACCTCGTCGGGCCGGCCGAGGCGCTTCATCTGCGTGCCCTCTTTCATGTTCTCGATCAGTTTTTCGCCGATCTCACCGAACTCCGCGGCACCCATCAGCAGCGGCGTCTCGATCGGGCCCGGGGCGATCGAGTTGGCGGTGATCTCGTAGCGGGCGTTCTCGCGGGCGATCACCTTCATGAAGGAGATGACGCCGCCCTTGGCGGCCGAGTAGACGGCCGAGCCCTTGGAGCCGACCCTGCCCGCCTCCGAGGAGATGCTGACGATGCGGCCGTAGCCGGCCTGCTGCATCCCCGGCAGGGCGGCGTGGGTGCAGTTGAGGACGCCACCGAGGTTGACGGCGAGGACCTTCTGCCACTGCTCGGGCGTGGTGTAGGTGAAGAAGCCGAACTCGTCAGTGCCGGCGTTGTTGACGAGGATGTCGAGGGTCCCGATCTCCTCCACCGCCGCCCTGGCCGAGTCGAGATCGGTCACGTCGAGCGCCAGCGCGTGGCCGTTGACCTCGCCGGCGATGCGCTCGGCGCCCTCGGTATCGATGTCGCCGACCCAGACCTCGGCGCCCTCGGCGGCGAGCCGCGCCGCGATAGCCGCGCCGATTCCACTCGCGCCGCCGGTAACCAGCGCCTTTCGTCCCTCCAGCCTCATACGCCGGTGAGCATAGACTGGCGCGCCCGTGAGCGAACCGATCCCGATCGTCGGCGGCACCGGTGCCCTTGGCGCCGGCCTCGCCCTGCGCTGGGCCAAGGCGGGGCGATCGGTAGTGCTCGGCTCGCGCTCGGCGGAGCGAGCCGAGGAGGCGGCGGCAAAGCTGCGCGAGGCGGTGCCCGGCGCGAAGGTCGAAGGCCTGCTCAACGAGGAGGCGGCGAAACGGGCCGATGTCGTCTTCCTCACCGTCCCCTTCCGCGCCCAGTCGGAGAACCTGAACAACCTGCGCGAGGCGTTGCAGCCCGGCCAGATCCTGGTCGACTGCACCGTCCCCCTCGCCGCCGCGGTGAGCGGCAAAGCGACGCGAACCCTTGGCGTCTGGCAGGGGTCGGCGGCGCAGCAGGCGCAGGAGATGGTGCCGGACGGGGTCACCGTGGTCGCCGCCCTGCACACCGTCGGAGCGCCAAGCCTGGGCGACCCGGACGCCGAGCTGGACGAGGACGTGCTCGTCTGCGGCGACCGCAAGGCCGACAAGGCACGGGTCGCCCGCCTGATCGAGCTGATCCCCGGCCTGCACCCGGTCAACGCAGGGCCGCTGGAGACGGCGCGGATCGTCGAGCAGCTGACCCCACTGCTGATCTCGGTCAACGTCCGCTACAAGACCCACGCCGGGATCAAGCTCACCGGGCTCCCCGAGGGAGACCACTGGGCGTGAGGGTCGCGCTGCTCGCCGGCGGCACCGGCGGCGCCAAACTCGGCGCCGGCATGCAGGAGGAGATCGGCGCCGATCTAGCCGTGATCGCCAACACCGCCGACGACGTCGAGGTGCTCGGCGTCCACGTCTCCCCTGACCCCGACCTGGTCACCTACTGGCTCAGCGGCGAGATCGACGCCGAGCGCGGCTGGGGGATTCGCGATGACACCTTCACGGTCTTCGAGCGGCTCTCGCGGCTGGGCGCGCCGGACTGGTTCAGCCTCTCCGACCGCGACCTCGCCGCCTGCCTCTATCGACGCCAGTTCATCGAGGAGGGCGGGCGTCAGACCGACGCGCAGGCACAGATCTCCCGCGGGCTCGGCGTCGCGGCCCGGGTCCTGCCGATGAGCGACGCGCCGGTGCGGACCAAGGTCCTGACCGAGGCTGGTTGGCGCGGGCTGCAGGAGTATTTGATCCTCGACGGCGGCACCATCGACGTGCAGGGCGTCGAGTTGGAAGGGATCGCCGCGGCAGAGCCGACCCCGGAGGTCTTGGCGGCGCTGCAGGAAGCCGAGGCGATCGTGATCGGGCCGTCAAACCCGGTGATCAGCATTGGGCCGATCCTCGCCGTGCCCGGCATACGCGAGGCGATCGCCGCCTCCGAGGCACCCGTGGTCGCGGTCAGCCCCTTCGTCGCCGGCGCCGTCGTGAAGGGACCGACCGAGCGCTTCATGGCGGCCCTCGGCCGCCCCTCGACCGCGGCCGGCGTCGCCTCGCTCTACGCCGGCCTGATCGACGCGATGGTCGTCGACGCGGACGATCCCGACCCGCCGCCGGAGGAGATCCCGACCCTCGCTGCGCCGACGCTGATGGACGGCGCCGCGGGCCGTGCCCGCTTGGCGCGGATCGTGCTCGACTACGCGTCTACCCTCGGCGGAGAGTGAAAGCAACCGCGGTACTGCCGGTGAAGCGCTTCTCCGGGGCGAAGCAGCGCCTTGCCGCGGGAATCGACCGCGAGCGGCGCGAGGCGCTGGTCGCGGCGATGCTGGAAGACGCGCTCGAGGCGATCGCCGGGGCGCGATCGATCGAGCGAACGATCGTGGTCAGCGGCGACCCGAGGGCGCAGGAGATAGTCGCGACGAGCGCCGCGGAGGTGCTTCCCGATCCCGCCGACGAGGGCCACGTGCCGGCTGCGCTGGCGGGAATCGCCCGGGCCGAAGCGGACGGCGCCGAGTGCGTCGTCCTCCTGCCAGGGGATTGCCCGCTGCTGGATCCCAAGGAGCTGGACAGCCTGCTGACCGGTCTGCCGGGGCGCTTCGTCGCCATCGTCCCCGACCGTCACGGAACCGGCACCAACGCCCTCGCCCTCGCCCCTCCCGGGGCGATCCGGCCGGCCTTCGGCGAGGGCAGTTGCGCCCGCCACGTCGCCGCCGCCCGCGAGGCAGGCGTGCCCTTTGCCGTCGAGGAGCTGCCCTCGCTCGGCCTCGACCTCGACACGCCGGCGGACGTGGTGGCACTGACCCGCGTCCTCGACGAAAGGGGCTCGGGCCGTGCCCGGCGGACGGCGAAGGCACTCGGGATATGAGCGGCGAGCTGCGCGTCATTCCCGTCGCCGGCCTGCCCGAGTTCTCGGCGCAGATGTCGGTCGGGGCCGAGATCGGCGCCCGCGCGGAGCTGCTCGAGGGCGACGTCCTCGTCGTCTCGCAGAAGATCGTCTCCAAGGCGGAGGGCCGGATTCGAAAGCTCTCCTCAGCGATCCCCGGCGGTGAGGCGCGGCGGTTGGCCGCGGTGCTCGGCAAGGAGCCGGCGCTGGTCGAGCTGATCCTCGCCGAGAGCCGCGAGGTGCTGCGGGCCGAGCGCGGCGTGCTGATCGTCGAGACGCACCACGGCTTCGTCTGCGCCAATGCCGGAATCGACACGTCCAACCTGCCGGAGCCGGACACGGTCGCCCTGTTGCCCGAGGATCCGGACGCCTCCGCCAGGCGCATCCGCACCGAGATCCAAGCCACGAGCGGCGCCGCGCCGGGGGTGATCGTCTCCGACAGCTTCGGCCGCGCCTGGCGACTGGGGCAGGCCGAGGTGGCGATCGGCTGCGCCGGCATCGCTCCGCTCGACGACTGGCGGGGTCGCACCGATACGAGCGGCCGCGAGCTGGAAGCGACGTTGATCGCGATCGCCGACGAGGCCGCAGCGGCCGCCGACCTCGTGCGCGACAAGACCAGCCGTGTGCCGGCCGCCATCGTCCGAGGCTTGGAGCGCTATGTCAGCGCCGAGGACGGCCCCGGCGCCGCGGCCATGCGCCGACCCCATGACGAGGATCTATTCCGCTAGCCGGAGCACAGCGGCGCCTTTGAGGGCCCCGGTGCGGATCGAGTCGAGCGCCTCGTTGGCCGCCTCCAGGGGGTGGACCTCGACCTCGGTCCGGATCGGCACCTGCGGCGCCAGCTCGAGGAACTCCTCGCCGTCGAGCCGCGTCAGATTGGCCACCGAGCCCAGCGTTCGCTCGCCCCAGAGCTGCTCGTAGGGGAAGGACGGGATGTCGCTCATGTGGATGCCGGCGCTGACGATCCGCGCCCCCTTGGCACTGGCCCGCAGGGCCTCGGCCATCAGCGACCCCACCGGGGCGAAGACGATCGCCCCGTCGAGCTCCTCCGGCGGCGACTCACCCGAAGCGCCGGCCCACTCGGCACCGAGGCTGCGGGCGAACTCCTGGCCCTCCTCGTCACCCTCGCGGGTGAAGACGAAGACGCGCCGTCCCTGGTGCACCGCAAGCTGGCAGAGGATGTGGGCGGAAGCACCGAAGCCGTAGAAGCCGATCCGCTCCGCGTCCCCGACCAAGCGCAGCGCCCGGTAGCCGATCAGCCCGGCGCAGAGCAGCGGCGCCGCCCCCTCGTCCGACATGTCGGAGGGGATCGGAAAGCAGAAGCGCTCGTCGGCGACCGCCAGCTCGGCATAGCCGCCATCCACGTCGTAGCCGGTGAAGCGGGCGCGGTCGCAGAGGTTCTCGCGACCGCTGGTGCAGTAGCGGCAGACGCCACAGGTCCACCCCAGCCAGGGCACCCCGACCCGTTCACCGAGATCGAAGCGCTCGGCGTGCTCGCCGACTCCAGTCACGGTGCCGACGATCTGGTGGCCCGGCACCAGCGGCAGCTTCGGCTCGCTCAGCTCACCATCGACGATGTGCAGGTCGGTGCGGCAGACCCCACAGGCCGCTACGGAGAGGAGAACCTCGCCGGGGCCCGGCTCCGGGTCGGGCAGCTCGGCGAGTCGCAGAGGCTCGCGCTGCCGTTCCAGGACCATCGCCCGCATCTACTCAGGGTACGACGGGCTCCAATGCTTCGCTGAGCGTTAATAGGTCTCGACGACCTCGTACAGCGTCGTGCGCTGGGCCGGGACGCGGCCCGCCGCGCGCGCCGCCTCGACCAGCTGCTCGGGCTCCAAGCGGACGCCGTGCTGGGAGCCGGCCATGCGGGAGATGTTCTCCTCCATCAGCGTGCCGCCGAGGTCGTTGACCCCCCAGCGCAGCGCCTCGGTCGCGGCCTCGAGGCCCATCTTCACCCAGCTCGCCTGCAGGTTGGGGATCGTCCGCCCCAGGGCGAGGCGGAAAGCGGCGGTGTGCTTGAGGTTCTCGCTCGCCGAGATCTCCTCGATGCCGTGGGTGCGGCCGAGCATCGTGTTGAAGGGGATGAAGCTGAGCGGCACGAACTCGGTGATCCCGCCGGTCCGCTCCTGCAGGGCCCGCACAACCTGCATGTGACGGGCCAGCTCGCGCGGCTCCTCGATGTGGCCGAACATCACCGTCGAGGTCGAGCGCAGCCCGGCGCGGTGGGAGGCTTCGATGATCTCCACCCAGCGCTGGGCCGGGAGCTTGTTCGGGGAGATCCGCTGGCGGACGCCGTCGTCGAGCACCTCGGCGGCGGTCCCGGGCGTCGAGCCGAGCCCGCACTCGAGCAGGTACTCGAAGACCTCGTCGGGCGCCTTGCCCGAGCGCTCGCACATGTAGTGGACCTCCATCGGCGAGTAGGCGTGCAGGTGGAGCTGCGGCGCCACCTCCTTCGCCAGCCGTAGCCACTTGCCGTACTCCTCCAGGGTCAGGTCCGGGTGGATGCCCCCCTGCATGCAGAGCTCGGTAGCGCCGAAATCGACCGCTTCCTGAATACGAGCAGCAAAGTCCTCCTCACTGACCTCATAAGCGTCGGGAGACCGCTTCCCCTGCCCGAAGCCGCAAAAGGCACAGCCGACCACGCAGATGTTGGTGAAGTTGATGTTGCGGTTGACGACGAACGTGGCCGTGTCCCCAGCCAGCTCCTCCCGAAGCTCGTCGGCAGCAACCCGCATCTCCTCGATCACCTCAGGCCGCGTCTCGGCGAAGAGAGCAGTCAGCTCATCCTCGCTCAGCTCAACCCCGTCTCGCCCCTTCGCAATCGCCAGCGGCGCCAGCTTCGAATCGATCGTCTCTTCCGTTCGCCGCCCCGATCCACGCCGCGGAATGAAGCTCCAGTACTTCAGCTTGATCACGTCGAGAACGCCCTGCTCCATCCACTCGGAATCCATGTATTGCGGGTAGACGCAGAGGCGCTCGGTCAGCGCGTAGCCCTTCGGCGCTAATCCCTTCCGGACCTCATGGGGGCTTGGGAACGCATGCTCGGGAGAGATGTGGTCACCGTTGGCCGAGAGCCCTCCGAGATCGGTAGCTCCAGCTTCAACTAACTCGGCCCATGCATCCGACAGATTCGGCGGCACCTGAACCCCAACATCGGGCATCAGCCGTTTGCACTCAAGGATCAGGCGCTTGATATCCCCAACGCCAATGGGGCTAGCCCACTCTGGCAGGGAGGACGGGGGTGCCCCTCCGCGCAGCGGCGTCCTGTTTTCCGCACCACCGGCCCCCGCGGACGAAGACCCGGCGCCACTGGCGGAAAACCCAGCAAGCGGAGGGGCACCCCCGTCCTCCCCCCACCGCAAGCGCGAAGCCGAATCGGCAATCTCGGCAACCTCTTGCCCGTAATAACGGGGGTGTGGGACGAAGTTCTGGAGGATGACCTCCTGAAGGTGGCCGTACTCAGCGTGGAGGGCGGCCAGAGCTTCAAGCGATTCGACCTGCTCCTCGTCCGTCTCCCCGATGCCGACCAGGATTCCGGTCGTAAAAGGAATCTTCAACTCACCTGCTGCCTCGATCGTCGCCAGTCGTTGAGTCGGATGCTTCGTCGGAGAACCCGCGTGAACGGTGTCCATGAGACGCTCCGAGGCGGACTCGAGCATCAGACCTTGAGATGCGGTGACCTCACGCAGGCGGGCCAGGTCGTCGGAACTGAGCACACCGATGTTCGTGTGGGGCAGGATGCCGCGCTCCAGAGCCCGCTCGCAGGCCCAGACGACATAGGACGTGAAGTCGTCGTGCCCCCACTCGCTCAAGCGAGCAGCGACCTCCGGGTTGACCTCGGGGCGCTCGCCAGTAAGGACGAGTAGCTCCTTGGCATTGCGACGTTCTGCTTGATCTAGGCGAGCTTCAACCTCATCCGGGGCGTAGATGTGCGCGCGGTGCGTCGCGAAGGCGCAGTACTTGCAGTAGCACTGGCAGGTGCGGGAAAGGGAGAGCGTGTAGTTCCTCGAGAAGGTGACCCGGCGCACGAAACCCAAGCTACTGGAAGCATGCCGCCGCCGGGCCAGTCGGCCCGGCGGCTATGCAGCTAGAGGAGGTCGGCGCTCAGGCGGCGGAGCCGGCGCCGGGCTTCGGCGCGCCTGGCGCCTTGACCCGCTCGGGGGGTTCGGTCGGCGCGGGGCCGCCGGGCTCGAGCACGAGCTTGTAGACGATCGCGGCGAGCAGCGAGCCGACGATCGGGCCGACGAGGTAGGGCCAGACGCCGCCCCACTCGTTGCCGACCAAGGCGGGGCCGAACCAGCGAGCCGGGTTGAAGGAGCCGCCGGTCAGCGGTCCGCCGACCATGACGATGAAACCGAGCGTGGTGCCGATCGCCAGCGGCGCCCAGTCCTTGACGCTCTTTTTCGAGTAGACGGCGGCGAGGATGACGAGGACGAGGCAGAAGGTCCCGATCGCCTCGACGATCGAGCCCTGGAAGTTGCCGCCGAGCAGAGGGCTGACCGTGGCGGCACCGTAGTGCGTGGCCCTTCCCTCGTCGAGCAGCAGGCCCTTGACCAGCAGCGCCCCGAGCACACCGCCGGAGAGCTGGGCGAGCATGTAGATCACCGCGTCGACCGGGGAGATCCGTTTGATCGTCGCCGCGGCAAGGGTCACGGCGGGGTTGAAATGGCCACCGCTGGCGACGCCGAACATCACAATCAACCCGAACAGCAGGAAAGCGTGGACGAGACCGATAACGGCGAAGTCCGATCCGAACTGAGGCTGACTGCCGGTGGCCAAGAACAGAATGACCACGCTGCAGATGAAGAACACCAACAGAAAAGTGCCGATCAGCTCGGCGAGATATGCCGAAAGTCCTCGTTGCTGCACTGGTTACGCCTCCTCTAGTCCCGTATCCCTGACACTCGATTTCGGGGCGGGAGTGTATCCGGAATGAGGATTGAATAGTTTTCCCTGTCGAATGAGACGTGCTGTCGCGCTGCTGGCGGCCGTCCTGTTGCTTGCCGGCGCGGCCGGTTGCGGCGGGGACGGCGCGGAACCGGGCGCGCCGAAAGGCGTGACGCTCGTGCTCGATTTCGTGCCCAACGCGGTCCACTCGGGCATCTACGCGGCGCGCCGCCAGGGCTACTACCGCGACCACGGGATCGACCTGACGATCCGCCAGCCCGGCGAATCGACCGATGCGCCGAAGCTGCTCGAGGCGGGACGCGCCGACTTCGCGATCCTCGACATCCACGATCTGGGGATCGCCCGCGAGCGCGGCCTCGACGTGGTCGGGACGATGCCGATCGTGCAGCGGCCGCTGGCGGCGGTGATCGCGCGCGGCAACGGGCCGGTGCGCCGGCCCCGTGAGCTGGAAGGCCACACGGTCGGAGTGACCGGCCTCCCCTCCGACGAAGCGGTGGTCGACTCCGAGGTATCCGCCGACGGGGGCGACCCCGCTCGCGTCCACCGGGTGACGATCGGCTTCAACGCCGTCGCCTCGCTGGCCGCCGGCAAGGTCGACGCGGCGACGGGGTTCTGGAATGCCGAGGGCGTGGCGCTCCGCCGCCAGGGCGTCCCCGTCCGGATCTTCAAGGTGAATCGCTACGGCGCCCCGCCCTACCCGGAGCTGATCCTGACCGCGTCCCGGCACACGATCGACAGCGACCCCGAACTGGTCGACTCGATGGTCGCGGCAACCACGCAGGGCTACGAATTCGTCTCAGACCAGCCGGCGAAGGGGCTCGACGATCTGCTCGCCGAAGTGCCCAGCCTCGACCGGGGCGATCAGGCCGCACAACTGCAGGCGCTGCTGCCCGACCTGAGCCCGGCGCCGTTCGATCCAGGCGTGCTGCACGAATGGGCAGCCTGGGACCTCGAACACGGGCTGCTCGAAAAGCCCCTGGACGTCAAATCCGCCTTCCAGCTGAATCGGTAGCGCTTCCCAGATACGCTCTGGCCCATGGGCTTGGCCGGTGACTTCCAGCAGGTGCTTGACTCCTTGCCTTCCGATTGGACGGATCTGGAGCTCGATCTGCGGATCGAGGATGAGAGCCGATACGTAGATACCGCTGTGGCTCTGAGCCAGGTCAATGCCCAGCCGTACTCTGAAGCCGACTGGCACTGGCGGCTGCTGGTTGCTCATAGCTTCGGGCACGCCGCTGCCGCTGAGAGCGTCGCCGGGGTCCTGGAAAAGCTCGACGCGGACGGCGTCGCCGGCGAGATGCAGGTTCGCGAGGTGCGCGAGGGGCGGTCCGAGGTCGTGCAGATGTGGGGCCGGCCGGAAAGCGTGCGCGAGGAGTTCCGCCAGCGCCGCTCCATCTAGTGGCCCGAGTCCTCGCCATCGTCACCGACCTGATGCTGTCCAGCAGAGTCGAGGAGAGTCTGCGAAGCGCAGGGCATGACGTCGCGGTCGTGCGAAGCCTGCTGGACCCTGTCGAAGCCGACGTGCTCGTCTGCGACCTCGACGTCGTGGACGCCAAGGAAATTGCCCGCGCTGACGCACCCACCCTCGGCTTCTACTCGCACGTGGACGTCGAGACCAAGAACGCCGCCGACGCAGCCGGGATCGACCTCGTCGTCCCCCGCTCCCGGATGGCCCGCGAGCTCCCCCAGCTCGTCGACAAGCTCCTCGCCTGAGAATCCCCTAGAGGAAAAGGTCGGCGATCAGGAAGACGTTCAGCCCGATGATCAGCGTTGCGATCGCCCCCGCAAGCACGGTGAGCCAGCCCGGATTGGCGAGCGATCCCATGATGTCGCGACGCCTCGCGACGATCAGCAGCGGCACCAGGGCAAAGGGGATGCCGAAGGAGAGGACGACCTGACTGAGGACCAGGGCGTCGGTTGGGTTGAAGCCGACCGCGAGGACGATCAGCGCCGGGGTGAGGGTGATCGCACGGCGCAGATAGAGCGGGATCGTGCGCTGGATGAAGCCCTGCATCACGACCTGGCCGGCCATCGTGCCGACCGAGGACGAGGCGAAGCCCGAGGCGAGCAGGGCGATCCCGAAGATCGTTGCGGCGTTGCCGGAGACGAGCGACTTCAGCCCGTCGAAGGCCCCTTCGATCGAGTCGATGCCGGTCAGGCCGCTGGTGTGGAAGAGAGCGGCGGCGACGATCATCATCGAAAGGTTGACCATGCCCGCCAACGAGAGCGCGATCACCACGTCGACCTTCTCGAAGCCGAGGATGCGCTTCTTCTCGGCCTCGTCGCGACCGACGATCCGCTTCTGGGTCAGCGCCGAGTGCAGGTAGATGACGTGGGGCATCACCGTCGCACCGACGATCCCGGTCGCGAGCAGCAGGCTCTCGGTGCCGGAGAACCCGGGCACGACGAGGTGCTTGGCGACTTCGCCGGCGGCCGGCTTGGCGTGGAAGAGCTCGACCACGAAGGAGGCGACGACCACGCCGACCAGCACGGTTATCCCCGCCTCCAAGCGGCGGAATCCCCGCTGCTGGAGGGTGAGGATCGCGAAGGCGCCGGCGCCGGCGATCAGCCCGGCCGGAAAGAGCGGTATCCCGAAGAGCAGGTTGAGGCCGAGCGCGGCGCCGACGACCTCGGCGATGTCGCAGGCCATCGCGACCAGCTCGGCCTGCAGCCAGAGGCCGATGCGAGCGCGGGGAAAGCACCTGCGGCAGAGCTCGGCGAGGTTTTCGCCGGTGGCGATGCCGAGCTTCGCCGACTGGGTCTGGACCAGCATCGCGATCAGGTTCGCCGCAAGGACGACCCAGAGCAGCAGATAGCCGAACTTCGCCCCACCGGCGATGTTGGTGGCGAAGTTGCCCGGGTCGATGTAGGCGACCGCGGCGACGAAGGCCGGACCGAGGAATGGCCAGAGACGGCTCGCGCCACGACTGTGGCCGTCGAGCGAGCGCCGCGCCGCCGCCGCGACCGCGGCCTCGCCGGGCAGTACGTCCTCGACCGTCGCTCCGCCGGACGGCGGAGGAGGCGGCGGCTTCAACGGCTGCCCTCGGTGGGCAGGCTCAAATCGGGACCGGGGATCGGCGTGCCGTGCGGATCGTGGCTGGGCTCGCCGAGCTTGGCGGCGATCAGCGCCTCCAGCTCCTCGGAGATGTGGTGCTCGAGCACCTCGGCCTCGGCGTGGACCATGTCGTCCGGCATGCCCAACGCCTCGGAGAGGTAGGCCTCGATCAAGCGGTGGTGACGAATCACCTCGAGGGCGACCCTCTCTCCCGCCGGGGTCAACGTCACGCCGCGGTAGGGCATGTAGTCGACCAGGCCCAATCCGTCGAGCTTTTTGAGCATCGAGGTCGCGGTGGCCGGGGCGACGCCGAGCCGCTCCGCGACCTCGCCGTTGAGGACCGGGCCGGGCCGGTCCTGCGAGAGCGCGTAGATCGCCTTTGCGTAATCCTCTATTGCCTCGGAAGGTTTAGACACGTCTAAATCATTTTGGCACATCTAAAAGACGACTAGGGGCGTGGGTGGGCGACGGGGATGACCCCGACCGAGCAACAGCCGTGGAGGCTCGGTCGGGGTCATCCCCGTCGCCCATTGCGGCAGCTTCCTAGAATTGGCTCATGGCTGAGACGATTGGTGTGGAGCTGGACGCTCAGTACCGGCAGTTGCGCGAGGAGTGTGGGTTGCTCGACCGGTCCGATCGCGGCAAGCTGATCGTCAGCGGCAGCGAGGCGGCCGAGTACTTACAGGGGCAGCTGACCAACGACGTCGAGGCGCTGGCGCCGGGGGACGGCCAGTACGCGGCGCTGCTCGACCGCAAGGGGCATATGCAGGCCGATATGCGGGTGCTGCGCCTCTCACCGGAGGAGATCTGGATCGACACCGAGCCGGAGGCCGCGGCCGCGGCCCTGCGCCACTTGGAGACGTACAAGATCGGCCGCGAGGTGGCGATCGCCGAGCTGACCGCCGAGCGGGCGATCCTCTCGCTGATCGGCCCGCGCAGCGTCGAGATCGCCGGGACCGCGGCGCTGCCGGAGCACGCCAACGAAGCGACCGCCATCGGTGGGGCCGCCTGCCATGCCGTGGGCACCGCCGCCGGCATCGACCTGATCGTCAAGGCCGCCGAGGCCGAGCGCCTGCGCGAAGCCCTCCACGACGCCGGCGCGGTCGAGGTCGGCCCCGAGGCTGTCGAGGTGATTCGAATCGAGGCCGGCGCGCCCCGCTTCGGCGCCGAGATGAGCGTCGAGACGATGCCCGCCGAGGCCGGCATCGTCGAGCGCGCCGTCAGCTTCACCAAGGGCTGCTACATCGGTCAGGAGCCGGTCGCCCGCCTCCACTACAAGGGCCGCCCCAATCGCCGGCTTCGCGGCCTCGAGTTGAGCGCCCCGGCCGCTCCCGGCGAGAGCCTTCGGTTGGGCGAGAAAGAGGTCGGCCGGATCGGCAGTGCCTGCGTCTCCCCCGCTCGCGGCCCGATCGCGCTGGCGATCGTCCGCCGCGAGGCCGAGCCCGGCGCCGAGCTGGTCGTAGGTGAAGATGGCGTTACGGCTCGCGTGGTCGACCTGCCGTTCGGCTAGATTCCGCGCGATGGGTTGGTGGCGAGGCAGGCGACTTTTCGCGGCGCCGCGGGCAACCGTGGCCGCTCTGGCCTGCTCGCTTGGCGCCGTCGCGCTGCTCGGAGCAGGCTGTGGCGCCTCCGACCACCCCAACGAACCGCGCCCCCAACCCCCCACCCGGATCAGCGTCGCGGTCAGCGAAGACGCAGTCACCGTGCAGCCGCCGCGAATCGCGGTCGGCCCCGAACCGACCCAGCAGATACCGCAGAACCAGCACGCCGGGCAGCCGCCGATCAAGTCCGACGCACCGCTCAACGTCGTGTTCGTCGCCGCCAACCTGACCGACGTCGACTCCCATCTCGAGATCCACGGCAGCAAGAGCCTCAGCTCCGAACCGCTCTATGCAAACGCCGGCGTGACCATGCAGGCGGTCCTCCCCTCCGGCGTCTACCGGGTCAGCGCCGCCGGGGTCCCCGGCGCCAAACCGGCAAAGCTGGTCGTCGGCCCGTACCGCACGTCGTCCCAAAACGACTTGCTCCTTCCGTAAAAGCGACGGCGATTCGCCGTCTGACTCGACCGTCACCATCGGATAGGTGACCGTTGTGCTCGCAATCGCAGTCGCCCTGCTCGCCGCCGGGCTCCTCTTCGCGCTGCTCTCCCGCCCGAAACAGGAGCTGGCCGAGCAGCCCGACCTCGGTCCCGCCATCCAGGCGGCGACCTCCAGGGCGGTCGCCGACCTGCAACGGATGAACGCGGAGTCACGCAAGGTCGACGCGCAGGCCGCCGAGGCAACCCTCGACAAGCGCCAAGCGGAGATCAAGGCGCTGGCGGAGCGGATCGCCAAGGGCCAGGAGAAGATCGAGAAGGAGGTGCAGCGGCGCGGCGAGACCGACCTGCAGACGCGCACCCTGCTCGAGCAGATGGGCCAGACCGTCGGCAACCTCAACTCCGAGACCGCCGGCCTGAAGAAGGCGCTGCGCCAGCCGCAGACGCGCGGCCAGTGGGGCGAGCTGCAGCTGCGCCGCTGCGTCGAGATCGCCGGCATGACCGAACACGTCGACTTCGAGCTGCAGGAGACGATCCACACCGAAGATGGCAGGCTGCGGCCCGACGCTCGCTTCCTGCTGCCGGAGGGGCGCAGCTTCGTCGCCGACTCGAAGGTCCCGCTCGACGCCTTCCTCGACGCCCAGGAGGCGGAGGCCGAAGCCGAGCGCTTGGTGCAGCTCGACCGTCACGCCCGGCAGGCCCGCGAGCACATCCGCGCGCTCAGCTCCAAGGACTACCAAGGCCAGTTCAAGGCGGGAGAGATGCCCGACCTGGTGATCTGCTTCATCCCCAACGAGCCGGCGATGCACGCCGCCTTCGCCGCCGACCCGACGCTCTTCGACTACGCCCTCGAGCGCAACGTGCTGGTCGTCAGCCCGACCTCGCTGATCGGCCTGCTGCGCACGATGGAGCTCGGTTGGCGCCAGGAGCGGATGGTCGCCGAGGCGGCCGAGATCGCCGAGGCGGCGGGCACCATGCACACCCGCTTCACCAAGTTCCTGACCGACTTCAACGCGGTCGGTAAACGGTTGGGGTCGGCAACCGGCGCCTACAACTCCGCCGTGGCCTCGATGGAGGGCAGGCTGCTGCCGCAACTGCGCAAAGTCGAGGAGCTCGGTGTCGCCCCCGGCAAGGAGATCGAGCCGCCCGAACCGACCGAGATCACGGTGCGGGCGATCACGGCACCGGAGCTGCGCGAGGCCGATACCCCCGTGCTTGACTAGGATTCGCCGCCCGTCCCAAACGATCCGCGGAGGAGTCAGTTGGCCGTCGACACGAGCGCAGTTGCGAAGTTGGACGTAGAACCCGGCACGCTGCCGGAGACGATGGCCGCGTGGGTGATCCGCCAGGAGCGCGAGGGTGAGCCCACCGACGCCTTCCAGCTCGAGCAGATCGAGGTGCCGGAGCCCGGCGCCTTCGAGGTGATCGTGCGGGTGATGGCCGCAGGAGTGAACTTCAACAATGTCTGGGCGGCGCTCGGCAAGCCGGTCTCGGTCTTCGGCTACGGCGACCATCCCGAGTACGGCCACCACATCGGCGGCTCGGACGCCTCCGGCATCGTCTGGAAGGTCGGCGAGGGCGTCACCCGCTGGAAGCCGGGCGACGAGGTCGTCGTCCACTGCAACCAGGCCTCCTACGAGGACGTCGAGGTGCACGGGCTCGACCCGCTCGCCGCGCCGAGCCAGCGGATCTGGGGCTACGAGACGACCTGGGGATCCTTCGCCCAATTCACCAAAGTGCAGGCGCAGCAACTCCTCCCCCGCCCCCAGAACCTGTCCTGGGCCGACTCCTCCTCCTACGGGCTCACCTACTTCACCGCCTACCGGATGCTGATCGACCAGTGCAAGCTGCAGCCCGGCCACAACGTTCTGATCTGGGGCGCGGCCGGCGGCCTCGGCGTCTTCGCCGTGCAGCTCTGCAAGGCGGCCGGCGCCAACGCGGTCGGCGTCGTCTCCTCCGACGAGAAGGGCGAGCTGATCAAGCAGCTCGGCGCCGTCGATTACATCAACCGCGGCGAGTTCGCGGAGATGATGCGCACGCCCGAGAACCTTGTCGACAAGGCCGCGGACAAGGAGCGCTTCAAGGCCTCCCGCGGCTTCGCCAAGCGGGTCAAGGAGATCCTCGGCGACGCGCCCGACATCGTCTTCGAGCACGTCGGCCAGGCGACCTTCCCGACCTCGGTCTTCGTCGTCAAGCCGTTCGGCAAAGTCGTCATCTGCGGCGCCACCTCGGGCTTCCAGCTCGACTTCGACGTGCGCTACCTGTGGATGCGCCAGAAGCAGATCATCGGCTCGCACTTCGCCAACGCGTACGAGTGCATGCGCGCCAACCAGCTGATGGCCGAGGGCAAGGTCCGCCCCGTGATCTGGCAGACGATGGGCTTCGACGGCGTCGCCGAGGCGCACCAGCTGCTGCACGAAAACAAGCACCTCGGCAAGATCTCGATCCTGGTCGGGGCCGAGTCCGAGGACGAGGGCAAGAACGAAGACGGCCCCGGCGCGATCCGGGCCGAGGTAGGAGCTTGAACATGGCTGAGGTCTGCACGCTGGACTGGCACATCGCCCCCTTTCGGGCCGACCGTTGGCTCGACCTATGGGAACCGGCGGCGGCGCGGATGCCCGCCTTCGGCGCCAAGAGCTGGTCGCTTACCCGCTCGATCGACGACCCGCTGGCCTTCCAGCAGACCTCGGTCTGGGAGAGCCGCACGGACTTCGAGCGCTACTGGTACTCGGAGGAGATCGAGCAGGCGCGAGCCGCGGCTATCGACCTCTACGACCTGCCGATCCTGCCGGCCTGGCACACGCTCGTCGCGGCGGAATAGCGGCTGCTCCGGGCGAGCGGGACGGCAGGCACAGCACCCGCCAGGCGTAGCGCCGCAGCAATGGTTCCGGCGCATCGGACGCGCCAAGCGCGGTCACCTCGAAGGTATGAGGGCCGTTGCCCAGGTTGCGGTAGATCCGGGGCGAAGAGCAGGACTCGAATTCGCGGTCGTCCAACTTGCAGAGAAAGCGGGTACCCCCAACGCTCGCCGAGAAGACGAACCTGGCGACATCGCGATACGTCCGCTTTCCGGGATGCCTCGCCAGCGTCGTTGAGATCGGCGGCGGAGATCCTGGTGCCAGCGCCGGACCCGGAGACTGCCCGCCGGCGGACGAGCCGCCAGTTCCTTCTCCCTGCGGCTGTTCCCCCCCGCCTTCTTCCCCTTCTTCTTCACCCGGTCCTTCTTCGTACACGGCCGTGTAGGTCGACGCCGTATTCGCTTTCACCGAGTGAACCCGGGCGCCGGCGTCCGACCATTCCTTCCAGGTGTACGCGACCCCACCGACTTCTACGCTCGCCGGAGCGGAGAGCAGCACGTTGGCACCTTCGATCGCGGTCAGCGGGAAGGGCGCCACGGCGCTGGTCTCCCCGGCACCCAACTGGATACCCGCGGGGTCGGAGTCGATCTCCAGTTGGACCGGATGTGGATCGATCGAGACCGTTTTCGTCGCCGTCAGACCGCGTTCGTCGGTCGCGGTGAGACTGATTTCTATGTGCGACGGATAGTCGTGATCGGGCGCGAGCAGGCTGCCTTCGTGGACGGCCGGGAAGACCTCGAGTGGGTGAGCGTGGCAGGCCGATGGGCAATGCAGGAGACGGGTCTTCCAGTAGAGGTCGGAGTCCGGCAACGACCCCTCCTCTGCGTCGGTCGCGGAGCCGGAGAAATGGATTTCCTGGCCCACTTTCCATTCGAGCGCCGGGGCCGGCGTCGCGATCGTCGGCTGCGGTGGCGTGTCGCCCGGGAAGAGCGTCAGTTCGGCGATGCTCGACTTTTCGCCGTTGCTCACCTTGACCGCGACGTCGACGTTGTGGGTCACGTTGAGGCTGGTGACCTGCTGCGGTCCACCGTTTTTGACCTCGAAGCTGCCATCGCCGTTGAGGTCCCAATCGAAGCTGAGCTGTTTGCCCTGGGGGTCGGTAGACCCGCTCGCATCGAGGTGGGCTTTGAGCGGCGTTGGACCGGAGAGCGTGTCGGCAGTCAGCCTCGCGACCGGCGCTTCGGAGTCGTAGGAGATGCGGTGGATCGTCCCTTCCTCGGTGTCGCCGAAGAGCTTCACGTAGTAGAGGTCGCCTTCGGGGCCGACCTCCAGGTCGACCCCCGGGTAGAGACCGCCGTTGGCCATGAACGTCGTCGTGTCGAGCGGGTCGGGGCGGCCGTCGTCGCCGGGGTGCATCACCCAGATGCAGCCGCGCACCGGATCGGCGAAGAAGAGTGCGCCGTCATAGGAATCCGGATAGGGGCCGCCGGGATAGAAGGCGAGCCCCGCGAGCGCCGAGCCCGTGCCGCTGTTGCAGGCTTCTTCGGGGACGACGTTCTCGTAGTGCTTGTAATAGAAGAGCGGCAGCGTGGTCGCGCCGGGTTCGGCGTAGAGCGATTTGCAGAGGCCCAGTTCCAGCCCGGCGTAGATCGGGTTCGGCCCGGGGCCCTCGTAGCAGGGCCAGCCGGAGTTGAAGATCGGCAGGGCGCCGACGGCGGGCACGCGATCGATCTCCTCGTAGGTGTCCCAGCCGACGTTGCCGACGTAGATTTCACCGCTGGCGGGGTCGATCGTGAAGCGAAAGGGATTGCGGAAGCCATAGCCGACGATGCGCCGCGCGTTCGGATCGGAGCTTGCCGACAGCGGATTTCCCGGCCAGGCCGCGCCGGTTTCGGGATCGATGCGAACGACGGACCCGTCCAGGGTCGTCGGATCGGCCGGCGTGCGCAGGTCCTGCGAGCGCAGCGCGCCGCCTTCCGCGCTCGGCGGCGTGAGCCCTTCTCCACCGGGCGGGTCCCCGCAGATGTTCTTCCTCGGCCAGCCGAACTGGCCGTAATCGGCGTTGTTGAAGCTCGCGCCATCGCCTCCACTCGCGTAGAGCGCGCCTTCGGGGCCGAACTGGAGGTCGCCGATCGAGTGCGAGGAGAACTGCTGGCACCAGTCTTCGAGCAGGACTTTCTCCTGCGGAGCGGCGGACGAGGGCTCCGCGTGGTTGCCTTCGGCGGTGAGCCGCACGAGGCGCCCACTCACCGGGCAGGCGTCGACGTCGGCATCGCCCGGTTTGGGGCATGGATCGCCGCTCGTGTTGGGGCTGCCCCAGCGCGGGACTTTCCCTTCTTCCCCTACTCCACCGAGGATGTGGTCGTAGGTGTAGAGCGCATAGACGTAGTGATTGCTCGCGAAGTTCGGGTCGAGCGCCAGCCCGAGCAGGCCCCGGTCCCCGTTGTCGTAGACCTCCGTGCGCAGATCGGCGAAGACTTCGGGGGAGGTGTCGTTGAGGTCGCTGTAGACGAGGATCTGCCCCGACTTCGTGGCGACGAAGACCCGGCCGTCGGGCGCGAAGCGCATCGTCGTCGGTTCGGGAACTTCGCTGAGCACGATCGAGTCGTGGAACCCACTCGGCAGCTCGGGCGCGGCGGTTGCCGGACCGGCCGCACAGGTCAAAGCCCAAGCGACCACAGCGGCGACCGCGAGCAGACGGGGAACCGGCTTCACGCTAGGCGCGCTCGAGCGGAGCGAGCGTCAGGCCGGCTTCCTTGAGCTGCTCCCAGTAGTGCTCGGCGGGCTCGCGGGCGCCGGACCAGACGATCGCCTGGCCGGTCGTGTGGATCGCATCGGCGATCTCGTGGCCGCGGGCGACGGTGACGCCGGGCAGAACACGAGCCAGCGTTTCGGCGACGTGGTCGAAGGTGTTGTGGTTGTCGTTGCGCACGATCACCCGCCACTCCCCTCCCAGGTCAGAGCCAGGTCCCGCCTGTCGCGGCTTCTCGATCGTCGTCGACATCGACGCCATTATGCGGAAAGGCTCTAAAAAGGGCTGGGAACGCGGACTACGACATCGTCGAAGCTGCCGACGGCACCCTTGGCGTTACCGACCGCACCCAGAGAGACCCCGGAGGTGCGGCCCTGCAGCTCGCCCGAGGAGGGATCGGTGACGTCGGCGACAACCTGACCGCCGACGAAGGCGAGAATGTGACAGCTGCCCCTTTCCGGGCCGCTGGTGACGTTGAAGGCCTGGAGGCGAATTTCGTTGGCCTGGTTGAGGCCCCTGGTCCTGACCCCCTGGGCGACGTGGAGGTACTTGATCCGGCCGTCGGTCCCAACCCTGCGCAGCTGCGCCTTGCGCTGCAGGGGGAAGACCGCCAACTGGTAGCGAGCGCCGGCTCCGCCGGCGCGCAGGTTGACGGCGAGGTAGGCCTTTTTCTGGACCGGCTTCGGCGTCGTGTCGAGCAGACGGCCGATCGCGGCGACCTCGAGGTCGCGTCCGATCACCGGCGTGCGGTAGGCGCATTCCGGCGTGGCCTTGCCGATCGTGATGCGCAGGGCGTGATCGGAACCGCCACGCTCACAACGGTCGCCGTTCAGCTTGACGATCTGGGCGCGCTGCGCCGTCGACTCCATGCCGTTGCGGTAGACGCCGATCAAGGCGGCCCCGGCGCTGCCGGCAAGGGCCAGCGCCGCGAGCGCGACCAGGAAACCGGCTGCCATTCGGAGTCTCATCGTGCTGGAGCCTAAACACCGCATCGGGGAAAAGATGCGCATCGTGACGGATGAACGCTGTATTTCCCGCCCTTGCAAATAACATTGATGGCGATGTCCGAGCACCGACTGCCCAAGCGCGATCGCCCCTGGGTGATGCGCACCTACGCGGGTCATTCCGACGCCCGCCGCTCCAACGAGCTGTACAAGGGCAACCTCGCCAAGGGCCAGACGGGCCTCTCGGTCGCCTTCGACCTGCCGACCCAGACCGGCTATGACCCCGACCACATCCTCGCCCGCGGCGAGGTCGGCAAGGTCGGCGTCTCGATCGCCCACAAGGGCGACATGCACCAGCTCTTCGACGGGATCCCGCTCGACGAGATGAACACCTCGATGACGATCAACGCGACCGCCGCCTGGCTGCTCGGCCTCTACGCCACGGTCGCCGAGGAGAACGGCGTCGAGCGATCGAAGCTGACCGGGACGACCCAGAACGACATCATCAAGGAGTACCTCTCGCGCGGAACCTACGCCTTCCCGCCGGAGCCCTCGATGAGACTGATCGCCGACATGGTCGCCTTCACGGTCAACGAGGTGCCGAGCTGGAACCCGACCAACATCTGCAGCTACCACCTGCAGGAGGCGGGTGCGACGCCCGTGCAGGAGATCGCCTACGCGCTCTCGACCGGGATCGCCGTGCTCGACGAAGTCAAAGCCCGCGGCCAGGTCGCCGAGGACGATTTCCCGCGGGTCTTCGGCCGCATCTCCTTCTTCGTCAACGCCGGTATCCGCCTGATCGAGGAGATCGCCAAGCTGCGCACCATGGGCCGGCTCTGGAACGAGATCGGCCGCGAGCGCTACGGCGTCAGCGACGAGAAGATGCTGCGCTTCCGCTACGGCGTCCAGGTGAACAGCCTTGGCCTGACCGAGGCCCAGCCGGAGAACAACATCCAGCGGATCGTGCTCGAGGCGCTGGCGGTGACCCTGAGCCGAGACGCCCGCGCCCGCGCGATCCAGCTACCCGCCTGGAACGAGGCGATGGGCCTGCCCCGTCCCTGGGACCAACAGTGGAGCCTGCGCATCCAGCAGGTGCTGGCCAACGAGACCGACCTGCTCGATTACCCCGACATCTTCGCCGGCTCGCACGTGATGGACGGCCTCGTCGAGGAGCTGACCGAGGGCGCCAGGGCTGAGATGGCCGTGGTCGAGGAGCACGGCGGCGCGGTCGCCGCCGTCCCCTACATGAAGGCGCGCCTGGTCGAGTCCCACCGCGAGCGGGTGGCGCGGATCGAGAGCGGCGAGCAGGTGGTGGTCGGCCAGAACGCCTACAAGGAGAGCGAGGACTCCCCGCTCACCGCCGGCGCCGACGGCGGCATCCTCACGCCCGACCCCGAGGTCGAGCGCGAACGGGTCGAGGCGCTGGAGCAGTGGAAAGCCGAGCGCGACGGAGACGCGGTGCGCGCCGCCCTCGAGGAGCTCGGCCGGGTCGCCGCCGACGAGAGCGCCAACGTGATGCCGGCGACGATCGCCGCGGCCAAAGCCGGGGCGACCACCGGCGAGTGGGCCGAGGTCCTGCGCGATGCCTTCGGCGCCTACCGGGCGCCCACCGGGGTCGACGGCGCGGCACCCCCCGGCGACCGCGAGGCGTTGGTCGGAATCCGCAGCCGCGTCGACGAGGTCTCCGAGCAGATCGGCCACCGGATCAAGATCCTCGTCGGCAAGCCCGGCCTCGACGGCCACTCCAACGGCTCCGAGCAGATCGCGCTGCGCGCCCGCGACGCCGGCATGGAGGTGATCTACCAGGGGATCCGCCTCACCCCCGAGGAGATCGCCGAGTCGGCGCTGCAGGAGGACGTCGACGTGGTCGGCCTCTCGATCCTCTCCGGCTCGCACCTGGAGCTGGTCCCCGACGTGGTCCGCCGCCTGCGCGACGAGGGCGTCGACGTGCCGGTCGTGGTCGGCGGGATCATCCCCGTCGCCGACGCCGAACGGCTGCGCGAAGCCGGCGTCGCCGGCGTCTACACGCCAAAGGACTTCGACATCAACAAGATCATGGGCGAGATCGCGGCCCTGGTCGAGCAGCGCGCCACAGCCGGCGCGACCGTTTGAGCGTCGCCGGCGGCCCTCCCCCGTCCGAGTGCGACCTGGCGGTCGTCGGCGGCGGGATCGTCGGCCTCGCGGTCGCGCGTGAGCTGCTTGCCAGGAGCCCGGACGCGCGGCTCTGCGTGCTGGAGGGCGAAGAGCGCCTCGCCGGCCACCAGACCAGCCATTCGAGCGGCGTCATCCACGCGGGCATCTACTACCAGCCGGGATCGCTGAAGGCACGACTGTGCGTCGAAGGCGCCCGCGAGCTGTACGCCTATTGCGACGAGCACGGGATCCGCTACGAGCAGTCCGGCAAGCTGATCGTCGCGGTCGACGAGAGCGAGCTCGCGCGACTCGACGAGCTCGAGCGTCGTGGACTCGCCAACGAGGTGCCGGGGTTGCGCCGCCTGAGCGCCGATGAGATCGGCGAGATCGAGCCGGCCGCTCGGGGCGCCGCGGCCCTGCACTCGCCGCGCACCGGAATCGTCGACTTCGGCGCCGTCGCCGAGTCCTACGCCACCGACGTGCAAGATGCCGGCGGCACGATTCACCTCGGCGCCCCGGTCGCCGCCGCTGCGGAGAGCGGCAGCCGAATCGCGGTGCGCCACTCGCAGGGCACCACGTCCGCGACGGCCGCAGTCTTCTGCGCCGGGCTCTGGTCGGACCGTCTCGCCGTCGCCTGCGGGGCGCCGAAGAGCCCGCGGATCGTTCCCTTCCGCGGCGGCTACCTGGCCCTGCCGCGGGGGGCCGCGGGGCTGATCCGCGGCAACGTCTACCCGGTCCCCAACCCCGACCTGCCGTTCCTCGGCGCCCACCTGACCCCGACCATCGACGGCCGGGTTCTGATCGGGCCCAGCGCACTGCTGGCGCCTGCCCGCGACGCCTACCGGCTCACCACCGTGCGGCCGCGCGACCTGGCGCAGACGCTCGCCTGGCCCGGGACCTGGCGCATGGCGGCGCGCAACTGGCGGGCCGGGCTGCTCGAGATGCGCCACGCCTCCAGCAAGAGGGCGTTCGCCGCCGAAGCGGCACGCCTGGTCCCCGCCCTGCGTGGCGTCGCCGTTGAGCCCGGTCCCGCCGGTGTCCGTGCCCAGGCGATCGATCGCGACGGCACCCTGGTCGACGACTTCGTCGTCCACCGCACCGAGCGCGCGGTCCACGTCCGCAACGCCCCCTCCCCCGCCGCAACCTCCTCGCTGGCGATCGCTCGGCTGATCGCCGACGAGCTGGCTGCGACAATGCAGGGATGAGCGAGCTGAACGGGGACCGCTCGGCCTGGCTGCGCTGTTACCGCTGCTGGTCCCGCAACCTCGAGATCCAGATCCACTACGACGCGATCCGCCGCGTCGATCCGGAGACCGGCGTGCCGGCCGAAGGGATCGACGAAGTTCAGGAATCGGTCGTGCAGTGCCTCGACTGCATGCACGACCAGCCCCACCTCACCTTCCAGGACGACCGCGTCGTGCCGATCGAGGATCGCTGGGAAAGGATGGTCGCCGGCACTCCCTGGGTCGCCTCCTGCACGGTCACCGTCGACCAAGATCGGGTCGAGAGCTGCGCCGGCCCGGAAGCGGCCGAGCTGCTCGCCTACGGCGCCCTTGGCGAGGCCGGGGTGCGCGAGTTCTTCGCCCACGTCCGCTTCCACAAGCACGACGAGGAGCGGATCGTCGTCCACATGCTGGTCGAGCTCTACGCCCGCTCGGCCGAAGAGGCGACCGAGGTGCTCGAAGACGCGGCCAACGGCCCGCTCGAGATCACCTCGCTTGCCGAGGAGTCGCGACCCCCCGCCCACGCCTCCGGCGAGGCACACTGAGCATGCACGAACGGGCGTCCCCCTGGACCAGGTTCACGAACCGCCTCAACGTGATCGTCTGGGCGCTGCCTTCGCCACGGCGACTCAAGGCGCTGCTGAGCAGATTCGTCTACCAGAACCCACCGATGCCGATCGCCACTGTCCTGATCGCCATGGCGGCACTCGAAGCCAGCGGCGTCGAAGTGGCCCTGATGGGCGGCTGGGGGGCCGACGCGCTGGCCGGCAAGCAGCTGCGACCGCACCACGACCTCGACCTGATCGTCAACCGCGACCATCTCGACAAAGCCCTGGTGGCGCTGTATGCGATCGGCTTCGTGGAGTGGTTCCGCGAGGGCTCCCCGGGCTCCTTCGGCGATCTCGAGCTCGAAGCCGGCGTCGTCGTGCGCGACCCCGCCATGCACGTCGTCGACCTCCACTCGATGCGCTTCGATCATTCCGGTCTGGCGCTGACCGAGGGCACGATCGGCGGCCGTCGCGTCACCTGCATGTCAGCGGAGCTGCAGATCGACGCCAACGCAAAAAGCTACGCGCGCTCCCGCAGGGTGAAAAGGCGCTACGAAGCAAACCTGCAGACCGCCAGTCAAGCACGACGCTACAGCTGACCCCAGAGCATCCTGTTAAATACCTGTCATCGTGGTGGAGAGAGCGCGTCCTTGGTACCGGCTAACCGACCGGGTCAACGCAGTCGTCTGGGCGCTGCCGCTGCCGCGACGCATGCGGGCACTTCTAAGTCGGGTCGTCTACCAGAACCCGCCGATGCCCCGCGCCAACGTCCTACGGGTCCTTCAGGCGCTGGACGGCGCCGGGGTCGAGTTGGTCGTGATGGGCGGCTGGGGGATCGACGCGCTGGTCGGGGAAGAGCGGCGCCTGCATCGCGATCTCGACCTGATCGTCGACCACGGCAGCCTCGACACAGCGCTGGCCAGGCTGCGTGAGCTCGGCTTCGAGGAGTGGTTCCGGAACCCCTCCCCGGTGCCCTTCGTGGAACACGGCATAGAGGGCGACATCGTCGTCATGCGGGATGCGGCGATGCGCGTCGTCGACATCCACCCGATGTGCTTGCGCGAGCTGGGGGCCTCGGCAGCCGAAGGCACGATCGGTAGCCACCGCATCAGCTGCGTCTCGGCCAAGCTCCAGGTCAAGGCGCATACCGGCAACCGCATTCGCTCCCGCCGCGAGCGCAGGCGCCACGAGTCGAACCTCGAGACCGCCAAGCGGGCGCTTACATTCACGGAGCGAACCAAGTCCAGCTCATCCAGCAGCGGCCGCGCGCTCACGCAGCAGCATTCTGATCTCGTCTAGGTCAACGGCACGCAGGCCGAACAACAACGCCGGATAGGCAATAGCCGCAATCGCGAGCAGGACCGCGAGCGACCCTCCGAGCCCGGAAAAGACCTCGAGCACCAGGGCGAGCGTCGCCGATGCGGCGAGGATGCGGGCCATTCGGCCCAGCGAGGGCAACGTGAGGCCCAGGCGGCGGCGCAGCATCACCGCGGTCGCGATCACGACCACGGCCTCGGTGGCCAGAGTCATCCAGGCGGCGCCCATGAAACCCCAGGCGGGGATCAGGACCACGTTGCCGATGACGTTGACGACGAGCCCGATCAACCCGATCACGACGAGGCGGCGTTGCAGTCCCGCGATCAGCACGAGGTTGCCCGTCAGGTAGCCGAAGCAGATGAACACGAATGCCCCGGCAAGCACCGGCAGAGCCGGTGCCGCACTGGCGAAATCCTCACCGTAGAGGAGGACGGTCAGCGGCCTGGAGACGACAAGGGACACGGCGAGGCCGCCGAGCGAGGCGACCGTGAGGTACTCGGCGGCGAGCCAGGTGATGCGAAGCGCGCGCTCGCGGTTGACGGTCCAGGCGGCGGCCAGGATCGGCATCAGCGTGGTCATCACCGAGACCGGCACCAGATGGGCCTGCTCGACGATCCGGTACTCGGCGCCATACAAGCCGGCTGCGGTGCTGCCGGCGATCGCGAAGACGAGCAGCTGGTCGATCCTGGCGTAGGCCAGGACCAACAAGCCGGAGAGGCCGACCGGGAGCCCGACCCTCGCAAGCCTCATCGTCGCCTCGCGCGAAGGCCGCAGGTTCGGCCGGGCGATCTTCACGGCGGCGATCGCCTGCAGCGTCGCGGTCAGGATGCTGGTGGCGGTCATCGCGATCGCCAGCGGCACCAGTCCGCCGCCGGCGACGAAGATGAAGACGACCGCGCCGCCCCAGAGGACGCTGTTCAGCGTCAGGATCGCCATCGGGACCCAGTTGCTCACCCGCAGCTGGTGGGTAACCCGCAGCGAAGCGCCGACGTTGAACGGGGTCTGAACGAGCAGGACCACGCCGGCGACGAGCATCGCGGTGCTTTCCTGGAGCAGGAGCACGACGACCAGACCGATGAGGATCGCCGGCACCGAGAGCAGCGAGCGCAGGATCAGCAGGGCACCCAGCCACTCGCCCTCGCGGTCGGGGTCCGCCGTCGCTTCCCGAATCACGACGCTCTCGACGCCGAAGCTCGTGAAGTAGGAGATCAGCTGGACGACGACGAGGATCGTCGACCACTGGCCGAAGCCGGCATCGCCGAGCGCCCGCGCGACCAGAGCCGTGACGACGACGCCGAGGCCGAGGTTGAGCACGCGGACGACGATTTGGATCGCGACGTCCCGAGTGGCGTGGTGGCGGCTTGCTCTATGCGGGTCTCGGCTCACGAGGCCCAGTCAAGCCGATCGGACAGACGCCATGTGGCTTGGGCGGCGAGCCGATTTCCCAGGCAGTATCGTCCCGTGGCGCAGGAGGTACCGACGAGGCGCATTGAGTTACCCTCGCGGCTGGCTCCGAAAATAGTTCGAATATTCGTCCGACGGGGTCAACGAAGTTCGCTCTGCACGCTTGATTGCGCGCTTCAGCACGACACACTTGTTGACGATCTGTTGTTCCCGATGGAGTTTTGCCCGGATCATCTCTATTTTGACCCCACCCCTGCCTGATGCTGCCCCATGGCCCCCCTTCACTGATCACTTAGCCAAGATGGAGAGTTCAACCGCAACCCACGCCCCTGGAACGTCCGCCATCGAGGCGGGCGAGGATGGCGCGGCTGCCCTTCGCGGTACGACGAGCCGGGCTCGGCGACGGGGAGCCGTGCTGGCCAGGATGCTCTTTACGGCCGACTCGCTGGCGGCCTGCTTCGCCGGGGCAATCGCGGTACTCATCCTCGGCTTGACCTCGGTCGGCCCAGGCGGGGTCGCGTACGTGGCCGGGGCGACGATCCTCTGGCCGCTCGCCGCCTTCAGCATCGGCCTCTACCGCAGCGACCAGCTGGCCAGCTGGGCCTCGGCGGTCAGCGAGATACCACGCGCCTTCGTCACCCTGATGCTGATCACCTGGCCCCTCTTCGGCCTTGCGTCGATCCTCGGGCTCGACGCGGTGGTGGCCCTGACCTTCCTCACGGTCGCCGGGATCGCGATCCTGACCGGGATCGCCCGGACGATCGTGAGGGCGGGGCTGCACCGCGCCCCGGACCTGCGCCAACGCACGCTGATCCTCGGCTCTGGCTTCGTCGCCGGGCACGTCGTCAAGAAGCTCCGCAACAACGTCCAATTCGGCCTCGTCCCGGTCGGCATCGTCGACGACGAGGTGCACGACATCGGCAGCCCGGACCTGCCCTGGCTGGGGCGCTTCGCCGATCTCGACGCGATCATCGAGGCGCAGGGGATCGACCGCGTGATCATCGCCTTCTCGAAGGCCAGCCACGAGCAGTTGCTGGAGTCGATCCGGGCCTGCCGCGACGCGGGCGTGACCGTCGACGTCGTTCCCCGGCTCTTCGAGTTCCTCGACGGCGTGCGAGCGCTGGACCAGGTCGGCGGCCTGCCGCTGCTCTCGATCGGCACGCCGATGCTGACCTCGGCGTCGATCGCGGCAAAGCGCGTGCTCGACGCGGCGGGGTCGTTCGCGCTGATCGTCCTCTTCTCGCCGCTGATGATCGCGATCGCGATCGCGGTGAAGCTCGAGTCGCGCGGACCGGTCTTCTTCCGTCAGCCACGGGCGGGCCGGGGCAACTCCAGCTTTCAGCTGATCAAGTTCCGCTCGATGTACGTCGACGCGGAGAAGCGCAAGGCGGAGATGGGGGAACTGAACGAGGCCTCCGACGGCGTCATGTTCAAGATCCGCGAGGACCCCCGCGTGACCCGCGTCGGTCGTTTCATCCGCCGTTTCTCCCTCGACGAGCTGCCGCAGCTCTTCAACGTGCTGATGGGCCAGATGAGCCTGGTCGGCCCGCGGCCGCTGATCTTCCCCGAGACCGCGGCGCTCGAAGAAGACTGGCACCTGCGCCGCCTCGAGCTGCGTCCCGGCCTGACCGGGCCGTGGCAGGTCTACGGCCGTTCGCAGAGCCCCTTCCAGGAGATGGTCCGCTTCGACTACCAGTACGTCGCCGGCTGGTCGCTGGCGCGCGACGTCGAGATCCTGCTCGCCACCCTCCCGGCAGTGCTGTCGGGACGCGGCGCCTACTGAGCCCGAGCCGGGCCCGGCGTCAAGAGTTCCGCGCGACCCAGTCGCGCAGCTCGCGCTCGTAGCGCTGCGCCGAGAACCCCTCGGCGTTGCCGCGACAGACGGCCGCGTCGGGGGGCGAGGCGACCAGATCGCGAATCGCCTCGGCGAAGAGACCGGGCTCCTGGCGCTGCACGCGCAGGCCGGTCTCGCCTTGCACGACCGTGTCCCTGGCGCCGCCGATGTCGAGCGCGACCACCGGGGCACCACAGGCCTGTGCCTCGACCGGAATGATCCCGAAGTCCTCGTTGGCCGGGAAGACGACTGCCAGGCTGGAGCGGTAGAGCTCGCGCAGGCGCTCGTCGGGGGGCGAGATCTCGAACTCGACGTCGGCTCCGAGCCCGGCGGCGAGCGCGCGCAGCTCGGCCTCTTGGGGCCCCTTGCCGGCGACGGTAAGCGGCACCTCGGCCGCGGCGCAGGCTTCGATCGCCAAGGCCACGCTCTTGTAGGGCACGAAACGGGAGACGGCCAGCGCCCGCGTCCTCTCCACGGGCTCGGCGGGGAGGCTGTAGTAGTCCGTGTCGACGGGCGGGTGGATGACCTCCGACTCGCGGCCGTAGCACTCGTGGATCCGATCCTGGACCGCGGTCGAGTTGGCGGCGAAGAAATCGACGTTCTTAGCCGTTCGCCGGTCCCACTCGCGCAGCGCGGCGAAGGCGACCGACTTACCGGGGATGCGCCGCTGGGTGCGCGCGTCGATGTCGGGCACCCAGGCGTAGCGCAAAGGCGTGTGGCAGTAACAGAAGTGAGTCGCCGACTTGGCGGGCGGAAAGCTGCGCACGAAGGCATGGCTGGAGGTCAGCACCGTGTCGTAGGCGCCGTCGACGTCGATCAGCTTCCAGGCCGCCGACATCAGCGGCAGCGCCAGCTCGCGGCGGTCGCGCAGGGCCGGCCAGCGGTCCAGCAGCGTCGTCGTCACCTCGCGCCCGCCGAAATCGAACTGCGCCTCGCGATCCCAGGTCAGCGCGTAGAGGTCGGCGTCCGGATAGGCCTGGGCCATCGCCTCGAAGGTCTTCTCGCTGCCCGCCCGTACGGCAAGCCACTCGTGCGCTATCGCAAGCCTCGACACCGAGAATCGCCTAGACGAACTGCCCGGGTGGGTTGGCGGCGCGCCAACGGGCGATGGCGCTGCTCAGGTCGGTCTCGTACTCGAAGCCCCGCCGATTCAGCTCATGTGCCTGGATGTTGGTCGAGGCGACCAGCTTCCTGACCCGATCGGGGTCGAACGTCTTGAGACCGACTGCGCTGAGCATGCGGGCGACGGCCAGCATCGGGCCGGCGGGGATCGTGCCGCGCGGCTTCGGCAGCCCGCCGGCATCGTGGAAGGCCGCGCAGATCGCCTCCAGCGTCGGCGGCTCGGGGTAGCCGTAGTTGTAGGTCACCACCGGGTCGGCGGCCCCCCACATGAAGAAGAGCGACCTGACCAGGTCATCGACGTAACCGCAGGCCTTGAGCGTGTCCTTGCGCCCCGGATAGAGGAAGAAGCCTTTGTGCAACCCTCGCGCGAGCCGGGTGAAGTTGCCGTTTTCGCCGGGGCCGAACACGGCCGCCGGGCGGACGACGACCAGGCGGCGGTCACCGTCCTCCTCGACCCAGGCGCGGTGGATCCCCTCGGCCTCCAGCTTGGATTTGCCGTAAGCGCTGGTCGGGGTCAGCGGCGAAGTCTCGACCCGGGGCTCCTCGGTCGGCCCGTAGACCGAGATCGAGCTGGTGAAGAAGAGGGAGCTGACGCTGTGGCGACTGCAGAAATCGGTGACGTTGCGTGCGCCGGCGACGTTGGTCTCGAAGTACTCGTGGTCGGGGTGTCCCGGAGTGCGGTGCACCGCCGCCAAGTTGAAGACGAGCGGGTCGGGGGCGCCGGGCTCGAGCGCGATCGGCTCGCGCACGTCCACCGCCTCGAAGCGGGCGCCGGCGGGGATCTCGTTCGGAACCTGTAGATCGGCGATCGTCACCGAGGCGCCGGCCGCCGTCAGGCCGGCGACGAGATGGCTGCCGATGAAGCCGGCGCCGCCGAAGACGATGGCGTGCCTGTCCTGCAGGTCGATCGTGGGTGCGTTCAAGCGCGCAAGCGTAGCCAACGGCCAGGCGCCGCCTGGCGCGACCCGCCTGGTCGATCTCTATGCTTCGCGCGGCATGCGCCCGAAAAGCACTGGAACGAGCGAGAGGAACAGTCGATGAGCGGTCCCACCCTGGTAACCGGCGGTGCCGGATATGTAGGCGCCGAGGTGGTGGGCGCGCTGCTCGACGCCGGCCGCGAGGCACGGATCCTCGACAGCCTCCTGCACGGACAGGAGGCTGTCGCCAAGGACCTCGAGGGGCGGGGCGCCAAGCTGATCGTCGGCGACGTCCGCGATCCCGACGCACGCCGGGAGGCACTCGAGGGCGCCGAGTCGGTTGTCCACCTCGCCGCGATCGTCGGCGATCCCGCCTGCGCGCGCGATCCCGAGCTGGCCCGCGAGACCAACGTCGAGGCAACCCGTTCGCTGGTCGAGGACGCCGGCGCGGCCGGGGTGTCCCACCTGATCTTCGCCTCGACCTGCTCCAACTACGGGCGCATGGCCGACCCGGAGACGCCGGTCGACGAGCAGGCCCCGCTCGCACCGGTCTCCCTCTACGCCGAACAGAAGGTCGAGATCGAGAAAATGCTGCTGGAGAACGGCAGTGGGCCGACCGTTCCCACCTGCCTGCGCTTCGCAACCGTGTACGGCGCGGCGCCGCGGATGCGCTTCGACCTGACCGTCAACGAGTTCACGCGCGAACTCTGGGACGACCGCGACCTGGAAGTCTTCGGCGAGCAGTTCTGGCGGCCCTACGTCCACGTGCGCGATGCGGCGCGGGGGATCGTCAGGGTGCTCGAGGCAGGGCCGGCGGAGGTCGGTGGCGACGTCTTCAACGTCGGCGACAGCGACGAGAACTACCGCAAGCTCGACCTCGTCGAGATCATCTCCGGCATCGTCCCGCGCGGAAACGTCAGCTACGTCCACAAGGACGAGGATCCACGCGACTACAAGGTCGCCTTCGAGAAGATTCGCGAGCGGCTGGGCTTCGAGCTGACGATGAAGGTCCCCGACGGCGTCGCCGAGGTCGCCAAGGGGCTCGACGACGGCGCCTTCGGCGATCCCTTCGCCGCCACGCACCGCAACACGCCTTAGCGAGCTGATCCCAGACCTCCGGGCGAGGGAGACCGGCCGCCCTGCAGTCGAATTGATACCCCACGCGCAAAGCGCGTGGGGTGAATGAGGAGCGCGGCCTAAACGGCCGCGCTAAGAACAGATTGCATATCGCCGCTTCGCGACATTCGCCTGCAGGGCGGCCGGTCTCCCTCGCTACGCGATCGTCGGCACGGTCAGGCTCAGCACAAGCGACCTCAGAGCCAAAAGCTCGCGAGATCCCGGGCCTTGAAAGCGCTCGGGCAGAGCAAAGCTCGCATGGCTTGGCGGGATGGCGGGTGCGCCTCTGCGGGAATGTCGCGAAGCGGCGGAAATGCAATCCGGCTCCGGCGCGGCAAAGCCGCGCTCCAGATTCCCCCAGCGCGGAGCGCTGGGGGTCAATTCCCGCAGAGGCGCACCCGTCATCCCGCCCAACCGCAACGGTCCTTGCAAATTAGCCGCATGGACTAGTACATACGTCCAGTCGTAGGCGTGGCGGCCTGGAATAGCTGCTTTCGGCGCCCGATGAGGGGACCGTCATGGTCTCCCCTCTCCACCGTCTTCTCGTCATCGCCCTCGCCCTCGCTCTCGCCGGGCTCTGCGCCGCTTCAAGCGCCACTGTCGCTCTGGCAAGCCCGGCGCCGCGACTCGGCAACGCCGTGGCCGTCGGGACCGGCGGCAAGGCCACCGGGATCGCCGGGGTCTGCGCCCGCCGGGCCAAGCGCAAGGTCCTGCGCTCCTCTGGCGCAACCGCCAGCGCCAAGGCCGCGCCAAAGTCACGCGCCGCCAGCACCAGGATCAAGCGCCGCGCCGACAAGCTGCGCCGCCGCTGCTTGAAAAACCTGCGCCGCCACTCCCGTCCCTCCACCGCGTCCCAGAGCGTGCCGCTTCCCGAAGCAGGCCCGCTGACCCTCGCCATCGACGGCGGCTACGGCGACTGGAGCGAAACCGAACTCGAAGAGCGCGAGGCCCTCGGCGCCGCGGTGACCCGCCACGAGTGGGACACCTCGGAACCGGTCGACGCGCAGGACGATGTCGTCCTCGCCGCCGCCGCCGAAGTCCACACCCGCATCCACGCCCTGCTCGGCGAAAACGACCTCGGCGACCCGAACCAGTACCGCGAATGGGTCGTCGAATTCATCCGCCGCTACGGTCCCGGGGGCGCCTTCTGGAGCGCTCATCCGGAACTGGACGCCTCCCGCTACGCGATCACCAGCGTCGAACTCGGCAACGAGCCCTACTTCGGCGAAATGTCGGCGGCGGAATACGCCGACGCGGTGCGCCCGGCGCTGGAAGAAATCCACAAGCTGAACCTGCCGGTAAAGGTGGTCCTCGACAGCCGCGTCTACGGCAACGACACCTCCTGGATGGACACGATGTACGCGCGCATCCCCAACCTCAACTCGCTCTTCTACGCCTTCGCCGACCACCCCTACTGGTATGGGCACGACCCGGCTGAGACGAGCCCGGCCGGCCCCTTCGACCGAATCGAGACCCTGCGCAAGCGGATGATCGAACAGGGAGCGGGCAACAAGCCGATCTTCATCACCGAGTACGGCGAGTCAACCGCAGACTGTGGCGATGAATGCGTCGACGAGGCAACGCAGGCGGATCACCTGCAGGAGATGATCTCCGCCGTCGCCACGCATCCCGAGTGGGGGGTGGAAATGCTCTCCGTCTACCAGCTTCGCGACCGCGGCACCGACAGCAGCGACCGCGAGCGCCAGTTCGGACTACTGCGCGAAGACGGCAGCGAAAAGCCCGCCTACGGAATCGTCGAGGCGGCTATCCAGCAGTACCGCGGCTGAGCCTCCCCGCTCCAGGCCGCCTACTCGACAAATGTCGTAACGATGCGTCAACATCGGTGACCGATGTGGAGGATCAGCCCATCACTGCGCGCAGTTGCTCTGGTCGCATTGCTGGTCGGCATCGCTTTCGGCGTCGACCACACGACGGCCGGGCAGTTCCCCTCCACGGCGTACGTGGCCCAGCGGGTCGCCGCCGAGATGCCCACCCTGCACCGCCGCGACTGTATCGGCGACTGCCGAGCCGATCTGGTCGGCGAGCACCGTAGACCGCACGTCTGGCGAACTTCGGCAGGCATCGCCCCCAACAGGCCGGGTCGACATCATCGCCTCGTAGCGCTCTCCTCCTCTGTCGCGGTCAAATCTCCGCATCGGCCGGCGCCGTCGACCCCGGCATCGCCCGACTTCCCTGCGCAAGGATCCCCGCAGCCGGCACCCGTCCTCGTCGGGGCCGATCCGCAGAAGCCGACCGGAGAGCCCGGGGAGCCGGCGCCGGAAGCCAGCTCGCCCACGCCGCCGGCAGCCGAACCGCCTCGCCCAACCGAATCCGTGCCGCCTCCGCCCGAAACGTCCCAACCCAACCCGCCAACGGAACCGGAACCTGAACCTGAACCGGCGCCCGAACCGAAACCCGAACCTGAACCGGCGCCGAAACCCGAACCTGCGCCTGAACCGGCGCCCGAACCCGAACCGGCGCCTGCGCCTGAACCAGAACCTGAACCGACCCCCCCGCCGGTCGAAGTGCCCCCGCCGCCGCCGGCCTCGGGCGCCTTCACCATGGCGATCGATGGCGGCTACGGCGGCTGGAGCGACGCCGAAACCACCTACCGCGCCCAGTTGGGTGCAGCCGTCACCCGCCACGAGTGGGACACCTCCCGGCCCGTCGACGCGCAGGACGACCTGGTCTTGAAGGCGGCAGAGGAAGTCCACACCCGCATCCACGCCCAGCTCGGCGAAAACGAACTGGGCGATCCGACCCACTACCGCGAATGGGTCGTCGCCTTCATCCGCCGCTACGGCCTCGGCGGCAGCTTCTGGGAAGAGCATCCGGGGTTGAACGAAGCGCGCTACGCGATCCAGAGCTTCGAACTCGGCAACGAGCCCTACTTCGGCGGGATGACGGCGAGCCAGTACGCCGACGCGGTGCGCCCGGCGCTGGAAGAAGTGCACCAGTTGGGGCTGCCGGCCAAGATGGTCCTGGTCAGCCGCGTCTACGGCACCGATACCTCCTGGCTGGACACGCTCTACCAGAAGATCCCGAATCTCAACTCGCTCTTCTACGCCTTCGCCGATCACCCCTACTGGTACGGGCACGACCCCGCGGAGGTCAGCCCGGCGGGCCCCTTCGGGCGGATCGAAGCGCTGCGCCGGCGGATGGACGAACAGGGGGCGGCAGGCAAGCCGATCTTCATCAGCGAGTACGGCGAGTCGACGGCGAATTGCGGCGAAGAATGCGTCGACGAGGCAACGCAGGCCGAGCACCTGGCCGAGATGATCGCAGCGATCGTCAGCCATCCCGCATGGAAGGTGGAGATGCTCTCCGTCTACCAGTTGATCGACCGCGGCACCAACAGTGGCGAGCGCGAGCTGCAGTTCGGGCTGCTGCGCGAGAACGGGACGCCGAAGCCGGCCTACTCGATCGTGCAAGCCGCCGTGCAGAACTACCGCGGCTAGGCACGAACGCCATCCCACGGCTGGACATGCGTCCAGTTGCGGCGAACCGCCTGCGCAATCGAGGTCTGCAATCCGATCAGGCTTGAACCAATGAATTCGGGGACGCGAATTGCGCGCCTCCCGACAAAGGCACACCCGTCGCGAGGCGGGGTCGCAAAGCCAGGGGCCTCTCGAGGCAGCCCGGCTACCGAAGGAGAAGAAATTGAAGCTCGTCAGCGCAAGCCGGATCGCAATCCTCGCCCTGGTCGTGGGCCTGCTCGCCATCGTCGGCATCGCGACCGCTTCCGCCCAGGCCTCCACCAGACAGAGTGCGACTCGCTGCACCAAGCGGGCCGAGCGAGGCACGACCCCCGCCGCCAGAGCACATCGTCGTCGCACCACCGCCGCACGTCGTTGCGGGATTCAGCTCCCTTCCTCGCCGACTCCCGCCCCAGCACCGACTCCCGCCCCAGCACCCACCCCCGCGCCTACTCCCGACCCGGCGCCCGCCCCTTCCCCGGCGCCGGATCCCACTCCCGCCCCCGACCCGGCACCCGCTCCGACCCCAACCGGCGACACCACCGCGCCGTCCGTCGCCTGGAAGATCCCCGCGGCGGCAGCGACGATCCAGGGCAAGCTGCAGGGGTCGGCCTGTGAAGTGAGCGCAAGCGACGACGTCGGCGTCCAGGAAGTCGTCTTCAAGGTCGACGGCACGATGCTCAACACGGAGAGCGATGCGCCCTGGAACTGCATTTTCGACACGACCAAGGTCAGCGACGGCAGCCACACGGTGACCGCCACCGCTTACGACGCCGCCGGCAACTCGACCTCTGCCTCACGCAGCTTCACCGTCTCGAACGCCGCCGCGCCCGCCCCGGCGGGGACGCCTGAACCGACCCCGACCCCGACTCCCAGCCCCAGCCCGACCGGGATGATCGTCGGTCTCGACGCCGGCAACTACGGCAGCTCGGGTGCCGCCGACGTACGGGGCGCGGTCAACACCGTGCGCTTCGACCGCGACCTGGGCGCCTCGGCGCTCGAAAACTTCAAGAAGGCGGGGCTGCGCATCCAGATCAACTTCTCGGGCCCCTACAACAGCGGCGGCGTCTGTGCGCTGAACGCCTCTTCCTGGGTCTCGGAAACCCTGTCCTTCTACAAGACCAACACCAGCCCGACCCAAACGCCGGCGATCGAGGTCTTGAACGAGCCTGGTGGAACCTGGTTTTGGGGCTCCAACGCCAACAGCTCCGCCAACGCGACCTGCTATCGCGAACTGCTGAAGAAGACCCACGACGCCTTCCACGCCCAATACGGCGAAGCCGCTCCGAAGATCCTCGGCACCCTGGACGGCACCAACGGGCTCAGCTTCGGCAAGGCCTGGCTCACCTCCGATTGGCAGAGCTACGTGGACGGCTTCATCGTCCACCCCTACGGCGGCACCGGCTCCAAGACCAGCTCGGCGCTCGGCAACCGCTCCCTGATCGAAAGCGCTCGTGCCCTGACCGGCGGGCCGATCTACGTCACCGAGGTCGGTTGGCCGACGGCGACGGGTCAACCTGCCACCGGCGACAGCCTGCAGTGGTCGGAGGCAGACCAGGCGACGAACATCACCAATTTCATCGCCTGGGCCTCGAGCACCGGCTACGTCGCGGAGGTCGACTACTTCAACTACCGCGACTACGGCACCAACGCCTGGTACGGGATCGTGCGCAACGACGGCTCGCACAAGCCCGCGTACGAAGCGCTGCACCAGGCCGCAGTGAAATACGGCAACTAGGAGCAAGGCGGGCGGGACGACCGGGCCCGACCGTCCCGGGCCGGCCCTATACTCGCCGCCTCGTCGCCCCGCTCGGCGCCGGTGCATGCGGACCGTCCTCGCCACTTCACATACCCCCACCCTCGACTCTGGTCGTGCACGGCGGACCTACGGCCTGGTGCGTGCCCTCTCCGCACACGGCCGGCTCGACTTGGTCTACGGAGCGTTTGGCGCCGAGAGCCCCGACCCCTCCTACGAGTCGCTCGCCGGCGTTCATCTGCACCGGGTCGAACGCCCGTCACGGCCGGCGCGAGCGGCGGCGTACCTGCGCAGCCGCTCGAGCGGCGTGCCCGACGACTTCGCCCGGGGGGTCTGGCCCGGCGTCGCCTCGCGGTCCGCGGAGCTGTGCGCGGGCGAGGGGGACGTGCGCCTGATCGCCGAGGGACCGATCGTCGCGGCGGCGTTGCTGCCTTACGCGAAGCGACATCCGGCGACCTACAGCGCCCACAACCTGGAGTCTTCCTTCCGCCACCGGCTCACCGACACGGGGATGTCGCTGCGGGGCCTGCAGCGCTTCGAGCGCCTCCTGCTCGAACGCTACGCTGAGAGCTGGATGGTCTCGCCGGCGGACATGCAGGGAGCCGCGACGCTGGCGCCCACGGCCCGTCTGCGCCTGGTCCCCAACGTGGTTGACGTCGCCGCGATCGCGCCGGTGCCTCCGCGCAGCGGGCAGCGCTCGCTGCTCTTCGTCGCCGACCTCACCTACGAGCCGAACCGGCAGGGGCTGCGCTTCCTGCTCGACTCGGCGCTGCCGGCCCTCTGGGAGCGGGCAGCGGAGATCCGCCTGACCGTCGCCGGCAAGGGCAGCGAGGCGATCGAGGCGACGGACCCCCGCGTCGAAGGCCTCGGCTTCGTGCCGGACCTGGGTGCTCTCTATGACAGCGCCGGCTGCGCCGTCGTGCCCCTGCTCGAGGGAGGCGGTTCGCCGCTCAAGTTCGTCGAGGCGCTCGCCTTCGCCCTCCCGGTCGTCGCCACCCCGCACGCCGCCGCCGGCCTCGAGGCGCGGGCCGGCATCCACTACGCCGAGGGCGAGCCCGTCGGTGAGCCGTTTGCCCGGGCGGTACTCGAAGCACTCGACCCCCAACGCGGCAACGCCCTGGCGGCCGCCGGCCGCGAGCTGGCCGAACGCGAGTACTCGATCGAGGCGCTCGAGAGGCGCCTGGCCCCTTGAAGATCGTCACGGTGATGACCGGCGCCGCCCCCGGCGGAGCGGAGTTCGCCGCGGTCGAGCTGCTCGACGCCCTGATCGGCCGCGGCCACGAAGCGGTCATGCTCAGCGACTCGCCCGAGATCGGCCGCGAGACCAGGGTCGAGGTGCATCCGCTCGAGCTCGGCCCAAAGCTGTCGGCGAGCAGCTGGCCCTCGCTGATGCTGAGCTGGCCGGCGCTGCGACGGCGGCTGCGCGCGGCGCTCGAAGCCGAGCTTCCCTACGACGTCCTCCTCCTCCACTACAAGAAGGAGCAGTTATTGGCGCCGCGGCTTCCCGCCCGGCTTCGCCCCCAGATCGCCTGGGCCGAGTGGGGGCCCGTCCCCTTCCAGATGAGGAGCGGGCCGGGGCGCTGGGCGTATGCCGCGGCCGGGCGCAAGGCGGATCCGATCCTGGCGATATCGGAGGGGACGCGCCGTTCGGTGATCGACGCCGGGGTCGAAGCCGCGAAGGTCGTGGTCCTGCCGAACGCGATGCGAACCGACGAGATCCGCTTCAGCGAGGAGGGGCGCGAACGGGTGCGGAGCGAGCTCGGCATCCCCGCCGGGGCCTTCACCGTCGGCTGCATCTCGCGCTTCCACCCAAAGAAGCGCAACGACGTCGTGATCGACGCGGTCGCGGCGCTCGGCCCGGACACGCACCTGATTCTCGCCGGCGCCGGCGAGACCGAGGCCGAGCTGCAGTCCCGCGCCGCGCCGCTGGGCGCCCGCGCGCACTTCCTCTCCACTCCGGGCGCGGCGGTCGGCGACGTCCTCTCCGCCTTCGACGTCTCGGTCTTCTGCCCCAGCCCCACCGAGGGTCAGCCGCGGGCGGTGATCCTCGGCCTGCTCGCCGAACGGCCCTGCGTCTCGACCGGCGCCGAGGGGGTCCGCGACCTGATCGACGACAGCTTTGGCGCGATCGTCGCGCCGGAGAACGACCCCGCCGCCCTGGCCACGATCCTGCGCTCCTACGAGAGCGATCCCGAGCGGGTCCGGCGCGAGGGCGAGCTCGCCGGGCAGAGCGCCCGCGCGCGCTTCGCCGCCGACGTGGTGGCCGAGCGGGCCGAGCGCCTGATCTCGGCCGCGGGAGAGGTTCTCCTATGAGCGAGCGGCTGCGGGTCCTCTTCCTCGACGAGGGCGTGCTCGGCCACCGCACCCTGACCGCCCAGCTGAAGGCGACGCTCGCCGACAACGCGGCGGTCGAGACGACCTTCGCGACCGTCCCGGAGCCGAACCGGCTGGAGCGGCTGTTCCTGCGCCGCTGGAAGCGCATCGGCGATGCCGACATGTTCGCGCTGCGCTGGCGGCTGCGTTGGTCGTGGCGGGTGCGCCGCCTGCTCGAGCGCCGACGGCGCTCGGTCGACGTGGCCTTCATCAGCACCCAGGCCTCCGCCCTGCTGATCCGTGGGCCGATGCGCCGGCTGCCCTGCGTGCTCTCGATCGACGCCACCGTCGGCCAGTTCACCGCGCTCGAGTACGGCGGTCCAGGCGATGCCTGGACGCCGCGCCAGCAGCGATTGCTGAAGCGGCTCGAGCGCCGAGCGCTGCGCGGAGCGGCCGCAGTCGTCGCCTGGACGGGCTGGAACGAGCAGGCCCTGCGCAGCGAATACGACATGTCGAAGGTGCGGCTGGCGACGATCCATCCCGGCCTCGACGGCGCCTGGTGGGGCCAGGCCGCCGCGGCGCGAGCGACGCACGAGGGCCCGCTGCGAGTCCTCTTCGTCGGCAACGAAGTCGAGCGCAAGGGCCTCGGCACGCTGGTCGATGCCGTCGGCCGTCTCGAAGGCGAGGCGATCCTCGACGTCGTCTCCACCGACCCCGTGCCCGAGAGCGACCTGGTGCGCCCGCACCGGAACGTCAAGGCGCGAACCGAGCAGCTGCGGGACCTCTACGCGACCGCCGACGTCCTCGCCCTGCCGACCAGAGCCGACGCCGTGCCCTGGGTGGTGCTGGAGGCGATGGCGGCGGGGCTTCCCGTCGTCGCCTCCGACGTCGGCGCGATCGGCGAGCTGGTCGGCGACAGCGGCGAGCTGGTCCAACCCGACGATCCCGAGCAGCTCGCCGCCGCCCTGCGCCGGCTCGCCGACCCGGAGCGGCGCCGCCGGCTCGGAGCCAGGGCGCTGGAGCGAGTCCGCGAGAGCTACGACAGCCCCGTGCAGGTGCAGCGCCTCTTGGAGCTGCTCGAGGAGGTCGCCAGGCCTGCCTCGGAGCCGGGCCGGGGGCGGATCCGGCGGCGGACCTTCGTCGCCGTCGGAGCGGGCGTTGCCGCGGTCGCGGTGGCCGCCCCGTACGTGGCGCTGATCCCCGACGACGAGTTCGAGAAGCTGGTCGCCTCCAACCTCGGCATCGACTCGAAGTTGGCCGGGCAGCTGCTGGCCCGGGCGCGAGCCGAATACGGCGGTGCCGAGTACGACGCCCGCGCGACCGTCTTCGCGCTCGCCGTCCGCGATCCCGCCGCGACCGTGTTGCCGGACAGCGCCCGCGAAAAGGCGATCTCCGGCCTGCTCGACCCGATGCTGGACGCACCCTCGGCGAGCCTCGCCTACGCGATCACCGGCACCGACCCGGGCAGCCCGGGAGCCTGCGCGGGGCTGGTGCGCGAATCGTGAAGACGGTCGAGACCGACATCGCGGTCGTCGGCTCTGGCGTCTGCGGCCTGCTCGGCGCCTGGCCCGCGCTGCTCGCCGGCCGGCGGGTGACGATGCTCGAGCGCGGTGCGCTGAAGACCCATGCCGAGCAGCTGGCGGACGGGCAGTGGGCGGCAGACGTGCCGGGGGCCGAGCCCAACGACGAAACGGCGCCCGGAACGCCGCCCTACCCGTGGAGCTACGTCTACGGCGTTGGCGGGTCCTCGCTGCACTGGGACGGCGCCACCCCGCGCTTCACCGCCGCCGATTTCAGCATGCGCTCGGCCTACGGCGTGATGGTCGATTGGCCGCTGTCGTCGGCCGAGCTCGAGCCCTACTACGTGCGGGCCGAGCAGGCACTCGGCGTCTCAGGCGCCCCCGAGGGCGCTGGAGCCGCGGCGAGCGGATCCGTGCCGCCGGGCGGGCGCATCCTTCCCCCCCACCCGCTCAGCCCGATGGACCGGACGATCGCCCCCCACCTGCGCCCCTTCGGACCGCTTCCCCAGGCCCGTCCGTCCCAGCCCCTCCAGGGCCGGCCCGCCTGCTGTGGCTCGGCGACCTGCGAGCTGTGCCCGGTCGACGCCCGCTTCTCGGCGCTCAACGGCCTCCGCGGGGTGCTCGACCATCCCGGCCTCGACCTGCACCGGCAGACCGTCGCGGCGCGCCTGCTGACCGGCGGGGCCGGCCGCCGGATCGAGGCGATCGAGGCGATCGACCAGAGCGGCGAGCGGTTGCTGGTGCGAGCCCAGCGCTACGTCCTCGCCGCCAGCGGCTTCGAAAACCCCGGCATCCTGCTGCGCTCCGGCCTCGGCGGTCCCGCCGTCGGCCGCTACCTCTTCGACCACGCTCACACGACGCTGATCGTCAACCTGCGCCGCCACCTCAGCCCCGGACACGGCGACACCCTCTCGACCGGCCTCTCCGAGGCCCTCCGCGAAGGCGGCTTCCGCTCGAAGCGCTCCGGCGCGATCCTCATTCCCTTCAACCCGGGGGCGCCGCTCGCGCCGCTCGTCACCGAAAGCGTCCTCGCCGGCGGCGGCGAGAGCAATCGCGCCGACGCGCTCTCGACCTGGGGCCGCCGACTGCCGCTCGACATGCTGACCGAAGACGTGCCGCAGGCGGCTCGGCGGGTGACGCTGGCCTCGAAGCGCGACTCCTTTGGCCTGCCGCTCAACCTGGTCGCCTATCCACGCTCGACCGGCTACGAGCTGGACGGAATCGACGCCGCCGCCGAGGGGGTCCGGCGCCGCCTCGCCCCACTCGGCGCCCGCGGCGTCGAAGTCAGCCCCGGCCCGCGCGGAGGGCATCTGCTCGGCACCTGCCGGATGGGGACGGGAGACGACGCGGTGGTCGATCCCGACATGCGCCATCTGGGGATCGAGAACCTCTTCGTCGCCGGAGGATCGGCCTTCCCCACCTACTCGGCCGCCCACCCCACCCTGACGATCGCCGCCCTGGCGCTGCGCCTCGGCGACCTGCTGGCGAGCGAAGTCAGCTCGAAGCCTGCCGCATCGCACGCAGCTCGCGCAGGTCTTTGAGGCTGATCGCGCCGAACAACAAGGCCAACGGCGCGTAGCTGAGCGGCGCCGCGAGCAACAGGGGCACCGCCGGCGTGCCGATCTTCCGCAATCCCAGCAGCAGCAGGGTCATCGCCGTGGTGGCGAGCACAGCCCGGAACACGCGCCCCAGCTTGGGACGAAAGTGCAGCTCCGCCAGCACGGCTCCCCAGGCAAGGCCGACGACGGCGAGCTCGGTCGCGAGCGTCGTCCAGGCGGCGGCGATGAACCCGTATCGCGGCAGCAGCAGCAGGTTGAGGCAGATGTTGAAGAAGAGGCCGATCAGGGCGTAGGCGACGTAGCGTCGCTGCAGGCCGAGCACGATCACCATGTTTCCCGAGAGATAGCCGAAGCAGATCACGACGAAGGCGCCCATCAGGATCGGCAGCGCCGGCGCCGCGTCGGCGAATTCGCTGCCGAAGAGCAATTCGATCGCCGGGCCGGAGGCGGCGAGGGCGACGCCCAGAGCGGGCAGGGCCACCACCGTCAGATAGTCCAGCGTCGTCTGCAGCAGCTCCCGAACCCGCGCGGGTTCGGCCGGGTAGGCGGCCGAGACGAGCGGCAGCAGGGTCATGCTGACCGTCAGCGGCAGGAAGTGCGCCTGCTCGAGGATCCTGTAGACGGCGGCATAGAGGCCGGCCTCGCGGGCGCCGGAGATCTCGAGCACGAGGATCTGGTCGATGCGGGCGTAAGCCAGAACGAGCACGCCGGCCGTCGCCAGGGGCAGCCCGACGCGCGCCAGGGGTCCCCAGAGATGGCGCGAGCCGAGCAGCTCGACCGCGCCGGCCCTCACCCCGACCCAGACCTGCACCGCAGTGGTGGCCAGCGCCGCGGCGAGGAAGGCGATCGCCAGTGGGACCAGGCCGCCCCCGGCCGCCTCGACGACGATCGCCGCCACGCCCCAGACGACCGAGGAGAAGGTCATCACCGCGACGTTGACGTCGTTGCGCAGGCGCAGCTGCAGCAGCGCCCGGATCGTGTTGGGGCCGCTGAGCAGGATCGTCGTCGAGACGAGCACCCCGGCGAGCGCCATGTCCTGGTTCTCGGCGATCAGCAAGGCGACGACGATCGAGACCAAGGTCGCCGGCAGCGAGACCAGCGCGCGCAGGACGATCGTCGCGCCGATCCATTCCGCCTCCCGCTCGGGCTCGGCCGCCGCCCGCCGTACCCCCACCTGTTCGAGCCCGAGGTCGGCGAGGTAGGCGGCGATCTGGACGCCGACGAGCAGGCTCGACCATTCGCCGAAGCCGCTGTCGCCGAGCGAGCGGGCGATGACCGCGGTGACGACAATCCCGAGACCGAGGTTGAGCACGCGCCCGACCAGCTGACGCACGACGTCGCGGGTAGCGCGCGAACGGGTGCTCTCGGTCGCCATCGGCGGCGACTGTACAGGCGCGTCGCGTCGCTCTGACGGCGGGGGCCGCTGCGATACTGCGGCGCTTGCCGGAGTCCGTGACCGCCTGCGTGATCGCCAGCGACGAGGAGCGCCGGCTCCCGGCGTGCCTGCAGAGCCTCGATTTCTGCGACGAGATCGTCGTCGTCGATGGCGGCTCGCGCGATCGCACGACCGAGATCGCCCGCGCCGCCGGCGCCCTGGTCGTCGAGAACCCCTGGCCCGGCTTCGCCGCGCAGCGCAACGTCGCGCTCGACCACGCGCACGGCGACTGGATCCTCGAGATCGACGCCGACGAGCGGGTCAGCCCGGCTCTTGCCGCCTCGATCCGCGCGATGCTCGCCGATCCTCCGGGCGCGGAGATCCGGATGGCCGCCCTGCCGATGCGCGACGTCTTCCTCGGCCGCCCGCTCGGCCCGTCGGCCCGCTACCCGCGCTACCGGCACCGCCTCTTCCGCCGCGAGGCCTTCCGTCACGACGAGTCGCGCACCGTGCACGAGGGGCTCTGGCCCGACGGGCCTGTGCTGCCGCTCGAGGGCGAGCTCGAGCACCTGCTGGCGACGACGTGGCGCGAGGCGCTGGACGACGCGGTCGCCTACGCGCGCCTGGAGAGCCGCCAGCAGGGGCGCCCGGGGCCGCTCGGCCTGCTCAAGGGAGCGGTGCTGCGGCCCACCGCCAAGCTCATCTACCGCGCTCTGCTCTACGGCGGCTGGCGCGACGGCGGCCGCGGCATCGGGAAGATCTGGCTCGAGTGCGCCGCCGACTCGCTGGCGACGCTGTACGGGCTGCGCGACGGCTCGGGGGAGCGCAGCGGCGGTCACGCCGCCGAGCCTCCGCGGGTGGGCCCGGTGCGCATCGTCGGCATCGGCCTCGGCGCATCCGGTGGGGCGCGGCTGGGCGCCTGGCTGGGCGACGCGGCGGAGGCCGGAGCCGATGTAGCGCTGATCTGCGGGAAGAGCACGCCGGCCGGCGCTGTCCGCGTCCGGCGGGTTTCGGGGATCGGTCCCGGTGCGCTGGCCCGTGCCCTCGACGCCGAGGACCAGCTGCGGCCGATCGACGCCGTCGTCCCGGCGGGAGGGCGCGAGCGGCGCCTGCTCGGCCTCTTGCCAGGTGCACTGCGAGGCTCCGTCCAGCCACTCTCGCCGGAACAGGCCCCCGACGACGCGGTGTCGAGCGTGCGCGAGCGGGTACGCCAGGGGTGATGACCTGCTCCGTGGCTATCCTCCGTGAACTCATACAACCGTCCAGCGAACCACCGGCCTGCCGGATTCAAGTCGAATCCAAGGCCGCCCGATAGGTCCCTGCACTCGTGGAATTCACCGGCAACCTCCGACTGATCTGGGCCAGCAAACGCTGGCTGGCGCTGTTCGCCGTCGTCGCGGCGGTGGTCGTCTACGCGATCTCCTCCTCCAAATCCGACGAATACGAAAGCAGCGCCCTGGGCCAGATCGTCACCACGAGCCAGGCCGCCGGCGAAATCCTCAACGAAGAACAGCTGCTCAGCCTCTCCAACCTCTACGACGAGCTGGCGAAGACCCGCTCGGTCTTCGAAGTCGCCCACGAAGACCCGGCGATCAAAGGACGCGAAGAAGCGTTCGACGCGAGCACCGAAGTGCAGCCCGAAGCGCGGACCGGGGTGATGAGCTTCTCCGCGACCACCGGCAACCCGGAGGAATCGGCGGAATTCGCCAACGTCTACGCCGAAGCCTTCTCCCGCTATCTCGGCGACCTCTCGGTGACGCAGCAGAAATCGACGCTGCAACCGATCCAGCAGCGGATCGACGAAATCGAAGGCGAAATCGCCGAAGGTGGGAACAACGGGACCGGCGTGGCCGGGCTGCAGGTCGAGCTGCAGGCGCTGCAGAATCAGATCGCCGAACAGAGCGCGAACCCGGGCGACACGATGCGGGTGGTAGAGCACGCCGTTCCGCAGAGCACGCCGGTGGCGCCGACCCCGAAACGCGATGCCCTGCTCGCCCTGATCGGCGCGCTCGTCCTCGGCGCCGTCGCGATCTATCTCCGCGACCTCTTCTTCGACCGCTACCGCACGGCGCAGGAGGCGGCTAAAGACCTCGGCCTGCCGTTGCTCGGCGAGATTCCCAAGGGCCGCGGAAACCCGGCCCTGGAGTCGTTCCGAAACCTGCGCACGGCGACGCTGCTGACGCTCGAACGGACGGGCGCGGGAAGCGGCGTCTCCAACGGCTCGGGCACCGGCCAGGGGGCGAGCACCGTGATGGTGACCGGGGCGGAGTCCGGCTGCGGCAAGAGCTATGTGGCAGCCAACGTATCCCGCGCCCTGGCGGCGGAGGGCCGGCGCGTGACGGCAATCGACGGCGACCTGCGGCGACCGACGCTGAACCAGATCTTCGACACGTCCCTCTCCCCCGGCCTCAGCGACCTGCTCGTCGTCGAGAACGGGCCGAGCCCGGGTGACATAGCGGTCAAGGTCAGCCTCACGGCCGACGCCGGGCGCACCGGCGGCGAGCTGAGGGTGGTGCCCGCCGGAGCACACGCCGAGGACGCGGTCGAGTCGCTCTCCTCGGAGCGGATGAAATCGGTCGTCCAGTACTTGCGCGCCGACAACGACGTCGTCGTCTTCGATACCCCGCCGACGCTCGTCGTCGTCGACCCGGTGGTCCTCGCCCGCTACGCCGACGGTGTCGTGTTCGTCGTCGACTCGCGCCGCACCAGCCGCCGCGACGCCCGCCGCGCGGTCGAGGCGCTGCGGGCGATCGGCGCGCCGATGCTCGGCTTCGCCTTCAACCGCTCGAACACGAAACAGAACAGCTACGACTCCTACAGGCCGCGCGACGTGGCCCTGCCGACGTCCCGCACCAGGGAGACCGCAGCCTGAACCGGCCGACGCTCGCTGCGCCGGACCTCGGCTTGGCGATCGCGGTAAGCGCCACCGGGATCGCCACCGGGCTGGTCCTGCTCGAAGCGATGAACCGGTTCGGTGCCGTCGGCGCGGTCGTGCCCGCGGTGCTCGCGCTCGGCCTGGTGCTGCTGCGCTATCCCGCCGCCGCGCTGACCCTGCTCGTCGCCACCGCGATCCTGGTCGAGTCCGAAAGCCAGGGCTTCCTGCCGCCGGCAGGCGCCTTCTACGACGTCGTCGCGGTCAAAATGACGCCGCAGGACATGCTGCTGTTCACGGGGCTCGCCGGCGTCCTGCTCCGCTTCGTCAGGGAGAGCGAGCGTCCCCTCTTGCCGGAGCCGCTGACCGCGCCGCTGCTGGTGCTGGCCGCGGCGGTCCTCACCGGCGTGATCGTCGGCCACTACTCGCACATGGTCAGCGTCGGCGAACTCTTCCACCGCTCGCTCACCTCGAGCTACGTCATCCTCATCCCGCTGCTGGCGGTGAACGCGGTACGCAGCACCCGCGCGCTCAAGGTGTTCCTCGCGATCGGCGCCGGCCTCGCCACCTTCAAGGGGATATCGGGGATATACACGGCGTTCAGCGGCATCGGCTCCGCGGTCGAATCGGAGACGATCAGCTACCTCAACCCGGTGCCGAACCTGACCATGCTGATCTTCGTCCTCGGCGTCGTCGCGGCGCTGATTCGGCGCGTCAAGGTGCCGGGCTGGATGCTCGCCGGGGCGCCGATCGCCTTCCTCGCCCTCGTCGTCTCATACCGCCGCTCGTTCTGGATCGCCGGCGCGCTGACCCTGGTCGTGGTGATCATCATCGCCAGCCGCCGTCGCGGTCGGGCGGTGCTCGCGATCGGCGCGGTGGTGCTGGCGATCGGGGTCGCCGGGGCCATTGCCGTCGGCTCCTCGGAGGGCCCCCAGTCGAAAAGCCCACTCGTCCAGCGGGCCCAGACCCTGAGCCCGGGCGGGTTCGGCTCCAACCGCGGCGACCGCTACCGGATTGACGAGCGCAAAAACGTGCTGCAGAACATCCGCGAACACCCGCTGACCGGGATCGGCCTCGGGGTCTCGTGGGAGGTCCACTACCCGCTCGCCGAATCGCACGACCGCCGCTACGCCCACGTCGCCTTCCTCTGGTTCTGGCTGGCCTTCGGCCCGCTCGGCCCGATCGCCTACGTGTTCCTCTTATTCAGCGCCCTGTGGACCGCGGTGAGGCTCTGGCGCCGCCATCCCGATCCGGTCATACAGGTGGGGGCGATCGCCGCCTTCGGCGGCGTCCTCGGGCTGGCGATCGTCGAACTGACCGCGACCTTCACCTCGATCGAGCCACGCACGTCGATCCTGCTCGGCGCGATACTCGGCTGGCTCGTCGCCGCCTGGCGCGACCTGCCGTCCGAGGAAGACGAGGAAGAGCAGGGCGCAAGCGAGGCTCTGCCCGCCCTCACCGCCTGAGCAGATGCGCATCGCCGTCGACGCCAACGTGCTGGAGGCCAACTGGGGCGGCATTCCGAAGTACCTCGACCGGATCGCGCGGGAGCTGATCGACCGAGGCGACGAGATCCTGCTCCTCGCCAACACGCGGCGGCTGTCGCGGCAGATCCCCGGCGCGCACGAGGTCGGCGTGCGGGTCAAGGGCAGGCCGATCTGGCGCGAGGCCTTCCTGCCCCTCTGGCTCGCCCGCAACCGCATCGACGTCTTCTGGGCCCCCGAGAGCGTGCTGCCGCGCCGTTGCCCGGTACCGAGCACGATCACCATCCACGACCTGGCGACGCTGCGTTTCGCCGGGGTCAAGCAGGAGAGCCAGGAGCGTCACTTCGGCACCAACGTGGCGCGCTCGGCCCGCCAGGCCACGCGGCTGATCGCGGTCTCGCGGGCGACGGCCCGCGACGTCGCCTCTTACTACGGGGTCGGCGAGGACTCGGTCAAGGTTGTGCCCAACGGCGTCGACGAGATCTTCACGCCCGGCGACCGCGCCGCGGCGCTCGCGGCCGTGCGCGAGCGCTGGGGGATCGAAGGCCCGTTCGTCCTCCACGTCGGTGCGATCGAGCCCCGCAAGGGCCTCGACGTGCTGATCGAAGCCGCGGCCCTCGCCGCCGCCGATGGCGCCGGCTGGCGGGTCGTCATGGCCGGTCTGCCCGGCTTCGAAGGCGGCCCGATCGAAGCGAAGGCCAGAGAGAGCGGCGCCTGCGACCTGCTCGGCGCGGTCACGGAGGGCGAGCTACTCGACCTGCTGCGTGCCGCCGGAGCCCTCGCGGCCCCGGCCCTCTATGAGGGCTTCGGGATCGCGCCGCTGGAGGCGATGGCCTGCGGTACCCCCGCGGTCGTAGCCGCCGACCGGGGCGGGCTCGAGGAGATCAGCGGGCCGGCGGCCCTGGTCGTGGGCGAGCGTACGCCGGCCGCCTGGCGTAGCGCGCTGGAGCAGGCGCTGGAGCGCCCGCCCGAGCTGATCGAGCGCGGCCTCGCCCACGCCGCGCAGTTCAGCTGGCCGAGCGTGGCGGCGCAGACGCGCGAGGTCCTGGCGGAAGCCGCGGCGACACGGCGCTAGCCGAGCGCCGCTTCGATTTCCTCGATTCGCGCCTCCCAGGAATGGGCCGCGGCGGCTGCGGAGCGCTGCCGCCGGCGCTGCGGGTCGTCGAGACCGAGCTCACGCTCGACGGCGGCGACCAGGGCATCGGCATCGGTCACGCGTTCGACCCCCTCCACCCCCTCGAGCGCGGGCAGCGGCGTCGCCAGCACCGGCAGGCCCGCGGCCAGGTACTCGTAGACCTTCATCGGGAAGACGCTGCGCGTCAGGTCGTTGATCGCGTAGGGGATCAACCCGATGTCGGCACCGCGCAGCACGGTCGGGAGGTCGGCGGCGTCGCGCGGCCCGACGAAGTGGATGTTCGACGCCCGGTCGAGGGCGGAGAGATCGCCGCTCGGGTCGCCCGCTCCCCGCGGGCCGACCAGGACGACGCTCCATCCCGGTCGCAGACGGGCGAGCCCGGCGAGCAGCGGCAGGTCGAGCTTGGTGGCGACGATCGCCCCCTGGAAGACGAGGCGTGGCCTGGGCAGCGAATCCAGCGCAGCGTCGATCGGCCCTTCCTCGAGGGCGGTCGCGAAGAGGGCGGTGTCGGCCACGTTCGGGGCATAGAGGACGTGATCGGAGAGGGTCCTCATCCGCTCGGCCAACGCCGGGGCGCTGGCGAGGACCAGGTCGGCGCGGCGGGCGTAGCGTTCCTCGCCGGCACGGAAGCTGTCGCCGTCGACGCCCTTCTGGGCGGCGACGTCGTCGACGCAGTGGTAGACGATCCGCTCGGGGTCGAGCACGTCGAGCAGCTCCTCGGCCTGCGGGGCGTAGGCCCAAAGCAGCGGCCGACGCATTCCCAGCCGCCGCGCCGCCCGCCCCACCTGTATGCGCAACAGGCGGCGGTTCAGGGAGCGGATCGCCGCGCTCCCGTGCAGCGGCAGCACGAGCGGCGAGAGGACGTGCACCGTGCCGACGGAGCGCACGCCGCGCAGGCCCCGCACGAGCCGGCGCCCGATGCGCCGCAGGTCTCGCGAGGCGAGCTGGGGACGGCGCAGGCCGAGCGACTCGACGAAGAGGACCTTGTTGCGGGCGGCGAGCCTGCCCATCAGCTGGTGCTGGTTGATCGGCAGCTCGGTCTGCCAGTCGGCGGTGCCGACGCAGACGATGTCGCGACCCTCGAGCCTCACCCCGAGGTGCCGCCGGGCAGGAAGCGGTCCCGCATCCGCTCGAACTCGTCCATCGCCGTCTCGTAGTCGTCGTGGCGACCGATGTCGAGCCAGTAGTCGTCCTCGCTGCGCCGCGCCCGCACCTCCTCGCCCGCCTCGAGCAGGCGCAGGACGAGGTCGGGGAAGTCGAGTCGCTCGCCCGGCTCGATCAGCGGCAGCACACGGGGTGAGAAGGCGTAGACGCCCATGCTGACCTCGTAGTGGTAGCTCGGCTTCTCGATGTATCCGGTGAGCCGGTCAGCGTCGCCACCATCGAACTGGAGCACGCCGAGCGAGACCTGCACCTCGCGCTGGTGAGCGGCGATCGTCGCCGCCGCTCCGGAGCTGCGGTGCCCGTCGTAGAAGCTGCCGTAGGGGAGGTCGGTGAGCACGTCGCCGTTCATCATCAGGAAGTCGTCGTCGAGGCCGTCGAGCAGGCTGAGCGCGCCGACGGTGCCGAGCGGCTCTTCCTCGCGGTAGTAGTCGATCGGGATGCCGAAGCGCTCGCCGTCGCCGAAGAAGGCCTCGATCAGCTCGGCGAGGTGGCCGGTGACGATCGTCAGCCGCTCGAAGCCGTGGTGGGCGAGCTGGCGGACGATGACGTCGAGGATCGGCCGATCGCCGACCGGCATCAGCGGCTTCGGCAGGACGGTCGTGTAGGGCCTCAGGCGCATCCCGAGGCCACCGGCGAGGACTACTGCGCGCTTCACGGCGTGGAGCCTATCCAGGGGCCCGGCGTCGGACCGGGTCGCAGCGGGGTCGACTGAGATCATGCGGGCGATGAGCGAGGCGACGCCAGAGATCGCAGCGGCCGGGCGAATACCGGCGGCGCCCGTCCGCTACGCGCAGGCAGTCGCGCTGAAGCTCGGGCGGCTCGGCTGGCAGGACGGCAGCGCGGCCGGCACGGGCACGCCCTTGCCGCTCGTGCGCGTCGACGAGTTCCCCCACGCCGGCGCCTTCGGCTCCTCGGGACGCTTCGGGACCGAGGCCTTCAAGCGCTTCCACGCGGTCCTCGCCGAAGCGGGAGTGCCCTACCTGCTCGCGGCGACGCCGCACGTATCGCGCGATTACCTCGACCCCGAGCAGGACGAGTGGCGCCCGCTCGAGGACGCCGAGATCGCCGAGCTGCAGGACCTGAAGCGCGACGGCGTGACCTTCGCCCTGCACGGCCTCGACCACCGCACCCGCCACGCCAACCCCCGCCGCCACTCCGAGCTCTGCGGCCTCGGCATCGCCGAGACGGAAGAGCGCATCGACCTGGCGCTCTCGACTCTGGTCGAGATAGGGATCGAGACCCCCGTCTTCGTGCCACCCTTCAACCGCTTCGACGCCTCCCAGTACCCGCTGCTGGCGGAGCGCTTCGACGTCGTCTGCGGCGGCCCGGAGAGCATCCGCCTGCTCGGCTTCCAGCCGACCCCGATCCGGCTCGACAAGGCCGTCTACCTGCCCTCCTACGCCCCGCTCTACGGCCGTGCCGCCGCCGTCCTGCCCGGGATCGAGCGGATGATCGAGGCCGAGGAAGCCATCTGGGCACCGGTCACCCTGCATTGGGGATGGGAGCTCGATGACGACTTCACCGGCTTGAAGCGCCTCTGCAATCGCCTCGCCGAACTGGACTGCGACTGGCGACCTTTCCTGGCGGCCGCCAAGAGCGGCCGCGCCGCCTGAACTTTCGGATCCTTACCTATTTGGGTACTGTCTGGGTCTCCCGCTTGGAACCTATCCCGGAAGAGACCCCCTAGATGAAACTGCTTGCCGTTACCGCCACCGCGCTCGCGCTGGGCATTGCGTTTTTCGCGGCGCTGCCGTCGCCGGCCGCCGCCGGTGACAAGGACTGCGCCGACTTCTCGTCACAGCGAGCGGCGCAGATCTTCTACTTGAAGCACGGCGGTCCCCGCTACGACCCGGACCGGCTCGACGGCGACGATGACGGGGTCGCCTGCGAGGACAACCCCTGCCCCTGCTATCGGAGGACTCGCCTACCGAGGCGAGCCGATGCCGCGTTTCGGCGAGACGTGCAGGTCAACCGAAGCTAGGCCGCGGCTTCGCCGAGGCTCGCGCGCAGCGCGGTGACCACCCGCTGCAGGCGCTCCTCGCCGAGGTGGGGATAGAGCGGCAGGGTCAGCTGGGTCCTGGCGGCCTGCTCGCAGCGGGGCAGGCTCTGCTCGCCGCGGCCGTAGGCGGTGAACTCGTTGATCGAGGGGTAGAGGACGCTGGTCTGCACGCCGTGGCTCTCTGAGAGCAGCTTGCGCACGGCGTCGCGTTGCTCGGCGTTTTCCAGCATCACCGGCATCACGTAGCAGGAGCTGGCCGCAACCTGCTCGTCGCTATAGGGGAGCGTCAGCTGGTCGATATCGCTGAGCAGCTCGCGGTAGCGCGCAGTGAGGGCACGCCGCGCCTCGATGTCAGCGGCGAGATCGGGCAGGCGGGCCGAGAGTAGCGCCGCCCGCGGCTCGTCGAGCCGGTAGTTGTAGCCGACCTCGACCACGTCGTAGCCCATCGCGTGGCCGCGGTGGCGGTCCCAGGTCCCGGTCGTCATCGCGTGCGAGCGACGGCTGCGAGCGAGCTCGGCGACCCCGTCGTCGGCGGTCGCCAGTAGCCCCCCCTCGCCGCAGGAGAGGATCTTGTTCGAGAAGAAGCTGAAGGTGCCGGCCAGGCCGTAGGTGCCCAGCTTCCGGCTCTCGCCGGGGACGACGGCCTCGGGGCTGTGGGCGGCGTCCTCGATCAGCGCCAGGCCGTGGCGCTCGCAGATCTCGCCCAGCGCCACCAGCGGCGCCGCGTAGCCGCCGTAGTGCACGGCGCACACGGCTTTCGTCCGCGGGGTGATCTTCGCCTCGACGTCCTCGGGGTCGAGGCTGAGGTCTCCCTGGCCGACGATCTCGGCGAGGACCGGCGTACCGCCGCAGTAGCGCACGGCGGAGGCGGAGGCGACGAAGGTGATGCCCGGCACGATCACCTCGTCCCCGGGGCCGATTCCGGCCGCAAGGTAGGCCAGGTGCAGAGCCGCGGTGCAGCTGTTGACGGCGATCGCGTGCTCGATCCCGAGGTGCTCGGCGAACTCCACCTCGAACTCCTGGATACGGGGGCCCATGGTCAGCCAGCCCGAGCGCAGCGTCTCGGCCACGGCCTCGACATGCGACTCGTTCAGCTGCACGTCGAATACCGGGATCTTGTCGGTCGCCTGGGCGGAGGTCATCGTCGCCTGACAGATTCAACCAACTTCGCCGCGACCCTTCTCCCGCCGTGCCGACGTCCCGCTCCGCCATACTCCCGGCCTGTGAAAGGCAGAGGGTCCAAGGTCCTGGCCGTGCTTGCGGGCGCGATGACGCTGGTTCTCGTCCTCGGCGTCCTCGCCGGGGCGAACGTGATCAACCTCCCCGGCCACTGGCGGCAGACGCTCGGTTTCGAAAAGGCGACGCCGAACCCGCCCTGCCGCCTCGGCCTCTACCGCAAAGATCCGAAGTCGCCCCCCGCTCCCGCCGGGCACTGGCGCCAGGAACCGGAAATGCCGCGCACCCAGGTGGAGTCGACGGCGGTCGCGATCGGCCCGGTCATCTACACCGCCGGGGGCAGCCCGCCCGGCAACCTGCACACCGTCCTTGCTTTCGACACCCGGACGAAGCGCTGGAGTGAGCCGACGCACCTCCCCGTCGGCCTCGACCACGTCGAAGCGGCCACCTACAAGGGCAAGCTGTACCTGCCGGGTGGCTACCTGAACGGCGAAGAACCAACCACCGACTTCTGGGAGTACGACCCAAAGACGGACCACTGGACCCAGCTTGCCTCGATGCACCAGCCGCCGCGCGCCGCAGGCGCCGTGACGGTGATCGGGCACAAGCTCTACGTCGCGGGCGGGGCGCCGCAGACCTTCAACGTCAGCTCGTTCCCGGTCTACAACACGCTCGAAATCTACGATTTCGACACCGACAAGTGGTCGTTCGGCGCGCCGATGCAGATCGGTCGCCACCACATCTCCGGGGCCGCGCTCGACGGCAAGTTCTACGTCGTCGGCGGCCGCGGCAGCAAGGACCGCTCGCTCGACATCTTCGAAAGCTACGACCCGAAGACCGACGAATGGGAAACCCTGCCGAAACTGCCGCTGGGCGTCGCCTCGCCGCGGGTCGTCACCGCCGGGGGCAGGATCGTCGTCGTCGGTGGCGAGGACCAGTTCGACTGGGAAGACGGCGGCGGCTGGGTCACGAACAGCGCCTGGGCGTACGACCCGAAGACCGCGAAGTGGGAGCGGCTGCCCAACATGAAGTTCGAACGTCGCGGCGGCGGCGCCGGTGTCGCCGACGGACGCATCTACGCGATCGGCGGCAGTTATTGCCCCGGCCTGAAGCCGAACGGGCCGATCGGCACCCACACGGTCGAATCGCTGCCGATCAGCGCGCTGGAACGAGGCTGAATCGCGCCACCGCCCAGCGCAACGCCAGCGCGAAGCCGGCGGCGATCACGGGCACGAAGACCAGCTCCAGGCGGTAGCCCTGGGGGTTGTTGGCGACGAAGAGCAGGATCACGCAGCCGGCGATGGCTCCATGTGAAACCAGCCAGAACGCGTCGCCGCGAGGACGACGGGCCATGACGAGTGCAATCGCCACGAGGGCGACGGCAACCACGCCGTAGAGCAGCAGCCCCGCGGTGCCGCGTTCCAGGGGGTAGGTGAGGTTGCCGTGCACGGTCGACCAGAGCTGGGCTGGATAGCCGGAGGCAATGTGGCTCCAACTCGTATCCGTGGGGACGTTGTAGCCGGCGAGGATGTAGGCGAGGTTCTCGCGGACCGGGGCGCCGCCGAGCAGCAGCGCCGGCACGGCAGCCAGAGCGCCGCTGGCGAGGATCCAGGCGTTGCGGCGGATCTCGCCCATATTGCTCAGCTGCGTGACCGCCAGCCAAGCGGCGGCGAGACCGAGGATCATCGTCGCGTCGCGGGTGATCGAGAGTGCCAGCATCGACCCGATCCAGAGCGGCAGCCAGCGCAGCCCCCGATCCGCGACGAGGACGAGCCCCAGCAGGCCGAGCGACTCGAGCAGAACCCCCCAGGAGTCGACGAACTGCCCGAATGACCAGCGGTACATCGGCGGCAGCAGCATGCAGCCGAGCGCGCCCAGGATGCTTATCGAGACCGAGAAACGGCGGCGCAGGAAGAGGAACAGCACAGCGCCGATCAGCGCGTAGCCGAGCATCGAGACGGTCTTCAGCGCGGTCGGCACGCTCTCGCCGGTGATCGCGCCGACCCCGATCGCCAGCCCTGGGACCAGCCAGCGGCGCTCGTAGAACTGGGCGCTGAACTGCTGCCAAGCGGGATTGAGGACACGATATGAACCCGAGGGTTCGTCCTCGATCGCGGCCGTTTCCCTGGCCTCCTTGCTCGTGAAGACGTCGTGCATGGCTTCGTCGTGCGACTCGCCCTGCAACTCCTTCGCCTGCACCTCGTAGAAGAGGCCGTCGGAATTCGGATCGCCGGCGAGAACAAGCCCAGGCAGGGCGAGCAACAGCCCGACGACGACCAAGAGAACGACGGCGGTCCGATCCGAGAGCCGCTCGAGCGCGCCCAGACCCCTGTTCAGCCAGTCGGCCAGCGCGCGGACGGGGTCCTCCCTATCCCGGTTCGCGCCGCGGAACCAGCACCAGCCGCTTGAACTCGGCGACGAGGACGCCGTCCTGGTTCAGCACCCGGGTGTGGACCTTGACCACGCCACGGTCGAGCTTCGATTTCGAGGGCTTGACGTCAAGCACCTCCGTCTCGCAGAAGAGCGTGTCGCCGTGGAAGACAGGATTGGGATGGCTGAGTTCTTCGGTCGCCAGGTTGGCGATCGCCTTGCCGGAGACGTCGGAGACCGACATGCCGAGGGCCAGCGAGTAGACGAGCGGCCCGACGACGACGTTGCGACCCTGCTGAGATTTGCTCGCGTAAATGTCGTTGATGTGCAGCGGGTGGTGGTTCATCGTGATCAGGCAGAAGAGGTGATCGTCGGCCTCGGTCACGGTCTTGGCCGGCCAGTGCTTGTAGACGGCTCCGACCTCGAACTCCTCTAGATAGCGGCCGTAGCTGTGGGCCCCGGACGCCTCGCGCTCGGCCTGGTCGGTGGTCAGCTCGTACTTCTGCTCGCTCATCGGTTTCGATTCTCCTCTGGATAGGACGGCGCGGGATGCTAACCGGGTAGCGCCTGCAACGCCGTCAGAGGATCAGCACTCCAACGAAGTGACGGACCGACGGGAGGGCCGAGCGAATTGCCCGGCCCTCCCGTGGACCTGACTGCTTATCCGCCCAGACCCCAGGCGAACGCGCGGCTGCTGCTCGAGCTGCTGTTCGACACCTGGACGTCGACGGTGTCGCCGGCGGCCACGGTGTAGGTACCTGCCACCGTGTTGCCATCGCCTGACGAGAACGTGCAGGCGGTGCCGGTGCTGACACCGTTGATCCGCACCCGGAACGTGGTGGTACCGCTGCTCGGCGCCGAGCTGGCCTGACACGAGAAGCTCGTGTAGGTCTTGGCGACGGGCATCACTGCCTGAACGTCGGTCTCGGTCGTGCTGCTGCTGCTGAGGCCGACGAATCGTCCTGAGCTCGACAGCGAGAACGACCCGTTGCTGTTCCCCAGGATCAGGGTCGAGCCGTTGGTTCCGTTGGTGCCGGCCGTGCCCTGAGGCCCGGTTGCACCTTTGGCGCCGTTGGTGCCAGCCGTGCCCTGAGGCCCGGTGGCGCCTTTGGAGCCGCTGGAACCGGCGGGACCTTGTGGGCCGGTAGCGCCTTTCGCGCCGTTGGTACCGGCCGTGCCCTGAGGCCCGGTTGCACCTTTGGCGCCGTTGTTGCCCTGTGGGCCCGTGGCACCTTTCGCCCCGTTGTTGCCCTGGGCACCGGTGGCACCTTTAGCGCCGGGTACGCCCTGGGGTCCCTGGGGACCGGTTGCACCTACCGGACCCTGAGGACCAGGGGAGCCGGTATCGCCTTTGGCTCCTGGCTCACCTTTCTGACCTTGCTGGCCGGTGGCGCCAGTGTCGCCTTTCTGGCCCGGGTCGCCTTTCTGGCCTTGCGG